>Ga0105248_10000115_pt1 | contig 90607 bp, 82 predicted proteins | sample KBSS34metaG_FD_81524 | JGI IMG/M metagenome (GOLD analysis project Ga0105248, IMG submission 81524) | Switchgrass rhizosphere microbial communities from Kellogg Biological Station, Michigan, USA - KBS S3-4 metaG | ecosystem: Host-associated > Plants > Roots > Rhizosphere > Soil | place... | reverse complement strand
ATCCCCGGCGTGCGCGCCACCTCGGTCATCGACGCCCCGTTGGCGATCGCCGAGCAGACCCGCTCGGCCATCTTGTCCGTATAACTACTCGGCCGCCCCGACACCCAATGGCGCACCCGCTTGCCCGCCGCGATCCGCGCCGCCGCATGCGCCCGCGCCTTCGCCGCCCGCTTCGCCACCGCCTCCTCCCGCGCCACCCGCGAGATCGCCAGCCGCACGTCGCCATAGGCCTCGCCGAACTCCGGGACCATCTTCACCCACCGGAACACCGTGCAATAGGCCGGCATCGCCGGATCGGCGGTGATCGCCTTCATCGTCTCGCGATCCCCCATCCGCTGCAGGATCAGCCGCCCCATCGCCCAGGTAAACGCGCTCGGCTTGTGCCCGGCCGCCTTGTCCATCGGCGGCACAGGCCAGTCACGCGCGGGCAGGGGCGGGGGCGGCATGGGTCCCGTTTACCACGCCCTTGCCTGATGTTCCTAATTTGTTCTAACCTGCTCCTCTCCCAGGCGCGCAGTGCCGTGGGAGAGGCCGGGAGAGGGCGGCGCGGCCCGAGGGCCCACACCGCCATTGGATCAAGGGCCCATGCCCAAAATCATCTCCGTCGCCTCGAAGCTGCGCCGCGACCGGGCCCGGAGCCTCCGGCGCGATCAGACCGAAGCCGAGGCCAGACTCTGGGAAGCCCTCCGCGCGGGCAGGCTCGAAGGCTGGAAGTGGCGCCGCCAGGTCCCGGTCGGCCCTTTCATCGTCGACTTCCTCTGCCTTGAGGCCGCCCTCGTGGTCGAACTCGATGGCGGGATCCATGCGGAGCGGGCGGATCGCGACGCGCGCCGCGACGCCTATCTCCGCACGCGCGGTCTTCAGGTGCTGCGCTTCTGGAACAGCGAGCTATCAGGCCGGTTCGACCACGTCTGCTGGACCATCCTCAGCACCTGCCGCGAGACCGACCCACAACAGCGAGGACGCCACATCCACCGCCGCCCGTAACCAACCCCAACAACCTGCTCCTCTCCCAGGCGCGCAGCGCCGTGGGAGAGGCCGGGAGAGGGCGGCGCGGCCGGCAGAACACCACCAACCTTGGATCAAGGCCCCACCTCATCGGCGCCCACGGGTCCAAGGGCGCGGACGTCACGACCGTCGGCGCCGCCCTCTCCCAGCCTCTCCCACGATGCTCCGCATCTGGGAGAGGAGCAGGCGGTGCGTGCGCTACGGACCTGGTCAAGGACCCCGCCGCCCGCCGCGCGTGCTAATCAACCCCATGGCCGCGGCGTGCGTCACCGGACTGCTCTACTTCGCGGTGGTGTTCGCGTTCGCGTTCGCCATGGGGGTCGTGCGCACCCTGGTCGTGGCGCCGCACCTGGGCGCCACGGCGGCGGTGCTGCTCGAGCTCCCCATCGTCGTGGCGGCCAGCTGGCTCGTCGCGCGCCGCCTGCTCCGCCATCGATCCCTCACGCTTGCGCAACGCGCCGCCATGGGCGCCACGGCCTTCGCCCTGACCCTGGCCAGCGAAGCCGCCCTGTCCGCGATCCTGCGCGGCCAGACCGTGGCCGACTGGGCCGCGACCCTCGCCACCCCGCTCGGCGTCGCCGGACTGGCCGGCCAGCTCGCCTTCGCCGCCATGCCGCTCTTCGTGGGCCGCGGCCGGACGGGCGCCTCGTCCGCGGGCTAGCGCGCGACCTTGTGCGCGACGACCTTGCCATCCACCGAGTAACTCAATTCCTTCGTCACGGTCCTCCCGAGACGCCAGCCCCCGTCCTGGTTGACCCACATGTCGGCAGAGAGCGTCACAAGCTCGATGCGCTGTGAGGCCCCGTTCGCCCCGGCCTTCACCGTGTGCATTTCATAGCGTTGATCGACCATCGCCTTGTCGCCGCTCGCCTTCACGGACAGAAGCGTCGTTACGCTGGTCTTGTTGGGATCGGGTTTGAGCGCGTCAACATCGGCGATCATGTTGTTGGCCGTCTCGACGTTCCCCGACACGTCGATGCTTGTGAATCCCGGCGCGAGCAACGCCGACAGGGCGGCATGGTCGTGAGCCGCCATCGCCGCCTTCATCGCCGCGTACCGCGCGTCGAGCGTCGCCTTGAGATCGGGCTGGCTCCACGCCGGATTAAGCGGAGCGAAGGTGGCCCCGATGAGCGCCGCGCCGCCGAGGAGCCCGGTCGCAAACCTTGGTAGACGCATGAAGCCCTCCAGTCCGAGCGAATGTCCGCAATCGTCGCTGACGGATCTCAATCCCTAGCGCGGCTCAGTGAAGGGGTCGTTGATGGGGCGGCTCCGTCCTTGCGCCCCGGCCCCGCCCCAGCCAAGGTCGCGCCAGGGCAGGGGACCACAGCATGACGACCACACGATCCGCGGCCATCGCGCTCCTGGCGCTTGCCGCCCTGGCGCCGGCCGCCGCCCGGGCCGCCACGCCTGAGCCGCCGGCCAACGTCCACGACCGCGCCCAGGTCGAACGCTTCATCCGCGCCTGTGAGACCGAGTGGGCCGCCCAGGACGCCACCAACGACACCGCCTCCTCCAAGGTCTGCCTGGCCGACGACTACGAGGGCGTCTCCTCGCGCAACCACGTGGTCAACAAGGCGCAGGCGATGACGGCCGACCCCGGCCCCATCACCGTCGTCTCCGACACCCTCGACTACATCCGCATCCGCTTCCCCACCCCCGACCTCGCCATCGCCCAGGGCGGCGAAACCGCCGTCAACAAGGACGGCTCCCGCCGCAGCCTCATCTGGACCGACACCTGGCTGCTCCGCGCCGGCAAATGGCAGATCGTGACGTCGCAGGACTCCGTGCTGGCGAAGCCGTACGAGGCGCCGAAGAAGTAAGGGCGGAGGTCTCCTCTCCCTCGCGGAGCGAAGGGAGAGGCCGGGAGAGGGCGGCGCCGACCGCGGCCCCTCACCGGCCTTGGATCAAGGCCCCATCCTAAAGAGGCCAACGGGTCCAAAGACGAGGACGACACGATCGCCCGCGCCGCCCTCTCCCAACCTCTCCCACGGCGCTGCGCGCCTGGGAGAGGAGCGCGGATCCAGGCGCCTTCGTTTCCGCCCGCCCCGCTCAGCGGCAGCGGCCAACGGGCGCCGGCGTCGGCTCCTTGTCGCTGGGAGCGACGGCGTCCGCGCCGCCGCCCTTCGGCGTCCGAGTCCAGGGCCGCAGAGCCGCGCGTCGAAAGTCCCCAAAGTCAGAACTCGACAGGATCAGCGAACGGCCTTGGGCGCGCACACGATAGTGCGAGATGGCCGGCGTGGCCGGATGGCCATTCTGGTCGAGCAGCTCCTCCGTCACCGTGAACGACAAGCCGTCCTTCGAACGCGCGACCGATGACACCACACCGCGCCAGCACCCGCCCTCGCAGATGACGATCCCGACCTGCGGATGCCTTCCCAGGTGGTGGAGCGAGACCTCGAACCCACCGATGTCGTCGGTCTCAGGATAGAGGCAGACATTACTGTAGACCCCATCGGCCAATCGCCCCGCCGCCTCGGCAGGCGCCGCAAGGGCGCATCCGGCCATGACCATTGCCGCCAGCGTCCGTCCAGACGTCACGATGCGTCCCGCCCCTTAAACCCCATGGCGGAGCGTGTGCCCTGGCTCCGGACTTGGTCAAGGACCGGCCGCTCCTCCCCTGTCGCGAAGACGACGGGGGAGGGGGACCGCCCGCCGAAGAGCGAGTGGTGGAGGGGGCGAGGCCGCCGCGCCGCGGCGAGGGCAAAGCCCTCGTCCTTGACGAAGCCCGGCGCCAGAGCGGCAATCTGCGCATGGGGTTCAAGGACCCCTCCGCTCTAAGCGAGCGATCGACGAACAGTGGGGGAGCGAGTTGGAACTGAAGACCGCAAATGGACAACTGAAACTGGACAGCGCGTTCAAGCTCGTCGCTACCGGCTACCTCATCGGCGCCGGCGTCATCTTCGTCCCGTTGTTCGGCCTGACCATGCTGGCCGGGCTGGCTGGCGGCGGGCCAATGAAGCTGAATGGCCAGGTGGTTGAGGGCAGTGCTGGCGTCCTCTTGGCCTTGCTCCCGCTTGTGATGCTCCCGTTCATTGTGGCGATGCAGTCGGTGATGTTTGGCGGGCTCGTGGTCTTCGGGCTTTGGCTCTACCAAAAGCGGCGCCCGCTTCGCGTCATCGTGGAGGCAGACGGCTAGGGTCGATCCTTGTTGAGCAGGTTCGTCCGCAGGCTCAACAGAAAAACCCCGCCAACGTCACCGCCAGCGGGGCTTCCCCGAATTCACCGCTCGCCCCCGAGCCGCGCTCCGCGCGGCTCGAAGCGAAGCGCCCTAGTACCCCTGGATCCGCGCGTACCGATCCCGATGGAACGCCTGGTTCCCGAAAGCCGCTTCCGCCGCGCGCGCCCGCTTCAGATAGAACCCCGCGTCGTGTGCGTCGGTCATGCCGATGCCGCCGTGCATCTGGACCATCTCGTTGGACACCAGGTGGAAGGTGTCGCCCATCTTCGCCTTCGCCAGCGACACCAACTCCGGCACGTCGGGGCTGTCGGCGTCGATGGCGGCCAGCGCGGCTTCCACCGCCGAGCGCGACAGCTCAAGGTCCGTGAACATCTTGGCCGCGCGGTGCTGCAGGGCCTGGAACGAGCCGATCACCTGGCCGAACTGCACGCGGACCTTCAGGTAATCCAGGGTGGTCTCGAAGGCCTGCAGCGCCGAGCCCAGCATCTCGGCGGCGACGCCGGCCCGGGCGCGGTCGAGCACCTTTTCCAGCAGCTCCGCGCCGCCCGAGAGCGGCTCGGCGGCCGCGCCGTTAAACTCGATGTTGGCTGCGCCGCGGCTGTCGGCCAGCGACAGGCGGGTGCGCTTGACGCCCTTGTCGTCGCCCTTGACCAGGTAGAGGCCGACGGCGCCGTCCGCGCCCTTGCCCGAGACGATGATGATCCCGGCCGCCATGCCTTCCAGCACAAAGGTCTTCTTGCCGGTGATCTTGCCGTCCTTGAACACCGTGGCGACCTTGTCCGGCGCGTGGTGCGCGCCTTCGTCGACGGCCAGGGCGCCCACAACCTTGCCCTCGGCGATGGCCGGCAGCCACTCCGACTTCTGCGCGTCGGAGCCGCCCAGCATCAGGGCAGAGGCCGCGGCCAGGCCCGAGGCCAGCAGCGGCGAGGCGGTCAGCGTGCGGCCGAGCTCTTCCAGGATCAGGCCGAGCGACAGATACCCAAAATTGGACCCACCGTATTCTTCCGGGATGATCACCCCGGCCCAACCCATCTCCGCCATCTCGTTCCAGGCGGCGGCGTCATAGCCGAGCTCGGCGCCTGAATCGCGCATCTTGCGGAAGGCGGTGACGGGGGATTTTTCCTGCACCCAGCTCTTGGCGGCGTCGCGCAGCATGCTCTGTTCTTCGGTCAGAACGGCCATATTCGTTTTCCTCTCAAATCTCTCGTTGTCGAAACCCCTCCACTCGTCATTCCCGGCCTTGTGCCGGGAACCCATGATCTCCGCGGCCCAGGCAAATCCCCGAGGCGGAGTTCATGGATGGCCGGGACAAGCCCGGCCATGACGATCAGGAGGGATGTGGGTTGAAGGTCATGTGTGTCAGTGGTTCTGGGTCAGATCCGGCAGGCCAAGGATGCGCTTGGAGACGATGTTCGACTGCACCTCCTGGGAGCCGCCGAAGATCGTGAAGGCCTTGCCGAACAGCCAGCCGCGCACGGCGGCCAGTTCGTCGGCGGTGAATTCGTCGCCCTCCCAGCCCAGGCCCTGGTGGCCCATGATCTCGAGCGCCATCTCGTGCCGCTCCTGGATCAGCTGGGTGCCGGCGTTCTTCATGATCGAGGTGGCCGACGAGGGGCCGGAATTGCCCTTGGCCTCGAGCATCGCGCGCACCGCGGTCTGCTGGAAGGCGCGCATGTTGATGGCGTTGGTCACCAGCCGCGTGCGCAGGTCGTGGTCGGCGATCCGGCCCTTGTCGTCCAGGCCGATATATTCCTTGGCCAGCACCTCCACCGACTTGCCGCCCGAGCCCAGCCCGCCGCCGGCCCCGGTGAGGCCCGACCGCTCGTGCTGCAGCAGCCGCTTGGCGATCGTCCAGCCGCCGTTCAGCGGCCCGACCAGGTCCTTCTTCTCGGCCCGCGCCGAGGTGAAGAAGGTCTCGCAGAACGGCGAGGACCCGGCGATCAGCGGGATCGGCCGAACCTCGACGCCCGGCTGGTGCATCGTGAACAGCACGAAGGAGATCCCCTCGTGCTTCTTGGACGTGTCCGTGCGCACCAGGCAGAAGCACCAGTCGGCGTACTGCGCGCCGCTTGTCCAGATTTTACTGCCGTCAATTTCGAAGTGATCGCCCTTGTCGACGCACTTGGTCGAGAGGCTCGCCAGGTCCGATCCGGCGCCCGGTTCGGAGAAGCCCTGGCACCACTGGATCTCGCCCTTCACGATCGGCGGGATGTGCTCCTGCTTCTGCGCCTCGGTGCCGTATTCCAGCAGCGTCGGGCCGAACATCATCACGCCCATGCCGCCGATCGGGTTGTAGGCCCCGGCGCGGTTGAGCTCGCTCTGGATGATCCGCGCTTCCGCGGGCGACAGACCGCCGCCGCCATAGGCCGCCGGCCAGGTGGGAACGCCCCAGCCCTTGTCGCCCATGGCCTTGCGCCAGGCGTCCTGCTCGGCCGAGGGCTTGACCCGCTCCTCGGTCATCATCGGGTTGCCGCGGTTCTTCAGCCCCGCCGGGAAGTTCGCCGCGATCCACGCGCGCGCCTCCGTCCGGAAGGCCTCCAGGTCCGTCGCGCCAAAGTCGGCCATCTAAAATCGCTCCATCAAATTCCACTCAAAAATACGCGTCATCCCGGACGACCCGCAGGGGCGATCCGGGACCCAGGAGGGGCCGTGCGATGGCCCCTGGGTCCCGGCTCTCCGCTTCGCTGCGGCCGGGATGACCTAGTTTACACTGAACTCTCAGTTCCTCTGCGTCACCTCCGGCAGGCCCAGGATGCGCTTGGAGATGATGTTGTACTGCACCTCCTGGCTGCCGCCGGCGATGGTGCCGGACTTGCTGCGCAGCATGGCGCTCATCGCCCCCAGCTCGTCGCTCGAGAAGCTGTCGCCCGACCAGCCCAGGCCCTGGCAGCCCAGCACCTCGACGGTCAGCTCCGCGCGCATCTGGCGCACCTGGCTGCCGACATTCTTCAGCACCGACGACACCGCCGAGGGGCCGGAGTTCGACCGGTTCTCCACCGCGGCGCGCAGGCCGGTGAGCTGGAACGCCTGGGCGTCCATCAGGTGCTCGGTGATCCGCCGGCGCAGATCCGTGTCCGCCAGCCGCCCGCTCTCGTCGACGCCCACATAGGCCTTGGCCGCGTCCTGCAGCGCCGGCCCCGGCACGGCGCCCGCCTGCGCGCCTGGCGTCAGTTGCCCCGCGCCCGAGATGCCCTGCCGCTCGTGCTGCAACAGCCGCTTGGCGATGGTCCAGCCGCCGTTCAGAGGCCCCATCAGGTTTTCCTTCGGCACCTTCACGTCGGTGAAGAAGGTCTCGCAGAAGGGCGTCGTGCCGTTGATCAGCAGGATCGGCCGCGCCTCGACGCCGGGGCTCTTCATGTCGATCAGCAGGAAGCTGATGCCCTCATGCTTTTTCGACTGGTCCGTACGCACCAGGCAGAAGCACCAGTCGGCCAGGTGAGCGCCGCTTGTCCATATCTTGGACCCCGACACCAGCCAGTGGTCGCCCATGTCGACGGCCTTGGTCTGCAGGCTCGCCAGGTCCGATCCGGCGCCCGGCTCGGAGAACCCCTGGCACCAGCGAAGCTCGCCTTTGACGATCGGCGGGATGTGGGTCTGCTTCTGGGTCTCGTCGCCGTATTCCAGCAGCGTCGGGCCGAACATGATCACGCCCATGCCGCCGATCGGATTGCGCGCGCCGATGCGATTCATCTCCTCGGCCAGCACGCGGGCCTCCGGCCGGCTGAGCCCCGCGCCGCCGTAGGCCTTGGGCCAGGTCGGCGTGCCGTAGCCCTTCTCGGCCATCCGCTGCTTCCACAACGCCACGTCGCCCTTGGCCTCGGCCGCGCCCTGCTCGACGGCGGTCACCGCCTCGGCATTGTCCCTGAGCGACGCGGGATAGTTGGCCTCCAGCCAGTCGCGGACCTCCGCGCGGAAGCCGTCGAGGTCCGATCCACCGAAGTCGGCCATGTGCTTTCTTCCCTAACGATGACGGGTGTTGATCACCCGTTCTGTGTCGTGTCCGGCAGGCCCAGGATGCGCTTGGAGACGATGTTCGACTGGATCTCCTGGCTGCCGCCGAAGATCGTCGTGGCCTTGCCCGAGAGCCAGGTGCGGACCGCCTCGCGCTCGTCGCGGCTGTAGGTGTCGCCGTCCCAGCCCAGGCCCTGGCTGCCCATGATCTCCAGGGTCAGCTCGGCCTTCTCCTGCCCGATCCAGGTGCCGGAGTTCTTCATCACCGAGGTCGTGGCGCTCGGGTTGATGTTGCCCTTGGCCTCGTTCATCGCCCGGGCGATCGTCAGCGCGTGGGCCTTGGCGTCGATCTGGTGGCGCGCCAGGCGCGAGCGCAGGTCGGCATCGGCGATCCGGCCCTTGGCGTCGACGCCGATGTACTGTTTGGCGAGGCTCACCACGTCGGCGCCCTGCATCATCCGCCCGCCGCCCTGGCCTGACCGCTCGTGCTGCAGCAGCCGCTTGCCCACGGTCCAGCCGCCGTTCAGCGGCCCGACCATGTCGTCCTTCTCGGCCCGCGCCGCGGTGAAGAAGGTCTCGCAGAACGGCGAGTTGCCCGCGATCAGCTTGATCGGCCGCGTCTCGACGCCCGGCTGGTGCATGTTGATCAGCACGAAGCTGATGCCCTCATGCTTCTTCGAGGTGTCCGTGCGCACCAGGCAGAAGCACCAGTCGGCGTACTGCGCGCCGCTTGTCCAGATTTTTGACCCGTCGATTTGCCAGTGGTCGCCCTTGTCGATGCACTTGGTCTGCAGGCTGGCCAGATCGGAGCCGGCGCCCGGCTCGGAGTAGCCCTGGCACCAGCGCAGCTCGCCCCGCACGATCGGCGGGATGTGCCGCTGCTTCTGCTCCTCGGTGCCGTACTCCAGCAGGGTCGGGCCGAACATCGAGGTGCCCATGCCCATCATCGGATTGTAGGCGCCGGCGCGGTCGATCTCCTGCTGCACGATGCGCGCCTGCGGGCCGCTCAGCCCGCCGCCGCCGTACTGGGTCGGCCAGGTCGGCGCGCCCCAGCCCTTGTCCGCCATGGCCTTCTTCCAGGCCTTATGGTCCGGGGTCTGGGTCTCGGCGCCGGGGATCATCGCCATCGGCTGGTTGGCCAGCGACTTCGGGAAATTGGCCTCGACCCACTCGCGGGCTTCGGTGCGGAAGGCGTCGAGGTCGGAGCCGCCAAAATCGGCCATCACGAATTCTCCCTAATTTTTCAATATCTTGATAATAATCGTAACACAGAAATCGGACAGATTGGAGTCAGTGAACTACTTCGCGTCAGGCAAGCCAAGCACGCGCTTTGCGACGATGTTGAGGTTGATCTCGGACGTGCCGCCTTCAATCGAGTTGGCCTTCGACCGCAGCCATGAGCGCACCGCAGCCAGCTGCTGCTCGGAGAAGCCGTCGCCCTCCCAGCCCAGGCCGTTCAGGCCGAACGCCTCGATCATCAGCTCATTGCGCTCGTGGGCGATCTTGGCCCCGGCGTACTTCATGATCGCCGCCGTGTTCGAGGGCCCGTTCGAGGCCCGCGCGTCGTCGGCCGCGCGCTTCATGGTCTGCTGGAACGCGCGGTTCTCCATGAGGTGGTCGGTGATCCGGCGGCGCATGTCGGCGTCGGCCAGCCGCCCGTCCTCGTCCACGCCCAGGTTAGCCTTGGCGGCCTCCGGGATGGTCGGCATGGCGACCGTCTGGCCGATGTTGCCTGAGCCCAGCGATCCGGCGATCGAGTCCCGCTCGAACTGCATCAGCCGCTTGGCCACCGTCCAGCCGCCGTTCAGCGGCCCGAACAGCTGATCCTTGGGCACCTTCACGTTGGTGAAGAAGGTCTCGCAGAACGGCGAGCCGCCGTTGATCAGCAGGATCGGCCGCACCTCGACCCCCGGCGCCTTCATGTCGATCAGCAAGAAGCTGATCCCCTCATGCTTCTTGGCCTTGTCGGTCCGCACGAGGCAGTAGCAACGGTCGGCGTTCTGCGCGCCGCTTGTCCAGATCTTCGACCCGTTCACCAGGAAGTGGTCGCCCTTGTCCTCGGCGAAGGTCTGCAGGCCCGCGAGGTCCGAACCCGCGCCTGGCTCCGAGTAGCCCTGGCACCACCAGACGTCGCCGTTCACGATGCCGGGGAAGTGCTGCTTCTTCAGCGCGTCCGAGCCGTATTCCAGCAGCGTCGGGCCGAAGAACGAGATGCCCATGCCGCCGATCGGATTGCGCGCGCCGATCGCCGCCATTTCCTCGGCCAGCACCTTGGCCTCGGCGCGGGAGAGGCCGCCGCCGCCAACCTCCTTCGGCCATGTGGGCGCGCCCCAGCCCTTGGCGCCCAGGGCATGGCGCCAGGCCGTGACTTCGGGCTTCTCCGGCAGGGCCTGCAGCTTGGCCATCTGGGCCATGGGGTCCTTGGCCAGGGCCTTGGGGAAGTTGGCGTCCAGCCAGGCGCGGGCTTCCGTGCGGAAGGTCTCTACATCGGCGCCGAAGTCGGCCATCTGCTTGCTCCTACTTCGGGTCCGGAAGGCCCAGGACCCGCTTGGCGACCACGTTGAGATTGACCTCCGACGTGCCGCCCTCGATCGAATTGGCCTTGGTCCGCAGCCACCCGCGCACCGCCAGCCGCTCGGTCTCCGAGAAGCCGTCGCCGGTCCAGCCCAGACCCTGGCCGCCCATGGCTTCCACCATCAGCTCCGAGCGTTCCTTCGCGAACTCGGCGGCCGCATATTTGATGATCGAGGTCGCCGCGCTCGGGCCGTTGGCCGCGCGGCTCTCCGCCGCCGTGCGCCCGATGGTCTGCCGCAGGGCCTGGAAGTTCATCTTGTTGAGCGTGATCCGCTGGCGCAGGTCCAGGTCCGCCAGCTTGCCGTCCTCGACGCCCAGGTAGCTCTTGGCCACGACGCCCAGGTCGCCGGACGCGCCGCCCGCCGTGCCGCCCTCGCCGAACCCGGCCGAGATGTTCTGCCGCTCATACTGCAGCAGCCGCTTGGCGATCTCCCAGCCGCCGTTCAGCTTGCCGACCAGATTGCCCTTGGGGATCTTCACGCCGGTGAAGAAGGTCTCGCAGAACGGGCTCTCCCCGCTGATCAGCTTGATCGGCCGCGTCTCGACGCCCTCGGACCGCATGTCGATCAGCACGAAGGAGATGCCCTCGTGCTTCTTGGTCGCGTCGGTACGCACCAGGCAGAAGCACCAGTCGGCCTTGTCGGCGTAGCTCGTCCACACCTTCTGGCCGTCGATCTGCCAGTAGTCGCCCTTGTCCTCGCACTTGGTGGCAAGGCTCGCCAGGTCGCTGCCTGCGCCGGGTTCCGAGTACCCTTGGCACCACCGCACCTCGCCGCGGACGATGCGCGGCATGTGTTCCTTCTTCTGCTCCTCGTTGGCGTATTCGAGCAGCACCGGCCCGAGCATCCAGATGCCGAACGAGAGCAGGGGCGGGCGGAAGCGGCCGGCGGCCAGTTCCTGGTCGATCACCCGGGCCTGCTGGGCGGTGAGGCCCGCGCCGCCATAGGCTTCAGGCCAGGTCGGCGTGGTCCAACCCTTCGCCGCGACCTTGCGCATCCAGACGCTCTGCGGATCATCGGAGCCTTCGAACGCGCGGCCGCCCCAGACCGCTTCCGGGTCGGTCTTGGCGTCGGCGCTGCGCAGCTCGGCCGGATAGTTGGCCTCCAGCCAGGCGCGGACGTCCGTGCGAAACGCGTCGAGTTCGGGGGCGCCGAAGTCGGCCATGCGGGACTCCAAAAGACAGGTCGTCGCCACCTTAGCGCCGGCCAATCCCAGAGCAAGCGAGACGAACAGATGTTTGAAGTGCGCCAACCGCCGAGTTCCGCGGCCCCAATTTCCGCCTGACGCGGAATCCTCGCTATAAGGCGTCTCCCATCGGCAGATGTTCAGGCCCTTCTTGCGATTCTTCAGAGACCTTCGGCCCGCGGCCTTCGCCGCCGCGCCCTGGACAGCGGCCGTTCTGGTGCTCGCCGCCGGGGTGATGCTGCTGGCCTCCGGCGCAACCCCGTCCGAGCCGGTCCGCTTCATGCGGCTGATCCAGATCACCCCGGTCTATCTGATCGAGACCGCCCACTTTTTGTCCTCGATCATGGGCCTGGCCCTGGTGCTGCTGGCATTCGGGCTGCGCGCGCGACTGGACGCCGCCTGGCTCGCGACCCTTCCGACCCTGCTGCTGGCCGCGACGCTGGCCCTGCTCAAGGGGTTCAACTGGGAAGAGACCGCGGCCCTGGTCGCGCTCGCCGTGGCGTTAGCGCCCTTCCACGGCGCCTTCCCGCGCAAATCGCGGCTGACCCGGATGGAGATCACGCCGGGCTGGTTGTTGTCAGCGGCTTGCGCCGTGGTCGGCGTGGGCCTGCTGGGCTTCTGGTCGTTCCAGCACGCGGACTACGCCGGCGAGCCCTGGTGGCGGGTGATGGCCGACGCCGACGCGGCCCGCGCCATCCGCGCCTGGGCCGGCGCGGCGCTCGGGCTGTTCGCTTTCGGGATTTGGCGCCTGTTCGTCTCCGCAGCGACTCCGCCGGTGGTGGGCGAAGCCGACCCCGACTACGGGCGCGTCCGCGCCATCCTGGCCAAGGCCGAAGTGGCCGAACCCGGCTCTAACCTGGCGCTCCTGGGCGACAAGCGCTTCCTGTTCTCGCCCTCGGGCGAGACCTTCCTGATGTTCGGCGTGCGCGGCCGCACCTGGATCGCGCTGGGGGCCCCGGTGGGCCGGCGCGACGAGCGGCTGGACCTGATCTGGCGCTTCCGCGAACTGGCCGACAGCCACGCCGCGCGGCCGGGCTTCCACGGCCTCACGGCCGAGGACCTGCCCGACATCGTCGAGCTCGGCTTCTCGATCCAGAAAGTGGGCGAGAGCGCCGCCGTGCCGCTGGAGGAATTCTCCATGGAGGGCGGTAAGCGCGGCACGGCGCGGCGCGCCTGGCGCAAGGCGGCGAGCGCTGGCGCGACCTTCGAGGTCGTGGAGCGAGAGAACGTTGCAGCCCTGATGCCCACCCTGAAGGCCATCTCCGACGACTGGCTGGCCCACCACGCCGGCGGCGAGAAGGGCTTCACCATGGGGGGCTTCTCGGAGGGCTATGTCGCCGAGTTCCCGGTGGCCGTTGTCCGCGTCGAAGGCGCTCCGGTGGCCTTCGCCACCCTCTGGACCACGGCCCAGCGGACCGCGTTCTCGATGGACCTCATGCGCTACTCCGACGAGGCGCCGAAGAACATCATGGACTACTTGTTCGTCGAGCTCCTGAACTGGGGCCGCGACCAGGGCTATATCGCCTTCGAGTTCGGCTCGGCGCCGCTGTCTGGCCTCGAGGATCGCCCGCTCGCCCCGATCATGAGCCGGGTCGGCAACCTGCTGTTCGAGCGTGGCGAGGAGATCTACAATTTCCGCGGCGTGCGCCGGTACAAGGACAAGTACGATCCGACCTGGCAGCCGCGCTACATCGCCGGGCCGCACAAGTGGCTGATCCCCCTGCTGATGGCCGACGTGGGCCTGATGTCGTCCGGCGGCGCCATCAACCTCTCCAAGCGCCCGGCATCTCCTGAGTCGGCGCCCGAACCCGTCCCGGCGGCCGAAGCGGCCTAGTAGGGTCCCTGCTGGCGCCCGGTGGTCACGCCGACCAGGTTCAGCAGGTGCGCCAGCACCACCATCAGCACCGCCGCCGACAGCAGCATGATCAGGCGCCAGGGCATCAGCCGGGGCCCCTTGTGCGGGTTGGGCGGCCGCGCGCCCATCCAGCCGGAACCCACAGCCAGCGCCAGAAGGCCCGCCGAGATCGCTAAAGTGAGGGGAAAATCCATCTGCGACCGCATATCGCAGGCCCGCCCCGCGATGAGAAGCCGCCGCCCTTGGTGGGCGGCGATCCGTCCACAGAGAACCGTCCCCAACTACTACATCTAGCGTTAGGCTTTCGTTTACACCCCAACCCAGGGTGCTAGCGTTCCCCTGTTCCATGGGGGGCGATTCGAATGACTGCGGGGGCGCCCTGGAGCGTCAAGGGTATCGACCCCAAGGCCCGCGAGGTCGCAAAGGAACTTGCCCGTCGTTCCGGCATGACTCTTGGGGAATGGCTTAACCGAGTTATCCTAGAAGATGATCTTCCCGAGGAGATTGCCTCCGAGGATCAATTCGGCGCGCGCTGGCGCCGCCCGGATAGCGAGACGCCGAAGTCCCAGATGTCGACCCCGCCGATCATCTCGCCCCCGATGGGCGCCCGGACGGACGAGTTGGGCCGCATCGCCTTTGCGCTGGACCGGCTGACCGACCGCATCGAGGCCTCGGAAACCCGCACGGGCCTGGCGATTTCCGGCGTCGAGCATTCCGTGCGCCACGCCATGGCGCGCATCGAGACCGCCGAGCGCGAGCACATGGCGGTCGCCACGCGTTTCGACGCCGCCGCCGAGCGGCTGGAAGCCGAGCAGGCCCGCGCCGCCGAGCGTCTGCGTCAGGTCGAGGAAGAGGCCGGGCCGCGGTCCTCCGAAGCCCTGGCCATGCTCGAGGCCCGCATATCCCAAGCCGAGGGCGCCGATCCGGCCGTGGTGATCGAGGAGGTGGTGGCCAAGCTCGGCCAGCGCCTGGCCGACGCCGAGGGGCGCACGGGCGACGCGCTGGAGAGCCTGCGCGCCTCGCTGGCCGAGCTGGACCAGCGCATGCGCACCGCCGGCGCCGAAGCCCGTCCCGAATTCGACCGGCGCATGGAAGCGCTGGCCGACGACCTGACCGCTCGTGTCGAAGCGGCCCGCAGCGAGATCGCCGACAAGCTGGCCGCCACCAGCACGGGGCAGGTGGAAGCCCGCCTCGACCGCATGGTCGACGAGGTCGCCGCGGTCGAGCAGCGCTCGGCCCGGGCCATCGAGACCATGGGCCGCGAAGTGCTGACTATGGCCGAGACGCTCAATCGCCGGGTGCATAGCGCCGAGCAGCGCAGCGCCGAGGCCATCGAGCAGGTGGGCGGCGAGATCGCCCGCATCGCCGGAGCGGTTGAGACCCGCCTCGGCCGCGTCGACCAGCTGCACGCCGAGGCGCTGGAGCGCCTGGGCGCCGAGATCGGCCGCATCACCGAGCGCCTCACCGACCGCATCATCGCCTCGGAGCGCCGCGCCGCGCAGGCCATCGACGACGTGGGCGAGCAGGTGGCCGCGGTCACCGAACGCATCGAACAACGCCACGAGCGCGCCTCCAGCGACCTGGCCGAACGCCTCCGCCAAAGCGAGGAACGCACCGCCAAGCTATTGGCGGGCGCGCGCGCCCACCTTGAGGACGACACCCCGTCGGTGTTCGCGATCGAGACACTGGAGGCCGAGGCGCTCGAAGCCGAGACCTGGGAAACCCCGGCCCTGGAACCCGAAGCCTCCCAGGCCGCCATCGGCGAGCCAGCCGAGTCGGCGCTGCCGACGCTCGAAGCAGCGGATGAGCCCGTTCTGGCCGTCGAGGCTGAACCCGAGGCCGAGCGGCCGTTGCCGGCGGGCGTGTTCGGGGCCGAGCTGCTCTCCCGCGCCGAGCCGATGTCCCAGCCGGTGCTTGATCCGGCCAATCCGGCTTTCGGCGCCGAGGATTTCGAGGCCGCCGACGGTTTCGTCGCGCTCTCCGAGAGCGCCTTGGCCGACAGCGCCGAGGCTTTCGCGCCGCTCGAGGAACGCGCCGACGATATCGACGAGGACCCGCACAGGTTCGACGCCGATGCGCCGCCGGCCGAGAAGGAAACCAGCAGCCTTTCCACCCGCGAGGTCATCGAGCAGGCCCGCGCCGCCGCCCGTGCGGCGGCCGCCGCGCCGCGCCCGCCGCAGATCCACGCCGGCGACCGGCGTCCGCGCCAGGTGCGCGGCGGGCTGTTCGGCGCGCTCCGGGCTCGCCCCGCGACCACCTGGCAGACCGCCCTGATGGTGGCCGGCGGGGCCGCGTTCCTCAGCGTCGGCGCGGCGGGCGTCGTGCTGATCGAAGGGCCCGGCGTCCCGCGCGAGGAGACCCAGGAAGCCAGCACCTTCGTGGGCGACCCGCGCGCCGCCCTGGCGCTCTCGCCGCAGTCGACCGCGGCGCTTCCCGCCGATGCGCCCGACACCCAGCCGGTCCCGGCTCCGGCGCCGACCCCCGCGGTCGATCCGGTCGCCGCCGACTTCGTCGCGGTCACCCAGGCCGTGGAGCGCAAGGAGCCGGGCGCCCTGGCGAAGTTGAAGACCATGGCCGAGGGCGGCAGCGCGCCGGCCCAGACCTATCTCGCCCGGCTCTATGAGACCGGCCACGCCAGCGTCGTGCAGAACTTCACCGAGGCGCGGCGCTGGACCGCGCGCGCCGCCGACGCCGGCGATCCGGCGGCGATGCACAACCTGGCCCTCTACTATTTCCGCGGTGAGGGCGGTCCGCCGGACGCGGCCGCGGCCGCGCAATGGTTCAAGAAGGCCGCCGAGCACGGGGTGGTGGACTCCCAGTACAATCTGGGCCTGCTCTACCAGTCGGGGTCGGGCGTGCCGCGCGACCTCACCCAGGCCTACAAGTGGTTCCAGATCGCCGCCAACGCCGGCGACAGCGAGGCCCGCGCCAGCGCGCTCGACCTGGAAGCCAAGCTGCCGGCCGCCCAGCTCGCTCAGGCCGAAGGCCAGGCCGGCGCCTTCCAGCCGCAGGGCGCCGCCCCGGCCGCCGACACCGTCGCCGTCGGCCCCTCGGTGGTCGCCGCCCAGAAGGTCCTGAGCCGGCTCGGCTACTACAAGGGCCGCGTCGACGGCTCCACGACCCGCGACCTGAAGCTTGCGGTGAGCGCCTATCAGCGCGATCAAGGCTTGGCGGCCACCGGGTCGCTCGACCCCGCAACCGTATCCAGGCTCGCCGTCTACTCCCGCTGAGTTGACGCCCGGGCCTCATCCCGCGAGGCCCTGACGCTTGGACATCTACCTGCCCATCGCCGAGGTGTCGGTGAACGCGCCGCTTCTGGTCGCGCTGGGCGCCCTGGTGGGCTTCATCTCCGGGCTGTTCGGCATCGGCGGCGGCTTCCTGATGACCCCGGTTCTGGTGTTCCTAGGCATCCCGCCCGCGGTCGCCGTGGCCAGCATGTCGAACCACGTGGCGGCGTCTTCGATGTCGAGCGTGATCTCCTACAGCCGCCGCCGCTCGGTGGATTTCCGGATGGGCGGCGTGCTGGCCGGCGGCGGGGTGGTTGGGGCCATCGTGGGCGTTGAGATCTTCCGCTGGCTGCGCCTGATCGGCCAGGCGGACCTGGTCGTGGCGCTCTCCTACCTGATCTTCCTGGGCGTGATCGGCGGGCTGATGCTGTGGGAGTCGCTGGGCGCGATCCTGCGCCGGCGCCGCAATGCGCCGGCCCCGCCGCGCAAGGATCGCCGGCCGCCCTGGCTCTATGGCCTGCCCCTGAAGCTCAGGTTCCCGCGCTCGCGGCTCTACATCAGCGTCATCCCGCCGATCCTGCTGGGCGCCTTCGTAGGCGTCCTCTCGGCGATCATGGGTGTCGGCGGCGGCTTCATCCTGGTCCCGGCCATGATCTACATCCTGCGCATGCCGGCCAGCGTCGTGGTCGGCACCAGCCTGTTCCAGATCATCATCACCACTGCGCTCACCGGCGTCCTGCAGGCGGGCCGCAACCAGACCGTCGACATCGTGCTCGCCCTCCTGCTGCTGGTCGGCGGCGTGCTGGGCGCCCAGTTCGGCGCGCGCGCGTCCACGCGGTTCCGCGCCGAGGAGCTCAGGGCCCTGCTGGCCTTCATCGTCCTGATGGTCGGTCTGCGCATGGGCCTTGGCCTGTTCTTCACGCCGCACGAGCCGTTCGTGCTGATGTCGGGAGCCGGCGGCTGATGGCGGCGGCCCAGCCACCTCCCGCCCTGGTTCCGCTGCAGACCGGCGCCCAGCCCGCGATCTCCGCGGCGCTCACCGACGCCACGGTGCGGGTCTCGTCGGACTTCCGGGGCGACAAGATCGTGCTCTACGGCGCGGTGTTCGATCCCATGGCCAGGCCCAGCGACGTGGTGGTCATTGTGCGCGGGCCGGAAGAGCCGGTGCGGATCGCGCGCAAGAGCAAGATCGCCGGCGTCTGGATCAACAGCCGCCCGGTGGTGTTCCAGGGCGCGCCGGGCTTCTACATCGCCGCCTCGACGCGGCCGCTGGACGAGATCGCCCGCTTCGCGGTGCTGCGGAAGCTGGAGGCCGGCGTCGACCACCTGGCCATTCACGCGCCCGCCGAGCAGCGCACCGAGACGCGCTATGGCATCCGCGACATGGTGGTCTCCAGCCTCGGCGCCGACTACTTCGACTGGCGCACCGCCGTCATCCGCCTGAAGGAGACGGCCGGGCTCTACGACACCAACGGCCACGGCGTGCGCTTCGTCGACAAGGGTCTGTTCCGCGCCGAGATCGCCCTGCCGGCCGAGGCGCCGATCGGCCGCTACGACGTGCGCATCCTGCTGTTCCAGAACGGCCAGCCGGTGTCGGAAAAGGATCGCAGCCTCACGGTCGAGCAGGTCGGCCTGGAACGCGCGCTTTACCTTTGGGCTCATCAGAGGCCATGGTCCTACGGTCTAGCTGCGATGGCCTTCGCGCTGGCGGCCGGTTGGGCGGCCTCGAGCGCGTTTCGGAGGAACTGAATGGTGAGCGACCATCAGCAGCCCGCGGCCGGCAAAGATTCCACCCCGCCCGCGCTCTGGGCCATCGCCATCGCCTCGCTGGCGCCGTTTCCGATCGCCGCGATCATCTACGGCTGGGGCGCCGCCGACGTGGCCCGCCCGGCGCTGAATGTGATCCTGGCGTGGTCGGGCTGCGTGCTGGCCTTCCTGGGCGGCGTGCGCTGGGGCCTGGAGAGCGGGCGGCTGAAGCCACGGGCCGAACGCCTGCTGATCTCGGTGCTGTCGCCGGTGGCCGCCGTGTCGATCCTGCTCACGCGCCACAAGATCCCCGACGGCTGGGTGATCGGCGGCTGCATCGGCGCCTTCCTGGTCCAGTGGCTGTTCGACCACCAGGCGCCCGACGTGCCGGCCCGCTATCCGCGGCTCTCGACGGTGCTCACGGCCGGCGCCTGCATCTCGCTGGCCATCTGCCTCGACCAGGCGATGAAGACGGGGCACGTGTGAGGTCCTTGATTTTGAACCGCGGAGATCGCGGAGATACGCGGAGGCGGCCGATGATCGGGGCGATCTCGGCGTCAGGCGGCTTTTTCTGCTGATCTATCCCACGGTCCGTCATCCCGGCCGCAGCGAAGCGGAGAGCCGGGACCCAGGGGTTCGGGCTGTGAGGTAGCTGCTGGGTCCCGGATCGGCCTGCGGCCGTCCGGGATGACGGCTGATTTCAGCGGCGCGGGGGGCCGGTGGCGCGGCGGGTGGCCAGCACCTGGGCGATGTTGGAGGCCGGGGTGCGCGGCGGAGGGGCCGCGCCGGAGCCGGTCAGGCGGGCGCGTAGGCTCCGGGCCGCCGGGCGGGGTTCGGTCTTCGCGTGGGCGAGCAGTTCGCGCAGGGTGGGGAGTTCCGCCGGCGCCGGGCCGGGCAGCGTCTCGGCATCGGCGACGACGCTTTCGAGGGTGCGCAGCAGGATCGGCAGGCTGGCGCGTTCGGTCTCGCGGTCGCGGTCACGCTCGTCGGACTCGCGATCGCGATCATGGTCGGTCTCAGGCGGATCGGGCCGCTCGATCAGCGTCTCGCGGTCCGAGACGGCCTCGCGCGGCCCGGCCGGCGTGCGCGCGAGGCGCAGCTGCAGCGACGTCGCAACCCGGACGGCGAAGAAGCAGCGGTCGAAGGCGTTGAAATAGTCCAGCCACTGGTCCGAGCCCTGCGCGGTCTCCGCCGCCGCCCCGAAGGCCATGCCCAGCCGATAGGCGCAATCGGCCATGTCGGAGAGCTGTCGGCTGCGGGGATCGGGGCTGGTCATGGTGGAGAACAAAAGTAGAACACCAAGAGGCCGATGTCAAGACTGAGCTGTCGGAAATCGTGGATGCCCGCTCTCGGAAAATGGAGTGATGTCCGCCTTCGACCCATTGCTGAAATCGACGGCAAGGCTCAAGCTCGCGGCGACAGCGGGGAGGTGTTGCTCGTGAAGACGAAGAAGGCTGTAGCAATCGCAGTGTCGATTGCGTTCGTTAGTGCCTTCATCTCGCCGCTGCTGGTCCTGCACATGATGGCGGACAACAACAACAACGGCGAACTCTACGACACTATCACAGGGCAGTGGCACGCAGGATATCCGCTTCAGGTGGCCGCGATTTCATACGTTCCGGCGTTCCTAGCGCTCTTCGCCATCGCCTTTGGTCTGGCCCGCCTGTTCAGCGACAGGGCCGACGCCCCCTGAGTGAGAAAGTCCGCCAACCACCCTTCTCAGAAGTCCAAGTCGTCCGCTCTCCAGGCGCTCGCCTGGCGGCTCAATCCCCCGCCAGCGAGCGCCAGCCCACCGCGTGCACGCGGCTTGAGCCCAGCGCGCCGACGATCGGCGGCCGCGCGAAGAGGCCCGCGAACGCCGCGTCCATCACGTTGAGTCCACCCGCGTAGGCGCCGAAGGCCGGGAGGATCATGCGTTCGCCGTCGGTGATGAAGCAGCGGCGGCGGACGGAGCCGCGGGTGGCGCGCACGCGGGCGGCGGGGTGCAGGTGGCCGGCGACCTCGCCGGGCTGAAGGCCGGGCTGGGGTTCGTGGCGCAGGGTCAGGCCGCAGAGGGCGATCTCGTCGGCGGTCTGGCCGGGTAGCAAGCGGGGGCCGTCGGCGTCGTGGTTGCCGACGACCCAGATCAGCGCCCGGTTCCGCGCGAGCTCGCGCAGGCGCTCGGCGTCGTCGGCCGCCAGCCGGTCCTCCGAGGTGCGGTCGTGGAAGGTGTCGCCCAGCAGGATCACCGTGGCCGGCGTCAGCGCCTCCACCTCGGCGGCGAGACGCTTGAGGGTCTCGCGGGTGTCGTAGGGCGGGAGCATCTGGCCGCGCGCGGCGTAGGAGCTGCCCTTTTCCAGGTGCAGGTCGGCGACGATCAGCGTCCGCTCGGCCTCGAGCCACAGCGCGCCCGATCGGCGCAGCAAGGCGTCGGCCACGCCCAGGGTGAGGCGCAGCGAGCCGCACGGGCTCGGCGCGTGGTCATAGGCATAAGCGACGCTCACTGCAGGGCCTCGGCGATCAAGTCTTCTTCCGCTTCCTTCAGGATCATGGTCTCGCCCGTGTGGCCTGGCGAGCGCTCCTTGCCGATCTCCAGCAGGATCGGCACGGAGAACGGCGACAGGTGCTCCAGCGCCGCGTGCCGGATCTTGCCCTTGATGCGCGCCAGCATCTGCCCCAGGCGCGCCACGTCCACCAGACCCGTCGCCGCATCGTCGCGCGCGCAGCGCAGCAGCAGGTGGTCCGGCTGGTGGCGGCGCAGCACGTCATAGATCAGGTCGGTGGAGAAGGTGACCTGCCGGCCCGACTTCTGCTGCTGCCCCGGGAAACGGCGCTCGATCAGGCCGGCGATGATCGCGCAGCCCTTGAAGGCCCGCTTCATCATGAAGCTTTCGGCGAGCCAGGCCTCCAGGTCGTCGCCCAGCATGTCCTGGGCGAACAGCTCCCCGAAATCGAGGCCCTCCAGCGGCGTGGCCGCCCAGACGGCCACCGCATAGTCGTTGCAGACGAAGCCCAGCGGTCCCGCGCCCAGCCGCTCCAGCCGGCGTGTCAGCAGCATGGCCAGCGTCGTGTGCGCAAGGCGACCTTCGAAGGGATAGCAGACCAGGAAGTGGCGGTGGCCGCGCTGGAAGGTCTCCAGCAGGAGCTCGTCTTCCTCGACGATCAGGGAGCGGTCCCGCTGCGCCTCCAGCCATTCGCGAACGTCGCTCGGCAGCACCTGCCAGTGCGCCTGGTCGAACATCAGCTGGCGCACGCGTTTGGCGAGGTAGGTGGAGAGCGCAAACTTGGACCCGCCCCAGGACGGCATTTTCGGATCGGCGCCGGGCGCGGCCTGGACCAGGACGTCCATGTTGGTCACGCCCACCAGCCGCCAGACCTGGCCGGCGAAGACGAAGGTCTCGCCGGGCTCCAGCATCTCGACCATGCCCTCCTCGATCTCGCCGATCTTGCGCCCGCCCTGGCCTCGGCGCGTGGCGATGCGCACGGCCAGCATGGCGGGCGAGACGATGGCGCCGACGTTCAGGCGATGGCGCTGCGCGGTCTCCAAGTTGCGCACCCGCCAGAGGCCATCGGGGCCTTTCACGATCCGGCGGAAGCGGTCGTAGGTCTTCAGCGCATAGCCGCCGGTGGAGACGAAATCGACGACCTGCTCGAAGTCCTCCCAGATCAGGTCGCGGTAGGGGCCGGCGGTGCGCACCTCATCGTAGAGCTGGAGCAGGTCGAAGGGCTCGGAGCAGGCGCAGCCCATGACGTGCTGGGCCAGCACGTCGAGCGCGCCGACGCGGGGCGGATCGCCGTCCAGCTTGTTCTCGGCGATGGCTTCGCGGGCGGCCTGGCACTCCAGCATCTCGAAGCGGTTCGCGGGGACGAAGAGGGCGCGAGAGGGTTCGTCCAGGCGGTGATTGGCGCGGCCGATCCGCTGCACCATCCGCGACGCGCCCTTGGGCGAGGCGAGCTGGATCACCAGGTCGACGTCCCCCCAGTCGATGCCGAGGTCGAGCGTGGAGGTGCAGACCACGGCGCGCAGTTCGCCGCGCGACATGGCCGCCTCGACCTTGCGCCGCTGCTCGGCGGCCAGGCTGCCGTGGTGGAGCGCGATCGGCAGGGCGTCTTCGTTGAGCCGCCACAGTTCCTGAAATGCGAACTCGGCCTGGAAGCGGGTGTTGACGAACACCAGCGCCGTCTTCGACCGCGTGATGACGTCATAGACCTCCTGCATGGCGTGCTGGGCGGTGTGGCCCGACCAGGGCACGCGACCCTCCGACAGCAGCATGTCGACGATCGGCTCGGCGCCGGCGGGCCCGCGGACGAGGTCGATGGAGGCATTGCCCGCAGGAGCGCGCTCTCCTCCTCCGTAGGGGGAGGGGGACCGCGAAGCGGTGGAGGGGGCAGGCGGCCGCACAGCCTCATCCTGCGTTCCCCCTCCACCGTGCTGCGCACGGTCCCCCTCCCCCTCCGGGTGAGGAGAGGCGATGACGTCCAGCGGCTTCGGGTGGTTCGCCATCCACGCCTTGATCACCTCCGGATCGTCGACGGTGGCCGAGAGGCCTACGCGGCGCAGCCTCGGCGCGAAGGTGGCGATGCGGGCGAGGTCCAGCGCCAGCAGGTCGCCGCGCTTGGACGAGTGCAGGGTGTGGATCTCGTCGAGGATCACGCACTCCAGGCTCTCGAAATAGAGCCGGGCGCCTTCCCAGGCGCAGAGCAGGGCGAGCTGTTCGGGCGTGGTCAGCAGGATGTCCGGCGGCTTCACCCGCTGGCGTTGGCGGCGCGAGATACCGGTGTCGCCGGTGCGGCTCTCGGCCACGACGTCCAGGCCCATCTGGGCGATCGGGGCGCCCAGGTTGCGCTCCACGTCCACGGCCAGCGCCTTCAGCGGCGAGATGTAGAGCGTGTGCAGATTGCGAGGGGTGTTGCTGGGCGGCCGTTCGGAGAGCGCGATCAGGCTGGGCAGGAATCCCGCCAGGGTCTTGCCGCCGCCGGTGGGCGCGATCAGCAGGGCGTCGCGGCCGGCCTGGGCGCGCTCGACCATGGCGAGCTGGTGGGCGCGCGGGCTCCAGCCGCGGCTGGCGAACCAGTCGGCGAACCGGGGCGGCAGGAGATCGGCGGCGGGGCCCGCGCTGTCGGCCATCCTTCGCCTATAGCATGTTCCCGTTACGTTTCACGCGCCATCCACGCGCTGTGTCACGCCCGGGCCGGGTTCTCCAGCCGGGTCGCCCAGTAGTCGGCGTCGAAGGTCGGATCGCCGCTCAGATGCCGCCAGAGCTTCACGCGGTTGAGGAACTCCAGGCGCCCGGTGTCCTGCTCGAACCAGGGTTCGGGCGTCATCAGGATGCTCTCCACCGTCTCCGGCAGGTGGCTCTTCACGAAGAAGATCGGCCGCTCGGCCGGCGCCTCGGGAAGGGTCTTCATGTCCCAGCGGCGGACCTGCGGCTGGCTGGGGTTCATGCGGATCTTGAACATGGTCCGTGTACGGTCGGCGTGGTTCACCCCGCCGCCGTGCCAGACGCCGTTGTGCAGGAAGAGGAGCGTGCCGGCCTCGCAGACCATGTGCTGCTGGCCGGCGATGTTCTGATAGCGGCCGAGCGCGATCTCGCTGACCTTGCGCAGGTGGGTGCCGGGGATGAACCGCGTTCCGCCCATCGGCCGGGTCACCTGGTGCGGATAGTACATGATCTGCAGGTCGAAGCCGGCCTGCGGGTCGATGGTCGAGTCCTGGTGCGTATGCTGCGAGACGTTCTCGCCACCGCCGGCTTCGTAGTAGGCCGGCGGGAAGGTCACGTGCAGGAAGTGGTGGTCGAACACCGGGTCCGGGCCGACCAGGCTCTGGATCGCGCCGGCCACCCGCGGCAGGTTCAGCAGCCGGTCGATGGCCGAGCCCTGGGCGTAGGCGGCGCTCAAGGGCACGCCCGGCGGGACCTCCGGGATGCCGGAGCCGGCCAGCAGGCGGCCGTAGGTCTGGCGCATCTTGGCCCCGGGCTCCGGCGCCTCGCCGGCCTCGGCCAGGAACTGGGCGTTGATCTCGTCAGGCACGACGGCGTCGAAGCGCAGGAAGCCGCGGGCCACGAAGCGGGCCATGTCCAGCGAATTCAGGAGGGGCAGGGCGCTCATGGCGTCGTCTCCACCAGCTTCTCGAAGAAGAACTCGTACTTGAGATAGGCCAGGTCGAACTCGTCACCGCGCGAATGCGGCAGGATCTGCGCCGCCTGGATCAGCCGCCAGCCGTCCTTCAGCGCGTCCACGCCGGTGCGATAGGGCGCCTCGTCGTTGTCGCCGGCCATGGGCCGGGTCTCGCCGGTCCCGTCATAGACCGCCCACGCCACGGTCGGCGCATCGAGCGCGGAATTGGCGAGGTAGAGAACCAGCACCTTCTGGCGCATAGAAATGTCTCGTCCCCCATTTCGCCCGCTTGTTGGGGCGATTGCTTACAGTGTCAATTTTAGGCAGGTTGCCGCCGCTAAAACCATAGGAGATCGCGCCATGAACCCCAATGCCGAGTTCGATGTCATCGTCTACGGGGCGACGGGCTACACCGGCCGCCTGGTCGCCGAGTATCTGGCGCAGCGGTATGGGATCGGCGGGCAGGTGACCTGGGCGATGGCGGGCCGCTCCGCCGCCAAGCTGGCCGAGGTGCGCGACCTGATCGGGGCGCCGGCCGAGACGCCGCTGGTGGTGGCCGACGCCGACGACCCCAAGAGCCTCGACGCCATGGTCCGCCGCGCCAAGGCGATCATCACCACGGTGGGGCCCTATCAGCTCTACGGCGACAAGCTGGTCGCCGCCTGCGTGGCCGCCGGGACCGACTGCCTGGACCTCACCGGCGAGCCCAACTGGATGGCCAAGATCATCGGCGAGTTCGATGCGGCGGCGAAGACGAGCGGCGCGCGGATCGTGCATTCCTGCGGCTTCGATTCCATCCCCTTCGAGCTCGGCGTCTACTTCTGCGAGGAGACCGCCAAGGCGAAGCTCGGCGGCCCGGTTCCGCGGGTGAAGGGCCGCCTGCGCGGCATGAGCGGCGGGCTCTCCGGCGGCACCGCGGCCAGCGGCGCGGCCACCATGGCGGCGATCCAGAAGGACCCCTCGGTGGGCCTGCTGCTGATGAACCCCTTCGCGCTGACGCCCGGCTTCACCGGCCCGGCCCAGCCGCCCGGCAACGCCGTCGAGCATGACCCGGACGTCGGCGCCGACGTGGGGCCCTTCATGATGGCGATGATCAACACCAAGAACGTCCACCGCTCGAACCTGTTGATGGGTCATCCGTGGGGCGAGGACTTCAAGTACGACGAGATGTCGATCGTCGTGCCGGGGGCGCCCACCGAGTTCACCGGCATGGGTCCCGACGCGCCGAAGCCGGGCGACGGCCCGTCAAAGGCCGAGCGCGAGGCGGGCTTCTACGACGTGCTGTTCATCGGCCTCGCCGAGGACGGCCGCAAGGTGAAGGTTTCGGTGAAGGGCGACCGTGACCCGGGCTACGGCTCCACGTCGAAGATGCTGGCCGAGGCGGCCATCTGCCTGGTGAAGGATGCGCCCGACGTTCCAGGTGGCGTCTGGACGCCGGGCGCGGCCATGCGATCAAAGCTCATCGACCGTCTCCAAGAGAACGCCGGCCTGACGTTCACGGTCGAGAGCTAGTCCCCTTTTAGTCAGGAAGGGAGGATCAGCAGGCGTAGCGGGTGCGCACCGGGACGCGGCGGCCGATGTAGGGGTCCCAGACCCACCGCTCGCTCTCGCAGACGCGATAGACGGGCGGGCCATCGTAGTAATCCGGGCCGTAGTAGCTCGAGTAGTACGGGCGGTAGCCGTAGCCGTAGCTGTGGCGATAGCCGTGGTCGCTGGCGAGCGCCGCGCCGAGGGCCAGGCCGACGATACCGGCCGCGGCCACCGCGCCGCCGTTGTCGTGACGATAGCCGCCGCCGTGCCAGCCGCGGTCGTAGCCGCGGGCCTGGGCGGGAATCGCCGTCGCGGACACCGCGCCGCCGAGCATGAGGGCCGCCATCGCGGCCGTGAGCGCCTTTCTCATCATGGCCTCCTTGTCCTGATGGAAACGGCCAAGCGGCCGGATCGTTCGGACAAGGTTAGGAAGCCGTGACTGAACCGCCGCTGAACGGCGCCGTCAGGAAGCTGCGGGCGCCGTTCCGTCGGGTCACGGTAGACGCCCGCGGGCCTCGGGGCCAAGCTGGCGGCCGAGCCCGCGGCCAACGCGGACCGGCAAGAGGCCCGCGGCCGATGCGGCCGCCAAGAGGAACTGAGGCCATGAAGGACTTCGCGGGCAAGATCGCCATCGTCACCGGCGGCGGCACCGGCATGGGGCGCGAGCTCGCCCGCCAGCTGATCGCCGAGGGCTGCAGCGTGGCCATGTGCGACGTCTCGGCGAAGAACATGGCCGAGACCATCGCGCTCTGCGAGGCCGACGGCGTGCCCCAGGGCGCCCGCGTCACCGCCCATATCGCCGATGTCTCCGACGAGGCCCAGCTGATCGCCTTCCGCGGCGAGGCGGCCAAGGCGCACGACACCGACAAGATCCACCTGCTGTTCAACAACGCCGGCATCGGCGGCGGCGGCTCGATGATCAACGACAGCCGCGAGGACTGGGAGCGGACGTTCAACGTCTGCTGGGGCGGGGTCTATCTGGGCGTGCGCACGTTCCTTCCGATGCTGCAGGCCGCCGACGAGGCGCACATCGTCAACACCTCCAGCGTCAACGGCTTCTGGGCGAGCCTGGGCCCCGCGGTCAGCCACACGGCCTATGCGGCGTCGAAGTTCGCGGTAAAGGGCTTCTCCGAGGCGCTGATCACCGACCTGGCGCTCACCGCCCCGCACATCAAGGTCTCGGTGGTGATGCCCGGCCACATCGGCACCTCCATCGTCGCCAACTCGCGCAAGGTGATGAACCGCACCGACGAGGACCTGCTGAGCGCCGAGGACCTGGCCCGCGCCCGCGAGCGCATCGGCCGCGCCGGCGTCGACTTGAGCCAGCTTACCGACGCGGCCATCCAGGCGATGGTCACCGAACAGCATCGCCGCTTCCTCGAGGAGGCGCCGACCACGGCGGCCGAGGCGGCCAAGATCATCCTCGACGGGGTGAAGGCCGAGCGCTGGCGGATCCTGGTGGGCGAGGACGCGATCAAGATGGACGCCATGGTCCGCGCCAATCCGGAAGCCGCCTACACGCCGGAATTCTTCCAGGACCTGATGAAGGAAGTGGGCTGGCGTCTCGGCGGCGGCTGACCGCCCGCTGTTAACCGTGAAGGGTGCGACATACGCGCCCACCTCGGCCCCAAACGCTGCAAATCGACGCCCTAAAGCTCAATCCGGTCCGCCACTTGCGGGTGAGCCAGTGAACGCGGGCCTGCGTGTCCCAGATCGGGACGGTCGTCGCGAGTTAACCTTCCCGCCTCGCGTGCTGAGGCGGCGCTGGAGTTCAGAGTTCGATGAAGACCCCCAACATCCTGGTCGCCGCTCTCTCGGTTGTCGCGGCGACCGCAATGGCCTCGGCCGCGTGCGCCGCCGGCTCGGTCTCGGCCACGGCGCCGGCCAGCGTCACCATCCTGTCGCCGACCACCATCACCAAGACCCAGGACCTGGTGTTCGGTCAGGTGGTGCGCCCGTCCAACGCCAACACCAACACCGTCATTCTCGACGCCAACAACACCGTCAGCCTGACCGGGACCGGCAACGGCTCGATGGTGGCATCCACCACCAGCTCGGCGAAGTTCAACGTCAGCGCCCCGGCGGGCACCACCTATTCGACGACCCAGGGCCTGACCTTCACCCAGACCGGCCTGACCAACATCGCGGCGTCCACGCCCACCACGACGAGCGGCACGCCCGGCGTGATCCCCGTCAGCGGCATCCAGGAAATCCGCTACGGCGCCCAGTTCGACATGACCTCGTCGACGCCCGCCCAGGCCTACACCGGCACGCTCTCGGTCACCGTCAACTACAACTGAGGCGTCTCCCCACGCGATCAGCTGCTTGGGGGAGCGGCTGGTAGCGTCCGCCAGGCGGTCGTCGTAGCGTTGCCCGCATGACGACTGTCCTGGCGGTCCACGCCCATCCCGACGATATCGAACACCTGGCCGCGGGCACGCTGGCCGTGCTGGCGGCCAAGGGCTGCCGCATCATGATCGCCACGCTCACGGCCGGCGAATGCGGCTCCGACGAGACCGACCTTTCCGCCACCGGCGCGATCCGCAAGGCCGAGGCCGCCCGCGCCGCCGCGGTGATCGGCGCCGAATACCGCTGCGCCGACCTGCCCGACCTGGGCGTGTTCAACGACGACCCGTCGCGCCGCGCGGTCACCGAGCTGATCCGCTGGGCCCAGGCGCAGGTGGTGATCACCGCCTCGCCGGCCGACTACCATCCTGACCATGAGGCGGCGAGCATGTTGGTCCGCGACGCTTGTTTCGCAGCCTCCGTGCCCAACTACCGCACCGGTCCGGCCGCGCCGCTCGCCGCCATCCCCCACCTCTACTTCATGGACCCGATCGGCGGGCGGGACCGGGACGGCAGGGCGGTCGTGGCCGACTTCGGCGCCGACGTGGCCGCGGGCTTTGCGCTCAAGCAGCAGATGCTCAGCGCCCATGAGAGCCAGGCCGCGTGGGTCGCGCGCCAGCATGGCATCGCCGATCACCTGGCTTCGATGACCACCTGGACGCGGCGGCGCGGCAAGGACTTCGGCGTCGCGACGGCGGAGGGTTTCCGCCAATACCGCCACCAGCCCTATCCGCACTCGCCGCTGCTGCAGGAGCTGCTCGGCGAGACGCTCCTTAGCGCCTAGTCGGCCGCCTTCGTGGGCGCCGCCGGGACCGGGAAGCCCTTGTTGCGCAGGTAGGCGTCGATCTTCGCGTCGCGGCCGCGGAACTTGCGGTAGGCCACCGCCGGATCGACCGTATTGCCCACCGAGACGATGTCGTCGTGGTAGCGCTTGGCCATGGTCTTGTCGTAGGGCCCGCCGTGCTCGAGGAAGGCCTCGAAGGCGTCGTGGTCGAGCACTTCGGACTGCAGGTAGCTGTAGTAGCCGGCCGCGTAGTTATCGCCGGAGAAGATGTGCCCGAACATCGTCGGGCGGTGGCGCATGACCACCTCGCTCGGCAGGCCCAGCGCCTTGAAGGTGTCGGCCTCGAACTTGTCCGGATCGATGTCGCCGCCGCCGGCCAGGTGGATCTTCATGTCGTAGATCGCGCTGGCCAGGAACTCGGTGACCGTGAAGCCCTGATTGAAGGTCGAGGCCTTCTGGATCTTCGCCACAAGTTCGGCCGGGATCGGCTGGCCCTGCGCATTGACCGCGAACTTGTTGAGGATCTCCGGCGTCGACAGCCAGTTCTCGTTGAGCTGCGAGGGGAACTCCACGAAGTCCGTGGCGACGTTGGTGCCGGCCTGGGTCGGATAGGTCACCGATGAGTTCAGGTCGTGCAGGGCGTGGCCGAACTCGTGGAAGATGGTGATCGCGTCGTCCCAGCTGATCAGGATCGGCTGGCCGGGCGCGGCCTTCACGAAGTTGGTGTTGTTGGAGACGATCGCCGTCTGGCCGCCGAGGAAGCGGCTCTGCGGGCGATAGCCCTGCTCCCACGCGCCGGAGTTCTTACCGTCCCGCGCATAGGGATCGAAGTACCACAGGCCCACCCGCTTGCCGGCCTTGGTCACCTCATAGACCGTGACGTCCGGGTGGAAGACCGGCACGCCATGAATCTCGGTGAACTTGAAGCCGTAGAGCTGACCGGCCTCCCAGAAGACCGCGTCGCGGATCTTGTCGAGCTGCAGGTAGGCTTTCACCTGGCCGTTATCGAGGTCGTACTTCGCCTTGCGGACCTTCTCGGCGTAGTAGCGGTAGTCCCACGCCTCGATCTTGATCTTGGCGCCTTCTTTGTCGGCGATGGCCTGCATGTCGGCGACCTCGGACTGCACCCGCGCGATGGCGGACGGCCAGACGGCCAGCATCAGGGCCATGGCCTCGTCCGGCGTCTTGACCATCTTGTCGGCCAGCTTCCAGTGGGCGAACGAAGGGTAGCCCAGCAGCTTCGCGCGCTCGTAGCGCAGCTTCAGGATCTCGCTCATGGTCGCTGAGTTGTCGTGGGCGTCCTTGTGGTCGCCGCGGCTGTAGTAGTTGCGCCAGACCTGCTCGCGCATGGCGCGGTTGTCGGAATAGGTCAGGAAAGGATCCATCGAGGAGCGCGTGTTGGTGATCGCCCACTCGCCCTTGTGGCCATGGTCGGCGGCGGCCTGGGCCGCGGCGGCCTTGAGATTATCCGGCAGGCCGCCGAGCTGGTCGGCCTTGAGGTAGGTGATCCAGCCGGCCTCTTCGGCCTGCAGGTTCTGGCTGAACTTGGCGTAGAGGGTGGCCAGCCGCTGATTGATTTCGGCCACGCGGGCCTTGGCCTTGGGGTCCAGCGCGGCGCCGCCGCGCGTGAAATTGTTCCAATAGATCCAGACCAACCGCTGCTGCTCGGGCGTCAGTTTCTTGGTGGCCGGGTCGTCCTGCAGCGCCTTGATGCGGGCGAACAGCTTGGCGTTCTGGACGATCTCGTCGTTGAAGGCCGCCAGCTTGGGGTCCAGCTCGTTCTGGACCTTCTGGTACTCCGGCGTCGACAAGTTGATGGCCCAGATGCCCTGGTAGATCAGCTGTACGCGGGCGAGCGGCTGGCCGGCGCGCTCCAGCGCCTCGATCGTGTTGGCGAAGGTGGGCGGCGCGGGGTTGTTGGCGATGGCGTCGATCTCGCGGCGGTTCAGCGCCATGGCCTCTTCCAGCGCCGGCTTGAAGTCGGCGACCTTGACCAGGTCGAACCGCGGATAGCCGCCGTGGGCCCCGGTCCAGGGCGCGAGCATGGCGTTCTTGTAGACTTCGGTCTGCATGGGGGCGGCCTTGGCGTGGGACTTGGGCGCGGCGGCGGCGGGAAGCGCCATGAGCGCGGCGGCGGCGACGCCGGCGAAGAAGAGCTGACGGATCAAGGGGGTTTCCTCGGACTGGCAGGGGGGCGGCGTGGCCGCGATTGCCGTGGTTTTAGGCCCGGGGCAGGGCGCCGCCTAGGTTTTCATCGCCGCGTCGTAGCGCGCCCACATGGGCCGGCAGTCGAGCACTTCGCCCGACGCCATGGCCTCGTCGATGGCCATCACCGTCAGCCCGGCCTCCAGGCTGTCGAAGGGCGTCACCGGGAAGGAGGCGCCCTCGCTCAGGCTGGCCAGCAGGTCGCGGGCCATGGCCTGGTCGGCGCCGTTGTGGGCGTCGGCGGTGCGCTCGCCGTAGTCGATCCGCTCGGGCTTGCGGCGATCGAGCGCCTTGCGGACCATCAGCCGATTGCGGACGAGGTCGGCGATCAGCGTCCCCTCGGTCCCGGCCACGTACCAGCGCCGCTCGGTGAGCGCGACGTGGCTGTTGGCGTGGAAGCCTAGCCGCACGCCGTTCTCATATTCGATCATCGCCGTCTGATGGTCGGTGACGTCCATGTCGGACTGGAAGGCGTCGTTGGCCCCCATCCAGCCGGGATCGGCGAGCCCATAGGCCGCCTCGCCGTTGTCGTAGGTCCGGGGCGCCGTCTCGGCGCGTTCGGCGGTGAAGATCCGGCGTCCGCCGAAGCTCGCCACCTTAGCCGGCCGCGCGCCGGCGATCCGGCCGAAGATATCGAAGTCGTGGCAGACCTTGTCGAGCAGGTAGGAGCCGCCCCACTCGGCGCGGCGGCGCCAGTTGCGCGCCAGGTAGCCGCCGTGCTCGGGCGGCAGGTGCTCGGTGGCGTCGATGGAGACGATCTCGCCCAGCTCGCCGGAATCCACGCGGGCGATCACCTCGCGGACGATCGGCATGGAGCGCATGACCAGGCCGATGAACACCGGCGGCGTCCCGCCCGCCGCCAGCCGGTGGGCCAGCGCCAGGCTCTCGGACTGGGTGCGCACGATCGGCTTCTCGGCGAACACCGGCAGCCCGGCGTCGAGCGCCAGGTTGAGGTGCTCGAAATGCAGGTGGTTCGGCGCGCCCAGCATGATCAGGTCGTAGGGCCCGGCGGCCAGCAGGGCCTGGGGGCTCTCGAACGGCTGGCCCATGGGAATGCCGGCGGCGGTCAGGATCGGCTCGCCCACCGGCGCGGGGTCGACGTAGGCGGAAAGCTCCAGGCGCCAGCCAACTTCCACCATGGCGGCCAGCACATGGGCGATCCGCTGGCCCAGGCCGATCACGCCGATCCGATAGGTCTTCATGCCGCCAGCACAGCATGTTCCGCCGCGCCTCGCCACCGGTGGGGTAAGGCAAGCTTAACTACGAAAATCAAGATGTCATTTACAATACAGATTCCGGAAATGCATGGATAACAGGTCGTGTATTTAAATGTGCCAAAATTGAACACTTAGGAATATTAAGTACAGAAACGCGATATCAAGACTTCGAGCGCATCGTGTTTGGCATGAGCCTGCAGAATGCACTCAGGATAGGGGCGGCCGTCGTCGCCCTGGGTCTGCCGACCGCAGCGTTCGCCGGCGGGAGCGTGACCGCGACCGCGCCGGCCAGCGTGACCATCCTCGCGCCGGTGACCCTGCAGGCCATCCAGGGGCTCGACTTCGGCGCCGTGACGCGGCCGGCCAGCGCCGGCAACACCGTCACCCTCGACGCCTCGACCAGCAATCTGTCGCTCAGCGGCGCGGGCAACGCCACGCGCGCGGCGGGCGCGATCAGTGTCGCCAAATTCAGCCTGATCGGCGAGGCGGGCGTCACCTATTCGACGACCCAGTCGCTGACCTTCGCCCAGCCCGGCCTGACCAATGTGTCGGCCTCCTCGCCGGTGGCGGGGAGCGGCGCGTTCGGGGTGATCCCGGCGGGCGGCGTGCAGGAGCTACGCTTCGGCGGCGCCTTCGACCTGACGGCGGCCACGCCGGTGCAGGCCTACACCGGCGCGCTCAGCGTGACTGTGAACTACAATTAGCTATTTCTTGGCCGGCGCGGCCGGCGGCGTCGCGGTGGTCGTCGCCACGGGGCCCGAGCCGTCGACCGGCGTCGAGGCGGCCGTCGCCGCCTGCTGCGCCTGCTGCTGAAGCTGGGCATCCGGAACGGCCGCGGGCGGGGCGTCGGTCGACACCTTGGCCGTCGCGGTGCCGGTATCGGCTTCGGCCGAGCGTTCCTTGTTGCAGGCCGAAAGGCCGAGCGTCAGCACGGCGGCGAGGCTGAGCGCGATGTGAGCGGATGTCATGGCGGCGTCCTTCCCTAAGAGGAATGTCGCGGCATGAACGGCAAGCTTGGCGGGTGGGTTCCTAGGTGGGGGCCGGATTGGGGATCGGCGCCATGGCCGGCGCGGGCGCCGCCACCGGCTGGGCGTCCGGGGCGATCGGCGGCGGCGGCCCGGGCGGGATCGGACCGTTGGCCAGGCGCTTGAGCGCGCTGGTCATGTAGGTGCGCCAGATCTCGCTGGGCGCCATGGCCCCGGTGATCCCCTTCATCGGCGAATTGTTGTCGCGCCCCACCCAGACCACGGTGGAGAGCCCGCCGGTATAGCCGCAGAACCAGGCGTCCTTGAAGTCCGAGGTGGTGCCGGTCTTGCCGGCCAGGTCGTAGCCCTTCACCGCCGCGTGCGTGCCGGTGCCGATCCGCATGACGGTGCGCATCATCTGCTGCATCTCGCCGAGCGGCGGGTTGAGGATCGCCTGCACGGGCGCGGCGGTGCGGTGAGCGAACAGCACCTGGCCTGTGGTGGTGCGGATGCGCTCCACGCCATAGGCGGCGACCCGATAGCCGCCGTTGCCGAAGGCGTCATAGGCCTGGGCCATCTCCAGCGGCGTCACCAGGTTGGTGCCGAGCGCCATGGCCGGATCGGTGTTCAGCGTCGCGGTGATGCCCAGGCGATGCGCGGTGGCGGCGACGTTGTCGCGGCCCACCTCGTCGGCCAGCCGCGCGGCCACGGTGTTGATCGAATGCGCCAGCGCGTTTTCCAGGCTGACGGGCCCCAGGAACTCCGGCTCGAAGTTGCGCGGCGACCAGCCGTTGATGGTCACCGGCTCATCCACCACCATGGCGTCCGGCGTGCGGCCGGCTTCCATGGCGGTCAGGTAGACGAAGGGCTTCCAGGACGAGCCGGCCTGGCGGTGCGCGTCGACCGCGCGGTTGTAGGGGCCCTTCTGATAGTCGATGCCGCCGACCATGACGCGCACCCGGCCCGCGCCGTCCAGCGTCACCACGGCGGCCTGTTCGACCCCCTGCTTGGCGAAGCGCGCGGCGACCGTCTTGGCGGCCTCGCCGGCGGCGATCTCGGTGGGCAGGTCCAGCGTGGTCTCCACCACCAGGTCCTGCTTCAGCGGCCCGACCGCGGCGCGGGTCTGGCCGTCGAGCCAGTCGACGAAATACTGCGCGGGCGCGGTGGGCGCGTCCTTCCAGACCTTGGGCTTTTCGTCCAGCGCCTTGTCGTGCTGCGCCTGGCTGATGGCGCCGGTGTCCAGCATGGCGTCCAGCACCAGCCGCGTGCGCTCGGCCGACTTCTCCGGCTCGGCCACGGGATTGTAGTGGGTCGGCGACTTCATGATCGCCGCCAGCATCGCCGCTTCGCGCACGGAGAGCTTCGCAGCCGGCTTGTTGAAGTAGCGCCAGGACGCCGCCTCCAGCCCATAGGCGCCGGAGCCGTAGTTGGTGCGCGACAGGTAGAGCGCCAGGATCTGCTTCTTCGAATAGGTGCGCTCGAGCTGGATCGCATAGACCGCCTCGGTCGCCTTGCGCTCCACGGTCTGGTCGGTGTTGAGGAACAGCACGCGCGCGAGCTGCTGGGTGATGGTCGAGCCGCCCTGCATTTTGCCCTGGGTCAGGTCGGTGACGATGGCCCGCGCCAGCCCCATGGGATCGACGCCGGCGTGGTCGTAGAACCGCCGGTCCTCGATGGCGACGAAGGCGGCGGGCACATAGGCCGGCACCCGGGCCAGGTCCACCGGCGGCGCGAAGCGGCCCCCGCGCACCCCCAGCACCGCGCCGGAGCGGTCCACATAGGTAATCTGCGCCTCGCGGGTGACCGGCGGCAGGCGCGGAAGGTCAGACGTGGAAAAGCTGAGCTGCGAGGCGGCGAGGATGGCGGCGGCGATCACGGAAACTCTCTCCCCGAATCGAAGCGCGGCCCCTCAGCGCGCCTCGGTCAGCCCCCTATGACTCCGCAGAATGTGGCGCTTGAAAGATAATTCGCGGTAATGCGCCGATGCCGCAGCTCAGTGGGCCCGCAGGATCTGCTGGAGGAAGGCCTGGGTGCGGGGTTCGCGGGGGCGGGCGAAGAAGTCTTCGGGTGGGGCCGCCTCGACGATCTTGCCGCGGTCCATGAAGATCACCCGGTCGGCCACCTGGCGCGCGAAGCCCATCTCATGGGTGACCACCATCATGGTCATGCCCTCGGCGGCGAGCCCGACCATGGTGTCCAGAACCTCCTTGACCATCTCGGGGTCCAGCGCCGAGGTCGGCTCGTCGAACAGCATGATGCCTGGCTCCATGGCGAGCGCCCGGGCGATCGCCACCCGCTGCTGCTGGCCGCCGGAGAGCTGGGCGGCGAACTTGTCGGCCTGTTCGGGGATGCGCACCTTCGACAGATAGTGCAGGGCCCGTTCGCGCGCCTCGGCGGCGGGCAGGCCGCGCACCAGGCGCAGCGGCAGGGCGCAGTTCTCCAGCACCGTCAGGTGCGGGAAGAGGTTGAACTGCTGGAACACCATGCCGACCCGCAGCCTGACCGCCTCCACGGCGGCGGGCTCGCGCGTAAGCCGGATGCCGTTCACGCGGATCTCGCCTTCCTCGAAGCCTTCGAGCGCGTTGATCGTGCGGATCAGCGTCGACTTGCCCGATCCGGACGGGCCGCAGATCACCAGCCGCTCGCCGCGCGCGACGCTGAGGTCCAGCCCGTCCAGCGCCTTGAACGCGCCGAACCATTTGCCCAGCGCGCGGATCTCCACCGCCGGCGCGGCGGGATCGTCCTGGATGGGCTCGCTATCGCGCATGGGCGCGGCCGTAGAAGCGTTCGATGCGGGCCTGGACCAGTTCGAGCAGGATCGAGAACAGCCAGTAGATCATCGAGGCGGTGATCATCATCTCCACGTGGCGGAACTCGCTCTGCCCTTGCGTGCGCGCCAGGTACATCAGCTCCCAGACGCCGACCACCGAGACCAGCGATGAGTCCTTCAGCATGGCGATGAACTGGTTGCCGGTGGGCGGGATGATCACCCGCATGGCCTGGGGCAGGATGATCCGCGTGAGCGTCGCGCCGGGCTTGAGACCGAGCGCGCGGGCGGCCTCCCACTGCCCCTTGGGGATGCTCTCGATGCCGGCCCGGAAGATCTCGGTCATGTAGGCGCCGTAGCAGAGCGAGAGCGCCGCGATGCCGGCCGGCACGGCGTCGACCACATAGCCCAGCTGCGGCAGGCCCATGTAGATCAGGTAGATCTGCATCAAGAGCGGGATGCCGCGGAACAGCGAGGTGTAGAAGTTGGCGATGCCGATGGCGACGCCGTTCGACGAGAGCTTGGCCATCGCGCCCAGCAGGGCGAGCACCGAGGCGATGCTGATCGAGGCCACCGAGATGATGAGCGTCATCATCAGGCCCTGGGTGATCAGGAACCCGATCTTCCGCTGGATGAACTCGAAGCTGAGGTTGAACGAGTAGAAGAACACCAGGATCAGCAGGGCCAGTTCCAGCCACACCACATAGACCTGCCAGCGCAGCCTCAGGCGCATGACCACCGCCAGGTTGAAGCCGACAACCAGGGTCGCCAGGCCGGCCACCACCAGGTTGTCCGCCGCCGGCGACAGACCCGACAGGTGGAGCAGGGCGGTCAGGCCGCGCCCGATCGCCGTGGCGCCGAAGCCGAACCAGCGCAGCGCCTCGAACAGCAGCGCCAGGCCCGGCAGGAAGACGATCGGGCGCCCGAGCAGGGGCGGATAGTCGACGTTGTCGGCGAAATGCATCGCCGGCGACGGCTGCGCGGCGCGGGTCCGGGCCAGGGCCGGCGCGGTCACTGGAACAGCCGGCGTTCGCGGATGCGGTCGCTCGCCTGCATCGCCCAGTAGGCGCCCTGCACGGCGCCGCGGCCGGCCAGGCCGCCGTTCCAGGCCAGGCCGAACGGCGCGAACAGGCGGTAGCGATCGCTGTCGCCGGCGATCGCCTCGGCCAGCAGCTGGCCGCCGATGGCGGTGGTGTTGAGGCCGTGGCCGCCGAACGCGGTGGCGTACCACAGGCCCTCTTCGAGCCGGCCGATCTGCGGCATCAGGTGGCGGGCATAGGCCATCAGCCCAGACCACGCGATGTCCACCTCAAGCCCGGCCAACTGCGGATAGGTCGAGACCATGCTCTGGTGCAACAGGCGGCCAAGCCGGCGCGGCTCGGTCCGGCGCGTGGTGATCTTGCCGCCCCACAGGATGCGCGCCCCGCCCTCCACCAGCCGGTAGTAGTCGCCCGCGCGCCGGCCATCGCCGATCGCGGCGCGCGTGCGGATCGCCTCGCCGATCAACGCCGGGTTCGGCTTGGTGAGCATCACATAGGTGGCGATCGGCAGGTAGCTGCGCTGCAGCCGGGGCGACAGCGCGTCCGTGTAGCCGCCGCAGGTGATCACCACGTCCTTGGCCCGCACCTGGCCGCCGCCGGCGGCGACCACCTGGCTCGCGCCCTCCCGGCTCAGCGCGCGGGCCGGAGAGGCCTCGAACAACGTCCCGCCCAGCCGCTCGATCTCGCGGCCGAGCGCGCGGGCGTAGTTCAGCGGATTGAGGTGGAAGGCGTGCGGATTGTAGAGTCCCTGGTGGTAGCGCTCGGAGACCAGCACCGCGCGCAGCTCCTCCCGCGTGCGGAATTCCACCCGATAGCCGAACTCGCGCTCCAGCCAGTCGCGCCGCGCCTGCAGCTCGGCCGTGGCCTCATGGCGGGCCGTGGCGAACAGACCGTCGACCCGGTCGGCATCGGTGACGGCCAGGGCCGTGAGGTTGGCCGCGACCGCCTCGGCGCCTTCGATCGACAGCCGGTGCAGGCTCACCGCCTGCTCATGCCCCACGTGGCGTTCGATGGCCTCGTGGCTGGCCGAATAGCCGGGGCTGACGAAGCCGCCGTTTCGCCCCGAGGCGCCCCAGGCGATCCGCTGCGCTTCTACGACGCACACCCTGCGGCCACGGCGCGCCAGCTCCAGCGCCGCGGTCAGGCCCGCCAGCCCACCGCCGACCACGCAGACGTCGGCCTCGACCCGCCCCTCAAGCGCCGGCCGCGGCGCATCGGCGCCCTGGGCTGGTCCGTAGTAGGTCTCGACATAGGCCATGCGTGCGCGTTCCCAGGTCAGTGACTGTAGTCGCGGCCGTACCACTTGGTGGTCAAGGTCCCGAGCGTGCCGTCGGCCTTCATCGCCGCGATCACCGCCTGGATCTTGGCGGTCCACTGCGGGGAGCCCTTGTCGGTGATCACCGTGAGCGGTTCGCGGAACACATAGCCGCCGGGCATGATCTTGATGGGATAGCCGTTCTTGATGGCGCCCAGCACCGTCTGTTCCGGCGCGACGACGGCGTCGAGCCGCACGCCATTGCCCAGCCGCAGGTCGTCGAAGGGCATCATTGAATCCGCGTAGGTCCGCACCTGGCCCGGCGTCACCCGATAGACCACCGGCGCCGCGCCGGGCGCCTCGATCCGCAGGCGGTGGCGGATGTAGTCCTCGGAGGTGGTGCCGGTCTCGACGCCGACCGTCTTGCCGTTCAGGTCCGCGAAGGTCGCCGCGGCGCTGTCGCGGTGCACCGCCAGCACATAGGGGCTGTAGTAGTAGACGCCGGCGAAATCGACGACCTGGGCGCGGGCGTGCGTCGGGGTCACCGAGCCCACCGCCATGTCCCAGCGCCCGTGCCAGTGCCCGCCGGTCATGGTGGCGAAGTCCGGGGTGTCGAACCTCACCGTGCGGCCCATCCGCCGGCCGATCTCGCGCGCCACGTCGATGTCGAAGCCGACCAGCTGGTTGTTATCGTCCAGAAAGCTCTGTGGCCGCCAGCTGCCGTTGGTGGCGACCTTCAGCGGGCCCAGCGATGTCGCCTGGCTCGGTGTCCTGGGCGGCAGGAACGACCCGACGGCGATGATCGCCAGCGCCAGGGCCAGGCCGGCGACGAGTTCGCGCCGCGCGCGCCAGGGCGGGTTCGGTCGGGATGCGGAAGTCGCGTCGCCCATGACCGAGGGCTACGCCGCTTTGGCTGTCGCGGCTACCAGCCGCGGTCGGCGGCCTGGATCACCAGGTGCTGGACGCTCAGCGGATCGGGCGCGCCGGGCGCGGCGATCTGCACGTCGTTCTGCACGCCGAGCGCGCGCAAGGCGGCCTTGACCACCTCGCCGCGGCGCACGGCCAGCTCCTTCTCGTGGTCGGGTTTGCCGCGGCTCTGGGCGCTGGGCAGGACCACCGCCTCAGCTGCCGGGTTGCACTTCAGCCAGGCCGCGGCGCGGGCCAGCCGCTGCTGCCCGGCCTCGGAAAGCTCCGCCAGGTCGAAGCCGAAGGTCGCCGCGGTGGGCGAGATGTCCGCCAGCTGGTCGGCCCCACAGGCGGCGGGCTCGTGGCCGGCCCCGGCCCGCGCGGCCACGATGGCGGGGCTGGGCGTGGGCTTCACCCGCGTCGTGCAGCCGGCCAGCAAGGGGGCGAAGGCCAGGCTGATCAGCAGGGCCTGAGACAGGGGCGAACGGGGGGTGCGTCGAAACATGCGCGGCCTGCTACCACCACGCTTCGGGGACGGCTAGAGGCGCCCGCTTGCCTGCCGCGCGGGAAAGGGGCTCCAATCGCGTCTCCACGAGAGGCTTGGCGCCATGAAGATCGACCTGCTCTCCACCGACAGCTTCGCCGCGGGCCAGCCGCACGACCAGTTCCGCTGGCTGCGCGACAACGCCCCGGTCCGCTGGCACGACGAGCCCGGCGGCAAGGGCTTCTGGGCGGTCACCCGCCACGCTGACGTCTGGGAGGTCGACCGCGACTTCCAGGCCTATTCCTCCGGCCCGACCATCATGATCACCGACCCCTTGGAGGGCATGGGCGGGTTCGGCGACCACAAGATGATGCTGATGATGGACCCGCCGGAGCATACCCAGTTCCGCAAGCTGATCCGCAGCGAGTTCACCCTGCCGGCCGCGCGTCTGCGCGAGGAGCGCATCAAGGCGCTGGCCAAGCAGATCGTGGACGCCGTCATCGACAAGGGGGCGTGCGATTTCGTGGCCGAGGTGGCCGGCGAGATGCCGTCCTTCGTGATCGCCGAGCTGATGGGCCTGCCGCTTACCGACGGACGCGAGCTCTACAAGCTGACCGAGGTGATCCACACCGCGCCCGAGGCCCTGCCGCCCGGCGCGGGCGGGGCGGCGGTGGCCAAGATGTTCGAGTACGGCTCCCGCGTAATCGCCGAGAAGCGCGCGCGGCCGGGCGACGATCTGGCCTCGCGCCTGCTGGCCTGCGAGGTCGACGGGCGCAAGCTGGAGGACATCGAATTCCTGCTGTTCTTCCTGCTGCTGGTCGACGCCGGCGGCGACACGACCCGCAACCTGCTGTCCGGTGGGCTGCTCGCCCTGATGGAACATCCCGACCAGTACGCCTGGCTGATGGAGGACCTGCCGGGGCGCCTGCACACCGCGCGCGAGGAACTGCTGCGCTGGACGAGCCCGGTGATCTACATGCGCCGCACGGCGCTCAAGGATGTCGAGCTGGCCGGCCAGCAGATCCGGGAAGGCGACAAGGTGGTGATGTACTTCGGCGCCGCCAACCGCGATCCCGCGGCGTTCGACCGGCCCGAGACGCTGGACCTTTCGCGCGATCCCAACCCGCACCTCGCCTTCGGCACCGGCCCGCACGGGTGCCTGGGCCAGCACATCGCGCGCATCGAGATCGACGCCATGCTGGTGGAGGTGCTGACGCGGATGGGCGGCTTCGGGCTCCCGGCCGCTCCCGAATGGCTGCCGTCGAACTTCATCTCCGGGCCCAAGACCATGCCGCTGAGATTCACCGCCCGCGCGTGATCGGCTTGACCCGGCGCGAAACGGGCTCAACGGTCCAGTCATGCGTGCATCGAACCTCCTAGGCCTCGCCGTCTGCGTCAGCCTTCTGCTGGCCGTCCCCGCGCTGGCCGGCGGCTATCGCGCGCCGCGCGACGCCTACGGCCACCCCGACCTTGGGGGCATCTGGACCTCGACGTCGCTGACCGAGCTGGAACGGCCCGCGTCGCTCAAGACCCTGACGATCGGCGACGAGGAGGCCGCGGTTTTCGAAAAGCGCCGCGCGAAGGAGTTCGCCAGCGTGGAGGACGGCGTCGGCGGCCGGGCCTCGGAATTGGACTTCTGGGCACCGGCCTCGAAGCTGGCGCGCATCGACGGCAAGGCCCGCACGTCCTGGATCGTGGAACCCGCGGACGGCCGGCTGCCCTATACCGCCGCTGGGCTGGCCGCCGTCAGACGCATGCCGGCCGCCATCAATGACGCCGCCAATCCGGAGACCCGCAACCCGTCGGAACGCTGCCTGCTGGTGGGCTTCGGCGGCGCGGGGCCGCCGATGCTGAACGGCCCCTACGCCAGCGAGTACGAATTCGTGCAGACCCGCGACGCCGTCGCCATCCACCTGGAGTCCGTGCACGACGTGCGCATCGTGCGCACCAATGTGGCCACCCACCTGCCGCCCGGCGTGCGGCCCTGGCTTGGCGATTCCATCGGCCGATGGGAGGGCGAGACCCTGGTGGTGGAGACCACCAACTTCAATCCGGGCGACGCCTTCAAGGCGCCGATCGGCATCTACATCGCCCCCGACGCCAAGGTGACGGAGCGGTTCACCCGCATCGCACCGAGCCGCATGCTTTACGAGTTCAGCGTCGAGGAGCCGAAGACCTTTTCCCAGGTCTGGCGCGCCCAGATGGTGTTCGAGGCGACCAAGGGGCCGATCTACGAATACGCCTGCCACGAAGGGAACTACGCGCTCCCCGGAATCCTCGCCGGGGCCCGCCGCGAGGAGGCCGACGCGCGCGCCGCCGGCAAATAGCCGCCGCGAAGCGTCACCGTTGACAACTCCGGGTTGCCGCCCCTCAATGTACGCCGTCCGGGGGGTTTAGTATGCCGTTGAGTAGTGAGACCGTTACCCTCGCGGGCAGCGCGTTGGTGTTCAACAACACCTATGGCGCCGGCGTCACGGCCGCATATCGCAGCGCCATCATCACCGCCGAGAACTTCCTGCAGGCGCATTTCGTCAACCCGGTTACGGTCGGGATGACCTTCGATCTGGCGCCGCTTCCGACGGACGTTCCGGCCCAGAACGGCTATTTCGTCTCGACGTTCAGCTATGCGCAGGTCGTGGCCGCGCTCACCGCGCACTCGACCACCAGCGATGACGCCGCGGCGGTCGCCGGGCTGCCGAGCCTCGATCCGTCCGCCGGCGCCGGGTTTGAGCTGACCACAGGCCAGGCCCAGGCGCTCGGCCTGGCGGGGCCCAGCGGCCAGACGAACGACGACGAGGTCACGCTCAGCAGCAACGAGCCCTGGACCTTCGGCCAGGACGCCGTGGGCGCGCTGGAGCACGAGATCACCGAAGGCATCTTCGGCCGCACCCAGTCGCTGAGCCTGGTGCAGCCGCAGTTCACGATCCTCGACCTCTTCCGCTTTTCGGGTACCGGCGCGCACGACTATTCCGGCGGCCGCGACGGCGCACAAACCGTGTTCGGCATCGCGCCGAACTTCCTGTCGGGCTTCGTTTTCCACAACACCTTCAACGCCGCGGGCGTCAGCGACACCGAGGACCTCGGCGACTGGGACAACACCTTCGCCGACGCTTTCGGCTTCGGCGGCGGCGGCTTTCCGACCGCGCCGTCCACCACCGATCTGCGCCTGCTGGACATCATCGGCTGGACCCCGCCGGCCTCGCCGCTGCCCGGCGGCGACGACTTTGCCAGCAGCTTCGGCGACACCGGCGCGCCGTTCGGCCAACTGACCATCGGGGCGGCCAAGACCGGCAGCCTGGAAATGCTCGGCGACCGCGACTGGTTCAAGGTGCAGCTCAATCCGGGTACGGACTATCTCGTCACGCTAACCGCGAACGATCGTGGCGGCGGCTCGCTGGACGATCCGATCCTGCGCCTGTACGACGCCAACGGCGCGCTGATCACCAGCAACGACGACGCCAATTCCTCGACCTTCGACTCGGCGGTGGTCGTGCACACGGCTGGGACCTACTACATCGAGGCCGGTTCCTTCCTGGACGAGACGCCGGGCAGCTACACCGTGACCGCCCAGGCCGGCGTCTCGGCCTCCACCGCCGGCAATGATGTGATGGTGGCGCCGGTCAGCGGCGGGACCCTGATGGGCGGGCTCGGCAACGACACCATCGTCGGCGACACGGCCCAGGACTACCTGCGCGGCGAGGAAGGCGACGACGTTATCAACGGCGGCTCCGGCTTCGACGACGCCAACGGCAACATGGGCAACGACACGATCCATGGCGGGGCCGGCGACGACTACTCGGTGGGCGGCAAGGACAACGACAACCTGTTCGGCGACGCCGGCGTCGACATCGTCTGGGGCAACCTGGGCAACGACACCTGCGACGGCGGCTCGGGCAATGATCAGGTGCGCGGCGGCCAGGGCGACGATGTGATCTATGGCGGCTCGGGCAACGACTTCGTCTCCGGCGATCGTGGCAACGACACCATCACGGGCGGGAGCGGCGCCGACAATTTCCACGACAGCCAGGACGCCGGGATCGACAAGGTGATGGACTTCAGCGTCACCGAGGGCGACCGCGTCCAGCTCGATCCCGGCACCACCTACACGGTGAGCCAGGTGGGCGCCGACACCGTGCTCGACATGGGCGGCGGCAACCAGATGATCCTGGTCGGCGTCCAGATGACCTCGCTGCTGCCGACCTCGATCTTCCTGGGCTGAAGATGGGGGCTGACGGCTACCAGGTCAGGTCGGCCAGCAGGCCGGCGTAGACCTCGATCCCGCCCCACAGCGCCGACAGCTTCAGGTTCTCGTTCTGGGCGTGCTGGTTGTCGTCGTAGTTGGCGATGGAGACACCCACCATCGGCGCCTTCAACTGGTTGACGATTTCAGCCATGCCGGAGCTCGCGCCCACGAACGGCAACTTCAGCACCGGCATGCCCGTGGTCCGCGTGATGGAGGCGGCGACGGCCAGCGCGGCGGGGCTGTCCATGGCCGATTCCGTGGCGATGGATTCGCCCTTGTCCCAGTTCAGGCGCACCACTTTCGGATGCGCCAGCCGGGTCGCCAGGTCCGGCGTGTCGCGCACGATGAACCAGCCCTGTTTGACGAGGTAGTCCTCGACCAGCTGATGCACCCGCGCGTCCGTCTCGCCCGGCGCCATGCGGATGTCGATGGAGGTCTCCGCCTCGGTGGCGATGGCGTTGGCGGCGTCGGGGCCGGTGTCGCCGCCATGGATGGCGCGCACGTTGAGCGTCGGGCGCATGTAGCCGTCGGCGAGCCGCGCGGGCCCCACGTTGCGGCCCAGGCCCAGCGCCTGCTTCAACCCGGTCTCGACGTCCGGCAGGGCCGCCAGCGCCGCCTTGTCCGCGGCCGAGACCGGCGTCACATCGTCGTAGAAGCCGGGGATCAGGATGTGGCCGTCGTCATCGCGCAGGCTCATCACCAGACCGGCGATCATCACCGTCGGGCTGGGGGCCCAGGAGCCGTAATGGCCGTCGTGCAGCGGCTTCATGGGGCCGTAGACCGTGGCCTTGAAGCTGGAGATGCCGCGGTTGCCGAAGTTGATCTCCTGGCGGCCGGACTGGTGCATCGGCCCGTCGCCCATCACCAGCAGGTCGCCACGCACGGTCTCCAGGTGCTTGGCCACCAGGGCCGCGAAGTGCGGCGAGCCCTGCTCCTCCTCGCCCTCGTAGAGCAGCTTGATGTTGACGCTGGGCTTGACGCCCGCGGCCTTCAGCGCGTCGAAGGCCGAGATCAGCGCCTGGATCGAGCCCTTGTCGTCGCCGGCCGAGCGCGCGAACAGCCGCCACTCCGGATCGAGCGGCCCGGTCGCGGCCTTCCAGTCGACCGGCCGGGCTTCGGGCAAGGCGGTGCGCATGGACGGCTCGAATGGTGTCGAGATCCAGCCCTTCTGGCCGATCGGCTGGCCATCGTAGTGGGCGTAGAAGGTGACCGTCCGCTTGGCGCCGGGAACCTTCAGCTCGGCGAACACCGACGGCGGCGTGCCGGGCTCGGCGTAGAGCTTCTGGGTGGCGAACCCGCGCGCCTTCAGCAGGCCCGAGATGTAGTCGGCGTTCTTCTCGATGTCGGCCTGGTTGGTGGCCACGTTGGGCATGGCCAGCAGGGTCGCGAAGTCGCCGACGATCTGCTTCTCGTGCGCCTGTCGCCAGGCGCGCACCTTGCTGGTCAGGGAGGGGGGCGCCGCCGGGGCGGCGGCGTGGGCCGCGGACGACAAGACCAGCGCCATCGCCGTGGCCTGCCAGAAGGCCGTTCCCAGTCGCCGCAAATTCATGACGTCTCCCAAGCTCCGCTCAACGCGACTCGCGGCCAAGTCGGCGGCGGCCGCAACTCATTTCACGAGGCGCCGCCGGGACCGCCGGGACCCTGTTGCCGGTTGATCGGCGGCATTTGCGGCGGGGCCGCGGAGGCCGCGCCGGTGTCCAGGGTGGCCAGCAGGCGCTTGGATTCCGGGTCGCCCTGAGCGGCCGACTTTTCCAGCCAGGACTTGGCGATGACCTTGTCGGCCGGCACGCCCTCGCCCTTCATGTAGGCGATCGCCAGCAGGCGCTGGCCGATCCGCTGGCCCTGATCGGCGGCCTTCTTGAACAGAGCCGCGGCCTGGGCGTCGTTGCGCGGCGTATTGCGGCCTTGGCGATACATCAGGCCCAGGTCCACCTGGCCCAGCGCGTTCCCCTGGTCGGCCGCCTTGCGATACCAGGTCATCGCCTGGGCGAGGTCCAGCGGCACGCCCAGCCCGTGGTCGTAGAGGTAGCCGAGATTGGCCTGGGCTTCGCCGTTGCCGGCGTCGGCGGCCTTGCGCAGCAGCAGCGCCGCCTTGCCCGCGTCGGCCGGCACGCCGTTGCCGTGGATGTAGGCGATGCCGAGCAGGGTCGCGGCCGGCACGTCGCCCTGGTCGGAGGCCTTCTGCCACAGGGCCGCCGCGGCGGTTTCGTTCTTCGCCGTTCCGGTTCCGAAGGCGAACATGCCGCCCAGCATCCGCTCGGCGATCATGTTGCCCTGGTCGGCGGCCTTCTGGAACCAGACCACGGCCTGCGCCGGATCGCGGGCCACGCCCTGGCCGTACAGGTACATCTCGCCCAGCGCCCCTTGGGCGTCGACCTGACCCTTCTCGGCCGCCTCGCGGTAGTAGCCGACCGCCTTGGTCATATCGACGGGCACGCCGCGGCCGGTGCGGTAGATGATGCCCAGGCCGAGCGCCGCGCCGGGCTGGTGCTGGGCCTCCGACTTCTGCAGCCAGTCCAGCGCCTGGGCGGTGTCGACAGGAATCTCCGTGCCGCGCAGATAGGCAAAGCCCAGGTCGGCCTGGGAGGGCGCGTAGCCGGCCTGCGCCGCCGACGTCAGCAGCGCCAGGCCGCGCGGCGTGTCCTTCGGCCCGCCGTGGCCGGTCAGGTAGATGTAGCCAAGCGCGCCGCGCGCGCCTGTCAGCCCCTGGTCTGCGGCCTTCTGCATCCAATTGATCGCCGCCGGCGGGTTCTTCACCACGCCGTTGGTCCCGTTCAGGTAGTCGAAGCCCACCGCCAGCTGGGCCGACGGCAGGCCATCCTCGGCCGACTTCATCATCCAGAACCGATAGGTCCCCTCACTCTTCGGCAGGCCGTCGCCGCGCAGGGCCGCCAAGGCCAGGGTATATTCCGCGTCCGGATTGTTCTGCGCGGCGGCCTTTTGATAGAGCCCGATGGCCTTGGCCACGTCGCGCGGCACGCCGATCGGCTCAAAGTACATTTGCGCCAGCATGGCCTCGGCGCGGGAGTCGCCTTGCGCGACGGCCTTGTTGAGCCAGCCGATCGCCAACTCGGGCGCGCGCGGCACGCCCTCGCCGCGCTGGTAGATGAAGGCCATGAACCGCTGGCCGTCGACGGACCCGCCGTCGGCGCCCTTCTTGAACCACTCCGCGGCCTTGGCCTTGTCGGCGGCGACGCCCTCGCCGTTGTAGTAGGCCTGCCCGAGCTGGACCTGCGCCGCCGGATCTCCGCCCGCGGCGACCTTCTGCAGCAGGGCGACCCCCTTGGCGATGTCGAGCGGCACGCCATCGCCGCGGGCGTAGCGCTGGGCCATGCGCAGTTGCGCATGCGCGTCGCCCTTGGCCGCGGCGGCCTGGTCGGCGGCCAGCGCGGTCTGGGACGAGGACGGCGTCTGGCCGGCGCCCTTCGCGCCGCCGCCGCTCGCGGCCGCGCCGGTCGTCGCGGCCCCGGTGGTCTGGGCGGTCTGCACGGTGGCCAGGACCGCCACGTCGCTGCGTCCGAGCTCGCGCAGCGCCGTCGCCGTGGCGTCCGCCTCCGAGGCCGGGAACTCCGGCGCCACGCTGCGGCTGCTCATCTCGACGGCCAGCACCCCGTCGTCGATCCGCGCGCGGCGATGCAGCGCCATGCCGGCCACCGTGCGATCGATGTCGGTCCCGAACAGCGAATAGTGCTGACCGCCCGGCAGGGTGATCCGCCAGGTCGAGTTGGAGTAGGTCGGATGGCTGACCACGAAGGGCGCGTCGCTGTGCGGTCCGGGTTCGCGCTTGGCGAGCTCACCGCCGAATGAGGTCGCCGGCACGCGGTAGATCTTCCCGCCGCCCGAGGCGTCGGTCCAGTCGAGGCGGGCGGTGGCCGTGAGGTTCAGCCGGATCACGCCGGCGGCGTCGTCGTCCTTGATCTCCAGGCCCGCGATGTCGAGCCAGCTGTAGCTCTTGGCGTAATATTCGCGCACCGATCGCTCGAAGTCGGAGCGCGAGGCGTTGGCCATCGAGGCGCGGAAGGCGATCGCCAGCTCGCCGCGATAGGTGACCGCGATCCGGGCCGGCGAGACGCCGGTCATCCCCTTGGAGCCGTCGATGGTCATCGCCTGTTCGTAGCCGGGCTGGGTGAGCGGCGGCGGCGAGAGCTTCTCCATCGGCGCGCCGGGCGCGCGCAACGGCAGCGCCCAGCCGTAGGCCGGGATGGGCAGCTGATCGAGGTCGCGGTCGCCGATCCGCGTGCCGTCCAGCCAGTAGGTCTTGCCCGCGATGCTGGTGCGCACGATGGCGTGGTCGAACCAGGACGGGGAGGGCAGGCGCTGGTCCATGCCGTCGCCGACGCGGGTCGAGACGAACACCGGGTCGGCCTTGATCCCGAGCTCCCGCAACAGGGCGACCAGCAGCACCGTCTTGCCCTTGCAGTCGCCGAACCGCCGCGACCAGGTCTCCTCGGCGTCGGCCGGCACAAGGCCGCCGTCGTTCATGCCTAGGAACACGTAGCGGGTCTGATCCTCCACCAGCCGCAGCGCCATCATGGCGCGGACCTTGGGGTCGGCCGACAGGGCGGCGATCTTGGCCGCCTCGCGCTTGATCGGGGAGTCCGGCTTCAGCTGTGAGGCCTTGTCGAACAGCGGAAAGAACAGGCCCGACAGCTCCGCCCAGTCGCGGTACTGGCTGAACGCGATGGAGCCGAGGTCGCCGAACCGGGCGGGCGCGCTGGCCGGCGGCTTGGGCGCCTCGACGTTGGTCGCGTCGATGACCAACTCGGTGGTGTCGCCGACCTTGGCGACCACCGGCGCCTTCAGGCCCTCGTTGAGCTTCCAGCGGATCGGCAGGGCCGTCGGCCAGAACGCCCGGAAGTAGATCCGATCCGCGATCCCCTGGTGGTCGACGTACATGAAGTCGGTGGAGTAGCCGCGCCGCGCCGGGTCCTTGCGCTGCAGGGTGTAGGCCAGGTCGATCACGTCGCCGACCTGCAGACCCTCCGGCTGCAGGCTGGCGGTCAGCCGCCCGTCGAGCATGGCGGAGTCGAGATTGGTCTCGCGCCGCAGCACCGTGAACTTCTTGCCGTCCGCCAGCAGGTCGATGACCTTGTCGCCGCGGATGATCTGCAGCTTGTGGAAGACCATGGTCTCGGTGGCCGGGTCCCAGGTCTCCTGCAGGTTGCCGACGGCGGCCAGGCCGTGGGGCGTCAGGATCTGGACCAGGCTCTCCGAGTAGTAGTCGTCCTCCTCGGTGGTCAGCTTGGATTGCTGTTCGTAGAGCAGGACCTTGGTCGGCCCGGTGTCGGTGGTCGGGCCGCCCTTGGGCAGCGTCAGCGGCTTCACCCAGGTGGGCGGCGGCGCATAGACCGGCTGATCGGCGGCCCGCGCCGTCCCCGCCAGCATCGCGACAGCGGCGCCTAGCCCCGCAAATCCCAGCCGAACCATACGCGCCCCAACTCTTGCCCCGAGGAGAGGATAACGACGTCTGCGGCTCCGCTTCAACCGCGGGTCGAACCAGCGTCAAGGATTCGCTGCTATCTTTCTGGATGGACGTATAAGCGAATGCACAAACTATACATACCCGGATCGATGGAATATGTTCCAAGAATGGAGTATATGATCAAATATACAAGTCGATGTATACTTAGATAATTAATCCATGGAACGCATTATATCTTAAATTGGGTTCGTAAATGTCGATGGTTTACGGATTTTAATTCGTATATCGCTATGATGAACGGGAATTTACTGCGTTCTTTTCCAGAGCTTTAATCAATTCCAGCGATCTTCCGCATTGAACGGCCGAAAACCAATCGGCCTGGGGGATCGAATGTCTCGCACTTTGCAACGCCGCCGCACGGCTCTGCGCCTCGCCGCGCTCGCGTCCGTCTCGCTGGCCTCCCTGACGCTGGCCGCGCCGGCCGCTCACGCCCAGCTGCTGGGTCTGAACAAGACCAATGCGCCGGTGAAGCCCTACTACGGCAACATCAAGCCGTTCTACGGCGACGTCGATCCCTCGTATGGCAACATCAAACCGTTCTACGGCAACCTGAAGCCCTTCTACGGGAACCTGAAGCCGTTCTGGGGCAACCTGAAGCCGTTCTGGGGCGACATGGGCGCCTTCTACGGCGACCTCTCCACCTTCTGGGGCGCCAACGTGCCGACCGGCGGCGCGGGCTCGCCGCAATACCTGGCGATCGGCGACTTCTGGACCACCGCTGGCGGCTCCTGGGATCAGGTGTTCTCCGCCTGGAACCAGGGCTCGGCCACCAACTACGCCGCGGTCGACGGCCAGATGAAGACGCTGGTCAACGACGCCCGCACCTTCTGGGGCCCCTCGGTCCTGGCCAAGACCGGCAAGTCCTTCGACGACGGCTTCGCCAACCCGGTGCTGGCCAAGTACGGCATCAACCTGGCTGACCCGACGTCGCTGTCGAAGCTCAGCCAGACCGACCAGGCCCTGTTCTTCCTCGACTGGTACGACGGCCTGATGAACTTCTCCGGGACCGACCACGTCGATCACTGGATGAGGACGGTCAACTGGAACCCGGCGCTGACGCAACAGCAGGGCTACGGCGCCCACACCACGATCGGTCTCCTGGACATGACCGTGGTCGGCGACCAGACGCTCGAGGACTCGATCGTCAAGGCGAGCGGCATCTCCAACTTCACCAACGGCCATGGCGCGGCCGTGGCCAGCCTGATCGTCGGCGCCCACGACGGCCATGGCGTCATGGGGATCGCGCCCGGCGCCCAGGTCGTCGCCTACAACCCCTTCGATAGCACCGGCACCGCCGGCTGGGCCGACATCACCAACGGCGTGCAGAAGCTGAAGGCCCAGGGCGCCAGCGTCGTGAACATGTCGCTGGGCGTCCCCGGCACGACCTTCGACGAGGGCTGGAACAACGTCTTTACCGACCTCAAGGTCGTGCTGACCCTGAAGAACACGGTCTTCGTGATGGCCGCCGGCAACGACGGCTACCAGCAGAACAAGAACGTCAACTGGCTGCCGCTGCTCACCCCGTCCTTCATCGTGGTGGGTTCGGTCGATCCGGCGGGCAACATCTCCAACTTCTCCAACACCCCGGGCTCCTCCTGCCTGACCGCGGCGCTGGGCCTGTGCCTCGGCAACTACCTGCGCGACCACTTCATCGTGGCGCCGGGCGAGATGCTGCTGGTCGACGACGGCAAGGGCGGCGTGGTCCGCGAGAGCGGCACCTCCTTCGCCGCCCCGCTGGTCTCCGGCGCCATCGCGCTGCTGCAGAACCGCTGGCCCTGGCTCACCAACTACCCGGCCGAGACGGTCAAGATCATCCTCGACTCGGCCAAGGACCTCGGCGCGCCGGGCGTGGACAACGTCTACGGCCACGGCCTGCTGGACGTCACGGCCTCGCAGTCGCCGCTGAACTTCAACAACCTCGTCTGGTACTCGGTCCAGAACGGCCAGAAGACGCTCACCACCCGCAGCGCGGTGCTCGCGACCTACAAGTCCGAGCAACAGGCCTCCTGGAACGCCAAGGGCGCCTACTTCTACGCCTTCGAGCCCATCGGCCTGACCCAGCGCGACTTCGCGATCCCGCTGTCGCAGAAGCTGATCGGCCAGAACGTCACCACGGCGAACGGCAGCCAGGAGCAGTTCCAGGCCTATCTGCTGAGCCGCATGGACGCCTGGGCGAACGGCGGCGCCAAGTTCAGCCTGGCCTCATCGCCGCTGTCGAATTTCGGCTCGACGACCGTCCAGGTCGCCAACCGCTGGGGCGCGGACATGACGCTCTCCATCGCGCCGCGTGAAACCCGCCAGGGCTTCCAGAGCCAGGGCCTGGACTACCAGTCCTCGCTGAAGATCCAGAGCGAGCGGACCGCGCTGACCTTCGGCTACGGCGACGGCGCGCCGACCCTGCTGGCCGGCTCGGGCTTCGCGGCGGCCGACTACGACAGCGCGCGCGGCGGGGCCAACCCGCTGCTGGGCCTGGCCTCCGGCGGCGCCTTCGCCGGCGGCAGCTTCAAGCTCAGCGACAAGCTGCAGGTGGCGGCGGGCTTCCTGGCGCGCGACGACAAGCGTGACCTGAGCCTCCTGCCGGGCCTGCACCAGCCGGGCGTCAGCGGGACCAGCTACCAGGCGGGCGCCCAGATCATGGGCCTCTCCTACCTGCCGACCGAGCGTCTGACTCTGTCGGCGACCTACACTCACCTGCACGAGGCCACCGGCCTGCTCGGCATGCAGTCGCTGGATCCGCAGGACTTCCGCCACGGCTCCGACACCGACGGCTATACGCTGGGCGCCAATCTCAAGCTCACATCGAGGCTGTCGCTGATGGCCACCGGCACGTTCGGCAAGACCCGGGCGGGCGGCGACCAGCAGCTGGCGGTGGCCGGCGATGGCCTGACCACCTCGGCCTACGAGTTCGGCGTCAAGCGCGTCGATCTCTTCAAGTCCGGCGATCGCCTGCAGCTCAGCGTCTCCCAGCCGATGTACGTGGAGCGCGGCCACCTGAACCTCACCGGCGTGCAGGTCACCGACCGCGACACCGGCGAACTCGGCGTGGTCACCCAGTCGATCGACGTCTCCGGCCAGCGCAAGGTTGCCGGCGAGGCGCTCTACGCCATGCCGGTGCAGAAGGGCCTGGGCTATGTCGCCCTGTTCGGCCGCGCCGAGAGCGGCGGAGACACCGACAAGGGCCAGACCTACATGGCCGGCGCCCGTTATCGGCTGGCGTTCTAGGAACAAACACCTCACGGCTTTCAGCATCTTAGAGCCGTTTTAAGGGGTCAGCGCATACCGTTACGCGAAATGCGGCGGGGGCGTTCATGACCGGAAGACGACTGGCGGGCCTGGCCGCGGGGGTGCTGTTGAGCGCCGCCGCGGTCGCGCACGCGGCCGCCCCGGGCGCGCCGCCCACCCCGCAGGCCCCGTTCGAGGTCAGCGTCGCCGCCGCCAAGACCGCCATGATGGCCGACCCGCAGGCCGCCCTTACCCGGTCGCTGGAGGCCCTGGCGATCGCGCGGCGCGAGCCTGGGGATCACGTCGTGCACGTGGCCACCGCCCAGTGGCTCGAGGGCGAGGCGCTTTGGCGCCTGAACCGCCTGCCCGAGGCTCAGCAGGTGGTTGCGCAGGGTCTGACCGCCGTCGCCGCCCGCGCGCCCAGCTCCAAGCTGCATGGCGACCTGGTGATGGCCCAGGCCGAAGTCCGCGCCAGCCAGGGCGGCGTGCAACAGGCCCTGCAGGGCTTCCATGAGGCCTACCGCATCTTCGGCCTGGCCAAGGAGCCGCGCAGCCAGGCCAAGGCCCTGATGGCCATCGGCTCGATCTACCAGGACGCCGGCGACGCCCCGAAGGTGCTGGAATATTACGCCCAGGCCGCGGACCTCTATCCGGCCGACCTGGCGCTGCTGATCACCGCCGACAACAACATCGCTCGCGCGCTCACCGATCAGAAGAAATACCCCGAGGCCGTGGCCGCCTTCGAACGCGCCCGGCTGATCGCGCGCAAGATGGAGAGCCCGCAGCTGGAGGCCCAGGTGCTGAGCAACCTGGCCGCCGCCGAGGTGGCCTGGGGCCGGCTCGACGCCGCGCAGCGCCACCTCGACGAGGACCTGCATCTGGCCCGCACCTACGCCGAGGCCCGGGACGAGCAGCCGGCCATCTGGGGCGTCGCCGCTCAGCTCCAGCTCCAGCGCCACAATCCCAAGGCCGCCGCGGCCATGCTGGCCCGCACCTTCGCCGGCGTCGACCTGGCGACCAGCCCCGCGCCGTTCCGCGAGTTCCACGAGACCGCCTGGAGAACCTACAGCCAGCTCGGCGACGAGCACCTGGCGCTGGCTCACCTGGCCGCTTTCAAGCGGCTGGACGACGAGGCCCGGGCGCTCGCCGCCTCGACCACCGCGGCGTTGATGTCGGCGCAGTTCGACTTCGCCAACCAGAAGACCCGCATCGCCCAGCTCAAGGCGGGACAGCTGCAGTCGCGCAACCTGATCACCACCGTGCTGCTGATCGGCTCGACGCTCATCGCCGGGCTCCTGGCGGTCTCGTTCCTGTGGATCCGCCGCAGCCGCAACGCGGTGCGCGCCGCCAACGGCAAGCTCTCGGAAGCCAACTTCGCGCTGGAAAAGGCGCTGAAGGCTCGCACCGAGTTCCTGGCGACCACCAGCCACGAGATCCGCACGCCGCTGAACGGCATCCTGGGCATGACCCAGGTGCTGCTGGGCGGCCGCCAGCTGGATCCGGAGACCCGCGAGCAGATCGCCCTGGTCCACGGGGCCGGCGAGACCATGCGCGCCCTGGTCGACGACATCCTCGACATCGCCAAGATGGAGACTGACGGCGTCCAGCTGGCCCGCGTCGAGCTCGACCTGCCGCTGCTCTGCCGCGAGACCACCCGCCTGTGGACCGAGCGCGCCAGGGTCAAGAACATCGCGCTGAACCTGCAGGCGGCCGGCGCCCCGGCCCGGATCGTCGCCGATGGCGGTCGCCTGCGCCAGATCCTGTTCAACCTGATGTCCAACGCGCTGAAGTTCACGGAAGCCGGCTCGGTCACGCTCAGGGTCACCGTGGAGCCGTCGCTGGACATCGAGGGCGCCGAGGACCTGGTGATGGCCATGACCGACACCGGAATCGGCATCCCGCAGGCCAAGCTGGAGGAGGTGTTCGAGACCTTCCGCCAGGTCGATACCTCCACCACCCGCACCTACGAGGGCACGGGGCTCGGCCTCGCCATCTGCCGCCGTCTGGCCCAAGCCATGGGCGGCGACATCCATCTGGCCAGCGTGCTGGGCGAGGGCACGACGGTGACCGTGCGCCTGCCCCTGGAGCGCGGCGTCGAGATCGAGGCCGACGAGATCATCGTCGCCCCCCGCGCACTGAGCGCCAGCCGCACCCTGGTCTGCGACGCCAATCCGCTCAGCCAGGCGGTGATCAAGGCCGCGCTCACCCCGCACGTCCGCGCCCTGGAGGCCGCGCCCACGGTGGAGCAGGCGATCGAGGTCGCCGGCTCCGGCCGCTTCGACCTGATCGTCGTCGACGCCGTCGCCCTGGGCCAGGAGCGTCAGGCGCGCCTCGCCACGCTGCGCGACCTGGCCGCCGCGGTCACCCCCGCCGTGGTCTGCGTGATGATCGCCGACATCGGCGAGGACGAGGCCGGACGCCTGCTGGGCGCCGGCGCGGCGCAGATCATCCGCAAGCCCATCGCCGCCGCCGCCCTGCCGGCCGAACTGCAGGCCGGCTTCGTCGCCCGCGACGAGGCCGGCGTCGGGCAGGTCATCTCCGCCGCCTGAGCCGCCATGCGCGAGCATAAATCTCGCCTTAAGCACTGCCGTTCAGGATGACCGATGCTCGCGTAACCGGTTATTTCGGGTTGTGGGCGGAGGAGCCTTCGACCTATGCGGGTCTTGTTCGTCGAGGACAGTGAGGTCAACCGGCGCGTCATCAAAGAGATGCTGCGCGCGGGCGACATCGACATGGCCGAGGCGGAAGACGGTTTTGCGGGCCTAGAAGCCATCGAAACCGGCGACTACGACCTAGTTCTCATGGATCTGCGGATGCCCGGTATGGACGGGCTGACCGCCATCCGCCACATCCGCGCGCGCACCGATCACAAGGCCAATCTGCCGGTGATCGTGATCACCGCCGACGACGGCCCGACCCTGCTGGCCGACTGCCGCGCCGCCGGCGCCGACGACGTGATGCAAAAGCCGGTCTCCATGGCCGGACTGTTCGAAGGCATCGTGGCCCTGCTCTCGGCCCGCGGCGACAAGGCCGCGATGCTCGCCTAGACCCTGATGGGATCAGGTCGCTGCGACCTGATCGCTGAATCAGGGTCTACACTTTCGCTTCTAAAGCACGATTCAGCGGTCAGGCTCGCCTGACCCCATCGTGCTTTAGGCAACGAAAAGGCCTCGGCGCTCGTTTCACCTCCAGCGAGGGGCCGTTACGCCCATAACTCCGGAGAATCCTAGATGAAGTCCCTGATCGCCTTGGCGCTGTGCGCCTCGGCCGTTTCCGTTGCCGCGCCGGCGCTGGCCCAATCCTATGGCCCGCCGCCTGGCAGCCACGCCGTCGTCGAGCCGGGCCACGGCCTGCGCGAGCAGCTCGACACGCTGGAAGGCCGCGTCCAGGAAGGCATTCGGGCCGGCCAGATCGACCGCGGCGAGGCGGATCGCGCCAATCGAGAGCTGGGCTCGATCCGGGCCGAGATGGCCCGCCTGCGCGAAGCCAATGGCCGCGACCTCAGCGACCTGGACCGCGGCCGCCTGCAGGAGCGCCTCGACGCCCTGTCGCGCTCGATCCACTGGATGCGCCAGAGTGGCCCGGTGGTTGGCCCCGCGCCGCCCGCCCGCGTCGTCACCATGCCGCCGCCCGCCTATGGCCAGCCTGGGCCCGGCCAGATCGTCGCCGGCGACTGGTCGCTGGAGCGCCGCGAGGCCTGGCTGCAGGAGCGGATCACCAACGGCCGCGCCGACGGCTCGCTCAGCCGCCGCGACGCCTACCGCGCCCAGATGGGTCTGAACGACATCAAGGCCACGCAGGCGCGGATGATGCGCCACGCCCATGGTCGTCTGCGCGACAACGACCGCGCGATCCTCGAGCAGCGCCTCGACCGGCTACGCCAGACCATCCGCTGGGCGCGCCAGAGCAACGACAATGCCGCGCCCTGGCGCCGCTAACCTGTCAGGCTGAGGCAAGACATCCCCCCGCGTCGCAAGGCGCGGGGGTTTTGCTGTCGCCTTGACACCTGGGCCCGGCAGCGCCGAACGTCGCGCCGCGATCAGGGGCCGTTGATCAGGGGGCGGACGATATGAGCCAAGGCAAGGACGCTGTGCCGGCCAAGCCCGCCTTCGCGACGGATGCCGTCCACCTGCTGCGCACCACCCAGCAGATCCAGTACCAGCTTTCCCAGATGGCCGATCAGAAGGCCTCGATGCTGCTCGGCATCACCTTCGTGATCTTCACGATCACGGTAGGGCAGGTGAAAAACGGATCGCCGCAGCCGGCTCTGCTGGTCCTGGGCGCCGCGGCCTTCATGGCCGCGTTCCTGACCATCATGGCCGTGCTGCCGTCGGTGAAGTCGCCGCCGCTGTCGGGCAAGACCGACAACATCCTGTTCTTCGGATCCTTCACCCAGATGCCGCAGGCGGACTACGTCGAGATGCTGATGGAGGTGATGGCTGAGCCGCGTCAGGTCTACGAGACCTTCGCCCGCGACATCTACCAGAACGGCCGGGTGCTCGCGCTCAAGAAGTACCGCCTGCTGGGCTACGCCTACCGCGTGCTGTTGACCGGCCTGGTGCTCAGCCTGATCGCCTTCGTGGCGCCCTACGCGGCCAAGGCGCTCGGCCACTAGGTCTCCGGGATGAACGCCGCCTGAACCCAAGGCTCAGCTTCGCCTCACTGCGCGCGGCGCAATCTCGTCCCACGATCCGCCCCAAGCCAGACGACCTGGGCGGCGCGTGAGGAAGACCGAGATGCAAACCGCCCCCGCCGTGGACTGGGTCCCCCTCGACCCCGCCGCCCCCGAACCCGTGAAGGTCGGCGACCTGGTTTCCGCCGACGCCGGCGGCCTGCCGATCTACCGCGTCATGGCCCTGGAAGAGGGCCGCGCCTGGGTGTCTGTTCGCCCCGGCGCGCCGGAACGGATGATGCCGTTGGACGGCTTCCGCTGGCGCGGCATGGGGAGCTGAGCGCAGCGACCGGCGATAGGTGACGCGCCGGCTCCGGTTCGCATTTCGTTCCGAGCCGACTCCGGGCTAATCTCCGGCCCGTGACCGCCGCCCCCGCCACCCTCGATCTCGCCCCGGCGCTCGTCGTGCTGCCCGGCCCTCGCGCCGCCGTGGCGGACGCGACCGGGCCGCAGGCGCTGCGCGCGCCGGATGCGCGCGATCTGTTCGAGCAATGGCCGGTGCTGGTGGCCCATGCGGCGATGACGGCGCGGCGTCTCGCGGTCCCCGTGCCGGGGCGGTCGGGCCGCGTGTTCGACGCCCTGGAGCTGTTCGCCTTCGTGCGCCCGGGCCGGTTCTGCGCCCCGTCGGCGGCCGGCCTGGCCCAGGCGCTGGGGATGGCCGAGCCCAAGGGGGCCGAGGCCCAGGCGGCGGCCCTGCGCGGGGCCTGCGGGCTCCTGCTGTCGGAGCTGGCGGCCGAGCCCACGCCCAGCCGCGAGGAGGCCCTGGCGATCGCCGAGACCCTGGCGCGCGGCGGCTGGCCCTGGGGGTCTGCAGTGATCGGCGCACTGCGTTCCGCGCCAGTGGGGAACATGTTTCGCACCTCCGGTCTCGACGCCTGGGCGCGGCTCTCCGAGTGGGAGGGCGAGGCGCCGCCCGGCGAGCCGGGAACCAGGCCGGTGGATCCGGAGGCCGCCGCCGGCCGGCTGGCCGAACTGCTCGGCCGAGCGGGGCTCGACGAGGCCCGGCCCGCGCAGGCGGAATACGCCTATGAGGCCGCCTTCGCCTTCTCGCCGCGCGAGAAGGAGGGGGAGCCCCGGATGATGCTGGCCGAGGCCGGCACCGGGATCGGCAAGACGCTGGCCTACCTCGCGCCCGCCTCGCTGTGGGCCGAGGCCAACGGCCCCTCGGTCTGGGTCTCGACCTATACGCGGGCCCTGCAGCGGCAGATCGAGCGGGAGAGCCACTGGCTGTGGCCCGACGAGAAGGTGCGGGCGAAGAAGGCCGTGGTCCGCAAGGGACGCGAGAACTACCTCTGCCTGCTGAACTTCCAGGAAGCGGTGAACGCCGCCCAGCTCGGCGGCGGCGACCTGGTGGGCATGGGGCTGGCGGCGCGCTGGGCCCGCGCCACCCGCGACGGCGACATGACCGGCGGCGACTTTCCCGCCTGGCTGCCCGGGCTGTTCGCCGTGGGGCCGGCGGCGCAGGCCTCGCCCGCCAACCTGGTGGACCGGCGCGGCGAGTGCATCCACGCCGGCTGCCAGCACTACCGGACCTGCTTCGTGGAGAAGGCGATCCGCGGCTCGCGCAAGGCCGACATCGTCATCGCCAACCACGCCCTGGTGCTGACCCAGGCGGCGTTCGATGGCGCGCGGGCCTCGCGCGGCGGCAAGTCTGACGGCGAAACCACCCAGCTCAAGCGCATCGTCTTCGACGAGGGCCACCACCTGTTCGACGCCGCGGACTCGGCGTTTTCGGCGGCGCTCTCCGGGGCGGAGGCCGCCGAGATGCGCCGCTGGATCCGTGGGCCCGAGGGGCGCGGCCGGCGCGGACGCGGGCTCGAGGCCCGGCTGCTGGAGGTGCTGGGCGACCACGAGGAGGCGAAGGGCGCCCTGGTCGCTGCGACCCACGCGGCCAGCATCCTGCCGGGCGAGGGCTGGTCGGGGCGGATCGCGCCGCCGAACGGCGAGGTGAACCCGCTGGGGCCGGTGGAGCACTTCCTGGTGGCCGTGATGGAGCAGCTCCGCGCCCGCGCGGCGCCCAGCGAGGTCGGCATGGAGTGCGCGGCCCGGCCGGCGCTCGACCTGGTGCGCGAAACGGCGCGGGCGGCCGCCGAGGGCCTGTCGAAGATCGAGGCGCCGCTGGTGGCTCTGGCGCGGCAGCTCGAGAACGTGCTGGACGACGAGGCGGCCGAACTCTCGACCGCGGAGCGGGCGCGTATTGAAGGGGCTTTGCGGGGGCTTGATCGCCGCGCGCGGATGACGCTGCCGGCCTGGCGTTCGATGCTGCGGGCCATCGACGAGGACGCCGAGGACGACCCCGATTTCGTCGACTGGTTCGACGCCACCTTCCTCTATGGCCGCGTGGTCGACGCCGCCTGCCGCCGCCACTGGGTCGACCCCACCGAGCCGCTGACCAACGCGGTGATCGCCCCGGCGCACGGGGTGCTGGTGACCTCGGCGACGCTGGCCGACGCGACGCTGGACGACCCCTTCGCCCTGGCCGAGATGCGCACCGGCGCCGCGCGGCTTCCCGACCGGCCGAAGACCCTGAAGCTCGCCTCGCCCTTCGACTACGCCAACCAGGCGCGCTGCTTCGTGGTCAATGACGTGGGCCGCGACGACCCGCGCCAGGTGGCCGCGGCCATGCGCGAGCTGTTCCTGGCGGCCGGCGGCGGCGGCCTGGGCTTATTCACGGCGATCCGGCGCCTAAGGGCCGTGCACGAGAAGATCGCAGCGCCCCTGGCCGATAAGGGCATCGCGCTCTACGCCCAGCACGTGGACGGCCTGGAGGTCGGCACCCTGGTCGACATCTTCCGCGCCGAGGAGGACGCCTGTCTGCTGGGCACGGATGCGGTCCGTGACGGCGTCGACGTGCCCGGAAAGTCGCTCCGCCTGCTGGTCTTCGACCGCGTGCCCTGGCCTCGCCCCGACATCCTGCACAAGGCGCGCCGCGCCCGCTTCGGCGGCAAGGGCTACGACGACGCTGTGGCCCGCGGCCGTATCGCCCAGGCGTTCGGCCGCCTGATCCGCCGCGCCGACGACAAGGGCTGCTTCGTCATGCTGGACGCCCAGGCGCCCACGCGGCTGTTCTCGTCGCTCCCGGAGGGCGTGGAGCTGCAGCGCGTCGGCCTGGTCGAGGCCATCGAGGGTGTGACGGCGTTCCTGGCTAAGTGAGCGCGCGGTCCAGCGCGGCCAGGATCATCCCCCAGCCATGCTCGGTCTGGGCGACGTATTCCTCGAAGACGCCCTCGTGGGTCAGCGTCAGGTCGCAGCCGCCGCCGTCGGCCGGGGCGAAGTCGAGCGTGATCCTGGTCCGCGTGGGCTCGTAGGCGGGGACGGCGAACTCGAACACCAGGCGCCTCGGCCGGTCGATCTCCAGCCAGGTCCCCACGTGCTCCACGTCGCCCATCTCCGGGCGGCGGTCGACGAAGGTGAAGGCGCCGCCGACGCGGGGGTCTATCTCGGCCTTGATCATGGTCCCGGTCGGCGTGGCGAAGAAGAACTTCGCGGCGACCTTGGGGTCCAGCCAGGCGTCGAACACCCGCTCGGGCGGGGCGGCGTAGTGGTGGCTGGCGCGGACGGTGGCGGTTTTGCGCGCGCTCATGGGGCCTCCTTCAGTGCGGTCGCGAGCTCGCCGAGCCGCCAGGCCCAGAGGCCGCGCTGGGCCTCGATCCACTGGGCGGCCTCGTCGAGCCCCTTCGGGTCGAGGGTCAGGATGTGCTCGCGTCCTTCCCGCCGGCGGCGGATCAGCTGCCCGCGCTCCAGCATCCGGATGTGCTTGGAGACCGAGTTCAGCGAGATGGCGAACGGCCTGGCGATCTCGGTGACCCGGGCCTCGCCCTCAGTCAACCGGCCCAGGATCGCGCGCCGGGTCGGATCGGCCAGGGCGATGAGGGTCTCGTCGAGCATTATTCATACATATGGGTGAATATGGAGAGACTGGCAAGCTGGCTCGCGACCGGGCGCGGGACTAGGCCGCGACGTTCAGCTGTTCGAAGAGGTCGGCGGGGTAGGGCGAAACGTAAGCGGTCACGCCCAGCTTGGTGCGTACCTCGTCCAGCGGTTTGTTCCAGACCGCCGGCCAGTTGACCGGCATCAGCGGCGGGGTGCGCCGCCCGTGCGCCCAGGCGGTCAGGATGGTCTGCAGCAGGATCGGCCCGCCCTCCGGACGCTCGAAGGCCAGGCGCGCCAGCACCATGCCTAAGAACATCGACGAATAGTGGTGTCCGAACTGGGCCAGCTGGAAGCCGCTGATCGCCACCTCGTGGAGCGCGGTGGTGCGGTAGCCGCCCACGATGTGCCACAGGTCATGGCACTGCAGGATGCGCGCGTTCAGGTAGTCCAGCGGCGGCGGCAGCTTGTCGACGCCCAGCGCCTTGCGGTCCAGCACCTCCAGGTCGAAGCCGTTGTCCACGATCAGCGCATGGAAGTCGGCGCCCAGCGTGCCGGCCGGGCAGCGGGCCAGCACCTCCAGGCTGAACGGCTTGGGATAGCCCTGGGCCGCGCCCTGGGGCACGCCGGGGTAGGCCATGGCCGCGCGGCCGACGCGGCCGGGAATCTGCGGCGAGACGAGGCCGGCCAGGGCGGCGGTCTTGGTGGTCAGGTTCACCGCCTCGAGCCCGCCGCGTGGCTCTTCCAGCAGCTCCCACAGGCCCTTCCAGAAGGTCGCGGGGATCGGTTCCGGCGCCCCGGACGGGGTCTTGATCGGGGGAACGCCCAGCGGCTCGCCCAGCCAGCCTTCGCAGGCGGCGTCATAGATGCCGGGGATGCGTTCCGGCGCGGCCGCCGCGCCGTGCAGCCACAGCGCCGCCAGCGCCTTCAGGTCAGCCGGTTGCAGCCCGGCCTTCAGCCGCCCGCCGAGCGCGCGCGCCGCGTCGTCCTCGGCGCCCGCCTGGGCCAGGGCCTCGAAGCCCGCGCGATCATGATCTCCGCTCATGGCGCAAGACGTCGCATTGGGGGCTCCACAGTAAAGCTCAGGAACTCACGTCTATCGGACGAGTCGGTGATCTGTGTATGGAGTCGTATCAGTATTGCGGCTTTGTTGCGCAACCTAGGTTAAGCAGCCGAGCCTATCGATGATCGCGACCGAAGTTGGGTTCGGCGCTCTCCGGGCCGGCGGATCGCGGCGGGGCGCGAGAACAGGCCGGACAGCTTGTCGCCGGCGGTTTGCGATCCCCGGTCCTTCCCGCTAGTGAGCGCGCATGAAGAGCTTGAGCATCGTCGGTTTTGGGCAGTTCGGTCGGCTCGCGGCGCGGACCCTGAAGACGCACTTCGATGTGCTGGTCACCGACGCGGCGCCGGGCGCAGAGGCGGTCGCGCACGACCTGGGCGTGGGATTCGGGTCCCTCAAGGACGCGGCGTCCCGCGACATCGTGGTGGTGGCCGTGCCGGTGGTGGCGATGCGCGAGGTGTTCGCGGCGCTCGCGCCTGACCTGGCCCCCGGAACGCTGGTGATCGACGTGGGCTCGGTGAAGATGCTGCCGGTCCAGTGGATGACGCAGGTGCTGCCCGCCCACGTCGACATCGTCGCGACCCACCCGCTGTTCGGCCCGCAGAGCGCCCGAGACAGCCTGGACGGCCTGCGCTTCGTCGTCTGTCCGGTGCGCGGCGAGCGGCACGACGCGGTGGCCGATTTCGGCCGTTCGTTGGGCCTCACCGTCACGATCACCACGGCCGAGGAGCACGACCGCGAGATGGCCTATGTCCAGGCGCTGACGCACCTGATCGGCCGCAGCCTGGTCAATCTGGGCATCCCGGATGAGCAGCTGAAGACGCCGTCCTATCAGCACCTGCTGGAGCTCTGCGCGCTCATCGGGGCGGACACCTTCGAGCTGTTCACCGCGATCCAGACGCAGAACCCCTTCGCCGCGGAAGTGGCGCAGGCCTTTGTGGGCGAGGCCCGCAGCCTGCTGGACCAGGTCGCCGCGCCGCGCGTCTAGCCGTGCATGAACTCGGCGAGCGCGTCGATCAGGGCGCGGTTCTGCTCTTCCAGCCCGATCGTCATGCGCAGGTGGTCGGGCATGCCGTAGTTCAGGAGCTGGCGGACCAGCAGGCCCTTCGAACTCAGGTGCGCCTCGGCGTCGGTCGCGGTCTTGCCGGGGGTCTTGGGGAAGCCGACGAGTACGAAGTTGGCCGCCGAGGGACCGATCACGTCCAGGCCCATGCCGCCGAGTTGCTGCGCCAGGCGCGGCCGCCAGGTCTCGTTGAGGTCGATGGTCTGCTGCTGGAAGTCCTTGTCCCCCAGGGCAGCGACAGCGGCGCGCTGGCCGGCGATGGAGGTGTTGAACGGCAGGCGGATGCGGTCGACCGCGGCGGCGACCTCGGCCGGCGCGTAGCCCCAGCCGATGCGTAGCGCCGCCAGGCCGTGCAGCTTGGAGAAGGTGTGGGTGACCACGACGTTGGCCTTGTCGCGGGCGAAGTCCATGCCGTCGTTGAAGGTCGGGTCGAGGCAGAACTCCGAATAGGCGCCGTCGAGCACCAGCAGCACGCTGGGGGGCAGGGCCGCGTGCAGCCGCTCGACCTCGCTGAACGGGATCCAGGTGCCGGTAGGGTTGCCGGGATTGGCCAGGAAGATGAGCCGCGTGCGGTCGTCGACGCAGGCCAGGATCTCGTCCACGTCGATGCGGAAGTCGGGCTCCTTGGCGCGGCGCACCTGCGCCTGGCAGGCCAGCGCGCCAATGGCGAAGGCGGCGAAGCCGTATTCGCCCTGGATCATATTGTCGCCCGGCTCCAGGAAGGTCTGGTTGAGCAGGGCGAACACCTCGTCGGAGCCACAGCCGAAGATCAGCCGCTCGGGCTCCACGCCATAGGCCTCGGAAATGGCCGCGCGTACGATCGAGGTGCGCGGGTCCGGATAGACGTGCAGGCTGCGGTCGGCCGAGGCGTAGGCCTCATGCGCCTTGGGACTGGAGCCCAGCGGGTTCTCGTTGGCCGACAGCTTCACGGGATCGGAAATGCCCGGCGCCGACGCCTTGCCGGGCACATAGGCGTGGATGTCCAGGATCCCCGGCTTCGGGAGCGGCGTCGCAGCTTTGGAGCGGTCGAGAGGCGGGGACTCGGACATGACCTGAGGGGGGTAGACGTGAAGCCTGGCGGCGGGGAGCCCGCCTCTTACACGTCCGCCCCCTAAACGTCCAAGGGCGCGGGCGCGGCTCCGATCACGCCGGACAGCCGGCCGGGCGCGCGGGCCAGGCGCGCGTCGTCGGCCTGGTAGAAGCCGGCGAGCTTGAAGAGCTTCAGGCCGCCGGCCTCGGCGAGCAGGGTGGCCGCTGCGCCGTCGCGGCTCATGGCGTCTTCGATGGCGGCGGCGGTTCCGGGCGCATCGGTGACCCAGAAGGTGCAGTCCGCGCCGGTCGGCTCGACCTCGATCTCGGCGACGGCCAGCGCGCCCATCGGGCCCCAGGCGGCGAGGCAGGGCAGGGCGGCGAACACCTTGAGCTTCGGTTCGGCCAGCAGGCGGCCCCACCAGGGCGTGTCGGCGGCGAGCGCGAAGACGCCGACCCCGCCGACCACCTTGGCCGCGGCTATGGCCTCCTCCGGCTTGGCGACCTGGACCAGCGGCGGGGCGGCGCCGAAGCGCAGGCGGGCCAGCTCGACGGCGCGGCCGGGATCGCGCCCGCCCCAGACGGCGATGCGGAACGGGCCCTGCTGGGCCAGGCTGTCGCCGATCAGCTCGCGCCAGATGCGCACGATCAGCGAGGCCGAGGCGTTCCCTCGGTTGGCGAGCAGCTTGCGCAGCAACTGGGCTTCGCGCGCCGGGCGCAGGCCGAACTTGCCGGCGTCACCCGCGGCGGCCTTGGCGGCGGCCACGTCCTTGGCCAGGCCCGCGCGCTCGGCGACCAGGCGCAGCATCTGCTGGTCGATCGCATCGATGCGCTGGCGGACTTCGTCCAGCGACGGCGGCGCAGTCTTGCCGGCCTCGGCCATAATCTCCCCCAAAGCGAAGGCCCGCGACCTAAGTCATTGCGGCGGCTGGCGCAATAGCCGCCGGCGGGCGCAATAAAGTTGCGCTGGAAACAACCGCCTCGCCGGTCACCCCGGCGGCGTCGCGGTTTCCTTGGCGATGACGGCCCGGGCCTGCGCGATGGCGGCGGGCGCGGCGATCTTGCCGTCCTCGATGTCGTCGGCCAGGCCCATCAGCTTCTCGCCGACCACCGAGCCGTTCTCCGCCTGTTCGTGGACGTTCAGACCGCCCTTGGCGCGGGCGGTTTCGTCCCAGGCGCTCCGCACCGCGGCCCAGTAGGCCTGGGTCTTGGCCCAGTAGGCGTCCGCCGCGGCGATCTGGGTCAGGCCGGCGGTGCGCGTGTAGCTGTTCAGCACCACCTCGTGGGCGAAGGTCGTGGGCTTGCCGTCGACCATGCCGATCTTGGCGTTGTCCTGCTCGTGGACCCAGCCGGCGGGCGTGAGCGTGTGGCGGTTCTGGCCGGTGTACCAGGCGTAGGGCGGGTGGCGCGTGGCGTCGCGGCGCGCGAGCGGGCGCATCGTCACGTCGCTGGTCCAGCGGGTCACGCCGTCATCGTAGGCCCAGCGGCCGACGCCGCCATAACGTGGCGAGTCGTCGGTCTGCCAGACGGTCTGCGACCACGCGCCTATGCGCGTGGCGGCTGAGACGGGCGTCAGCACCCAGCGTCCGGCGCTCTGGTAGTTGAGCACGGTCTTCGGCTGCCAGATCCAGTCCTGGCGCCAGTGCTTGATGACCAGGGTCTTGTCGCCGTCCTGGGCTACCAGGATGTGCTGCAGGCTCACGAAGTCGCCGCGGTCCTCGATCACGCGCACGGCCTCGACGCCGCCGGAGACCTTGGGCTCCAGCAGCTTGTACCCGGGGGTGAGCGCGACGGTTTCGCGCATGTCGAAGCGGACCTTGAAGTCGCCGGCCATGGCCAGGATCGCGTCGTGGTCGCGCTTAGCGGTTGCGTCGAGCCCGGCGGCGAAAGCCGGCGCGGAGAGGGCTGCAACCGCGGCGGCGGTCAGGGCGAGGCAGGCGCGGCGGGTGGTCATGGATCAGTCGGCGGCGGGCTGGCTGGTGGCCTCAGGCCGCCGCGGCGGCGGCAGGAAGGGGTGGAGCAGTTGCCCGGCCACCGATTTGGGCAGCGGCTCGCTCACGCCATAGGCCTCGGGCCAAGCGTCCTTCGGCAGGTAGTGGGTGCCGAACAGCCAGTCCCAGACCGGTAGCATGGAGGCGAAGTTGCGGTTCTGCGGTTCGGTGGCGGTGTGGTGCCACAGGTGGAAGGCCGGCGTCGCCAGCACCCACTCCAGCGGCCCGAACCGCCAGCGGACATTGGCGTGGATGAAGAAGCCCCAGATCGTCACGGTCAGCATCAGCACGGTCGCCACCAGCGTGCCCTGGACGCTCTGCGGGGCGCCCAGGCCCAGGATGTAGATCGGGACCAGGCCGCAGGTCCGGATGAAGGCGTTGTCCACCGGATGCGCGCGCGAGCTGATCAGGTAGTAGACGTGCTCGGGGGCGTGATGCACGGCGTGGAAGCGCCACAGGAACGGGATCTGGTGCGCCCAGCGGTGGCCCCAGTAGAAGCCCAGGTCGGCGACGACGAAGGCGGAGAGGCCGCGCAGCCACAGCGGCCAGGTCTCCACCGTCGCATGCCAGGCGGGGGGCACGAAGTTGGCGGCGAAGATCGCGGCCAGGGCCAGCGGGATCATCAGCACCAGTTGCGGAATGAACGTCGAGACGGCGTAGAAACCGAGGTCGCCGATCAGGGCGCGGCGGAACAGCTTCTCCTTGCGCACCGCGAACAGCCATTCCAGCGGCACGAAGATCACCGACACCAGGACCAGCCACACGGCGCCCCGCAAGGCTTCGGTGGCGTACATCCGCAGGTGCAGGTGGTGGAGCAACTCAAGCACTGACGCGATCCCCAGTCGGCGGCTGCCAGACAGCGAAACGCCCGGGCGAGACCAATGTCCAGCCCGGGCGCTCAGCCGAGTATAGAGCCGAAGGTCTGGCCTACGCCTTAACCGCGGGGCGATGGGCGCGCCGGGCGGCGCGGACCATGCCGCCGACGCCGGCGAAGCCCATGAGCATCATCGCCCAGGTGGCCGGCTCCGGCGTGCCGCTGCCCAGGCCCGGCGGCGAGTTGACGCCGGCCAGGAAGGCGATCGGCGGCAGGTTGATGGTGCTGCCGTTGTCGCCCCAGGCCAGGAAGCTGAGCAGCTGGTCAGGCGCGTCGGCGGTCAGGTCCACCGAGACGAACTGCCAGCCCACGACGCCGCCGTCGGGCACGGTCATGAGCTGCGAGTGGGCGATGCTCGCGTTCGGGTCGCTGTTCGAGTAGGTGCCGGTGGGGCCGAAGATCGGGTCGTTCGGGCCGCCGCTCGTGGAGACGTTCAGGCCCAAGGTGCCCAGCGAGACGATCCACTGGTTGGTGGTGCAATTGCAGCCAGCGGCGGCCGGAAAGCCTGTCTGGCTGCTGGCGCCCTGATAGAAGCTGAGCGTGTAGGTCTGCCCGGCGGTCAGGCCGTGGACCTCATAGTTGAACCCGCTCTCGAAGACGGGATTGCCGTCGGCTTCGACGTAGTTGCCGGGCACCGATCCGCTCGGGTTGCCTTTGGTCGGCAGACCGTTGAGGCCCAGGTTCTCGGTGCCGGGATGGGCGAGGCTGTCGATGTAGATCAGCCCGCTGCCGCCGGTCCAGCCGGTCGGCTTGACGTCCGTGAATTTTCCCTTGGGATCGATGCCTGTATAGCTGGTGAAGTCCAGGTTCGTCAGGCCCGGCAGCGCCGGGTTGGAGGCGTGCGCCGCACCGGCCCCGACACTCATCACAACGGCCGCCGTAAGGGCCACTCCCAGTCGCTTAAGCATAACCATATTTCCCCATTCATCGAATTTGAGACGCCAGTAGGGTCGGTCGACGAGGGGCGCGCAACGCATCTCACCTGGGATGAGAAATGTTCTCATGACACGCGTAGAGGGCCGGATTGGAAGAGGCGTCCGGCCCGCAGGCCAGGGGCGTCAGGCCGCGGCGGCGGCGGCGTTCTCGCCCAGGGCTTCCTGCAGGGCGGCCAGCAGGTGCTCGGGCTTCATGGGCTTTTCGACGACGCCGTTCATGCCGGCCGCAAGATAGCCGTCGGCGTCCTCGGGCTCGGCGTTGGCGGTCAGCGCGATGATCGGCACGCGGCCGGGGGCGCCGGGCAGGGCGCGGATGGCGCGGGTGGCGGCGACGCCGTCCATCACCGGCATCTTGATATCCATCAGCACCAGGTCGAAGCGGCCGCCCTTGACGGCTTCCACCGCCTCGGCGCCGTCGTTGGCGCTCTCGCAGGTGCAGTCGAACATCTCGCACAACGCCTGGGCGACCATGCGGTTGGTGGCGTTGTCGTCGACGACCAGCACGTGGGCCGAGCGTTCGGCGGGCTGCGGCTCGGCGGCCGGCTGTTCCAGCGCGGCCGGCAGCTTGATGTCGAAGACCACGGTCTCGGAGGTCCCTCCGGCGCCTTCGCTGCGCAGCGTGCCGCCGAGGTGGTCGATGATCTGGCGGGCCAGCATCACGCCGATGGCGACCTCGATGCCGAAACGGCTGTCGACTTCGCGGACGCGGGCCTCGATGTCCTGGGATTCCCAGGCCGGGTCTCGCCCGCCGCGCACGCGGCCCTCCAGTCGTACGCCGTCAGGCTCGATGATCGCGCGGACGCTGGCCTCCACGGCGCCGCGGCGCATGCAGGCCACGGCCTCGCCGACGAAGCCGTCGAAGACCTGCAGGAGGCGGGTGCGGTCGCCGAGCGCGCAGGCGTCGGGATCGCCGTCGTAGGAAACCAGGATGGTCACGTCGCTCAGCGTCGCGGCCGGCTGCCAGCGGGCATGCACGTCGTCGACCAGCTCGCGCAGGCGCAGCGGGGCCGGGTCCAGGGTCACGCCGCCGGTGGTCACGTTGCGCAGGTCGGACGCGGCGGTCATTAGTCGGGCGACGGCCGTGGCGGCCTCGGCCACGCCGCTCACGCACGCCTCGGCGTCCGGCGTCAGTCGCTGCCGCGAAAGCTGGTCGGTCAGGGCCAGGATTCCATCCATCTGCTGACGGATGTCATCCGAGACGCGGCCGAAGAAAAACGTGGGCAGGGACATGAACAGCCACAGGTTGCGAACGCGACGTAGCTCGCACAATGGCGCCAAGCGCTTGCGGAGAGGTTAAGTGACAGCGATGACATACCCGGCTCTCGATTGGCTGGAACCGGCGTTCCGGTCTCTTCCTGCCACGCACGCCTTCCCCTGGAGGCCCCAATTGCGCATATGGGGCCGATGACCGACCCGGCTGGCGCGCTCGTGCTGTTTTCCGGCGGGCAGGACTCCACGGTCTGCCTGGCCTGGGCGCTTGACCGCTATGCGCGCGTCGAGACGGTGGGGTTCGACTACGGCCAGCGTCATGCGGTCGAACTGAAGGCGCGCGCGGCCGTCCGAGCACAGATCGTCGAGCGGTTCCCGCACTGGGCGCCGCGCCTCGGCGACGATCACATGCTGGACATGCGCGGCTTCGGCGCGGTGGCCGCCTCGGCGCTGACCGCCGACCGGGCCATCGAGATGACCGAAAAAGGCCTGCCGTCCACCTTCGTGCCGGGGCGCAACCTGGTCTTCCTGGCCTATGCGGCGGCGCTGGCCGACCGGCGAGGGCTACAGGCCCTGGTCGGCGGCATGTGCGAGACCGACTTCTCCGGCTATCCGGACTGCCGCCGCGACACGCTGGACGCCATGCAGGCGGCCCTGAACCTGGGCATGGCGCAGGACTTCCGCGTCGAGACGCCCCTGATGCACATCACCAAGGCCGAGACCTGGGCGTTGGCCCAGGGGCTGGGCGGCGAGGTCCTGGTCAACCTGATCCTCGAGGACAGCCACACCTGCTACCTGGGCGTCCGCGACGTGCGCCACCCGTGGGGCTATGGGTGCGGAACCTGCCCGGCCTGCGAACTGCGGGCCCGCGGCTGGGAAGGCTGGCTGGCGCTGGATCGCCCGACGCTGCGGTCATGAGCTACGCGGTCAAAGAGATTTTCCTGACGTTACAAGGCGAAGGCGGCCAGGCTGGGCGCCCGGCGGTGTTCTGCCGCTTTGCCGGCTGTAACCTTTGGTCCGGCCGCGAGCAGGACCGGGCGGCCGCGGTCTGCAACTTCTGCGACACGGATTTCGTCGGGCTGGACGGCCCGGGCGGGGGGCGGTTCGCCGACGCGCAGGCCCTGGCCGCCGCCGTCGAGGCCGCCTGGCAGGGTGGGCCCAGCGACCGGCTGGTGGTGTTGACCGGCGGCGAGCCCCTGCTGCAGCTCGACGCCCCCCTGATCGACGCCCTGCACGGGCGCGGCTTCTCGCTCGCGCTGGAAACCAACGGCACCTTGGCCGTTCCGCCCGGCGTCGACTGGATCTGCGTCAGCCCCAAGGCCCAGGCGCCGGTGGTGCAGACCGCCGGCCACGAACTGAAGCTGGTCTACCCGCAGCCGGGCGTCGATCCGGCCCGCTTCGAGGGCCTGCAATTCGAGCGGTTCCTCCTGCAGCCGATGGACGGGCCGAGGCGGGCTGAGAACACTGAGGCCGCCATCGCCTATTGCCTTGCCCATCCCCGCTGGCGTTTAAGCGTCCAGACCCACAAGTACCTCGGCATCGCCTGAGGCCTCGCCTCGGCTCGCCGCAACCTTCAAGACTTTATGAAACCTAAGATTTTCGAGATCACCAAGGCCGCGACCTTCGACGCGGCGCATCATCTGCCGGCGGGGCCTGAGGGCCCTTACACGCGCCTGCACGGCCATTCCTTCCGCGTCGAGGCCACCGTGCGCGGCGAGGAGACCGGCGCCATCGGCTGGGTGGCGGACCTCGGCGACCTCGACCGCGCGCTGCGCGCCGCGGCCGGCGAGCTCGATCACTCCATGCTCAACGAAAAGCCCGGCCTGGAGAGCCCGACGCTGGAGCACCTGTGCCTCTGGTTCGCCGGCCGGCTTGGCCCGCAGTTCCCGGGCCTGTCGCGGATCGTCGTGTCGCGCCCGACCGTGGGCGAGAGCTGCGCGCTGAACCTCGGCTAGCCGCCGGCCTAGTCGCTGGTCTTCTTGTCGCCGCCCCCCTTGTCGCCATTAGGGATCACCGCGCCGACCACGGCGCCCGCGCCCTTGGCGGTCATGACCACAGCCTTGCCGGTCAGGCCGACCGCGGCGCCCGCCACGCCGACGGCGGCGCCGCCAACCGCCATGGCCAGGCAGCCGGACAGCAGGGTCGCGGCCGCGCCCAGCACGGCGCCGCGCAGCAAAATCGATTGAAGAGTCATAGGCATGGTCCCCGACGCGTCCCCGAGCATGGGGCCTGACAATTAGCTCGGGATAAAGGCGGCCAAACGCCGCTTCAGAGTTCGACGGCGCTGGCCGACGCGCGGCGCTTGTCCAGGTCCGTGTGGCGCCGCCAGGGGCCGCGGAAATGCGGATCGGCGCGGCGGCGGCGATCGGGCCCGAAGTAGGCCTCGTTCTTCACGAAGGCGCGCGGGTGCTCGACCACCGTGCTGATCCGCTCGATCACGCCCTTGGCGGTCAGCGGCTTGGCGAGGAACTCATTGACGCCGGCGTCGCGGGCCTCGTGCACGCGGGTCATGGTGGAATGGCCGGTGATCATGATCACCGGGCACATCTGGTTGGGACTGTCGGGCGAGCGGCGCAGCAGGCGGACGAAATCGATGCCGTCCAGCGGCTGCATGGAAAGGTCGGTCATGATGATGTCGACGCGGTTGGTCTTCATGGTCTGCAGGCCGGCCGCGCCATCGCTGGCCTCGAAGATGTCGCGTACGCCGATCGCCCGCAGGATCTCGCCCAGCAGCACCCGCATGTGGTGGTTGTCGTCGACGAGAAGGATTTTAAGCAGGTCGTAGCGCAAGGGCGATTCCGTTGTCGTTTCCGGCCAGCACAGACCCGCCACATCCTGATTCGATGCTGCTGGGACGGAGGCTGATTACGTTGCGGTAATAAAGTGGTCAACGGCAAATCACATTGTTCCGCGACCCAAGCTAAGCTGCTGACAGCGATAGACATTCGCCGGCACAAACTAGGCGTGTAGACCCAGGATCAACTCTACTTCGGCGTCGTTCAGCGAACAATGTTAGGTTTCGAATACCGCGTATCGTGTTCGCTGAATCCAGGCTCACATACTGAGCCGCGAGCAGAGGGCTTCAGCCGACCTGGCCGCGGTGCCTCAGGAACGCGTCAGCCAGCACGCAGGCGACCATCGCCTCGACGACCGGCACGGCGCGCAGGCCCACGCAGGGGTCGTGACGGCCCTTGGTGCGCAGTTCGATCTCCTCGCCGGCCTCGTTGATCGACCGCCGCGGGGTCAGGATCGAGGAGGTGGGCTTGAACGCCACCCGCGCGGTCACCGGCTGGCCGGTGGAAATGCCGCCCAGGATGCCGCCCGCCGAGTTGCTGAGGAACAAGGGCCCGTCGTTCCCCGCCCGCATCTCGTCGGCGTTTTCTTCGCCGGTCAGGGCCGCAGCCGCGAAGCCCGCGCCGATTTCCACACCCTTGGCGGCGTTGATCGACATCAGCGCGGCGGCCAGTTCGGCGTCGAGCTTGCCATAGATCGGCGCGCCCCAGCCGGCCGGGGCGCCCACGGCCTCGACGGCGACGATGGCGCCGGTCGACGACCCAGCCTTGCGGATGGTCTCCAGGTGCTCTTCCCACACTGGGACCATCTCCGGATCCGGACACCAGAACGGATTGGTCTGCGTCTGGCTGAAGTCGATGCGGTCGGGGGCCACGGCATGCGGCCCGATCTGCACCACGGCGCCGCGGATCGTGACGCCCGGGATGATCTTGCGCGCGATGGCGCCGGCCGCCACCCGCGCCGCGGTCTCCCGCGCCGACTGCCGCCCGCCGCCGCGATAGTCGCGCACGCCGTACTTGGCCCAGTAGCTGTAGTCGGCGTGGCCGGGCCGGAAGGCGGTGGCGATCTCGGAATAGTCGCGGCTGCGCTGGTCGACGTTCTCGATGATCATCGAGATCGGCGTGCCGGTGGTCACCTGCTGCGGATGCCGCTCGTCAGAGAACACACCGGACAGGATCTTCACGGCGTCCGGTTCCTGGCGTTGCGTCACGAACTTGCCCTGGCCCGGCCGCCGCTTTTCCAGCCACACCTGCACGTCGGCCTCGGTCAGCGCGATCCCGGGCGGGCAGCCGTCGACCACGCAGCCGAGCGCCGGCCCGTGGCTCTCGCCCCAAGTGGTCACGCGCAACAGATGGCCGAACGTATTGTGCGACATGGCCGGGCTTGTAGCGGCTCAGAGGCCGCTCACCAACTATGGCTTGCCGAGCGTCTTTGCGAAGAAGGCCAGCGCCATGTCGATGGCCGCCTGGTGGCTGGCGTCCTGGTCGACCTTGGCGTTGCAGATCGGGACCATCGCCTTGCCCGCCGCTGTGCAGGTGGACAGGAAGTCGTAGTGGCCGACGCCCGGCAGCACCTTCAGTTCGGCGTGCGGGATCGCTTTGGCCGCGACCAGCCCGTTGGTGTCCGGCGGCGCCACCGGGTCGGCGTCGCCCAGGATGATCGCCACGGGCACGCGCATCTTCGCCAGGCCCTCCGGCGGCAGGGCCTGGACGATGGCGGGCGCGATGGCGAAGGCCGCCTTCACGCCCGGGATGGTGTGGTCGTCGCCGGCGTGGGCGAACTCGGCGGCGAGCTCGGGCGAGGCCATGGCGGCGAGCGCCTGGTCCATGGTCACCACGAACTCCTTTTGCGGGGCGCAGACGCCGTCCGTGGGGTGGGTTTTGCAGAAGGCCTGAAAGCGGTTCATGTCGACCTTGGCTCCGGCCGAGACCAGGCTGGTGAACCCGCCGGCGGAAAACCCGGAGACGCCCAGGCGCTTGACGTCCATGTGCGGCCCGATCGCCGGGTCGGCCTTGGCGGCATCGAGCGCGGCGCGCAGGTCCATGGCGCGGTCCCAGGACATGATCGCGCCGGGGATGGTCATCTTGTCCTGGCCGTTGTTGCCGGGGTGGTCGACGGCGACCACTACGTAGCCGGCGCGGGCCAGCGGCACGCCGAACCAGCCCATCATCCGCGCCGCCCCGCCGAAGCCGTGGGAGAACAGGATCACCGGGCGCGGCTTTGCATCAGCGAACGCGGCGTTCTGGGCGACCTGGCCGACCGTGAACAGCGTCTTGCCGGGCGGACCCAGGTCGATGCGCTCTTCCTTCGCCCCCTCGGCCGCCGGGTACCAGACGGTGACGCGGACGGTGTCACGGTGTTCGGCGTCGCGCAGGGCGGCGGTGGCGTCAGTGGTCTTCAGATGCCGCTCGCCCACGGGGCCGGCGACGGCGGCTCCGGCGAGACAGGTCAGGGCGAGGCCAGCGGCCCAAATCTTCAGGAGGGGGGTCTTCAGGATGTAGGTCATGCGGGCTCCTTAGCCGAACCCTAGCCGCCGCGTTTGACCGCCGTTGCTTAATTCGCCGACAGGTCGGGCGCCCCTAGGCGGCCCAGGCGGCCGTGAAGCGCCTGAGCAGCGCCGCGGCCGCCGAATGGGCGTCGCCGGTCTTCGGCGCGAGCCGCAGGAAGAGGTGCCCCTGCCGGTGCCGCCCCCGCGCCGGCAGGCCCTGGCCCACCAGGCGGATCAGCTTGCGCTCCCCGGCCTTCTTGGTCAGCCACACGATGCGCCGCCCGATCGGGGTCTCCAGCGCCACCCGGCCGCCCTCGGCCAAGAGGCGCGGGCTCACCTGGACGCTGACCCACAGGTCGTCGCCGCGCACCAGCATCTCCGGCGCCCCGCGCAGCACCACCGCCAGCTCCGAGCCGCCGGCCCGCACCGTGTCGCCGGAGCGCAGGCCCGACGGCAGCTTCACGCGAATCCGCCGCCCGTCCGCCAGCCGGTGCTCGACGACGCCGCCGCGCAGCGCCAGCAGCGGATCGATGGCGACCTCACCGGGCTCGGCCGGGCGCGGGGCGGGCGGCTGGATGATGGTCGTGGCGGGCTTGGGCGTCTGCAGCCGGTGATAGGCCTCGACCACCTGGCGGAACTGATCCTCGCCGCCGCCGGGACGATCCGGATGGGCCAGCTTGGCGGCCTCGCGGAAGGCGCGGCGGATGTCGCCGCTGCTCGACAGCGGCCCGACGCCCAGCACCTGGCGCGCGGCCTTCACGGAGATGGGGGGCGACTGAGCCATCGACGAGGAGATTCGCCGCGACTTGGTCAAGGCCGGGTTAAGCTTCCGAGCGCCCGCTGGACCCATGGCGGGCCAAGTCCTACCGTTGGACGCCTGAAGCCGGGAGGCGCGCATGACGCGGATCTCGCTCGTGATCGTCGCCTGCCTCGCCGCCGGCGGCTGCGCCTCGACGCCGCCCATCCCCAATCCGACCGGCCTCCCGCCCGACGCGCTCAGGCTGGAATACGTCCTCGAGCGAGGCTGCGCGCCCTACCTGCTGGGCCGCCTCAGCGAGGACGAGGCCATGCGCGGCGCCGGACTCAACCACATTCGGCCGATCATCCCGGGCCTAGCGCCAGGCGACAACGCGCCGTTCTGGAGCGGGGGCGTTGCGCTACGGGTCAACGTGGGCGCCGGTGTCTGCAACATCGCCCTGCACGGCCGCAACCTCGACGCCTATCGCGCCGGCACCGAGGCCGCGCTGCATCGCGGGCTCGGGGCCGACCCGGCCACCGACGGGCGCACCGCCTACAAGGCCATCCTGCCCGACCAGGTCACCGGCTGCCATCAGGCGATCCGCTACACCTTCTACCCGGAGCCGAAGTGGCATGGCTTCTCCGTGGAACTCTACCGCGTCCCCGACTGCGCCCACGACCTGACGCGGGCGACGGGCTGATCAGAGCCCGTGCTGGGAGGCGCCCCATGGCGCCCACGCCGACCTGCGCGCTATATCGATGGCGATGACCGACAAGACCCTGATCCCTGCCTCGCCCAGCGAGGACGACTACGTCGCCCAGGTGACGAGCGCCGAGCCGCTGCCGCTGCTCAGCGACGCCGACCCGTTCGTGCTGTTCAACGAATGGCTGCGTGAAGCGCTCGCCAAGGAGCCCAACGACGCCAACGCCATGTCGCTGGCGACCGTCGATGCGGCCGGGCTACCCGACGTGCGCATGGTGCTGCTCAAGGACGCCGACGCCCGCGGCTTCGTCTTCTATTCCAACGTCGAGAGCGCCAAGGGCCGCGAGCTCGCGGCCAATCCGAAGGCGGCGCTGCTGTTCCACTGGAAATCCCTGCGCCGCCAGGTCCGCGTGCGCGGCGCCGTCGAGCCGGTCTCGTCGGCCGAGGCCGACGCCTATTGGGCCACCCGCGCGCGGCCGGCGCAGATCGGCGCCTGGGCGTCGTCCCAGTCGCGGCCCCTGCCGGACCGCCTGGCGCTGGAGAAGAAGATCGCCGAGTTCGGCCTGAAATTCGGCCTGGGCAAGGTGCCGCGGCCGCCGCACTGGACCGGCTTCCGCATCGTCCCCGAGAGCCTCGAGTTCTGGCGCGACCGCCCGTTCCGCCTGCACGAGCGGCTGGTCTTCACCCGTTCAGGCGCCGGCTGGACCACGAGCCGGCTGTTTCCTTGAGCAAGGGTCAGGAAGCCGAGATCGCCGCCTGGCTGAAGGCGCAGTCGGAGCGGACCATCGAGACGGCCTGCGCCCGTGTCTTCCTGGCCGGCGAGGTCGCCTGGAAGCTGAAGCGCAACGTCGACCTGGGCTACGTCGACTTCTCCACGCGAGAGAAGCGCAAATGGGCGCTGGACCGCGAGCTCGACTTCAACCGCACCGCCGCGCCGGACATCTACCGCTCGGTGCGCGCGATCACCCGTGAGGCCGACGGCGCCCTGGCCTGGGACGGGACCGGCAAGACGCTGGAATATGCGCTGGAGATGCGCCGTTTCGACGACGCCGCGGTGCTGTCGGCCAACCCCGGCGTGATCGACGGCGAGATGGCCGATGCGCTCGGCCGCACCATCGCCGGCTACCACGCCGCCGCGGCGCTACGGCCGAACGGCGGGCTGACCGCCCTGGAATGGACCATCAACTCCAACGCCGGCCTGCTGCGCGAGCGGGCCGAGACGCTGGGCGCCGACCAGGTCGAAACGCTGGTCGAGCTGACCTACGCCGAACTGGAGCGGCAGCGGCCGTTGCTGGCGGAGCGTGCCTCGAGCGGGTTCGCGCGGCGCTGCCACGGCGACCTGCACCTGGCCAACATCCTAATTGAGAACGGCGAGCCGGTGCTGTTCGACTGCATCGAGTTCAACGACCTCTTGAGCGACCTCGACGTCTACTACGACCTGGCGTTCCTGCTGATGGACCTCGACTTCCGCGATCGCCGCGACGCGGGCGTGCGCGTGCAGTCGGCCTATCTGGACGAGGCGGCCCGTAGCTTCCCCGAGGCCATGTGGTCGGGTCTGGCGGCGATGCCGCTGATGCTCTCGGTCCGCGCGGCGGTGCGCACGCACGTCGCCACCCACGCCGGCGACATCACGCTCGCCAAGGCCTACCTCGAAGCCGCCATCGCCCATCTGTCGCCGCCGCCGCCGGTGCTGGCCGCGGTGGGCGGCTTCTCCGGCACTGGCAAGACGACCTTCGCGCGCGCCATCGCGCCGGGCCTGGGCCCTTCGCCGGGCGCGGTGGTCTTGCGGACCGACGAAGCGCGCAAGCGTCTGGCCGGGGCAGGCCCGGTCGATCGCCTGGACCGCGCGGTCTACACGCCGGAGTTCTATGAGCGGGTCTACGACCTGGTGCTGACGACGGCCGGCGCGCTGCTGAAAGCCGGGCGCGGCGTGGTGCTGGACGCGACCTTCACCCAACCGGCGCTGCGGGCGCGGGCCGAGCGCCTGGCGGCCGATTGCGGGGCCGCGTTCCGCGGGGCCTGGCTGACCGCGCCGCAGGCGGTGCTGGAGGCGCGCGTGGCGGCCCGGGTGGGCGATGCGTCCGATGCGACCCTGGAGGTGCTGCACGACCAGATCGCCCGGCACGGCGGCGAGAGGGTCGACTGGCCCAAGGTCGATGCGACCCTGCCGACCGACCAGGCGGCCTCAGCGTGGCTTGCGGCGCACGGCCGATAGAGGCTGCGTCCCGTTGCGTATGGACGCCGGGCCCAATAGCCTAGAGTGAACACCGATAAGAGTGAGAGGCCCCGGGAGGACCACCAATGCTTGGCCTGATGCAGAACTGGCCGTTGACGGTCGATAAGATCCTCGACCACGCCAAGGCCTGGCACGGCGACCGCGAGATTGTGAGCCGGTCCGTCGAGGGGCCGATCGTGCGCTCCACCTACGGCGAGATTCACACCCGGGCCAAGCAGCTCTCCAATGCGCTGAAGGCGTTGGGCGTGCAGCAGGGCGACCGGATCGCGACGCTGGCCTGGAACACCGGCCGCCACATCGAGGCCTGGTACGCGATCATGGGCATGGGCGCGGTGTGTCACACGCTCAACCCGCGGCTGTTCGCCGAGCAGCTCTGCTACATCATCAACCACGCCGAAGATAAGGTCATCTTCACCGACCTGACCTTCCTGCCGATCCTGGCCGAGCACCGGGCCCTGATGCCCAGCGTCAAGCACATCGTGGTGTTCACCGACGAGGACCACCTGGCCCAGGCCGGCTTCCCCGGCGCCATCGCCTACGAGACCCTGGTGAACAGCGGGTCGCCCGACTTCGTCTGGGGCGACTTCGACGAGAACACCGCCTCATCGCTCTGCTACACCTCCGGCACGACCGGCAATCCCAAGGGCGTGCTCTATTCGCACCGCTCGAACTTCCTGCACACCCTGGTGACGCTGGGCGTCGATGTGATGTGCCTGTCCGCGCGCGACACCGTCCTGCCCGTCGTCCCGATGTTCCACGCCAACGCCTGGGGCCTGACGTTTTCCTGCGCGGCGGCAGGCTGCAAGCTGGTGATGCCGGGCCAGAAGCTGGACGGCGCCTCAGTCTACGAACTGCTGGAGACCGAGGGTGTCACCTTCTCCGCGGCGGTGCCCACCGTGTGGCTGGGCCTGCTCAACCACATGCGCGAGAACAAGCTCACGCTATCGACCCTGAAGCGCGTGGTGATCGGCGGCTCGGCGGTGCCCGAGGCCATCGTGCGCGGCTTCCGCGACGAGTTCGGCGTCGACGTCACCCACGCCTGGGGCATGACCGAGATGTCGCCCATGGGCACGCTGAGCTCGCCCAACGCCCGGATCGCGGCCACCGACCCGGAGACCCAGCTGCGCTACAAGCTGAAGCAGGGCCGCCCGCCGATCGGCGTGGAGATGAAGCTGGAGGACGACGCCGGCGCGGCCCTGCCGCACGACGGGACCACCTTCGGCCGGCTGAAGGTCAAGGGGCCGTTCATCGCCGGCGGCTACTTCAAGGGCGACGGCGGCGATATCCTCGACGACGCGGGCTTCTTCGACACCGGCGACGTCGCGACCATCGATGGCGACGGCTACATGCAGATCACCGACCGCGCCAAGGACGTGATCAAGTCCGGCGGCGAGTGGATCTCCACCATCGAGATCGAGAACATCGCGGTCGGTCACGACAAGGCCGAGCTGGCCGCTGTGATCGGCGCGGCGCACCCCAAGTGGGACGAGCGGCCGGTGCTGCTCGTCAAGCTGATGCCCGGCGCGGAGTCCTCCAAGGAGGAGTTCCTGGCCTTCCTCGAGGGCAAGATCGCCAAGTGGTGGACGCCGGACGACGTGGTTTTCGTCGATGACATCCCGCTGGGCGCCACCGGCAAGATCGACAAGAAGCTGATCCGCGACCGGATGAAGGACTACGTCCTGCCCACCGCCCAGCCTGCCGGTGTTGGGGCCAAGGAAACCGCCTGACGCCGCCTGCGCGACGCGCCGACTTCTCTTCACACGAGAGTTCGATTGACGGTGGAGGCTACTCCGCCCAGCGTCGCCGTGGCTCCGGATCGTAGAAACCCACCAGGCGGGCCGGGGAAATCCTTCAGATGAAAATCGTTCTCGGCGCAGCGGCCGCTGCGGCCCTACTCGCGTGCGCGGCTCCAGCCGGCGCCAGCGTGATCTTCCAGTCGATCTCGGACCAGACCATCATCCCGGCCAGTTACGTCTGCTCCAACTGCACGTCCAACCTGCCCAATCACATCTACACCGGGGAATTCTTCACCTTGGGGTCGGCCGTGACGGTGCGCTCGTTGACGGTGGTCGTTGCGGGCCAGTCCGATCTGGTCCCGATGACGGTCGGCATCTATCGCGCCAACGGCGACGTCATCGACCAGCTGCACTACAGCCACACCTTCACGAGCTTCACCTTCGACCACACCGTCTATGACGGACTAAACGGCTTCGACGCGACCAAAGTGGTGGGCATGAACACCGGCGCCCTGTCGCTGGCCGCCGGTGCCTACGTGATCATGTTCTCCAACCCCGACCAGCTGATCGTCCCCGGGTACCACACGGGTGCGGGACACGGCGCCTACGACACCGAGGGCGGAACGGAACCGGGGACGGGCGACCTGCTCCATGGCCTCAGCAGCCCGGCGGGCGGAAACATCGACTTCGCCGTGGCGCTGTTCGACACGACCATCACCGGCAGCGGCCAGCCCGGCAGCGACGTGCCGGAGCCGGCGGCCTGGGCGCTGATGGTGGGCGGCTTTGGCCTGGCCGGCGGCATGCTGCGCCGCCGCGGGATGGGAGCTCCCGTAGTCTAGCGGACTGACGGCACGAGGACGGCGCGTTGCGCGCCTTGGCTTGCCAGGCGAGGCGGCCAACCTTGACCGCTTGACCTCTCCTCCGCATCTAAAGCCTAGGTGGGTCGGGGTTTCCCGCGACGAGGGGATGGGTGCGTATGGTGAAGCTGCAGCCGGCCGCCGAGGCCGACCTCGCCGAGATCGTCGACCTGACCAACTGGGCCTATCGCGGGACCGGCGAGGTCGCGAGTTGGACGGTGGAGAGCTATCTGGCGGGTCAGCGGACCAACGCCGCGACGCTGGCCGCCGACCTGGCGGCGAAGCCGGAGGCCCAGCTCCTGCTCTGGCGTGACGAGGCGGGCGAACTCCTGGGCCACGTCTGGCTGGAGCCGGTGAGCGAAGCGGTCTGGTACCTCGGCCTGCTCTCCGTGCGGCCCGACCGGCAGGACCAGAAACTCGGCCGCACCCTGCTCACCGCGGCTGAGCATTTCGCCCGGGCGCGGGGCGTCACGCGGATGCGTATGCGGGTGATCAACGTTCGCGACACGCTCATCGCCTGGTATGAGCGGCGCGGCTATGTCCTGACCGGCGGGACCGAGCCCTTTCCCTACGGCGACGACCGCTTCGGGACGCCGCTGCGGGACGACCTCTGCTTCGTCGTCCTGGAGCGCGACCTCTAGCTACTTTTGAGTCCCGGCGGTGAGATCGAGCCGGGTCTTCAGCGGGTCCGGTTCCGCCGCCGTCGCGCTCGCGCTGCGGATAATCAGCAACTGGTCCTTCGCCGGATCGTACTTGGGCCACTGCGGCAGGCCTTTGCCGTTGGGATCGCCGGTCTTGGCGAAGTTGACCCAGTAGGCGTGGGTCATCGCGGCCACGGCCTTGTCCTGCGCGCTCGCCTCGCCCGAGTGGGTGGGCGAGACCATGCCGATGTAGCCCGCGCCATAGGTGTCGAAGACGAACGGGATTTCCGAGGCGTGCGGCGCTCCGTTCGGCGCCCGGCCCTTCAGCGCGTCGCCTACATAGTCGAAGCGGAATTCGTAGGCGGGCAGGCCCTGGCGGGCGAACTCGCCGGCGGCGAAGCGGGCGGGCTCCAGCATCATCTGGTCCATGCCGATCCTGGCGCGCATCACGCCGACGCTGGTGGCGCCCTGCGGGTCGTAGGCCGCCGCGGCCTCGGCCTTCTTCGCCCCGAAGGGCGCCAGCAGCGCCTCCTTGGTGGCCGCGAAATTGAGCCCGATGTCGGCGCTGTTGGCCCCGGTGATCAGCGCCACCTTGGCGTTGCGCCAGCCCCGGTAGGCGGCGGCCGGCGACTCGATGATGACCTTTCCGTCGGTGATCGGCCCCGAATAGGTCACCGGGTTCATCGACATGAAGGTGCGCATGCTCAAGCCGCCGGTGACCTTGTCGGCCGGCAGGGCGCGGAGCGCGGCGAGCGCGGCGGCGTCGCGGCCCTCGATCCCCTGCACCTTGGCGAATGCCACGCCGATGCTCTCGCCAGACGGCTGGCCCGGCGCGTCCACGCTCAGCTTGGGCGCGGCGCCCAGCGGGTCACGCCCGCCGCCTGACTCCACGATGCCGCGCTGGAAGAGGCCCTTGGCCAGCGGCGTCGACAGCAGCACGTGCACCGAGAACCCGCCGGCGCTCTCGCCGAACACCGTCACGTTGGCCGGATCGCCGCCGAACGCGGCGATGTTCTTCTGCACCCACTTCAGCGCCGCGATCTGGTCCAGAAAGGCGTAGTTGCCCTTGGGCTCGTCCGGATGCTCGGCGGTGAGCGCCGGGTGGGCGAAAAAGCCGAAGCGGCCGAGGCGATAGTTCACGCTGACGAACACCACCCCGTCGCGGGCGAAGTTGTCGCCCTGATAGATTGCCGGCTGGGTACCGCCGTTGACCAGGCCGCCGCCGTAGATCCAGACCATCACCGGCAGCTTCTTCGAAGCGGCTGCGGCTGGGCGCCAGACGTTGAGATAGAGGCAGTCTTCGCTCAAATCGGTGCCCAGGCCGGGGTCGCCGGGGATCGGGCCCTGCAGGCAATCCTTGCCGATCTCGGTGGCCGCCCGAACCCCCGACCACAACGCCACCGGCTGCGGCGCCCGCCACCGCAGCGCGCCCACCGGCGCGGCGGCGAACGGCACGCCCTTGAACGCCAGCACCCCGCCGCTGACCGCGCCCTGCAGCTGCCCGGCGTCGATCTTCACCACGGTTGGGGACGGCGCGGCCTGACCCGCCGTGGCCAGCAGCACGGCGCTCGCGACCGCCGCGAGCGGCAGGATGGATTTCAGCATGGCGCCCTTCCCCGATATTTTGAGGGCCATCTCAGGCCGTTCGCGCCGAGAACACAAGGCGCGGCGGCGCCCTATGGCTTCGCTGCGGCCTTCGGGATCTCGCTGCGCAGTGGACCCGGGCGTTCGGTGAAGCGTCCCATGCTCATCAGCATGGTCTTGTGCGCGCCCAGCACCGCGTTTTTCCAGTCCGTCTGGGTCGCCCCGGTGGTGTGCTCCTGGGCGTCGCAGGTTTGATGGCCCGCGTCGTTGTCGACGCAGCAGAAGGTCGTGCCACCGACACAGGCGACGTAGTGCGGGTGGCGCACGCCGGCATGGCTCTCGTCTTCACCCTTGATGAAGCAGGCCATGGCGCCGGGATTGTTGACCCAGCTGGAGTCGCACTTGGAGCCGGTGGCCGGCGGCAGGGCCGAGGCCGGCGAGGCGCCCAAGGTCAGGGCGGAGAACAGACCCGCCGCAAGGGCGAGCGTCGGAACAGCAAAGGATATCAGTCTCATCGAGCCCTCCATCCCCCCGGAAACCGAGTGTGCACGCCTGGGTAAGGGCCGCAATCCCTGGTAGCGAATTCGGCGAATCCGGCGTGGCTACACGACCGCTAGGCCAGCCGGTAGACCGTGTCGGGTCCGGGCGGGCCGCCGGCTTCGATCTCGCCGCCGCGCTCCATGTGGATGATCGCCGCCAGCATGGAGCGCGCCGCCGCCGGATGCAGGCGCGGGTCGACGTCGCGGTAGAGGTTGGGCACCAGGTCGCGGATGGTGGACGGGCCCTGGCTGAGCGCCAGCAGGATCTGGTCGATCCGCTCCTGTCGGTGAGCGGCGTAGGCGTCGATGAACGGCGCCACCTCGAGGATCGGCGGGCCATGGGTCGGCCAGAGCGTCTTGAAGTTCCGGGCGCGGACCTTGTCCAGGCTCTCCAGATAGTCGGTCATGTCGCCGTCCGGCGGGGTGATCACCGTGGTCGACCAGCCCATGATGTGGTCGCCAGAGAACAGGCAGTTCTCCTCCTTCAGCGCGTAGCAGATGTGGTTCGAGGTGTGGCCGGGCGTGGCGATGGCCTCGATGGTCCAGCCGGGGCCGGAGACCTTGCCGCCGCCGCACAGGCTGACGTCGGGGGCGAAGTCGTGGTCGTGGCCGGCCTCCATCTTCACCTCGCCGGTGTCCTCGACCTCGTGGCCCTTCACAGCGCAGCCGTAGATCGCGGCCCCGGTGGCGGCCTTCAGCGGCCCCGCCAGCGGCGAGTGGTCGGAGTGATGGTGGGTGATCAGGATGTGGGTGACGCGCTCGCCCTCCACCGCCTTGAGGATCGCGGCCAGGTGCTCGGGCAGGTCGGGGCCCGGGTCGATCACCGCGACCTCGCCCTGGCCCACGATGTAGGTGCCGGTGCCCTTGAAGGTGAAAGGCCCGGGATTGTTGGCCACCACGCGCCGGATCAGCGGCGAGACCTGATCGGAGGCGCCGTACTCGAACGTGATGTCGCGGACGTAGGGGATCATCCGCCCAGCGCCCCGGAGAGGTCGTAGCCCGCGGCGCGGCCCAGGCCGACCAGCTCGCCGCGCGCAAAAGCGCCGGACATCGCCTGGCCGATGGACCAGCAGGTGATCGAGCGCGTGCCTGAGCGGCAGTAGGCGAGCACCGGGCCGGGCGCCTCCGCCACCGCGGCGGCCATCGCTTCCACCTGCGCCGGGCCGGGCGGGCCGGAGAACGGGATGTGGACGTACCCCAGGCCCGCGGCCTCCGCTGCAGCCCGGATCTCGGCGGCCGAGGGTTGGCCCGGATCCTCGCCGTCGGGACGGTTGCAGATGATGGTGGTGAAGCCCTGCGCGGCGGCTTCGCTCACGTCGGCGACACTGATCTGCGGGGCCGTGGTGAAGTCGTCAGTCACGCGTCGGAAATCGGGCATTGGACTCTGCGGGTCTGGAGGAGCGGGAGCTTCGTTTGACATCATCGGGGCCCGGTGGAAGTTTCGCAACGCCCGCACCCGAAAAGGCGCCGTCCCAGCCACATGTTCAGCTTTATCGGCCGCCGTCTGCTGGTCGCGATCCCGACGCTGTTCCTGGTGGTGACGCTGGCCTTCTTCATGATGCGCGCCGCGCCTGGCAGCCCCTTCGACCTGGACCGCAAGCTCTCGCCGGAGATCGAGCGCAATGTCCGTGAGAAGTACGGCATGAACCGCCCGCTGGCGGTGCAGTACGGCAGCTATCTGGCGGGCGTCGCTCGCGGCGACCTGGGCCCCTCGCTGAAATACAAGGACAAGTCGGTCCTGCAAATCCTGAAGGAGAACTACCTGGTGTCGCTGCGGCTGGGCGGCTCGGCGATCCTGCTGGCCGGGCTGATCGGGGTGAGCCTGGGCGTGCTGGCGGCGCTTCGCCAGAACCAGGCCGTCGACTACGGCGTCATGACCGTGGCCGTGCTCGGCGTCTGCATCCCCACCTTCGTCACCGCGCCGCTCCTGGTGCTGGCCTTCGCCTCGAAGCTCGGCTGGCTGCCCAGCGCCGGGTGGAACGACGGGGCGCTGATCAACATGGTGCTGCCGGTCACCGTGCTGGCCCTGCCGCAGATCGCCATCATCTCGCGCCTGACGCGGGCCGGCATGGTCGAGGTCCTGCACTCCAACTATGTCCGCACCGCGCGCGCCAAGGGCCTGCCGGAGCACCGCATCGTCACCCGCCACGCATTGCGCGCCGCGATCCTGCCCCTGGTCAGCTACCTCGGCCCCGCCTGCGCCGGCCTGATCACCGGCTCGCTGGTGGTGGAGCGGATTTTCAACCTGCCGGGTCTGGGCAAGTTCTTCGTGATGAGCGCGCTACAGCGCGACTACACGGTCGTGATGGGCATGGTGATCGTCTACGCGGCCCTGATCCTGGCGCTGAACCTGATCGCCGACCTGCTCTACGCTGTTCTCGACCCGCGGGTGCGGCTCGGATGACCGCCTCTGTTCTCCTCCCGGGCTCCCGCAAAGGCGCCGAGGCCATGCAGCGCGCGGTCGTCAGGGGCCGCAGCCTGTGGGACGACGCCCTGCGCCGCCTGTTGCGCAACCGGGCCGCGGTGGCCGGCATGGTGGTCCTGGGGCTGCTGGTGCTGGCCGCCATCTTCGGGCCGTACCTCACCGCCTACCGCTACGACGAGGTCAACAAGTCCGACGTCTGGTTCGCGCCGTTGCAGCACGGCCACCTGATGGGGACCGACGCGCTCGGCCGCGATCTGCTGGCCCGTCTGCTGATCGGGCTTAGGGTCTCACTCGCCATCGGCTTCGTGGCGACCTTCGTCTCCCTGGTGATCGGCGTGGCCTGGGGCTCGGTGGCCGGCTTCGTCGGCGGACGGCTGGACGAGGCGATGATGCGCTTCGTCGACGTGCTCTATTCGCTGCCGTTCATCTTCTTCGTGATCCTGCTGATGGTCACCTTCGGGTCGAACTTCATCCTGATCTTCGTGGCGATCGGCGCCGTCGAGTGGCTGACCATGAGCCGGATCGTGCGCGGCCAGACGCTCACCCTGAAGCACAAGGAGTTCGTTGAAGCCGCAAGAGCCGCTGGGCTGGATCGGGGCGGGATCATCGCGCGCCACATCGTGCCGAACCTGCTGGGGCCGGTGGTGGTCTACGTCACCCTGACCATTCCGGCGGTGATCCTGGCCGAGAGCTTCCTGAGCTTCCTAGGGCTGGGCGTTCAGCCCCCGATGGCCTCGCTGGGGACCCTGATCGCCAACGGCGCCTCGGACATGGAGCTGGCGCCGTGGCTGCTGATCTTCCCGTCCGCGGTGATGGTCATCACCCTGATGAGCTTCAACTTCATCGGCGACGGCCTGCGCGACGCCATCGACCCCAAGGACCGCTAAACCAGATCCTCCCCCAGCGCGGAGCGCGATTGAGGGGGATCTAAGCTCCTATTGCTCCCGGTGCGCCCGGAAGGCCACGTGGTGGCCCAGGCTCAGCATGTAGCTGCCCATGGCCGCCTTGCGGATGGTCACCGGGTCCCCGGCCTGCGGCGTGTTGGGCACCTCGTTGGTGTCGACCTGCGTCCAGACCGCGCCGTCCTCAAGCCGGATCACCCACTTGCCGGCGCTGTTCTGGCGCGCCGCGGCGATCTTGCCCTGCATGGTGTCGATCTCTTCCGGCTTCTCGCCGCGTTCGAAGAGCGACAGGGAGGGCAGGGTGAAGCCGAAGGCCTGGCGGCGCACCTTGCGGGCCTGCTCGCGGTCGACGACGACGATGTCGCCCTTGGCCTCCGCCTGATCCATCGCCGCCGCCGCCTGGTCGAAACAGGCCAGACGCTGGGTGTTGTCGGTGATCTTGCGGCAGTCGATGAGCGACTGCAGCATCTGCGCGCGGCCCTCGACTTTGGCGGAGCCCACGCTCGGCGGGGCGGCCAGCGAGTGGACCGCCAGGGCCGCCACCAGCAGGAGGGGCGCTACCGCGAGCCGCTGTCTCGGTCCCATGATCGTCATCGCTGCGGCTCTCCCAAGGTCCAGATTCGGCCCAGATTCAGTATTGAAGCGGTGGGGGCCGGCGGGCGCAATCGAATGCTCCAGCCCCGGCCCTCCCGCCCACGCTTTGTGTTTCGCTAAAGCGCCATCTCGCAGATCAGGTTTGGCGAGATTGCGACTTGTGAGGGGTGAAACATGCGCCTCGTGACCGCTCGTCGCACAATCTGTGACCAGAATGCGACAGGTCGGCGCCCGCAACATTGCCGAAAGCTAATGTTCGTTGACCGTGGATTGGATACGCCCGTAACTCCAGCGTAACCGGGCCCGACTGGGATTCCGGGAGCAATTTTGTTTGGGGGCAGGTCGGCCTTTCGAGGCGACCGCTGGAGGATTTAGACCTTGAAAATCATAAAGACCCGGGAGCGCCTGCTGGCCTCCTCGATGATCTGCGGTGCGGCCTTCCTTGGCCTTTCCGCGACCCAGGCCTCGGCCGCCGCGGCTGCCGCCGCCAGCGCTGAAGTCTCCGAAATCGTCGTCACCGGCACCCGGATCCCGACGCCGAACCTGACCAGCGTCGCCCCGGTGACCTCGGTCACCGCCGCCGACATCAAGGCTCAGGGCGTCTCGCGGGTCGAAGACCTGATCAACTCCCTGCCGCAGTCCTTCGCGGCTCAAGGCTCCAACGTCTCCAACGGTTCCAACGGCACCGCCACCGTCAACCTCCGCGGTCTGGGCTCGTCCCGCACCCTGGTGCTGATCGACGGCCGCCGCCTGATGGGCGGCAACCCGACCTCGTCGATCGTCTCGGTCGCCGCGGACCTGAACTTCATCCCGACGGCGCTGGTTGAGCGCGTCGACATCCTCACCGGCGGCGCTTCGGCGGTGTACGGCGCCGACGCTGTGGCCGGCGTCGTCAACTTCATCATGAACAAGAACTTCGAGGGCGTGCGTCTCGACGCGCAGTACTCGTTCTACCAGCACAGCCAGCAGAACCCCGACGGCGTTCAGCAGACGATCAACGCGAAGCGCGCTGTGGCCGCCGTGCCGTCGAACTACACCGTCCCGGGCGACTTCAAGGGCGGCGAGGGCGACCAGGAAAGCATCACGCTCGGCGTCAACGCGCCGGACGGCAAGGGCAACATCACCGCCTACGCCATGCACGTGAACATCAACCCGGTGCTGGCCTCGAACTACGACTACACCGCCTGCTCGCTGAACTCGGGCTCGACCTTCTTCGCCGCGGGTTGCGGCGGTTCGGGCACCGCCTTCCCGGCGCGCCTGGGCAGCTTCACGGTCGATCCGGCCGGCCCCGGCAACACGGTTCGCCCGCGTAACGCGGCGACCGACCTCTACAACTTCTCGCCGACCAACTACCTGGCCCGTCCGGACCAGCGCTACGGCATGGGCGCGTTTGCTCACTACGAGATCAACCCGCACTTCCAGGCCTACACCGACATCATGTTCATGGAGGACAACTCCACGGCGCAGATCGCGCCCGGCGGCATCTTCGTCGGCGGCGGCCCGGGCCCGGGCGGCGCCTACCAGATCAACTGTAACAACCCGCTGATGTCGGCTCAGGAAGCCACCGCGCTCTGCGGCGCCAACGCCGGCACGCCGACCCTGGCGAACCTGGCGATCGCCCGCCGGAACGTTGAAGGCGGCGGCCGTCTGTCGATCTTCGACCACCAGGAGCAGCGCTACGTCGTTGGCCTGAAGGGCGATCTCGGCGGTGACTGGAGCTACGACACCTTCCTGCAGTACGGCAAGACGTCGCTGAACCAGCAGACCCAGAACTACTTCGTGACCTCGCGGATCAACAAGGCCCTGCTGGCCACCACCAATGCGGCCGGCCAGGTCGTCTGCCAGGACACCAGCGATGGCTGCGTCCCCTACAACCTGTTCGCCGTCGGCGGCGTCACCAAGGCGGCGCTGACCTACCTGCAGGCCCCGGCCTTCCAGACCGGCAACATCATCGAGCAAGTGGCGAACTTCAACGTCGTCGGCACCCTGCCGGACGCCATCAAGAGCCCGATGGCCAACGACAAGGTCGGCGTCTCGATGGGCGCGGAATACCGTCGCGAGCACCTGGACTTCTCGGCCGACCTGCTGACGTCCTCGGGTCAGCTGAACGGCGCGGGCGGCGCTTCCCCGCCGGTGAACGGCGGCTACGACGTCTACGAGCTGTTCGGCGAGGCGCGCGTGCCGCTGGTGCAGGACCAACCCTGGGCCAAGGACATCACCGCCGAGTTCGCCTACCGCTACTCGGACTATTCGAACGCCGCGACCACCAACACCTACAAGGCGGCGGGTGACTGGACTGTGATCGACGGCCTGCGCTTCCGCGCCGGCTACAACCGCGCCGTCCGCGCCCCGAACGTGGTGGAACTGTTCTCGCCGCAGAACGTGGTGCTCGACGGTACGGT
>Ga0105248_10000112_pt1 | contig 91321 bp, 105 predicted proteins | sample KBSS34metaG_FD_81524 | JGI IMG/M metagenome (GOLD analysis project Ga0105248, IMG submission 81524) | Switchgrass rhizosphere microbial communities from Kellogg Biological Station, Michigan, USA - KBS S3-4 metaG | ecosystem: Host-associated > Plants > Roots > Rhizosphere > Soil | place... | reverse complement strand
TTCCGCTACCACCAGCACTTCAAGGCCGAGACCGGGGTGCACGGCATGGGCCGCAACCGGCATGGCGCGAACGGCGCCGACGCGGTGCTGCGCGTGCCGGTGGGCACCCAGGTGTTCGAGGAGGACAAGGAGACCCTGCTGCTCGACCTGGACAAGGCGGGCATGCGGGTACGGCTGCTGAAGGGCGGCAACGGCGGGTTCGGCAACACCTACTTCAAGGGGCCGGTGAACCAGGCGCCGATGCACGCCAACCCCGGTCAGGACGGCGAGGAGCGCAACATCTGGCTGCGCCTGAAGCTGATCGCCGACGTGGGGCTGGTGGGGCTGCCCAATGCGGGCAAGTCGACCTTCCTGGCGGCGGCCAGCGCGGCGCGCCCGAAGATCGCCGACTATCCGTTCACGACGCTGGCCCCGAACCTGGGGGTCGTGGACCTGTCGGTGGGCGAGCGCTTCGTACTGGCCGACATTCCGGGGCTGATCGAGGGCGCCAGCGAGGGCGCTGGCCTGGGCGTGCGGTTCCTGGGCCACGTGGAGCGGACGGCGAGCCTCATCCACCTGGTGGACGGGACGCAGGACGACGTGGTGGAGGCCTGGAAGACCGTGCGCCACGAGCTGGAAAACTATGGCGACGAGCTGGCCGACAAGACCGAATTCCTGGTCCTGTCGAAGATCGACGCGCTGGACAAGGACACGCGCAAGGCCAAGGCCAAGGCGCTGGCCAAGGCCTCGGGCGAGAAGGTGTGGCAGGTGTCCGGCGTGTCGGGCGAAGGCGTGACGGAACTTCTGCGGGCGTCCTACGCCCTCGTCCGTGAACGGAAGGGCGAGGCCGCGGAAGCCGCGCAGATCGCCAGCGGAGAGCCCCCCGAGGACTGGGCGCCGTGAGCGGACTCGCCGGCGCGAAGCGGATCGTCGTGAAGGTGGGCTCGGCCTTGCTGGTCGGGCCGGACGGCGCCGATCGCGCCTGGCTGGCGGGGTTCGCGGCCGACGTGGCGCGGATGCGGGCGCGGGGGCAGCAGGTGCTGGTGGTGTCCTCGGGCGCGGTGGCGCTGGGGCGGCGCCGGCTGGCGCTGCCGAGGCGGGCGCTGACACTGCCGGAGAAGCAGGCGGCGGCGGCGGCGGGGCAATCGGCGCTGATGCGCGCCTGGGAAGAGGCGCTGGAGCCGGCCGGTATCGCCGCGGCGCAGGTGCTGCTGACGCGTGACGACACGGAGGTGCGCCGGCGCTGGCTGAATGCGCGGGCGACCGTGGAGACCTTGCTGGCGCTGGGCGTCGTGCCGGTGGTCAACGAGAACGACACGGTGGTGACCGAGGAGATCCGCTACGGCGACAACGACCGGCTGGCGGCGCGGGTGGCGCAGATGATCGGCGCGGACCTGCTGGTGCTGCTGTCGGATGTGGACGGGCTCTACACCGCCGATCCCAGGAATGATCCGTCAGCGGAGCATATTCACCGCGTGGATCGGCTGACGGCGAAGATCGAGGCCATGGCCGGCGGCGCCAACGCCAGCGCCGGCGTCGGCACCGGCGGCATGGCGACGAAGATCGCGGCGGCCAGGATCGCCAGCGCGGCGGGCTGCGCCACGGTGATCACCCTGGGCAACCGGCCCTCGCCGCTGCAGGCGGTGGAGGCGGGCGCGCGGGCGACGGTGATCGAGCCCTCGACCACGCCCAAGGCGGCCTACAAGGCCTGGATCGCGGGCTCGCTGGCGCCGGCCGGGGCGCTGGTGGTGGACGACGGCGCGGCTGAGGCGGTCCGGCGCGGCAAGAGCCTGCTGGCGGCGGGCGTGCGGCGCATCGAGGGGCGCTTCGACAAGGGCGACGCGGTGGTGGTGCGCGACGAGGCGGGCCACGAGATCGGCCGCGGCCTGGTGCGCTACGAGGCCGAGGACGCCGAGAAGATCTGTGGCCTGAAGAGCGAGGCGATCGAGGCGGCGCTGGGCTACACGTCCGGGCCCCTGGTGCACGCCGACGACCTGGCGCTCGCGGCGCACGCGGCTCAGGCCTGAAGAAATAGAACCACGGAAAACACGGAAAGTGCACGGAAGAGGCCGGGGAAGTCGGCTGTCCGAGCCAGGTTGAATCGCGCGCTTTGCGCGCAAGGAATTCCATCAATCCGCGTTTCTCGACTCCTTCCGTGCTCTTTCCGTGTTTTCCGTGGTCAGCCTTTCAGGTCGTCCGGGGTATCGACGTCGAAGAGCACCCCGTCGTTGGGGCTTTCCACCAGGGCGAGCTGGTCGCCGAGGTCCTGCAGGACGCCCCGGGCGCCGGCGTCGCCGGTGAGGGCCAGGAGCTGGGGGAACAGCAGGCGGTCGAGGAGCACGGGGTTGCCGCGGCGGCCCTGCCAGACCGGGGCGACGGCCAGGGCTCCGTCGCGCAGGGCGAGCGCCATCTTCGGCAGCACCTGCGCCGGCACGCGCGGCATGTCCCCTAAGAACACGAACACGCCGTCGGTGTCGTCGGGCAGGCTGGCGATGCCGGTGCGCAGGGACACCCCCATGCCCTGGGCGTAGTCGTGGGCGTGGACGATCACCGTGCGCGGGTCGAAGGATCGCGCGGCGGCGGCCACGGCCTCGGCGTCGGCGCCGATCACCACGGTGACGCTGCGCACCGGGGCGGCGTAGGCGGCGGCCAGCGCGCCCTCCAGCAGGACCCCGGCGTCCCAGGCCGCCAGCAGCTTGCCGCCGCCGAAACGGCTGCCCGATCCGGCCGCCAGGACCAGAGCTTCCAACGCTGGACCTGTCGCCAAGGCCACATCCTCTCTATGTTGGGGGTCAATGACGCCCTATGACGCCGCCTCGCCGCAAGCCCGACCGTCCCTGGTGGATGGATATGGCCGCACGGTGACCTATCTGCGCCTGTCGGTCACCGACCGGTGCGACCTGCGCTGCGTCTACTGCATGGCCGAGCATATGACCTTCCTGCCGAAGGCGGAGGTCCTGAGCCTGGAGGAGCTCGACCGGATCGCCACGGCGTTCATCGGCCTGGGCGTGAAGAAGCTACGGATCACCGGCGGCGAGCCGCTGGTGCGCAAGGGGATGATCGGGCTGATCGAGGGGTTGAGCCGGCATCTGAAGTCGGGCGCGCTCGAAGAACTGACCATGACCACCAACGGCACGCGGCTGACGGAATTCGCCGTCCCGCTGGCGGCGGCGGGCGTGAAGCGGATCAATGTGTCGCTGGACACGCTGAAGCCTGCGCTGTTCCGCACGCTCACCCGTGGCGGCGACGTGGCCAAGGTGATCGCCGGCATCGAGGCGGCGCAGGCGGCGGGCATCCGGGTCAAGATCAACGCCGTGGCCCTGGCGCACGATAACAAGGACGAACTGCCCGAGCTCATCCGCTGGGCGCACGGGCGCGACCTGGACGTGACGCTGATCGAGACCATGCCGATGGGCGAGGTCGAGGCCGACCGGACCGACCAGTATGTGTCGCTGACCAAGCTCAGGGCCGAGCTCGAGAGCTTCTGGACGCTGAAGGACATTCCGCTGACCACCGGCGGGCCGGCGCGCTACGTGGAGGTTGCGGAGACCGGCGGGCGGCTGGGCTTCATCACCCCGCTCAGCCACAATTTCTGCGAGGCCTGCAATCGGGTGCGGCTGACCTGCACGGGCACGCTGCACACCTGCCTGGGCCAGGAAGACGCGGCCGATCTGCGCGCGGTGCTGCGGGCCGGAGGCACGGATGCCGACCTGATCGACGCGATCCGCCTGGCGGTGGACGCCAAGCCCAAGGGCCATGATTTTCACATCGAGCGCGCGAAGCCGGCGGTGGCGCGGCACATGTCGACGACAGGCGGCTAGACGGTGGCGCGCGTGCTGCTGTTCGGGCGGCTGAGCGACGTGGCCGGCTGGCGCGAGCGGTCGGTGGACGCGCCGTTTCTCTCGGCCTTGCGGGCGAAGTTGGCCGGCGAGGACGCCGCGCTCGGCGAGGCGCTCGCCGGCAAGGGCGTGCAGGTGGCGCTGGACCAGGTGATCGTGCGCGGCGACGCGCCGCTCAATGCGGCGACGGAGGTCGCGTTCCTGCCGCCGATGAGCGGCGGATGAGCGTGCGGCTCACCTTCGATCCGTTCGATCCGGGCGCGCTGCTCAGCGAATTCACGCGCGGGCGGACCGAGACCGGCGCGGTGGCGACCTTTACCGGGATCGCGCGGGCCGAGGCCGGCGCGACCGTGGCGCTGGAACTGGAGGCCTATCCGGGCTTCACGGAAGCCGAGATCCGCAAGATCGCCGACGGGGCGCGGGCTCGGTTCGGACTGGACGAATTCGAGATCGTGCACCGGGTGGGGAAGATCGCGCCGGGCGAGCCGGTGGTGTTCGTGGCGACGGCGGCCAGGCATCGGCGTGCGGCCTTCGAGGCCTGCGACTTCCTGATGGATTGCCTGAAGTCCCGCGCGCCCTTCTGGAAGAAGGAGCACGGCCCGGACGGCGCGCGCTGGGTCGAGCCGCGCGACCAGGACCACGCCGACATCGCAAGGTGGGAGTAGCGCTAGCGCCTCCATTTTCCAATCGTCATGGCCGGGCTTGTCCCGGCCACCCATGATCGCCGAGAGGCAGGATGAACCGCAGCGGCGCCGCTGCGTATTGTTTGCGCCACGGAGATCATGGGTTCCCGGGACAAGCCCGGGAATGACGTTCTAAAAGGGGTGGAGAAGGAGCTTGTCATGAACGCCGCAGTCCTGAGCCCCGGTGGCCGCATCGACGAGAGCAAGAAACTCAAGCCCGTGCGCATCGCGGTGCTGACCATTTCCGACACCCGCGACGAGGAGAGCGACACCTCCGGCCACGTGCTGGCCGAGCGGGTGAAGGCGGCGGGGCACGAGCTGGCCGACAAGGCGATCTGCAAGGACTCGATCGCCGAGATCCGCGCGAAGATCGAGGGCTGGGTGGCGTCGGGCTTCATCGAGGGGATCGTCACCACCGGCGGCACCGGGATCACCGGGCGCGACGTGACGCCGGAGGCGGTGGAGCCGATGTTCGACAAGAAGCTCGACGGCTTCTCGGTGGTCTTCCACATGGTGAGCTACCAGTCGGTGGGGCTGTCGACCCTGCAGAGCCGCGCCACGGCGGGGATCGTGAAGGGCGTGTTCGTGTTCTGCCTGCCGGGCTCGAACGGGGCGGTGAAGGACGGCTGGGACAAGGTGATCTCGCCGCAGCTGGATAGCCGTCATGGGCCCTGCAACATGGTGGAGCTGATGCCGCGGCTTCTGGAATCTTGAGCAAGCTCACGCACATCGACGAGACCGGCCGCGCGCGAATGGTCGACGTCTCCGACAAAGCCGCGACGGCGCGCGAAGCGGTGGCGGAGGGCTTCGTGCGGATGAAGCCCAAGACCCGCGCGCTGGCCCTGGCCGGCGAGGGCAAGAAGGGTGACGTGCGCGCCGTGGCCGAGATCGCCGGGGTGATGGCGGCGAAGCGGACCTCCGACCTGATCCCCATGTGTCACCCGCTGGCGCTGTCGAAGGTGGAGGTGCGGGTCGAGCCGGCCAAGGGCGGGCTGGCGGTCACCGCGCGGGTGAAGACCACCGGGCCGACCGGCGTCGAGATGGAAGCGCTGACGGCGGTGTCGGTGGCGTGCCTGACCCTCTACGACATGCTGAAGGCGGCGGAGAAGGGCATGGTCATCGAGGCCGTGCGGCTGGTCTCCAAGACCGGCGGCAAGAGCGGGGACTGGACCGCCGCCTGATATGTCACGGATAGCCTCATGATCCTCCTTGTGCTCGCCGCTGCGGTCGCCGCGGCGCAGCCTGCCAAGCTGCACACCTACAAGGACTGGACTGTCGGCTGCGACAATGTCCGCGTCTGTCAGGCCAACGCCCTGGAGCCGGAGGGGAATTCGGACGACCCTCTCGATTTGACGATCAACCGCGGCGCCATGCCTCATGACAGCGCCTCGCTGTCCGTTACGGTGCCGGACGCCCCTCAGACGGGCGCGCGCTATTCCATAAAGGTGGACGGCGCGAACGCCGTCGTTTTCACCGGCAATTCGAAGGCCGCCGCCTCGCTACCGTTGACCGGTGCGCTTCTCGCGGCGTTGCGCAATGGCCAGCGGCTGACGCTGCTCGATGCCGCCGGCAAGAAGCTGGGCGAGGTGTCGCTCGCCGGGCTGGCGGCCGCCTTCCGCTACATGGATGATCAGCAGAAGCGGGTCGGCGCCGTGGGCGCGCTCACGGCCAGCGGCGCGAAGCCAGATGCCGAGACGCCAGCTCCGCCGGCGTATCCCGTGATTGTCACGCCGGCGCCTTCCTCCAAGCCGCCGCGCACGATCAGCGTCGCGGTCGCCACCCGGCTGATCGGTGCGGATAGCGCGGTCTGCGACTACGCCCACGGCAAGGTGAAGCCGCGAGCCTATCGCCTGGACGCCACGCACAGCCTCGCGCTGGTCGACATCCCCTGCGGCAACGGCGCGTATAATTTCTTCACCAGCGTGTACGTTCTTGATGAGGCGGGAGGGGTCCGCCCGGCCCGCTTTGACCTGCCGCCCGGCATGAGCGAGCGATCGACCAAGGACACGGGCGATCTCACCAACGGTGATTGGGATCCCAAAGCCCGGCGATTGAGTAGTTTTGAGAAAGGGCGCGGCCTCGGCGATTGCGGCACGACCGAGACCTACGCCTGGGATGGCGAGCGTTTCCGACTCGTTGAACAGGACGAGATGGATGAGTGTCGCGGCTCGGTGGACTTCATTCGCACGTGGATCGCCCGGACGACCCGCTGACGTACGCGGGCTGGGTCGACAGCGGTCGTGGGCGTCCGCCGCTAGGCGATGAGCAGCGTCTCCAGATCGGGCACAGAGACGTAGCGGCCAGCAAGGCTGCCATCGCGCAGAAAGACCTCGATCTCCGTGGGCCGGCCGGCGTCGGAATAGCGCTGCGCGAGAGACCGCGCCGCCGTTTCGGCCTCGGCGCCGCTGAGGAACATCATGCCGTTCTCAAGGGTGTCGCCATGGACGCTCCAGCCATCCTGGGCGGCCTTGATCGAGATGGTGATACACATGGTCCGTCTCCCTGATCGCCCGCTGATAGACGAGGGCCGTGTCGCCCAGGTGACGGGATGACGTTCGCAACGGGGCAGTGGCGCCTCAGGCCCGCCGCATCTCGACGATCGGCTGGAAGCAGCCGAGGATCAGGCGCCTGGCGTCGAACGGCGGCTCGCCGGCGCTATCCATGCGCGGGTCGTGGTGCATCTTCTCCTCGGCGGCCTGGAACTGCGCCTTGTCGGGCCAGATCTGCCAGGTGAAGACGATCTTCTCGCCGGCTTCAGCGGCCACGGCCTTGCGGAAATCGGTCTGCTTCCCGTCGGGGATGAAGTCCTCCCAGCATTCGACGATCTCCAGACAGCCGTAGTCCTTGAAGAACGCCGCGCCGTTTTCGGCCCAGGCCCGGTAGGCGTCCATCCGGTCCTCGGGCACCGGGATGACGAGACCGCAGACGTACATGGCTCAGGCTCCTTCGGCGGCCAGGCGCAGGCGGATGTCGCGGTACGCCTGCATGATCAGGTGGGTCAGGGCGGCCTCGTCGACGGCTGAGCCCCAGCGCAGCTTCACGTGGCGCATGCGCTTGCCGGCGCCTTCCAGGAGGCGCGACGGGTCGGGGAGGGTCGCGCCATAGAAGAAGCCGAGGCCGGCGTGGCCGCTGTAGGCGTCGACGTAGGCGAAGGCGGCGTCGCCGACGCAGGCGGTGGGACGGCCGTCGGCGATGAGCTCGCGCACGTCGGCGCCGCAGCCGCGCAGGCGTTCGAACCACGGCTGGGCGAGGCGGCGCATCTCGTGGTTCGGCGCGGCGAACCAGGCCTCGATCCCTGGATCTCGTTCGACCGCGCCGTCGAGCCGGAAAAGCCCGCTCATCCGTCTGTCTCCGACCTTGGAAGCTTAGGCGAACCGCCCTAGGTTATTTATAAATGAACATTCATTTATAAATGCGGTCAAGATGGCGCGGCCTCGGCGGATCAGTGATGAAGAGGTGCTCGCCGGCGCGTTGCGGGTCATGTTCCGCACGGGGCCGGCCGAGTTCACCCTGGCCGCGGTGGCGGCGGAGGTGGGGATCGCGGCCTCGACGGTGGTGCAGCGGTTCGGCGACAAGCGCGGCCTGATCCTGCGCGCGCTGGCCCAGGACAACGGCGGGTTCGCCGCATTGTTGGCGGAGGCGCCGCGCGGTCGCGGGCGCGCCGCAGTGCTCGGGCTGTTCGCCCGGCTGACGCCAGACTTCGACGATCCGGCCGTGCTGGCCACCGGGCTGCTGTGGGTGCGCGAGGACTTCCGCGACCCCGGCCTGAACGCGCTCGCCCGGGAACGCTGGCAGATGCTGCGCGCGGCGGTGGCCGAACGCCTGCCGCCGCTGGCCATCGCGCCGGAGCTGGCTGCGCGCCTGCTCGAGGCGCAGTGGCAAGGCGCGTTCAACCAGTGGGGGTTCTTCCGGGCGGGCCGGTTGCGGGATTTCGTGGCAGAGTCGCTCGAGGCCTGGTTCGATCTCGCCGGGGCCGGGCGGGACTAAACGGAGACGATCGTGAAGCTGCTGGCCGTCGATGAGGCCCGGGCCGCCATGCTGGCCGAGATCGCCGCGCGGCCGGCGGAGCGTGTGGCGCTGGCGGCCGCGATCGGGCGCGTGCTGGCGGAAGACGTGGCCGCGGTGCGTGACCAGCCGCCGTTCGCGGCCTCGGCCATGGATGGCTGGGCGGTGCGCAGCGCTGACGCGCCGGGGGCGCTGAAGATCGTCGGCGAGAGCGCGGCGGGTCATGGCTATGAGGGCCAGGTCGGGCCCGGCGAGGCGGTGCGGATCTTCACGGGGGCGGCGGTTCCGGCGGGCTGCGACGCGATCGTGATCCAGGAGGATGCGACGCGGGACGGAGACAGCGTCACGGTTCCGGCGGTCGAGGCGGGGCATTTCATTCGGCCGGCGGGCGGGGACTTCAAGGCCGGGGCGTCGCTGCTGTCGCGGGGCGACCGGATCGATCCCTGGCGGCTGTCGCTGGCGGCCTCGGCGGGACGGGCGGAGGTGTCGGTGTACGGACGGCCGCGCGTGGCGCTGCTGTCGACCGGCGAGGAGATCGTCGAGGCGCCGGGCGTACCGGGACCGTTTCAGATCTACGATTCAGGGGTTCCAGCCCTGGCGGCGATGATCGCGGGCTGGGGCGCGACCGTGATCCGGGCGCGGCCGGTGCGCGACGAGTTGGACGCGGTGATCGCGGCGCTGCGCGACGCCGAGACCGATCTGGTGGTGACCGTGGGCGGCGCCTCGGTGGGCGACCACGACCTGGTGCGCGCGGCGGCGGGCGCGCTGGGGCTGTCGCTCAGGGTCGAGAGCGTCAATGTGCGGCCGGGCAAGCCGACCTTCTTCGGGGTGCTGGGCGATGGCCGGCGCTTGCTGGGCCTGCCGGGCAATCCGGCCTCGGCCTTCGTCTGTGCGGAGATGTTCCTCAAACCCATCATCGCGGCCTATCAGGGTGCGGCGACGGCGCCCGTGACGATCACCGCGCGGCTGGCGGAAGCGCTGCCGGCCAACGGCTCACGCGAGCACTGGATGCGGGCGAAGCTCACCTATGCAGAGGGTGGCGTCAGCGTTCGTCCGTACCGGGATCAGGACTCTTCCCTGGTCAGCGTCTTCGCCGCATCGGACGCGCTGATGCGCCGGCTGGCCGGGGCTCAGGCGGCGGCGGCGGGCGAGGTGGTCGAGGTGCTGCCGCTGTCGCGGTCATAGCGGAGCGCCATGATCTCGCCGATCACCGAAGCGGCGACTTCCCACGGCGCCTTGCCGCCGATGTCCAGGCCGATGGGCGCGCGGAGCTTGGCGAAGGCGCTCTCCGGAACGCCTTCCATCCGGAGCGGCGCGAGGCGGTCGGCGATGCGGCGGCGCGCGCCCAGCAGACCCACATAGGCCGCCTGCGACGGCAGGGCGGCGCGCAGCGCGGCGCGGTCGGTCTCCAGGTCGTGGGTGGCGATGGCGATGGCCGTCCACGGATCGACGCCGATGGCGGCGAAGGCCTCGTGCGGGTCGGCGCGGCTGTAGCGCAGGCCGGCGATCGGCGGGCCGTCCACCGGGCCCTTGGGGCGCACCAGGGTGGTCTCGAATTCCGACTGGGCGCCGAGCTGGGCGATGGCCAGCGCCGTGGGGTCGCCGCCGACCACGATCAGGCGCGGCGTTGGGTCATAGTGGCGGACCACCAGCGCCTCCGGCCACGGCGAGATGTCCGGGCCGCATTCGCGCGCGCGGCCGTCGCTGACCCAGACCACGGGGCGACGTTCGAGGTGGGCGCTGAGCAACTCGGTGAGCGCGTTGTCGTCGGGGGCCACGCGCTCCAGGAAGATCTCGATGCGCGCGCCGCAGAGCAGCTGGATGTCCGGCCACGGGCTGCCCTCGCCATAGACGAGGCTGCGCGGCTCTCCGTCGGCCAGACAGGCGAAGGCGTGGTCGGCGACGTCGCTCTCCACGCAGCCGCCGGAGAAATATCCGGCCGTAATGCCGGGCGCGAAGACCATCTGCGTGCCCGGAGGGCGCGGGCCGCCGCCGTCGACGGCCACCAGGGTGGCCAGCGTGACGGCCAGATTGGCGTCGCGGGCCTGGCGCAGGGTCGGCCTGACGTCGTCGGTCAGACCGAACAGCGGCCACTCGGGCAGGGGCTCACGATTGGTCACTTATCAACACCCTGGAAAGGACCTGGATACGGGTTGTTAGGCATCATGGAGCAAGATGGCGGCTCATAGGAACCGCGCCAAGCCTTGCCTCAACACATGTCGCCTCCGATCAACAAGCTGGGCCTTGGCTCCGGGCAGTTTGGTCTTGACCAACAGGCCGGCGCCCGTGGCCGCCCGCGCGATGCGGAAGCCCGCGAGATTCTCTCGATCGCGGCGCGTTCGGGGCTGGGCGTGCTGGAAGTCGGCCGCCATCCGAGCTCGGCCGAGATCACGCTGGGCCAGGTGCTGCCCAAGCCGCAGCCGTTCCGCCTGACCGTCACCACCGTGCGCCCCGACCGGGGCCCCGACTTCGCCGAGGCGGAAATCCGCGCCCAGCTCGCCCGCCTGGGCGTGGGCTCGGTGGACGCCATCCTGGCGCCGTCCGCCACCGACCTGTTCTCAGCCCACGGCCCCGAGCTCTGGGACCGGCTGCGCAAGCTGAAGGACGAGGGGCTCTGCAAGAAGATCGGCGTCTCGGTCTACGCCTCCGACGACCCGGTGGGCCTGACCAAGCGCTTCAAGCCCGATGTGGTGCAGGCCCCGGCCTCGCTGCTCGACCAGCGGCTGTTGATCGACGGCACCTTGGCTGAATTGGCCTCCATGGGGGTCGAAGTGCACCTGCGCTCGATCTTCCTGAACGGCCTGCTGTTCCTGCCGCCCGACCGGGCGCCCAACCATCTGAAGGCCGCCGCCGGCCGGATCAGCCGCGCGCGCCGCCTGATCGCCGAGGGCCGGTCCGATCCGCTGCAGGCGGCGCTGGGCTTTGCGCTCTCGCGCCCGGAAGCCTCCACCGTCCTGGTGGGCGTGGCCTCGGCCGCCGAGATGTCGGCGGTGGTGGCCGCGGCCATGAGCCCGCCGCCGGACCTCGACTGGGACGAGATGGCGCTGGACGACCCCGACGCGCTGGATCCCCGCGCCTGGGTGGCGGCCTAGGTCTCAGCAGCCCGCGGCGCGATAGGTCGCGTCCTTCACGACGGTCTCGCCGGTGACGCCGCAAAAGCGTGGATTCCGCTCGCGCTTGCCGCCGTCGTTGTCGGTGAGAAAGCCGCCAGGGTCGATCGGCGTGTCCTTGTCCGGCACGGCGACCTCGAAATGCACGTGATTGAGCATGGCGCAGCCCACCGCGCCCTCCTCGCCCAGATAGGCGCCGGCTTTGACGACGTCGCCGACCTTCAGCTTCGCGCCCTTGGTGACGCTGTCGTGGGCCAGGTGGGAATAGTTGGTCCACTCGCCGTTGGGATGGGCGATCCAGACGTAGTTGTTGTGGCAGTCGGCCGCCGCGCGGCCTGACTGCTGCTCGCTGTAGCTGTCCTGAATGGCCGCGATGCGCCCTGCGGCCGCGGCGACGACGCGATAGGGCTTGGCCCCGTCGACCGCGAAGACATCCACGCGCCCATGCGGACGATGCGTCGTGAAGTCGTCGAAGACCTTCACCATCGTGCCGTCGGCGTAGGGCAGCCGGTAGCGGCCCTGGCTCTTTGGCTCGGACGGCGATGGCTGGGCGAGGGCCGCGCCGGCGAGCGCGAGCCCCGCCGAGACCAGAAGCCAGACTCTACGGCTCATCAGACACCTCCAGGCTCCAAAACACAGGCGACCGCTAGTTGGCCGGCTTGAACGGCTCATCGATGGCGAGTTGCGGCTCGGTGAACCACTGCGCGCCGTCTTGCGTGACGTGGAAGTGGTCTTCCAGGCGGATGCCGAAGGTGTCGGGAATGACGATCATCGGCTCGTTGGAGAAGCACATGCCGGGGGCCAGCGGGGTCTTGTCACCGCGCACCAGATAGGGGGCCTCGTGGATCGACAGGCCGATGCCGTGGCCGGTGCGGTGCGGCAGGCCGGGCAGGTGGTAGTCGGGGCCGAAGCCGGCGGCTTCCAGGACGCGCCGCGCGACGGCGTCGATCTCCTCGCAGGGGACGCCGGGCTTCACGGCGGCGAAGGCGGCGGCCTGGGCGTCCTTTTCCACCGTCCAGACTCGGCGCATTTCGGCGGTCGGCTCGCCGAAGACGTAGGTGCGGGTGATGTCGGAGTTGTAGCCCTGGACCCGGCAGCCGGTGTCGATGAGCACGATGTCGCCGGCCTCAAGCTTCTGTTCGCCGGGGACGCCGTGCGGGTAGCTGGAGGCGGCGGCGAACTGCACCGCGCAGAAGGACGAGCCGTCGTCGGCGCCCAGCGCGCGGTGGGCCTGGTCGATGAAGCGGCGCACGGCCGTGGTGGTGACGCCCGGGGCCATGATCTTCGCGGCGCGGCGATGGACCTCGAGCGTCATGGCCTTGGCCTGGGCCATGAGCGCGAGCTCGGCCGGTGACTTGAACATCCGGCAGCCGTCGATGACCGGGGCGCCGTCCATGGGCGCGATGTCGGGGGCGGCCTTGCCCAGGCCGTGGAAGGCGAAGAACGGCAGGGCGGGATCGATGGCCAAGGACCTGGCGCCTAGCTTGGCCAGTTCGGCGGCGACCAGGGCGTAGGGGTTCTCGTGCTCTTCCCAGAGCTCGATGGGCGCCTCGACGCCGAGGGCGGCCTCCAGGGAGCCCAGTTCGAAGCGGGGGCAGATCATCACCGGCGCGCCGGTGCGGGGCAGGATCATGGCGACCAGACGCTCGGTGGCGTTCCAGCTGACGCCGGTGAAATAGCGCAGGGACGCGCCGGCCCCGACGATGATCGCGTCGGCGTTCAGGTCGGCCAGGATCGCCTGGGCCTTGGCCAGGCGATGGGCGCGCTCTTCCGTCGTGATGGCCGGTGCGGGGTTGGGCCAGGGGCCGAGGCTCGCCAGCTCAGCTTCCGCCGTGGATCCGCCGATGCCCTTGCTCATGATCGTCCTCCGCTCTGGTCACGTTACATGTCCGCAAATAGAACGGTTGGCCATGGCCGGAAGTCAGGATTTCGCCGTCGATCCGCGCAACGCGGACCTTCGGATCTATGTGAACGGGGACCTCGTGCCGCGCGCGGAGGCGAAGGTGTCGATCTTCGACGCTGGCTTCGTGCTGGGCGACGGGGTGTGGGAGGGCTTGCGGCTCCACAAGGGCGCGCTGCTGTTCCTGGAGACGCACCTGGATCGCCTGTGGGCGGGGCTCAAGGCCATCGAGCTGGATCTCGGGATGAGCCGCGAGGCGCTGACGGCGGAGATCTGGCGGACGCTGAAGGCCAACGGGATGGAGCACGGCGCGCACCTGCGCCTGATGATCACCCGGGGCGAGAAGGCGGCGGCCAACCAGGACCCGCGCAACTGGCTGGGCAAGCCGACCATCGTGCTCACGGCGGAGTACAAGGAGCCGTCGCCGGCGATCGTGACCAAGGGGCTGTCGCTGTTCACCGCCTCGATCCGCTGCACGCCGGCGGAAATGTTCGACATGCGGATCAATTCGCACAGCCGGCTGGCGCTGATCACGGCCTTGCTGGAGGCGATCCGGGCGGGGGCGGACGAGGCGCTGATGCTCGACCCCAACGGCTATGTCTCGAGCTGCAACGCCACCAACTTCTTCTGGGTGAAGGACGGGCGGGTCTGCACGTCGACGGGCGACTTCTGCTTCAATGGCGTCACCCGCGCGAACGTGATCGCGCTCTGCCGCGACAATGGCATTCCGATCACGCTGGGCGACTTCCACCTGGCCGACGTGCATGAGGCCGACGAGGCCTTCGTGACGGGGACGTTTGGCGGGCTGACGCCGGTGCGTGAGATCGATGGCGTGGCCTTGCCGGCGACGCTGCCGGGGCCGGTGACGGCGCAGCTGCGGGCGCTCTATGCGGCGCTGAAGGACGCGCAGGCGGCGTGACGATCCGCATCGCCATGTGGTCGGGGCCGCGGAACATCTCCACGGCGATGATGCGGAGTTTCGAGAACCGGGCCGACTGCGCGGTGGTCGATGAGCCGTTCTACGCGGCCTATCTGGCGGCGACGGGCTTGCAGCATCCGATGACCGAAGAGGTCCTGGCCTCGCAGCCGCAGGACTGGCGTGAGGTGGCCGCCGAGCTGGCGCGGGCGTCGGCGCCGGTGGTCTACGAAAAGCACATGACGCACCACATGCTGCCGGCCTTCGGGCTGGACTGGATGGCGGACTGCAAGAACGCCTTTCTGATCCGCGATCCGGCTGAGGTGCTGGCGTCCTATGTGCAGAAGCGCGCCGAGGTGACGCTGGCCGACATCGGCGTGGTGCGGCAGCACGAGCTGTTCGCGCGCGAGGCCGACCGGCTGGGCCACGCGCCGCCGGTGGTCGAAGGCGCCGATGTGCTGGCCGATCCGCGGGGGATGCTGAGCGCGCTGTGCGACGCGGTGGGGATCGCTTTCGACGGCGCCATGCTGAGCTGGCCGGCGGGGCCGCGCGACAGCGACGGGGTCTGGGCGCCGGCCTGGTACGCGGCGGTGGAGCGCTCCACGGGGTTCGCGGCGCCGGAGCGGGCGGCGCAACCACCCCTGGCCGGCGACCTGCAAAAGATCGCCGACCAGGCGCGGCCGCATTACGAGGCGCTGGCGCGCTTCAAGCTCACTGCCGCAGCTTGACGCCGATGTAGGCCGCCCGGCCCGGCTCGCCGTAGCCGAGGCTTTCCTGGAACCGTTCGTCGGCCAGGTTCTCGATGCGGGCGGTGAGCGTGACGTGGTCGTTCACCGCGTAGGACCCGGCCAGGTCGGCGGTGGCGAAGCCCTTGCGCGTGGCGCGTGAGAAGCCGTCCGTGGCGGTGTCGGCCTGGCTGGATTCGCCGCGCAGGGTGAGCGCCGCGCCCCAGGGGCCGTCGTCCCAGAACAGTGCGGCCGAGCCGCTGTTCCTCGGGTTGCGCAGCAGGACGAGGCCGGTGGCGCGATCGACGGCGTCGAGATTGGCGTAGCCCAGTTTCAGGTTGAGGCTGTCGGTGAGCCGCACATTGGCCTCCGCCTCGACGCCGTTGGAACGGGTGCGGGCGATGTTGATGTAGCGGCCGCTGACGAACGCGATCTGGTCGCGGACGTTCAGGCTGTAGGCGGTGAGCGCCAGGTTGACCCGCCCGTCGGGGGAGAGCCAGCCGAGGCGCGCGTCATAGCCCTCCGCGCGCTCGGGCCGCAGAGTGACGTGCGGCGCGAAGCAGAAGTCGCAGACCGCCTGGCTGATGGTCGGCGTCTTGAAGCCCTGGCCCGCGGAGAGGGTGAGCTCGAAGCCGGCCCCGAGCCTGGCCGCCGCGGAGAGCCGCCCGGTGGCGCGGCCCTTGTAGCGGTCGGGATCGTCGTAGCGGAGCGAGCCGGTGAGCGTGATGGCCTCGGTCGGGCTGTGGCGCAGGACGCCGAAGGCCGAGGTGGTGGAGAGGTCCACCGATGGCCGCCCGGAGAGGTCGGCGGAGGTGTCGCTGCGCTCGGCGCCGATGACGAAGGCGGTAGGGTCGCCCAGCCCGCCGTACTGGCCGGTCCAGCGCCAGACCTGCCGCTGGCCGGAGAACTCGGAGGGGAAGCTGGAGATGCTTCGACGCTTCAGGTCGTAGTCGCTGAAGCTGAGCTCGTGGGTCAGGCCGAGCGCGTCGAAGGTGGCGCGGCCGAAGCCCTGCCAGGCGCGGCTGGTGTTGCGGTCGGGCGTGTCGCCGAGCAGGAAGTTGGGCGGGGCGAAGCCGTCGATGTCGATCTTGCTGTCGGTGTAGCGGACGCGCCCGTCCAGGCGCAGCGTGTCGGAGAGATTGATCCGCCCGCCCAGATTGGCGGTGACGGTGTTGAAGCCGTCCTTCTCCGTGCCCGACGCGGCCTTGGAGATGCCGTCGGTGCGGTAGGCGGCGATCGAGGCGGAGAGGGCGTGGTCGGCCTCGACAAGCCCGGCGGCGACAGAGCCGCGCGCGGTGGCGAAGGAGCCGCCCTCGGCCTCGGCGCGCAGGCCGTTCTCCTCGCGGGTGGTGAAGGCGACGACGCCGCCAATGGCGTCGGAGCCCCAGAGCGAGCCCTGCGGGCCGGAGAGCACCTCGACCTTGGCGAGGTCGGAGGTCTGGATCTGCGAGGGATCGAAGGTGCCGTTCGGGTCGGCCGGGTCGCCCACCGGGACGCCGTCGATGAGCACCAGGGTCTTGTCCGGCGAGGCGCCGCGGATGCGGACGGCGGCCAGGCCGCCGAAGGCGCCCTGGCGGACCACGTGAACGCCGGGGATGGTCGACAGCACGTCCTCGACGAAGGGCGTCTGGCGGGCCTCCAGCTCGGCCTGGCCGATGATCCGCGCGCCGGTGATCACGTCGGGCGCGGTGATCAGGCGCGAGGCCGTGACAATCACCTTGTCCACGTCGATGCGGTCGGCGACGACGACCTCCTCGGTGGGGGGCTTGGCGGCGGGCGCGGGGTCGGCCGCCCACGCCGGCGCGGCGCTCAGCGGCAGGCATGCGGCCAGCGCCGCGGTGGTCAGAAGTTGAGTTCGCATGGTCGTTCAGACTCCATCTTCGGAGTCGCTGCGACGGAGAGCCTTACAAGAAGGCTCAGCCGGTCGTTGGCCTGATCCCGGGCCGCGGACGAGCGACGGAAGAAGACGGCAGGTCTCCTGGCTTGCGGGTCAGTGGATCGCGCCCTCGCCTTCCCGGTTTCCCGTTTCCAGGTTCCCAGTGGCGCCTGCCGATGGTTGGCAGGACGGACGCGACCCTCGCCGCTCACAGTTGCGGGCACAGCCGGGGATTCACACCCCGGTTCCCTCTTGGCCCCATCTCTGGGGACCGCCTTCACGCGGCGGCTTATGCCCCGGTTGCGGTGGAGCTGCAACGCCCCCTCTCCCCCGGCGAAGCCGAGAGGGAGAGGATGCAGGAGAGGGCGGCTCGGACGTTGTGAGCCGCCGGTGTCGGGCCGAGGGCCATCGAGGAGCCGGCGGCGCGGCCGCATCGGCGGCGCCGCCCTCTCCTTGATCCTCTCCCTCTGTCCCCCGCCTTCGCGGGGGTCCGGGGAGAGGCGATCAGACCAGGTTGCGCTTGTAGAGGGCGGTGAGTTCCGCCCAGGCCTTTTCGGCCCCGGCCTCGTTGTAGACGGCGCTGCCCTTGACGCACCAACCGTGGTTGCAGCCGTCGTAGACCAGCACGGTGGCCTTCTTGCCGGCGTCGGCGAAGGCCTTCTTCAGCACGTCCTTGTCGGTGGGCGCGCGCTGGTCGTCGTTGGCGGCGACGGCGGAATAGACCTCGGCCTTCATCTTGGGGATCAGCAGGTGCGGGCTGGCCGGGGTCTGGGTGACCAGGCCGCCGCCGTGGCAGGTGACGGCGCCGCCGATGCGGTCGGGCACGGTCGCGGCGGTTCGGTAGACCAGCGGGCCGCCCATGCAGTAGCCCTGGGTCCCAGCCTTCTTCTTCTTGTCGGTCTGCGGCTGCGCGTCGAGGAAAGCGAGGAACGCGGGCGCGTCGCTTTCCACCGTGTTCGGCCCGCCGATCGTGCCCGCCAGCGCCATCAGCTTGGCGCGATCATCCGGCTTGGAGAAGTCGAAGGCTTCGGCGCCGAGGGTCGGGGCGCGACCCTTGCGGTAGAACGGATTGGGCACCAGCACGACGTAGCCCTGGGCGGCCAGCCGCTTGCCCATGTCGCGGAACACCGGGCGCAGGCCGAAGATGTCGGTCCAGATCAGCACGGCCGGCCACTTGCCCTTGCCCGACGGATAGAAGAGCGCCGCGTCGCAGGTCCCGTCGGCCGTCTTGATGTCCACGTCCTTCTCGGTGACGGTGGCCTCGGCGTGGGCCATGTCGGCGGCGAAGGTCGCGGCGGCCGCAGCGGCGAGCGCGAAGCCCCGGCGGTTCATCGGCAGTTCGGGAACGCGGAGCGTGTCTTCGCCCTGATGGATCTCGTCGTCGCACATGGTGCTGCCTCCCTGATTGCCCGCATTGGGGAATTTGGACCGCAAGGGTCGCCGCCAATGTTACGGCGATATTTCCGGGAGGGAAGCGGGGTGCTCCGCGGAGCGGTGACCTTCGATAGAGAAGGGAACCACGGAAAACACGGAAAGAGCACGGAAGGCGCGGAGCGGGTCGGCCGACTGATCCTGGTTGAACCGCGCGCTTCGCGCGCAACGAACAGCATTCAGAGCTCTCGAAGAAGGGATCTCCTTCCGTGCTCTTTCCGTGTTTTCCGTGGTGAATTCCTCGGGAGCCGCTTGCGCGGCGGCCCCGGGGTTATTTCCACGCCCCGTAGGGATCGGCGAAGGGCTTGCCGAGGGCTTCGGCGACGGCGGGGTGGGTGAGCTGGCCCTTGAGGACGTTGAGGCCCTTGGCCAGGTGCTTGTCCTTCTTGAGCGCATCGAGGCCATGGTCGGCGAGCGCCAGGCCGAAGCTGAGCGTGGCGTGGCCCAGGGCTTCGGACGACGTGCGCGGCGCCGCGCCCGGCATGTTGGCGACGCAGTAGTGGACGACGCCGTCGACGGTGTAGGTCGGGTCAGCGTGCGTGGTGGGCTTGCTCGTCTCGAAGCAGCCGCCCTGATCGATGGAGACGTCGACCAGCACCGAGCCCGGCTTCATGCGCTTCAGGTCCGCCTTGCGGATCATCTTGGGCGCGGAGGCGCCGGCGGTCAGCACCGCGCCGATCACCACGTCGGCCTTGAGGATCTCTTCCTCGACCGCGTCGGCGGTGGAATAGCGGGTGAGGATCCGGCCCTGGAACATGTCGTCCAGCTGGCGCATGCGCGGGATCGAACGCTCGACGATCACCACCTCGGCGCCCAGGCCCGCGGCCATGCGTGCGGCGTTCATGCCGACCACGCCGCCGCCCAGGACGACGATGCGCGCCGGGGGCACGCCGGGCACGCCCGACAGCAGCAGGCCCATGCCGCCGTTGTGCTTCAGCAGCGTCTCGCCGGCCGAGAAGACGGCGATGCGGCCGGCCACTTCCGACATCGGCGCGAGCAGCGGCAGCCCGCCCTGGGCGTCGGTGACGGTCTCATAGGCGATGGCGGCGCAGCCGGACTTCAGCAGGCCGTCGGTCTGGGCCGGATCGGGCGCGAGGTGCAGGTAGGTGAAGAGGATGTGCTTGTCGGTAAGGCGCGCCCATTCGACGGGCTGCGGCTCCTTCACCTTGACGATCAGCTCGGCGCCCGAGAACACCGCGTCCGCGTCGGGTGCGATGGACGCGCCGGCCTTGGTGTAGGCCGCGTCGGGGTAGCCGGCGCCGACGCCCGCGCCCTTTTCCACCAGCACCTGGTGGCCTCGGCTGACGTATTCCCGCACGGCGGTCGGGGTGAGGCCGACGCGATATTCGTCCGGCTTGATCTCGCGGGGCACGCCAACGCGCATGGGAGGCTCCTAGGGGGAGGAATGTTGCGGGGTGGCGGGGGTTTTAGGGCATGGGGTGGTGGGTGGGAAGGGGGAGTTAGTCGTCCTCAAGCTCCGCCAAACCAAAGCGCCCCTTCATCTCATCACGGTAGGCCGCGGCCTGGGTGCTCTGAGCGCGTAGAAATGAGATGTCGGACTTGAAGTAGGTCGCGCCAGCGGCGCCCGGCGCCTTAGCGCCACTGATCTCAGTGCAGCGCTGTTCGATCATGGCAATTCGGTTGCGAGTGACGATGAAGACGTGCATCGCGCGCTCGTCGGCCAAGCGATGGAGCGGAAATCGATCCATTTGGTCGCCGACCAGCCTCAGTCGATCGACGAGGGTCGACGGCATCTTCTTGTTGGCCTTCAGCTGTACGTCAGCGCTTTTGGCGATCAGGTCGATCCGCTGAGCAGCATATGAGATCAGGATCGCCGCTGACTTTTTTAGGCCCTCGACCTCGCTTCGGGCGCGCTGCTCGGCCTCGCGGGACTGACGCCCGGCAATCCACGCCGCGCCAACGACCGCAGCTATCGAACCGATCGCCTGCACCCACGCGGCCAACTCAGATGAATTCACCGAAGTCTTCCTCGGACGACCCGAGCTCAACTAGTGCGCGGCGCTCTCCAGGCGTCAAGCGCGCCACTCTGAGCCTTAAGTCCATGTCGGCTAGTCTGCCTGCCGTCCCCGGTCACTCAAGGACGCGCCCTTGGCGCGCCGCACCGCGGCCGGCACGCCCCCACCACCACCCGCTCTTCGGCGGGCGGTCCCCCTCCCCCGTCGTCTTCGCGACAGGGGAGGAGCGGCCGGTCCTTGACTGACCGGGGACGGCAGGCTCGCATCTGACCATGGATTTAAGGACGATCAGCATCTCTGGGATGCTGGGTCCGCCAACGGCTTGGGAGGGGGCGATGCACAGTTTGACGTTAGCGCTTGTGGCGATGGGCTTCTCATTGGCGGCGGTGCAGGCGGCCGGCCAGGCGCAGCCTGCACCCGTTGAGTCTACGGGACACGACGCCAAGCTTTACGTCTATCGGATCAACTCGCCCGGACTTGGCAACGGCATCAATCTCATTTTCGACGGGGTCAAGGTTGCGAAGCTGGGAAACAACGAATGCACGGCAATTCGTGTCGCCCCGGGAGACCATCAAATAGAAATGAGCGCCAAGTCACCATTGGCCTTTATTCTTGGCGACAGTGATGGTCCGCCAAAGCTTGGAGGTAAGCTATCGGCTTTACCTGACTCTACGATCTACTATCAATATAATCAGATACTTAAGACCATAGGTTATAATCTTTCGCAAACCGAATACAGGCTGGATCGGGTCGAAAAGGACGTGGCGGAGCCCGAGCTGGCAAAATGCAAGACCATCAAGCCATCGCCGCCGTCTGTGGCGCCGGGTTAGACGGCGACGCCTGGCGGCCGCGCGCGATCACTTTCCGCCGGCGGCGGCGGCTTCCTTGAGGCGGGCGCCGCGGAGGATGCCGACCATGGCGTAGTTGCCTTCGTGGCAGGCGTATTCGTAGATTTGGCCCTTGGCGGGCTTGAAGGAGTACTCGCCCGACCAGGCCTGGGTGTAGTGCGTCGGGTCGTCCACGGTGAACTGGTAGAGCAGCTCGTCCTTGGCGATCCGGGTGAACCGTTCCGTCACCGTGCCCTGGGCCGAGACGGGGGTCAGGGTCCGCCCCTCCTGGATGGGGTTCACGTTCTTGGTCTCGGTGACCAGGGTGTCGCCGTCCCACCAGGCCACCGTGTCGCCCAGCCAGGGCCGGATCGTGGGCGGCTGGTGATGCGCGCGGGCCTCCGCCGCCGAGCCGAAGATCGGGGCGATCCGGACGTCGTGGTTCATCTCCAGGTCGATGACGAAATAGCCCGGCGTGACGACGAAGCTGTAGTTGTTGTTGTAGATGGCGTTGAGCATCACCGGCCCGCCGGCATCGCTCTGGGCGATCAGGCACCGCTCGCGCAGCGGCAGATCCTCCGGCCCCACGTACCCGCCTTTGCCGGACTGATACTCGACCCCGTCGCGGGTCATCAGCGCCAGGCTCTTCGCGCGATCGCGGAACGGCATCTTGCCGTCGGCGGGGCGGGTGATGAACGAGGACCGGGCCTCGCCGCGGACGCGCATCAGCCCGTCGCCGGAATCGATCCAGAACGCGTTGTAGCCGGCGGTGGCGTCCTCATCCTGGAAATTGCCCTTGCTGAGATCGGACGTCCCGTTCGCCGCCGCGAGACGCGCGCGGGTCGCCTTGGCCACCGCGTCCGCCTGTTCCTTGGTGACGACCAGCGCCGAGTAGGTCGCGGGCCGTTCCAGCCGGGTGACGGTGGCGTTGGTCCAGACCCCCTCGAAATTGCGCGCCAGAGTCTTGGATGCGGGGTCGTTGAGCGCGGCGGCCTGGCGCTGTGACGCCTGGCCAGGCGATTGGGCGAAGGCCGGGCCGGCGAGGAGCACGGCCAGCATGGCGGCCGCGGATATGGAGCCTCTGGTCATCGCATGGTCCTCCTGGGCCGCCGCTTTCGCTCTCTGTCGGAGCGTTGCGGGGCCTTGGGGCGAAGTTACGCCCTCCCCGGCTGCGATGGATAGTCCGGCGTGCGATCTGGAACCGAGCGGTTGCGCCCGCCGGGGTCGGCTCTTCGGCCGCCCAGGATGACGTTTCCAAGGTTCGTACTGTCACCCCCACCCGAAGCTCAACCAACAGGGGAAACGGTTTGTCCGCGCAGAGGAAGAATTTACGCTCAAGCTCTGTATCCGGGGGGAGCCAGCCATGAAGACCATACTCGCCGCCGTGGCCGCTTCCGCCGGCCTCGCCGCGACCGCCGCGCCTGCGCACGCGGCCTATGTCATCAACCTTCGCGAGGTCGGATCCACCCTGGTCGCCACCGGCGCAGGCTCCTTCGACCTGACCGGACTGACCTTCGTCGGCCCAGGGCTGGGCCTTCCAGAACTCGAGCCAGCGCTCGCCGTCATCAGCGTTGGCGCCGACGGCCACCCGCCAGTCGATGTCTACAAGGGCCTTCTGGGTCCGACATCTTTCGGGAGCGGGGGCCAGGAGCACCCTCAACTCGTCAGCGGACCGCCGGTCGAACTCGTCGGCTTCAATACTATTCTCGATGTCCCGCGTGGCTATCTGTCCGGCGCCGCGGTGGGAACCAGCACGTCCGTCTTTGCCGGCAGCTTCGCCAGCCAGGGCGTCACGCCGGGGACCTATGTCTGGAAGTGGGGCCAGGGCGACCATGCCGACAGCCTCACCCTCAACATCGGCGGCGTGCCGGAGCCGGCCACCTGGGCCCTGATGATCCTGGGCTTCGGCGGCGCGGGCTCGGCGATGCGCCGGGCGCGGCGGGATATGAAGTCGCGCGCTGTCTGAGCCTCGGCGCTTCGCTTCCGCTACGGCCGTTCGCTAGGGTGACCGCAAAACGAGGGAACCCCAGACGATGAACATCGATCTTTCCGGGCGCACGGCTCTGGTCACTGGCGGCAGCCGGGGGATCGGGCGGGCGATTGCGTTGACGCTGGCCGAGGCGGGCGCCGACGTGGCGGTGAACTATCGCGGGAACGCCGAGGCGGCGGCCGAGGTGGTGGCGGAGATCGAGGGGATGGGGCGCAAGGCCCGCGCCTATGCCGCCTCGGTGGAGAACTGGGACGAGGACGAGGCGATGGTGGCCGCGGTGCTGGCCGACTTCGGCAAGGTCGACATCCTGGTCAACAACGCCGGCATCGCGAGCCGCGGGAACGCGGTGGCCGACACCGACCCGGGGGAGATGGAGCGGGTGGTGCGCGTGCATGCATTCGGGCCGCACTACCTCTGCAAGCTGCTGATCCCGCAGATGCGGGCGCTGGGGCGCGGGGACATCGTGATGATCTCGTCGGTGGCGACCCTGGGCATGGCCGGGCGCGGCGGGCCCTACAACATGGGCAAGGCGGCCATGGAGGCCCTGGCGCTGACAGTGGCAAAGGAGGAGCGGGGCAACGGCATCCGCTGCAACATCGTGGCGCCCAGCCTGACGGTGACGGAGATGGGCTCGCGGCTGGCCAAGGCGACGCGGGGCATCAAGGACATCCACGAGCTGGACGCCGCCTCGCCGTTCGGGCGGGTCTCGACGCCGGAGGATGTGGCGAGCGCCGTGGCCTGGCTGGTGTCGTCGGCCAACCCCTATGCGAACGGCCAGAAGATCAACATCAACGGCGGGGGCTGAGGCGCGCTCGCCTCTGAGGGGGTGATCGTCCCGTGACAGGGGCAAGGACTGGCGGAGCTGGCACGGGGTGTGCACAGCTGCGTCCGTGCTTAACAATTCCCTAACGGGCCCCGCGCTCTGGACTGTCCGCATCGCGCTCGCCGCGTGGCTGATGAATGTCGAGAACCCCTTCGGGCTGGCCGCGGCGCTGACGGTGCTGACCGTGCAGTTCCCGATCCAGCGGGCCGTCCTGGCGTGGGACAGGCGCAGCCGTTCCGCCGCTTGACCGGCTGAGCGCGGCCCGCGAACGTCGCGGGATGAGACGTTTCCTGAGCTTTCTGACGATGGCCGTCCTGCTGGGCGCGGGTCCGGCCTTGGCCGATGCGCGCGGGGCCGAGGTCGAGGCGGTGATGCGCGAGTATCTGCGGCTGTGGAACGCCCATGACGCGGGCGCGATCACCGACCACATCTACCGCTTCGACGGGCCCAATCCGACGTCGACGCGGGCCGGGCTGCAGGCCCAGTTCGACCAGCTGAAGGCGCAGGGCTATGACCATTCGGACCTGGCGTCGCTGGACGCCTGCCTGATCTCCAGGGACGTGGGCGTGGCGCAGATGCGCTTTTCCCGGATGCGGACCGACGGGACGGCGCTGCCGCCCAGGGACCGGGCGAGCCTCTATGTGCTGAAGCGTTTCCCCGACGGCTGGCGGATCACCCAGCTGCTCGGCATGGGCGCGGGGGCCAACGTGGCCTGCGTCTCAACCGCCCCCTAGGCGATGCACCCCTCAAACCCCGCGCGGAGCTTAGCTTCGTCGAGGTTGCGGCCGATGAAGACCAGGCGGGAATAGCGGTCGGCGCCGGACTTCCAGGGGCCCTGGAAGTCGCCTTCCAGGATCATGTGGACAGCCTGGAACACCAGGCGGCGGTCCTCGCCGGCCACGTCGAGGATGCCCTTGGCGCGCAGGATATCGGGGCCTTGCGCCTGCAGGACCTCGTTCAACCAGGCCGTAACCTTATTGGCGTTCAATGGCTGGTGAGCGGTCAAAGAAATGCCGCGGATGCCGCTGGCCTCGATGTCATGCCCCCCCTCGTGCTTGGGCTCGTCGTCGTGGTGGTGGCCATCCTCAGAATGATGGTGGTGATGCTCATGGGTATGTTCGTCGCGGTCGTGGTCACAAGTGTCGTCATGCACATGGCCGAGCTCGCCATGCGCCGGATTAAGGAAGTCCGGTTCGATCTCCTCAATGCGCGCCAGGTCGAAGGACCCGCGTCCCAGCACCTGGTCTAGGGGCACGTTGGACCGCTCAGCCCGATGGATGGGCGCGAGCGGGTTGAGCTTGCGGATCGCGCGTTCCACCTCGGCCAGTTCCGCCTCGGTGACCAGGTCGGTCTTGTTCAGGATGATCTGATCGGCGAACGCCACCTGTTCGGCGGCCTCCTTGCTGTCGGCGAGGCGTAGCAAGAGGTGCTTGGCGTCGACCACGGTGGTGACGCTGTCGAGCTGGGTCTTGGCGCGCACGTCCTCGTCGACGAAGAAGGTCTGGGCGACCGGGCCGGGATCGGCCAGGCCCGTGGTCTCCACGATGATCGCGTCGAAGCCGCCTTTGCGCTTCATCAGGCCCGAGACCACGCGGATCAGGTCGCCGCGCACCGTGCAGCAGACGCAACCGTTGTTCATCTCGAACACTTCTTCGTCGGCGCCGACGATGAGCTCGTTGTCGATGCCGACCTCGCCGAACTCGTTGACGATGACGGCGTAACGCTTGCCGTGGTCCTCGGAGAGGATGCGGTTCAGCAGCGTGGTCTTGCCGGCGCCCAGATAGCCGGTGAGGACCGTGACGGGCGTCTTGAGGGGAGCGGTGGCGTTCATGGCTCCCCATGTAGGCGCGGGCGGGGGATTTCTGAAGTGGCGTTCTGCCTCGTGGGTGTTATAGAATAACAGAAATGGCGATCGCAGACCCCGGCAATTTGCGCGACGCGTCTGGGCGAGACGCGCTCGACACCTATCGGAGCGAGACCTCCTACCTGGGCGGCTATCTGGGCGTGGACCACGCGCGCAACGAGCGCCGGACCTGGATCGTGGCGGCGATCTGCGCGGTGATGCTGGTGGTCCAGGTGGCCGGCGGACTGCTGTTTCATTCCATCGCCCTGCTGGCGGCCGGCGTACACATGGGCGCGCACGTGGCGGCGCTGCTGGTGGCGTCGCTGGCCTATGCGCTGGCGAGGCGCCGCGCCGGCGACGCGCGGTTCGCCTTCGGGACCGGCAAGCTGGGCGACCTGGCTGGCTTCGCCAACGCCGTGGTGCTGGGGATCACCGCCGTGCTGATCGCGGCGGAGAGCGTGCAGCGGCTGGCGGCGCCGGAGGTGGTGGACTACGGCTCGGCCCTGCCGCTGGCGGCCGCAGGCCTGGTGGTGACCCTGGTCTGTGTGGCGCTGCTCAGGCCCCGCAGCGGCCACGACCTGAACATCGCCGCGGCGCACCTGCACCTGAGCGCCGACGCCATGGTGGGCGTGCTGGCGATCGCGGGCCTGTTTGCCGGGCAGAAACTGGGGTGGCGCTGGGCCGATCCGCTGGCGGGTCTGGCGGGCGCGGCCCTGGTGGCGCAGTTTGCGCTGAGTTTGATTCGTAGAGCGTCCGCGACCCTCCTGGATATGAACCCCTCCGCCGAACTGACCGCCGAGATCCGTGGGCGCCTGGAGAGCCAGGGCGAGCGCGTGCTGGACCTGCACCTGTGGCGGCTGGGACCCGGGCACAACGCGGCCATCGCGGTGATCGCGGCCGCCGACCCCAAGACCCCCGACGCCTATCGCGCGCGACTGAAGGGCCTGGAAGGCCTGAGCCACGTGACCGTCGAAGTCCGCGCCAATGACGGGAAAACGGCATGAGGCGGCGGCGCTCCTCGCGGCTGAAGCGGAGCTGGTCGCGGCCGAAGGTCCTGCTGGGTCTGGGCGTGGCGGCGGGCGTCGGCCTGCTGGCGCTGGGCTTTTCCGGCGGCTGGGTCGGGGCCGTGCATCTGGCCGCGCCGAAGATCGCCTACACCAAGGGCCCGCCGACCCCGGTGGCGCTCAAGCACGTCCCGCCCGCGCCAACGGACCTGCAGGCCGAACTCACGCGGCTGGCCAAGGGCTATGGCGAGCCGGTGGGCATCGCGGTGACCGACGTGGCGACCGGCTGGACCGCCTCGGTGGACGGCAACGAGACCTTCCCGCAGCAGAGCGTATCGAAGCTGTGGGTGGCGCTGACGGTGATGCAGGCGGTGGACGACCATAAGCTCACGCTCGACCAGGCGGTGGTGCTGGGGCCTGACGACCGCAGCGTCTTCTACCAGCCGATGACGCGGCGGATCCGCGGGCCGAACGGCTATCCGACGACGTTGGCCGAGCTGCTGCGCCACGCCCTGATCGAGAGCGACAACGCGGCCAACGACAAGCTGATCGCCGAGCTGGGCGGCGCGGCGACTGTGACCGAGACGATCGCCGCCAAGGGACTGTCGGGCCTGGCGGTCGGCGGCACCGAGCGCGACGTGCAGACGCATACGGCCGGGCTCACCTGGAAGCCGGAGTACGGCCAGACCTGGATCTTCAAGCAGGCGCGCGCGGCGTTGCCGGACGCGGTGCGCGACGAGGCGCTGGCCGCCTATCTCGCCAATCCGCCGGACGGGGCGACGCCGAACGGGATCGTCACCGCGCTGGCCGAACTGAAGCGCGGGCAACTGCTCAGCCGCTCGTCCACCGACTTCATGCTGGAGCTGATGGGCGAGGCCAGGACCGGCGTGAACCGGCTGCGCGCGGGCCTGTCGCCCGGCTGGGAGCTGGCCCACAAGACCGGCACCGGGCCGGACTGGCGCGGCGCCAGCGTGGGCATCAACGACGTGGGCCTGCTGACCGCGCCGGACGGGCGGACCTATGCGGTGGCGGTGATGATCCGGCAGACCAGCCGCCCGGCCTCGGCGCGGCACGCGATCATGCGCAGTGTCACGCAGGCGGTGGCGCGCTACTGGGCCGAGGGGCCGCAGCAGATGCCGGCCGAGGGCCGCCAGACCGCCCAGGCCACGCCGGACATCGTGCAGGGGTTCTAGCTCTCCTCACGCCCCTTCTCCCCCTGCGGGAGAAGGATTTCCGCCCTCGCCCTTCGTCGGTGCTGAGACGCCGTCCGTCGCGTGTTGCTTGCGCGTCGAGATCGAGCAGCGGTCAATCGGCAGTCGGGGGGAGTTCATCCATGCGTCGAACACTGCTGGCCGCCATCGCTGTCCTGATGATCGCCGCGCCCGTCGCGCGGGCTGCCGACGACAAGTCCCTGGAGGCCGAGCTGGTCGCCCTGGAGAAGGCCTCGTGGGTGGCCTGGCAGGGGCATGACGCGGCGTTCTTCGAGCGGTTCCTGTCCGACGACCATGTGGAGATGCAGCCGGGACCGGCGGGCAAGGCGCCGGTGGTGGCCGGGGTTAAGGCCGGCTGCGTGGTGAAGGGCTACACGGTGGATGCGTTCAAGCTGACGCGGTTCAGCGCGGACACGGCCTTGCTGACCTATCGCGCGGCGCAGGACACGATGTGTGGGACGGCGCATGTGCCCAGCCCGGTCTGGGCGACGTCGCTGTTCGTGCGGCGCGACGGGCGCTGGCAGAACGCGCTCTACGTCCACACGGCCATACCCCAGTCGGCGGCGGGGGCGGCGAAGCCCGCGGGTTAGGTCGCGCTCATCCCTTCTGGTCGGGGATACCCTTGACGATCTTCAGGTGGATGGGCGAGCCGGCGATGTCCTTGGTGAAGACCCCGGCCTCGGGGTTCTCGGGGAGGGCCTGGCAGAAGCTGATCGGCAGGGTCGGCGGGGAGGTCTGGCGCAGGCAGACCTTTTCGCCCTTGGTCGACCACTTGCCGGCCAGCGCATTGCCGCGGCGGCTGAGGCCGTTCCAGGTGCCGTCCGGGTGCATCCAGATCTTCTGCGAGCGGCCGTCGGCGTAGATCGACTCGACGGTGTTGCCGAAGGTGACATCGACCCTGGGCTCGGCCCATGCGGCGGAGGCCGCGGCGGAGATCGCCAGGGCCAGGAGGGCGAGCGTGCTGCGCTTTCCAGTCATGGTGGTCCCCAAGGCGCTACGGCCAGTCTAACGCCGCGCCCAGATGTTTGGCATGCGCGCGATGAACCGGACCTGACGAGCGCTAGTGTGGCGCGGCCGCGAGGCGGGCGGCGGCCAGCGTGGCGCCCTCTTCGATGCGAGCGTCGGCGCCTCGCCAGCTGTGCACTTCATGGCAGACGGGACAGCGGAACGACCGCGGCTCGACGATGGCCGCAAGGTCAAAGTCCTGGGTGCGATGGCCGGTGGGAACGTCCTCACCGGTGGCGGGGCAACTGATGATGATCCTCGGCATGCAAGCCTAACGGATTCAAGCGGATAAGGTTGCCTCGCCGGTGCGATCAGCCCGGCGGCCTGAAGCCGCCGAACTCCCGCTCGAGCAGCTCGGCGAAGGCGAGCGTCGTGCGGTCTTCAAGGAAGGCCCCGATGATCTGCACGCCGATCGGCAGGCCCATCTTGGTCTGGCCAAGCGGAAGCGCCGTGGCGGGCAGGTTGGGGAAGGTGGCCAGGCCCGGCCAGGCGAGCTGGGCGAAGTAGGGCGTGGGCTGGCCGTCGATCTCCAGCATGCGTTGGTTCTGGTCGTCGGCGTTATGCGGGAAGGCGACCTGGCCGAAGGTGGGCGCGACGACCACGTCGACCGTCTCGAACAGCGCGGCCCATTGGCGGCTGACGTCCAGCTGGGCGTCGAGCATGGCGATCCATTCGACGGCGGTGGTCTTGGGCTTTTCGGGCGCGCGGAGCGCCATGGCGACGCCCAGCAGGGCGCCGTAGCCCTCCTGCTGCTTGGCGAGGTCGGGCAGGGCGGGGTTGGCGCGCTGCACCTTGGCGCCGAGCTTTTCGAGGTTGGCGGCGAGGGCTTCGAGGGCCACGCGGATCTCGCTGTCCAGCGCCGCGGACGGATGGCTGGTCAGCACCAGGACGCGGAAGTCGGCCAGGCTGGCGTGACGCGAGGCCGGCAGGTCAAGGCGGTAGGCCTTGGAGAGCGGGATGTCGGGCCCGGCCAGGACGTTCAGCGCCAGGCTGAGGTCGGCGGCGGTGCGGGCCAGCGGCCCGACGACGGCCAGCGGCGGCGGGGCGCCCGTGGCGCCGGCCGGCGCATGGCCGCGGCCGGGGATCAGGTCGATCGAGGGCTTGTGGCCATAGACCCCACAGAAAGCGGCCGGCACACGGATCGAGCCGCCGATGTCGGAGCCGTACTCCAACGGCACCATGCCGGACGCGAGCGCTGCCGCGCCGCCGCCGGAGGAGCCGCCGGGAGAGCGGGTGAGGTCGTAGGGGCTCTGGGTGCGCCCATAGATCGGGTTGACGCTCTGCCAGTCGCCGAGCCCGACGGGGATGTTGGTCTTGCCGAGGATCACCGCGCCGGCGGCCTTCAGCCGCGCGACGCCGACGGCGTCTTCCGGGGCCACGTAGTCCTTCGCCCACTCGAAGCCCCAGGTGCTCTTCAGGCCGGCGACGTCGTGCGATTCCTTCACGGTCATCGGCAGGCCGAGCAGCGGGCGCCGCTCGCCGCGGGCCAGGGCCGCGTCGGCCTCGCGGGCCGCGTCGCGGGCGCGGTCGAAGTCGCGGACCACCACGGCGTTGATCGGGCCATCCCGGGCCTCGATGCGGGCGATGGCGTCGTCGGCCAGCTCGAGCGCGCTGACCTTGCGCGCGGCGAGCGCGTCCACGATGCGGTGCGCGGGATCGTCCAGGCTGACGCGGCTGAGGGTCTCGGACATGGCGGTCTCCACAAACGTTTCGTCTTGGGGTGGCGCGAACTCAGCACCCGGCCGGGCGCAAGTCCATGACCGGGATTGCTGAAGCGCGGCGCCAGGGGCCGAGGGCGCAGAAAACCTATCGGCGCGATATGAATTCATCGCCTGCCGCGATCGGCGGTTTCTGGGCTAGGGTTGGCCTACGTCGGGAGACCCACCATGCTGTTCCGCGCGCCGGAAGCCCATTCGCGTTCGTTCTTCAAGGCCGTCAGCTGGCGGATCCTCGGCAGCGTCGACACCTTCATCATCAGCTACTTCGTCACCGGCAAGCTGGTGTTCGCCGCGTCGATCGCCTCGGTGGAGACCTTCACCAAGATCGTGCTGTTCTATGGCCACGAGCGCGTCTGGGCCGCGGTGCCCTGGGGCCGGGCCGACAAGGTCGCGACCGTCGAGCCCGTGGCGGCGCCGACGCCGACGCCGACGGCGGAACTCGCCGAGGCCTAGACCCTGTCCGGACACGAAACCGGAGCGTCCCGACAGCCTGAACCTTGAGTCCGCCACCCGCGAACCGCACATCGGCCCGGCAGGCGACCCAGCCTGCGGCTTCGGACCTGCATGCGATGACATCTGTGGAAACCGCCGGCGACGCGGCGAAGGGCCCGGACTTCGGGCGCGAGGTCGCCGAGACCGTCAAGACCATGGCCGGCGGCCTGGCCATCGCGCTGGCGCTGAGGGTGCTGGTCTTCCAGCCCTACACGATCCCGTCCTCGTCCATGGAGCCGGGCCTGGTGACCGGCGACTATGTGGTGATCTCCAAGTGGCCCTACGGCTGGAGCCGGGCCTCGATCCCCTTCAACCTGCCGCTCTTCCCGTTCATGCACGGCAAGCGGCTGGGCGGGCATGAGCCGGCGCGCGGCGACGTGATCGTGTTCCGCCGCCAGACCGATCCGGACGAGGCCGTGATCAAGCGGCTGATCGGCCTGCCGGGCGATCGGGTGCAGGTGACGGCCGGCCAGGTGAGGGTGAACGGCATCCCGATCCCGCGCGCGGCGGCCGGCGAGGCGCGCGACCATGACGATCCGGAGCGCGTCGTGCCGAAGGTCGTGGAGACCGCGCCGAGCGGCAAACGCTACCTGACCTACGGCGGGGCGGCGCAGGGCGAGGCCGACAACACCGACGTCTATGTGGTGCCGGAAGGGACCTACTTCTTCATGGGCGACAACCGCGACAACTCGCTGGACAGCCGCTGGCCGAAGGAGGTCGGGATGGGCTTCGTGCCGGCCGAGAACCTGGTGGGCCGCGCCGAGGCGATCGGCTGGTCCTGGAAACAGGGCGCTTCGCTGTTCAAGCCCTGGACCTGGCTGAACCTCGACTGGGGCCGGCTGTTCCAGCGGATCGTGTGAGGAAGGTTGGAACCACGGAAAACACGGAAAGAGCACGGAAAGTGGTTCAGGCTTCGGCGGCCGGAGATGAATTGATTGCGCGCCCTGCGCGCGATTCAGCCTGTCGCCGAGGAGCGGTTCGCGCCGGCCCCTTCCGTGCTCTTTCCGTGTTTTCCGTGGTTCTCTCTACCGCCGCGCGGCGCTGAACTCGGCGTAGGAGATGACGCCGTCGTGGTTGGTGTCGAGGCGGGCGAAGTCGGCGGCGGCGCCGGCCTGGCGGGCCAGGGAGGGGAGCGCGACGGCGCCCACCGCGGCGGCGACCAGGGCGCCGGCGATCAGGTTGCGGACGGCGTTGCGCGGGCGGCGGGGCTCGACGGCGCCTTCGATGAAGCCGCGCAGAGCTTCGCTGGCCGTGCGGCCCTCGTCCCGGCAGCGGGCCATGAAGGCCAGCTTGGTGGGATAGGGCAGGCGGATTTCGAGCGTCTCGCTCTTCTTCAGGCGGGGCCCGTTGAGTTTGGACTGGGTCATGACGCCTCGCATTGGATCAGCGGCGGAAGGAACTGCAATTCCCGCGCCCGCGACAGCAAAATCCTGTCCGGACAGCCCTTCTAAACGACCTGGCCGGCCGCCTGGGTCATGTGGGCGGAGTCCACCGACCAGATCTTCTCGATGTTGTAGAAGCCGCGCACTTCGGGGCGGAACAGGTGGACGATGATGTCGCCGGTGTCGATCAGCACCCAGTCGCAGTGCGGCAGGCCCTCCACGCGGGCGCGACCGTAGCCCTGGTCCTTGAGCGCGCGCAGCAGGTGGTCGGCCATGGCGCCCACATGGCGATGCGAGCGCCCGGAGGCGACCACCAGACCGTCGGCGACGGCGGACTTGCCCTTGAGGTCGATGAACACGACGTCCTGCGCCTTGTCATCGTCCAGGCGGGCCAGGATCAGCGCTTCGAGCGCCGCGATACGGTCGATGACCTTCGGCGCCTTCACCTTGGGCGCGGCCGCCCTGGGGGGCGCAGGCGCCTTGGACTTCGGCGCGGCAGACTTTGCGGCAGCCTTCGGGGCCGCCTTCGCAGCGGTTTTCACAGCGGCCTTAGGAGCCGCCTTCGCGCCAGGTTTTGCAGCAGCTTTAGGGGCCGCTTTCGCGGCGGAAATCTTCTTGGCGGGCTTGGCGCCAGCCTGCGCGCGGGGCGCAACTACACGGTTCAGCGGGGTGCTCCTTTGATGTCCTCGCCCGGAGACCCTAGCACGCCCAGGGCTCCTGGTCAGCCGCTCATCAAGATGCGAGCCGCTTGAGACGTTCCCCCCGAGCCGCCAGAAGGCTGGCGGCTCACGGATTTTTGCCTTTGAGCGCGTCTGGCCGCGCGGCGGCCAGGCGCGCTCGAAGGGCGGTGGAGCTCTGGAAATTGAAGCGGCCGTACAGGAACACCCACGCCGGGGTCTTGGCGCCGGGCAGGCGGATCGCCTCGCTGGAGCGGCGGCGGAAGCGGGCGAAGCGCAGGGCGGCGGGCGAGAAGCGGCTGCGCAGCGAGATCCACGGGCGCGAGACCACGGCGACGGGCACTTCGCGCATGATCTGGGTCCAGCCGCGCCAGCGGTGGAAGCTCGCCAGGCTGTCGGCGCCCATGATCCAGACGAACTTCACGCCCGGGAACCGCTGCTTCAGCGCGCGCACGGTGTCGATGGTGTAGGCGCTGCCGAGTTGCGTCTCGAGGTCGGAGACGATCATGCCGGGGCCCTTGGCGAGCGCCCGCGCGCCGGCCATGCGGTGCTTCAGGTCGGCGGTCTCGTGCGCGGCCTTCAGCGGGTTCTGCGGCGAGACCAGCCAGATCACCCGGTCGAGGTTGAGCCGGCGCTTGGCGGTCTCGGCCACGTGGGCGTGGCCCTCGTGCGCCGGATTGAAGGAGCCGCCGTAGAGGCCCACGCGCATGCCGGCCGCAAGATGGAATCCGAGCCTGAGCGCGGCCGGACGCCCCCCCTCAGGGACGCGTCTGGCCGGTCCCGCGGACCACATACTTGTATGTCGTGAGCTGCTCGGCGCCGACGGGCCCACGGGCGTGCAGGCGGTCGGTGGCGATGCCGATCTCGGCGCCGAACCCGAACTCGCCGCCGTCGGCGAACTGGGTGGAGGCGTTGATCAGGACGATGGCGGAGTCGACCAGAGTCGCGAACCGTTCGGCCGTCTTGGCGTCCTCGGTGACGATGGCGTCGGTGTGGGCCGAGCCGTACTGGGCGATGTGGGCGGCGGCGCCTTCGACCCCGTCGACCACGGCCACAGCCAGGATCGGGGCCAGGTATTCGGTGCGCCAGTCGTCCTCGGTCGCCTGCGCCATGCCGGGGACCAGGCTGCGGGCGCGGGCGTCGCCGCGCAGCTCGCAGCCGGCGTCGCTGAGCGCCTGAGCGACCGGGGGCAGCAGGCGTTGCGCGTCGGCCGAGTCAACCAGCAGGGTCTCGGCGGCGCCGCAGACCGAGACGCGGCGCAGCTTGGCGTTGACGGCGATGGCCTTGGCCTTCTCCAGGTCGGCGGCCTTGTCGAGGTAGACGTGGACCAGGCCTTCCAGGTGGCCGAGCACGGCGACGCCGCGGGCCTCGTCGCGGACCCGGGCGACCAGGCTCTTGCCGCCTCTGGGGATGATCAGGTCGAGCGCGCCGTCCAGGCCGGTGAGCATCAGGCCGACGGCGGCGCGGTCGGCGGTGCGCACGATCTGCACGGCGGTTTCCGGCAGGCCGGCGGCGCGCAGGCCCTGGGCGATGGCGGCGTGGATGGCGAGGTTGGTGGCCAGGCATTCCGAGCCGCCGCGCAGGATCACGGCGTTGCCGGCGCGGATGCAGAGCGCGGCCGCGTCGGCGGTCACGTTGGGGCGGCTCTCGTAGATGATGCCGATGACGCCGATGGGCGTGCGCACACGGGCGATGTCGAGGCCGTTGGGGCGGTCCCAGCGGCCGATCTCGGCGCCCAATTTCCCAGGACCAAGGGGGTCAGGGATGGCGGCGATGGTGTCCAGCGCCTGGGCGATGGCTTCGAGGCGCGCGTCGTCCAGCACCAGGCGGTCGACCATGGGGGCGCTGAGGTCCGTGGCCTTGGCGGCGACGACGTCGCGGGCGTTGGCGGCGAGGATGTCGGGCGCGGCGGCGCGGACGGCGGCGGCCATGGCGGCGATGGCGTGGGTGCGGGTCTGAGCGTCGGACAGGCGCAGGGCCACGGCGGCCTGGCGGGCCGCGCGTCCCATCTCGCTCATCTGCGCCTGCAGGCTCGCGCCAGCGTCGTCCATCAGGACCCCATATGCTCAGACTGAGCCTTACCTAGCCGGTTTGGGGCGGTGAGGGCTAGCGACTACTCGTGCACCGCCACCGTTCGTCCCTGGCGGCCCGCCGGTCGTCACGGCGCGGGCGCCTCCGCACCGGCAGGGCCTCCGTTCGGCCCGAGGCGGTGGCGGCGTCGACGGGGATCGGGGATCGACGTAGAACCCGATCAACTTCGAGGATCTCGCCATGCTGAGACGCAACCTCCTGAAGGGCGCCGCCGCCCTGCCGCTGGCCCTGGGCCTGCCCGCCGCCGCCTTCGCCGCGCCCCTCAAGCGCCGGGTGCGGCCGGGTGAGCCGGGGTGGCCGGACGCGGCGGCCTGGGCGGGCCTGGGCAAGGCGGTGGGCGGGCGGCTGATCAAGATCACCTCGCCGCTGGCGGCCGCGGCCAAGGCGCCGGACAGCCCGGAGACCGCGGCGCTGTTCAAGTCGCTGCACAACTCTTTCTACATTGGCGAGACCCCGGCGCTGACGCAGTCGCTGGGCTGGACCGATGCGTGGACGTCGAAGCCCAGCGAATACGTGGTGGCCGCGGAGAGCGCGGCCGACGTGGCGGCGGCGGTGACCTTCGCGCGGAAGCACAATCTGCGGCTGGTCGTGAAGGGCGGCGGGCACAGCTATCTGGGCGGCTCCAACGCGCCGGACTCGCTGCTGGTCTGGACCAAGCACCTGCGTGGAATCGAGCTGCACGACGCCTTTGTTCCCAAGGGCTGCAAGAGCCCGCCGGAGACGGCGGTGAGCCTGGGGTCGGGCGCGATCTGGCTGGAGGCCTATGATGCGGTGACCACCAAGGCCGGGCGCTATGTGCAGGGCGGCGGGTGCACGACCGTGGGCGTCGCGGGCCTGGTGCAGGGCGGCGGGTTCGGCAGCTTCTCGAAGGGCTTCGGCACCGGGGCGGCGAACCTGCTGGAGGCCGAGGTGGTGACCGCCGACGGCCAGGTGCGGATCGCCAACGCCTGCACCAATCCGGACCTCTATTGGGCGCTGAAGGGCGGCGGCGGCGGGACGTTCGGCGTGGTCACCCGGCTGACGCTTCGGACCCACGACCTGCCGGCGACCTTCGGGGCGGTGAACGGGGTGATCTTCGCGGCGTCGGACGCGGCCTACAAGGCGCTGGTGGAGGAGCTGCTGCGGTTCTATCGCGAGAGCCTGATGAACCCGCACTGGGGCGAGCAGATCAGGTTCCAGACGCGCCGGCGGGTGGAGCTCAGCATGGTCTTCCAGGGGCTGACGCAGGCCCAGGCGGAGGCGGTCTGGAAGCCGTTCTTCGACTGGGTCGCGGCGCGGCCGGGCGACTACACGTTCGGCAAGCCGCAGGTGCTAGCGCTGCCGGCGCGAATGTTCTGGAACGGGACGATCATGACCAAGCTGCCAGGCATCGTGGTGGCCGACGCGCGGCCGGACGCGGCGCCCTATCAGCTCAAGGACCGCTTCGTCTGGGCGGGCGACGCGGGGCAGGCCTCGCAGGTGATCCACGCCTACCAGTCGACCTGGCTGTCGAAGGATCTGCTGGCGCCCGAGCGGCTGGGCGCGCTGGCCGATGCGCTGATCCACGCGGGCGCCGGCTGGGGCGTCTCGCTCCACTGCAACAAGGGGCTGGCCGGGGCGCCGGAGATCGCGCTCAAGCGGACGCTGGAGACGGCGATGAACCCGGCGGTGGTCGACGCCTTCGCGCTCGCCATCACCGGCAGCGAGGAACCCGCGGCCTATCCGGGGATCGCCGGCCACGAGCCGAATGTCGCCAAGGGCCGGGCCGACGCCAAGGCGGTGAAGGCCGCCATGGGTCCCCTGCTGGCGCTGCCGGGCAAGCCCGCGTCCTACCTGTCGGAGACCGACTTCTTCGAGGCCGACTGGCAGCAGGCGTTCTGGGGCGAGCACTACCGGCGGCTCAAGGCGGTGAAGCGCCGCTATGACCCCGACGGCCTGTTCTACGTCCACCACAGCGTGGGCTCCGAGGGCTGGAGCCCGGACGGGTTTACGCGGACGGCCTAGCCCCGGGTCCTGCGCGGGTCTCCACGTCGCGGGCGCCGACTGGCGCGTGGCATTCGGAGCAGGTCATCACCGGGTGGAAGTCGCAGCCGCAGGCCTTGTGGCGGTGGAGTAGCGGCGGGCCCGGCTGGCCGGCGTAGTGGCGGTCGCCGAAGCTGACCACGGCCATGATCACCGGATAGAGGTCGAGGCCCTTGTCGGTGAGGCGGTATTCGAACCGCGCCGGGTGATCCTGGTAGGCGACCTTCTTGAGCACACCCTCGTCGACGAGGCCCTTCAGGCGCTCGGCGGTGATGGTGCGCGAGATGCCGAGCCGGGCCTGGAAGTCCTCGAAACGGCGCACGCCCAGGAAGCAGTCGCGCAGGATCATCAGGGTCCAGCGGTCGCCGATCACGGCGACGGTGCGGGCCACCGAGCAGGGCTCCTCTGACAGCGCGTCCCATTTCATCGGCGGGGTCCCTCGATTGACAGCGTCCAGATTCGATACCATGGTCAGTCCAGAAAATAAACTCACTAAGCTGGACAGGCAGGTGCGGCATGGCGGAGACCCCAAAGGGCGTGTGCCTGGTGGTGGGCGCGGGCGACGGCGTGGGCGGGGCGATCGCGCGCGCCTTCGCCGCGGAGGGCCATCCGGTCTGCATCACGCGGCGCGCGCGCAATCTCGATCAGCTCGAGGCGCTGGCCGGCGAGATCCGGGCGGCCGGCGGGGTGGCCCATGCGTTCGGCGTCGACGCCCGCGAGGAGGGCGAGGTGGTCGCCCTGTTCGACAAGATCGAGGCCGAGATCGGGCCGCTGGAGATCGTGGTGTTCAACATCGGGGCGAACGTGCGGTTCAACCTGACGGAGACCACCTCGCGGGTGTTCACCAAGGTCTGGGAGATGGCCTGTTTCGCGGGCTTCCTGGCCGCGCGCGAGGCGGCGCGCGTGATGACGCCCCGGGGCCACGGCTCGATCCTGTTCACCGGCGCCACGGCCTCCATGCGCGGCCGTGAAGGCTTCTCGGCCTTCGCCGCGGCCAAGGCGGGCTTGCGGGTCCTGGCGCAGAGCGCGGCGCGGGAGCTGGCGCCGAAGGGCCTCCACGTGGCGCACGTGGTGGTCGACGGCGCGATCGACGGGGTGTTCACGCGCTCCAACCGCGACAACGTCGAGGAACTGCTGACGGAGGACCGCATCCTCAAGCCCGACGACATCGCCGCCAACTATGTCTGGCTGCACAAGCAGCCGCGGTCCGCCTGGACCCACGAACTCGACCTTCGCCCCTGGACGGAAGCCTGGTGACCGCCATGACCAAGACGCTCGACTTCATCTTCGATTTCGGCAGCCCCAACGCCTACCTGTCGTGGAAGGTGCTGCCCGACGTGCTGGCGCGTACGGGGGCTGAGGTGAACCTGATCCCCTGCCTGCTGGGCGGCCTCTTCAAGCTGACCAACAACCAGCCGCCCATGGCCGCCTTCGGACCGGTGAAAGGCAAGCTGGAGTACGAGCGGCGCGAGACCGAGCGGTTCATCAAGAAGCACGGCCTGACCGCGTTCAAATTCAACCCGCACTTTCCGGTCAACACCCTGCTGATCAGCCGCGGCCTGGTGGCGGCGCGGCGGATGGGCGTCGGCGACGCCTACCTGGAGGCCGTGCTGAAGGCCATGTGGGAGGACGGCCAGAAGATGGACGATCCGGAGGTGGTGGCCCAGGTGCTGACGGCGGCCGGGCTGGACGCACACGCGATCCTGGAGGCGACGCAGGATCCAGAAGTGAAGGCCGAGCTGATGGCCAACACCGAGGCGGCGGCGGCGCGCGGCGCCTTCGGCATCCCGACCTTCTTCGTGGGCGAGGAGATGTTCTTCGGCAAGGACCGCCTGGGCCAGGTGGAGGAAGAACTGCTGGCCTAGGACCCGGTGAAGGCGGGCGGACGCTTCTCGACGAAGTGGGCGACGCCTTCCTTGAAGTCAGCGGAGGAGAAGCTGGCGCGCATGTCCACATTGGCTGCGTCGATGGCTTCGCCGAGGCCCTGGAACTGGGCGTTCCAGATCTCGCGCTTCATCTCGCGGAGCGAGCGGGGCGAGACCTCGGTGGCGAGCATGGTGGCGTAGGCCATCACCTCGGCCTCCAGGTCCGGCAGCGGGATCACCCGGCTGACCAGGCCCATGGCCAGCGCCTCGTCGGCGCGCACCTTGCGGGCGGAGAACAGCAGGTCGGCGGCGTGCGCCATGCCGACGGTGCGCGGCAGGAGCCAGGAGATGCCGTGCTCGGCGATCAGGCCGCGCCGGGAGAAGGCGGATGTGAACACCGCCGCGTCGGCTGCGAAGCGGATGTCGCAGTAGAGCGCCATGACCATGCCCAGGCCCGCACAGGCGCCGTTGATCGCCGCGATGATCGGCTTGGGCACGGCGGGGAAGAACGAATACTGCCGCTTGAAGTTGTCGTCCGAGGTCTCGTCGAAGGGCTTGGGGCCCGACGCGGCGGCGGCGCCCGAGCCAGGCACCTGGCCGGCGTCGACGGTGGTCTGCAACAGACCCATGTCCGCGCCGGCGCAGAAGCCGCGGCCCGCGCCGGTGAGCACGATCACGCGCACGGCGTCGTCGTCGCTGGCGGCGCGCATCGCGGCGCGGACGTCGCGCTCCATCTCAGCGCGCCAGGCGTTCAGCCGGTCGGGGCGGTTCAGCGTGATGACGGCGACGCCGTTCTCCACGCGATAGAGGATGTCGGAATAGGTCATCAGTGGCCTCCCTTGCCGGGCTCATCCAGCCAGGCGTTGAACTTCGGCGCGCGCTTCTCGCGGAACGAGGCGCCGCCGTCCTTGGCGTCGGGGTGGTGGTCGGTGATGGCGGTGCGCACGGCGATGTCGTCCAGCGACTGGGCGAAGCTCGACTCGGCGGCGACGTAGAGCGAGCGCTTGGCCATGCGCATGGCCACCTGCGGGCCCTCGGCCAACTCGGCGGCGAGCGCCATGACGGCGGGCATCAGGGCCTCGGGCGCGACCACCTCGTTCAGCAGGCCGAGGTCCAGGGACTCCTGGGCGGTGGCGATCTTCTTGCGCAGGACGAAGTCCAGCGCCTTGGCGAGGCCCAGGTGCTGGACCAGCAGATAGTGGCCGCCCTCGTCGGGCAGGAGGGCGAAGCGCAAGGTGGCGCTGCCGAGCTTGGCTGCCGTGGAGCCCAGGCGGAAGTCGCAGCAGAGCGCCAGCGACAGGCCGGTCTGGATGGCCGCGCCGTTGATCGCGGCGATGGTCAGCTTGTCGAGGTTGCGCACCGCGAGGTTCAGCGCCTGGGAATAGACGCGCAGCGCGTTGACCGTGCCGAGGCCGGTGTCGTGGCCGGGGCCGATCCGCGGCACGGCGGCGGGCGCCTGCTTCTGGTAGCCGCCCAGGTGGTCGCCGGCGCAGAAGGCGCGGCCCTCGCCGGTGAAGACCACCACGCGCACCGCATCGTCCATCTGCACCTGGGCGATCAGCTCGATGAGGTCGCGCTTCATGGCCTGGTCGAGCGCGTTGAGGCGCTCGGGCGCGTTGAAGGTGATGACCAGGACCCCTCGGTCGTGCAACTCGGACCGCAGGCCTTGGCAGACCTGGCCATAGGGTTTCGGGGACTGGCTCATGGTTCGGGCTCCCTGCGGAACCATCCTGCGGGAATTATCCGGCGTGCGCATCAGGGGAGCGTCAGCTAATCCTGTGGCCCGCGATCCGAGACTGGAGCTCCTACGCCCGTGGACGCCTTCCCCGCCTTCTTCCCGCTGGCCGGCAAGACCGTGGTGATCGTCGGCGTGGGCGAGGCGGCGGACGCCAAGGCGCGGCTGTTCGACGGCTCGCCGGCCACGGTGGTGCGGATCGAGGGCGCGGCGGCCCTGAGGCCGAAATCCTATGAAGGCGCGGCGCTGGCGTTCGTGGCCTCCGACGACGACGCCTTCGCCGAGTCCGCCGTGGGCGCGGCGCGGGCGGCGCATGTGCCGGTCAACGCCGTGGACCGCCCGGCGCTCTGCGATTTCGTGACCCCGGCGGTGATCGACCGGGGCGGGGTGGTGGCGGCGATCGGCACCGGCGGCGCCTCGCCGATGCTGGCGACCCTGCTGCGCAGCGACATCGAGGCGCGGGTGCCGGAGGGCGCGGGGCGGGTGGCGGCGCTGTTCGCCGGCCTGCAGGCCGAGGTGCGGGCCGCCCTGCCGGAGCCACACCAGCGCCGCGCGTTCCTGCGGACGCAGCTCAACGGACCGGCGGCGCATGCGGCCATGGGCGGCGATCTGGCCGGCGCGACGGCGCTGCTGCGCGAGGCGCTCTCGGCCGACCAGCCGGGCGCGGGGATGGTGCAGTTCATCGACGCGCGCGGACCGGCCGAGCGGCTGACCCTGCGCGCCGCGCGCGTGCTGGCCGCCGCCGACGTGCTGGTCTGCGATGATGATGCGCACGCCGACGTGCTGGCGCTGGCGCGGCGCGACGCCGAGCGCACCGGGCCGCAGGGGGCCGAGGCGCTCGCGGCCCTGGCGGCGCAGGGGCTGATGGTGGCGCGGCTGGTCACCGGCACCGCCTGGCGCGCCGAGCAGGCGGCGCTGGAAGCGGCCGGCGTGGTCACCGAGGTGCTGTAGCGTTTTGCCTTCCCCGTTTACGGGGAAGGGGGACCGTCGGCCGAGCGAAGCGAAGAGCGGACGGTGGAAGGGGCGAGCGCTTGCTCGGCGCTTGAACTCGCCCCCTCCACCATCGGCTCTTCGGCCGATGGTCCCCCTCCCCCGCTGCGCAGGGGAGGCAAGGAAATTACCCGGGTATAATTGACTCTAGATTTTATCCGGGTAAAAGGCGCGGATGAACAGTCCCATCCCTGAAGCCCTGCGCCCGGCCGTTGACCGGGGCCTGATGGCCGCGTTCGGCACGACCGAGCTCGACTCCGTGACCGCCCTGTCCGGCGGCCTGTCGGGTGCGGCGGTCTGCAAGATCCGGGTGGGCGGGATCGCCTATGCGTTGCGCCTGACCCTGACGCGCGATGCGCTGCGCGACCCGGCGCGCGGGTTCGCCTGCATGGGCATCGCGGCGGCAGCCTGCCTGGCGCCGCGCGTGCGCTACGCCTGCGCCGAGGACGGGGTGGCGATCATGGACCTGCTGGAGGCTCGGCCGCTGTTCGAATACCCGGGCGACGGCGGGCCGCTGATTGTCGAACTGGCCCAGGCGATCCGCGCCCTGCACCAGACCCCGGCCTTCCCGGCGCTCACCGACTACATGGCCGGGATGGAGACGCTGATCGACCTGCATCGGGCGAGCGGGCTGATCGATCCGGCGGCGACGGCGGAGCTGTTCGACCGGTATGCGCAGATGGCGGGCGGCTATCGCACGGCGCCGGAGGATCTGGTCTCCAGCCACAACGACATCAATCCGGCCAACGTGATCTATGACGGCCGACGCCTCTGGCTGATCGACTGGGAAGCCGCGTTCCTGGCCGACCGCTATGTGGATCTGGCGACGGTGGCCAACTGGTTCGCGCGCGGGGATCGCCGCGCCGAGGACCTGCTGCTCGCCACCTATTTCGGGGCGCCGCCGACGGACGAACAGCGGGCGCGGCTGGAGGTGATGAAGGTGGTCAACCACGTCTTCGCCGGCGTGATCTTCCTGAACGGCGCGGCGGGCGAGCGGCCGGGCGCGGCCCTGGCCGACCGGACGCTGGCGGGCGCGAGCCTGGCGCGGATGCACGCCGGCCTGGGCTCGGGCGCGGTCGACTTCGCCCGCTGGGACGACCGGGTGGCCTACGGCAAGGCGCGGCTCGCCCGGGCGCTCGAGGACCTGCGCGCGCTCTAGGCCACGTTGTTGAGCGGGCGGCCGCGGGTCTCCGGCAGCAGGAACAGGGTCACCGTCACCGAGGCCAGGGTGAAGGCGAAGGGGTACCAGAGGCCGGAGTAGATGTTGCCCACGGCGGCGACGATGGCGAAGGCGGTGAAGGGAACGAAGCCGCCCACCCAGCCGGTGCCGATATGATAGGGCAGCGACAGCGCCGTGTAGCGGATCCGCGTCGGGAACAGCTCCACCAGGGTCGCGGCGATCGGGCCGAACAGCGCGGTCGCGGCCACCACCAGGATCATCAGCACCCAAAAGGCGCCGGCCAGGTTCATCCGCTTCGGGTCGGCCTTGGCGGGATAGCCGGCGCGGGCGAGGCCGGCCTTGATCTCGGTCTCGACGCTGGTCTTGACCGCCTTGGAGACATCCTTCGGCAGGCCGCCGGCGTTGGCGGACTGGATGGTCGCCAGGCCCACCCGGACCATGGCCGCGCGGCCCGGCGCGCCGGTCTGGTTGATGTAGGAGACGCCGGCGTTGGCCAGGGTCGACTTGGCGATGTCGCAGGACGAGGTGAAGGACGACTTGCCGATCGGGTCGAACTGCAAGGAGCAGTCGGCGGGGTCGGCGATCACCGTGGCGGGGTTGGCCTTGGTCGCCTCGGCCAGCGCCGGGTTGAGCGTCTGGGCCAGCATGTGGAAGGCCGGGAAGTAGGCGACCAGCATGAGGGTCATGCCGAACAGCAGGACGGGCTTGCGGCCGATCCGGTCGGAGAGCCAGCCGAAGAATACGTAGAGCGGGGCGCTGGCGGCGACGATGGCCATCATCAGGGCGTTGATGGTGGTGGGTTCGACCTTGAGGAACTTCTCCATGAAGGTCTGCACGTAGAAGAAGGCCGTGTACCAGACCGCCCCTTGCGCGAACATGATGCCGACCAGGGCCAGCAGCACGACCTTGAGGTATTTCCAGCGGCCGAAGGCTTCGCGCAGCGGCGCCTTGGACTGGGTTCCCTCGGCCTTCATGGCCTCGAAGGCCGGGCTCTCGGTGAGCTTCATCCGCATGAAGATCGACACCACCAGCAGGGCCGAGGACAGCAGGAACGGGACGCGCCAGCCCCAGGCGTCGAAGGCCGTGGGGCCGAACCATTTGCCGAGCGCCAGGCGGGTCAGCAGGATCACCAGCAGGGCCGCGAACAAGCCGAAGGCGGCGGCGGTCTGCACCCAGCTGGTGGAGCGGCCGCGGGCGTCGTCGGTGGTGTGCTCGCAGACGTAGGTGGCCGCGCCGCCGTACTCGCCGCCCAGCGAAAAGCCCTGCAGGATGCGCATGAGCAGCAGCAGGATGGGCGCGATGACCCCGGCGGTGGCGTAGCTGGGTAGCAGGCCGATGGCGACGGTCGAGACGCCCATCAGGGCCACGGTGACCAGGAACGCACCCTTGCGCCCGACGAGGTCGCCGATGCGGCCGAAGGCCAGCGCGCCCACCGGGCGGAAGGCGAAGCCCGCGCCGAACAGGGCCAGCGCGGCGATATAGCCGGCGGTGTCGTTGAGGCCGGAGAAGAAGGTCTTGGAGATGACCTGGGTCAGGCTGCCGAAGACGAAGAAGTCGTACCACTCGAAGGTGGCGCCCGTGGCCGAGGCGGCCACCACGGTCCGCAGGCTCGGGGCCTTGACCGGCATCGGCATCCCGTCAACGGCGATCTCCGCCATGGTGGTTCATCTCCCCGGACTTAAGCGGCAGAAGGATTAGCAGCCCCTTCCTCTCCTGCGAAGCGGGAGAGGGGGACCGTCGGCCGAGCGAAGTGAAGAGCCGATGGTGGAGAGGGCGCGGGACGAGGCGCCGAGCTTGAGGCCGCCCTTCCCACCACTCGCTCTTCGGCGAGTGGTCCCCCCTTCCCGTGAACGGGAAGGGCAAGGGTTCTAGCAGGTCTTGTGCTTGGGGGCGCCGGCGATGGGCGGCAGCGCGTGGATGTAGGCGGCGATGCCGGCGAGGTCGGCGTCGCTCATCTGGCTGGTGGAGGCCAGCACGTCCTTCATGCCGGTGGGCTCGTTGAAGCACTTGTCCTGCCCGGACTTGAGGAAGCCGGCCATGTCCTCCTCGGACCAGTCGCCGACGCCGTCCTTGTGCGGGGTGATGTTGGAGGCGAAGCGGCCGCCGGCCTCGAGGTTGGGCGCGCCGGCGTAGAGCTTGTTGAGTTCCGGGCCGCCCAGCGCGTTGCGCTCGGTGTGGCACTCGGCGCAGTGGGCCGGGCCCTCGGCCAGGTAGGCGCCGCGGTTCCAGGCGGCGGACTTCTTGGGGTCGGCCACGAACTCGTGCGGCTTGAAATAGAGCAGCTTCCAGACGCCCACGGCGCGGCGGATCGAGAAGGGGAACTTGATGTCGTGCGGCTGGGACGGCGTGGCGATGGCCGGCAGGGTCTTGATGTAGGCGAAGACGTCGCGGACGTCGGAGGTCTTCATCAGGCTGTACGAGCTGTAGGGGAAGGCCGGGTAGAGGTGCTGGCCCTCGTCGTCGACGCCGCGCTTCATGGCGTTGACGAACTGCAGCTCAGTCCAGCCGCCGATACCGTGCTTGGGATCGGGCGAGATGTTGGGCGTCACGAAGGTCCCGAACGGCGACTTCAGCTTCAGCCCGCCGGCCAGCTTGGTGCGGTCGTCCTGGCCCGGCGTGGCGTGGCAGGCCGAGCAGTTGGCGGCGTTGAACATCGCCTGGCCGTTGGCCAGGTCGGGGTGGTAGCCGGCCGCCAGTTCCGACGCCGGCAGGGGCTTGGGCGCGGTCAGCACCCACATCACCGCCGCGGCGAACACGCCGAGGCCGACCAGCACCAACAAGACGCGCCTCAGCATCGCCCAAACCCCCTCGATGTCAGGCGCCGCCTCAGGCGGGCTTCTTCTTCATGCGGTAGATGTCGTGGCAGGACTTGCAGGTCTCGCCGAGCGCCTTGTAGGCGGTCCGATAGCTGTCGGCGTCCTTGGCCTTGCCGGCGTTCGCAGCCAGCGTGCCCATCTCGGCCAGGCGCTTTTCGAAGTCGGCCTTCTGCGTCCACACCTTGGGGTCGGCGCCGCTCTTCGGATCCTTGTCGCTGCCGGCCGGATAGAGGCCCTTCAGCTTCTTGGCGGCGTCGGCGATGGAGGTCATCGTGGTCTTGGTCTTGGCCGCGTCGAAGGCCGTCACCAGACCGCCGCCTTCCTTCATCGACTGGGCCACGCCCTTCATGGTCGCCTGGCGATCTTCGACCGGATTGCCGGCGGAGACGGCGGCGGTGGTCAGGCTGGCGGCGAGGCCGAGGCCGGCGACGGCGGCCCAGAGGGCGGTGCGAGCGGTTTTCATTCAAAGCTCCGGTATGGGGCCAGCGGCCGAACAGGGTGTCCGAGGTGTATCGGTGCGATGAATTCTGCTCAAGCCTAAGGCTTCAGCGTCATCAGGTAGTCGGCGATCGCCTTGGCGCTGGCGGCATCGTTGGCCCCGGGGAAGTCCATCTTGTTGCCGGGCACCGCCTTGGCGGGATCGAGGATGAAGGCGGCCAGGTTCTCGGCGGTCCAGGGCTGGGCGTACTTCTTCATGGCGTCGGAATAGTCGTAGCCCGGCAGCGTGCCGGCCGCCCGGCCGCCGACGGCGAACAGGGTGGGGCCGAGCGAGACGCCGCCGGCCTTGGTCTCGTGGCAGAAGCCGCAGGAGGAGAAGTCGGCGGGCGGCGGCGGCGCGGCGGCCGGCTGGGCCAGCGCGGCGCCGGCGCCGGCGCCTGCGGCCAGCGCGGCGATGAGGAAGGTCCGGAAGGCGAAGGTCATCGTGGCTCCTGCTGGCTCTGACGCCGCACCCCTAGCATTGGCCGGGCGCAGCTTGGAAGACGGCGCGGGGGGACAAGTTATTCCCGCCCCTGGTCCGGGCCGCATCTGCCTGAAGATCATTGCCGGTATGAGCCCAGGATGAACAAGGTTCGCTGGGAAACCGGGGGAAGGTCATGAAGCGACTGCAGGACAAGGTGGTGCTGGTCACCGGCGCGAGTTCCGGCCTGGGCGCGGCGGCGGCCGTACTGATGGCGGCGGAGGGGGCCAAGGTGGCCGTCGCCGCGCGGCGGGCAGACCGCGGCGAGGCGCTGGTCGCCGCGATCGAGGCGGCCGGCGGCGAAGGGCTGTTCGTGCGGACCGACGTCACCAAGGGCGCCGACGTCGAGGCCATGGTCGCCGCGACCGTGGCGCGGTTCGGGCGGCTGGACGGGGCGGTGAACAACGCCGGGATCACCGGGCCGGTGATGAAGCTGCTGGCTGAGATCACCGAGGACGAGTGGGACGCGACGCTCGACTGCAACCTGAAGGCCGTCTTCATGTGCATGAAGTTCGAGATCCCCGCGATGCTGGCGGGCGGCGGCGGCGCGATCGTCAACATGTCGTCGATGTACGGCCTCAAGCCCAGCGACCTCAGCCACGCCCCCTACTGCGCCAGCAAGTACGGGGTGGTGGGCCTGAGCCAGACCGCGGCCATCGACTACGCCGACCAGGGCATCCGGGTGAACGCCGTCTGCCCGGCCTTCATCCACTCCGAGATGGTCGACCCCTATGTGGAGGCCGCGCCGGACCTGATGAAGGCGGTGGTGGCGCGGCACTCGGCGATGAACCGGCTGGGCGAGGCCGAGGAGGTGGCGCAGGCGATCTGCTGGCTGATCTCCGACGCCGCCAGCTTCATCAGCGGCGCCGCCCTGCCGATCGGCGGCGGGGAGACGACCCGGCTGTACTAGGGGCTGCCTGTATTACGCCGCGGCGGTTTCGGCGGGCTCGACCGGGGCGCTGAGGCGGGCGATTTCGCGCAGCAGGGTGCCGGGCGAGATCGGCTTGCCGACCACCCCGTCCATGCCCGCGTCGAGGTAGGCGCGGCGCTGGTGGGCCAGCACGTTGGCGGTGAGCGCCACGACCGGGGTCTGCGCCGCCGCGCCGCCGAGGGCGCGGATGCGGCGGGTGGCCTCCAGGCCGTCGATGCCGGGCATCTGGACGTCCATCAGGATCAGGTGGAAGCCGCCCTGGGCGGCGGCCTCGACGCCGAGATAGCCATCGGCGGCCGTGGCGACATCGGCCCCCATGCTTTCCAGCAGCTTGGTGGCGATCATCCGGTTGGTGGCGTTGTCCTCGACCACCAGGACGCGCAGGCCCTCAAGCACCGGCTCGAGGGTGTCGCTGGTCGGGGCGACGGCGTCGGCGGGCTCGGCGGCGACTTCCAGCCAGAAGGTCGAGCCCAGGCCCTCTTCCGAAGAGAAGCCGACCACGCCGGACATCATCTCGGCGAGCTTCTGGGTGATGGCCAGGCCCAGGCCTGAGCCGCCGAACTTGCGGGTGGTGGACGCGTCGCCCTGGTCGAAGCGCTGGAACACGCGGTCCTGCACCTCGGCCGGGATGCCGACGCCGGTGTCGATGACGTCGAAGCGCAGCTTGCCGGGGGAGGGCGCGCAGCAGCGCACCTTGACCGAGCCGCGCTCGGTGAACTTCACGGCGTTACCGACGAGGTTGAACAGCGCCTGGCGCAGCCGCACCGGATCGGCGTGCACCCAGCCCAGGCCGGCGTCGACATCGAGCATGACGGTCAGGCCCTTGCCCTCGGCGATCGGCTTCAGCAGGCGCACGACGCCTTCGACCAAAAGCTTGGGGTCGACCGGCTCGCAGGCCAGTTCCAGGCGGCCGGCTTCGATCTTGGAGAAGTCGATGACGTCGTTGAGCAGCTCGGCCAGCATGTTGCCGCAGGAGAGCGCCTCATCCAGCATGTGGCGGCCCTCCTCGGTCAACTTTTCGGCCTTGAGGAGGTGCAACACGCCCATCACCCCGTTCATCGGGGTGCGGATCTCGTGGCTCATGTTGGCCAGGAAGGCGGCTTTCGCCTCGCCGGCGGCCTCGGCGGCGCGTTGCGCCTCCAGCAGGGCGATTTCCTGGCGCTTGCGCTCGTCGAAGTCCTGGATCAGGCCCACGGCCTTCAGCCAGCGGCCGCCCTTGCCGACCTTCAGGTGGTGGGAGACGCGAATCCAGCGGGTCTCGCCGTCGGCGCGGATGATGCGGGCCTCGAAGGAGCCGGCGCGGGCCTGGCCGGTCTGCAGAGCCCGGAAGCTTTCGCGCACGTGCGGCAGGTCGTCGGGGTGGAAACCCGGGAACTTGAGCTTGGTGGCCTCTTCGTAGCTGGCGTCGCTTTGTCCGGTGATCGTCACGAATTCCGGCGACGCCCAGAAGGTCTTGGCCACGTGGTCGATCTCGTAGACCCCGGCCTGGGCGGCCTCGAGCGCCACCCCCAGACGTTGCGAGTTGGCGTGGGCCTCGCGCTGGGCCTTCTTCATCTGCAGCTCGCCCTTGCGCGCCGCGTCGCGCGCGTTGACCAGCTCGGTGATATCCTCGGAGATGCCCTTCAGCGCGAAGACGCCGCCCGGACGGGGCAGGGTCTGGAAGGTGGCGCGCCAGACGGTCCAGCGGCCGCCGACCTTCAGGCGGTGCTCCAGCGTGCCGCCGATGCCGGTGGCCACCGCCATGCCCATCCGCTCCTGGGTCGCCTTGCGGTCGGCCGGGTGGACGCGGGCGAAGAGCTGGTCGCCGTTGGTGACCTCGTCCTTCTGGAAACCGGTCAGGTTCAGGAGGTCCTGCGACCACTCGATGCGGCCGTCCTCAGGCTCGAAGGTCCAGGTGCCGATGCCGGCGCGCTCGCTGAGCTGGCGGCGCGTGCGGCGGGTCTCTTCCAGCTCCTCGGCGCGGGCGCGCTCCTCCGAGGCGTCGCGCAGGCTCCCAATATAGTCGCCGTTGGGCATCTTCTGGGTGCGGGCCGCGAACCAGTGGTAGGTCCCGTCCTTGGCGCGCAGGCGAACTTGACGCTCGGCCAGGGCGCCGGGCGACATCGCGCGCATCTTGTCGATGACGCCGCCGTGGTCGTCGGGATGGGTGAAGTCGATGGCGGGCTTGCCGACCACGTCCTCGGGCGACCAGCCGAGCAGGCTGGTCCACGCCGGGTTGATCAACTTGTAGAGGCCGAACGGGCTGACGACATGCATGAGGTCGCGGCTGTTCTCGAACAGCACGCGGATCATCTCATCTTTTTCGGCGGCGCTAGAGGCGCTCTTCTTAGCCATCGCTGTTGCCCACCCCCCAAGGTGCGGCGGGCAAGCTAACAGCCAGTTGTAAACGTAACCTTTGCCGGGCCTGCGGCCGATGGAGGCGCGGTCACCTTTGTGTGCGGAGGCGGAACAGGCCGCCGCGGCGAAGGTTGGAACCGCATGCGCCCCCTGGATATCCCGCCCCACTCGCCCGCGGCCAGCCGCCTGGCGGTGGCGAGCCTGGCGCTGATCGCCGGGTTCGCGCTGACCGCCGGCTATCTGCGTCAGGTCGTGGCCGTGGCGCCGCAGCCTCGGGTCGTCACGGCTGGGGCGGACACCATAGCCGAGGCGACCCCCGCGCCGGAGCCGACCCTGCAGGTGGCCGAGCCTCCGCCGCGCCGGGTTCACGTCGCCGAGCCGGTGGATCTGAGCGACGACATCGCGCCCCCGGCCGACGATGCTCCGGCCGCCGCCAACACCCGCGCTGCCGACGCCTCGGCCTCTGCGCCGGATCCGGCGCCGGTCAGCCCCAGCGATCCGCCAAGTTCAATTGAGTAGTGGCAAGGTAAATACTCGCCAAAGTCGTCTAGTCGACATTGTCATTCCGCTAGATATTGAAAAGAGTTCGCTGCCCACGCGAACTTTAAATGGAACCCTAACAGCTCATTAACATTGGGAACCCGCCGGGGTGTGTATCTGGCGGTTCTTTCGAGTGGCGTATCCCAATGTATCGTGACGAATTCCATTCGTCTGCGCGTGACAATCTGCGTCCTATTGGTCGCCATCGGCGACGCGTTGGGTTCGCCGCCGGTGGCCTGGTCCTGAGCCTTGTCGCCGCGGCTCCCGCCGCCGCCGCGGAGTTCAACTGCTTCAAATGGGTCGCGGCCACCGCGGGTCACGTGATCCATCCGCATCACCACCACACCCACGCCGCCCGCGCGGTCGGGGTCAGGGCGGTGGCGCGTCCGCATCCGCGCCGCATCCGGCCGATCGCCACCCGCTATGTGCGCCACCCCGTGGCCTGTCCCGTTCACGAGGTCGCGGCCCTGGCCAGCCCGGTTCCCGGCGTTCCGGCCGCCGCCATGGCCCCGCAGACGGGGCCGGAGGTTCTGGCCACCCTCGCCGGCCCGCCGCCAACGGTCGCCGACGCCGCCCGGCAGGCGGCAGCGCTGGCGCCGGAGGCCCCCGCGCCGACCGACTTCGGGTTCCCGGGCGGTTTTCCGGGTGGAACCCCGCCGGACGACTCTCCCTTCACGCTCCTGCCACCGGGCGTTCCTGTCACGCCGCCGATCATCAGTCCGCCGATCACCAGTCCGCCGGTGACCACGACCCCGACGCCGCCGGTCGATGTGTTTCCGCCGATCGTTCCGCCGGTTTCACCGCCTGGCACGTTCTTCCCGCCGCCGCCGGGCGGCCCCGGCCCCGGCCCCGCCGGCGGCGTGCCGGAGCCGGCCAGCTGGGCGCTGATGGTGCTGGGTCTCGGGGCCGCGGGGGCTGCGCTGCGCCGTCGCATGGCCTCTTTGCGAGCTTGACCGCCGCGCGCCTCTCGTCACAGGCTCGTCAGATGCCGGACGAACGTAAAGCCGACCGCTTCGCCATGCGCCCCGATCAGAAGGGCTGGACGGTGTTCGAGATCTGGAGCGGCAAGCCCGCGATGGTGGCCATGGTCGCCCAGACGGGTCTGTCGGAAGCCGACGCCAAGCACACCACGGCCCTGCTCAACGGCGCGGCGCGGCGTGGCGACGCCTCAATGCGGAAATAGGCGGCCGGGCCACCGCCTGCGTCTCCGCAGGGGTGATCGCGCCAAGCCAGGCCGTTCATGTGCGGGTCACCTTGCGTGTCGCAGAGAGGCGGCCCCTGCAACGGAGCCACTTTCCCTTGGCGATCTATACCTTCCACCTCCGCAGGGCCGACGGCGGCCCGATCTCGTTTGAGGCCTATGACCTGGACGGAGACGTGGCGGCCGGGGCCCAGGCCATCGTCCTGCTGGAGCAGCACATGAGCGCCGCCGCCATCGAGGTCTATGACCGCGACCGGCCCGTCCTGACCCGAGCCCGCTGCGGCGCGGCGGCGAACAACGAGGGCATCAGGGTGAACGCCTGACACTGCGCATGGTGAATGCGCAGGGCGTGATCTGACTTTAGGCCGCGAGCTGTTTTTCGGAGGCCTGCTGGCGCAGCATCTGGATCGCGATGATCTCGGGCCTCACCAGGCCGCAGCGGGCCGCCTCGCGGCCGCCGCGCCACTCCAGCACCAGCTGGTCGCCTTCCATCCGGTAGCGTCCCCGGTAGGTCGTGGGCCCAACGGCCACCTGCACGGAATTCCACATGTTCGTCGCGCCTTTCGCGCTTGTCGTTAGGGCCGTTCTGACCCCACCAAGACGTTCATGATTAATCGAACGGAGTTACGCGGCCATTAATGGTGAATTCCGGCGGCCGGCGTTCAGAGCGGCTCGGCGACCAGGCCGACCTGGCGGTAGCCGGAGGCCTGCAGGCGGTTCACGACGGCCATGAAGGCCTCGTAGCGGACGCCCTTGTCGGCGCGCACGTAGATGCGCTCCAGGGTCGGGTGAGGACCGCCGATGGTGGTTCCGAGGTCGGCGCCCAGGGCGGCCAGCGTGGTCGGGCGGTCGCCGATGTAGAGGACGCCTTCCTTGTTGAGCGACACATAGGTGGGCAGCTTTGGCGGGACGCCCGTACTGGCCGGCGGCAGGTCGAGCTTCAGGGACACGGTGGCGGCGGGAATCGCCACCATGAAGACGATCAGCAGGACCAGCATGATGTCCACGAAGGGGGTGACGTTGATGTCGCTGTTCTGGGTGAGCTGGAACCGGGTCGAGCCGATCTGGGCGAGCTTGGCAGCCATGACGCCTACTCCTGATGAAGCCGCGGCGCGCTGGCCGCGCTGAGGGGGAGCTGACGCCCGGCGTGACCCTAGGTCAATAGAAAAATGACACACGTAATAAATTATATGCGTAAAAAACCCGCCGAGTCGCCCCGGCGGGTCTTTTGGAACGGTCGGCTGGAGGCCTAGATCTCTTCGTTGATCAGGGCGACCTGATAGAAGCCATTGCCTTGCAGGGTGTTCATCACCGCCATGAAGTCGCCGTAGCGGACCTGCTTGTCGGCGCGGATGTAGACGCGCTGTTGCAGGGGCGGGATGGTCGGGTCGTCGAGCGTCAGCTTCTTCGACAGGTCGGCCGGCAGGCCTTCCAGGCTGGTCGCGCTTTCGCCGATGTAGATGCCGCCACCCTGCTGGATGTTGATCAGCACCGGTTCCTTCACCTTGGTCCCGGGCGGCGGCGGGATCGCGGGCGGCAGGTCGAGCTTGATCGACACCGTCGCGGCCGGGATGGCCACCATGAAGATGATGAGGAGCACCAGCATCACGTCCACGAAGGGCGTGACGTTGATGTCGCTGTTCTGGCCGAGGTCGAAGCGTCCGCCGCCCCCGCCACCCAGCTTCGCACCCATATTAGATTCCTTCCCTGAGGCGCTTAAGCGCGCCCGTCGTTAAAAGTCCGCTGACCATTGGCAAGCCGCCACGGCGTTGTAAAGCCCGAAGCGCCGATCTAGTTGGGGCCATGCAAGCAAGCTTCGACGCCTACGTAACAGCGGTCTCTTTCGACTCGGCTGGCCAAGCCGTGTTCGCGCTGGGGGACGGCGCGGTCCGGTTCGAGGACGGGACCCGGGTCGAGGCCCACGACGGGGCGGTGCTGAGCGCGGTCTTGCACCCCTCGGGCCAGGGCATGGTCAGCGGCGGGGATGACGGGCGCCTGGTGTGGACGCGGCCATCTGGCGCGGTGGAGCTTGCGGCCCTGCCCGGCAAGTGGATCGACGCGGTGGCGGCGAGCGCGGCGTCGGGGCTGATCGCGTTTGCGGCCGGGCGCGATGTGCACGTACGCGACACAGCCGACGCCGCCTTTTCGCGCAGCTTCGCTCACGAGAAGTCGGTGGCGGACCTGGCCTTCGAGCCCAAGGGCCGGCGGATCGCGGCGGCGACCTATGGCGGCGTGTGGCTCTGGTATGCCCGGATCGAGGGCCAGAAGCCGGCGAAGTTGAGCTGGGCCGGCAGCCACGTGGGCATCGCCTGGAGCCCGGACGGCAAGTTCCTGATCAGCGCCATGCAGGAGAACCAGCTGCACGGCTGGCGGGTGGCCGACGAGAAGAACATGCGGATGGGCGGCTATCCGGCCAAGCCCAAGAGCCTGGCGTTCCTCAACAAGGGGAGCCTTATGGCCACGTCGGGGGCCAACGGCGTGGTGGTCTGGCCGTTCGCCGGGGCCACCGGTCCGATGGGCAAGCAGGCGGCCGAGGTGGGCTATGACGAGGCGGCGATGGTGGTCCGCGTGGCCGGGGCGCCGGGGTTGAATTGGGTGGCCGCCGGGCTGGACGACGGCCGGGTCTGGGCCTGCGACCTGTCGGGCCAGAAGATCACCCCGATCCGGGCCGAGAAGGGCGAGGCGGTGAGCGCCCTGGCGATCACGGCCGATGCGAAGCGCGTGGCCTGGGGCTGCGAGGACGGATCGGCGGGCGTGGCCGAGGTCGAAGGCGCGTGACCGGCCCGACGCTGCGGCTGACCATCGGCGCCCACAGCTTCGCCGCGCGTGTGGAGATGCAGGCCGCGCCCAAGAGCTGCGAAGCCCTGCTCAGCCTGCTGCCGCTGCAGAAAACCCTGATCCATGGCCGCTGGAGCGGCGAATGCGGCTGGGCGCCGCTGGGGCCCCTGCCGTTCGGCCTGACGCCGGAGAACGCCCTGCACCGCCCGGCGCCGGGCCAGATCCTGCTCTACGCCGGCGACATCAGCGAGCCGGAGCTGCTGGTGCCCTATGGCCTGGCGGCCTTCGGCTGCAAGGACGGGCCGCTGGAGGGAAACCACGTGCTGACCCTGGACGCGCCCTTGGACGCCATCGCCGCCATCGGCCAGGACCTGCTCTGGCGCGGCGCCCAGCCGATCGCGTTGGCGCTCGCCTAGGACGTTCCGCTTGCCTGCCGCAGGGGCGGGGGTCTTAGCTCCTCCATCACTGACACCGTAAGCGGATGGACCCGATGAGCGAGACCCTGGCCAAGCCGGCGACCGACACCGCGCCGGAGGTGCTCTATGAGGTGAGCGACGGGATCGCCACGCTGACGCTCAACCGGCCCGACCGGATGAACGCGATCTCCGGGCCGATGCTGGCCAAGCTCAGCGCCGACCTCCTGAAGGCCAACGCCGACCCGAAGGTGCGCGTGGTGGTCATCACCGGCGCGGGCCGCGCGTTCTGCGTCGGCCTGGACCTTGTGGACGCGACGCAGGGCTCGGGGATCGGCTCGCAGACCGACCGGGTCTCGGTGGACCTGGACCTGCGCAACACCCCGCCCACCATCCTGTTCGCCATGGACAAGCCCACCATCTGCGCGCTGAACGGCTCGGCGGCGGGCTACGGGCTGGACACGGCCCTGGGCTGCGACATCCGGATCATGGGCGAGAGCGCCAAGCTGGCGGTGGCCTTCACCAAGCGCGGCATCGTGCCGGAGAGCGGCGGCACCTGGCTGCTGCCGCGCCTGCTGGGCTGGTCGAAGGCGGCCGAGCTGATCTTCACCGGCCGCACCTTGCTGGCGCCGGAAAGCCTGGCGATCGGCCTGGTCAGCGAAGTGGTCCCCGATGGCGAGGTGCTGGCCCGCGCCATGGCCATGGCCGCCGAGATCGCCGCCAATGCGCCGCTCGCGGTGCAGTGCTCCAAGCGGCTGATGCGGATGGGGATGGAGGAGACGTTCAACGATCACGTCCACCACGTCTATCTGCAGCTGCTGCAGCTGTTCCGCACCCAGGACTTCAAGGAGGGCATGGTCTCCTTCCTGGAGAAGCGCCCCGCGGATTTCAAGGGGCGCTAGCTCACCCGATTGGCGCCGACGCCGTCCAGCACCTGGCGCACCTTCAGCGCCAGCTGGTCGAAGGTGAAGGGCTTGGGCAGGAAGGCCACGTTGGCGTCGAGCACGCCGTTGTGGACGACCGCGTTCCGCGTATAGCCGGTGGTGTAAAGCACCTTCAGGTCGGGGCGGCGCGTGAGCGCCTCGTCGGCGAGGCGCCGGCCGTTCATGTCCGGCATGACGATGTCCGTGAACAGCAGGTCCACGCGCGGCTGCAGGTCGAGAACTGAGAGCGCCTGGGCGGCGTCGGAGGCCTGGACGACCACGTAGCCAAGGTCGCGCAGCGCGTCGACCGAGAGGTGGCGGACCCGCTCCTCGTCCTCCACCACCAGCACGATCTCCTCACCCCGGGCGCGCGGCGAGGCGGCGGGATCGGCGGCGGTCACGGCGTCTTCCTGGCGGCGGCTGCGCGGCAGGTAGAGCTTCACCGTGGTTCCGACGCCAGCCTCGGAATAGATTTTCACGTGGCCGCCGGACTGCTTGACGAAGCCGTGCACCTGGGAAAGCCCCAGGCCCGTGCCGCGGCCCACGCCCTTGGTGGTGTAGAAGGGGTCGAAGGCCCGCTCGGCGACCTCCGGCGGCATGCCGGCGCCGGTGTCGGAGACGCTGATCATCACATATTGGCCGGCGGCGACCTCGACGTTGACCGCGGCGTAGTTGTCGTCGAGGTGGGCGTTGCCGGTCTCGATGGTGAGCGCCCCGCCGTCGGGCATGGCGTCGCGGGCGTTGACGCAAAGATTGAGGACCGCGTTCTCCAGCTGGCCGGCGTCGGCGAAGGTGGTCCAGAGCCCGCCGGCCAGCACGGTCTCGACCTTCAGGTTCTCGCCCACGGTGTGGCGCAGCAGCTCGGACATGCCGCCCACCAGCTTGTTGGCGTCCAGCGACCGCGGCGCCAACGGCTGCTGGCGCGAAAACGCCAGCAGCCGGCCGGTGAGCTGCGCGGCGCGCTGGGCGCCGTCCATGGCGCTGTCGAGGCATTCGGCGACCTTGCCGGGATCGCCGGCCAGCCGCCGCTTGGCGACGTCGATGGAGCCGATGACGATGGTCAGCATGTTGTTGAAGTCGTGTGCGATGCCGCCGGTGAGCTGGCCCACGGCCTCCATTTTCTGGAGCTGGCGCACCTGGGCCTCGGCGCTGGCGCGGCTGGCGATCTCGGCCTTGAGGTGTGCGTTGGCGGTCTCCAGGTCGGCCTGGTCGCGGGCGCTGAGCGCCAGGCGGCGGCGCGCGTCGTTGACGGCGAAGACACCCAGGCCCAGCACCACCAGGATCGCCAGGATGAAGCTCCAGCCGACGACGCGGCCCCGCGCGCGGGCCTCCGCCGTACGCTGGGCGAGCAGGCGCTCTTCCTCGGTGATCATGTCGCGGGACGTGGCGCGGATCTGCTCCATCAGCGCCTTGCCGCGCCCGGCCCTGATAATGGCGATGGCGGCTTCGTGGTCGCCGTGGCGGTAGAGCTCGAGAGGTTCGCGCAGCAGCACCTCGCGCTCGGCGGCGGCGGCGCGCAGGCGCTCGGCATTGGCGAGCTGTTTCGGATTGTCGGCCACCAGGGCGCGCAACTTCGCCAGGTCGCCGTCGAGCCGCGCGGCCGCGGCGTTGTAGGGGTCGAGGTAGTCCTCACGCCCGGTGATCAGGTAGCCGCGCTGACCGGTCTCGGCGTCGACCAGCCGCGACAACACGGTGCGGACCTGGTTCTCGACCTGAAGGGTGTGGGCGATCCAGGCGTAAGACCTGGGCTGGCCCGCGGAGAGCGCGATGGTGGCCAGAACCGCGGCGATCAGCAGCGCGAAGCCGATGATCAGGGCGATCAGCGAACGGTCAGACTTCCCACCAGCCATGGTGTTTGATGCGTTGAATTCGCGCGCCTGACAAGCCGCCTCCCGACATAGCGGTTCAGGTCTCGAAGCCTTTGAATTCGCCCCAGATTTCTATGCCGTCGCGGTTGGCGCGCAGGGTGTTGATCGGATGAGTTTCGTCGCGCCAGCCCAAAGCCATGCCGGAAAACAACATATGATCGTCCGGCAGGCCGACGAAGGCCGCGACGGTCTTCGGGTAGCGCGCCCAGTATTCCTGCGGACAGGTGTCGAGGCCGCGCTCGATGGCCAGCAGCATGACGTTTTGCATGTACATGCCCAGGTCCGCCCACTGCGGCGGCCCGAGCTTGCGATCGAGGCAGAAGAACAGGCCGACGGGGGCGCCGAAGAACTCGCCGTTCTTGGCGAGCTGGCGCAGGCGCGCGGGCTTGTCTTCCCGCGGGATGCCGATGGAGGCGTAAAGGTCCTCGCCGTTCTGGAAGCGGCGCGTGCGGAAGGGCTCCCAGAGGTTCGGCGGATAGACGTCGTATTCGGATTCCTCGCCGAACGGATTGGCGGCCACCAGGGCCTTGAACTCGGCCAGCGGCTGGCCGGCGATGGCGTAGACCCGCCAGGGCTGCAGGTTCCCGCCGGAGGGCGCCTGGGCGGCGCGCACCAGGATGTCGGCGACCACCGCTTCCGGCACCGGGTCAGGCTTGAAGGCGCGGATCGAGACCCGGGCGGCGATGGCTTCGCTGACGTCCATGACTGGTCTCTCCGGCTTGACGATCTACCTCGGCGCAGCCCAGCTAGCACGGCCCCCCAAGGTCAAGGCAAGGACGCCCGTGGCTCAGCGCCCAAGACCCGCAAAAGCACCGAAACGGCCCCAATCAGCAAAGAAGGGCGGCGTGTTCGGCCGGCTGTTCCGTCTGGCGCTGACCTTGGTGCTGGTGTTCCTGCTGATCGGGCCCGTGGTTGTGGTCGCCATCTACCGCTTCGTGCCGCCGCCGATGACCTATCTGATGGTCGAGCGGATGTTCGAGGGCCACGGCTTCGACCGGCGCTGGGTCCCGCTGCGCCAAATGTCGCCGACCCTTGTGCGCAGCCTGATCGGGGCGGAGGACAGCCGCTTCTGCGAGCACCACGGCTTCGACTTCAACGCCATCCAGAAGGCGGCGGCGGCCAACGAGAAGGGCAAGAAGCTCCGGGGCGGCTCAACGATCAGCCAGCAGACCGCGAAGAACGTCTTCCTGTGGCCGCACCGGGACTGGGTGCGCAAGGGGCTGGAGACCTGGTTCACCGTGCTGATCGAGGGGATCTGGGGCAAGCCCAGGATCATGGAGGTCTATCTGAACTCCATCGAGTGGGGCCCGGGGATCTATGGCGCCGAGGCCGCCGCCCAGGCCAACTTCCACGTCAGCGCTTCGAAGCTGACCGAGGCGCAGGCGGCGCGGCTGGCGGCGATCGTGCCCAAGCCGCTGGCCTGGAAGGCGGCCAACCCCGGACGCTATGTGCAAAAGCGCGGCGGCCACATCGCCGCGGCGGCCGGGACCGTGGCCCGCGACGGCCTGGCCGACTGCGTCCTGCGCTGATCTAGACCGCGACACGCTCCCTGGCGCCGGCGTTGCAGCGGACCCCGCTGAACGGGCGATCCCGTCCAGTCTCGGGACACAACGCCCCGGACGCTCGCCTTCAGATACGGGGATTTATCGTGAAGCATCTATTCGCCGCCGCCGCCATCGCCGCGGGCCTGACGATCGCCGGCTCGGCCTCCGCCGGAGTGGTCCTGAGCCAGAACTTCGACAGCATCGACATCCACGCGCCGGGCTTCAATCCGGCCAGCCCCGGGTTCCAGACGGACTACGCGTTCCGCACCGGTAGCCAGAACACGCCGGACCACGTGAACAGCATGTACGACGAGGGGACCTGGACGATCGCCCAGAACCCCATCAACAGCCACAACCTGTGGCGGGACGAGGACCTGGGCTCCAACGCCCTGATCCTGAACGGTAAGACCCTACCGCCCGGTGACCCGAACTCGACGGCCTGGGCGCAGACCGCGACGGGCGTCGGCGCCGGCCACTACACGTTCTCGTTCGACGCCTATGACGTCTGCTGCAACGCCAACTTCGGGGGTTTCAACGCCGCCTCGCTGCTGACGCTCAGCTACTCGCTTAACGGCGGTTCGACGCTCAATGCGGCAACGATCGACACCTCGACGACGGTCTTCGAGACTGCGCCGGGCAGCGGCCACTATCACGTGACCGGCAGCTTCGATCTGGGCCAATCCGGCGACATCAAGGTCTCGCTGCTGAACTGGGCCGGCGCGCCCGGCGGCAACGACTTTGCGGTGGACAACATCTCGGTGGCCGGCGGCGTGCCGGAGCCCGCCACGTGGGCGATGATGCTGGTCGGCTTCGGCGGCCTGGGCGCGATGCTGCGCGCCAACCGCCGCCGGATGGCGAGCGCCACCGCCTAAGGTCGGCTAAAGGTTAGTACCGGAGCCCTCGGGCTCCATTGCGTAGAGCGCCGCCGGGTTCGCCCGGCGGCGCTTTTCGTTGCTGGTCGACCTCAGCCGAAGCTGAGGCCGACCCCACGCCGGCGCGCGCGGCCTGGACCGACCGTTCGCGTCAACGCAGCCCCGTTTGTCTGAGGGCGGGGATCAGGCGGCCTGCAGGCGACGACGCAGGCGAAGCTGCGCGCCGGCGCCGGCGAAACCGACGATCATCAGCGCCCAGGCGGCAGGCTCAGGAACCGCCGGCCCGATGGTCGAGTTGGCGGCGATATTCAACGCGCCGGCGTCGGCCGTCACATCCGTGCCGGTGATCGCCCAGTCGAATTGTGCGCTCACGGCGCCGGAATAATTGCCCGAGGGGCCGTTCCAGAACACGTTGGGATTGCCGTCCAGAGTGATGGTGTAGCTGTTGCCGGCGAACAGATCGCCCGTATAGGTCCCCGAACCGGTGGGGTCGGTGAAGTTGCTCACCGGGCCGCCCGAGCCGCCGCAGGAACAGTTGAGGGACCAGCCCCACGTGCCGAACGGATTGCCGGTGGTGGTCACGTTGAAATCGACCGAGATCTGGCCGTCATCGAGCGCCGTGAAGCTGTAGGACCAATCGGACCCGCCGCGGTTGTTGGTGAGGTCGGATTCCGACGGCGCGTTGAAGACCGCAAAGTCCCACCCATAGTTGGTGAACGTCACGCCGCCACTGACGGCCGAATTCCAGGTCGCCACCGCGCTGCCATGAGTGTCGAGCGCGTCGGTCCCGACGGTGAGGTTGGCGTCGGCGCTCGCGGTCAGGGTGGAGGGCGTGCCGGTCCAGGCCTGGTTGTCCACCTTGGTCAGGGTCACGGCCCCGGCCGGCGCCGCGGCCAGCAGAGCCGCCGCCGCACAGGCCACCGCGGCAGGCAGGAATCTAGAAATCATCACTGAAGCCCCTCAACTCGCCCAGGGGAATCCTGAGCCGAGATACAGGGGGAGCCTGGCGGCCGGGGTCGCGCCAGGCATGATGCAATGGTACTAAATCGACCCGAAGCCGCGCCCTAAGAGGCGGAATTTCCGGGCGTTTTCCCCTGACACGGGAAGTGTTGCGGCTGCGTGTCAGCGCCTGCGCTAGAAGGCGTTCTCGCCGGTGATGGCGCGGCCGAGGATCAGCGCGTGGACGTCGTGGGCGCCCTCGTAGGTGTTGACCGTCTCCAGGTTCGCCGCGTGGCGCATCACATGGTACTCGCCGGAGATGCCGTTGCCGCCGTGGATGTCGCGGGCCTCGCGGGCGATGGCCAGCGCCTTGCCGCAGTTGTTGCGCTTCATCAGGCTGATGGCTTCCGGCACCCAGGCGCCTTCGTCGATCAGCCGGCCGAGCGCGAGCGCGCCCTCGAAGCCCAGCGCGATCTCGGTCTGCATGTCGGCGAGCTTCTTCTGGATCAGCTGGCGCGCGGCCAGCGGCTTGCCGAACACCTTGCGCGTCTGAGTGTATTCGCGGCTGGCGTGCAGGCAGAACTCGGCCGCGCCCATGGCGCCCCAGGCGATGCCGTAGCGGGCCTTGTTGAGGCAGGAGAACGGGCCCTTCAGGCCCGAGACATTGGGCAGCATCTGGTCTTCCGGCACGAAGACGTCGTCCAGCGCGATCTCGCCGGTGACGGACGCGCGCAGGCTGAGCTTATTCATGATCTTGGGTGTCTCGAAGCCCTTGGAGCCGCGGTCCACCAGGAAGCCGCGGATGACGCCGTCGAGCTTGGCCCAGACCAGCGCCACGTCGCTGACCGGCGAGTTGGTGATCCACATCTTGGACCCCGACAGCGAATAGCCGCCGGAGACCTTCTTCGCCACGGTGCGCATGGAGCCGGGGTCGGAGCCGCCGTCGGATTCGGTGAGGCCGAAGCAGCCGATGATCTCGCCGGTGGCCATGCCCGGCAGGTACTTCATCCGCTGCTCTTCGGAGCCGAAGGCGTAGATCGGATACATGACCAGCGACGACTGCACGCTCATGGCCGAGCGGTAGCCACTATCGATCGCCTCGATCTCGCGCGCGATCAGGCCGTAGGCCACGTGGTTGACGCCGGCGCAGCCGTACTTCTCCGGGAGCGTCGGGCCGAGGAAGCCGAGCGCGCCCATCTCGGTCATGATCTCGCGGTCGAAGCGTTCCTCGGCGAAGGCCGAGACGACGCGGGGCAGGAGCTTGTCGCGGGCGTAGCTGCGCGCGGCTTCCCAGATCATCCGCTCGTCTTCGCTAAGGCGCGAGGAAAGGTCGAGGGGATCGTCCCAGCGGAAGGTCTTCTGGTCGGCCGCGGTATCGAGCGCCATGGAAATGCTCCTGATAAGAATGGGCGCCTTATGACCGGGATTCAGCTGCCCGTGTAGACCCCCGGGCGTTTCTCGATGAACGACAGGCGCGATTCCTCCACGTCGTGGGGCGCCTTGCGGGCGAAGGCCAGGCCGGCGGTCTCGTAGCGCAGGGCCTCTTCCAGGCCGGCCTCGATGTTGTGCTGCAGGACCCGCTTCGAGGAGCGGAGCGCCACTGGCGGCCAGCGGGTCATCTCCTCGGCATAGGCGAGGGCGGCGTCGAGCAGGTCGGCGGCGGGGACCAGGCGGTTGAGCAGGCCAAGCTTCAGGGCCTCGTCGGCGCCCACCGCGCGGGAGGTGAAGATCATGTCGGCGGCGGCGGCGTAGCCCACCACGCGCGGCAGGAAGAAGGAGAGGCCCGAGTCCGGCGACAGGGAGCGCTCGATGAAGACGCTCTTGAAGCGGGCGTGCTCGGAGCCGATGCGAACGTCGCAGGCGAGCGCCGTGGACATGCCGGCGCCGGCGGCGACGCCGTTGATCGCGCCGATCACCGGCTTGTCGAGGCCAGCCCACATCATCGCCCAGCGGCCGACCCAGCCCATCTCGTCCAGCCGCTCGGCCTGGTTGGCGGGGACCGGCGCCTTGCCGGTGGCGACGGGTCCGAAGCCCTGCAGGTCGGCGCCGGCGCAGAAGCCGCGGCCGGAGCCGGTGACCACCAGGACGCGGATCTCGTCGTCGGCCTTCACGCCGGCCACGGCGGCGGGCATCTCGGCCATCATGGCGCGGTTGATGGCGTTCAGCCGGTCGGGGCGGTTGAGCGTCAGGATCGCCACGTGGCCGCGGCGCTCCAGGGTGATGCTCTCGTAGTCGACCGCTTCGAAGGCCATGGCCGTTCTCCCACCTGTTTTCCTCATCCTCGCGCTGAACGGGGCGGGCGTCGACTCGGGACCGCCGCTCTTGCAAATCATTCTCATTGCCAAGTCGGAGGCTCCTAGTTAAGAACGACTCTCAATTGCAGGACGGGAACTGTGGTGTCGGCGACGAGTGGCGTGAGGGCGGGCGTGGTGAGCTATCGCAGGGCGCGGCCGCCGAGGCTGGGCCTGGCGGTTCTGGCAGGGGCGGCGAGCCTCTGCGGCGCCGCCCAGGCCAGCGAGACGGACGCCGAGGCCACGGTCTCCGGCGTGGTGGTGACCGCGGAAGCCCGGCCGCTGAACCGCGACACCGGCCTCGCCGTCCTGCAGAGCACCGTCCAGGATACGCCCCAGGCGATCAGCGTGATCAGCGGCGAGCAGCTGAAGAGCCAGGGCATCAACTCGCTCGAAGGCGCGCTGCGCAATGTGCCGGGCATCACCATCGCCATTGGCGAGGGCGGCACGCTCTCCGGCGACCAGTTCAAGATCCGCGGCTTCGACGCCAAGGACGACGTCTATGTGGACGGCCTGCGCGACTTCGGCGCCTACACCCGCGACAGCTTCAACTACGAAGAGGTGCAGGTCCTGAAGGGGCCGTCGGGCGCCATGTTCGGCCGCGGCACGACGGGCGGGGCGATCAACACGATCTCCAAGTGGCCGAAGCTGGAGAGCTTCCAGAGCTTCGACGCCTACGCCGGCAACGGCGCCTATTACCGGGGGCTCGCCGACATCAACCAGAAGCTCGGCGAGACGACGGCGGCGCGCCTGACCCTGATGGACACGTCCACGCAGGTGGTCGATCGCGACTTCATCTACAACCGGCGTTGGGGCGCTGCGCTGACCATCGCCACGGGCCTGGGGACCGACACCACGGCGTCGCTGAGCTACCTGCACCAGCACAGCCGCGGGCGGCCGGACTACGGCATCGTCATTGTCCAGAAGCCCGGCGACATCACAGCCCTGCCGGCCAGCGAATATGGCGTGGGCGTCGAGCGTTCGACCTTCACCGGCTACCTGGCCGACGTCGATCGCAACGACGCCGACATGGTCACCGTGCGTCTGTCGCATCGGGTGAACGCCAAGGTCAGTCTGACCTCGGATTTCCGCTACGGGGTCTACAGCCGCTACTTCCAGTATTCGACGCTCGACCAGTGCGCGGCGGCCTGCACCACGGCGCTGTTCGACGGCAACCCGGCGACCGAGGCCTTCGGCGGCAACGGCGGCCAGGGCCCCTACGACATGGACGCCTGGGGCCTGCAGAACATCACCACGGCGCGGGTCGCCTACGACCTCGGCCGCCTCAAGAACCAGCTGATCGTCGGCCTCGACGTCTCGCGCCAGCAGAACGACAAGACGATCTTCGCCTACGCCCTGCCGGCGGGTTTCCTGACGCGCCCGGCGATCCCGCGGCCACTGGTGACGCCCAACCCGAACTTCCCGGCGGGCTATGCGGTGTTCCGGGCGATCCCGGGGCAGAACATCAGCTGCCCGAGCGCGACGGCGAACTGCACGACGCTGGTGAATGGCGTTGCGGTCTCCACCAACACGCTGGGCGCGGCGACGGAATTCAGCCGCGGCAAGTCGACCGACGCGGGGATTTTCCTGACAGACCGGCTATGGCTCACTGACGAGCTGTCGGTGATCGGCAGCTATCGCGTCGACCGCTATCAGGCCGATCTCGACTCGACCCTGTTCAACGCGACCCGGCAGACCGTAAAGGTCAGGCCGACGCTGAAGAGCCCGCGCGTCAGCGTGGTGTTTGAGCCGGCGAGCGACCAGACCTACTATGTCTCCTGGGGTAGGTCGCAGACCCCGCAGGGGACCTCGATCGTCGGGGCCGGGGCGGCGCTGGCGGTGACCACCAAGGACCTGCAGCCGGAGGACAGCGAGATCCTCGAGGCCGGCGCGAAGTTCGCGATCCCGAGCACGCGGCTGGCGTTCACCGCCTCGATCTTCGACATCAAGAAGGACAACGCGCTGCAGACCGACCCCGCGACGAGTTTCCTCCAGGCCCAGTCGGGCGAGCGCCAGGAGGTCAGGGGTGTGGAGCTCGGCGTGACCGGCAAGCTCACTCCGGCCTGGAGCGTCAGCGCCGGCTACACCTACCTGGATGCGCAGATAAAAGAGTCCTTCACCAACTGCACGGTCGCCGCGGCCAGTGCGACCGGGACCCCGACGGGGATCATCTGCCCGGTCGGGACGACCGTGGCCTTCCCCGTGCTCAACCAGATCGCTGTCGGGCAGCAAGTGACGTTCGTCCCGAAGAGCTCGGCGACCTTCTTCACGACCTATGATCTTGGGACGTGGATCGACGGCCTGTCGGTGGGCGGCGACGTGACCTACCAGTCGACGACGCCGGTGGGCTATGCGGCGCGCAGCGTCAGCTTCGCCGACCGGGCGAGCCAGACGGCGCTCAGGATTTCGCAGGTTCCGGACAACGTCACCCTGGACGCCTTCATCGCCTACAAGACCGGGCCCTACCGGTTCTCGATCAACGCCTACAACCTGGCCGACCGGCTGAACTACGCCCAGGTCTTCGGCAACCGCGCCGTGCCGGCGGCGGGGCGCACGGTGATCTTCTCGGTGGGAGCGACGTTCTAGGATGCTGGTTCACATCGAGCAGCTGCTGAACGCCGGCGAGGTCGCGGCCTGTCGCGAGCGGCTGGCCGCCGAGCGCTGGGTGGATGGCCGCGTCACCGCCGGCGAACAGTCGGCGCGGGTGAAGAACAACCTGCAGGTCCCGGAGGACTCGCCCGCCGCGCGCGAGCTCGGCGAGATGATCCTGTCGGCGCTCGGCCGCAGTCCGGCGTTCGTGTCGGCGGCCCTGCCGCTTCGGGTCTTTCCGCCGCTGTTCAACCGCTATGACGAGGGCATGGGCTTCGGCGCCCACGTAGACAACGCGATCCGGTTTGCGGGACCGGTGCGGTTCCGCACGGACCTGTCGGCGACCCTGTTCCTGAGCGATCCCGGCGACTACGACGGCGGCGAGCTGACCGTCGAGGACGCCTATGGCGAGCACGCCGTGAAGCTGGCGGCCGGCGACCTGATCGTCTACCCGGCGTCGAGCGTGCACAGGGTGGCGGGGGTCACCCGCGGATCGCGCTGGGCGGCGTTCTTCTGGGCCCAGTCCATGGTGCGCGACGACGCCCAGCGCACCCTGCTTCACGACCTCGATAACACCATCCAGACGCTGAGCGCGAAGGTCGGCCAGGGCGACCCGGAGGTGGTCCGGCTGGCGGGGACCTACAACAATCTTTTGCGCATGTGGGCGGACACCTAGGGCTCCGAACCGGCCGCGACGTCCTGCCTCCGGGAAACGGTTAAGCTTTCGGCAACCGAACGCATCTGACGGTGTTGCACATCCGTAGATCCCTTGAGGAGATCACTGATGGCCGTCGCCGCGTTCCGCCCCGTCCAACCGACGTCCCTGCGGGCGATCGTGCAGCCGCTTCTGCTGCTGGCGGCCTTGGCGTTCTTCGCGGGCTTCGGCGGCTATCTGATCCTGGGTCCGCACCATGTGCTGCGGGCCACGGCAGCGCCGGCGCCGGTGGCCGCTGTCGCCGGTCCGACCGATGCGTCGACGGCCCCTGAACCGGCCGCCCTGGACGACGCGAACGCGCCCCAGAAGACCTAGCCGCCGCGCGCCACGAACCAGCCATTGCGGAAGCCTTCGCTGGCCTTGCCATAAAGGAAGGTCTCGCCTTCCGGCTTGGTGAAGCGCCCGCCGGCGGCCTCGAGCACCGCGTGGCCGGCGGCGACGTCCCACTCCATGGTCGGGCCATGGCGCGGATAGATGTCGGCGCCGCCCTCGGCGATCCGACAGAGCTTGATGGATGAGTCCATCGGCTGGCGGATGTCGAAGCCGTATTCCTCCGCCAGCTTGTCGGCGTGTTCGGGCTTCATGGTGTGGCTGATCAGGCAGATGGCCTCGCCCTTGGGCCAGGGGCGCACGTGGACCGGATGGGCGGCCATGCCGGGCATCCGCTTCATCGCCACGCCGCCGGCGGTCCACCAGGTCTCGCTGGAGGGCGGGGCGCAGACCGCGCCGGCCACCGGGCGGCCGTTCTCGACCAGGCCGATGTTGACCGTGAAGTGCGGGTCGCCGCGGACGAAGGCCTTGGTGCCGTCCAGCGGGTCGACCAGGAAGAAGCGCGGGCCGATGGCGTCGGGGGTGCCGAACTCGCTGGCGTCCTCTTCCGAGATGACCGGAATGTCCGGCCAGCGTTCGGCCAGGTGCTTGAGGATCAGGGCCTCGCCCTGACGGTCGGCCTCGGTGACGGGGCTCTCGTCGGACTTGGTGGTGACCGCCAGGCCGGACCGCCAGAGCGGCAGGATCAGGCGCGCGGCCGCTTCGCAGATGTCGGCCAGCTCGGCCCCGATATCGTTCATGGGCGCTGTCTTAGACCCTGACCCGTTCAGAGCAACTCTGAACGGGCAAGAAGGGTCTAGCTTTTTCGCTCTTGGAGCGCGTCGCGCTCCGGGGGCGCCCGCACCGGTTTTCCAAAGACTCAAATCACCGCAAGGTCGCCGCCATGACCGACGACCCCGCCACCCAAGCCCCGCCGCTGAAGGCCGCCGAGCTCGCCGCCTACATGGCCGCGCGCATGTGCCACGACTTCATCAGCCCGGCGAGCGCCATCGTCTCGGGCCTCGACCTGCTGGAAGACCCGACGGCGCAGGACATGCGCGACGACGCCATGGAGCTGATCGGCGCCTCGGCGCGGAAGCTCTCGGACCTGCTGTTGTTCACCCGCGTGGCGTTCGGCGCCGCGGCCTCGGCGGAGACCTTCGATGCGCGGGAGCTGGAGAAGCTGGCGCAGGGCGTGTTCGGCCACATGCGCGCCGAGCTCGACTGGCAGGTGGAGGTCCCGGCGGTGAACAAGCCGACGGCGCGGACCCTGCTGAACCTCGCCCAGATGGCCGGCGCGGCGCTGCCCACCGGCGGCGTGGCGCAGGTGCGCGCCGTGCAGGAGGGCGACGCGATCGCCATCTCCGTGGTGGCGAAGGGGCCGCGCGCGCGGATCCGACCGGAGGTGCTGGCCGGCCTGCGCGGCGAGGGGCCGGGCGATGGGCTGCACGGCCACTGGGTGCAGGCGCGCTACGTGAACCTGTTCGTGGGCGACGCGGGCGGCAAGGTGTTCGCCGACGCCGCCGAGGAAACGGTGACCTTCGCGGCGACCGTGCCCGCCTAGGCCGCGGGTGCGACAGGCTGTCGCGCGGGGCCCCTGTTAAGCCGGTCTGAAGCGGCCCCGCTTAGGGTCCGCCGGTGGCGAGGATTCAATTTCCAGAAGGGCTGTTCGCGCGGCGCCCGGACGTGTCCGCGTCCAGGGCGGGCCAGAGCTACGAGCTCAACGAGTTCAGGCTGCGGTTCTGCGAGCCGCAGGTCGAGGCGGTGTTCACCCGCGACACCTTCGTCCAGTCGATCAACTTCATCCGCGCCTATCTGCTCGCGGGCCTGGCGCTCTACGCCAGCTTCGGACTGCTGGACAAGGCGGTCGGCGGTCCGGTCACGGCCCTTCTCTGGGCGATCCGCTACGGCGTGGTCTGCCCGATCCTGGCGGGCATCTTCGGCCTGACCTTCCTGCAGCGTTTTCCGCGCATCGGCCAGGTCGCACTCGCGGTCTCGATGATCGCCACCGGCCTGGGCGTCGTGGCGATGACCGCGATCATGCCGCCGCCGTTCAACAGCCTCTACTACGCCGGCGTGATCATGGTGGTGATCTACTGTGGCGCCCTGATCCGACTGAAGTGGATCTATGGCGCGCTGATCGCGCTGCTGCTGGTCGCCAGCTATCAGGCCTCGGCGATCCTGATCAATCCGATCCCGACGGGGATGCTGATCAGCAACGATTTCTTCCTCGGCATGGCGACCCTGGTGGGGCTGTTCTCCGGCTATATCCAGGAGCTCTACATCCGTCGGGCCTATGCCGGGCGCAAGGCCGCCGACCAGGCGCGCGAGTTCGCCGACGCGGCCAACGCGGCCAAGAGCGAGTTCCTGGCGACCATGAGCCATGAGATCCGCACGCCGCTGAACGGGGTGCTGGGCATGGTGCAGGCCATGGGGCGCGAGCCGCTGTCGGGCCCGCAGCTCGAGCGGCTCAGCGTGATCGGCCAGTCGGGCGAGATGCTGCTGACCATCCTCAACGACATCCTCGACCTGTCGAAGATCGAAGCGGGCAAGCTCGACCTGGACGAGGCCGATTTCGATCTGCAGGGCCTGGCGCTGGGCCTGCGGACCACCTTCGCGCCGTTGGCGGAAGGCAAGGGGCTGGGCTTCGCCTTCGAGGTGGCCGACGCGGCGGCGGGGACCTGGCGCGGCGACTCGCTCAGGGTGCGCCAGATCCTGCACAACCTGATCGCCAATGCGGTGAAGTTCACCGCCGCCGGGTCGGTGGAAGTGCGCGTGGATCAGGCCGAAGGCGGCCTGCGGTTCGCCGTCAGCGACACGGGCATCGGCATGAGCCCCGACCAGATCGAGCGGTTGTTCGACAAGTTCGTGCAGGCCGATTCCTCGACGACGCGGCGCTATGGCGGCACGGGCCTGGGGTTGTCGATCTGCCGCCAGCTCTGCCGCGCGATGGGCGGCGAGATCGGCGTGGAGAGCCAGGTGGGCCAGGGCAGCTGCTTCACCCTGGAGCTGCCGCTGCAACGGGTCGCCGGGCGGGTCGCGCCGCCACTGGCGGAGGGGCCGGCGGCGGCGGCGGCCGAGGCGCGCCCGCTGCGCATCCTGGCGGCCGAGGACAACCCGATGAACCAGCTGGTCCTGAAGACCCTGCTGGGCCAGATCGGCGTCGCGCCGCAGGTGGCGGCCAATGGCGCGGACGCGGTCGAGGCCTGGGAGGAGGGCGACTGGGACGTGATCCTGATGGACTCCCAGATGCCGGTGATGGACGGGATCGAGGCGACCCGGCGGATCCGCCGCCGCGAGGCCGAGACCGGCCGCGCCGTGACGCCGATCATCGCGCTCACCGCCAACGTCATGCACCACCAGGTGCAGGACTACCTGGCCGCCGGCATGAACGGGGTGGTCGCCAAGCCGATCCAGATCGACGAATTGTTCAATGCGATCAATGCGGCGGTCACCGACGGGGGCGAGAGCATGGCGGCCGACGAGGCCCTGGCGGTCTAGCCGCGATCCTCCACAGGGAAGCGCTCGCGTCTGAGGGGAATGGTTAACGGCGTCGCCCGCGGGTCTGTTAACGATTACCTGCGCCGCAGAACGGGCGCGCAAGGCTGGGGGCCGTCGCCGTGAAAACTTTCGAGATCGCCAGGCGTCTGGTCGCCATCGCCGGGTGCGCCGCCGCCCTGGGGCTGGCCGCGACTCCCGCCGCCAGCACCCCGCAACTGCTCACCCATTGGACGGTCAACGGTGTCTTCGACGACGGCGGCACCCTGACCGGCGGCTTCGATGTCGACATCTACGGCTACCTTGGCGACTTCGACCTGAAGACCTCGGGCGGCAGCCTGACGCCGTTCGAATATACGCCGGCCACGGCCTACTACGGCGGATCCGGCACGGTGCCGGGCCCGGACTACAACACCTATGTGGCGCCCTTCTATTTCGACGTGGAGCCCGGCTACGCCCAGGCCCTGCACCTGGTGTTCCAGTCGCCGCTGAACGATCCGATCGGCGCCAACGTCCTGCTCGGCGGCTTCCAGGGCCCGTCCTTCGAGTGCCAGAACTCCTACAGCTGCTACGTGCCGCAGGGCGACATCCGCTACATCGCGTCCGGCTCGGCCAAGGCGGACGGCGCGGCCGTGCCGGAGCCGGCGGCCTGGGCCCTGATGCTGACGGGCTTTGCCGGCCTGGGCGCCATGCTGCGCCGCGCGCGCCGCCAGACGCTCGCCGCCTAGCGCAAAACTGCCGCGGAGCTACCGCTCCTTAACCATCCTGGGCCGACAACAGCGGCCTGGTTTGGGGAGTTCGTAGGCACGTGAAGATCTGCCTGGTCGTCGACGACAGCCGCGTGATCCGCAAGGTCGCGCGACGGATCCTCGAGGATCTCGGATTCGAGGTGGCCGAGGCGGGCGACGGCGTCGAGGCCCTGGCCTGGTGCCGCACCGTGACCCCGCACGTCATCCTGCTCGACTGGAACATGCCCAACATGAGCGGGCTGGAGTTCCTGAAGGTGCTGCGCGCCGACGCCGGCGGCGAGTCGCCGCGGGTGATCTTCTGCTCGGTGGAGAACGATCTCGACCGAGTCCGCGAGGCCCTGGCGGCCGGGGCGGACGAATACATCATGAAGCCGTTCGACGGGGACATCGTGGCCTCGAAGCTGGCCATGGCGGGCGCACTGTGAACGCCCGCGACATCGAGCTGGCGGTGAAACTCTGCCGCGAACGCGCCGGGATGAACGTCGATCCGGAGAAGCACTACCTGCTGGAGAACCGCCTGGCGCCGGTGGCGCGGCGGGAGGGATTTTCCTCGATCGAGGAGCTGATGGGCGCGGTGCGCAACCGTGGCGAGGAGCGGCTGACCTGGGCTGTGGTGGAGGCCATGTGGCCCGCCGAGACCTCGTTCTTCCGCGATCCCGCCGCCTTCGAGCTGATGGCCTCGGACGTGCTGCCCAAGCTGGCGCGGCGGGCCGAGAAGAGCCCCCTTCGGATCTGGTCAGCCGCCTGCGGCACGGGCCAGGAAGTCTATTCCCTCGCCATGCTCCTGGCGGAGCAGACGAGCCTGTCGACCACGGAACTGTTCGCCTCCGACCTTTGCGAGCGGCGGCTGGAGAAGGCGCAGAGCGGGCTCTACAGCCAGTTCGAAGTGCAGCGGGGCCTGTCGGCGCACCGGCTGGTGCGGCATTTCGAGTCGACCGAGGAGGGCTTCACGCTCTCGCCCCGCATCCGCCAGACCGTGCGCTGGCGGCGTGTGAACCTGATCGAGGACATCACCCGGCTCGGCCAGTTCGACCTGGTGGTCTGCCGCAACCTGTCGGCCCATCTGACCGAGGACGCCCGGGCCCGGCTGTTCGCCAATCTGACCAGCGCGCTGGCCCCCGGCGGCTGCCTGGTGCTGGGCGCCGGCGAAACCGCGCCTGGCCTGAGCTGTGCCGCGGAACGCCCCGGCTTCCACTTCCACCCCGGCGCGCAGCGAGCCGCGGCCTAGGCCCCTCCTGCAGGCAATGAAAAGCCCCGCCGCGGGTGCGACGGGGCCTTCCGAATAGCTGTGTCGATGAGGCGAAGCTTAGTGCTTGGCGTCGTCGGCGGTGTTGGTGACGGCCTTACCGGCGGCCGACACGTCCTTACCGGCGCCTTCAACGGTGTTGCAGGCGGCGATGGTCAGGCTGGCGGCCATCATGGCCAGGACGATGATCTTGCGCATTGTTGGGTCTCCCAAATGCAGCGGGGGTCTGTAATTCGCCCTCACCTAACCCTCACGCTGCCGCTTGGTTCCCTCCGCGATCGCCGGGGGCGGCGCTTTCGTCGGGCTGTGGGCCGTCGGCCGCAGGGGTCGGGAAGATCAGCCGCGCGGTGACGCCGCCGCGGGTGTTGCGCACCAGCTCGGCGCGGCCGCGAAGCTGGCGGGCGAAGGCGGTCATCAGGGTGCGGCCGACGCCGGAGCCGGTGAAGGCGTCGTCGCCCGCATGGCCGTCGTCGGAGATCTCCAGCTCGGCCTCCTCGCCCCTGACGCGGAAGGACAGGGTCAGGGTGCCGCCGCGCGTCGCAAAGGCGTGCTTCTGGGCGTTGGTGATGGCCTCGACGGCGAACAGGGCCAGCGGCGCCAGGCGGTCGGGGTCGATGACCAGCGCGTCAACGGAAAGCTCGGTGCGCACCTGCGGCCCGTGCAGCATCTCGCCGGCCACCAGTTGGGCGGTGAGTTCCTCGAGGAACGGTCGCAGGTCCACGCGCTTCAGGTCGGGACCCTGGTAGAGGGCGCGGTAGATGAGCGCGAGCGCGGTGATCCGCTGGCGGGTGTCGGACATGGCGGCGCGCGCGGCGGGATCGGTGAGCGCGCGCTGCTGCATGTTCAGAAGCGAGGAGATGACCTGCAGGTTGTTCTTCACCCGGTGATGGATCTCGCGCATCAGCGCGTCCTTCTGGGCCAGGCTGTCGCGCAGGCTCGCGTCGCGCCCGACGATGGCGTCGGCCATTTCCTCAAGCGTTTCCGCCAGTTCGCGGATTTCCGGCGGCATCTGTTCCGACTGCACGGGGCGCACGGACAGCCGGCCCTTGGCGTAGAGGGCGGCGATGCGCTGCAGGTAGGCGATCCAGCGGATCACCACGCGGTCGGCCACCGCGCTCACCGCCACCAGAGCCAGGAGGAAGGTCAGCAGCGGGAAGAGGATGCCGGAGAGCGGGTTCAGCCACGCCCAGGACAGGATGCCCGGCGACTGGGCCGACAGCACCACATAGACCTCCTCGCCGGCCACCGGGGCGGCGGAATAGACCCGGCGCTGCCTGAGCGCGTCCGTCCCGTACCAGACGTAGGCGCCGTTGTGGCGCACCTGCTGGCGCCAGCCGGCGGGCAGCACGGGGAAGGCGTCCTTCGAGGTCTCGGAGATGTAGTGGCCGGTGGCGTCGACCAGGGCCACGTCGGAATGGGCCGGCAAGGTGGGATCGGAAACCTGCGGCTCCAGGCTGGCCAGGGTGATGATGGCCGTGAAGGCGCCGTCGAACTCGCCGCGCGGCCCGTCGGCGCGGACGGCGGCGAGGACCGAGGGCTCGACGGCGTAGGCCGAGCCGGGGTCGCGGCTGATCACCAGCTTGTCGCCCTTCGCCAGCCGCTGGAACCAGGGGCGGTTGGCGCGCGCGGCGTCGATCGGCACGTCCTCGCCGGCGGCGCAGATCACCCGGCCCAGCCGGTCGAAGCGGATCAGGTTGGCGTAGCCCGGGATGTGGGCGGTGACCTCGGCCAGGCGCTGACCGCACTGGAAGCCGACGGCGCCGGGGGCCAGCGTCTGCAAGAGGATGCCCGCGCCCTCCATGCGCGTGCGCGCGGTGGCGGCGCTGCGCTCGGCGGCGAAACCGAGGTTTTCACGAAGCGTGATGCGGGCGTGGTTGAAGGCGATGGCCGATTGGGCGACGCCCAGCGCCAGCACCGGAAGGAGCGCGGCGGCGAGCGCCGCGGTGAGGCGGACCCTGATGGTGCTCAACGAAGCCCAGGGCGGCCCTGTCATGAGAGGTCGACTTCAACCGGGCCCAAGATGGGCCTCACCGCACGGTGCTTAGTCGCTCCGCGTCCGCCAGGATAGACCGCATGGCGTCGCCAGCCGAAAGGCCGTCGCGATCGTAGGAACCATCCTCGAGGATCGCGTGCAGGGCGCGGCGCGCCCGGCTGACGCGGCTTTTCACCGTGCCCACTGCGCAGTTGCAGATCTCGGCGGCCTCTTCGTAGGCGAAGCCGCCGGCCCCCACCAGGATCAGCGCCTCGCGCTGTTCGGCGGGCAGCATGGCCAGGCCCTGGCGCATTTCGTCGAGGGCCACCGGGGCTTCCGGATCGTCCACCGCCACCAGGGTGCGTTCGGCGGCTTCCTGGTCGAGCTGGGTCTGGCGCCAGGAGCGGCGCTTCTCGGAATAGAACTGGTTGCGCAGGATCATGAAGGTCCAGGCCTTCATGTTGGTGCCCATCTGGAAGGAGGCGCGCGCGTCCCAGGCCTTCATCATGGCGTCCTGCGCCAGGTCGTCGGCCGCGGTCGGGTCGCCGCAGAGGGTGCGGGCAAAGGCGCGCAGGTGCGGGATCAGCTGCACCAGCTCGCTCTTGAAGGCGTTGTCGTCGGCGGCCGTACGCGGCGGGCGCACGGGGGAGCCAGTCGCGGCGGAGGCGGCGTCCATCAGCCGTTCTCCGCATTGCGGCTGTCGGCGCGCTTGAGGATCTCAAGGAATTCGTCCGGGACGTCCTCGTTGACCACCTCGTCGAACATCTGGCGCAGGCGCACGCCGATCGCCTGCTGGCGAAGGCGGGCCTCATCCAGGGCGGCCGAGGAGGCCTTTCGCGGGTCGGGTGAAGGCATGTTTTGGTTCATACTGTCGGCAGGCTGCTTACGCGAACCCCGCCCCCTTTTAGCGTTCTCGTCGCTCATCAACGCCCGGCTCCGCTTAGGGTTCCCGCCCCGCGACGCGCAAGATGCGGAAAACTCATCGTTTTGGGAACAAGTTCCCTGCGGTCGCGTTTTCGGATCATGATGGGCCGCCGGCGGAAGAGCGTCGGCGCGACCCTCATGGGTCAATCTAAGGGAGGGGTCACCCCTTGAGTCTGCTAGCCCGCCTCGCGCCACATCTGCCTTACGTCCGGCGCTACGCCCGCGCCCTTACCGGAGATCAGACCACCGGCGATCATTACGTGCGTGTGGCGCTCGAAGCGCTCGCCGCCGGTGACCGCACCCTGGAAGCCAGCCTGACGCCGCGGGTCGCGCTCTATCACGTGTTCCATGCCATCTGGTGCTCGTCGGGCGCCCAGCTTGAGGGCCCGGCCGACGATCAATCGGGTTCGGACGACACGACGCGGCGGTTGATGCGCATCGCGCCCCGGTCCCGCCAGGCGTTCCTGCTGACCGCCCTGGAAGGCTTCACGCCGTCGGAGGCCGCCCAGATTCTGGACGCCGACTTCTCCGAGGTCGAGAGCCTGATCGGCGAAGCGCAGCGCGAGATCGATGCGGAACTCGCCACCGACGTGCTGATCATCGAGGACGAGCCGGTGATCGCCGCCGACATCGAGGCCCTGGTGACCGAGCTCGGCCACACCGTGGTCGATATCGCCGCCACCCGGACCGAGGCGGTCGACGCGGTGGCGCGCAAGACGCCGGGCCTGGTGCTGGCCGATATCCAGCTGGCGGACGGCTCCTCCGGCATCGATGCGGTGAAGGACATCCTGGCGCGGTTCAACGTGCCGGTGATCTTCATCACCGCCTTCCCCGAGCGCCTGCTGACCGGCGAGCGTCCGGAGCCCACCTTCCTGATCACCAAGCCCTTCCAGCCGGAAACGGTGAAGGCGGCGATCGGCCAGGCGCTGTTCTTCCACCCGCGCAAATCGGCCAAGCAGGCCGCGTAGGAACAGAGCTCAACACTCAACGTTGGAAAAGGGCGTCGCGATCGCGGCGCCCTTTTTCGTTGTGGGAGATGTTGCGATGCTCGGTTGGGCCCTGGTGTTTGCGGTGCTGGCGATCCTGGCCGGCGTGTTGGGCTTCATGAGCCTGGCGGGCCTGGCGGCGACGATCGCCAAGGTGCTGTTCGTGGTCTTCCTGGTGCTGATGATCGTGGGCTTCGCGATCCGCGCGATCCGCGGCCAGTCGGTGGTCTAGGCGCGCGTCACGGCGTCCGGGTCGGCGGGGTCGGGGTCGTCGGGGCCGGCGCGCTCACCGAGGGCGTGCCGTTGTCGCTGTTGGCGTGAGCGAGCTGCGGCGCGCGCCACATCCAGGCGGCGAACAGACCGGCGGCCGCCAGGAAGGTGCTGACCACCAGCACCCAGATCAGGCCCGTGCCGCGGATCGCCTGGCGGGCGCGGGTCGCGTTGACGACGGGGCGCGAGGTCTCGGTCATGTGGACTCCTATGGGGTCGGGAAATAGCTGAAGGGGCCGCCGGCGGTTTGCAGCGCGACCGGCCTGCCGGTGGGTTGGATCAGTGAGCCGATCAGGCCGCTGGCCAGCGCCAGGCCGACGACGGCGCACACCACCAGCAGGCGGCGGCGCTGGGCCTGTTGGCGATAACTGGGGGTCCGGGTGAGCGCCGGTCCGCGGGGCGCGAAGCTCGACGGCATGGTCTTCAGGTCCTGCCCGACGGGCCTGAGACGCCCGTCGGCGGATCAAACGCGCGGGCCTCGCGCGACGTTCCCGCAGGGGGCTCCGGCCGGTCTCTGGATGGCGGACAAAAAAATCCGAAAAAAAGTGGCCGGGGCTCGGAACGCATCTTTGGCGGGTGTGTTCTTAGGTCTGCGGAGGCGGCGACGCCCCCCCCCGACTTGAGACTGGTGAATTGCCAGTCTGCCGTCTCCGCACCCCTTTTCTCGATGATGCACACACTGGGCGGACCTTCGCGGTCCGCCCGTCTTCTTGTGCGCCCGGCGCCGCGGCTCAGCGGGCGGTCATGTGGAGCACCACGTCGGCGCGGCGGCGCAGCGGCCGGGCCTGGCCGGCGGCGTTCACGGCGCCGTTCTGGCCGGCGGCGGCGATCTTGACGGTCTCGGCGGGAACCCCGGCCTTGGCCAGGGCGGCGGTGACCGCCTCGGCGCGGCGACGGGAGAGGTCCAGGTTGGCGTCCGGCGCGCCGGTGGCGTCGGCCAGGCCCGTGACGTCGACGCCGGTGACGGCGCAGGTCTTGGAGGCCTGGGCGGCCGCGGAGATCACCGCCTGGCTCTCCTTGCCGATCTCGGCGGAGTCCTGCTCGAAGTAGACCTGCACGGTCTGGTCGGCGCAGCGCGCCGGCGCGCGGACCACGCGGTCGCGGGCGCTTTTCATGGTGTTGCAGGCGCTGAGCGAGACGAGGGCTCCGATCGCGACGGCGAGGGTGGCGGCGGTCGTTCTGGCGATCATGCTTGAAGCCCCTGTTGTCTTGGCCTGGGCCGCCGCGTGTGGCGACGTCGGCCATCGGGAGGACTCGTACACGTTTGCGCACGCCTTCGCCCGTCCCCTCAAGCGAAACGTCAGGCCCGCGGCGCGGTTCCTCGGAACCGGCGCCGTCGCGCGCCGTTGGTGCAGGACTGCCCAGACTGGAACGGAGATTTCCCATGGTCGATGCGCGCCTGAATGCCGACGAGAGAGCCGAGGTTCGCGCCGGGGCGGTGGATGATCACGCCGTGGCCAAGGATCTGCGGGAAGCCTACGAGCGCGGCCGGCGCGACGAGCGCGGCGCGCGCAAGCGCCACCCCGTCGTGGTGACCCTGACCGTCGTCGCCGCGGTGGTCGGCGTGGGCGCGCTGGCGCTGGCCGCGGTGAACGGCTCGTTCGGACGCGCCGGCGGCGTGGTGGACGACAGTCTGGCCACCGCCGTCACCCAGGCCCGTCCGCAGGTGGACGACGCCGCCAGCCAGGCGGCGAAGTCCTTGCATGACGCCGGAGCCGCGGCCAAGTCCAAGGCGGACGGCAAGTCCTGATAGGTCTATCAGCTTGGGGGCAATGCAGACGTTCCGGCGCATCGACGTCATCGCCAATTGCGCATCCGGCAGCGTGGGCAAGACCGCGCCTGCCGAGATCGAGAAGATCCTCGCCGAGAAGAGCCTGCAGGCTAATATCTGCGCGCCGGAACCCGGCGATCTGGAGCGTTGCCTGCGAGAGGTCGTGGCCTCCGCGCCGGACCTGCTGATCGTTCTGGCCGGCGACGGGACGGCGCGCGCCGCGGCCGAGCTCTGCGGGCCGGACGGACCGGTGATCGCGCCGCTGCCGGGCGGAACCATGAACATGCTGCCGCACGCGATCTATGGCGTGCGCTCGTGGCAGGAGGCGCTGAGCCTGGCGCTCGACAAGGGCTATGAGCGGCCGATCGGCGGCGGGACGGTGGATGGTCACAGCTTCCTGGTGGCCGCCATCCTCGGCTCGCCGGCGCTGTGGGCCCCGGCCCGCGAGGCCGCGCGGCACGGCAAGCCGCGGGTCGCCTGGATGCGCGCGCGCCGCGCCATGCGCCGGGCGTTCTCCGGGCGGCTGCGCTACAGCCTGGACGGCGGAGAGCGGCGCAAGGCCGAGTCGATGATCTTCATGTGCCCCCTGACCTCTCGGGCGCTGGATAACGACGAGGCGTCGCTGGAAGCCGCGGCCCTGGACATCAACGGGGCCGCCGACCTGTTCAAGCTGGGCTTCCACGCGGTGACCGGCGACTGGCGCGACGCCGCCGTGGTGCAGACCGAGCGCTGCCGCCAGGCCTGGGTCTCGGCCCAGCACGGCATCCCGGCGATCCTCGACGGGGAGTCGGTGACGCTGAAGCGGGGGTCCGAGGTGCGCTACAAGCCAAGGGTGGCCCGTATCCTGGCCATTCCGAAGGACGCCTGAGACCCGTGACCCTCCGGTTGGCGCATCTGTCCGACATCCATTTCGGCGGCGAGAACGTCGCCGCCGTGGCCGGGGCGCTGGCGCACGTCAACGCCGGCGCCTTCGACCTGGTGGTGGTGACCGGCGACCTGACGCGGTTCGCGGAGATCCCCGAGTTCGAGGCGGCGGCCGCCTGGATGGCGAAATTCACCGCGCCGAAGCTGGTCTGCCCGGGCAATCACGACGCCCCGTACATCGCCTGGGCCGAGCGACTGTTCGCGCCCTTCCGCCGCTATGAGCACGCCATCGGGCCGGTGACCCAGACATTCATGGGCGACGGCCTGGTCGTGCGCGGGCTGAACACCGCGCGCGGCGCCCAGCCCCGGCTCAACTGGTCAAAGGGCCAGATCTCACGGCGCCAGGTGCGCAAGGTGGTCGACAGCTTTGAGACTGCCTCGCCCGACGCCGTGCGCATCGTGGCGTGCCACCACCCCCTGATCGAGATGGTCGGCGGGCCGATGACGGCTCGGGTGTGGGGCGGGCCGTCCGCGGCCCTGGCGTTTGCCGAGGCCGGCGTCGACCTGGTGCTGTCGGGCCACATCCATGCGCCCTTCACCTGGCCCTATCCCTGCGGCGATGGTCGCACCTATGCGGTCGGGGCCGGCACGCTGTCGATCCGTGAGCGGGGCACGCCGCCGGGATTCAATGTGATCGACATAGACAGGGCGACGATCCGCATCGCCGCCCTGTCCTGGACCGGCTCGCATTACGAGCCGTATCGCACCTGGAATGTCGATCGCCGGGCCGTCTAGAGGTTCGTGCCGCGGCCGCGGATGAAGTTCATGACCAGCGAGACCACGAACAGGATCAGGAAAACGTAGAAGACGAGCTTGGCGATGCCGATCGCGGCGCCGGCGATCGTCGTGAAGCCAAGGAGACCGGCGATCAGGGCGACCACCAGGAAAGTCAGGGCCCAGCCGAGCATGGGGTTTCTCCATCCGCGCCGTGCATGGCGCTACGAAGCCACCAACGCCCGTGCGGCTCGGCCGTTCCGCCCTAGCTCTTGGGCGGCGGCGCCTTGGGCGCGAAGAAGGCGGCCATGACGGCGGTGAGGATGCGCGGATTGCGGATGATCACCGTGGCCGCGGCGCCGACGGCGGCCAGGGCCACCAGCGGCCGCTCGCGGGCCAGGTCGATGAGCTTGGCGGTCAGGTTGATGTCGTCGCCCTTCACCGGCTTCGGCGGGCGGGCCTTGCGGGTGATGACGAAGGCGGTGATCACCGCCATCAGCGCCACGACAAGGGCGACCGCCGCCGCGCCCCAGGCCGGGCCGATGTAGTCACGCACCGCGGCGTAGAGCGAGAAGGCCAGGGCCACAACGCACACGACCGCCGCCGCGGCGATCGCGGCGACGGACGCAATGAGTCCGACGATCTTCCTGAAGATCACGTCCTGAAGATCAGCGGCGCGACGTGGAGGCGAGCAGCAGGCCGATCAGCACGCCGATGCCGAGCGCGGCGCCGGTGGCCGCCAGCGGACGCTCGCGCACCCGCTCGGTGACATACTGCGAGGCCTCGTCGAACTGCTGGCCGGCAGTGTCGGAGTAGGCGCGGGTCTGGGCCCGCAGCTGCTCGATGCCTTCGGCAACGGCCTTCTCGATCCGCTTGGCGGCGTCGGCGAAGGAGCGCTGCGCCTCGGCGGAGAGCTTGGCGGCCTTGTCGGTGGCGGCGTTCACCGCGGCCTTGGTTTCGTCGGCGGCGTAGTCAACGGCGTTCGCGGGCATTCTTTAGGTCTCCGAAACAGGGGGCCCGGTCAGCGCCGGGGAAGCGCTAGCCTCAACGTTGGCTATCGTAGCCGGTTCCCGGGCGCGGGGCAAAGGCGCGGTGGGAGCCGGGGCGGCGCAAAACGGTGTTTGCCGTGCATGGTTCCTGTCGCCTGCGCGCGCGGCGCGCCCTATGTTCGCGATGATGACGCTAGGCAACCCCGACCACAGCGACGGGCATCGCAGGCTTGAGCTGGCGCTCGACGTCGCCGGACTCGGCGAATTCGAGTGGGACGTGGCCGCCGGCCGCTTCGAGGTCAGCGCGCGGATGGCGGCGATCACCGGCCTGCCGGCAGGGTCGATGCCGGTGGAGCATTCGAGCCAGCTCGAACCCTTCATGCAGCCCGCCGACGGCGAGATGTTCCGTGCGGAAGCGGGCCGCCAGCGGCCGGCCGGCGCCTATGAGTTCGAATTCCGCTATGTGCGGCCGGACGACGGGCGGATCGTGTGGATCCGGGTGGCGGGAATCCTGAACCGCGACGCGGCGGGCCAGCCCGCCAACGTCACCGGCATCGTCCAGGACATCACTCACGCCCGCGAGGAGGAGACCCAGCGCCAGACCCTGATGGCCGAGCTGGATCACCGGGTTAAGAACGTGCTGGCCGCGGTCCAGGCGCTGGCGGTGCAGACGGCGCGGCGGACCACGTCGCTGGACGCCTTCCTGCAGAACTTCTCCGGGCGGCTGAAGGCCATGGGCTCGGCCAACGAGCTGCTGACCGCGGCGCGCTGGCGCGGCGCGGCCATCGACCACCTGGCCGCGGCCGAACTGGGCGCGTTGGCGCAAGGCCAGGCGACGTGGGAAGGGCCGGAGCTGTTCCTGACGCCGCGGGCGGCCAATGCGCTGGCGCTCGGCCTGCACGAATTGGCGGCCAACGCGGTGAAGTTCGGGGCGCTGTCGACCGACACAGGCCGCGTGCGCGTGCGCTGGAGCAAGACGGCGGACGGCGGTTTCGAGCTCGTCTGGACCGAGACCGGCGGGCCCACGGTCACGGCGCCGACCCGACGCGGCTTCGGCTCCACCCTGCTGGAGGAGGTCACCAGCCGCGAGCTGAACGGGGCGACCGCCATCGACTATCGCCCGGCGGGCGTGGTGGCGAAGCTGCACGCCGGCGCGGCGGCCGTGGCACCGCGGCCCGAGACCGTGCCCGAGGTACCCGCAGCCCGGCCGGCGGAGACCCTGGTCACCGCCAGCGGCCCGGCCAGCCTGAAGGGCGCTCGGGTGCTGATCGTCGAGGACGCGGTTCTGCTGGCCATGGAGCTGGAAAGCGGGCTGTCGGAGGCCGGCGCGATCGTGATCGGCCCGGCCTATGAGCTGGAGGAGGCCATGGGTCTGCTGGACCAGCCGATCGACGCGGCGGTGCTGGACGCCAACCTCAACGGCCATTCGGTGAGCCCGGTGGCCGAGGCGCTGCAGGCGCGCAAGGTGCCGTTCGTGTTCGCCACCGGCTATGGCGAGGCGGGCGGGGCGCCCGGTGACTTCGACGCGCCGGTGATCCGCAAGCCCTATGACGTAACCCAGGTGGCCGCGGCGCTGGCCGAGCTGCTCCGCCGCTAGACCCTGTATGCGGGCGATTCCGTCGCACCCCTGAGACAAGGCGCCGCCTCGGCGCGGGGCGAGCGGGGCTGTATTGAAGAGCGCTAGGGGGGCCTGCGGCTACTCGCAGGGGCCGGACCGGCGGCCCAGGGACTTCGCCCGCGTCACGCGACCCGACCTCCTAACCATCGCCTTCGGCGGACCTGTCCGCCTCCTGCGCCGCCCAGAGCCACTGGGCCGACAGCTCCAGGAACGACATCCTGAGCTCGGCGGTGGGGGCGCTTTCGGCGATCTCGCTGGCCGCGAGCGCGCGAAGGACATAGTCCGCGCGCCGGGCCGTTTCGGGGTCTGACACGCTGCACGTCCTTGGCCTGAAGCGGGGCTCAGGGGAACGCGCGCCGATGAATCCGGTTTCGCGGTTAGATCACGCCTTTCGCGCGCAGTTCGCCCAGACGCTCGGCCGTGCAGCCCGCGCGGGCGGCGAGCACCTCGTCGGTGTGTTGTCCCAGCTCCGGGCCGGGCCAGCGGACGGAGCCGGGCGTGCGCGACAGCTTCGGGAAGGCGTTCTGCATACGGATCGGGCCGAACACCGGATGATCCGTGGTCACGATGGTGTCGCGCGCCAGGTATTGCGGGTCCTCCAGCATGTCGGGGGCGCGGAAGACGCGGGACGAGGGCACGCCCTTGGCCTCCAGCAGCTCCAGCAGGGCGTCGAGGGTGTGGCGGCCGGTCCATTCGGAGACGATGGCGTCGAGTTCAGCCTGGTTCACGCCGCGGCTGGCGTGGTCGACGAACTTCGGATCGGTCTTCAGGTCTGGGCGGCCCATGGCCTCGGTGAGGCGCGCGTAGACGTTGTCGCCGTTACCGCCGATCAGGATCAGCTCGCCGCCCGCGCAGGGATAGGCGTTGGAGGGCGCGATGCCGGGCAGGACCGAGCCGGAACGCTCGCGGACATAGCCGGTGATGTCGTACTCGGTGATCAGGTTCTCCATGACGCCCAGCACGCTCTCGTAGAGCGCCGCGTCGATCACCTGGCCCCGGCCGGTGCGGTCGCGCTCGTGCAGCGCCATGGTGATGCCCATCACCGCATGCATGGCCGCCAGGCTGTCGCCGATGGAGATGCCGGCGCGGGCCGGGGCGCGGTCCGGCTCGCCGGTGACGTAGCGCAGGCCGCCCATGGCCTCGCCGATCAGGCCGTAGCCAGCGCGTTTGGCGTAGGGGCCGGTCTGGCCGAAGCCGGAGACGCGCGCCATCACGAGTTTCGGGTTGTCGGCGGAAAGCTGCTCGTAGGAGAGACCCCACTTCTCCATGGCGCCGGGGCGGAAGTTCTCGATCACCACGTCGGCCTGGGCGATCAGCTGTTTGGCGAGGGCCTGGCCCTCGGGCTGGCGCAGGTCGAGGCCGACCGACTTCTTGTTGCGCCCGATCACCGGCCACCAGGGGGACAGGCCCTGGGGCAGGCTGCGGCCCCACTGGCGCATGGGATCGCCGACCTTGGGGTCCTCGATCTTGATCACCTCGGCCCCGAAATCACCCAGGATCTGGCCGGCGAAGGGCCCGGCGATCAGGGTGCCCATCTCGATGACGACGAGGTCAGCCAGCGGGCCGGTGGCGGTCTTGGGGGCGGTCATCGAAGGCTCCGAAGGTTTGAGCGCGACCCAGAGCCGGTCGAGCGCGGCCTTGTCAATCGCGCGCGGCGCGGTCCATCTGCCAGGAGACGCCTGCCAGAGACGTTGACGGAGCAAGCCCCTTGCGGACCCCCATGATCGTTCGAGCCGCGCTGCTGGCGCTCACCCTGGCCGCCGGTTCGGCCGCCGCTGCGCCGCGCGGGCTGAGCGCCGGGGCCGTGGCCTCGCCGGACCGCTACGGGGCGCTGGCCGCCCAGGAGGTGCTGAAGGCCGGCGGCAATGCGGTGGACGCCGCGGTGGCCACAGCCTTTGCCCTGGCGGTGACCTATCCGGAGGCCGGCAACCTCGGCGGCGGCGGGTTCATGACCCTCTACGTCGACGGCAAGCCCTACTTCCTGGACTACCGCGAGACCGCGCCGGCCCGGGCCAGCGCCAACATGTACCTGGACGCCAAGGGCCAGCCGATCGTCGAGGCGAGCCTAGTGGGGCCGCTGGCCGCCGGCGTGCCCGGCACGGTGCGCGGCATGGCCGACGCCCACGCCAAGTTCGGCAAGCTCGCCTGGGCGCGGGACCTGGCGCCGGCGATCCGCCTGGCGCGAGATGGTTTTGTGGTCACCCCGGCCGGAGCCAAGGAGCGCGCCGACGCCGCCCCGGCGTTCAAGGCGCAGAACTTCGATCGCTACTTCGGGGCGATGAAGGCCGGCGCGAACTTCCGCCAGCCGGAGCTGGCTGCGACGCTCACCCTGATCGCCAAGGACGGGGCGAAGGGCTTCTACGAGGGCAAGACCGCCGACCTGATCGTGGCGCAGATGGACCGCGGCGCGACAAAGGGGCTTATCAGCCGCGCGGACCTGGCCGGCTACAAGGCCGCCTGGCGCACGCCGGTGGAGGGCGAGTGGCGCGGCTTCCACGTGATCACCGCCCCGCCGCCGAGTTCGGGCGGGATCGCGCTCCTGCAGATGCTGGGGATGAAGGCCGACGACAAGGCTCTGTTCAAGGGCGTGGCGCTGAACAGCCCGCAGTACATCCACCTGGTCTCGGAGATCGAAAAGCGGGTGTTCGCCGACCGGGCGGAGTACATGGGCGACCCGGACTTCTGGAAGGTGCCGGTCGCGGCGCTTACCGACCCGGCGTACATCGCCCGGCGGGCCCGCGAGGTCGACCCGGCCAAGCCCTCGGCGACCAAGGCGGTGAAGCCGGGCCTCGAGAAGCCGCAGACCACGCATTTCTCGATCGTCGACAAGTGGGGCAACGCCGTCTCCAACACCTACACGCTGAACGGCTCGTTCGGGGCCGGCGCGGTGGTCGAGGGCGCGGGCTTCCTGCTGAACGACGAGATGGACGACTTCTCGGTGAAGCCCGGCGCGCCCAACCAGTTCGGGGTGGTGGGCGGCGACGCCAACGCCATCGCGCCCGGCAAGCGGCCGCTGTCGTCGATGACGCCCACTATCCTGACCAAGGACGGGCGCCTGGCCATGGTGATCGGCACGCCGGGCGGGTCGCGGATCTTCACCTCGGTGTTTCAGGTCCTGGCCAATGTCTACGACTTCGGCCAGCCGCTGCCGAAAGCGCTGGCGACCCTGCGCTTCCATCACCAGCTGCTGCCGGAGAACACCCTGTTCACCGAGCCCTATGCGCCGATGCCCGCCAAGCTGGCGGCGGCGGTGAAGGCGCGCGGCTACAAGATCGAGGACCAGGGCTTCAACGGCGACATCGAGGCCATCGAGATCGCCGGCAAGACGCCGGGGCCGGCGTCCGACCCTCGCCAACGCGGCGTGCCCCTGGTGGTCCCCTAGACGGAGCCTTCACTTCGCGGCGTCCTGGGCGTAAGCGGGCGACATGAGCGCATACCTCTTCGATCCGCCCGCCGTCGCAGCCGTTCCCGTGGAGGGAGGAGGCCAGTTTCCGGTTCGCCGCATCCTTTGCGTGGGCCGGAACTACGCCGCCCACCGCCGCGAGATGGGCGGCGACGACCGTGACCCGCCGTTCTTTTTCGCCAAGCCCGCCGACGCCATTGTCCCGCCGGGGCGCGACGTCGCCTATCCGCCGAAGACCGCCAACCTGCATCACGAGATCGAGCTGGTGGTGGCGCTGAAGGCCGGCGGCAAGGACGTGCCGGTGGAGAAGGCGCTCGATCTGGTGTTCGGCTACGCGGTCGGCGTCGACATGACCCGGCGCGACCTGCAGAACGCCGCCAAGGACAAGGGCCAGCCGTGGGATGCGTCCAAGGGCTTCGACGCCTCGGCGCCGATCTCTGAGATCAAGCCGTGGACGGGGCCCGCGCCGCAGGGGCGGATCGCGCTCTCGGTGAACGACCAATCCAAGCAGGACGCGACCGTCGCCGACATGATCTGGAACACCGCCGAGATCATCTCCGAGGCCTCCAAGCTCTGGACGCTGAAGCCCGGCGATCTGATCTACACCGGCACGCCGGAGGGCGTGGGGCCGCTGGTGCGGGGCGATCAGGTGACGGGCGAGGTCGAGGGCGTGGGCAAGCTCAGCTTCAAGGTCGTCTGAGCATGGGCCTGACCCTCTACTCCGCCTGGCGCGCCACGGCGCCCTACCGGGTGCGGATCGGCCTGCAGCTCAAGGGCCTGTCCTACGACTACGTGCCGCTCGACCTGATCAAGGGCGAGCAGCGCGAGCCGGCCTACAAGGCGGTCAATCCGCAGGGGTTGACCCCGGCGCTCGATCTGGGCGACGGCGATATCCTGACCCAGAGCCTGGCGATCCTGGAGTGGCTGGAGGAGACGCATCCGGAGCCCCCGATCCTGCCGAAGGACGCGCTGGCCCGGCAGCGGGTGCGGACCATGGCGCTGATCATCGCCTGCGACATCCACCCGCTGAACAACACCCGGGTCGGGCGCGCGCTGAACAAGCTCGGCGTCAACAAGGACGACAACCTCGCCTGGGTGCATCGCTGGATTTCCGACGGGTTCGACACCCTGGAGCCGATGGTGGCGAAGTATGGCCGCGGCTTCGCCTTCGGCGAGACGCCGACGATCGCCGACTGCTGCCTGATCCCGCAGGTCTATTCGGCGAACCGCTATGAGCTGGACCTGGCGCCCTGGCCGGCGATCCGGGCGGCCAACGAGCGCGCCCTGGAACACCCCGCGTTCCAGGCGGCTCATCCCAACAAGCAGCCCGACGCGGTATTGACCTGACATGCTCGACGACCTGAAGGCCAACAACCGGGCGTGGGCGGCGCGCAAGACCGCCGCGGACCCCGGCTTCTTCAAGCGGCTGGAGGGCCAGCAGGCGCCGGAATATCTGTGGATCGGCTGTTCCGACAGCCGGGTGCCGGCCAACGAGATCGTCGACCTGGATCCCGGCGAGCTGTTCGTGCACCGCAATGTGGCGAACCTCGCCCCGCCGCAGGACGCCAACTACCTGTCGGTGCTGCAGTTCGCGGTCGATGTGATCAAGGTGAAGCACATCATGGTCGTCGGCCACTACGGCTGCGGGGGCATCGCCGCGGCGGTGGACGGCGTGCGGCGCGGCCTGGTGGACCATTGGCTGCACCCGATCCGCGAGGTCTGCCACGAACACCGCCACGAGCTCGACGCGATCCCCGAGGAGCGCGAGCGGCTGAACCGGCTCTGCGAGCTCAACGTGATGCGCCAGGTGAAGAACGTGGCCTCTGACGTGTTCGTGCAGGACGCCTGGGCGCGGGGCCAGACCCTGTGCGTGCACGGCTGGGTCTATTCGCTGTCGACCGGGCTGGTGAACGACCTGGGCGTCACCATCGGCGGACCGGAAGACCTGGCCGCGCTGGACGGCGGCTAGCCGCCCTTCACCTGGATATGAGCCTCGGCCTTGCGGCCCTCGGCGTCGATGACCGTGACGGTGTAGAAGCCGGCGACGGCCGGGCGCCAGATCACCTTGTCGCCGACCGGGTCCGCCTTCAGCGGCGCGCCGTCCACATACCAGGTGAGGTCTTCCCCGCCGGCCGCCAGGGCCAGGCCGCGCGCGGTGGGGCCGAAACCGGTCACCTGAACCGTGGCCTGGTCGGGCGGGAAGATCAGGCGCGGACCGGCTGAGGCGGTCCTGAGCTCGGTGAGCGCCTCCGGCGCCTGGGGCGGGGCGATGGACCTTGGCGCGGAGGGGTGCGCGCCGATGAGGTCGGCGGCCTGGAACAGCAGGGGCAGCGCCTGTTCGCGGCCGGTGAGCCCGCCGCGTGCGCCGCCGTCCGGGCGCCCGGTCCAGACGATCACCACGTAGCCGCCGACCACCCCGGCCGCCAGCGCATCACGGAAGCCGTAGGAGGTGCCGGTCTTGAAGGCCATGGCCGGACGGTCGCGGGTGAGCGCCGTGGGCGTGGCGCCGGCCGGCGGCGGGGTCTCACGCAGGATGTCGAGCACCTGGCCGGCGGCTTCGGCGGTGACCAGGCGGTGGCCGCGTTCGTGGCGTCGGCGTGTGGCCTCCAACTCCGTGAGCGCCAGGGGCTTGGCGACGCCGCCGTCGCCGAGCGCCGCATAGAGCGTAGCCAGGTCGCGCAGGGTGACGCCGACGCCGCCGAGCGCGATGGCCAGGCCCGGCGCCTTGGTCTGGGCCTGGGGGCGGTTGAGGGTGACGCCGGCGGCGGCCAGGCGGGCCTCGAAGGCGCCGGGGCCGATCTTGGCCAGGGTGGCCACGGCCGGGACGTTCAGCGACTGGGCCAGCGCATCGCGGGCCGAGACCTTGCCGTGGAACGCGCGGTCGAAGTTCTCCGGCTGGTAGTCGGCGAAGCGGCGCTGGACATCGTCGATCTGGGTGTCCGGGGCGGCGATTCCGTCCTCGAAGGCCATGGCATAGATGAAGGGCTTGAGCGTCGAGCCGGGCGAGCGGCTGGCGCGCGTCATGTCGATCCAGCCGCCGGGGCCGGCGAGGTCGGCCGAGCCCACCAGGGCGCGGACCGCGCGGCCATCGATCTCGACCACCAGGATGGCCGTGGTGGTGCCTTCGCCCTGGGCCACGGCGGTGGCCTTGGCGATGGGTTCCAGGCGCGCCTGCATGGCCGCGTCGATCGTCGAGACCACAGTGGCCTGGGAGGTGGGCGCGGCGCGGGCCAGCTCGCCGGTGGCGTGCCAGGCGTAGGCGGGGAACACCGCGCGGGCCGGCAGGGGCTCGGTGGCGGCCTCCCGGGCGGCGTCGGCGGTGAGGGTGCGGTTGCGGACCAGCTTGGCGAGGACCTGGGCGCGGGCGGCCTTGGCGATGGCCGGCTTACGGTCGGGGCGCCTGGCTTCGGGGGACTGCGGCAGGGCGATCAGCAGGGCCTGTTCGCCGTCGGTGAGCTCGGCGGGCTCGTGGCCGAAATAGGCGAGGCTGGCGGCGCGGACGCCCTCCAGGTTGCCGCCGTAGGGGGCGAGCGTCAGGTAGAGCGCCAGGATCTGGCGCTTGGTGAAGCGGGCCTCGAGCTGCAGGGCGCGGACCATCTCGATCAGCTTGGACGGGATGGTGCGCGGGCGCGGCTCCAGCAGGCGCGCGGTCTGCATGGTCAGCGTCGAGGCGCCGGACGTGGCGCGGCCATGCGCGGCCATGGCGGCCGCAGCGCGGATCACCGCGGCGGGGTCGACGCCCGGGTGGACCCAGAAGCGCGCGTCCTCCACGGCCACCACACGTTTCAGGAAGCTGGGGTCGGTGCGGTCGAGGTCGGCGCGCAGGCGCCAGCGGCCGCTCTCCACCGGCAGGGCGCGCAGCCAGGCGCCGTTGCGGTCGAGGACCACCGGCGAGGCGCGGTTGGCGCGGCTGAGGTCGGGCGGGAAGGCCAGGTCCAGGCCGAACAACACCGTCTCCGTGGCCAGCAGACCGAGGAGCGTGACGGTCAGGCGCCGAACCAGGCGCTCCACGATCAGTTCCCGGCGGCGATGGCCGCGCGCCGGGCCGACGTGCGGGCGGCGACCGAGGGACGGTACATGTCGCGAGCCTCGGCGCCCGGCAGCAGGAAGTCTCCCGGGGTCACCGCGCGGGCGATGTAGGCGAAGGCGAACTCGCCGCCGCCGGCCAGCGCCGTGGCGGCGACGAAGCGGTCGTCGCGGGCCTCACGCAGGTTGGCGTAGGTGAGTTTGCCCAGGAAGCGGAAGGGTCCGTCCTGGCCGCCCTCGACGATGCCGTCGGCCTCGCCCAGCACGGTCTCGACCTCGAAGCCCGCGGGCAGCGGGTCGTCGACCACGAGCTGGGTGGTGCGCGCCTGGGCGGAGCGGCCGGAGACCAGCACGATCACCCGGTCGCCCTGCTTCAGACCCTGCAGGTTCGGGCTCTCGCCCTTCATCGTGAAGATCTGCTTCGAGAGCGTCAGGCCGCGCGCATTGGCCTCCGGCGCGGTGGTGGGCGCGCCGGTCACGGTGACCGTGCGCCAGATCGGGCCGGTCCCGACGTTGGAGAAGCGGGCCGAGGCCAGCTTGCCGATCGACCACCGCGGCGCGCCCGGGCTGCCGGCCATCGGCGTCGCCCCCTGGGCGGCGATCCTGGCCGGGCCGGAGGCGCGCAGCATGGCGTGGGCGGCCTGCAGCAGGCGCGCCTCCTCCTGGGTGTTGAGCTCGTCGGGGTTGCGGACCAGATCCTCCATCTTGCCTTCCAGACGGTGGGCGACGTCGGGCTCGCCGGCCTCATAGGCGAGCGAGACCATGGCGGCGAGATCGCGCAGCGGGCTCTGATACCAGTCCCACTCCTCCTTGTAGCCGAGCGCCGCCTCGGCCTGGGCGAAGCCCGAGCGGGCGCGGGCCCTGTCGCCCATCAGGGCCAGGCCGGTGGCCACCTGGGCGCGGGCCAGCGGCGAGGCGACCGACTTCAGCTGC
>Ga0105248_10000111_pt1 | contig 91627 bp, 73 predicted proteins | sample KBSS34metaG_FD_81524 | JGI IMG/M metagenome (GOLD analysis project Ga0105248, IMG submission 81524) | Switchgrass rhizosphere microbial communities from Kellogg Biological Station, Michigan, USA - KBS S3-4 metaG | ecosystem: Host-associated > Plants > Roots > Rhizosphere > Soil | place... | reverse complement strand
CGGCGCCCTCCAGGTGGGCGCCGGCGAGCCTGGCCCCGCGGGCGATGGCCGGGTCGGCGCGCCGCGCGACGGTGAGGGCGTTCGCCCGGGCCGCCTGCCCGGCGTTGCCGTCGGCGAGGACACGCGCCGCCCAGGCGACCACGGTCGCGTCGCCAGCCATGCCACGGACGAAGTCGACCATCAGCGGGGACATCACCCGGGCGGCCAGCACGTCCTCGTCGCCGGCCGGCGCCTCGGCGCCCCTCGCGGTTGCGGCCACGTCGGCCACGTCGGGCGCGTACGCCGCGTCGGCCGCCTTCGCGGCGGCGGCCCGGGCGGCCAGTCCGCGGGCGGCCGCGGCGGCGACGAGGTACTCCATGACGGACTGGTGGATGAAGGTGAAGCCGCCGTCCTCCGCGCGGACGAGCAGGCTGCCCGAGCCGACCATGTGGGCGGCCTGGCCGGAGTCGAGCTGGCTCGCGTCGGGCCGGTCCGTCATCGCGTCGAGGGCCGCGCTGGTCGTCGCGGCCAGCTCCGACAGGTTGATCACCTGGTCGGTGGTGCGCCACAGCCGCAGCGCGAGCGCGGTGACGGCCTCGCGGCGCTCGCCCGCGGACAGCGCCGGCCCCGCGCCGGGTGGCCGGGCCCGCCGCTCCTCGTAGCGCAGCCACTCCTCGATCAGCTCGCCGTAGAGGTCCGCCGAGCTGATCATTCCGGTCCTGGCCTGGACGGCGCGCAGCCGGTCGGTGTCCAGCGACGCGATGAAGCCCAGCATCCGCGGGTTGTGCGAGAGCCCGAGCAGGTCGCGGATGTCGTGGATCAGCTGGAGGCGCTCCCTGGCCCGGGCCGCGTCGCCGTGGTACAGCCGGACGAGGAACTGCTCGATCTGCCACTCGGTGAAGTCCCCGACCTCGGCGATCCGGCTGGCGGGCAGCAGCTCGACCCGGGTGCCGAGCGCGCCGCGGACCTGGCCGTGGGAGAGGAAGTGCTGGGTCCGACTGGTCACGACGATCTTCGCCTGGCCCTCGACGGCCTCCAGCAGCCGGCCGAGGTGCTCGGCGGCGGTCTCGTAGGTGACCCGCAGCGCGAGCTCGTCGAACCCGTCGAACAGCAGCACCAGCCGACCGCGGCGCAGCATGTACCGCAGCACCGAGACGTCGACCCGCTGCTCGCCGGAGGCGACGAGGTGGGCGGCGACCAGCTCGTCGACGCTGTGTGCCTTCTCCATCGTGCGCAGGTCGATGAGCAGTGGGATCAGATGCGGGCGCAGGTCGGGCAGGGTGCGGGCGAGCTCGTGCAGGCAGAACGTCTTGCCGCGGCCGAAGTCCCCGAGGATCAGGACGAACCGCGCCGAGTCGGCGGTCAGCCAGTCGACGACCTGGCCCAGCAGGTCCCCGCCGCCGGGCGGGGCGGCGGCGACCGGCTCGAGGGCGCCCAGCCCGGCGGAGCCGGGGCCGCCGTCGACCAGGTGGAACCGCTGCGGCAGGTAGAGCGGCGGCGGGTAGAGCCGGTCGGCAGCCAGCCGCTGGCCCTGCCGGCGCAGGTAGCCGCGCAGGTCGAGCAGGCCCTGGTACTCGACGAAGCTGCGCAGCCGCACGCCGCACGCCGCGGCCTGGCGGACCAGCTCGTCCGGCGCCGGCAGCGGCCCGCCGTAGACGAGGTCGGAGGTCAGCTGTGGATCGGTCGCCGCGTACTGGCGATGGACGTGCTCGACGAAGCGGGCGACGACGGCCTCGTCGACGCCGTCCTCGGCGATCCCGACCGGTCGCTGCTCGAACACCGAGCCGTGCGGGACGGTGACCCGCAGATACTCGGGCGCGACGCCGGCGGGCGAGATCCGGGTGACCGTCGCGCCCGGGGAGGACAGCTCGGCGATCTCGGTGATCCGGTCGGTGAGCGACTCGGCGCGCCGCCCGCCATGGCCGTCCGCGCCGGCGGGCGCACCGGTCAGCGCGTGCTCGCCGGAGCCCGCCCGCCCGCCTGCGGCCGCCGCGCCGTCCGCTGCCCGCGGCCGCCGGGTCGGGCGCGGGAACGTCGTGCCCGCGTGCTCCCAGCGGGCCCGGTAGGTGACCGTGCCCGCGGGGCCGGCCTCGTCGGCGGCCCGCCAGGCGCCGCTGCGGCGGGAGAACCGGCGGTCCAGCCGGGTCAGCTCGGTGCGGTCGACCCGGATGAGCTGGTAGCGGACCGCGGACTCGGCCGTCGGCACGGGATGCGGCGGATGCGCGCTGATCAGCGGCGTGCCGGAGCGGGGCAGCCGCGCCGGCACCGCCGGCAGCGGTGCCGTCGACGTCGGCCCGCCGTGGCCGTGCGCGGCGACCAGCAGGTTCAGGTGGCCGCCGAGGATCAGGTCGGCGCCGTCGGCGTCGGTCGCCTTCGTCGAGCTCACCCGGTCGGCGGCGAGCGGCGGGTGATGCCCGACGGCGACCCGGAACCAGCCGGCGCGCTCGTAGCCGGCGAGCCGGTCGGCGAACCAGCGGGCCTGCGCTTGGCCGACCTCGCCGTGGTCGTCCGCCTGCCGGTGGCTCATCGCCATCGTCGAGTTCAGACCGGCGACGACCAGGCGCAGGTCGGGCATCGCGTACAGGGTCCACTCCTGCCCGACGGCGAACGTCCGGTCGGCGAGGTCGCGGTAGACGCTGGCGTGGAAGCCGACGAAGTGCCGCCACTTGCGCCAGTACGGCGGGGTCGGCTCGATCTCCTCGTCCTCGCAGGCGGCGAAGTAGGCGCGGGCCGCGGCCGGGCTGACGTCGCCCCGGCCGGGAACCAGCACGATCCGACGGGTCGGCAGGCCGAGGCGGGCGGCCAGGCGGGCGAGTCGCGGCCCGGCCTGCTCGTACTCACCTCGCCGCCCGGTCAGCGCGACGCCGGTGACGACGACGAGATCCGGGACGACTCCCGGGTTCGCGGCGAGCGACGCCAGGTCGTCGTACAGGGCGTCCCCGAACGGGTCCAGGTGCAGGTCCGGCGTGTGGCCGGGACGCGGCGGCGCGGCCAGCGCCGGCAGGTGCAGCAGCGTCAGGGACTCCCGGCCGCGGTCGGCCGTGTCCGGCCCGTCCGGCTCGGCCGGGCCGACGGTCGGCGGCGCGGGGGAGGGCTGGCCGGCGGGCCTGGCGGCGGCCCGGGCCGTGCGATGCGGCCCGGCGGGCGACCGGCCGGGTGGCTGCCGCGCCGTGGACGGTTCTGGTGCCCCGGTCGTCGCACCCGGCGCAGGTGCGGCGGGCGCCCCCGGTTGCGGCGGCGCCGGCGATCCGGTTCGCGGCGGCCACTGCTGGGTCGGTTCGGCGGGCGGCGGTCGTGCCGCCTGTGGCGACGGACCCACGGGCGCCGGCAGTGCCGGCAGCGCCGGGACGGCGATCGCGGTGCCGGCTGCCGGCAGGCGCTGCGGGCGTGCGGGCGGGACGAGACCGTAGCCGGGGAACGGCGGCTCGTGGTCCGGCTCGGGCCGGCCGGTGTGTGGCTCGAGCAGCCCGCGCACCACCGCCCGTTCGGCCGCGGACCGGTCCAGCCCGACGAGCACCACCATGTTGATCGCGCCGAGCAGCGGGGGGAGCTCGCACGGTTCGATGAGGACCGGCAGCAGGAAACCGTCCCGGTCGTGCGCGATCCGCACGCCGGCCTGCCATTCCTCCCGCACCCAGGAGGCACGGTCCAGGTAGGCCGGCGAGATGACCGCGATCATGCGGTCGGCGTGGGTGAGCGCGGCGTTGATCTGGTCGACGAAGTTCGTTCCGAGCGGGAACGAGCGCCGGTAGAACGCGACCTCGTAGCCGGCGTCCCGCAGCACGTGGTCCAGCCAGCTGCCCCACGGCTCGTCCGGGCCCGCCACGCTGAGAAAGATCCGCGCCGGGCCGCTCGCCGGCGAAACACTCTCTCCCCGCACGTCCCGATAGTCCCAGAACCACGTTTCCCACAGGAGAAAACGCCAAATACGTGCCTACAGGCCTAGCGGGCGGGGTCCAGCGGGTTCAAGCGGACGGGCGGTTGCCCAGCACGTCGGCGTTCGCGGCGGCCTTGGCGACCAGGTCGGGGATGACCTCGCCCAGCTCGCCCGGCGCCCAGCGGCCTGTCCCGCTCGGCGGTCGTGGGCCAGTGATCGATCGGCCACCGAGCCGCTCGCGATCGTGTGCGCGTCGCCACCGCGATGTGCAGGATGGGTGACGGTCGGCGCCGACACCGGACCGACAGCAGATACGGACGTGGTGCTGTGCAGGAGACTGACTTCGCCGAGGTTCTGGCGGCGGTTCGACGGTTCGTGCGCGAACGGGTCGTACCGCTGGAGCAGGACATCGAGGAGACCGACGAGATGCCGGCGGCGCTGCGGTCCGCGGCCGCCGAGATGGGCCTGTTCGGGTTCGCGATTCCCGAGCTCTACGGCGGGCTGGGCCTGTCGATGAGTGAGGAGGTTCGTCTCGTCTACGAGCTGGGCTACACCACGCCGTCGTTCCGGTCGATGTTCGGGACGAACAACGGCATTGCTGGGCATGTGCTGCTCGAAGGGGCGACGGAGGAGCAGCGGAAGACCTGGCTGCCGAAGATCGCCTCGGGGGAGTGGACCACGTCGTTCGCGCTGACCGAGCAGGGCGCCGGCTCCGACCCGGCCGGTCTGGCGACCACCGCCGTTCGCGCCGGCGACGCCTGGGTGATCAACGGTTCGAAGCGGTTCATCACCAACGCGCCGCTCGCCGACGTCTTCATGGTCTTCGCTCGCACCGACTCGCAGGCCTCACCGAGCCGGGGCATCAGCACGTTCATGGTCGAGAAGGGCGCCGCCGGTCTGTCCGTCGGCCCGCGCGACCACAAGATGGGCCAGGCCGGCGCCTGGACCGCCGACGTCCACCTCGACGGCGTGCGGGTGCCGTCGTCGGCGCTCATCGGTGGGGAGGACGGCGTCGGGCGCGGCTACGCGACGGCGCTGCGCTGCCTCGCGCACGGCCGGATCCACATCGCGGCGCTGTGCGTCGGCATGTCCCAGCGCCTCGTCGACGAGTCCGTGGCCTATGCCGCGACCCGGGAGCAGGGCGGCGCGGTGATCGGGACCTACCAGCTGATCCAGGGCCTGCTCGCGGACTCGGCGACCGACCTGTACGCCGCCCGCGCGCTGGTCTGCGACGTCGCCGCCAGGTTCGACGACGGCAGCGACCGGCGGATCGGGCCGTCCTGCGCCAAGTACTTCGCCTCGGAGGCGGTCGGGCGGATCGCCGACCGGGCGGTGCAGATCCATGGTGGTTCCGGCTACATCCGCGGCGTGCCGGTGGAGCGGTTCTACCGGGACGCCCGGCTGTTCCGGATCTACGAGGGCACCAGCCAGATCCAGCAGATCGTCATCGCCCGCGGCCTGCTGGCCCAGGCCGGCTCGTAGGCCCGGCCCCGGCCCGGCGTCCGCCGCCAGGCCAGGAACCGTCGCGAGTGCGTCAGTGCGGGACGACGAAGGTGGCCTCGCCCTTGATGTGGGTGCCGCCGGTCTGCCGGGTGACGAGCAGGTCCAGGTCGACGAGGCGCTGGCCGTTCTCCTCGCGCAGCCCGGTCACGGTCGCCCGGTAGGTCAGCACGTCGCCCGGCCAGGCCTGCTCCCGGAACTGCGTCCTGAACCTGCGCACGTTCGCCGCACCGAAGCAGTCGGTGACGTAGCTGCCGAGGATGCCGGCCTGGAGCATCCCAACGGCGAACACCGTGGGGAAGCCGGCGGCCCGGGCGAACTGTTCGTCGTGGTGGATCGGGTTCAGGTCGCCGGAGGCGCCCTGATAGCGGACGAAGTCGGTGCGGGTCAGCGGCGCGTCGATGAACGGCGCGGGGCCGAGGCCCACCGCCAGGTCCTCCCACTCCGGTCTGGGGCCCAGCACCGGCGGGCTCGCCGCGTCGGCGCCGAGGTCGACGGTTGTCGTCATCGCGCGTCCCCCTTCGCACTGTCGGCCGAGCCGGTCGCGGAGTCGGCCGGTGGCGTCTGGCTGGTGACGATCACCGTGTTCTTCGCCTCGGCGACGAGCCGGCCGTCGGGCGTGCGGAACTCGTTGACGATCTCGATGAAGCGCATCGAGCCGCCGCGCCGGCCCTCCTTGACGTACTCGGCGGCGATCCGGGCCCGGCCGACCAGCCGGGTGCCGGCGCGCGGCGGCTCGCCGTGGAAGACGAACTCCTCGGCGCCGTGCAGCACCCGGCCCAGGTCGACGTCCTTGTTCCCCTCGATGTCCTCCCAGGGCACGTCGGACCCGGCGGACCAGAACGCCGCCGTCATGAGGAAGGTGGCCGGCGAGACGGGCCGTTCGGCCGTCAGGTAGTCGGGGTTGCGCGACTTGGTCGCCCGGGCGAACTCGCGGATCTTGCCGAGTTCGACCTCCATCGTGTAGCCCGGTGTGGGCATGGCAGTCCTTCCCCCGCCACGCGGTGCCGGGCCGCCGGGTCGCGACGGGCGCGGGCAAACACGCGGGGCGATGCGCTGGGCCGTCGGAGGCCGGCGGGGCCTTGTGGCCTCCGGAGGTCACCAGGTCCTGTCCCGATCGTTCGATATCGGGTCTTGCAAGGCTGCCACGGACTCGCCGCGAATGCACCTAGATCGCGGACCGGGCGCCGGCGGTCGTTCGGCCGGCCGCCGTGCCGGCTGCCGATCTCGCCGCCGCGTCCGCCGCGTCCGCCGTTTGCCGCCGCCGGGCAGGGGACGTAGCCGGGCGCGACCCGGGTGACCACGCGGTACTGGGACCGTGGTCACGGAAACGAGCAAACCGTCCACGGATCACCGCTGCGCACCCTAGGCTCGCCGGAGATGGAGCAACGTGCGGCGGACGAACGGCAACGTCTGGACCGGCAACGTCTCGACCGGCAACGTCTGGACCGGCAACGTGTCGGCGGGCAACGTGCCAACGGCCCCGGGAACCGGGGTGCTGGCGGCGGGGGGCTCAGCCGGCACGGCAACGCCGACGCAGGCCGCGGCTCCGACTCCGCGACCTACCCGCTGCGGCGCGGCACCCAGCCGCCGCCGGACGACCCGTCGTCCGAGGCCGAGTCCAGTGGCCGCCACCGCTCGCCGTGGGGCCGGTCCAAGCGGATCCTGCCGATCCGCTGGGGCCGGATCGTCGCCGGCGGTCTCGTCGCCGTGGCCGTGGTCGGCCTGCTCGTCGGCTACGCGCTGCTCAGCGGTGGTGGCTCGAAGCCGGTCGGAACCGCGGGTGACCTGTCGCCGGCCAGCCAGTCGACCGGTGACACCAGCCGCGTCACGGTCGCCGGCCCGACGTCTGCAAACCCCGGGGCGGCGCCGAACAGCGACAGCGCCAGCCCGGCGCCCGGCACGGTCGTCGGAGTGCTGCCCTCCGCGCTTCCCGTCCCGCCGCAGCCGACGGCCACCCGGCCCGCGGCGTCACTCGTCGCGACCCCCGGCGTGCCGCGCAGCACCGGCCCGGTGCTGACGCTCGGGCGGACGGCGGTCAACCTCGGTGAGGTCGACTCCGCCGACACCGTCGACCTCACCAACACCGGCACCGAGTCCTTCACCGTCAAGATCGGCGGGGTTCCCGCCTACCTGACGGCGACACCGCGCGCGACCCGACTCGACCCGGGCTTCCGGACCCAACTGGTCCTCAACCTGGACCGGTCCGCCGCGCCGGTCGGCCAGCTGGACATCCCGATCACCGTCACGCCGGCCGTCGGCACCGGCGGTGGGACTGTTCACGTGACGGCCGTCGTCACCGCCGGCCCGAAGATCCTCTCCGTCACCGGCCCGTCGTCGCTGCGGGCGCAGTCCTGCGCCACCGACCAGGCCCCCGCGACCGGCACGCTGACCGTCGAGGTGCAGGACCCCGTCGGCATGGCCGGCGGCAGCGTCGCGCTGACGGCGCCGAACGGCACCGCCTCCACGGTCACGCTCCAGCTCGGCTCGACCACCGACGACCGGTCCACCTGGACGGCGGCCGTGGGGCCGTCCGCGTCCGCCGGCGCGCTCGGCTACACGGTCACCGTGAAGGACCTCAGCAACCGGGTGGCCACCCGGCAGGGCTCGCTCACCGTCGCCGCCTGCGGCTGACGCCGACGATCGCGCGCGGCCGCGCGGTTGACGTTAAGGAAGCGCATTCGTTACCGTCGGCGCCTTGCGGCCGGACATTGTGCGCGTGCATCTGCACCATCACTCGGGAGTAAATCCTGAACGCGAGGTGCGCCGCGAGATGGGCTCGATCCGTAGTCACGGAAGACGTGGCCCAGACGTCGTGAATGCAACTTGACCACAGTCGTCAACGAGGCGAAACGATGCGGGTGGAGCGCCCGAGCCAGGCCACCGGAAACGCGAAACGCCGTCGTCCAGGAGTTGTGGGGAAACGTCCGAGCCCGTAGGCGATGCCGGTGCCGGCAGCGGAAACCGTGGCCCGTCGGGGCCGAGGCTCAGGGACTCCCTGGCGCAACATTGCGGTCGCGCGCCGCACCCAACGGGCCGGCGAGTGCGATGTGTTACCTGCCGCAAAGTTTACGTGCCGCCCGGCTCGGGGGGTACCGAGCGGCACTATTCCGATAGTGGCAGCAAGCCGCGGGCCGCACAAGCCTTCTGCTCGATAAATCCCGCCGATGGCGGAAACCCGCGTTGATCGGTTACCTATCCACGCGCGATGGCGCGAGCCGTGGAAGTTCGATCGGCTGGTCAGATAGGCCGACGGAAGATCCGGGCCGCCGCGAGACCACCGCCGCCCGCGTCGCCGCCACCCGCGGCGACGCTCGGTAGGCCACGGCGCAGATGCTCCTTGACGCGAAGGTATGTCAGCCCGGCCCGCAGGTCGGCATCGTTCCGTAGCCTGACTACCAGGGGGAAGGCGGCCAGCGCGGCCGTGTCGAGCAGGCCGGTGGTGTAGCCGAGCTACCCGCCCGGCCGGTCCGCGACCCCGGGCCGCAGAATCGGCACCGGTCCGTCCCTGGCGTCCGACGCGCCGCGCCGCTGACGCCGGCCGGATGGGCACGCGTCCGTCCGGTGTCGGGAGGGACGGGGGTGCGCCAGCCGGGTCGAGCAGGTCGAGGTCAAGCCGTTGTGGCGTCGGGTTGGCGACGGGTCGGGCGGCGGTTTCGCGGCGCGGGATCCATGGTCCGGTTCGGAGGGGCAGTACTAGGCTTTGTCGCCATGGCCTCCGTGTCCCTGTCCAAGGGTGGAAACGTCTCCCTCAGCAAGGCCGCCCCGAACCTGACGTCGGTGACCGTCGGTCTCGGCTGGCAGCTGCGGCAGACGTCGGGCGCGGCCTACGACCTGGACGCGTCCGCGATCGTGCTGGACGACCGGGGCCGGGTGCTCTCCGACAGCTACTTCGTCTTCTTCAACAACCTGACGAGCCCCGACGGAAGCGTGAACCACCTCGGCGACAACCTCGTCGGCGGCGGGGGCGGCGACGACGAGCAGATCACGGTCGACCTGCACGCGCTCAACCCGCAGGCGTCGAAGGTGGTCTTCGCCGTGTCGATCTACGACGCGGACGTGCGGCGGCAGACGTTCGGCCAGGTCCGCGACGCGTTCATCCGGGTCGTCGACACGAACACGGGCATCGAGATCGCCCGCTACGACCTCACCGAGGACGCGTCGACCGAGACGGCCATGCTGTTCGGCGAGCTGTACCGGTACGGCGGCGAGTGGAAGTTCCGCGCCGTCGGTCAGGGCTACGCCACCGGCCTGCGCGGCATCGCCATCGACTTCGGCGTCAACGTCGGCTGACGGCGCGAGCCCGGCGGCCTAGCGAAAGCGGTCGACGAAGGGGATGCGGGGGCCCGGGTCGGTCAGGCGCCGGACGGGCTTCGGGCGGTGGCCGACGACCATCACGCGGATCGTGCGGGTGTTCGCGTCGACGCGGTAGAGAATCCGCCAGGAGTGCTCGGCGGCCTCGAACATCGTCGCCGACGGTGTCGCGCCCTCCTGGCCGGCGGACCGCGAGTCCTTGCCGTCCTGCGCGCCGAGCGGCTTGCCGGCCTTGTACGGATCCTTCAGCAGCTGACCGTCGAGGAACCGCTTCACGTCCAGCGCGGTGATCTCGGGCAGCCGCTCCAGGTCCCGCTCGGCCGACGGGGCCAGCACCAGCCGGTACTTGTCGCTCACCGGGCACCCACCGGGCGGGCCGCGAGCGGTCGGTGGACTCGAGCGGAAGGCTTCGACACCAGCAGATCATAGGTGGAATCGGCTCACCGAATCTGCAATCCGCGCAGCGGATCGGGCCTGCGTATGCGGCCGCGCGGGGCTGGTCGGGCCCTTCGCTGGTCAGGCCGCGGCATAGGCGGCGCGGACCGTCGCCAGGGTGAGCTCACCGATGTGGTCGAGCCGGGCCGCGGCGAGCGCGAGCGCCTCCGAAGACGGCGGAAAGTGCGGATTCGGTGCGACGATCACCGGCATGCCGGCCGCGACGGCGGCGCGCACCCCATTCGTCGAGTCCTCCACCGCGACGCACCGCGCCGGCGGCACGCCGAGCCGCCGCGCCGCCTCCAGGTAGACGTCCGGCGACGGTTTGCCCCGGCCTACCTCCTCCGACGAGACGAAGGTCTGGAACGTCTCCGTCAGGCCAGCGGCGCGCAACACCAGCCCGATGATCTCCCGCGGCGACGACGACGCGACCGCGAGCGCCAGCCCCGCCGCGGCGATCGCCCGGACGGCGTCGGCCGCGCCGTCGATCAGCGGCGGCGCGTCGCCGTAGCGCTCGCCGAGCCGGCGCAACACCTCGTCGATGGCCTCGTCGGCCGTCATCCCGATGCCCAGGCTCACCAGGTAGGCGGCCCATTCCGGCGTCGACATGCCCATCATCGCCTGGGTGCTGTCCGGTTCCCACCGTCCCCCCCTCTCGGCGACCAGCTGCCGCCGGACGGCGTCCCACACCTGCTCCGAGTCGATGAGCACCCCGTCGAGGTCGAATACGACGGCCCGCGGCCCGCCGTCGGCGCAACGGCCTTCGTCGTCGTGACCTTCGCCGTCCTGACCGTTGTCGTCGTGACCTTCGCCGTCCTGACCTTCGTCGTCCTGGCCGTCGTGGCGATGATCTCCGTCGTCGTCCTGGCGGTCGTCGTCCTGATCTTCTTTGTCCTGGCCGGCGCCGTCCGCCTCGGCCGTCGTCCCCGGGTCGACGTCCGCGCTCGGGACCGTCCGCGGCTCGCCGCTGTCTGTTTCGGTGGCCGTCCGCGGCTCACCGTCCGTCGTCTGCCGCCGCGCCGTCATGCCCCCATCGTCGCGCGCCGGGGGATGAGCGGCGCACGCGCGGTGGTTGGCATCGGTGTGCGCTACGGAGACGACGAGACGGTCCGGTCGATGCTGGTCGACACCGAGACGTGGGCGGTGGTCGGCCTGTCGGACAACCCGGCCCGGGTGGCCTACGACATCGCCCGGTACCTGCGCCGGCACGGCAAGCGGGTGATCCCGGTGCATCCGTCGAAGGTGCCGTTCGAGGGTGAGCAGGGCTACGCCCGGGTGACCGACATCCCGTTCAAGGTCGACGTCGTGGACGTGTTCGTCCGGTCCGAGCTGGCGGGCCCGGTGGTCGACGACGCGATCGCCGCGGGTGCCGGCGGGGTATGGCTGCAGCTCGGGGTGCGCGACGAGGCGGCCGCGGCCCGCGCCGAGCAGGCCGGCCTGCGCGTCGTCATGGACACCTGCCCCAAGATCGAGGCCCACCTCGCCCACTGGTGACCGCCGAACGGACGGCCCGGCGTCCGCGGCCGGCATGATCCTCGAACTCCCAGAAGCCCCGGGTGTTGCGAGGACCGCTAGAAGACGCCCGACCGCGCGGGGGCACAAACGGCGATCATGGGACGGGTGGGCGCGCGGGCTGCCGTCCGGCGGGCGGCTCGCCGGTCGTGGGGTGCGGTCGTGCGGTGCGCCGGCTGGGTGCGCCGTCGTGGGGTGCGCCGTCGTGGGCTCGCCGGTCGTGGGGTGCGCAGGCTGTGCGGCACAACGGCTGTGCGGCGCGGGTCCGTGCATGGCGCCTGCGTCGTCGGGACGGTCAGCGGCGCGGCGACAGGCGGAACTGGCGGATGGCCAGTGCGGCGGCCGGCGGGAAGAGGACCAGCACGGGAAGCATGTAGCGGTAGTCGAAGCAGACTGTCGCGGACGGGACGACCAGGACCGCGAGGCCGAGCGCGGTGAGTAGCGCACCGTCGGCGCCGATCCGGCGGCGCTCGCCCACCACCGGGTCGACGTCCGCCCGGGCGGTGCGCCCGCGACCGCGGCTCAGCCGGTGGCGGAGCCGGTCCGGCAGCCGGCGCCAGGTGGCGGCCTCGTCGCGGCCGGCCGGCGACCGGGGCGCGGCCACGGCACCGTCCGGGTCGGCGGCCACGACGCCGCCCGAATCGGCCGAGGCACCGCCCGGGCTGGCCGCACTGCTGCCCGGGCTGGCCGCAATGCTGCCCGGGGCCGCCGAGGCATCGCCCGGGCTGCCTGCGGTACCGCCCGGACCGGCCGGCCCACCGTCCGTGCCGCGGCCGCCCCAGGCGGGCAGCCGGCCCCACGCGGGCAGCGGGCCGCGCGCGGGTAGGCGGGGGCGGGGGAGGCCGAGGCCGGTCGCGACCAGCGCGACGGCGACGAGGACGGCGAGCAGCGGGCCCGGGGTGTAGGCCCAGCTCTGGTAGCCGCGCAGCAGGCCGGCGGCCCACTCGTGCACGACCCGGGGCGGATGCCGCTCGTCGAAGTCAAGCAGCGGCTCACTGGTGTGGACGTAGCGCGGCGTCGCGGCGTCCGGGAACCGCCAGGACTCGTCCGGCCAGTCGCGGTAGCCCGTCTGGCGGCCGGGGGCGAAGTAGTGGCCGACGTCGGCGGCGACCATCCGGGCGTAGTCGAGCGGCTGCCGGCGGATCACCTGGTGGGCGAAGCCACCGAGGACCTCGTTCCTGTGCTCGGCGGTCCCCTTGAGCTGGTACCGGGGGCTGGTGTCGGACCAGACGTAGTAGTTCGGGCCCGGTCGGTCGGCCGGCGGGTGTGGCGAGCAGAGGGGGAGCTGTTCGGGGCTCAGACGCAGCCGGGAGCAGTCGGCGATCGGCGCGACCCGGCCGTACAGCCAGGCGTTGTCGCCGCCGGACAGGGCGTATGTGCCGTGGTACGAGTGATACCAGGCCGCGTAGCCGGCGAGCGGCGCGGCGAAGACCACGGCGAACACGGCCGCTCGCAGCCAACCGAGCCGCCGGATGACGAGGTAACCGAGCGCCAGCACCCCGAGGACGGCGCCCAGGGTGCGCACCAGCCCGGACGCCGCCAGCAGCCCGCCGGCCAGCCCGCTCGCGGCGACCGACGGCGTCGGCGACCACAGCAGCGCCACCAGCGCGCCGACGAGCAGCGCCAGGAACAGCGTCTCCGCCATCACGAAGTGCTCGATGTCGAGCTGGTAGGCGTCCAGGAGCACCGGCGCGGCGGCGAGCGCGGCGGCCACCCGGCCGGTCTGGCGCCGCAGCAGCAGCGCGTACAGCGCGAGGCCGATGGCGAGCCCAGCGAGGTGCTGGACGGCCGGCACGACCGCGATCCGGTGGGTGTGGCCGAGGACCTCGAGCAGCACCGGGTAGCCGGCGGGCCGCATCGGGTCGGGCTGGTGCAGCCGGGAGAGCGTCAGGTAGGCGTACGAGTCGCCGGAGAACTCGAACGCCGGCCGATAGGCGTACATCGTCAGCAGCCGCAGCGCGGCCCCGACGGTCAGGAACGCGGTGATCAGCCAGTGCCGCCGGGCGACGGCGGCCCAGCGGCGCGGCCACTGGCCGCGCGGCGGCACATGCCCGGTCCGCTCGGTCGCGGGCGTCGGGCCGTCCGTCGCCCGTTCGGCGGGGCCGACACCGCTGGCGCTGCCGACGGCGCCGACGGCGCCGGGCCCGGCCGCGACGGAGACGGCGCTCATCGCGTGGCCGCGCCCGTCGCCGTGGTCACCACACGCAGGTACAGCGTGCCGAGCATGCCCTGCAGGCCGAGCGCGGCCGTCGTGAGCGCGAGCCCGGCTGCCGGCAGCGCGGCCGGCGCGCCGAGGCGCGGCGACCAGCCCGGCCACGGCGCGGCCATCCGCGCGATCCCGGCGGCGTCGTGGTCGCTCGTCGCCGTGACCACGAGGACGCCGAGCACGATCGTCGCCGTCAGGCCGGACGCGAACAGCAGGGTGCCCAGGTAGCCGCCGCGGCCGGGGGTGAGCGGCCAGCGGACCAGGCGGGGCGGCCGCTGGCCCGGCATCCGCCAGCCGACCCGGCCGTGGTGCGCGTCGGCGAACACACCGAGGAGCACGAGCTGGCCGCCGAGCAGCGTGCCGACCAGGCAGAGCAACGTCCCGTAGCAGCCGGACGGCTCCCAGGGCCCGCCGACGCCCTGGCCCTGGGTCACCCGGGCCGGGTCGGTGGCGGCGGCGACCAGCATCGCCGCCTGCCCGAGCAGGCCCAGGCCGAGCAGCAGCAGTCCGGGCAGGACGAACAGGTGGCGGGGCGCGAGCAGCAGCATGAACCGCAGGTGCCGCCAGCCGTCGCGCAGCGAGGCCAGCTTGGAGGTGCCGACTCGGGGGTGGTAGGTGATCGGCACCTCGGCGCAGCGCAGCTCGGCGCGGGCCGCCGCGACCACGATCTCGGAGGCGAGCTCCATGCCCTCGCTGCGCAGCGCCATCCGCCCGTAGGCGTCCTGGGTGAACGCCCGCATGCCGGAGTGGGCGTCGGAGGCGCGGACCGCGAACAGCCGGTTGAGGATCGCGGTCAGCACCGGGTTGCCGATGTAGCGGTGCAGCCAGGGCATCGCGCCCGGCAGGATCCGGCCGCCTAGCCGGGAGCCCAGGACGTAGTCGGCGTCGCCCCGCAGCAGTGGGGTGACCAGCGCGTCGATCGCCGTGAAGTCGTAGGAGCTGTCGGCGTCGCCCATGACGATCAGCCGGCCGCGGGCGGCCGCGAAGCCGGCGAGGTAGGCGTTGCCGTAGCCGCGGCGCGACTCGGCGACGACCCGCGCGCCGGCCGCGGCGGCGCGGGCGGCGGACGCGTCGGTGGAGTTGTTGTCGACGACGACGACCTCGCCCGGCACGCCGAGCCGCGACAGGCCGGCCCGGGCGGCCCGGACGCAGTCGCCGACCGACGCCTCCTCGTTCAGGCAGGGCATGACGACGGACACCTCGACCGGGGCCGGGTCACCGGCCGGTCCGCCGCTGTTGCGGGCGGCACCGGCGGCGCCGGCGGGGGCGATAGGGGCGGCGGGGGCGGCGGGCCAGCTTGGGTCGGCCGTGGCCCAGTCACGCTGGTCGATGGCGGGCTGGCGGACGGTGTCCACGGGTTCGTCCTGCACCGTCCCTCTCCTCGTCGAGGACGAGATGCCCCCGGCCGGCGCGGGCGGCCGCGCGCCTGGCGTACCGCCGCCGTCGACCATTGTCGTCGGGCGCTGACAGGTCCCGCGGGTGCCGGCGGCTCGTGGGTGGCAGCTCCGTAACCTACCGTCTGCGCGTCGGGCCCGGCGCGGCGTCCCGCCCGCCGCCGCGCCCGCGGGTGGCGTCGGCGCGACGTTCCCGACCCCATGGCTCGGTTGGCGTTGCGGGGAGGCCTTCGGGGCCGCGGGCCGGGTGCCGCGACGGACCGTCCGCGGCGCCCGGCAGGGGTGCGCCGTGGCTGTCCGATTGGCGACGCCGTCCGGCCGCCATCGGCCGTTCGCGATGAAGGTAGGTTTATCTGCCGTTTCGTACCGATGTGGTCCCCGTGTTGGCTACTCTCGGTGTCGAATCTCGGGCCCGGTGCGCCTGTTCGGATACCGTGCGCGACCATCGCCGGCCCTGGTTTGCGACGATTTGCAACCTGCTATGGAAACACGCCGGGGCCGCGGGCAGCAGGTCGTTGTGACGGCTGTAACCGGTAGGCGTAACGTCTGGTGCCCGTGCAGGTGAGTTTTTTTGAGCGGGCGGCGCGGGCGGGCGTCGAAGGGCCTGACGGCACCGTCGGCCCAGCCTCTGCCCAGGGTTCCGCCCCCATGCCCAGCGACGGCGCCGCGTGCGGCGCCCATGACGACCCAGACCATGCGGGCCACTGTTGTGAGCACCAACCGGTCTGCCCGAGCGCGGATGCCGCGGACCGGGACGCGGCCAGGGCGGTGCGCACCCACCCAGACCAGGGCTGGAGTCTGCTCTGCAACGGGGTGATCCTCTTCGAGGACACCGGCGAGATCCTGCCCACCGGGCGCACGGTGGAGCCGCGCCGGGGCCCGGCAAGGTCCGGCCCTCCGCGGGTGCCGCGCCCGGTGGGACCGCGCCGCGCCGGGATCGCGGCCGTGGCCTGACACGCTGGCGCCGCGGCCCGCACACGCCCACCTCGGCGAGGAACCTGGCCATCGGCTAGCTGCCTGTCGGCCCGTCCGGTTAGCCTGCCGACGTGGCGGAGAGTCGAGGGAAGTGGTACCGCGCAGCCGGCGAGCTCGGCGGCGCGGGCGGCGCCGGGTGGACCGCATCGAGCTGGGCTGCGTGCAGACGGCGGGGCGTGGCCGGTCTGACGACCCGGCTCGGCGCCGCCGACCGGTCGCTGTTCGGCTCCGTCGCCACCACCCGCCCGATCGCCGACCCGCTGCTCCCGCGGCTGTCGCGCGCGGCTGACCACGGCCTGCTGTGGTGGGGCGTCGCCGGCGCCCTCGGACTGACCAGGGGCCGGCGTCGCCGGGCAGCCGGGCGCGGCCTGCTCGCGCTGGGAGTCGCGAGCGCCGTCACCAACGGCCCGGCGAAGATGGTCTTCAGACGTGGCCGGCCCGTCAACCAGGCGGTCCCGCTCGTCCGCCGGCCGCGGCGCGAGCACGTGTCGTTCTCGTTCCCGTCGGGGCATTCCGCGTCCGCGGCCGCCTTCGCCACCGCCGTCGCGCTCGACGCGCCGGGCGCCGCCGCCCCCGTGGGCGTGCTCGCCGGCCTGGTCGCCTTCTCCCGCGTCTACATCGGGGTGCACTACCCGAGCGACGTCGTCGCCGGCGCGGCCCTCGGCGCGGCCTGCGCGGTGGCGACGACGAAGGTGATGCCCCGGCGGTCCTGGGCGCCGGCGCGGGGCCGCCCGGTGTCGGCGGCGGTGCCGGCGATGCCGGACGGTGACGGGCTCACGGTGGTCGTCAACGCCAGCTCCGGGTCGGGCGCCTGGATCGGCCAGTCGCCGGACATCGCCGCCCAGTTACGAGCCGAGCTGCCGCTGGCGAAGGTCGTCGAGGTGGGGCCGCACGACGACCTGGGCGAGGCGCTCGACGAGGCCGCCGCGTCCGGGCGGGTGCTCGGCGTCGCCGGCGGTGACGGCACGGTCAGCGCGGCGGCCGAGCGGGCGCTCGCGCACGGGCTGCCGCTCGCGGTGTTCCCCGCGGGCACGCTGAACCACTTCGCGGCGGATGTGGGGCTGGAGGCGGGCATCGCCGACACGGTCCGGGCCGTTCGGGCCGGTACCGCCGTCGCCGTCGACATCGGCCGGATCGAGGGGGTCGACGCCGCCGGCGAGCGGTTCGACGGGATCTTCCTGAACACCGCCAGCCTCGGCGGCTACGCCCACATGGTCGCGATCCGGGAGCGGCTGGAGAAGCGGCTCGGCAAGTGGCCGGCGATGGTCGTGGCGCTGGCGTGGGTGCTGCGCAACGACCCGCCGATGGAGGTGGACATCACCTCCTTCGACCCCACCGGCCGGACGCGCGGGTGGTTTCCGCTTAGGGCGCGATCGGTAGTGGCCGGCGGCCGCGGCGCAGCGGCCGCCGGGGCCCCCGGCGGCTCCGTGGGGGTCACCGGGTGGCCGGTCGTGTCGTCGGCGCCGACGGGCATCCAGCGCCGCCGGATGTGGCTGCTGTTCGTCGGCAACGGGAACTACCGGCCGCGCGGGTTCGCCCCGACGTACCGGTCGCGGCTCGACGAGGGCCTGCTCGACCTGCGCATCGTCGACGGCGCGAGCCCGTACTCCCGGTCGCGGCTCGTCGCGGCGGTGCTCACCGGTCAGCTGCGGCGCAGCCGGGTCTACGAGACCCGCACGGCCGTGCGGGTCCAGGTGTCCGCCGTCAGCAACCCCAGCACGCCGCCGGGCCGCTGGAGCCGGGCGACTCGCCGGCACACGGGTGACGAGGCGCCGGGGGTGCTTCCGTTCGCGCGCGACGGCGAGGTCACCGGCGGGGTGCGCAACATCACGATCACGCCCAACGGGGCTCGTCTCGTCGTCTACCGCCCTGAGTAGCTCCCGGGCAGCGAGGAGGCCGCGGGCAGGGGTCCGGCCGGTCGGCGCAGGGCGCCGCGCCGCGTCCTAGTGGACCGGGTGGTCCTGGAGCGGGATGAGCGCGGCCAGCGGGGTGGTGAGGCGGGCGCAGAGCACCGGGTCGAGCAGGTCCTCGACGAGCAGGGCGCAGGCCAGGTCGGCGCAGAGCTCCATCACCCGGGCCTCCGAGGACGGGTCCTGGGTGAGCAGCGCCCCGCCGCCGCGGCAGTCCTGACAGGGCCGCCAGAAGCCCTCGGCGGCGCTGCGGCGGACGAGGGTCCACACCCGGCGCCGGCCGGTGAGCACAGCGGTGCCGAAGGCCGCGTCCATCGCCTCCTGGTGGTCGGTTTCGTCGCGGGTCAGCGCCGTGACCAGCAGACCCTCGAAGACCTCCGAGCTGCGCGCGTCGTGGCAGCGGACGGCGAGCCTCGGCAGTGCGGCCAGCACCCGCTTCACGTCCGCCGCGGACGGCCCCAGGTCGGGTTCGTGGGAGCGGACGCGGGGGTAGACCGTGCGCCAGGGACGCATCAGGCCCGCGTACTCCGAGCGGGAGAGGATCGGCCGGGCGTACGCGGCGGCGAGGGCGTCGCGCATGGAGCGCAGCGCCGCGGCGGTCACGGACGGGTCGATCATGACGTACTCGGCGCCGGACAGGTCGTCGGCGTAGATGGCCGAGAGGGCGTCGAACGCGGCGAGCACCTCGACGACCAGCGGCGAGTCGGGCGAGAGGGCCCGGTCGCGGGCGACGGCGAGGCCCGGCGAGTTGCGCCACTCGGCGGCGAGCCGGCCGAGCTCCTCGTCGGAGGTGTGCACCAGCTGGGCGAGGATGCCCAGGATGCCGCGCAGGTTCGGGTGCTCCTCGAGCCGTTCGATCCGGCGAGCGCGAAGGATCATGCGTCCGCTCCGCCGGCCGGCCGCGCGGCGCCTGGCGCCGCCCTCCCCGCCGCCGGGCCGTCCCGGCGGTCGGCGACATCGTGGCCAACCTGAGGCGCGGGGCCTCCGTTGGTTTTTGCGCCAGCAAAAACCAACGGGGAAGCCTTCGTCACGCCAGCCTTCACGTGGTCCTCCTCGCCATAGGCGCTTCCCCGTCGAGCGCTTCGCCGCGGATCCGTACATCCCGACGTCGAGCGCGTGCACACGCACCGACCGCGTCGGGTCACGACCTTGCCCACCGGCTGGTGGCCGGCGTGGCCGCCTCGCCGACGCCACCGGCGGATCGGCGGTCGTGCCGGCCGCGCCCCGGGCTGTGTCTCCGCCGGCGCGACCAGGATCGTCGGGCCGCCGGCGGACACTCAGCGTCAGCTCCGTCAGCGTAGTGCCACGTCGAGACCATCGCACCCAAACCGGGGGACTGCCTCGTCTCCGTGCCATCCAGGCGTACTGGGCGGATGACCAGGGCGTCTCACCGTCCGACGGATACTCATAGTAGCCAATGCCGGCGACGCCGGGTTGGAGTCGACCAGTGGCACAGGTCGCGAATGCTATCGGCACACGGCCGGGGACCCTTCGTGGGTGGCGTCGGCGAGGCGAGTGACGATCTATGCCGTCCTGGCCACCATGGGCGTGCGGGGCGACGGCGATGCGGGCCGCGGGCCGGCTGAGGGGGTGACGGCGCCGGGGCGCCGGGCGGCCGACCCCGGCGTGCGGGCTAGCTCGACCGGGCCGGTTGCCTGCGGTGGCCAACCCGGCCCGGCCGAGCGTCCGTAAGCGCGTCAGCCGGAGATGGGGCGCTCGTCGGCCTCGCCCGCGGGCGTCCCCGAGACGGCGGTGTCGCCGCGCAGGTCGAACCGGGCGATGGCCTCCTCGACGACGCTCGCCTTGATCTGGCCGGTGCGGACCAGCGACTCCAGCGTCGCCACGACGATCGACTCGGCGTCGACGTTGAAGTGCCGGCGCAGCGCCGCCCGGGTGTCCGAGCGGCCGAACCCGTCTGTGCCCAGTGACGTGTAGGGCTGCGGCACCCAGCGGGCGATCTGGTCGGGTACCGCCCGCATCCAGTCGCTCACGGCCACCGCCGGCCCGGGCGTGTCGGCCAGCATCCGGGTGACGAACGGCACGCTCTCCGGCTGCTCCGGGTTGAGCAGGTTCGCCCGCTCCGAGGCGAGCGCGTCCCGGCGCAGTTCGTTCCACGAGGTCACCGACCAGACGTCGGCGGCCACGCCGAAGTCGGCCGCGAGCATTTCCTGGGCGGCCAGCGCCCAGCGCATCGCCACGCCACTGGCCAGCACCTGCGCCCGCGGCACGGCGGCGCCGTCGTCGCCCTGAGCCGCCGGGGCGGGCAGGTCGTCGGCGGTCCGGAACCGGTACATGCCGGCGATCACCTGCGCCGGGTCGAGGCCGGCGGGCTCGGCCGGCTGCGGGTACGGCTCGTTGTAGACCGACAGGTAGTAGAAGACGTTCTCGTCCCGCTCGCCGAACATCCGGGCGAGGGCGTCCCGGGTGATGTGCGCGATCTCGAAGCCGAACGCCGGGTCGTAGGCGACGCAGGCCGGGTTCGTCGACGCGAGCAGCAGCGAATGGCCGTCCTGGTGCTGCAGGCCCTCGCCGTTGAGCGTCGTGCGGCCGGCGGTGGCGCCGAGCAGGAAGCCGCGGCCGAGCTGGTCGCCGAGCGCCCACATCTGGTCGCCGGTGCGCTGGAAGCCGAACATCGAGTAGAAGACGTACACCGGGATCATGTGCTGCGCGTGCGTCGCGTAGGCCGAGCCGGCGGCGATGACGGAGCCCATCGAGCCGGCCTCGGAGATGCCCTCGTGCAGCATCTGGCCGGACTCGGACTCCTGGTAGGACAGCAGCAGGTCCCGGTCGACGGCCTCGTACTTCTGGCCGTGCGGCGAGTAGATCTTCGCCGTCGGGAACATCGCGTCCATGCCGAACGTGCGGGCCTCGTCCGGGATGACGGGCACGAAGCGGGCGCCCATCTCCTTGGTCTTCATGAGGTCCTTCAGCAGCCGGACGAACGCCATCGTCGTCGCGACCGGCTGCTTGCCGGAGCCCTTGCGCAGAATGTCGAACATCGACGCCGGCGGCTGCGGCAGCGGCTTTGCCCGCACGACCCGGCGCGGCAGCGAGCCGCCGAGCGCCGAGCGGCGCTCCTTCATGTACTGGATCTCCTCGGAGTCCGGGCCCGGGTGGTAGTACGGCGGCAGGTCCGCCTCGAGGGCCGAGTCCGGGATCTCCAGGTAGAGCCGGTCGCGTAGCTCCTTGAGCTCAGACTTGGTGAGCTTCTTCATCTGGTGGGTCGCGTTGCGGCCCTCGAAGTCCTTGCCGAGCGTCCAGCCCTTGATGGTGTGCGCGAGGATCACCGTCGGCTGGCCCTCGTGCTCCGTCGCGGCCTTATACGCGGCATACAGCTTGCGGTAGTCGTGGCCACCGCGGGAGAGCTTGCGCAGGTCGTCGTCGGACCGGTCGGCGACCATCCGGCGCAGCCGCGCGTCCGAGCCGAAGAAGTGCTCCCGGATGTATGAGCCGGGCGACGTCGAGTATGTCTGGAACTGACCGTCCGGCGTCGTGTTCATCCGGTTCACCAGGGCGCCGTCGGTGTCCTGGGCGAGCAGCGGGTCCCAGTCGCGGCCCCAGACGACCTTGATGACGTTCCAGCCGGCGCCGCGGAACAGTGCCTCCAGCTCCTGCATGATCTTGCCGTTGCCGCGGACCGGGCCGTCGAGGCGCTGCAGGTTGCAGTTCACCACGAAGATCAGGTTGTCGAGCTCCTCGCGGGCAGCGACGCCGAGCGCGCCGATCGATTCTGGCTCGTCCATCTCGCCGTCGCCGAGGAAGGCCCATACCCGGCTGCCCGACGTGTCCTTGATCTCCCGCTTCAGCAGGTAGCGGTTGAAACGGGCCTGGTAGATCGCGTCGATCGGGCCGAGGCCCATCGAGACGGTCGGAAACTCCCAGAAATCCGACATGAGCCGCGGGTGCGGATAGGAGGAAAGACCGCCGGAAACACCCTCGCGCCGGAAGGCGTCCAGCTGCGTCTCGGTGAGGCGGCCCTCAAGGAAAGCGCGCGCGTAGATTCCGGGCGAGGCGTGGCCCTGAAAGAACACCTGGTCGCCGGACGAGCTGCCGGGCGAGCTGGTGAGGTGGTCCTTGCCCTGGAAGAAATGGTTGAACCCGACCTCGTAGAGGCTCGCGCTGGACGCATACGTGGCGATATGGCCGCCCACGTTGTACTCCGGGCGATTGGCCCGGCTCACCATGATGGCGGCGTTCCAGCGGATGTACGCGCGGATCCGTCGTTCCACGTGCTCGTCGCCGGGGAACCAGGGCTCCTGCTCGGGCGAGATCGTGTTGATGAAGTCCGTGCTGGTCAGGGATGGCACACCGACGGCGTTGGCGCGGGCCCGCTCGAGAAGTTTCAGCATGAGGAAACGGGCGCGTCCCCGCCCCTGCTCGGCGATGACGGCGTCGAGGGACTCGAGCCATTCGCTGGTTTCCGACGGGTCGACGTCGGGCAGCTGGCTGGGTAGTCCGTCGGTGATGACCGAGAACTTCCGGTTACTGTCCTGTGCCACTTTCTTCTGCTCCTAGCCCTCGGGTGATGGCCATCCCCGGCAGGTCGTGCCCGGGCGGACATGCTGTCGTCATGGTGCTCCGTCCCGGCGGGGACGTCACGCACACCCCGGTTAACGCCGAGTTCCGCCGCGTCGACTGTGACGAGCGTCAACGGAACTGCGTAGCGAAATCAACGCCCTCCCTGCCACCGTAGTCCTGGCGCGTCGTAGTCCGGGGGCGCTCGTCGCGGCGCGCTCGGGGGACGTGTCGCGGCGTGATCGGCGGGGATGATGCGCTGCATGGAGACGACGACGATCTCGGTGCGGACCGGGGGTCGGGACCGGGTACTCGACCTGACGGGGGAGGCCGAGCGGTTCGTCGCCGGTCGCGGGGACGGGCTGCTGTCGGTCTTCGTGCCGCACGCCACGGCTGGTGTCGCGATCCTCGAGCTCGGATCCGGCAGCGACGAGGATCTGCTCGCGGCCCTCGCCGACCTGCTGCCCGCCGACGGCCGCTGGCGACACGCCCACGGCAGCGCCGGGCACGGGCGCTCGCACGTCCTGCCGGCGTTCGTCTCGCCGTCGCTGACCGTGCCGGTGCTCCACGGGCGGCTCGCCCTCGGCACCTGGCAGTCGATCGCCCTCGTCGACCTCAACGTGGACAACCCGGACCGCACCGTCCGCTTCTCCTTCCTGGCCGGTTAGGGCGTGCCGTCCGGACAGATCTGGGACGTGCGTCGTGATGGCCGGGTTCGTCCCGTTGCGGTGCCATGGAACGGACGGCATCCACCCGGTTGTCCACAACCAAGCGGCGTGGCACTTGCGTTGCCACCACATGGTCCGGTGGACTTAGGTCACGGCGGGGCGCACGGCCAGCGGGGCCGTGATGTTGTCCGACCGGGACGCGCGGGCTTACGCTCGCCCGTCAGGCAGACGAGCAGGAGGTAGCGGAGGGTGAGTCCGACCGCGGCGAACGCCGAGGGTCAGCGACGTGCGGAGCGCCTGGGGGTCGTCGCCGGAACCATGGTGCAGTCCATCAACGAGGACGACGACATCGCCGGCGATCTGCTGGAGGCGGTGGTTGCCGCCAGTGGCACTGATCTTGTGCCGGAGGACTCCGACGACGTCGTCGACATCGTGCTGCTGTGGTGGCGTGACGACGACGGTGATCTTGCGAACGCGCTCATCGACGCTCGGCGCCAGCTCTCCGACCAGGGAGTGATCTGGCTGCTGACGCCGAAGGCCGGCCGGTCCGGCCACGTCGAACCGAGCGACATTCTCGACGCCGTGCCGACCGCGGGGCTGGTGCAGACAAGCACGCTCAGCGTTGCCCAGGAGTGGGCCGGCATGCGCCTCGCGGCGCCCAAGACCCAGCGCGTCCGGCACCGGTAGCTCGCGCTGGTGGCCCCCGATCCTGGCGGCGGGGGCCTCCGGTCGCGCGCCCGAGACGGCTCATGTGCGCGTCGTCGAGGAGCCAGGCGGCCCATCTGATGTGGGGAGGCCCGCCAGCCACGCGGGACCGCCACCACGAAAGTGGTGTCGTCGCGCCTGCACAGCCGGCATGCCGTGCCCGTAGCGGTGGCATGCGCAAGGTGCTATGGCCGCGACCGGATCAGGTCGCGCTCGCGGGCGCGTGCCGGCCCGGGTGGCGCGGTGTCCCGGCCGGCGCAGCGGTGACTCGCGCGAGATCGGGCCGTCCCCGTCTGCGACGCCGGGCAAGGCACGTTCGACAGACAGGGCACGTCGACATGCACGATCCGTCAACATGCAGGACACGTCGACATGCAGGACACGTCGAGATGCAAGGCACGTCGACGACGGTTCGGGATGACGCCTAGGCGGCGAGCGGAACCTGCTGACCTTCGACGGCGACGGTGTACCGCGCCCAGATCTTGTTGATCTCGATCTGCAGAAGCAACGGGCCGAAGCCGAGAATGAACAGCAGGAACGCAAGGCCGACGTTCACCTCGGGCACGCCGGCCGCGCGCTGCGCCTCCGCGGTCCGCGTGCACAGTCGCCATACCGCGACGAACGGCGGAACCAGTAGGACGACGCCGAGCGTGCATGCCAGCACCGACATCGCCGGCTTGACCGTGATCCGCCGGTCATACTGGCTCAGCTCGCGGTTTGTCTTGTAGAGCCAAACCAGCCCGTAGATCCCGAGTGTGATCAGGGGAAGGCCCAGCCATACCCCGACTGGATGACGGTGCTTGCCCAACACACCCCAACCGGCCCCCGCCGCCGTCTCCGGCCCCGGCGGGGAAGTCGGCGCCCACTGTGGTGTCGCACCTGGGTTCGTCACAGGATCTCGTCCCTCCGCGCGGCCCGGCTGCCCGCCGGGCTCGCTCAGAGTAGCGCCGATGGGGCCTTCTGACCGCAATTGGACACCAGAGCGCTCGACATCGCGTGACGCCACACCGCGTCGCGCACGGTGTTCTGTGGCCGGGCACCGGCCGATCGGTCACCGAACCGCCGGCGGGAAATCGTCTCCGTACGTGCCGCGTGACCCCGAACGCCGCTCTCCTCGCGGCAATGCGCGATCAATAGGACCGGAGCGCATCCGATGTGCCGAAGATCGCACAATCGACGTTCGAACGGGACCTGTAGGTCCACCAGGCGAAATGCGGGCGTAAGCCGCTCGGAGCGGCGCGACGGCGCGATGAGCCGGGTCCGGCGCGATGGCATGCTGGGCTCAGCACGCGCACCCGCGCACAGGCCAAGACCGGAGGATGATCACGTGACCGTCGATGTTGGCGCCGTCGCCCCCGACTTCTCGCTCAAGGACCAGAACAACGAGGTCGTGACGCTGTCCGACTTCCGGGGACGGCGCAACGTAGTCCTGATCTTCTACCCGCTCACGTTCACCGGCGTCTGCCAGGGCGAGCTGTGCTCCGTCCGCGACGACCTGGGCTCCTTCCAGAACGACGACGTCCAGGTGCTCGCCGTCTCCGTCGACTCGGCCTTCTCGCACAAGGTGTGGGCCACCGACCAGGGCTACGAGTTCCCGCTGCTCGCCGACTTCTGGCCGCACGGTGAGGTCGCGAAGTCCTACGGCGTCTTCGACGAGGCGAAGGGCATCGCCGTGCGCGGCACCTTCGTCATCGACAAGGAGGGCGTCGTGCGTTGGAAGGTCGTCAACGGCATCCCCGACGCCCGTGACCAGGCCGAGTACCTCAAGGCCCTCGCCGCGCTCTAGCGCGGTACCTGCGGCGACTATCGCATTCCGCCGAGCCCTCCGCACGGTTCGCCCGATCTCCGCGAGCGGCCGCGCTCATCCCGTCAGAGGTCAGGGGGCATCCTGTCAGACGTCAGGGCCACCACCGGCACCGTTTCGTGGCCCTGACGTCTGACAGGACGCGCCGGGCCGGCGGAGAGACGCGCTGGGTCGGTGGGAGTGCCGCGAGCGGGGTGGGCCGTCGTGCCGTGTTATCGCTGCAACGCCCGTCAGACCGATCCGGCCCGCGGGGCGAGCCCCTGGGGCCGGGCGGTCATCGGCGGCGAACAGATCCTCGTCTGCCCGGACTGCCAGTCGGGGGCCGACTGGCGCGCGCCTCTCGACCGGTGTGCCACCTGCGGCTCGACCCATCTCGCCAAGGCCCTGGGCCAGGTCGTCTGCCGCGACTGCGGAGCCCGGGCCGACCGTGGCCGCCCGTCCGCCGGCGTGCGAGGTGCTGTCGGTGATCAGGGCCCCGCGGGCGTGCAGGCGCGGGCCGGCGAGGACGGCCAGCCGGCCGCGTCGCGCGCATCGAGGCCGTCCCGGCTCGTCGGTCCGATCCCTGAGCCAGCCGACAGCCCGGACCCCGCGCGGTCGGCGCGCGCCGCGGACAGCGCCGCCGCCGAGCCCGTCGCATCCGCTGGGCGAGCCGCACCTGCCGGGCCGGCCGCACCTGCTGGGCAAGTCGCATCGGCCGGGCCGGCCGCGGCCGCGGAGCAAGCCGCACCTCCGGGCGCGGCGCCGGCGCGCCGGGGACAGTCGGATCTGGCGGCGGACGTCGAGGCGGCGCTGGCCCGGATGTTCGGCCGCGGCAGGGCCGCGGCCGGCGACCCACCTCGCCACCCGGTGGATGACCGGTAAGATCGCGGTGCCGGCAGTCCTTCGAGCGCGCCCCATTGCGTACTCTGGCGGGACTCCCGGGCGTGTAGCTCAGCGGGAGAGCTCTCGCCTTACAAGCGAGCGGTCGCAGGTTCGATCCCTGCCACGCCCACTCACCACCTCTGACCTGCGTCGATGCAGTCAGGCCGACTTGCGGCCCTGTCGGATATCGCTGCAACAGAGGTAAACTTTCATGGTGGCGTCCCGGACGCGGCAGCGTCGGATCTTGAACGCTGGCCCGCTCCAGCCAATGATCACTTCCTTCCGGCTCCATCTGGCGGCCGAAGGCAAATCCCCGTCGACCATCCAGACCTATGTCGAAGCGACCCAGTGGTTCGCGGGCGCGCACCTCCTGGCGAACACAGAGCGTCGCGACTGGGAGAGCGTCACGCCGGATGACGTTCGGGCCTGGCTCGCGTGGCTGCTCGACCGGTACAGCGACAGCTACGCCAACAACCAGTACCGGGCGCTCCAGCAGTTCTTCCGGTGGCTCGCCGACGAGGAGGAGCTTCCGAACCCCATGGCGCGGCTCAAGCCGCCGAGGGTGGGGGAGAAGATCGTCCCGGTGTTCACCGAGGACGAGCTAGCGATGTTGGTCAAGGCTTGTCGCGGGAAGACGTTCGTCGACCGACGCGACGCGGCGATCATCGAGCTGTTCAAGGCGACCGGCATCCGCCTGGCGGAGATGGCCGGGATTCGCTACAACCCGGAGGACCCGAGCAAGAGCGACCTGGATCTTGTGTCGCGGGAGCTGCTGGTTCGAGGCAAGGGTCGGAAGCAGCGGATCGTGCGGTTCAGCCACACGGCCGCGCGGGCGATCGACCGCTACATCCGCGTGCGCGCTCGGCATTCGCAGGCCCACCGCGACAACCTCTGGCTCGGGGTGAACAACCGGGACCCGATGACCGCGAACGGGATCTACCAGATGATCGCGCGGCGCGGCGAGGAATGCGGCGTCCCGGTCCACCCGCACAAGTTCCGCCACCACTTCTCGCACACATGGCTGGACAACGGCGGGAGCGAAGGTGACCTGATGGAGCTGAACGGCTGGACATCGGCGCAGATGCTCCGGCGGTACGGCGCCAGCGCCCGGAACGCCGTGCTCGCCGGACATACGACCGGATCATGTCGGAGGAGTAAGCCCGATAAATACCAAGGCCGGTTGCCTCGGCCACGCGGTCGAGGCAACCGGCCTTCGCATAGAGAGGAGCTACTCTTGCTGCGGCATACAGCCGACGTCGTAGTCCCAACGCCCCGCTTCCTGGCCATTATCTAGCCTGGTGATCGCGTTCTTGATTTCCTCCTCCGGGACGTCGATCGCCACCATCCCGTATCGCGTCCAATACGCCAGGCATCCGATTTCGTTGAACTCTCCCACAATCTCGGCCTGAATCGACGTGTCCCAAGGCAAGACGCGAATTGTCGCGTGCGTCGATTCCTTCGCAACTTCATGCACCCACAGACTGCCCTCGCGCTCCGCGACTCTGACGATATCTCCACGAGCAAGACTCCTGGCGAAAACGGGGATTCCTTGGATCTCGTATAGGTCGTCGCCGAGCGCTCTCGCATCCACCTCCTCTGTTGAGTACCGCGGATACCCGTCTTCGTCGGGCTCGAGCTGGACAAGTAGATGCACGTGACCATTGAATTTTTCTGCCAAGGCGACCATCCGACTTCAATCGACTGTGGGTCTGACAAGATACCCGGCCGCTCGTCGAATCGGTCGTCAGACCATCGACGCTGGGGCAAGTGCTAGATGCTCGTGTAGCACCGTGCCGAGGTCACGGACGGCGGGGAGTCGAGCCCAGCGAGGGGTGGCGAGGTGCTGGTAGATCCCAGCGGCTCGTGCCGTGATGCGTCCGGCGCCGCTTCGTTGTCCGGCGCGCAGTGCGTCGCCGAGTGCGGCGGCTGCTCGTTCCGGCTCGGGCCTTGGGCGTCGGATAAACGCGCGGGCGAGCGCGAAGTGAGTCCCGGCGAGTTGCAGGTGACGTCCTGTTCCGCTTACCAGTGTCAGGGACCTCTGGGCATGTATCTCGGCCTTGTCGCCGTGCCCGAGATAGCCCAGCGCGATGGCGCTGTAAGCCTCGTAGGCTTCCTCATCCCCGGGATCGACCCCGGGGAGAACCTTGCCGGTCCACACGTTGTCGCTCATGGTGCGTAGCGCGGTGAACGTGCCGTCAATATCCCCGGTCTGGGCGAGCGCGCGAGCGGCTGAACCTGCGAGCACGGGCACAATGTAGGGGTGAGCGCCGATCTGGCCTTCAGTCGCTATAGCGGCGGCACCACTGAAGTCTCCGGCGAAGAAAGCGAGTTCGGAGCGCATGGCGGCGACGGCGCCGGAAAGGAGAGAGTCGCCCGCCGCTCTCGCGTGCTGCCCGGCGAGAACCAGGAAAGTAAGCGCTGCCTGGTCATCTTCCATGTCGGCGGCGAGGCGCCCCCGATAGAAAGAATATTGTCCGGCGACCAGTTCGAGATCCCGTCGTGCGCGACCGGACACGCGGGTTTCCAGCAGTGATTCCGCGTCGTTCCAGGCTCGCTCAATCGGGCGCGTCAGCTCGGTGAGCGAGGTAGCGGCGAAGTTGCCAGCAAGATGGTGGATGCCATGCTGGAGCTGGGCGAGCGTCAGCGGGTCGGGCGTCGAGGCCGTCATCGCGCGGGAGATGCGCTCGGCCCGTTCGAGGGGGTCACCTGCGGCGGTTGACGCGGTAAATGCGACGGCGGCATTGAGAAGATCGCGACGGTTCGCGGAACTCACCCCCTCGGGGACGTCGGGCACGACATCGTCATCGTCGCCCCTCTGCGCTCCCATGGCCATCCTGCTCGGGATGAGCGACGTGTCACGGCCTGTGGGGGCGGCGGGAAGCCCGAAGAGCGCCTTCGCGTCGATACCAAACATCGTTTCGAGCACGCGCCGGGAAACCGGATGCGGGTGGGCGATGGCACCCGCGACCCAGCGTTTCGCCGTGCGGTCGCTGACCTCGTGGGCTTTGCCGTGGAGGCTGGTAGCGGTGTCCGCGTACGCACTGCGGAACTGCTCTACGGTCCACTCCCGCTGGACGAGCAAGAGGGCCAGGAGCGTGCGCGGTCGGGGGCTCGGGGGCATGGCTTCCTCGGTGGTTCCGGTGGCGATCCCCTGATCGTCGCGGGCCGGCGCCGCGCTGTCAGCCCGGACGGTCACCGTCCTGGAGATTGGCCCGAAAAATGTCCCCATCGCTGTCCTGGACATGCGCGCCGATGTCCTTCCAGGGACATCCCGAGCTGTCACTTTCGGCATTCTCCTGACCCCGGATAGTTGCGCTTGCTGGTCAGATCGGACACGTCGGTTCGACTGACCTGGGCCGCCCGCGTGCGCGGATGGCCTTGTCGAGCGCGACCGTGGGAGGCGCCATGCCGGTGGTGACGATCGAACTGGACGGAAACGAGTCGGGACCCGTTCCGGTGCCCTGGCGGCCGCCCCAGCTCCCTACGCGAGCGGGAGTGCTCATGGACGGGTCGCCAGATCCGACGTTCGTGGCGGCCCACCCCTACTGGCCGGACACCGTGGCGCGGTCGCTGGCGGCGCGGGGCGAAGCCCGCGCGTTGGCGGTTTGCCCGATGCTGGTCTCTCCCGCTGGAAGCATGCTCGCGCTGGAGGTCGCGCGGCTCCTCGTCGACGAACGCGGGCTATGGGATGGCCCAGGTGCTGTGATCACCTGCGGAATACGGCCCCCGTGCGCGCGGGACGCTGGCGTGGTGATCGTCCCACATCCTGTGATCGTGACCGCGGACGGGAGGCCACGGCCCTGGGTGGTCTGGGAGATCACCGATAGGTTCCGAGTCCCCGCACTGCTCACGAGTCTGGGTCGGACGCGGTCGGCGGTGGCGGTGTGAACGCCCACGGCCCGGTAGCAACCGTCACGGTGGCCCCTGGCTCCACGGCCGCCGAATTGGCCGCGCAGGTCGCCACGCTCCCCGAGGGGGCGATGCTCGTCGGCATCTTCGGCGACACCACGATCATCCTCGCCTACGGACCGGCGGACGACGTCGCATCCGACCGAGACGTGCTCGCGGCCGTGGTCGCGGCGCTGGTGCCGGACACCTGGAATGGCTGGACCGGTGCACCCACGTCTCCCGTAATCCATCGCCCGGCGCTGTAACCGCCAGCGAAGGGTGTAACCGCCGAGTTACACGCACGGTTACGCTCCGCACGTGGCCTGAGCTGCATGAACGTCCAGGTGTAACGGGTAACTCCATCATCGGAGCGCGGCCCAGAAACGGCTCCCATCGCCCGTGCCGGACCGAACGAGCAGTTACCCGTTACCTCCCGGCGCCGCGTGGTCCGATCGACCGTCACATGACGATCGGCCGGCTTGCAGCCGTCGCGCGGCGCCCGACGACGCGGACGACTGCACGCTTGATCGCCACACCGCGTCCGAGGCGTCGCTGTGCCGAGTCGAAGAGCCTTCGTGTCTCACGCGCCTGTAGCGGCTGAGCGAGGGTGTAGCGGTGGCGCTACGCCCGCCGCTACACCCTCCATCCGTCCCACGCTGCGCCGACAGCCTGATGTAGCGGGTAGCGGTCGCGCGGCGAAATGGGCTCAAACGCCTCCTGCGGAGTTCTGTCGGGTGAGGCGGGCGCTACCCGCTACACGCCGAGTCAACCGGACACGGCCCTGAACGGCCGGCGGCGCTGCCCTCTCGTGTGCATCTCAGCAGTCCTCCGTTAGGAGCGACACCCGCTGACTCTCGACCGTGTCCCCTCCTTCATACTGTCTGGCACGTGGTGCTGACCTAGCGTGGCCGGGGGCTGGTCGAATGGACTTGATCGAAGAATTCGTGAGCCGCTACAGCCGAGAATTCGATTATTACGAAGAGGCTGCGGACATAGTCGCACGGAAGCTTGAGGCGAGCCTTCGTGCTGCCGGAGTGCGCGCAATTGTTACGCGGCGAGCCAAGGCGATATCGCGTCTAGAAGAAAAATGTAGAAAACGTAGCGCGAAGTACAGCTCGCTCGATGACATCTACGATGACATCGTGGATCTTGCGGGCGTTCGCGTCGCTCTCTATTTTCCAGCGGAGCGTGCGCAGGTCGACGGCCTGATAGAGCAGCTATTTCATCAGCTTGAGCCTAAAAAAGTCTTTCCCGAGGCCACAATGAGAGGTGGCGAGAAGAAGTTCTCCGGGTACTCGGCTGTCCACTATCGGGTCCGGCTGAGAGAGTCGGGCCTAATGGAGGCGCAGGAACGCTACGCCACGGCAAGAGTCGAAATTCAAGTGGCATCCGTTCTGATGCATGCATGGTCGGAGGTAGAACATGACTTGGTATATAAGCCGCTCGAAGGTAACTTGTCGCGGGACGAGTACGAAATTCTCGACCTCCTAAACGGCCTTGTTATTTCGGGAGAGATTGCTCTGGAGCAGCTTCAGAGGGCCGGCGAGAAGAGGGTCGGCGAGGGTGGTCGAAAGATCACCAATCACTATGACCTTGCCGTGCATCTGCTGAGCCAGGCCGCCAACCTTGTGGGGGGTCCCGTCAGCGATTCGGGGCTCGGGCGGGTCGATCTCCTGTTCGCACTAATTTCAAGGCTCGAAATCGACACCCCCGATCTCCTGAAGCCGTACCTCGATAGCCTGCACGGAGATACCGAACGGCGCACACTCGCTGAGCAGATTGTCGACGCTGTATTGGCCGAAGACTCCTCGCGCTACGAACTCTACGACTCGATTAGAATAAACGCGGGACGCTCTGATCTCGATCCCGGCGATGAGGCCCACCTATTCCGTGGAAAATTTCTTCTTCGATGGAGCGAGCTTGAGCGTCTCCTGCGTGAACTGCTCCTACAAATAGATCCTGCGGGTAGCGCACCGCGCGCTCCTATCTTTAATCGCGCACGTCTCCTCCTCGATTCCGCAACAGTCAGCGAACTGGATCGACTTCGCCATATTAGAAATATGATTGTGCACGGTATCGAACAACCCGATTCTGCTGTATTGAAGAAATTGTCGGAGGATTTGGAGGTGCTGGCGACGCACATTGAAGATATGAAGAATAGGCGCCCGTGAGATGGGAAACAAGACTCATCGTCGAACCGCTGATGGTCCTATTATCCGACTCTGCGCGGTGCGGTGTTGCTGTTAGCTCAAGTTGGCCTCGCGCGACAGCTACCGCTGGAAGTAGGCGCGGTGTGCTCGCTGGAGCGCGGTGTGTTAGGCGGTTGGGTGCCCTCTTTGCGGGCTGGAGTCCTCCTCGCGGCTGCTTACTCAACGTTACGATGCTCGAGGCTGGAAGCGCGACGCGTTCGACGGCAAGCATGCAGCGACAGTCTAGATCGATGATCTATTGCTACCTGATGCAAGCGAACGCTTGCGGCAGCAAGCGGCGTGGCGCGCCTGCCGATCTCGGTGTTACCCTTGCACGGAAGACAATTCGCCTGTCGCGTCTTCGTTCGCGCGGGTGGTGCGGAAACGCTGGTCAGGACAGCGCTGCGAGGCTCAGGCCTTACAAGCGAGCGGTCGCAGGTTCGATCCCTGCCACGCCCACCTGTTTCACGCTTGCTGTCTCCGGTTCCCTTACGTCGCCTGGTGGTTCACTCTGTGTGAGGACCGGGCGTTCGACGGGTGGCGAAATTTTGGTCATACTTCTGACCATGACGACGTTGCCGTTGCACGAGGTGAAGTCACACCTGTCCGAACTGGTCAGCCGGGTCCACGACCAGCACGAACGGGTGACCGTGACCGTCCACGGCCGCCCATCCATCGTGCTGGTCGCCGTTGAGGACCTGGAACGGCTCGAGGAGACGTTGGCGATCATGTCCGACCCGGTGACCATGGCGCAGCTCGCCGAATCCGACGCCGAACTGGCCCGCGGTGAGTACGTCACCGGCGAGGAGGTCGCCGAGGACATGCGCCGCCGGTTCGGCACCGCGTGATCGGCGCCGCGGGCCGCTACTCCCTGAAGTTCTCGCCGGCGGCGCGCCGCGCGCTGCGCGAGACGCTGCCCGAGGCCGTCGCCGCTGCGGCCTGGGAACTCATCTCCGACCCGCTGCTCGACGCGCCATACCGGCTTGGAAAGCAGCTCACCCCGCCTATGGATGACCGGTACAGCGCCCGTCGCGGCACGTACCGGATCATCTACCGCATCGACGACAAGGCCCACACCGTGACTGTCGTCGGCATCGATCACCGGCGCGACGTCTACCACCGCTGAGCGGACGAGGGCGTTCGGGTGCTGGCGCCGCACCGGACCACCTTCTCGGCTCGGCGGACCCTCGGGCCGGGTCGACTACCTTTAGTCACCACAGGTGCGGGTGCATCGTCCAGTTTCGAACGCCAGTCTCCGTGTTCGAGGCCGGTGTGCATCAGCACGTCCCGCCAGTCCGCCGCCATGAGCTCCAATGCTTCGAACAGCCTCTCGACGTCGCCTTCCGATTTCAGGACGACGGCGCCGAGAATACGTTCCGAGTGATCGGCGTCGGCCGGATATCCAAGCACCTCTCGTTCTGCCTCCTGCAGCATCCAAATCACGGTTCCGGCGTCGGCCGGGAAGTAGTCGTGAATCTTCCGTGCAAGACGTCGAGTAACGGCCAAATTACCTTCCGCCGATCGGACTCGTCCGGCTGGCGGCCCCGGGTGCCCCGGCTGACCCCGGCCGCGCGGTCCGCCGGCGGGTCGACGTCGGCGACCGATGAGAACGGGCAGGAAATCAGGTCTGATCACAGTCAGTCGGGATCCGCGTCCATCGCAGGGAGAGCTACCCATGAGACCACTTCGGTACTCGATCAACGTCACCCTCGACGGCTGTGTCGATCATCGGGTGGGGATCCCGGACGAGGAGTCGCATCGCTACTGGGCCGCCAGCCTGGAACGAGCGGATGCGCTGCTCTTCGGCCGGGTGACCTACGAGATGATGCAGGAGGCGTGGCGGCGGCCGGCGACGGGGGAGTGGCCGGACTGGATGGCGGACTGGATGATCCCGTTCGCCCAGACGATCGACCGGGCCACGAAGTACGTCGTGTCGAGCACGCTTGACCGGGTCGACTGGAACGCGGAGCTCGTGCGGGGCGACCTCGGGAAGGCCGTCCAGCAGCTCAAGCAGGAGCCGGGCGACGGCATCTTCGTGGGAGGGGTGACCCTGCCGCTGGCCCTGGCGGACCTGGGACTGATCGATGAGTACGAGTTCGTCGTGATGCCCGTCCTGGCGGGGCACGGGCCGACGTTGTTCGCGGGCCTGAGCGAGCGGCTGGAGCTGAAGCTCGTCGAGCGCCAGGAATTCCGGTCAGGCTCGGTTGCTCTGCGCTACCAGCCGAGACAGGCCGCCACCTGAACGTCGGGTGCCATGTGGTTCGGTGCGCCGGACCCGGTCCGAAGAACGGCGCCAGGTGCAGACAGCACGACGCCCGCACTGATGAAGAGAACGTGGTCGTCGAGCGAGGCACTCGGCGGAGCGCCGCGCGAGTGTGTTGATCTCGGTGCACGTGTTTCGCGACCTGCTGACCGCGGTTGGATGCCACACCGGCTTCGTGGCGGGTGGGCGCTCTGTGTCGATAGCACGACAGGGCGTGGCGCCAGTGGTCTACCTGCGGTCCGAGCTAGGCTCCGCAAGTATCCAGACGGCGTGAAGGCGGTGAGTGACGTGAGGCCTCATCAAGGTGCTGAGGGCGCCGCTGTCGTCGCGCCGGAGCTCAGATCGTGCGGGACGGCGTCGGCGGAACTCCCGCCGCGGTGCGATCACTCGGCAGGGAGTCGACGGCCCCGGCACAGTGTTCGGGGCGCCGGCATGAGCGTCGCGGGATCCCTCTTCATCGTTCCTCGACGGGGCCAGGCGACAGCTCGGCTGTCAGCCTCGTCCGACTGAGTCACAGCGTCGGACCGCCGGACCGGGTAGTCCTCGCGACGCTTTCGTTTCAACGTCAGGCGAACTCGCGGGTCAAGGAAGCCAGGGCGCTCCCGAGGCTCGCTTGGGTGCACCATGCCGATCTTCGTCGACCGCCGTAGCGGCCTGCGCCCCAGCGGCCGTCGTCGTGAGCGGCCGCGGGCGTCGGGACCGATCGGGGCCCCGCCAGTCGCGAGTTGTCAGCTCAGTTTCCAGAGTTGGACGACGTTGTCGTAGCTGGCGGCGGCCAGGGTGCGGCGGTCGGGTGAGAAGACGACGGTGGAGAGGCGGGCGGCGGCGCCGGCCGGCAGTCCGATGGGCTTCGGGTTTCCGGTGTCCGAGATGTCCCACAAGCGGGCTCCGGCCCCGACGGTCGCGGCGGCGAGGGCGCGGCCGTCGGGGGAGAAGGCCACCGACGTGGCGCTCGCGTTGGGAATGGCCAGCGGCCGGCCGGCCGGGCTGGGACTGGCCGGGTCGGCGACGTTCCACATCCGGACGGCGCCGTCACCCCACGCCATGGCGAGCGTGCGGCTGTCCGGGGAGAACGCCACGCCCTGCGCCCCGCCGGCGCCGCTCGCCGAGACCTCGCCCAGCCGCTTGGGACTCGCCATGTTCGAGACGTCCCAGAGCTGCGCGGTGATGGCGATCGCGGCAGCCAGGGTGCGGCCGTCCGGGGAGAACACCACCGACTCAACGTCGGCCTTGATGTTGGTTTGAAGCTGTTGGATCTGCCGGGCGTTCGCCGGATCCGAGACGTCGAACAGCCGCACCGTCGAGTCGTCGCTGCCCGCGGCAAGAGTGCGGCCGTCGCGCGAGAAGGCGACCGACCAGACGGAACCGGCGGTGCCCATCGGGAGCTGACCGAGCGGCTTCGGCGCCGTCGGGCTCGACACGTCCCACAGCCGTACGGTGCCGGCGCCGCTCAGCGAGTGGTAGCGATCGCCTCCGCCGACGGCGATCGTGCGACCGTCCGGGGAGAACGCCACCGATGAGACCACGGACCCGGCCGGCCCCGCGATCGGTTGGCCCAGCAGCGCCCGGCGCGCCGGGTTCGACACGTCCCAGAGCCGCACGGTTGCGTCGTCGCTGCCGAACGCCAGAATGCCGCTGTCCGGTGAGAACGCGGCGGAGGTCACCGCGTCGGTGGGGCCGTCCAGCGGCTCGCCGAGGGGCGTCGCCGCGGTGATCGTGGCCAGCTCCGTCGGCGCGGCCGTCACCTGACCGCTTCCGGTTGGCGACGGCACGCCACCCTGACTCCACGCGATCGTCGGTGACTGACTGGCCGGGGGAGCGTCCCCGCCCGTGCCGCCGCCGCTGGTGAGGATGACCGTCGTGACCACGGTGGCGAGCACGACGGCGACCGCGGCGGCGATGGCGGCGACGAGACCGCGACGCCGGGCCGTTCGGCCGCCCGGAGTCCGAGTGGGGGACGCGAGCTGGTCGTGCGCGGCTCGCGGCATCGCCGCGGCGTGGTTGGGGGCCGCGTCGCCGGGCCCGCCGCTGTAGGGATGCGGCGCCGACGGTGACGTCCAGGCCGCGCCCGGTGGTGGGCTCCACGCCGCGCCCGACGGTGACGTCCACACCGTGGCCGGCGGTGGCGTCCACGCCGTGGCTGGCGGCTGCGCGGACTGCGTGCCCTGCGGCGGGACCAACGGCGCTGAGACGGCGCCGGCCGCCAGACGGCCTTCCGGGGCTTGCGCCGGAGGCGCGTGCAGCTGCTGCAATGCGTCGACGAGCTGCGCGGCGGTGGGTCGCTGCGCGGCATCCTTCACCAGCGCCCGGGCGGCGAGCGGGCGCAACGAGTCGGGCAGGCCGCTGAGGTCGGGCGTCTCCTCGACGACCTGGCGCATGATCGTGTGGACGGTGTCGCCGGCGAACGGCGCGCGGCCGGTGGCGGCGAACACCAGGACGGCGCCCCAGGCGTGGATGTCGGCCGCGGCCGTGACCTCCTGGTTGAGCACCTGTTCCGGGGCCATGAACGCCGGCGTGCCGATCGCGCCCTCGGTGGCCATCGTCGTCGCGTCCAACGCCCGGGCGATCCCGAAGTCGATCACTCGGGCGCCGAAGGGGGACAGCAGGATGTTCGCTGGCTTCAGGTCCCGGTGGACCACCCCGGCGGCGTGGATCGCGCGCAGCGCCCCGGCGATGGCACCCGCCAGCCATTCCAGGTTCGCCGCGGGTAGTGGGCCGTTTCCCTGCACCTGGGCGGCGAGCGTCGGTCCCTCGATGTAGGAGGTGACGAGATAGGGCCGGCTGCCGGTCGTGTTGACGTCGACGACTGCGGCGGTGAACGCGTGGTGGACCCGCTGGGCGGCTCGGGCCTCCCGCTCGAAACGGGCACGGAACTCGGGCACCTGCGCCAGATCGCCGCGGATCACCTTGATGGCGAGGAACTTGCCGCCGTTCGCCGAGGCCGGCTCGTCGTCGCGAAGACCGAGGTAGACGCTGCCCATGCCGCCGTGGCCGAGCCGTCCGAGCAGCGCGTACGGCCCGATCCGGCGGGGGTCGAAGTCGTCGAGCGGCGCCACCCCGGCCGGCAGGTCGACCACGCCACCCCCACCACCGAAGACCGTGACCGCTGTCCCGACCCCGTCGGCAGCCGCGGGGCTCTCCCTCCTCCGTTATATCCCAGCACTGTGGATATATCCCAGCGCTATGGATCATCGTTCGTGCGTAACCAGCTCGGCCGCGGGACGCTCGAACCAGATCCGGATGTCGTTCAGGCGCTCCGCGAGACTGGGCGCGGCGTCGCGCAGGCGGCCGAGATCGGTACGCAGGTTCAACTGCTGCGACCAGAGCACGGACCGGCCCGCCTCGAGCAGCTCGATCGCGAGTGCCGGATCGTCGGCTTGGACCGCCTGGGCCGCCGCATCGGTCGCGCGCGGCGCCTCCGCCAGCCGCGCCTCCCGGATCCCGCGACGCAGGCCCGGCCAGGCGGCAGTCGGCAGCAGCTCGACCGCCCGGCGGTAGGCGAGCACGGCGCCCGCGGTGTCGCCGGCGTCCGCGCAGAGCTCGCTCAGCCGAACGGCGGCCCGAAACGCGTCGTGCATCGAGATCGTGATGCCCGGGCGGCGCACAACCTCCAACAGCAGTGTTCGCGCCTCGCGCTGCCGATCCTCGTCGTCCGGTCGACACCGCAGAAGGTCGGCCAGCTCGCAGGCGAGTGCGTCGTGCAACGGATGGCTGTCGCCGACGGCCGCGAGGGCCGCCCGGATCGCCCGTTCGCCCTGGTCGAGCGCTATCGGGTCGCCGGTGGCCAGGAACCAGACCCGGTCCACGAGGCCGGCGCGCTGGAGCAGGAACGGCCGGGCGCCCTCGACGACGGCCACCGCCAGCGCCTCGGCCGCCAGGTCCCGGGCGCGCCGCAGGTCCTCCCGGTCCTCCGTCGACAGATACCGCGTCAGCAGCGCCATCGACAGCGTGCTCAGCCGGACCGCGTGGTCCACGTGATCGGGTGCGCTGGCTGCCAACGTGTTCTCGGCGACGGTGACCGCCTCGTCGAGGTGGCCGGGCGCGTCGCTGCGGCGTAGAACCTTGCTGAGCTCCGTCGCGTAGTGGGCGCGCGCAGGGTCCACCCGCGACAACGTGGCGAGTGCGTCCCGGCCGGCCGCGATGGCGGCTGCCAGGTCGTGCGGATCTCCGGTGTGCTGGTATCGGGAATCCAGGGCACCGAGCAGGGCAGCGAGCCGCAGCCCGCGGTGCAGCGCGCCGGCGACCCTTCCTCGTACCGGCGTGCGGGCGTCGCGAAGCGCCCCCAGGAGATCCTCCAGCCGGGCCGTCTGCTCGTAGCGATCGACCAACGCGAGTGCCCGGTTGGTGATCGCCGCGTCCTTGTCGCTCCCGTTGGTGATGGCGATGGTCGCGGCGTCGATCGCCTCGTCGAGGTCGCGACGGGCCCCGTATCGCACGAAGCGCGTGCGCAGCATCGCCGCCAGGTCGCCGTAGAGGTCTGCCAGGTCACGTCCCGCCTGGCCGGGCGCGGCGATGGCCTCGCGCATCAGGTCGATCGAGCTGCTTAGGTCGTGCGGCTCGGCGGTCAGTTCGTAGCGCCACAGCAGACAGCCGCTGAGGACGGCCACGTTGAGGGGCCGTTCCGGATGGGTGACCGACAGTTCGGCGACGGATCGCTCGAGATGGCTGATAGCCCGGTCGAGGCTCGGCCGGTGATGCAGTAGCCGGTATCGCGCGACGCGAACCGTGCCGAGAAAAGAATGGACCTGGCCGATCGTGTCCATCGGCGCCTCCCCCGAAGCCGAGTCCGTCCGAACCCGAAAAGCATTATGCCGGGTTCGGACGGACTACCCGTAAGGGCCACGGCACCGGGGGCCATACGGACGAGTCTGGAAAATCGTCGGGATCGGTGGAACGTCTGCTGGTCGCTGAGATCGTGCGATTGGATGATTTCATGGTGCGCGCGAGCCTCGATCGGCTCACCCCGGACGTCGACCGCCGCATGGCACTCGCCCGCGAATGGGATGAGCTCGTCGAGCAGGTGCGCGGCCTGGAAGGGTTCGAGGACTTCCTGCGACCACCTCGGCTCGCGGAGCTGTCGCCGGCGGCCGAGGACGGACCGGTGGTCGTCCTCAACGTCAGCCGGTGGCGGTGCGATGCACTGATCGTCAGCGACTCCGGTGTGGACGTCGTCGAGTTCCCGGATCTGACGCAGGACGAGGTCGTCGCGCGCACGCAGTCCTATCTGGAAGCGGTTGGCGCCCGGCAGGGCGAGACCGCCAGCGGCGCCTTCCGCCGCGACGCCGACGTGACCATCACGGGCACCGGCGTCGAGGACGCGCTCGACGACTGCCTGCGCTGGATGTGGAATGCCTTCGCGGCGAGGATCCTCGAGCGCCTGGGCCGCACCGGGACGCCGACCGGCGCCTGGCCGCGGGTCTGGTGGTGCCCGACGGGTCCGCTGACCCTGCTGCCGATCCACGCAGCCGGTGATCATCAGACGCCGGGAGAGTCGGTGATCGACCGGGTGGTCTCGTCCTACACGCCGAGTCTGCGTGCCCTGCGGGAGGCTCGGTCCGACCAGGGCAGGGGTGGCCCCAGGCTGGGGCGGCTGTTGTTCGTCGGTATGCCGGAGACGCCCGATCAGCCGGCGCTACCGAACGTGCTGCCGGAGAGGACCCTGGTGACCGGCCTGTTCGGCGATCGCTGCACGTCGCTGGTGGGTGCGCAGGCCACCCGCGGCGAGGTGCTGGGACGGCTTCGCGACCACGGCTGGGTGCACTTCGCGTGCCACGGAGAGCAGAACCTCGCCGATCCCTCGGCGGGTGGCCTGGTTGTGCAGGACGGCACCCTGACGGTGACCGACTTCAGCTCGCAGCAGTATCGGGGCGAGTTCGCCTACCTGTCCGGCTGCAAGACCGCGCTCGGCGGGATGAACCTGCCCGACGAGGCGATCACCCTCGCGGCGGCGCTGCACTACACCGGTTATCGGCACGTCATCGCCACGCTGTGGTCCGTCTGGGACAGGGAGGCGGCGCAGGTGGCGGCGGACGTCTACCGCGCGGTGGTGCGTGACGGGGTGCCCCAGGCCGACGGCGCGGCCGTTGCCCTCCATCACGCGGTCCGAGGTCTGCGCGCCGAGCGAAGGGACGAGCCCAGCAGGTGGACGCCGTTCGCACATACCGGACCATGACCACCGGGCCGTCGGGGCGCGGATCGGTCCCGTCCTCGCCGTACCGCGCGCTGATTCGGGGGAATCAGACCCATGCCACGGATTCACGCTTTGTTGGTAGGGATTGATACATACCAGTCGTCCGACGTTCCGGATCTCCAAGGCTGCGAAAACGACCTCGTCCTGGCTGAACGGGTCCTACGCGACCGGGTCGCGAAGGATGATCTAGTTCTCGCGACGCTCCGGAACGAGGAGGCCACCCGGGCTGAGATCATTCGGTCGTTCCGCAGTCGTCTGGGCGCCGCGCGCGCCGGCGACATCGCGCTGTTCTGGTTCAGCGGCCATGGCTCCAGCGGTCCGCTGCCCGCGGAGATCTGGCACGCCGAGAGCGCCGGCAGCTGCCAGACGATGGTCTGCCACGACAGCAGGGCCGGCGCACCCGATCTGTACGACAAGGAGCTCGCCGCGCTCGTCCGCGAGGTGGTCGCCTCGGGTGCCCACCTCGTCACCATCCAGGACTCCTGCCACGCCCGCAGTGGCATGCGCGGCGATGCGATCACCGGCCTGCCGCCCCGGTACGTACCCCCGGCGACCATCCCGCCATCGCCGCGCGACCTGCTGCCTGAGCTGGTGAAGGACGCCGCGGGCCCGACCCGGCCGACTGCTGGCTCGCTGGCGCCCCGGCACGTCGCCCTGGCCGCCTGCGACGAGTGGGAGTCCGCGCACGAGCTGGTCTTCGCCGACGGCGTGCACGGCGTCTTCAGCGAGGCGCTCGGCCACGCGTTGGCCCGGCTCGGACCGGAGGCCACCTACCGGGAGGTGCTGAACGACGCGCGCTGCCGCGTCGAGGGCCGGTTGCGGCGTCAGCGGCCGAGCCTGGAAGCGGCCGACGATCTGGTCGACCGCGAGTTTCTCGGCGGCGCCCTGCACCCCCGCGCCGCCCAGGTCACCCTGCGACACGTCCGGAACCGGTGGGAGGTCGACATCGGAGCTGTGCACGGCACCGTCGCCGGCAGCCGGCTCGCCGTGCACCGGGTCACGCCGCCGTGCGAGGTCAGCGTCGTTGAGGTGCAGGTCGAACGAAGCCTCGTCGAGCCGGTCGGCTGGTCGCCCGACATCGAGCGGCAGTACGAGATGGTGCTGTCCGATGTTCCGCTGCCGCCCGTGGCCGTGTCGATCCGGTCGCGTCCCGACGTCGCCGCCGGGCTGGCCGCGCAGGTACGGACGGCCTGTGCCGGAGGGCCGTCGCCGCACATCGCCGTCATTGCGCCGCAGGGCGAGGCCAGCGCCAGACTCCTGCTCCGGGTGCGGCAGACCGATGACCGCCGGCGGCTTCAGATCACCAGCGCGGACCACGAACCGCTCGCGCCGGCGATGCCGGCCGACGATGCCGGCATCGCGCGGACGGTTCGCGACCTCGAGCACATCGCCCGGTGGCTGCAGGTGCGCAATCTGGCCAGTCCGTCGGCTGCACTGGCGGACGCGGTCCAGCTCGAGGTCCTGCCGGCGCCCGCCGACGGCACGTGGCCGCCGCGCGACCAGCAGCCGCCGGCGCCCGGTGACCTGGAGTTCGAGTACACCTGGACCGGCTCCGCATGGAGACCGCCGTCGGCGTTCATCCGGCTGCGCAACACCACGAGCGAACGGCTGTTCTGTGCTCTGCTCGACCTGACCGACCGGTTTCGCATGCATGCGGGCCTGTTCCCGGGCGAGTACGTGGCCGGCGACTGGACCGCACCCGCCGGTCGCGGCGCGCCGATCACGTTGTCACTTCCGCCGGACCGGATCGCGCCCGGGGCGACCGGCACGGACTGGCTGGTGCTGCTGGTGGCGCAGGAGCCGTTCAGCTCGGACCCGTTCCGGCTGAACCGACTTGGGGAACCAGACGAGGACCCGGCGGACGCCCGGCGCGGCGGCATCACCGGAGTTCTCGGCCGCCTCGGGCTCCTCGCGGTACGACGCGACCTGACGCCGGCACCGGTGGTGCCGCTCGACTGGGCGGTGCGGGTGTGCGCGCTCAGGACGCGAGTACCCGACAAGAAGACGTAGCGCCTGCGACCGGCCGTTCTCGGTGGCGGGAGGTTGCGTGCCGCGGTGGCGCTGCCCGAGTTCGAGCTGCGCGGCCTACACCGCAACAACCTCGCAAGCTCGCTGCGCCTGCTGTTCCAGTACACCGGCCGGCCAGCCGTCCTCCGGGAGGCCGCGGCGCTGGGACGGCAGTCCTTGCTCGAGATCGCGCCCGATCCCGCGGTCCAGGCGAGATCGCTGGCCAACGTCGGCGACATCCTGGCGCTTCTCGCCGCCGAATCCGACGACGTGCCCCTGCTGGACGAGGCGGTGTCCCTGCTCGTCACGTCGGTCGACGAGGGCCCGGTTGACGCGGACCTGCCCAGCAGACTCTCCGACCTGGTTCTCGTCCTGCTCGGGCGGCATGCGCACCGGGTCGCCGAGAGACGTCGACCTCGCGTCGATCTACGCGGCCAGGGCATGGGACCTGTTGGATCCGCGACACCCGGCCGCGGGGATGGCGCTTGCCAACATCGCGGCTGTCCATCAGGCGCGGTTTGCGATGACCGGCGCGCCGGAGGACCTCGAACAGGCGACGCTCGTGCTGGTGAACGGGCTGGCGCGGATTGGCGGCGGGAACACGGCCCATCCCGGCCTCCCGGCAGCGTCGAGCGCCCTCGCCGAGCTGTTGTACCGCCGCTTCGAGCTCACCGACGACCCGGAGCTGCTGAACTCCGCGCTGGCGGCCGCCGCGACGGCTGTGCGGTACGCGAGCTCCGACCGGCGGAAGCACCCTCAACATCTCGCGAGTTCGGCGGGTGTCCTCTGGGCCGGCGCGGAAATCAGTGGATCACTGGAGACGCTCGACGAGGCGATCCGTCGCTACGAGGACGTTCTGGGCGGTGCGGCTCGGCCCGGTGATGTCTGGTCGGCGGCGGCCAGCCGACTGTGCGGTGCGCTTCGATTCCGATACGAGCTGAGCGGCGACGAGTCCTCGCTCGACAAAGCTGTCGAGATCGGCCGGCTGGGTGTGGCGGAGGCACACTCCCGGCGCTGGGAGCTGGCAAACAGCCTGGCGAACGCATTGCAACAGCGCTATCGACGCAACGGGGATATCGGAGACCTGGAGGAGGCGATCGAACTTCGCCGGAACTCTGCGGCGCTGGCCGTCGGCCCCGACCGGGCACTGCACGCATCGGGTCTTGGACATGCGCTGGGGATGCGCTTTGACCGACTCGGCCGACCGGCGGATCTGATTGAAGGAGTCGAGTCCCTGCGAACCGCGAGGGAGCTGCTGTCCTCACGGCACGTCGAGCGCGTCGGTATAGCCGTCAACCTGGCGTTTCTCGTCGCCCTGAGGTATCGGCTGATGGGCCGTCGCGCGGACGCGGACGAGGCGGTCACACTGCTGCGTGACACCCTCGAGGAACGCGGCGAGGATCATGTTCAGCGCGGCGTGCTCTACAACGGCCTGGGCGGCGTGCTCGGAGACCGTGCCCGGCGGGAGCACGACAGAGCAGGCCTGGACGAGTCCGTCGCCGCCCACCGCGCCGCCGTCGCGAGTACGTCCGACTCTCGGACGAACCATGCAATCTTCACGCTCAATCTCGCCCGGTCGCTGGAATCCCGAGCACGCATGGAACCCGATGTGGCAGCGGGCGCGCGGAACACCACGGCGGAAGACCGCTCGGCGGCCGTCGGGCACTATCGGGCCGTCGCCGAGCTGTCGACCGCACCCGTCGAGCTTCGCGTGCAGGGTGCGCGAGGGTGGGGCGCGCTCGCGCACGAGGCGGCGGACGGGCGGGGAGCCGCGGTCGCCTACCGAATGGCCGTCGAGTTGCTGCCTCGCCTGGCCTGGCACGGCCTTGGCCGGCCAAGCCGGGAAGGCCGGCTTGCCCACGCGAACGGGCTCTCGAACGAGGCGGCGAGCGCCGCGCTGGCCGACGGCCGCACCGCGGACGCCGTGGAACTGCTGGAGCACGGCCGCACCATCCTGTGGCTCCACCAACTCGCGCTCCGCACCGAGCGGGACGATCTGGCCGCCCGGAACCCGGCGTTGGCGCGTCGGCTGGATGAGGTGCAGTTCCTGTTGGAGATGGCCGGCGACGGCGAACGGCCCCGCGAGACGGCTGCCGCGCGCGGCGACCGGGGCCGCCTGCGGCATTGAGACCGTCCTCGACCGTGCGGGCGGATACCCGTCAGCCGGCTTAGGTAGGCAGCATGCGACCGGGTTTCCGATCCGGGCGGTCCCTCGGCCGGCGGGTGCCTGATCGGCTGCGTGGTCGTCGCCGTCCGGCGCGGTGCCGCTGGTTAGAGTCGTGCCAGTCGGTGGGACTCGGTTCCTGGCATGTCCAGGTTCGCCAGGCCCGAATGACGGCCGGCGTGGAGCACGAAGCGCATGGTTGTCGTACAGGGGGTGGCCCGTGGCCGGGCTTGATGAGACAAAGGTCGCCGAAATGAGCGGCGCGCAGCGCAGTGCCGTGCGAGACGCGCTTGTTGCGGCCTATCCGAATCGGGGACGGCTGGAAGAGCTGCTGGATCGTCTCGACAAGCCTCTGGCACACTTTGCCGGCGAGTACGTCCCGTTGCCCGAGGTCGTCTTCAAAGTGGTCGAGCGGGCGAGGGCCGAAGGCTGGCTGCCTCGGCTGCTCGCCGAGGCCACGGTGGTCAATCCCGGAAATGCACAGCTCGCCGCCGTCATCCGCCAGTACCGCGTCGCGACGTCCACCGCCGGCGGCGCCGCTGCCGCGGCCGGCTCTGCGCCGCGGACCGGCGGAGCGCGCTCCAGCTGGCCTGCCGCCCTGCCGTCGGGGGTACCGACGGACCGCGAGGTGATCAGGGAGCTGGCCGACCAGTTCCCCGACCTCGCCGACGCCCGTCAGATCGTCGCCGAGGCCGGCATGGCACCCGGCGGGCAGCCGGGATGGAACGTGTCGAGCGCCGACTCGTTCTGGTGGGAGGTGCATCGCCGGTTCGAGGGTGGCGCGGTGATCGGCGGCTGGCCCCAGGTCCTGCGGGCGGCATGCGAGGCCCGCCCGGGCAACGTCCTGCTGGTGGCCGCCGCAGTGGCCGCCGGCGTGGCTGCCGCCTCGCCCCAGGGCGTCTCGGCGTCGACCGACCAGGCGCCTGCCGGGCTGTTCCCGCCGACCGGCGGCAACGAGGTCAGCGACGCGCCGGCACCCGGCGGGACCGTCGTCGATCAGGGCGCGGCGACGTCGACCCACGGCGAGAGCTGGGACTTCTTCGTGTCCTACACCCAGGTCGATCAGAGATGGGCGGAGTGGATCGCCTGGACGCTGGAAGAGGCCGGCTATCGCGTTCTCCTGCAGGCGTGGGACATGCCGGGCGGCGCGAACTGGGTCGTCGGCATGCAGAACGGCGTCGAGCACGCCGCGAGAACGGTAGCCGTGTTGTCTGCCGCCTACGGACGTTCGGTGTACGGGGCGGCGGAGTGGCAGGCTGCGTGGAGGGCGGACCCGGCTGGAGCGGATCGGAGACTGCTTGTCTTCCGCATCGAGGACTGTGCGCGTCCGGGCATGCTTGGGCAGGTCGTGTCCCGCGACCTGTTCGGCGTGCCACAAGACATAGCTCGGGCGACCCTGCTCCAGGCCGCCAGGCTCGCCGTGGGCGGCGGCCGGGCAAAGCCCGATGCGAGGCCGCCCTTCCCCGGCGGCGACACGCCGCCGTTCCCGCCCGCCGATCAGTAGGCATCAGGCGACAGGCGCCCGGGTTTGCGTTTCGGTGTGCCGTGTTATACAGAGCGACATCCATGGCGGCAGCCACCGGGGGATGGAAGATGGTACGGGGGCAATGAACGATCCGTTGACGCCTGCGGAAGTACGGGAACTGGCGCGGCTCTTCGATCGGCCGGACGACGCGCGCCGCCTACTCGCGGAAGCGGGGCTGGACGCCGGCCTGCATCCGGCCTACGGCATCACGACGTCGGCCGACTTCTGGCAGGAGATCGCCAACCTTCTCGTCGTCGAGCCGCGGTATGGACTTCGCCGAAGTATTCTTGCCTCCGCGCTGTCCCACTACCCGGATAATCCGGTGTTCAGAAATGGCCGGGACCGGGCAGCTGTTCCGGGCGCCACGGCCCGCGGAAGTCGCCGCGCGACTCTCGGCCCGCCGGCACCAACACCGGAGCTCGGACGCGCCTGTGACTCTCTGGCCCGTGCGGTACGGCGGCTCCGGATCCCCGCATCCGAGTTTCGCCAGCTGCATGGCCAGGCGCCGCTGACAGTGCGATGGACGACGGCGACCACGGAGAAGCTGGCCGTCAGCTGGGACAGCATCGCGCGCCTGGCCACGGCGGACCACGTGCCAGGTCGCCTCGGACTGGCCGCGGACTCCGCGGCAGGCCTCGACGGCGGCTCCGAGGAGATCGGTGACCTGCTGTTTCGGGTGCCTACGCGCCGGCTGGTGATCGTCGGCGCGCCGGGTTCGGGAAAGAGCGTCCTGCTCCTTCGCCTCGTGGAGAGGCTTCTCGGTGCCCGGGGCGCCGGCGAGCCGGTGCCGGTGCCGGTGCGGGCCGTCTCCTGGAATCCCGAGGAACAGCACCTGCACGCCTGGCTGGCGGAGCGACTCGTCGACGACTATCCGGGGTTGGCCCGCGCGGTGGTGGACGACATCGGCGGACAGAACCGCACGCTGGCAGCCGAGCTCATCGAGGAGCGATGCATCGTTCCGATTCTCGACGGGCTCGATGAGATTCCAGCCAACCACCGTAAGGACATCATCGATCAGCTCAACCGTGCGCTGCGGCCCGGTGACGGCATCGTGGTCAGCAGCCGCGCGGCGGCCTACGAGGAGCTCATCTCCTTCGCTCCCGGGTCGGGAGTGCGACTCGCCGGCGGCGCCGTCGTCGAGATAGAACCCCTGACCACCGAGGACGTGATCACCTATCTCGGTGACGCAGCCGAGATCATGAACACGGAGAGCACGTTCCTCCCGGTTCTGCATGCGCTCGGACATCGACGGGCTCCGCGTACCCGCGAGGCGCTGTCGACTCCGCTGATGGTGCGCATGTTCGCCTCGGGCTTCCGTGACGGTGGCGATCCCGGCCAGCTTGAGGCGCTCTCCAGCCCGACAGAAATCCAGGTACGCCTGCTCGGTCGTTTCCTCACGTCGGTCTATCCGAGCCGCCCCACGAAGGGCGTTCCCGCGCTTCGATGGCCGCGGGCGAGGACCACGCAGTGGCTGCAGTACTTCGCCGGGCTGGACAGCGCCGAGGTCGCGTGGTGGCACCTTCACGAGCAGGTGCCACCGCGGCTTCTCCGAAACGTCGCGTTCCTCGCCGGAGCGGTGCCCGTCCTGATCACCACGGCGATCGGCGAGGGCGCGGTCATACTCGCTGGCGCGCCGATTGACGAAAGAATCGCGCTGCCTCTGTCGGGGTTCTGCATCGCGTTGCTCGCTGGCCTCGTCTGTGCGCGGTCATCGCGGCGGTCCCGGCTCGCTCCCAGCCGTGCTGTGCGGGCCCGGCCGCGGCTCGCGCTCGTCCTGGGCGGCGCCATGCTCGGCTTCGCCGTCTCCGCCGTGGCGTACCTGCCGCTGCTATTGATCGGCTCGGCGCCGAGCTTCTGGCCCTATACCGGCGGCGTCGCCATCCTGTTTGTCGTGGCCTCGATCGCGCGCGGGGCCACCCGCGACACCCCGCTCGACGCGGCACTGGGGCCGCGTGACACTCTGCGGACCGACCGGACGAACACGACTGTCCGCGCTCTGGCGTTCGGCGTCGGGACCGGTGTCGCGGCCCTGCTCGCTCCCGCCCCGATCGTCAGCCGGCCGACCTGGGCGGCCATCGCCGGTGTCTTCTTCGCGGCACTTCTCGTCGGCACCCTGACGACGGGCGCCTGGTGGCAGTTCACGCACGCCCGGGTGGCCCTCGTCATCGGGCGGAGTGCCCCGGTGCGTCTCATGGCCTTCCTGGAGGACGCGCTGGAGCGTGAGGTGCTCCAGCAGTCCGGCGCGGTCTTCGTCTTCCGCCACGAGCTGCTCCGCCAGGCCGTGCTCGGTGCGGTATCTCCGGAAGAGACCAGGGAACTCGCAGGCGGGTAGCCCCACGGCAACGTCGGCTTTCGCCGCTCGGAAGTCATGGTCGACGGGCGACCGGACCGGACGGGCGGCTCCGGACGAGCACTCGGAAAGGTCGACGGCCCGCGCCGCCTGGATGGCCGGCGTCGAGGCAGGTGATATGGGGCCGGGTTGGCTCGGCACACCCCAATATGACCTGCCTCGATGGGTCCGCGGCTGCCGGTGGGTCGAGGCCGGAGAGTGCGACCGTGGGGGGAGGGGTTGGGGGCGACCGTGGGGGGAGGTCCGAGGGGCGATCACGGCGGTAGGGTCGGCGGATGACCGGCGGGGCTGGCCAGGTGGGGTCGGCGGCGACTGGGCCGTATCCGCCCGGCGCGCGGGAACCGGCACCGTTGCGTTCGCGTCCGGCAGTGCGGCCCTGGAGATTCGCCGAGGACGTCGGCGGCCTTGACGCGAAGCGTGGCCTGGTTCCATTGCTGGCGTTCGCCGTCGCGATCGTCGCGGCAGTCGCCGATCCGGGGACGGCTGGTGAGCTGGTGTTCCTGGTGGTGCCGGTCGTCGCGTTCGCCGGCTGGGCGTATCTGCCGCGCCGGGGCCCGTCGCCGTGGCCTGCCGCGATCCTCGTGTCCTGCAGCGTCGCCGCGATGGTGTCGGTGGTGCTCGCGCAGTTGTCCGGCGGCCATGAGCCGGTGATGTTCGAGATCTCGATCCTTGCGCTGGTCGTCGGGTGCTGGTGTCCGCCGCTGTCCCTGGCGCTGCCGCTGGGCCTGCTCGCGGCGATGACTCCGATGGTGGTGTACCTCGCTCAGGACTCGGGCGAGGTGAACGTTGGCATCTGGATTCTGGGCATCCTGTTTCCCTTCGTGCTGGGACGCACCCAGGCGCGGGAGCGGCGGCTCTCGGCGCTGCTCGAGGACAGCCGCCGGGAGCTGGCCCGCCAGTCGCTGCTCGACGAGCGCCGCAGGATCGCCCGCGATGTGCACGACCTCGTCGGCCACGGGCTGGCCGCGGTCATGTTGCAGGTGACGAGCGCTCGACACGTGCTGCGCCGCGATCCGGACGCCGCCGAGGAGGCGCTGCGATCCGCCGAGGATGTCGGTCGGCGAAGTATGCGGGAGCTTCGGCGGACCCTGACGCTGCTGCGGGCTGATGACGAGGACTCCGCGACGGCCCCGCCGGTCTCGGCCGCCGAGGTGGCCGTTCTCGTCGACGACGCCCGCGCCGGCGGAATGACCGTCGACCTGCGGATACGGGGCAGCCTCGTCGATCTCCCCGCGCCGGTCGGGGTCGCGGTCTACCGGATCGCCCAGGAAGCGCTCGCCAACGCCGCCCGGCACGCCCCGCGGGCGCGCACGGACCTGACGCTGGAGCGGACGGAGGATCGGGTTCTCGTGACGGCGACGACCGTCGGGCCGACGGTGATGGCACCGGAGGACGACCGCGTCCGACCGCGCTACGGCCTGGCCGGAATGCGGGAACGGGCGCGCGTGCTCGGCGGCACGTTGACCGCCGGCCCGACCCCGACCGGCTGGCAGGTGAACGGCGCACTTCCGCTCGACTCCGACGACGAACCCGCCAGGGCGCACCTACTAACCAGGACCGAGTCGCTAACCAGGTCCGAGTCGCCGACCAGGTCCGAGTCGCTGACCAGGTCCGAGCCGCCGAGCGTGAGATCCGCCGGCACGCCGAGGGGCGCGCCCGACGAGCCATCGAGCGGCGCGTCCGGCGAGGCGGCGAGCGACGGGGGAGTGCGTCCGTGATCCGGGTCGCGATCGTGGACGACCAGGCCATCATCCGGGCCGGCCTCGCGCGGATCCTGTCGCCGGCCGACGGCTTCGAGGTGGTCGCGGAGTGCGCCGACGGCCGTCAGGCCGTCGACCAGCTGCCGGCCGTCAACCCGGACGTCGTGCTGATGGACATCCGGATGCCGGTGATGGACGGCCTCACCGCGACCGCGCGCCTGCGGGCCGGCACCGCCGAGGCGGAGAGCGCGCAGTCGGACGGCCCGTTCGTCCTCGTGCTCACGACGTTCGACGAGGACGAGCTGCTGTGGGGAGCCATCGAGGCCGGGGCCGCCGGCTTCGCGTTGAAGGACTCGGCGGCGGAGGACCTGATCGCGGCCGTCCGCACCGTCGCCGCCGGCGGCGCCTGGTTCGCCCCCGGCGTCGCGACCAAGGTGTTGGAGCACTACCGCCGGCGGGTGGCGCCGGCGGCGCGTCGGGTGACCCGGCTGGACACGCTGTCGGACCGTGAGCACGCCGTGCTGCGCCTGATGGCCCGCGGCGCGACGAACGGCGAGATCGCCGCGGCCCTGCACGTCGCCGAGGCGACGGTGAAGACCCACGTCGGCGGCATCTTCCTGAAACTCGGCGTGCGCGACCGGGCCGCCGCGATCGTGTTCGCCTACGACCACGGCGTCGTCTCTCCCGGCGGCGACGAGCCAACCTGACAGGTGGCTCAGGGCCGAGCCGCCGCCCGCTTCAGGCGGCCCGGCCCTTCCGCGACTCCGCTGGCGAGAATCAGCTTTCCGCGGCGGCCGGCTGCACCTGGAGCCCCGCCGCCAGGCGTTCGGCGAGGAGACGGGTGAACCGGGCCGGATCGCGCAGCTCTCCGCCCTCGGCGAGCAGCGCTATTCCGTAGAGCAGTTCCGTGGTGTCGCCGAGGGTGTCGGAATCCGCGTCCCGTTCGTGTGCCCCGCGCAGCCCCACGACCAGCGGGTGGTTCGGATTGAGCTCCAGGATGCGCCGGGGGTGCGGCACCTCGTGGCCCATGGCGCGGTACATCTTCTCCAGCGCGGGGGTCATGTCGAACGTGTCGCCGACGAGGCAGGCCGGCGACGTGGTGAGGCGGCTCGACAGCCGGACCTCCTTCACGTCCTCCCCGAGCCTGGCCGCCACCCACGACAGCAGCGCGGCGAAGTCCTTGCGCAGCTGTTCCCGTTCGGGCTCGCCGCTCTTCCTCTCGTCGTCGGTGTCGAGGTCGACCTCGCCCTTCGCGATCGACTTCAGCGGCCTGCCGTCGAACTGTGCCACCCGGTCGACCCAGACCTCGTCGACCTGGTCGGTCAGGATCAGGACCTCGTAGCCCCTGTCCCGGAACGCCTCGATGTGCGGCGAGTTCTCGATCGCCGTGCGTGTGTCGCCGGTCAGGTAGTAGATCTCGTTCTGGCCGTCCTTCATCCGCTCGACGTACTCGCGCAGCGTGGTCGGCTGGTCGGCATCGTGGGTCGAGTCCACCGAGACGATGTCGAGGATCGCCTCCCGGTTGTCGGCGTCCTCGATGAGACCCTCCTTGAGCGCGGCGCCGAACTCCTTCCACAGCGTGCGGTAGCGCTCGGCGTCGTTCTCCTGCACGGCCCTGATGGAGGCCAGCACCTTCTTCACCAGCCGGCGTCGCACGAGCTGGATCCGGCGGTCCTGCTGCAGGATCTCCCGGGAGATGTTGAGGGACAGGTCGTGCGCGTCGACGACGCCCCGGACGAAGCGCAGATAGCTGGGCAGCAGCTCCGCGCAGTCGTCCATGATGAAGACGCGCTTCACGTACAGCTGGACGCCGCGGCGCGCGTCCCGGGTGAACAGGTCGAGCGGTGCGCGCGCCGGGATGAACAGCAGCGCCTCGTACTCGAACGTCCCCTCGCCCTTCATGTGGATGACCTCGAGCGGCCCGGTCCAGTCGTGGCTGAGGTGCCGGTAGAACTCGTCGTACTCGGCCTTGTCGACCTCGCTCTGCGGCCGGGCCCAGAGCGCCTTCATCGAGTTGAGCGGCTTGTCGTCGGCCGGCTCGTCGCCGGCGGCCTCGCCCTGCTCGTCGCCCTGCTCGGTGCCGTCGACCCCGCTGGACGCCGGCACCAGCCGGATGGGCCAGGCGATGAAGTCGGAGTACCGCTTGACGATCTCCCGGATCTTGCTCTCGTCGGTGTAGTCGAAGAGCCGGTCGTCGTTGTCCTCGGGCTTCAGGTGGACCGTGACCGCGGTGCCCCGGGGCGCGTCGTCCACCGTCTCGATGACATAGGCGCCCTCGCCGTCGGACTCCCAGCGCGTGCCGCCGTTCTCACCGGCCTTCCCCGTCAGCAGGGTGACCTTGTCGGCGACCATGAACGTCGAGTAGAAGCCGACGCCGAACTGCCCGATCAGGTCGGACGACGCCGCCGCATCCCTGGATTCCCGCAGTTTGCTCAGCAGCTCCGCCGTGCCGGACTTCGCGATCGTGCCGATGAGCCCGACGACCTCGTCGCGGGACATTCCGATGCCGTTGTCGCGGACGGTCAGGGTGCGATTGTCGCGGTCGGCCTCGATCTCGATCCGCAGATCGGCGCTGTCGACCGGCGGACCGTCGCCGACCAGCGATGCGATGCGCAGCTTGTCCAGGGCGTCGGACGCGTTGGATATCAGCTCCCGCAGGAAGATGTCCTTGTTCGAGTAGATCGAATGGACCATCAGCTGCAGAAGCTGACGCGCCTCGGCCTGAAACTCCAGCGTCTCGACCCGGCTGCTCACGGGGCTCCTCCATGCGTACACGAGCACATTGCACAACGACGTCGGACCCGATCCGGACGGAATGGGCCAGGTAGATCGTATCGGGCATCCGGGGACCGACACCGACCGACCGGACGGCTGGCGCACCCCTGCGCGATCGTCGGTCGGTCGCCGGTCGCCGGTCGCCGGTCGCCGGTCGCCGGCCGTCGGCCGTCGGCCGTCCGCGGTCCGCGGTCCGGCGACCGCGCGTCGGCCCGCGCCGAAACCACAGATGTCGGTGGGCGCCCGTAGCATGACGGCGGTCGCGGAGGAGGGCCGATGTCCGAGTTCAGTGGGTTTCCCGCAGACGCGTTGATCTTCTTCGACGGGCTCGAGGCGGACAACAGCAAGGCGTACTGGACGGATCATCGGGAGACCTACGAGACGGCCGTGCGGGGGCCGATGCTGGCCCTGCTGGCGGCGCTCGAGCCCGAGTTCGGCGAGCCGCACGTGTTCCGGCCGTATCGCGACGTCCGGTTCTCGAAGGACAAGTCGCCGTACAAGACCGCGATCGGTGCGCACTGCGAGCGCGGCGGCTACGTACAGATGTCGGCGAACGGCCTCATGGCCGCGTCCGGGTACTGGCGGACCGCGCCCGACCAGGTCGAACGCCTCCGGGCGGCGATCGCCGACGATCGCCGCGGACCCGCACTGGAGGACCTCGTCGCGCGGCTGCGGGCCGACGGATACGACGTGTCGGGCGACCAGTTGCGTACCCGGCCGCGCGGTATCGCCGCTGACCACCCACGTATCGAGCTGCTTCGGTACAAGACGCTTACCGCGCATCGCGAGTTCGGCGAGCCGTCGTGGCTGGGCGAGCCGGCCTGCGCCGAGCACGTGGCGACCGCCTGGAGGGAGATGCGGCGGCTGACCGACTGGCTCGACGAGCAGGTCGGCGCGTCCCGCCTGCCCGAGTCCCGCCGCCGCTGACGCCGCCGACGTAGGCCCGCCGGAACCGGGGTAGTGCCGCGGCCGCCGGCCATCCGACCACGGTAGGACCGCGATCAGCGCCCGCCGGTGGAAGTCGAGACGACCCGCCGGAACCTAACGTTCGTCACCATGAGCGACATCACGATCGAGGTCGAGGACCTTCGTCGGGCGTACGGCGGCCAGCCGGTGCTGCGCGGCCTGTCCTTCACCGTCCGCACCGGCGAGATCTTCGGCCTGGCCGGAGCCAACGGCGCCGGCAAGACCACCACCGTCGAGATCCTGCAGGGGCTGCGCCGCCGGGACGGCGGCCGGGTCGAGGTGCTCGGACTGGACCCGGAACGGGACCGCGGCCGGCTTCGCCCGCTTCTCGGCTCCCAGCTGCAGTCCTCGGCGCTACCGGACCGCCTGCGGGTCGGCGAGGCGTTGCGGCTGTTCGCCCGCCTGGCCGACGACCGGGTCGACTGGCGGGAGCTTTCCGACCAGTGGCGGCTCGGACCGTTGCAGCACAGACCGTTCGGGACATTGTCCGGGGGGCAGCGCCAGCGGCTGTTCCTCGCTCTCGCGCTGGTGAACCGGCCGCGGGTGGTATTCCTGGACGAGCTGACCCAGGGACTCGACCCTGCGGCGCGGCAGGAGACGTGGCGGCTGGTCGAGCAGGCCAGGGACCAGGGCGCGACGGTCGTCATCGTCAGCCACGACCTGGACGAGGCGGAACGGCTGTGCGACCGGGTCGCCGTGGTCGCCGACGGCGCCCTGCTCGCCTGCGGCCGGCCGGCCGATCTGACCGGCGAAGGGGCGACGGCCACCGTCCAGTTCACCGCCCCGACGGCCGTGGCGCTCGCCGGCCTGGGGGACCTGCCCGGAGTCAGCGAGGTCGGCTTCGACGGCGCGGTCGCGTCCGTCGCCGTCGCCTCGGCCGCTGTCGTCCCGCTCGTGGCCGAGCTGGACCGTCGGGGCCTGCGCCCGGCCGACCTCACCGTTCGTCGCCCCTCTCTGTCCGACACCGTCGTCGCCCTGCTCACCGGAGGATCTCGATGACCATCACCTTGCAGACCAGCGGCCCCGTCCAGACGAGTCGCCCGGCGCGCACCGGTCTCGCGTCGAAGCTCGGCGCGCTCGCGCTGACCGAGACCCGGCTGCTCACCCGCGACTGGACCCTGCTCGTCTTCGCCTTCCTCTTCCCGCCGTTCACGATGCTGGTGCTCGCAGGCGTGTTCGGCACCGACCCGGACGACGGTTTCGCGATGCGGCGCCCGGATGACTACTACGTCGCCGCGTCGACCGGTGTGCCGGCGATCGGGCTGGCGCTCATCGGCCTGCCGGTCGCGCTGGCGTCCTACCGGGAACGCGGTGTGCTGCGCCGGTTCGAGGCGTTCGGGATCTCCACGCTCCGCGTCGTCGCCGCGCAGGCGGCCGTCACTTGGGCGCTGATCATCCTGGCCGTCGGGCTCGTGCTCGCGGTGGCGGTACCCACCTACGGCGTTCCGGCGTTCGCGCATCCGTGGCAGGTGCTGCTCGGATTCCTGGTCGGGAGCGGCACGCTCGTCCTGCTCGGGGTCGCCGTCGGGCTCGCGGTGCCGACGGCACGCGCCGCCCAGGCCGTGGGCCTGATGACGTTCTTCCCGCTCTACCTGCTCGGCGGCGGCGGCCCGCCGCGCACCGTGATGACCAGCACGATGCGCTCGATCTCCGACTGCCTGCCCTCGATCATCCCGGCGGTCACCGACCCCTGGCTCGGCATCGCCGCCGTCGGCGACCATCTCATCCCGCTCGCAGCCTGGACCACCGCCGCCCTCGTCACGATCGCCTGGCTCGCCCGTCGCCCCCGGTCCTAGCGTCGCCGCCGCCCGCCGCCTCGCCGTTCTCACGCGCGAGCATGATCGGCGTTCGCGCCCCCTGGTGGTTGTGGATCGGCCTGTCTCCACGCCCACGAGGGGGCACAACCGGCGATCATGCGGGCGGCCGTCAGGCCGGTCGGGCGGCCGTCAGGCGGATTCGGTGGGCAGGCCGGCGGCCACCCAGTCCTCGATGCCCTCGCGATACTTGCGGACGTTCGAGTAGCCGAGGGCGGTCAGCCGGTCGGCGACCTGGCCGCTGTTCGGGCAGGACGGGCTCGTGCAGTAGGTGACGATCGCGGCGTCGCGGTCCGGCAGCGCGGCGGCGGCCTGGGCGTTGACGTCCGCCAGGACGAGGGGGAGCGCGCCGGGAAGGTGCTGCTGGGCCCAGTACTGGCCGCCGAGCGCGTCCACGACGGTCACGTTTCCGCCGTCGATCGCTGCCTTCAGCTCGTCACGGGTGATGAGTAGCGTCATCTCACTGCCTCCTGGGAATCGGACTATAGTCCGGTTGTGCAGGAGGACCATAGCGGACCGCAGTCCGGTTACGCAAGACCGTTGGAGTTGCTGCGGACCCCGCCCCCCAGGGAACGGGCCGACGCGGCGCGCAACCGGGCCGCCGTGCTCGACGCGGCCGCCCGGCTGTTCGCCGAGCACGGGGTCGCGGCGGTGTCGATGGACCAGGTCGCCGCGGCTGCCGGGGTGGGCAAAGGCACGCTCTTTCGCCGCTTCGGCGACAAGGCGGGCCTTGCGGTCGCGCTCCTCGACGCGCGGGAGCGGGCGCTGCAGGAGGCGATCCTGCACGGCCCCCCGCCGCTCGGCCCGGGAGCGCCGGCCCGCGAGCGGCTCATCGCGTTCCTCGGCGCCTACCTCGACTATCTGCTGGAGCACCTCGACCTGGTGCGGATGTCCGAGACCTCGACGCCCGGCGCCCGCTACCGGATCGGTTCCTACCGCTTCTGGCACCGGCACGTCGCGATCCAGCTCGCCGACGTACCCGACCCCGAGCACGCGGCGCACGCCCTGCTCGCCGCGCTCGCCGCCGAGCACGTCTCCGCGCTGCTGCCCGAGCTCGGCGAGCCGCGCCTGCGGGCAGGCCTGCTGCGCCTCGCCGAGATGTTCCCCTGACGGCGCCGCCCCTCGACAGGCTGACGCCGCATCGAGCCGGACATCCGGGCGCATCCCGACGTCCTGTCCGACGTGCGAGGCGTAAACAGCCGCCGCCCGCGCCTCTCACGTCGGACAGGACACGCCGCTACGGCCTGGCGGTGTCGGGACGAGGCGCCTGCGGGCTCGTGGCGGCCGGGCTCGCGGTTGCGGGAGTTCCGGGCTCCGGGGTCACGGGCTCCGCGGTCACGGGCTCCGCGTTCACAGGGTTCGGGTTCACGGGGTCCGCGCTCACGGGGTCCGGGGCCGCGGGGTCCGGGGCCGAACGGGCCGGGGCTGCGGGGGCCGGGGTCACGGGTTCCGTCTTCGCGGTGACCGGGCTCGCGGCCTTCGCCGTCGCGGGCCTCGGGCTCGGGGTGTCCGGGCTCGACGTCTCCAGGTTGTGGCCGGTGTCGGGGTCGAACAGGTGCAGCTGGCGGGTGTCGAGCCAGAGGTCGGCCTTGTCGCCCTCGCGGATGCGACTGGCCGCGTCGAGGCGGGCGACGATCTGTTCCGCGCCGCTGGACAGGTCGCCGGTGCCGGCGTCGTGGGCAAGTTCGTCCAGGTCGGCGATCTGCGCCCGGCCCCCGGTCAGCGTGAAGTAGGCATAGCTGTCCGAGCCGAGCCCTTCCAGAACGTCGACGTGCACCGTGAACCGCAGCCCCGCACGGTCCCGCACCTGCTCCAGCGCGGCGTCCTCGAAATGCTCCGGCCGGACCCCGACGATCAGCGAGCGGCCGCCCCCGCCGGCGCCCCCGTTCCACCGCTCGAGCAGCGCACGCTGCCGGTGGTCGGGGGTGATGGCCCCGAACGGGGTACGCAGCTCGCCCTCCTCGACGGTCGCCGGGACGAAGTTCATCGCCGGCGAGCCGATGAATCCGGCGACGAAGATGGTCGTCGGCCGGTTGTACAGCTCGTGCGGCGTGCCGACCTGCTGAATTCGCCCCGACCGCAGCACGGCGACCCGGTCGCCGAGCGTCATCGCCTCGGTCTGGTCATGGGTCACGTAGACCGTCGTCGTGCCGAGGCGGTTCTGCAGGCGGGAGACCTCGGTCCGCATCTGAACGCGCAGCTTCGCGTCCAGGTTCGACAGCGGCTCGTCCATGAGGAACGCCTTGGGGGAGCGGACGATCGCCCGGCCCATCGCGACCCGCTGCCGCTGTCCGCCGGACAGCTGCGCCGGCTTGCGGTCGAGATGGTCGGTGAGGTCGAGAACGCGCGCCGCCTCCTCCACCTTGCGGTTGATCTCGTCCTTCGGGGTCTTCGCCAGCGCCAGCGCGAAGCCCATGTTCTTGCGCACCGACATGTGCGGGTACAGGGCGTAGCTCTGGAACACCATGGCGATGTCGCGGTCCTTCGGCGCCAGGTCGTTGACGACCTTCCCGCCGATGCGCAGCTCGCCGTCGGTGATGTCCTCCAGCCCGGCGATCATGTTGAGGGTGGTGGACTTCCCGCAGCCGGACGGACCGACCAGGATGACGAACTCGCCGTCCGCGATGGCGAGGTTCGCGTCCTCCACCGCGAGCGAGCCGTCCGGGTACCGCTTGGTGACGTGGTCGAGAACTATGTCGGCCATGGCGACGCCTAACCCTTCACCGCGCCGGACGTGAGCCCGGCGACGATCCGACGTTGGAACAGCAGCACGAAGATGATGATCGGGATGGTGATGATGACGGCGGCCGCCGCGATCGAGCCGATCGGCTGGGCGAACTGGGACGCGCCGGTGAAGAAGGCGATGGCCGCGGGGACCGTCCGGGACCGTTCCGTCGACGTCAGCGAGATGGCGAAGAGGAAGTCGTTCCAGCAGAAGATGAAGACCAGGATCGCGGTGGTCACCATGCCGGGCGCGGCCAGCGGCGCAATGACCCGCAGGAATGCCTGCAGCGGGGTGGCGCCGTCGACCTGGGCGGCCTTCTCCAGGTCCCACGGGATTTCCCGGAAGAACGCCGACAACGTGTAGATCGCCAGCGGCAACGAGAACGTCAGGTACGGGATGATGAGCCCGATCCACGTGTCGAAGATGCCGATCTGACGCCACAGGTTGAACAGCGGGCTGACCAGGGAGATCTGCGGGAACATGGCGATCAGCAGGGCCAGTCCGACCAGGAGGCGCTTGCCCGGGAAGTCCAGCCGGGCAATCGCGTACGCGGCCATCGACCCGAGAACGACCGCGAGGACGGTCGAGATGATCGCGATGCCGAGGCTGTTCAGCAGGGCCCGGGTGAACAGCGACTCGCGGAAGATCCCCCGGTAGTTCTCCAGGGTCCAGTGGTGCGGAACGAAGCTGCCGTCGGAGATGCTGTCCGGCGTCTTGAACGACAGCGACAGCAGCCAGATCAGCGGCACCAGCGAGATGCCGATGATGACGAGGTTCGCGGCGGACCAGCCGACGAGCGCGGTGCGCTGCCCGGCCGGCCGCCGGCCGCGCACGGTGGCACCGGCGGTCCCGGTCCGTCCGCCGGCCCCGGCGGGAGCAGAGGCGATGGTGGCCATCAGCGACGGTCCTCCCCACCGGGCGCGGCGGCGCCGAACCCCTTGACGAACACGAACGCGACGAGGGCCACGACCAGGAAGATGATCACCGACAAGGATGATCCGACGCCCAGGTTCAGCGCCGTGAACAGGTTGTCGTAACCGAGAATCGACACCGACCGGGTGTCATACGACCCGGCGGTCAGCACGTAGATGCTGTCGAAGATGCGGAAGGCGTCCAGCACCCGGAACAACAGGGCGACGAGGATCGCCGGCTTCATCAGCGGCAGCATGATCCGGGTGAGCCGCTGCCACGCGGTCGCCCCGTCCATCTTCGCCGCTCGCAGCAGCTCCTCCGGGACCAGCGCCAGCCCGGCGAGCAGCAGCAGCGCCATGAAGGGCGTCGTCTTCCACACCTCGGCCATGATGATCACCGCGATGCCCCAGACCTGCGAGCTCAGCGGCGTGGCATCGCCGAACAGGCCGGACAGGTAACCGGTGTCCGGCGTCCACGCGTAGCGCCAGCCGAAGGCGGCGACCACGGTCACGATCCCGTACGGAATGAGAATGACCGTGCGGATCAGGCCGCGCCCGATGAGCGCCCGGTGCATCGCGAGCGCGAGCGCCAGGCCGAGCACGAACTGGATCGCCACCGAGATCACCGTGATGATGACCGTCACCGCGAGCGCCTGCCACCACAGCGACGACGACAGCACCGTCCAGTAGTTCGCCAGACCGACGAACCTCGAGTCGTCCGGGAACCGCAGGTCGTACCGCCGCAGCGACAGGTAGACGGCGTACCCGATCGGATACGCCGTCACCGCGAGAATGACGACGACCGCGGGTGCGCACAGCGCCCAGCCGAGCCTGCGCTCCGCGCGCGCCCCCGCGGACAGCGGCGCCTTGCGGGGTTTCGCCGGTGCCGGGTCGCCCGGTGCCCCGGCCACGTTCGTGGTCGCTTCGACGGTCACGGCACCAGTCCCTTCGACTCGATGGCGTCGCCGATCGCCGAGCGCAGGTCGCCAAGCCGGCCGAGGCTCGCCGAGGACGGCGGCGACAAGGTGTGCGCGATCTGCAGCGACACGCTCTGGTAGGCCGGGGTCTGCGGCCGGACGCTGGCGTTCTTCAACGCCTCGTAGATGGCCGCCGCGAACGGGTAGCCGCCGTCGATGAACTTCTGGTCGGTGTACAGCGCCTCGATGGTCGGCGGGAGTCCGCCGTCCGTCGCGTTGCGGATCTGGTTGTCGCGGCTGGTCATGCACGCGATCGCGTCGGTCGCCTCGGCGGTGTGCCGGCTGTGGGCGCCGATCGCCAGGTTGTAGCCGCCGACCGTGGTGTGCGACGGCTGGCCGGCGACGAGCGAGGGCCACTGCGTCCAGCCGATCTGCTCCGCGAGCTTCGGGTTGTTCTCTTTCGCCGACGGATAGATGAACGGGTAGTTCAGCTGGAAGGCGGCCGTCCCCGTCTCGAACGCGAGCCGGTTGTCGTCCTCCTTCTGGTTCGACCAGGACGGGTCCGCGGCCGGCGAGTGGGCCAGTGCCGCGATCGCCTGGACGGCCTTGTCCGCGGGCGCCCCGAGCACGACCTTGCTGCCGTCGTCGTTGAGGATCTGGCCGCCGGCGGAGGCCACGAGGGTGTTGAACAGCACCGTGTAGCCCTCGTACTGCGCGCCCTGCACCTCGACGTAGTGCGGCTTGCCCTGCGCGGCGAGCTGCTTCGCGTCCGCCAGCATCTCGTCCCAGGTCTTCGGCGGGTTCGGCACCAGGTCCTTGCGGTACCAGAGGAGCTGCGCATTGCTGTTCAGCGGTGCTGCGTACAGCTGGTCGTCCCAGGTGCCGGTCTCCACCGCGACCGGCAGCCGCCCATCCGTGAGCCGCTTCGCCTCGGCGGCCGGGAACGGCTTGATCCAGCCGGCCTCGGCGAACTCAGCCGTCCACGTCACGTCCAGCGTGAGGATGTCCATCGTCGGGTCCTCGGCGGCGAGCCGGCGCACCAGCTGCTGGCGCTGCCCGTCCGAGTCGTTCGGCAGCACGTTGATGCCGATGGTGTACCTACCGTTCGAGGACGCCGAGCAGTCCGCCGCGGATTTGGCGAACGAGCCGGACGACTCGTTGTACACGTACCAGGTCAGCTTCACCGGGCCGTTGCCGCCGCCCGAGCCGCCGCAACCGGCGAGGGCCGCCCCGGCGACGAGGACGAGCGCCCCCGCCGCCGCTACCGTGGACAGGCTGCCACCACGTCCCCGGCCGGCCGCGGTGTCGCCGCGGATCGGCCGCTCGCTGCTGGCTGGCACGCCAGTGCCGTCGCCCGGCGCGGCCGCGGCCGTCTCCGGGCGGCGGCCGACGTTTCGGCCGGGCTGACGAGGTGTTCGGGGCCGACGGGATTGTCGAATTCTCATGGGCCGTGCTTCACCCCCACGTCGCGCTACCAGGGGCGACGCGGGGCGGAGGTATGTACGCCGGGAGATGCCCGACTCCGCGCCGACGACCGGGCCACGTCGCTCCGAGTCGTGCATCCACCGGCCGGGTGGCCAGCGGTGGCTGCGCCATTCCCGGGTGTCCGATGATGTAAACCCACCGTCACGGGATTATTTCGCATTGTGTGCCGGCCCTTGCGCTTTGTGCATCGCGGAGCGGGCGAGCCGGGCGCCTAGGCTGGCAGCCGGCGGACCGCGGACGGCGGTTGGTGGGCGAGGCGGGAGCGGGACGAGATGGGTGAGCGGGTGCCCGTGATCGCGCTGACCGGGTATCTGGGCGCCGGCAAGACGACGGTGCTCAACCGGCTGCTTCGGACGCCGGGGGCGCGCCTCGGCGTGGTCGTCAACGACTTCGGAGCGATCAACGTCGACGCGTCGCTGGTCAGCGGGCAGATCGACCAGCCGGCGTCGATCGCGGGCGGCTGCCTGTGCTGTCTGCCGGACACCGAGGGCCTGGACCAGGCGCTGGAGAAGCTGTCGCATCCCCGGCTGCGGCTGGACGCGGTGATCGTCGAGGCCAGCGGGGTGGCCGACCCGCCGGCGTTGGCGCGACTCATCCGGTTCAGCGGGGTGGAACGGGTCCGTGCCGGCGGTCTCATCGACGTGGTCGACGCCGCGTCGTACTTCGACACCGTCGACCGGGGCGGGCTCCCGCCGGCGCGGTTCGCGTCGGCCTCGCTCGTCCTGATCAACAAGACGGACCGGGTTGCGGCCGCGGACCGCGCCGGGACGCTGGAACGCATCGCCGACCGGATCCGGGCGAGCAACCCGCGAGTCCACCTCGTGGATACGACGCACGGCCGGATCGACCCGCAGCTCGTGTTCGACGCCGCGACTCCGTACGACCCGGTCGACGAGCTCCCGCTCGCCGCGCTGGCGAGGGATGACCACGACCACGAGCACGACCAGCACGGGCCGCATCCCCGGGTCGACGTGGTCACCGTGCCCAGCACCGGCCCGGTCGATCCCGGCCTGCTCGCCGATCTGATCGAGAACCCGCCGGCAAACGTCTACCGGCTCAAGGGCGCCCTCACCGTCAACACCGGCCGTGGTCTGCGCGGGCACGTGGTCAACATCGTCGGAAACCAGGTCCACGTCGCGACGCGGTCGATGACCGACGCCGCCGGCGGCCTGGTGGCCATCGGCATGCATCTCGACGAGCCGACCGTCCGCGGCCGTCTCGAGACCGCGCTGCGTCCCTGCGTCGACCGCCCGCCCGCGGACGGGGTCCGTCGCCTCGCCCGCCTCCGTCGCCTCAGCGGCTGACGACCGGAATCTCGGCACAAGGTGTGTTACGGGTGGCGGTCCGGGCATGCCATGACCAGGCCGGCAGGGACCACGAGATCCCGACGAGAGGCACGACGAAGCCCGAGGAGAAACGATGAAGTTGCTGCAGAGGCTCCGCCATGAGGTTCGGCGTGACACGAACACGGCCGACCGGTCAGCGGCACGGGGTATTCGACGGCTACGGCGCCGTTCGCGCACCCGCTCGACGACGAGCGCCCGCTACTGACCGACCGCCACGCCGGCCGAGCCGCCGCCCGCCCGCGACCAGCGAGGCGGGCGGCGGCTTTTACGATCCTCGGGCCAGCGGTCGGTGGCGCCGGCTGAGGCTCTTGTCGGCCTCGACTCCGCGCCGCTCGCCGAAGCCGCGCCGGGCCGCGTGTGCGTCAGTAGTGTTCGGGGGACGGTCTGCCTGGACACGGTTGTCCTGTCGGCGGCACGCCGCACCACGACGTCGACGTCGAGCGCGACCCGACTCGGGATGCGCGAGCACCCGGGCAGGGCGGAGCACGAACGGAGCAGAGGGCGAATGCCGAATCGCGTACCGCCGCCGCCATCACCGCGGGCGGCGTCCCGGACTGCGGCTGGCGACCGTCAGGAGGCCGGCGCGGAGGCGATGCGGCAGGCGTTTCGCCGGCACGCGGCGGGCGTCACGATCGTGACGATGGCGGGGCAGCGCGGTCCGGTCGGCTTCACCGCGACCTCCGTGGCGTCCCTGTCCGAGAGCCCGCCGTTGCTGGCGCTGGCGTTGTCGGTCCGGTCGTCGATCGCCCCGACGCTGCGGGCGGCCCAGACGCTGCTCGTGCATCTGCTCTCCCGGGACCACCAAGAGCTCGCCGCGCGGTTCGCGACGCCGGGAGCCGACCGGTTCGCCGCGCCCACCCGGTGGCGGCCGCTCACCACCGGGGAGCCGCTGCTGCTGGATGCCACGACCTGGCTGCGCTGCCGCATCCGGGAACGCACCGCCACGGGTGACCACTGGCTGGTGATCGCGGAGATCCTCGAAAGTCGCGTCGACGTGACCGCGGAGCCGCTGGTCTATCACGACGGCGCCTACGGCACCGTCCTCAAGCACGACAAGCCGGCCGAGACCGCGGCGGCCACCGCCGCGCCCGGCGGCCAGAAGCCCGGCGCTGCCCAAAGGCCCGGCGCTGCCCAAAAGCCCGGCGGAGGTCAGAAGCCCGGCGCTGCGCAGAAGCCCGGCGGAGGTCAGAAGCCGGCCGCCGGGCAGAAGCCCGTCGTCGGTGCTCCGAAGGCCACCGCCGCTGCCTCGACGGGCCGTGGCGCTGTGCCGACCGAGGGCGATCTCGGCATTCGGGGCCAGTCCGCGGCCGCGTCCTGACAACTGGCAGCGGCGAGCGGACGTCGGCGCCGTTCTTCAGCGGAATTGGTTGTTCTGGAATATTGAACGACCACCCGTGGACGCCCCGGTGACGGCCGGTCGGCGCCTTCGGGCCGGGGTCGAGAAGTCCGGTCCTTTTGCCCATAGGTCCCGGCCGCCGTCCCCTGTTCGGGGTACGAACGAACCAGTGCGGGCCCTTAGTCGGCCGACGGGCGAATTCCGTGGGCGCGAATAATGCCTGGTAGGGCGCCTGTCGGGCCAGTGGTCACGCCGGCGATCCGGACGTCGCCTCGACCGTTTTCGCAGTGACCTGGTGGTGTTCGGTGGCTTGTGGAGTGCGGCCGTCGACAGACTTGTCGCGCTCATGTGCCACAATGTGGCCGCGACAGCAAGTGGCCGCAAAACGGGGGAAATGTCATGATTATTTTTCAGCAGTGCGTCGCGTGTGGACGGCTTCCGGAACCGGCTCGCCGGCTCGAGGTCTGGCTACCAGAAGGGCGGCGAGCGGTGATCTGCGACGACCACGACCCGGCCGATCCGGATTTCCGTGAGGAGCTGCTCTACCGGCTCTTCCGCTTCTACGGCGTGACGATCGGCGACGAGAACAGCGCCGCCGTCCTGGAGTCGGCCGCGAACCTGGTCGCCAACGCCCTCACGGCGAAGGATTCGTCCTCGCGGCCCCGGCCGCGCCCCGACCGGCCGCGCCGCGTGCCAGCCGTGCGCGGCCGCGTCGGCGCGCTCGCGGCGCCCGTCCGCCCGTAGGACTCGACGCCCGCCCACAGACTTGCCCGCCGCCGTGCGACACCTGAGCCGCGCGCGCAGGCGTCAGTACGCCTGCCAGCCGGCGGGGTCGACGCCGCCGGGGACGTCCCCGTCCGGGCCGTACGGCGTGCGGGTGAGCACGAAGCTGCCGATGTCCAGGTGTGTCGCCGTGCCGTCCGGCCCGCGGACGACGCGCAGCGTCTCACCCGCGTAGTAGCCGTCCAGGCCGGTCCAGGTACCGTCCGCCTCGGCGCGGAAACGTGCGCCCCGGCTGGTCTGCCCCTGCACGACGAGCTCCAGCTCCCGATCGGCCCGCAGGAGCATGACCAGCGGCGACGGCCCCCAGTACCACGGACCGGTGAGTGCCAGCAGCTCCGGATCGACGGTCGGAAGCGGGCGCCAGGGCGCCGGGATCCGCGGCTCGTGCTGGGCGACGATCCGGATGAGGTTGGCGGCGATCCGGCCGATCGCCGGGCCCGACGTCGTGTTCGCCAGCACGACGGCGGCGAGGTCGTCGGTGTCGCTGACCCAGAGCGCGGCGACGAATCCCGGCATCGAGCCGGTGTGGCCGTACAGCGCCTGGCCGTCGCGCCGCCGCAGCTCCAGACCGAGCCCGTAGGAGCTCGTCCAGTCGTCCGCGGCGTCGGGCTCCGACGCGGGCCGGCGCATCTGCGCCAGGGTGCTGGCCGCGAGGACACCCTGGGCGCCGTGGGCGAGGAACACCGCCCAGCGGGCAAGATCGGCGGCGGTCGACCAGAGCTGACCTGCCGGCGCCATCAGGCCGGTGTCCGTCAGCGGCTCGGGCTGCATCAGGTCCGCCCACGGATGCACCGCGAAGCCGCCGGCGTGCGGAGCCTGCGGCGCCGTCGTCGTCCTGGTCAGGCCGAGCGGCGTCAGCACCTCCCGGCGCAGCGCCTCGTCCCACGGCTGGCCGCGCAGCCGGGCGACCAGCGCGCCGAGCAGGGCGAACCCGGGATTGGAGTAATGGAAGAGCCGGCCCGCCGGGTGCCGGGCCGCCGGCTCGCCGAGCACGTCACCCAGCTCCGGGCGCAGCGTTCCCGCGGTCCGCTCCCACCAGGGCCCGGGCGACTCGGACGCGAGCCCGGACATGTGGGCCAGCAGCTGGGCGATCGTCAGCTGCCCGGCGGCGGTGCCGGGCAGGTGACGCTCCAGCGGATCGGCGAGGTCCAGCACGCCCTCGTCCCGCAGCCGCATGACCTGGACGGCGACGAAGGTCTTCGTGATCGAGCCGATCCGGTACTGGACGTCGGCGTCCGGCCCGTGCCCGTCGACCATGCTGCGCCCGCCGCTCCAGACCAGCCGGCCGCCGCGGACCACCGCGCCCATCATCGACGGCGCCCGTCCGTCCGCCTGGCCGACGGCCAGCCGGTGCAGCAGCGCGCGCCGCGTGCCGGGCAGCAGCTCGTCGCCCGCAGGGGCGGCCGAGGCCGTCGTCCCGTTCGGTCCAGGCCCCGGCGTCGTCGTCGACATGCCTCTCAGCCTGCCATCGCCGCGGCCGGCGGCCGCCGGCGGTCCCGGGGCGGGGGCCGCCGGCATTGCGCCGTCATCCCGCCCGGCGGTTCGCGAGGACCCGGCCGGCCTACTGCGTGAGGGCCGCCCCGGGCACCGGCTCGGGGCGGCCCGGCTCGGCTCAGCGCCGGACGAAGAGCTCCGCCGGCGGCGGCCCGTACCGGCCGCGGACGAAGTCGACCAGCCCCAGCACCCGCGCCCGGACGTTCCAGTACGGCCCGCGCCGCGTCGGCATGACCAGGCCCGTGCCGAGCTCCCCCAGCGCGATGCAGAACCGGATGAAGGCGTGGTACCGGCCGGAGTGCTCCCGCACGAGCAGCAGCGTGTTGCGCAGCTGCAGGTAGTCGATCGCCGCGGACGTCCCGCCGACATAGGCGTTCTTGACCATCGCGCCGCGCACCAGCCCCGACTCCCAGCCGGCGGCCTTCGCCCGCACCGCCAGGTCCGCCTCCTCGCAGTACGCGAAGTACCGCTCGTCGAAGATCCCCACCTCGTCGAGGCACGCCCGCCGGGCCAGCATCAGCGTGCCGTGCGGATGCCCCGCGGGCTCCCAGCCCTCGTCCACGCTCGCCGGCACGAGGATCCCGCCGAGGTACTTGTCGACGATGGGCGTCGCCCCGTCGCCGACGTCGGCGCAGGCCAGTCCCGCCCGCGGCTGACCCGCCAGCACCCGCAGCATGTGGCTCAGGCACGTCGGCGCGGGCAGCGCGTCGTGCGGCGCGAGGACCACCCACTCGCCGGCGTTCTCGTCGGCGAGGAACGCCCGGTAGCCGACGTTGGCCCCCGGCCCGAACCCCAGGTTCCGGCCGGTGCGCACCACCGTCACGTCGGCCGCCTCCACCAGCGGAACGACGGCCGACCCGTTGTCGACGACGGTGATCGTGACGGGGATGTCCTGGGAGCGGAACGCGTCGATCGTGTCGACGAGGCGCTCGGGCTGGTCGCGGTGGACGAGGACGACCGAAAGAGGCTGCACGCCATCAGTGCTATCGCAGCCGTCGGCCGCCGCGGGGCGGACGCAGCGATTATGGTCCGGGTTCATGCAGAATTCCTTCTGCTCGTACTGCGGTACGAGGTACGGGGCCGACGCGGCCTGGCCCCGGGTGTGCGCCGCCTGCGGTGAGACGACGTGGCGAAATCCGACGCCGGTCGCGGTGGCGCTGGTGCCCGTCGTCGTGCCCGGGGGAGCCCGCGGCCTGGTCGTGGTCCGGCGCGGCATCGAGCCCGGGCGCGGCGAGCTCGGACTGCCCGGCGGCTTCATGGAGGTCGGCGAGGTCTGGCAGGAGGCGACCGTCCGGGAGCTGCGCGAGGAGACGGGGATCCTGGCCGACGCCGCCGATGTCCGGCTGTTCGACGTGCACAGTGGCCGGGACGGCGGCGTGCTGCTGGTGTTCGGCCTGCTGCCGCAACGCTCGGCCGACGAGCTGCCGCCGGTGGTCACCTCGGACGAGACGATGGAGTGGCTGGTGCTCACCGAGCCGCAGAAGCTCGTCTTCCCCACCCATACCGACGCGATGGCCGCCTACTTCGCCCGCCTCGCGGACCCGTTGTCGGCGCCCACGCCCTGACCGGGCCGTGGTCCGCCGCCGCGGCCGCCTCCCGACCTCGAACCGTGTCGGACCAGTGTGTCTATAGGCTCACCAGCGCGACACACCTTGGCGTGGGCTCGATGAGGTGCGTCGACTGAGTGAGCCCATAGGCTCACTGGTGCGACACGGTTCGTAGATCGGCGTCCGGTGCTCGGCCGCGGCTCTCGGCCGAGCACCCGAGGGATCCGCCCAGGTAGCCGCCGTCCGGCCGTCAGCGGCGCGCTCAGCCGTACCCGGACGCTCCCACTCCGTGTTCGCCCCGGCGTCGGCGAAGACCGCGGGCCGGCGCCGAGCCGGTTGGCCGTCCCTAGACTGAGCGGGTGCCGATCGTCCTGACCGTTCTCGACCGGGTGCGTTGGCGCGACCGGCCGGTCGTCGGCGAGCGGCCGCAGGCGTTGCTGGCCGCCCTGGTCGCCGGCGGCGGGCAGACGGTGTCGAGCGACCGGCTCGCGGAGGCGGTCTGGGGCGAGAACGGCCCGGGCAACGCCGGCAAGGCGCTTCAGGTGCTGATCTCACGGACGCGTACCCAGTGCGGGCCGGACGCCGTCGTTCGCGACGGTGACGGGTACCGGCTCGGCGTCGCCGCCGATGAGGTGGACGCGTTACGCCTGCGGAGCCTCACGCTGCGGGCTCGGCGTCTGCTCGCCGCCGGCGAGGTGGCGCAGGCCCGCGCGGTGGCGGCGGAGGCGATGGCGCTGACCGAGGCGTTGGCCGAGCCGCAGGACGACGATCATCCCCTGGCCGAGCTGCGCCGCGGCGCCGCCGCGCACCGCGCCGAGCTCGCCGGCCTGCTGGGCCGCGCGCTGAGCGTGCTCGGCGAGCACGCCGGTGCGCTGCCGCGGCTGGCGGAGGCGTTCGAGCGGGACGGCTCCGACGAGGTGGTGCTGGCCTGCCTGCTGCGCAGCGAGGCGGCGGTCCGCGGGACCGCCGCGGCGCTGGACCGCTACGAGCGGTACCGGGCCGACCTGCGCGACCGGCTCGGCGTCAGCCCCGGCGCCGACCTCGAACGGGTGCACCAGGAGCTGCTGCGCCTGGACGAGCCGGTGCGGGCCGGCCTGCACTTCGACGCGAGCCCGCTGCTGGGCCGCACCGACGACATCCGCGAGCTGACCGCGCTGGTGAACACGTCACGGGTGGTGTCGATCGTCGGCCCGGGCGGGCTGGGCAAGACCCGGCTCGCGCACGTGCTCGGCCGGTCCGTGGACCGTCCGATCGTGCACTTCGTCGGCCTGGTCGGCGTGACGTCGCCCGAGGACGTCGTCGGCGAGGTCGGGTCGGCGCTGGGGGTGCGCGACTCGGTGCACGGCCGGCGGACGCTGACCCCGCAGCAGCTCGCCGACGTGCGCGGGCGGATCGCCCAGCATCTCGCCGCGGCGCCGAGCCTGCTGATCCTCGACAACTGCGAGCACGTCGTCGACGCGGTCGCGGACCTGGTCGCGTTCCTCGTCGCGACCACCAGCGACCTGCGAGTGGTGACGACGTCGCGGTCGCCGCTGGCGATCAGCGCGGAACGCGTCTACCCGCTCGGCGCGCTCGGCTCGGCGGCGTCGGTAGAGCTGTTCCGGGCGCGGGCGGTCGCGGCCCGGCCCGACGCGCAGCTTCCGGACGACGCCGTCACCGACATCGTGACCCGGCTGGACGGCCTGCCGCTGGCGATCGAGCTCGCCGCGGCGAAGACCCGGATGATGTCCGTCGACGAGATCCGCCGACGGCTGGCGGACCGGTTCGCCCTGCTGCGCGGCGGGGTCAGGAACGCCCCGGACCGGCACCAGACGCTGCTCGCCGTCATCGACTGGTCGTGGAACCTGCTGGTCGAGCGGGAGCGTCGGGCGCTGCGCTGGCTCTCGGTCTTCCAGGACGGCGTGACGCTCGCCGCCGCCGAGGAGGTGCTCGGGCAGGACGCGTTCGGCGCGGTGCAGGCGCTGGTCGACCAGTCGCTGCTGACCGTCGCCGAGACGAGCGTCGGGGTGCGCTACCGGATGCTGGAGACGGTGCGCGAGTTCGGCCGGATGCGGCTGGCACAGGCCGGCGAACAGGAGCAGGCGTTCGCGGCGCGCAGGGCGTGGGCGATTCGCTACGCGGCGGCCTCGGCGGAGCTGCTGTTCGGGCCGGACCAGTTCGCCGGCATCGACGCGCTCGCCGAGGAGGAGGCGAACCTCGCGGACGTGCTGCGCCAGGCGCTCGCGCAGGCCGACCGGGAGGTCGTCGTCGAGCTGCTGCGCGGCCTGGGCGGGCTGTGGTCGCTGCGCGGCGACCACACCCGGGTGGCGACGCTGGCCGGCACGGTCGCGGAGACGATGGCCGGCTGGGAGCCGCCGGCGGAGCTCGCCGACACGACCCGGGCGGCGATGGCGATCGTGCTGCAGAACGCGATGATCGGGATGCCGGGGGATCGGGCCAGGCCGGTCCGCGAGCTGCTCGTCCGGCTGGGGACGGACGACGGCGGCGACCCGAGGGTCAACGCCATGGTCACTGTGCTGCTCTGCTTCGACCCGGAGCGGTCCAGCGGGTGTGGCGAGCTGGAGGCGCGGCTGGACGAGCTGGTAGCGTCCCCGGATCCGTCCGTGGCGATCTCCGCCCTGCAGTGGCGCAGCTATCTGCTGGAGAACGCCGGTGACCCAGGCGCCGCGATCGACACGTCCGAGCGGGCGCTGGCGCTGGTACGCGAGACGGACGAGGGCCCATGGGCGGTGGCGATGCTGCACGCCCACCTCGCCGGCCTGCACATGCAGCTGGGGCGCCCGGCGGTCGCCCGCCCGCACGCGCAGGCCGCGCTGCCGGTGCTCGAACGGCTCGGCGCGCTCGACGACCTGATCCAGCTGCGCTCGGTGCTCGGGCTGTGCGCGGTGGCCGCTGGGCGGCTCGACGAGGCGGACGCGCAGGTCCACACGGTGGACCAGCTGATGGAGTCGGACAACGTCCTCGGTGGGCTGCTGGCGCTCGGAACCGTCACGGGGGAGATCGCGCTCGCGCGCGGCGACGTGGCCGCCGGGCTCGCGGCGTTCCGGCGGGCCTCCGCGCGCATGCGCGCCTTCGTCTTTCCCGGCCAGACGCTGACGGGCTTGGAGCCGTGGCTGCTGTTCGCCGACGCCTCCCTGCTGACCGCGCTCGCGTATCACGGGACGGGCGAGGAGGTCGCCGAGGGGGCCGAGGTGTTCCGTACCTGCCTGGCCCGGACCGAGCGCGTCCTGGGCCTCGTCGACCCCTACCTCGACTACCCGGTGTGCGGAATGGCGCTGTTTGCGCTGGGGGTGTGGGGGCTGCTGCGGGCCGCGATGCCGCCGGCGACGGCGGTGCGGCTGCTGGTGCTCGCCGAGCGGTTCGCGTACAGCCGGACCATTCCGACGATGTCGTGGGAGAAGATCGCGGGCTGCGCCGAGGAACGGGTGCCCGGCCGGATCGCCGAGCTGCGCGCCGAGTACGGCGAACGGCGCGGAGCCGACCTGACCGGCGAGGCCCGTCGCCTCGTCGACCAGGTCGGCTGAAGGGGCATGTGCCGGCCCTACACGTGGCGCTTGTACAGCTTCACGGCCAGCGGGGCGAAGACCGCGATGACGATCAGGCCGGCGATGAGCGTCCACCCGACCTGCGCGGATATGTGCCCGTCGTTGGCCAGGTCCCGGTCGGCGGAGACCAGGTGCGAGACGGGGTTGACCTTGACGAACGCGGCCAGCCAGCCGGGCAGCGTGTCGATGGGCACGAAGGCGTTCGACAGGAACGTCAGCGGGAACATGATCATCATGGAGATGCCCTGGACGCTCTGGGCGCTGCGGGCGATCGTGCCGAGGCAGGTGAACACCCAGGCCAGCGACCAGCCGGTGAAGACGGCGAGCAGGATCGCGCCGATCACGCCGAGGACGCCGCCGCCGGGCCGGTAGCCGAGCGCGAGGCCCATGCCGAACGTGATCGTCGCGGCGATCGTGTACCGCAGCAGGTCGGCGACCATCGGGCCGGCGAGCGGCGCGATGCGGGCCATCGGCAGCGAGCGGAACCGGTCGAAGACGCCCTTGTCGATGTCCTCGCGCAGCTGGGTGCCGGTGGCCATGCTGGTCGTGAGCACGGTCTGGGCCAGGATGCCGGGGATCATCAGCGGCAGGTAGCTCTTCACGTCGCCGGAGATCGCCCCGCCGAAGATGTAGGCGAACATCGCCGTGAACAGGATTGGCTGGAGCGTCACGTCGAAGAACTGCTCCGGGTTGCGGCGCATCTTCTTCGTGGCGCGCCACGCCATCACCATCGTCTGGCGGAACGTGTCCTCCAGGCTCGCGCGCGGCTGGGTCCTGGCGACGGCCGCCCGGGCGTCGACGGTGGTCGTGGACTCGACGCTGGTCTCGGGCTCGGCGGTCATCGTGGTCATCGGGACGCCTCCTGCGGGGTCTTCGTGTCGTGGGACGGCGCGGGCACGTCGACGTCCGCCGGGGCGCCGTCGGTCGCGTCGTGGCCGGTGAGGGCGAGGAACACCTCGTCGAGCGTCGGCTTGTCGACGCCGATCGAGGCGACGCTGACGTCCGCCTGACGCAGCCCGATCAGGACGTCGGCGACCCGGTCGGCGGTCTGCAGCGGCACGTTGAGCTGGCCGGACTCGGCGGTGAGGACCGGCTCCTCGCCGAGCAGGCGGCGGACCACGTCGGCGGCGAGCCCGGCGTCGGCGCCCGGGGCGAGCCGCAGGGTCAGCGTCAGGTTGCCCACCGACGTCTTCAGCTCGTCGGGGGTGCCCTCGGCGACCTTGCGGCCGCGGTCGATGACGGCGATCCGGCCGGCGAGCTGGTCGGCCTCGTCGAGGTACTGCGTCGTCAGCAGCACGGTGCAGCCGCTGGCGACCAGGCCGCGGATGGTCTCCCACATCTGGCCGCGGGTGCGCGGGTCGAGGCCGGTGGTCGGCTCGTCGAGGAAGATCAGCGGCGGGCGGGTGATGAGGCTGGCGGCCAGGTCGAGTCGCCGCCGCATGCCGCCGGAGAACTGCGAGATCCGCTTGTCGGCGGCGTCGGCGAGGCCGAACTGCTCCAGCAGCTCGGCGGCCGTCGTGCGGGACTGGCGCGAGCCGAGGCCCTGCAGTCGGCCGAACATCCAGAGGTTCTCGGTGGCGGTGAGGTTCTCGTCGACGGAGGCGTACTGGCCGGTGACGCCGATGAGCTGGCGGACCCGGTGCGGCTCGCGGCGAACGTCGACGCCGAAGATGGACGCCGTGCCCTCGTCGATCTTCAGGAGGGTGGCGAGCATCTTCAGCATCGTCGTCTTGCCGGCGCCGTTCGGGCCGAGGACGCCGAAGATCTCGCCTTCGCCGATGTCGAGATCGACTCCGTCGACCGCTCGGACGTCGTCGAACAGCTTGACCAGGCCCTGTGCCTGGACCGCGGTTGTCATGAGGGCTCCTTACGGGCCAAGTCGTGGTGACCGGCCGTCGGGAACGACTCTGCGGCCTGTCGGTTTCACCGCGCCCTCAGGTCGGTTTCACGGCCCGTTGCCCGACGTTGTCGGCGCGGTCGGCGCGGTCGGCGCGCTGACCGCCGGCGCGGCCGGCTGCGGCGCGGCCGGCTTCGTGCCATGGTGCCCGCCCGCCGCGGCGCGTCGCTCCGGCGACGTCGCGGCCACCAGCGCGAACGCGGCCGCGCCGAGCAGCGCCGCCGCCGCCGGCAGCGCGCGGGCGCCGACGACATCGAGGGCCGCGCCGCCGAGCGCCGCCCCGAGCGCCGCCCCGAGATAGATCGCCGATCCGTTCAGCCCGAGCGCGACGGTGGCGACGTCCGGGGCGACGACGAACAGCCGGTGCTGCTGCGGCGTGATGTTCAGCCCGTTGAAGGCCCCCGCGACGAGGACGAGGACCACGATCGGCGCGTACCAGGACTGGGTCGCCGTCAGCGCGGCGTAGGAGGCGGTGGCCCCGCCGACGCCGACGAGCAGCACCGGCACCGCGCCGCGGCGATCGACCAGGCCGCCCACCAGCCGGTTGCCCAGCACGTTGCCCAGGCCGAAGGCCAGCAGCACGATCACGATCCGGCTGCCCGTCGTGGACGTGCCGAGGACGGCGGGCAGGTAGGAGATCATCACGAAGGCCGGCGCCACCACCGCCACCGTCGCGACGAGGACGGCGAGGACGGCCGGCCGGGCCAGCACGCCCAGCCGGGTGCGCATCGCCGTCGGCGGGACGTGCGCCCGCGGCAGCCTCGGTACGACGACCGCCGTGAGCGCAGCGATCCCCGCGATGATCCAGAGGACGACCCGCCAGCCCGCGTGCTGGCCGACCAGAACACCGAACGGCACGCCGAGCACCATCGAGAGCGAGCTGCCTGCCGTGACGGCCGCCAGTGCGCGGCCGCGTCGCTCGCCGCTGGCCAGCAGCCCGGCCATGACGTAGGCGTTCGACTGGAAGGCGGCGGCGCCGATCGCGGCGAGCACCCGGCCCGCCGCCATCAGCGCGAACGACGTCGCGAGTGCCTGCCCCGCCATGCCGATCAGGAACAGCACCAGGCCGCCGCCCAGCAGCACCCGCCGGTCCCAGCGGCCGGTGAGGGTGGCGATGACGGGTGAGCCGAGCGCGTAGGTGATGGAGAAGATCGTCGTGAGCTGGCCCGCGGTGGAGACGCTGACGGACAGGTCGGCGGAGATGCCGGGGAGCAGGCCGGCGAGCACGAATCCGTCGACGCCGAGCGCGAAGGTACCCATGGCGAGGACGGCGAGCTGCCAGCCGCGCAGGCCGCCGGTGCCGTCGGCCGCGCCATTGTTCGATGATTGTCGAATCGTCACAGGGTGAGGCTAGGGATAAAGTTCGATGGATGTCAAAGTGTTTGGGTGGCCGCGCCGGCCGGCCGGGCTCCGGCCGGCCGCGGGCCGACCGGCCGAGCGGATGAGGGGCGGCGCGACGTGCCTCGACAGCTCCCGCAGCCCAGCCGCGACTCACTCGACCTGATCACGATCCTCGGCGCGTTCGCCGACCCGGTCCGCCTGACGCTGCTGCGGAACATGTACACCAGCCCCGACGCCGAGAACTGCGCCGATCTCGCCGAGGGTCTCGACGTCACCCCGCCGACCGTCTCGCACCACTACCGGGTGCTGCGCGAGGCCGGCCTGACGACGACCCACGTGGAGGGCCGGCGCCGGATCGTGACCCTGCGCCGCGAGGACCTCGAGGCGCGTTTCCCCGGCCTGCTCGCCGCGGTCCTCACCCCCCGGGAGGCCGGCCACGCCGACGACGGACCCCACCGGCCCGCCGCCGTGCGGGTGCGCTGACCGATCAGCCGGCCGGCGAGGTCAGGGGCGCTCGGCGAGGGTGTCGGCGACGAGGGCGTTGGCGTGGCCGTGGCCCAGACCGTAGGTGGCCATCTCGCTTCTCTCGCTCTCGCGCTTGCCGGGGTGTTAGCGGTAATGCGCTCGAACTCATCGGTCCGGCGCTAGAAACGCCACCGCGTCGCGCCGCCGGGCTCGACGACGCTCAGCGCCATCGCCGCGCGTGCCCGCAGCCGGTAGAGGTGCCACGGCGGCGCGCCGGCCGAGGGTGCGCTGAACGGGGCGGTGACCGCCGCGCCGGTGTCGTCGACCCGCGCCGGCCAGCCGTCCTCGGCCCAGTTCGCCACCCTCTCGGCGACCGTGCCCGGGTCGGTCACCAGCTCGGCGTCGCCGTCGACGGTGAGATCGAACTCGTCGACGGTGACGCTGAGCGAGCAGCGCGGGTCGCGGGCGAGGTTGCGGCCCTTGCGGCTCGTCCGCCCGGTCACGAACCAGAACTCGCCCTCGATCCACAGCGGGCCGAGGCCGGTGACGTGCGGGCTGCCGTCCGCGTTGATCGTGGCCAGCCAGCAGGTGTGCCGGTTCGGGCCGCCCGTGCCCGGGGCCTGGGTCATGCCGGCGCCGAGCCTGGTCTCGATCGCGGACCAGTCAAGCACCGGCAGGTCGTAAAGGGTGGCAAGGTTGGTCGCTTCCATACCCTCTACGACCCTGCCGGCCGCTCGAACTCATCGCTGGCGCGGGAAGGTTCCGCCGACCGCTATCGGGCGGTGCCCGCCCGGCGGTAGGCGACGCCGGCCGCGTTCGGGTTGCCCTGTTCGTCGTAGAGGCCGGTGAGGCTGCCCGACGTCGCCGGCAGGGCGAACCAGGCATACCGGCCGATGAACGGCAGGCTTTCCAGCATTGTCGTCGACGACGTCACGAATGCGGCCTGCTGAGCGGTCGACGGCGCCCGGGCTGTGCCGCCGGAGAAGTCCATCAACGCGTACTCGGTCAGCCAGATCGGCAGGTGATAGCGGTTGTAGACGGCCTGCAGATAGGACTGGAGCTGGCCGGTCGCCCGGGCCGCGTCGAAGTCGCCGCCGTACCAGTGCAGCGCGATGAAGTCGACCCGGTAGCCGCGCTGCTTCGCCCCCGTCAGGAAGCGGTCCAGCCAGCCGCCGGCATCGGCGCCACCGGACGCGACCGCCGGGCTGCCGAGCCGCTTGCCGGTGGCCTGCAGCTGCGGCCACAGGTCCAGCGCCGCGTCGACCGTCATGTTCGCCTGGCCGCCGAGATCCGGCTCGTTGAAGCCCAGGATCGTGTCACCCTGCGCGGAGGCGTTCTTCAGGTTTGCGTCGGTGACCGACCCGGCGCCCCAGATCATCGGGACGAACTGGACCCCCGGCGGGGCCGTGAGCTTCCCGGGCGGCGTCGCCGCCCAGTTGTAGTACCAGGAGACGCCCACGTCGGTCAGCGCCTTCTGCAGCCCGCCGAACTCCCAGACGCTGACGCCCTTCCTGGCGGCGGCCGCGACCGGTGGCGGCGACGGCGGTGGCGTCGAGCTGGCCGGGGAGCTGGGGGGTGTCGACGGGGAGGCCGGCGCCGGCGGCGTGGACGAGCCGGTCACCGGCGGAACCGACGGCGGTGGGGCCGACGAGCTGCCGGGAGGTACCGGACCGGCCGGGGACGTCGGCACGGCCGGGCCCGGGCCGCCGGACGTCCCGCCGCCCGGGAGGCAGCCCGCGACCGCGATGCCGACGGCGGCCACCGCGGCGCACAGTCCGAGCCTCGCGGTGCCGGGCCGCCCTGGGCGACGTGCAGGCCCGGACCTCGTGCTTTCCTGCATAGCCTCTCCTCACCTCGGTGACGAACTGGCTGTGCATTCGGCCGACCCATAGCCCCAGGGACGACGTCCCTTCGGCGCGAACACCACAAAGCGGTCAAGCAGTGGTAATTCTTCCATGGTCGACACGGTCGGCGACACCGACCCGCGAGCAGCCCGGGCCGCCACGCGCCGGTGGGTCCCGCGGCCACGGCGTGCCGAGCAGGCCTGGGACCGCTGCGTGCCTGGTCAGCGGCGTGCCGGATCGGCCGGAGGCCCGCGCGGGACCGGTCGGCCGGTGCTCGTAGGGTCGTAGCGGTAAGGACGCGAACCGGGACAGACGGTAGGTCATTGATGCGAGTGCTGGTTGCGACACTTCCCGAGCTGAGTCACGCCCTTCCGACCGTGCCACTGTGCTGGGCCTTGCGGGCGGCGGGCGCCGACGTGCTGGTGGCCAGCGGCGGCGGCGTCGTGAAGATCGCCGACGCGGGACTTCCGGTCGTCGACCTGCTGCCCGGCCGGGGCATCGCCGAGTTCCTCAGCGCCTTCGACGTGGCCGCGCTGGGCGTGCCGAGCGATCAGGCGGCCGCCAGCGCCGCCCCGGCCGCTACTCCGGCCGTCGCTCCGGCCGTCGCTCCGGCCGTCGCTCCGGCGCCGGCGGCCGCGCCGCCGGCGCCGGTCACGGACCCGCTGGCGCAGGCCCCGGACTATGCCGGCTTCCTGCCGCACGTCAGTGGGATGTTGCCGGAGGCGGACGTCGCCGAGCTGTTCGAGATGATGCATCGCTTCGTCGCGCTCGCCACCGAGTGGCAGCCGGACGTGATCGTCTACGGGCCGATGACCGTCGGCGCGCTGGCGGCCGCCGCGAAGCTGGGAGTGCCCGCCGTCGAGCACGGCTTCGGCTTCCTGCGGACCGCCGGCATCGACGGCCTGCTTCGGGACCTCGGCGGCGACGTGTTCGACCGCTACGGCGTCGACCTGCCGGCGGACCGCTACGCGATCGATGTCGCGCCGCCCAGCATGCTCGCCGACGAGCCGCAGGGCTGGTCGATGCGCTACGTCCCCTACAACGGTGGCGGCGTCGTGCCCGGCTGGCTGCGCGAGCGCCCGGGCCGCCCGCGGATCGCCGTCACGCTCGGCAACCTGATCCCCGAGCTGGCGAGGTCCGGCGAGCACGGCCTGGTCGGGCGGATCCTCGCGCGGGCGAGCAGCGTCGACGCCGAGTTCGTGCTGGCCCTGGGCGCGCTGGACCCGACGGTCCTCGGCGACCTGCCGGCCAACGTGCGGGCGATCGGCTACACGCCGCTGACGCAGCTGCTGCCGACCTGCGCGGCCGTCATCCATCACGGCGGCGCGGGCACCTGCATGGGCGCGCTCGACGTCGGCATCCCGCAGCTCGTCGTCCCGCACCTGTTCGACCACCAGCACACCGCCGACCTGGTGGTGAAGCGCGGCGTCGGCATGGCCCTCGACCTGGCGGGCGACCCGGAGCTGCCGACCGGCGCGCTGGAGGCGCTGGTGGGTGACGAGCAGCTGCGGCTGGGCGCCCGCGAGGTGCAGGCGGAGATGCACGCGCTGCCGACCCCGGTCGACGTGGCGGCCCGGGTGCTCGGCCTCGTGTCGGCCTGACGGCGCCTGGCCGGCCGCCGGGTGGGCCGGCGGCCCGGCCGATACGCCATCGCGTGTTCGGCCGCCATCGCGTGTTCGGCACAGGCCGGTTCGACCAGTTCCGTGCCGTCGAAGAAGCGCTATTTCCGCGAACTCGCGGGCGGCGTAGTCATACCTGCCTTCCCCGATCGCGTCGGCGGTCTTGCCCGCCTCGCCGGGCACCCTGTCGGATTCCCGCGTCCGCGACCGGGAAGCGCACCACCCTGACCAGCGCCGTCCGGGACTCGCGGGCTATCGCGACTATCCGGGACAGGCGGTGACGGCCGGTTCGGCGACCTCGCGGTCCGCCGGGAAATTGTCCTTCCCGCCCACCCGGTAGTTCCAGATGGGTGCGCCGGGCGGGGCGCCTGCGTCGCGGATTTCAGGTGGCGCAGCGCTTTGCGCGTCGCCCGCGGCGTGCGGGAGAGCGGCCGAGGGGACCTTCGACACCAGTGCGGCCGCCTTCTGCGCACCGTGCTCCGACCCCGTCGTGATGTCGCGCAGACGATCCAGGATGTGCACGGCGACGTTGCAGAAGGAAACCGGATCCGGCATTCTTTCGCATCGATCGCCGGTCACCTCGGGTTATGTGCGAGCGGCAATCCGCGCAGCCGGTAATGTCGCGAACTCCGCTGCACTTCCACCACTTTTGGTGGAGGCGCTCGCAACTGGAACTACGTCGCCCGGATATGCTGGGGCGCGACGACGGACAACCGGCCGAGCGGGATCGAGGGAACCTGGCGTGTCTGCTCCGGGGGGCGGGCCTACCGTGCGCCGCATCCTGCTCGGTTCCCAGCTGCGGCGGCTCAGGGAGAGCAGGGGGATCGGCCGGGAAGAGGCCGGCTACCACATCCGCGCCTCGGAGTCGAAGATGAGCCGGCTGGAGCTGGGCCGAGTTCGTTTCAAGAAACGCGACGTCGAGGACCTGCTCACGCTGTACGGCGTCACCGGCGAGGAGGATCGCGCGCAGGTGCTGGCGCTGGTGCACGCGGCCAACGAGCAGGGCTGGTGGCAGCCCTACTCCGACGTCCTGCCCTCCTGGTTCCAGCCCTATATCGGCCTGGAGGAGTCGGCCTCCCTCATCCGGACCTACGAGATCCAGTTCATTCCGGGTCTGCTCCAGACCGAGGAGTACGCCCGCGCGGTCATCCTCGGCGGCAACCGCGGCATACGTCGCGAGCTCGTCGACGGGCGCGTCGAGGTCCGGATGAACCGGCAGCGGCTGCTGACCAGGCCGAACGCCCCGCGCCTGTGGGCGGTCGTCGACGAGGCGGCGCTGCGCCGGCCGATCGGCGGGGTCAAGGTCGCCAAGGCGCAGATCCAGCGCCTCGTCGAGTTCGCGGAGCGCCCGGAGCTGACGCTGCAGGTGATGCCGTTCACCGCCGGCTCCCACGCGGCGGACGGCGGCGCGTTCAGCATCCTGCGCTTCCCCGACGCTGACATGACCGACGTCATCTACCTGGAACGCCTGTCCGGCGCCGCCTACCTCGACAAGCCCGAGGAGGTCGACCGGTACACCATCGCGATGAACCAGCTGTGCGTCGACTCCTGCACGCCCGACCGGACGATCGAGGTGCTCCGCCGGATCGCCGCCGACCTGTAGCCGTCGCTCGCCGGCGGAGCCGTGGCCCCGCCGGCGGCGAGATTGCGACCTGCCGTGCTGGTCGCGAGACCGGGATCGGTAGCGTTTCGTCCCATGACGGACGAGCGCGAGGTGCTGGACTGGCAAACGTTCGGCGCCGCCTCCCGGGAGCTGGCCCAGCAGGTCGCGGACGACGGGTACCGGCCGGACCTGATCCTCTCGATCGCCCGCGGCGGCCTGTTCGTCGCGGGCGCGCTCGGCTACGCCCTGTCGGTGAAGAACCTGCACGTCATGAACGTCGAGTTCTACAACGGCGTGGGTTCCAGCCTCGACATGCCGGTCATGCTGCCGCCGGTGCCGAGCACGGTCGACTTCTCCGCGAAGCGGGTGCTGATCGCCGACGACGTGGCGGACAGCGGGAAGACCATCGAGCTCGTCCGCGACTTCATCCAGGACCGGGTCGCGGACGTGCGCTCGGCCGTCGTCTACGAGAAGTCCAGGTCGCTGGTCAAGTGCGAGTACGTCTGGCGCCGGACCGACCTGTGGATCAACTTCCCGTGGAGCACCGAGCCGTCGATCGTCGGCCCGTGAGCTCGCGTCCGGCGTCGGGCGCGCCGCCGGTCCGTTGGGCGGCCGGGCTCGCGCTGGCCGCCGTCGCCGCGCTGGCGTCCTGCGGCGGTTCCGGTCCGGACGAGGCCGGCGCGACGCCGGCGGTCTCGGTGTCGCCGGCGGTCTCGGTGTCGCCGGCGGTCCCGGCGTCCGGCAGCGGGCGGCCCGACGCCAGTACGGCGCCCGGCGTGCCCCGCTGCACGACGGACGACCTCACCGCGACGGTGCCCGCGAGCCGGCCGGCCGGCACGTCACAGACCTCGGTCCACCTGACGTTCGAGAACCGTGCCGCCGGCCGGTGCAGCCTGTCCGGCTATCCGGGGGTGGAGCTGCGGCAGGCCGACGGCGACGGCTGGGACCTCGTCCGCTCGACCCTCGTCGCCCGGACGCTCGTCGTGCTGGCACCCGGCGACCGGGCGCACGCGACGCTCACTTACCTGCCGGCGGACCCCGCCGACGGCAGCGGCAACGTCCTGTTCACCCCGACCACCGTGGCGCTCACGCCCCCGGACGAACGCACCCAGTTCATGGTCCCCTGGGCGGGCGGCCCCATCGTCCGGCAGGACGGCGCCACCCACCCCGGCACCTACATCTCGGCCCTGGAACCAGGCGCCTGACGCGATGGTCAGCTCGCGACGCCGGCGGTGTGCCCGACCATCTCCGTTCCGTCGAGGGCGCGGAGCATGAGGTGGGCGACGTCCGCGCGGGAGGCGGCCACGCCGCCGCGCAGGTTCCGGCCGGCCGGGCGACGGGACCGCCCCGATCGGGGCCCCGCGCTCACGACGACGACGCGTTCGACGCCGCTCGCCCGCATCGCGGACACGATCGTCGTGGTGCCCCGGCACGCGACACCGGCGTCCTGCCGGGTCCGCGCGCCGAGCCCGGACAGCACCGTGTCCGCGCCGGCGACGGTCGCCGCCAGCGCCGTCGGGTCGGCGCCGCGAGGTCGGCGGTGACGACCCGGGCCGGCCTCGGGGCCGCAGCGCTGGCCTCGGGGCCTTAGAGGCGGCCGAAGTCCTGCGTCCAGTAGTAGCGGTACGAGCCGCCTTCGGCGTAGCCCACGCCGAGGCGGTTGTAGGAGCAGTTGAGGATGTTGGCCCGGTGCCCCGCGCTGTTCATCCACTGCTCCATGGTCGCTGCCGGCGTGCTGTTGCCCGCGGCGATGTTCTCCGCGATCGATCCGCCCGGGAAGCCGGCGGCGTGGATCCTGGCGTCGAACGTGCGTCCGTCGAGGCTGGTGTGGCTGAAGTAGTTCTGCGCCGCCATGTCGGCGGAGTGGGCCTGCGCGGCGGTCGCGAGGCGGCTGTCGGCGGTGAGCGGGCCGCAACCGGCCTTGGAACGCTCGATGTTGGTCAGCCGGACGATCTCGTCGGCCTTCGTCCCGCCGGCGGGCGCGGAGGTGACCACGGGCGGTGTCGTCGTCGGCGGCCGGCTGGTCGGCGGCGCCGGCGGGCGGGTCGTCGGCGGAACACCCGGCTGGGTCGTCGTGGGCGCCGGCGCGGTGGTGGGCGGCATCGGCACGTCCGTCGGGGAGACGCTGGCCGACGGGCTCACGGCCGGCGCGGAGGTGCTCGGCGCGGTGCTCGGCGCCGCCGGCGGGTTCGGGCCGCCGGCGGCCGGCGGCAGCGAGCCCGGCTGGCAGGCGGTGACAACGGCGGCCAGGCCGAGAACGGCCACGGTGCCGGACAGAGTTCTGAAAACAGAGGTTCCGAAGATAGAGCTCACGAAAAAATCTCCCTCGGGCACCCCTCCCCAGGAACATCTACAAGGTAGCAAACCGGACCCAGGCGACATCAGGCCCACCCCGGCCCCGTTCAAAGGCTAGTGATCGCATAGGTCGGACGTTGGGCCGCCGTGCTCGGGATGTGCTGCGCCACTGACGGATTGGCGACTCTGGCGACCGTCCGTCGGGGCTCCGGCCACGAGATCGAATTACTCAGCCAGGACCGCCGGCGCGCCCCCGGGGCGACCGGCGCCGGGCGCGTCCGAAAAAATCTTCGCCGGAAGCCGTCGAGAATGTAGGGCGGGCTCCGTCTCAGGGGCACGAACGGCCGCGAGGGCCGCGCGACTCCGGGAGGACCACCGTGAAGTACCTGCTTCTCAAGCACTACCGCGCCAGCTCGCCGACCCCGCCCGGCTGGCCGCCGATGGACCAGTGGACGCCCGGCGAGATCGACGCCCACATCCAGTTCATGCGTGACTTCGCAGCTCGGCTGGAGGAGACCGGCGAGCGCGTCGGCGAGCAGGCGCTGGCGCCCGAGGGGGCGTGGGTGCGCTACGACGGCGAGGGCCGGCCGCCGGTGACCGACGGGCCGTTCGCGGAGACGAAGGACCTCATCGCCGGCTGGATGGTCATCGACGTCGAGTCGTGGGACCGCGCGGTCGAGCTGGCGGGGGAACTGTCCAGCGCGCCCGGCCCGGGCGGCAAGCCGATCTACGAGTGGCTGGAGGTCCGGCCGTTCATGTCCGAGCCGCCCGCGGTCACCGAGTGATCGCCGGGACACGGTGAACTCCGGGCACGCGGTGAACGCGGCGCTGCTGCGGGAGCTGGTGCCCGCGGTGATCGGCATCCTCGTCCGGCGCGGAGCGGACTTCGCGTCGGCCGAGGATGCCGTGCAGGAGGCCCTGATCCGGGCCCTGCGCAGCTGGCCGGCCAATCCGCCCCGGGACCCGAAGGCCTGGCTGGTGACCGCCGCGTGGCATCGGTTCCTCGACGCGACCCGGGCCGAGTCGTCCCGGCGGGGGCGGGAGCTCGCCGCCGAGGCGGAGCCCCCCGCCGGACCGGTGCCCGCGGCCGACGACACGCTGCGGCTGTACTTCCTGTGCGCGCATCCGACGCTGCCGCCGGCCTCGGCCGTCGCGCTGACGCTGCGCGCGGTCGGCGGCCTGACGACCCGGCAGATCGCCGCGGCCTACCTGGTGCCCGAGGCCACGATGGCGCAGCGGATCAGCCGGGCCAAGCGGCGGCTCGCCGGCCTGCCGTTGGACCAGCCCGGCGACCTCGGCACGGTGCTCCGGGTCCTCTACCTCGTCTTCAACGAGGGCTACGGCGGAGACAAAAATGATCTTCCTTCGCGCACGGGGCGGCCGCCGTCCTCAGGGTCGCTGGCGGCGGAGGCGATTCGGCTCGCCCGCCAGCTCGCCGGGCTGACCGAGGAGCCGGAGGCCGCCGGGCTGCTCGCGCTCATGTTGCTGCACCACGCCCGCCGCGCCTCCCGCACCGGCCCCGGCGGCCAGCTGATCCCGCTCGCCGAGCAGGACCGGTCGCGCTGGGACACCGCATTGATCACCGAGGGAGTGGCGATCCTGCAGGCGGCGCTGGCCCGCGACCGGCTCGGCGACTACCAGGCCCAGGCCGCGATCGCCGCGCTGCACGCGGACGCTCCCAGCGCGGCGGAGACGGACTGGGTGCAGATCGTCGAGTGGTACGACGAGCTGCTGCGCCTCACCGACAGCCCGGTCGTGCGGCTCAACCGGGCCGTCGCGGTCGGCGAGGCCGACGGCCCGCGGGCGGGTCTGGCGGCGCTCGCCGGCGTCAGCCCTGACCTGCCTCGCTACACCGCCGTGACGGCCCACCTGCACGAACGCGCCGGCGACCACGCCCGCGCCGCCGATCTCTACGCCGAGGCCGCCCGCGCCGCCGCCAGCCTGCCCGAACGCGACCATCTGACTCGCCAGGCAGCCAACGCCCGCCACCGCCGGCCTCGTTGAGATCGCGGCGGTGGCCGCGGACCCGGCGCGGGCGCAAGGCGCGGTTCGGTCGCCTGTTGTGTCCGTGACATTACGTACAGTTCACAATGTTGGAACGTAGTCGGGCGGCTACTCGTTGCCGTAGGTGTCTGCAGCCGGCCTACGACTGGAGCCCGCACGTGCCTGACGAGCCCTTTGCGCCCGCCATGCGTGACACGCGCGAGCGCGCACCCACCCATCCCACAGCGCCCGATTCCACAGCGTCCCATCCCACCGAGCCCGATCCCGCGGCGTCGTCCGACCCCGCACTGCCGTCCCATCCCGCACCGCCGTCCACCGCCGCCGAGCGGCACCGCGGCCGGCCCACCTGGCGGGTCGACGTCGAGGCGTCGCTGGTCGTCTTCCTGGTGGCCCTTCCGCTCTCGCTGGGCATCGCCGTCGCCTCGGGCGCGCCCGTCGCCGCCGGCGTCATCGCCGCGGTGATCGGCGGCGTCGTCGCCGGGGTGCTCGGCGGTGTGCCGCTGCAGGTGTCCGGCCCGGCCGCCGGCCTGATCTCCGTCGTGGCGGGGGTCATCGCCACCTACGGCTGGCGCGCGGCCTGCTTCGTCACCGCCGCGGCGGGGGTGCTGCAGCTGCTGCTCGGCGCCAGCAAGGTCGCCCGCGGGGTGCTCGCGATCTCCCCGGCCGTCGTGCAGGGCATGCTCGCCGGCATCGGCCTGACGATCGTCGTCGGCCAGGTCCACGTCGTGCTCGGCGGCACCGCCCGCTCCCACCCGCTCGACAACATCATCGAGCTGGTCCGCGAGTTCGGCACCGTCCACGTGCCGATCGCCGCGGTGCTGGGCCTGGCGACCATCGCGCTGATGCTGGTGTGGCCGCGGCTGCCCCGGCCGCTCGCGAGCGTGCCGGCGCCGCTGGCCGCGGTCACCTTCGCCACCGCCGCGTCGCTCGCGTCCGACGTGCCCCGGGTCGGGCTACCCGGCGACATCCTCGGCGCGGTCGCCCTGCCCGAGCTGCCCGGCGGCGCGGTGCTGGGCATCGCGACCGCGATCCTGACCGTCGCCCTGATCGCCAGCATCGAGTCGCTGCTGTCCGCCGTCGCGGTGGAGAACATGCACGGCGGCCCGCGCGGAAACCTCGACCGGGAGCTGGTCGCCCAGGGCGCCGCGAACACCGTGTCGGGGCTGGTGGGTGGCCTGCCGGTCACCGGCGTGATCGTCCGCAGCGCCACGAACGTCCGCGCCGGGGCCAGGACCAGGGCGTCGGCGATCCTGCACGGGGTGTGGATGGCTGCGTTCGCGGTGCTGCTCACGCCGCTGCTGCGCCAGATCCCGCTCGCGGTCCTCGCCGGGCTGCTCGTCGTCATCGGGGTGAAGCTCGTCGACCTCGCCGGCGTCCGGGTGCTGTCCCGGCACGGCGACCTCGTCACCTATCTCGTGACCGCGACCGGGGTCGTCGTCCTCAACCTGCTGGAGGGCGTGGCCATCGGCGTCGGCGTCGCCGTGCTGCAGACGCTGCGCCGGGCGCTCGTCGCGCATGTGCACGTCCATCCGCCGGCCGGCACCGGCGCGCACTGGCGGGTGGTCATCGAGGGAACGCTGACGTTCCCGTCGCTGCCGCGGGTGGCGCGGCAGCTCAGCCGGCTGCCCGCCGCCGCGCCGGTCCAGCTCGACGTCGCCGTCGACTACGTCGACCACGCGGCCTACCAGCTGCTCGACGGCTGGACCCGGAACCGGCGGCAGGCCGGCGGCCGGGTCGTCGTCAACGAGATCGGCGCGCCCGTGCTCAGCCAGATCCGCGCCGGCCGGCCGCCGGCGCGCCGGCTGCGGCCGGTCGCGACGGCGGCGACGGCGAGCGCGTCGACGGGGGGTGGTCCGAGGCCGGGCGCAGCCACGGCGGGCGCGACGTGCTCGACCTGCTCGGAGCAGCTGGTCGACCGCTAGCGCGCCCGTCCAGCCGCAGCCGGACGAGCCCGCGGTCAGGCGGGCTTGTGGCCGACGCCGGTCCAGATGACCGTGGCCTCGGGCTCGTCCGCCCGCCACTTCGTCGCCAGCGTGACGCCCGGCTCGAGCAGGTCCCAGCCGTCGAAGAACTGGACGATCTGGTCCTGCGTGCGCGCGTGGAAGCTGCCGGTCGACGCCTCCTGCATGAGCGCGTAGGCCCTGGCCAGGTCCTCCGCGGGGACGTTGCCGGACGGGGCCTCGGCCGCGATCGCGGGGTGCGTGAAGACGAAGAAGCTTCCCGGCGGCATCGCGGCGGACAGGGTGCGCACGATCTCGAAGGGGTCGTCCTCGTCCGGCACACAGTGCAGGATCGCGATGAGCATCAGGGCGATCGGCTGGCTGAAGTCGAGGGTCTCGGCGGCCTTCTCGAGGATCTCCGCCGGCCGGCGGACGTCGCCGTGGATGTACGTCGTGCTGCCCTCGGGGGTGCTGGTGAGCAGCGCGTGGGCGTGCGCCAGCACGATCGGGTCATTGTCGGCGTAGACGATCCGTGCGTCGGGCGCGGCGCGCTGGGCGACCTCGTGGGTGTTGTCCGACGCGGGCAGGCCCGTGCCGATGTCCAGGAACTGGCGGACGCCGTGCTCGGCGGCGAGCAGGTGCACGGCCCGGCGCAGGAAGGAGCGGTTGGCGCGGACGCTCTCGGTGACGGCGGGCATCGCGGCCATGACCGCCTCGGCGACCTTCCGGTCAGCCGGGTAGTTGGTCTTGCCGCCGAGCCAGTAGTCGTAGACCCGGGCGATGTGCGGGACGTCGGTTAGCTACTACTATAGATGCATGACGGTGGATCGGCGGCATGTGCGCATCTTGATCTACGCTCGGCGTTCGCAGACGGAGCGGAAGCGCTCACGGAGTGTGAGTGCGCAGCAGCGGGTGGCGTTGGAGGATGTGGCGCTGCACGGCTGGGACTGCGTCGGCGTGTTCGAGGATGACGGCATCTCGGCGTCGCGGCATGCGCGTAAGGCGCGGGTGGACTGGCCGAAGGTCGTGGAGTTGCTGCGCGCGGACAAGGCGGATGCGTTGTGGCTGTTGGACTCGTCGCGTGGTGATCGTGACGCGAGTCGGTGGTTGGAGTTGCTGTCGTTCTGCCGTGAGCGTGGGATTTTGATCTATATCCATCTGGCGGGCCGGTTTTATGACATGTCGGTGCCGAACGACTGGAAGGAGTTGGCGAGTCAGGGTGTGGAGAATGCGGCGGACTCGGACAACAAGAGTTTGAAGGTGAAGCTCGGGACGGAGGAGTCCGCGCGGGAGGGGGTTCATCCGGGTGGTATTCCGCCGTATGGGTATCGGCGGGTGTGGAATGAGGATGAGGACCGTTTCGACTGGGAGGTGGACGAACAAACCGCGCCGGTTGTCGCGGATATCGTTGCCCGGGCGGCGCGGCGTGAGTCTCTGTACTCGATTAGGAAGCGTCTGAACGACGCGGGTACGCCGTCACCGCGTGGGAAGGCGTGGAGTGATAACTCGGTGAAGCGGGTCGCGACGAACGAGATCTACATCGGTCGGCGGACCTTGAACGGGAAGACGCATGAGGGTTCGTGGCCGAAGGTCGCGGACCCGGTGGCGATGGCTGCCGCGCGTCGGTTCCTGCTGACCAGGCCGGAGGCGGAACCGGCCGCGGTCGAGGTGCGGGAGGTCCGGGCCGCGACAGGCCGGCGGGCCGGCGAGGGTAGTACGGAGACGGTGCGGGGCAAGGATGGGACGACGGTGGTGCGGCGGAAGGTGGCCCGTCCGGGTAAGGCGATCCATTTTCTGACGCTGGTGAAGTGCGCGGAGTGCGGGCGCGGCCTGGTGGTCAACGCCCGTCCGGGTGTGGCGGCGCACTATGTGTGTGGTGCGCCGGGCCGGCATGCGAGTGTCCGTAAGGACCCGTTCGACCGTTTCATCGAAACGGTGATTATCAAAAGGTTGGCGCGGCCGGATATCTTCGCTACTTTCGACCGGCCGGACGACGAGACGGTCGTGTTGGCGCGGGCGGATGTGGTTGAGCTTAAGGCGCGGCGCCGGGCGATGCTGCGCGAGGGCGCGAACGGGAAGCTGAAGCCGGCGGATTTGGCCGAGGTGCTCGCGGAGATCGACGAACAGTTGGTGGATGCGCAGCGGCGCGCGGAGAGCGCCTCGGTGCCGCATGTGATCGTCGAGCTGCTGAACGGGGTCGAGGGTGTGGATCAGGAGATCCGGGAGAAGGAGATCCGCCGGGTGTGGGAGTCCCGGGAGATGTCCACGCGGCGGGAGATCGTCTCGTTGCTGGTCGAGTATGTGAGGCTGCGTCCGGCGCGCGGGCGCCGCACAGGTCCGGTGGGTTGGCTCGATCCGGCTCGCGTCGATCTGCGGTGGCGGGGCGAGAACGACCAGGCCATCGTGGCGAGCTGACGACGCCCGATGGCGCGGCCGGCGGGACGGCGGCCGGTGATGCGGCGGCCCGGCGGTCCTCGGGTGAGGGTCGCCGGGCCGCCGCTGTGCGTGGTCAGGCCGCGGGGCGGGAGCGGTCTTCGGCTGAGTCCGGTGGGTGGGTTGGGTCGGGTCCTGGCGGGTGTAACGGGGCGGGGTCGGCGGGCGGGGGTTGGAGGGGGCCGAGCAGAGAGTAGAGCAGGTCGAGGGTCTCGGGTGGCAGGGGCGGGGCGGCGGTGACTTTCTCCTCGATCCAGCGGCGTTGGCGTTCCTGCCAGGGATCGGGCTCGTCGGGTTGGTCGGGTGGGTGGGGCATGCGGGGCGGCGCCTTGTCTCCCTCCGTGGCGGGCGGGGCCACGGGGCGGGTGGGGAGAGTGGACGGGGCGGTCTGAGGCACCACGCCGCGCGTTAGATCGTCATCTGGCCTCCTGTTTCTCCGGCCGGGCCGGGGGTTGGGTCTGGGTGGTCGGTGCGGCAGGGTTAGCCGACGACGGGCAGGTGTGGGGCCGGGGGCGGTGCGGTGCCGTTGCGGTATTCGTCCCAGAGCGTTCGGCCGCCAGGGTGGGCCAGCTCGGCGAGGCTGCGGCGGCGGCGGTCGCCCAGGGGGAGCCAGACCGGTCCGGCGAGGCTGTGCCCGCCGGTGGTCAGGTCGGCGGCGGTAGTCGCTACCGGGAGCCGGCGAGCGAGTGGGGCTTGGCGGTGCAGGTTGGTTTCTCGGGCGGCGCTGGGCAGGTGCAACAGCACGGTCAGACCGAGGTGGTGGTGTTCGTCGTAGCCGTTGAGCTTGTCGAGCAGGCGGTGTAGCGGTTCGCTGCCGGTGTCGTGTTCGAGGAGGAACCCGACGTCGCCGGAGGTGTCGTGCCAGCGGCCGTAGCCGTCCGGGCGCAGGTGAATCTGCAACCGTTCGCTCAGCACCGCATAAGTGGTCGATTCGGAGTACCAGGTCATCAACTGCGCGCCTGGCTGGGTCGCGGCGTGTCCGGCGAGGTCGGTGAAGAAGCCGTTCACGCCGAGGAGGTGATCGAGCTGGCGGCTGCGGGCCAGCCGTGTCAGCGACAGGTCGTGCGCCGTGCGCGACGGTGGGCGCCGGGCGTGGGCGGCGGCGAGCAGTTCGACGCCGGGATAGCCCAGCGTGTAGCGCCACGGCTGGGAGCCGGGCCGCACGTAGCCGCGGAACCGTGTGAGCACGCCGCGCTGGGTCAGCGCGAGCAGGCGGCGCTGCGCGCGATCCAGGCTCGGGAACAGCAACGCGGTGACCTGGCCGGCGGTCAGGACCCGGTGGGCTTCCAACACGTCGAACAGGTACAGATCACGGGGGGTGAGTCCGCCGAGCAGACCGACCGGGTTGACGTTCCCGGCCCGCCGGCGGCCGTCCGAAGATGAAATAGGTGCCTCCTGCACTACAAGTCGGGGTGTTTTGCGGCGTCGCTGGCAGCCGCGCTGACCTGCGCCAACACGGCATGGCGGCTATCGGTCTGACCCACCGTCTCTAGGCCTGTCTTCCGCACGTGCGTGCGGTGAGACAGTTGCTTGATCTCTTGTTCGGATCACGTCGGGTTGATCGCGATCTGTAGCGACGGGTCTGGGACTGTTCGTGGCTGTGTCGGTCGT
>Ga0105248_10000110_pt1 | contig 92748 bp, 70 predicted proteins | sample KBSS34metaG_FD_81524 | JGI IMG/M metagenome (GOLD analysis project Ga0105248, IMG submission 81524) | Switchgrass rhizosphere microbial communities from Kellogg Biological Station, Michigan, USA - KBS S3-4 metaG | ecosystem: Host-associated > Plants > Roots > Rhizosphere > Soil | place... | reverse complement strand
GTGACGGCCTGCGTCTTGGAGATCTTCTTGGACTCCAGCCGCTCGCGCTCGAGCATGTTCTTGAAGTCCATGTTGCCGCCGACGTTGAGCTGCATCGTGCGGTCCAGGATGACGCCCCGGTCCTCGAACAGCTTGGCGAGCACGCGGTGGGTGATGGTCGCGCCGACCTGGGACTTGATGTCGTCCCCGACGATCGGCACGCCCGCGGCCCGGAACTTCTCGGCCCACTCGGGCACGCCGGCGATGAAAACCGGCAGGCAGTTGATGAAGCCGACGCCCGCGTCGATGGCGCACTGGGCGTAGAACTTCGCCGCGTCCTCGGAACCGACGGGCAGGTAGCAGACCAGGACGTCCGCGCGGGTCTCGCGCAGCACCTCGACGACGTCGACCGGCTGCTCGTCCGACTCCTCGACGGTCATCCGGTAGTACTTGCCGAAGCCGTCGTAGGTGTGGCCGCGGGAGACGGTGATGCCCGTCGGCGGGACGTCGGCGATCTTGATGGTGTTGTTCTCGCTGGCGACGATCGCCTCGGCCAGGTCACGGCCGACCTTCTTGGCGTCCACGTCGAACGCGGCGACGAACTCGATGTCCGAGACGTGATAGTCCCCGAGCTGTACGTGCATGAGCCCGGGCACGTGGTCAGACGGGTCTGCGTCGCGGTAGAACTCGACCCCCTGGACGAGAGACGCGGCGCAGTTACCCACACCGACGATGGCGACACGTACCGAACCCATGACGGTTTGCTCCTTCTGACTACTCGGGAATGTGTGTGCAGGACCGGATGCGTTCCGCTGGTCGGCGGGACTCACCGGGCCCCTGGGACCTCACCGTCGGGGTCCTGGGACGTTGCGGGTGGAACGGCAGGTGGCGCCGTCGGGGACGGCGCCGGCGGGGCGGGCGACCGCGGCGCCGACGGTGGCGCGGCGGGCCGGGGTGCCGGCTCCGGCAGGTCGAGGTCCGCCATGCCCGGCTGAGCCTGGGCGCGCTCGGTCTCGATCAGCTCGGTGAGCCAGCGGACCTCACGCTCGACCGACTCCAGGCCATGGCGCTGCAGCTCCAGCGTGTAGGTGTCGAACCGCTCACGGGTGCGGGAGAGCGCAGAGCGCACCTTCTCCCGCCGCTCCTCGAGCCTGTTCCGGCGGCCCTCCAGGATGCGTAGGCGAACCGCCGCGTCCGTCTTGCCGAAGAAGGCGAAGCGAACGCCGAACATCTCGTCTTCCCACGAGGACGGGCCGCCCTCGCCGAGCAGCTCGGCGAGCCGCTCCTTGCCCTCCGCGGTGAGCGTGTAGACGACCCGGCTGCGCCCACCGATGCGGCTCGCCGCACCGGCGTCGTCGGCGGTCACGTAGCCCTCGGCCTGCAGCTTGCGCAGGCCGGGGTACAGCGAGCCGTAGCTGAACCGGTGGAAGGCGCCGAGCACGGCGGCAAGCCGCTTGCGCAGCTCATACCCGTGCATTGGGCTCTCAGCGAGAATCCCGAGCACCGCGAGCTCTAGCACCGCGCCTCCTCCCTCCGCGTCGCAGCCACCGCCGTGGCCAGTCCTCGACCGCTCGCCTCGTTGTGTCGTCCCGACATGTCGGTGCAACATGTCGCGTCAACATGTCGGCCGAACATATCGAGGCGATACATCGACCATAGACGAGTCGGGACGACCATGGCAACAGGGGATGTCTCGCGGGCATCCAGTCGGCGGCCGCCGGCCCCAGCACACGCCGAACGTCACGACAAGCACTCATTTCGGCTATGGCGGATCGGTGGGGCAGCGGGGGTACCGTGACTGCATGAGACCGCGTTCGGTCATCGACTACGCGCTCGCCCGCCGGGCGACGCTGGCCGATCTGCACGCCGGTCGGGTCGCGCCGAACGACGTCTGCGACGCCAATCCGTACCTGTTGCGCGCGGCGCGGCACCACGGCGAGCCGACCGGGAAGAGCTGCCCGGTCTGCCACGCCGGCGAGCCCCAGCAGCCGAAGCAGCGCGGGCCGCTCGTGCACGTCACCTACGGCTACGGCGACGAGCTGGGCGCGACGTCCGGACGCGCCTGGGCGTCCGCCGACCTACCGGAGCTCGCGGCCCAGTTCAGCGACCTGCAGATCTACGTCGTCGAGGTCTGCGCCGCCTGTGGCTGGAACCATCTGGTGACGTGCTTCACCATCGGTACCGGCGGGCCGCCGGTGCGCCGCTCCGCCCGCCGCCAGGCCACCCGCGCCGACCAGGGCGCCGGTGAGACCCGAGGCTCGACCGCGGACCAGCAGCAGCGCTAGCGCCGAAGATCCCCGCCTCGGCCACGTCCCGCGGGCCGCGATTCCACCGGACCCGGGCCTACCGGTCGGTCAGGGCGTTCACCATCACCTGGAAGATCGAGTTCGGGTCCTGGGCGGGGTAGTACTTGGAGCCCGTTGCCCCGGAGATCTGGCGTAGGGCGTCCTGATCCGCGTCCGCGCCGTACCCGATCGTGATGATGTGGACCGGGTGCTTCGGGTCGTACTCGCTCTTGAGCGTCCGGATCAGCTCGGCGAGCGTCAACGTGCCCGACTTGTCCTCGTCCTGGCCGTCGGTGAGCAGTACGACCTGGTTGGGCTTGTCCGGCTCGTACTGCGCGGACAACGCCCGGAACGCGGCGAGCGCGGTGGTGTACAGGCCGGTGGCGCCCTTCGCCTTCATCCCGGCTGCGGCCGTGAGGAGCGCCTGCTGGCGCGGCACTCCATCGACGACGTCGCTCATCTGCCCGATCGGCACCAGCTCGCGGTAGGGCTTGGCTCCGTCGAGGCCGGTCGAGAACTGCCAGAGCCCCAGCCGGCTGTCCTTCGCGAACAGCGGGATCGCCGCGGTCGCCGCGGCGATCGCGATCTGCAGCCGGGTCTTGCCACCGCTTCCCGGCACCACCAGGTCCATCGACCCGGACGTGTCGATGGCCGCGAGGGTGTTGCCGCGCTGGTGAATGCCCTCGAAGGCGCGGCGCGCGCCGCCGACGACCGAGCCGTCGACGGCGGCGGCGGGCTCGGATCGCAGCGTCGGGACGAAGCCGGCCCGCTCGGTCAGCCGGGAGCTGGCCCGGTCGGGCGAGCGGTAGCCGGCGGCGGCCAGCGTCGCCTGGCCGGCCGGCCCGGTCACCTCGGCGAGGAAGTCCCGCGCGGCGGCCGCCCGCTCGGAGGCGGGAGCCGCCAGCGTCAGGTAGGTGGCCTCGTCGACGACGAGACCGTCGGTCGGGTAGGCCGCGACGAGCGGCACGTTCGCCGGTCCGTGCCCGAACTGCCCGCCGGGAAGCGCGTCCGTGGACGCGCTGCCGGTCGCGGGGGCGCCGGTGCCCACGTTCGTCTGGTAGACCAGGTTCTCTGGCAGCACAAGGGCGGACATGTGCGTCGGCGCGTCCTTCCCCCAGCCGACGTAGGTTGAGACCAGATCGGTGTCCGCCTCGCCGACCAGGTCGGCGCCCCGCTCGAACGTGAGAATCGCGCCCTTCGTCGCCAGGTCGCTGGAGAACTGGTTCGTCGTCAGTGCCGACAGCGGTTGACCGACGCTGCTCGCGACGATGTTGAGAACGGCGGCAAGGCCCACGGACGACGTGTCCGGGCTCGGGAATCCGATCTTGAACGAGCCCCACTCGGGATGTCCGCGGTCGGCCCAGAACGATGTCGAGCCCTCGCTCGCCCGCAGGTCGGACCAGCTGAGCTGCCGCCCCGGCCAGCCGAGCGCGACCGCCATCGGCCGCGGCATCGCGAGCACGACCGGGGAGGTGGCCACCACGGTGCCGCCGTCGCCGACCATCGCGGTCCCGGCGGGCGTGGTCCTGGCCAGCGCCAACCAGTCGGCCGACTCCGGCACCCAGGCGTCGGGTGCCGAGCCGTAGGCGGAGTCCCTCCAGCCGGCGGCGATCGCGCTCGCCGTCTGGCCGCTGTCGACGGTCTCCACCTTGACCCGGATGCACTTGGTGTCGACCTGGTGACGCCGGCCGTTGTAGTCCGCGGCGACCTGCGTGAGCGCCGCGGTCAGGCTCGGCCCGGTTCGCACGGTGATCATCATCGTCTCGGTGCAGTCGCTGCCGGCGGCCGTGCCGCCGAGCAGCCGGGTGCCGGTGAGCCTGGTTCCCGTGAGATAGCCGCCGCCCGCCAACAGCAGCACCACCAGCGCCGGGACCAGGATCCGCAGGGGCCGGACGGGCCGATCGCCCGCGGCGCGGTGACGGGAACGATGACGTGCATCGACCATCGGGCCGGACCTCCGCGGGGCTGCGCCGGTTGCGGGTCGACGGCCGGGCCGGGCTCCGCCATGGGGGTGGCGGTTCCGACGCACCGAGGACGAGAGGCCGAACATAACGCATAGTGAAGGATCATCGGGACCATCAACACACGTTGTGACGTAGTTGGGCCCACGTTCCAGCCCGTGGGCCAGGTTCCGTCGCAGTTGCCGGATGCAGACCGACGGGCGTCCGATTGGTGGTCACGCAGGGTGGCGGCGGCCGCCGAGCCAGAGCGGCGATCCGGACGGCCAGCGCGCGCCAGCGCCGCGGCCACCAGCCGTGGTCCAGGCGAACGCTGGTCGGACTCCCAACCCGCACCTCCCGCGCCTTTCGCGAGCCGGGGGCTTCTAGGCTGCAGGACTATGGCATGGGCCAGGAAACTGCGAGAGTTGCTGGGCGTGCCCGGGTTTCGGGCGCTGTACGCGTCCCGGCTGACCTCGCAGGCCGCCGACGGGATCTTCCAGGCCTGCCTCGTGAGTTACGTGTTGTTCTCCCCTGAACGAGCGGCGTCCCCCGGCGCGTTGGCTGCCTCGCTGGCAATCGTGGTGCTGCCGTTCAGCGTCATCGGGCCGTTCGCCGGGATCGTTCTCGACCGGGTGTCCCGCCAGCGCGTGCTGGTCGTGTGCGCCCTCGTCCGGGCCGCGCTGCTGGCCGTCCTGGTCGTGCTGATCGCCGCCGGCCACACCGGCGCCGACTTCTACGTCGCCGCCCTCGCCATCGTCAGCGTCAACCGGTTCGTGCTCGCCGCGCTGTCCGCCGGCCTGCCGATCGTCATCGACGTCGACCGGCTGATCGGTGCCAACGCGCTGTCCGTCACGTCCGGCACCGTCGCGACGCTGCTCGGCGCCGGGCTCGGCAGCGGCCTGCGCAGCCTCGCCGGCGGCTCCGACGGCTCGGTCGCGCTCGTCGCCGGCCTCGCCGGGCTCGCGTACCTCGGCGCCGCGGCCACGGCCGCCCGGCTCGCCAACCGGCCCACGTTCGGACCGGAGACGATCATCGGCTGGGCCGGCATCACCGCGCAGTCGCGCCAAGTGGCCCTCGACCTCGGCGACGGGGCGCGGATGCTGTGGCAGACCGGGCCGGTACGGCGCGCGCTGACGGCGCTGACAGCCTCCCGGGCCGCCTACGGCCTGGTACTCGTCATGACGATCCTGCTGTACCGGAACTACTTCACCGGGCCCGGCGGCGGACTCGGTGGGCTCGCCGTCACCGTCGCGGCCAGCGGGGTCGGCACCGTCACCGCCGCCGTCGTCACGCCACGCGTCACCGGCCGGATCCCCAAGGCCCGCTGGATCATGATCGTGCTCGTCGGCGGCGGCCTGGCCGAGATCGCGTTCGGCCTGCCCTTCTCGTCGCCGCTGTTCGTCTTCGGTGCCCTGCTGCTCGGCTTCTCCGCCCAGGCCAACAAGATCTGCGTCGACACGATCGTCCAGGAGGAGGTCCCGGACGCCTACCGCGGCCGGGCGTTCTCCCTCTACGACCTGCTGTTCAACGTCGCCTTCGTCGCCGCCGCGGCCCTCGCCGCCGTCGTCGTGCCGCTCGACGGCCGCTCCTCCCCGACGATCACCGCCGCCGGCATCGGCTACCTGCTCGCCGGCGTCGTCTACTACCGCGCCGCCCGCCGGCACGCGGTGGACATGCGCGTCCGCGCCGTCGGCGTCCCGGCACCCGCGGACGGGTCGACGCCCACGGCCGCCGAGCCGTCCCAGCCCGCGGCCGCCCAGCCCGCGACGTCAGAATCCGCAGTCACCAGCGGCTAGGCACTGGTTCGCGAGCGAACCGAAGTGAGACCGGCCGGCCGGCAAGACCGTCGACTAGTGACGCACAGCGGCAGGCGACCGAGCTGGGCGCCGCAGCGCCCGTGAGCGCGGGAGGCGGACCTCCCAGATCGGCTACGCAAGCTCCGCCGATCCGGCAGGAACCCCGCGGCGCGGACTCCCGACCGGAGCGAAGCGAAGATCGGGGCTGTGGCGCCGTGCCCGGACGGAGCGAACCAGAGACTCAGCTCAGGAACTTGATGTCGGCGATCGAGGCCTTGAAGCCGTTCGGGGGGAGGCCGGTGATCCAGATGACCCAGTACTTGGCCTTGGTGGTGGCGGGGACCTGGATGGTGGTGTCCTGGCCGGCCTGGCCGGTCTGCGGCTGGCCGACGACCTGGTAGCCGTTGACGTCGGTGCTGTCCGTGTCGCCGGCGCGCAGCTCGAACGTCACCGGGCCGAGGGTGCCGACGGTCACGACGACCGCGCTCGGGTGTACCGACTCCGCGAACGACACCCGGAGGCCGACGCCCGACTTGAGGCCGGCGAACGTCGCCGAGTTGTAGCGATCCGTCGTCCACTGCGTCCCGTGGTTGCCGTCGAGCACGAGGGCGGCGGCGCCCTCGTTCTCCGTCTTGTCGGCGTCGCCGGTGAGCGGGTCGTAGGAGTTGACTCCGGCGGGGGTCAGGGGCACTCCCGCCGTCGCCGACTGGGAGGCCGGCGGCTCGTCGGCCGTACCGCCACCGCCACCGCCGCCGAGCTGGAGGGCAAGCACGATGCCGCCGGCGATGATGGCGACGACCACTACCGCGATGATGATCGGCAACGCGCGCCGCCGCGAGGGCGGCTGGTTGGCTGCCCGGCTCCCCGGCCGCGGCCGCTGGCCGCCGGTTCCCGACGGCGGGTAGCCGCGCTGCTGCGGGGGCCCGTAGCCGTCGTCGTCGTAGCCGCCGCCGTACCGGCCACGGTCGTATCTGTCGTCGTAGTCGCCCTGGTAACGCCCGCCGCGGTAGCCACCCTCGTCGTAGCCGCCGCCGTAGCCGCCGCGGCCGTAGCCGTCGTCGCGGCCCGGGCCGTAGCCGTCGCGGCTCGGGGTCGGATAGTCCGCCGTCGACGGCAGGCTCGCGGTGGCGGGGCCGTAGCCCTCCGAGCCGTAGCCCGGCATCATCGCCTCGGTGCCCGGCGGTTCGTCGCCGAAGGTCATCAGGCCCGTGTCGTGCAGCGCCTCGACCGGGGTGACGGCCTCCAGCTCGGCGATCAGGTCGGTGGCGGTCGTGATCGGCTCGCCGGAGGTGTCGTCGCCGCTGAGCGCGGCCATCGTGATCGCGTCGAGGTCGCGCGGGATGGCGCGGTTGAGCTGGCGTGGGCTCTGCGGGCGGCCGTAGGTGCCGAACGGTGCCGACGGCAGCCCCGTGTCGCCAGGCAGTGGCCAGAAGCCGGTGAGCGCCGCGTAGAGCAGCCCGCCGAGAGCGCGCACGTCGCCGGTCTCGGGGCTGTCGCCGTCCTTGCTCTCGGTCGGCGCCGAACCGTCGATGGTCGCCAGCACGGCGCCGACCTCAAGGTCGATGACCTTGACCGTGCCATGACTGGAGACGATGACGTCGCCGGGCCGAAGGCCGCCGTGCCGCAGGCCCCGGTCGTGCGCGGCGGCGATCACCCGGGCCGCGCCGAGAACGACGGCCGCGGCCTGCTCCGGGCGGAGTGGGCCCTCCTGGGCGAGCTGGCGCAGCGTGCGGCCGTCGACCCATTCGGTGATGACGTAGGAGACCTGGCCGTTCTCGGTGGTCGTCACCGTCGCGTCATAGGTCGACGCGGCACCCGGATGGACCAGCCGGCCGGAGTTCACCGCCGCCGACAGCAGCGACTGGGCGGCCTCGTGCCGCGCCGGGTCGTCGTCAACGTGTTCGACCACACGGACCGCGACCGGCCGGGTGAGCACCGTGTCATCGCCACGCCAGAGCGTGACCGGGCCGCGCGAACTGAGTACGCCGATGAGGCGATAGCGGCGGTCGAGCACCGACTCCGCCAGCAAAATGCCGCCATCGGCTGCGTTCCCGCCGGGCGAGGCGTTAGCTGTCACGTCGTTGTCGACGTCCGCGGACTGCGGCCGGTTGCCTGCCTCGACCACAACGCCTCCGTCGTCCCCAGCTCCGTGGCGCCGTCGCCACTGCGCTCGCCTGACCAGCGGCGGACGATGCCGGCCGGCTGCGCCTCCTGGCGGCACACCCGATCGTTTCGTCCTCCCGCGCCGCCCGCCAGCGCTACTCGACCTGAGTTTGGCGCACGTGCGTCGGCTCTTGCCGGCCGTTTGGCGATGTTCCCAGAACAGTTTACGGGGATCGCCCCGAAGGGTCGCTCAGCCCCGGCGGAAACGACGCGAGATCATTCGAGTCAGCGCCCGAACCTCCGGGATCCCCATCCGGGTAACCGTCCCGACGAACAGCGGAAGGCCGATCAGGGCGCCGGCGAACACCGCCACCACGGAGCCGACCCGGCCCTCGCCGATCAGGTCGCGCAGCACGTGGGCGACGGCGCTCGCGGCCGCCGCGCCGATGCCCGCCGCGACGCTGATCCGGGCCAGCGTCGCGATCACTCGGTCGCCGTCCATCCCGCCGAGGCGGCGGCGCAGCAGGGCGCAGGTGACGCACAGTCCGGCCAGGTAGCCGACGTTGAACGCCAGCGCCAGCGCGATCGCCCGGTGGTTCGCCGGCAGCAGATGACTCAGCACCAGCGCGGCCACGACGTTCGTGACCACCACGCCGATGTTCACCAACGACGGCGTGCGGCTGTCCTGGTGGGCGTAGAACACGCGTAGATGCAGCTGGAACACCGAGAACGGAACCAGGGCGACCGCGAACGCCGACAGCGTGTCGCCGATGGCCACCGCCGAGCTGAACTCGACCGCGCCGTAGTTGAACACGGCGACGGCGATCGGGCGGCCGAGCGCGAGCAGGAACAGCGCCGCCGGCACAATCGCGGTCAGGCTGAGGCGCGTCGCCGTCGACAGGTCCTCGAGCACGAGCGCACGTTGCCCGTCCGCCGCGTGCGCGCTCATCCGCGGCAGCAGCGCCGTGATCACCGAGACGCCGATGATCGCGTACGGGAGCTGGAAGAGCTGGTAGCCGTACGTGTAGACGACGTTCGCGGTGACCGCGGTCGAAAGCCGGGTGATGACGATGTAGCCGATCTGGCTGGCGACCACCCAGAGGATCGTCCAGCCGGCCAGCCGCATCGCGTCGCGCAGGCCGGGGTGCGACAGGTCCAGCCGCGGGCGGTAGCGGAAGCCGACCTTGCGCAGGGACGGCACCAGCGCGATTGTCATCAACACGACACCGAGCGTCGTGCCGCCCGCGAGCACCGCGGTCTGCGTCCCGGTGATCGTCTTTGGCCCGGCGACCTGCGGCGGCCGCGGCCCGGCGATCACGTAGGTGAACGCCACACAGGTGGCGATGACCGCCATGTTGTTCAGGACGGGCGTGAACATCGGCGCCGCGAACGAGCCGCGCACGTTGAGGATTGCGCCGATCGTCGCGCCGATGCCGTAGAACACGATCTGCGGCATGAACCAGCGCAGCATCTGGGCGCCGAGGTCACGCTCCGGCCCGGGATGGCCGATGTAGCGGGCCACGATCTCGGGCGCCAGCACCATCCCGAGCACCGCGGCGCCGCCGAGCAGCAGGATCATCAACGTCAGCAGCGACGAGGCGAACCGGTCGCCGCCGTCCGGGTCCTCCTTCGCCGCGCGGACGAGCACCGGAACGATGACGCTCGTCAGGATCCCACCGATCAGCAGGTCGTAGACGATGTTCGGGATCGTGTTCGCGACGTTGTACGCCTCGCCCACCGCGCCGGTCCCCAGCGCGACCGCGACGGCGATCGTGCGCAGGAATCCGGTCGCGCGCGAGGCGATGGTGCCGAGCGCCATCACGCCGCTGGCCCGGCCAAGCCCGCCCTTGCGCGGACCGGCCGCGGTACCGGCGGCCGCCGCCGTGGCCGCCTTCGCCGCGGGGCGCGGGCCGGTCCGTGAGCCCGCGCGGCTGACCGCCATCGTCCGGTCGGTCGTCCGGCCGGCGGCCCGGTCCGTCCGCGCGACCGGGCGATCCGGCGGCACCGACCGGGCGGGCCGCGGTCGGGCCGGCTCGTCGGTGCGCGCCCGCGACTGACGCGGCGGCTCCGGCGGCGGGGTGCCGCGGCGCCCACCGGCGCGGTGCGCCCCGAGTGGCCGGCCGTCCCGGCGAGACACCGGCGTCGTCGGGCGGGCCTCGGCCGTCGGCAGGCCGGGCGGCGGGGCGGACGTGGGTGGCGGCACGTTCGGTGGCGGCGGTGGCATCCGCGGCGGCCCCGCCAGCCGGCTCGTCGCGCCGGGCGGCGGAACCGACGGCGGCGGAGGCACGGCCGGCCGAGTAGGGCCCGGCGCCGGCCGTGGCGCCCGCGGGGCCGCCGGCGGCGGGGTCTGCATCGGCGGTGCCGGGGGCGGCTGCGAGGCGGGGCGCCGCGGCCGGGCGGGCGGCGGCGGTACCGGTGGTGGTGGCGGCGGTACCGGTGGTGGTGGCGGCGAGGAGGACGGTACCGGTGGCGGCGTCCTGGGCACGGCCGGCAGCCGGTGCGTCGGCCCGGCGGCGGACGCACCGCCCGGAAACCGGTCGTCGGGGAACTGCTCGTCCGGAAACCGGTCGTCGCCATACCGGTCGTCGGGCCGGCGAGCCGCCCGCTGGCCCTCGTCCGGCCGTCGCTCGTCGCGGCTCCGGCCCTGGTACTGCGCCTCCGGGTACGGGGTCTGGGCGCCCCGAAAGCGCCCGTCCCGGTACCCGTCGTCCGCGTAGGGCTCCTCCCGGTACGGGTCGTCCCGGTACCGGTCGGCGCGGCGCGGCGCGTCGGGACGGCGGACGTCGGGGCCACGCACGTCGGAGCCACGGACGTCGGGGCCACGCACGTCCGGACGGCGGGCATCCGGATGCCCGCCGTTCCAGTGCTCCACGTCCCCGCGCTCGGCTTCGGGGTACTGGTCGTCCCGGTAGGCCTCGTCGCGATACCGGTCGTCCCGGCGGGTCGGGCCTGTCCCCCGGCGGTGCCGCGGCCCGGAGGGGCCGTCGGGACCGTCGGCCGGGCTCACGGCTCGCTCGGGTTGGCTGGCACCCCGCCAGCGTAGGCGCGTTCGGACTCGGTCCGTTGTGTTCCTGCCGCGTTCGCCTGGATCCGCCGCATCGGCATTGTCGGCTGGTCAACGCCCAGCGTGGCCTGCGGGCCCGTTCGGGTCCCGTCGACGGCGGCCGTCGGCCCGGTGGGGGGCGACACCGCCGTCGGCCCGGTGGGCGGTGCGGCGCCCGGCCCGCCGCGGGCCGCCGTGGCGCGTCGGCGCCGGCGGATCAGCCGCAGCAGGACCGCGGCGGCGAACAGCCCGACGGCCCCGTAGGTGATCGCGGTGGCGATCGCCCCGTAGGCCGTGGAGCGCACCAGGATGCGCGTCGGCTGGGCCGTCAGCCGCTTGCCGTCCGGCGTCAGCACCTGGACGACGACGGGGAACGACCCGGCGGCGTCGGAGCTGACGGAGATCTCGACCTGTTGCTTCGTGCCCGGCTCGATCGTGAGGGACTGCCGGGCCGCGGAGCGCAGCTTCGTCTTGTCGTTGGACGACAGCTGCAGAATGATCGTCATCGGCAGCGCGTCGAGGCCGCGGCCGTCGCTGATGTTGTCCACCGTCAGCGGCACGGTGCCGTCGCGGCTGGTCAGGGTGACCTTCGCCGAGGCGAAGATGCCGATGCTGTGGTCGCGGATCTCGTTGATCCGGCCGTCGACCTCCTGGCTGAGGCGGACAGCGCCGACGCGGTCGTCACCCCGCCAACGCACCGACAGCGCGCTCAGCAGCGTGTCCCGCATCGGTTTGACGACGGTCCGGTACGGCGCGCACTTCTCGGGCGGAGTCGTGACGATCCCGGCCGGGCCGAGCTGCGGCGCCTTCCTGGAGCACAGCACCGGCCCGAGCAGGTCCGCCTGGCCGCGCAGCTCCTCGACCGCCTGAACGTAGGAGCTCGGGATCTCGCGGGCCGCCGCGGAGTCGGGATAGACGAGCGCCCCACGGGTCGTCCTGGCAGCGCTCGTCGTCGCGAGCGCGGCACCGGTGACCGCCTCGACGGCCCCGCCGGCCGCCGTCCCACCCGTCACCTCCGCGGCCGTGACCTTGCCGGCCGGGAGCGCCACCGGCTGGAAGAACGGCTGGAAGGTGGCGTTCGCGCTCGGCGGGTACCCGACGGTCGCGCCGAGCAGCAGGCCGGCCCAGGCCGCCGGCGGATTCCAGTCGCGCGGCAGCGCGAGGACCGCAAGCGCCGACTGGCGGCCCTGCGACTGGCGCTCCGCGGTGATCATCGCCAGCTCGGCGTAGAGGCCGCCGAACGTCTGCCACACTCCAGGGCCCGACCCGTCCTGCTGCGGGCCGGTGACCACGTCGGCGAGCCTCGAGTCGGCGGCGAGCGCGCGGATCGGCCCGGTCGACGTCTGCTGGAACGTGAGCGCCGTGGGCGTCTTCACTGGGCTGGAGCGGGACACTGGCAGCTGCCGGTCGTCCAGGACCGCGGTCGTCGTGCCCACGCCCGGGTCGGCGAGGAACGCCAGCGTGGCGCTGTCGGCGAACCCGTCACCCGGATAGGCGACGTTCGCGAGGCCGCTCGTGTCCTTGCGGCCCAGGGCGTCGGCCACGACCACCTTGCCGGTCTTGACCGCCCAGTTGGCGTCGCCGCCCTGGTTCGCGTGCAGCAGCGCCGTCAGGTCCGCGTCGCCCCAGGGCAGCGCGAAGACGACGTTGCCCGGGGTGTTGGCGAAGGCGCGCAGGTTGGCGAGGAAGGTGCGCGCGTTCTGGTCCACGGGCCGCTCCTGCGGGCCCTTGGGGCTCGCGAAGCGGTAGCACGGCGCCCCGCCCGTCGTCGTGCACCGGGTGGCCGCGTTCGCGTCCGCGTCCTCGCCCGCCATCACCCGCAGCGCCTTGAGCAGCGTCGGGTCGAGGGCGAGGGCGACCGCTGACCGCTGGCCGCTCGTCGGGTGGACCGCGTCGAGGAGCCGGAACAGCCGCCCGTTCGGCTTCACGTCGTCGGCGAGGGTGTCGTCGGTCAGCATCCAGTCCGACCGCAGCTTCGGCAGCGCCGAGATCGGCAGGACCGTCGAGATGTAGGTGGGGGCGGCCTTCGCGGTCGCCGCCGGCTTCGGCGCCCAGACGAGGAACGTGTAGGTCGCGGCGATCGGCTTAGCGGTGGCCGAGGCGCCGGCCGGGTAGACGCCGATCTGCATGGGGTAGATCGTCAGCGCCGCCCGGTCCAGGTGCAGCTCGGTGTCGACGGTGAACGCCTGATCCGGGCCGGCCGCGGGCAGGTCGTCCCTGGTCAGCGCGAAGTCGTACCGGACCATGGTCGGGTCGGCCTGGACCCGGTCGAGGGCGGCGCGGGAGGCGACCCCGCCGGTCTGCACCTTCACCCTGACCACGAGGTTCTGCGCCGGTTCGGCGGCTCCGACCTGGATCCGTCCGGTCAGGCGCAGGTGGGTGTCCGCGGACACGACGGGGCTGTAGCCGGTCAGCACGACGCTGGATCCCGCCGCCGCGGGCGCCGCGCCAGTCGTCCCAGTCGGGCCGGCGGACGGGGTCGTGACCCGGCCGGCGACCGCGCCGGCTGTGGACGAACCTGTGGACAACCCTGTGGATGCTGTGGATGAGGCGCCCGACGGCGCCGCCGTCAGCCCGGTCAACATCGCCACCAGGGCCGCCACCGCCACCAGACATGCGGGCGTGCCCCGCCGGCGCCGCGGGCCGGCGTGCGTCACGCGCCGGCCTCCAGCAGCGCGGGAACCTCCTGCAGGAGACGGCGCTCGTCGGCGTAGGCGAGCCGGCCGGCGACCTCGTCGAGCGGCACCCAGGCGACGGCGCTCACCTCTACGTCGGCGTCGGACAGCTCGCCGGCGGTGCGCAGCAGCAGATAGTGGTGGACGGTCTTGTGGACACGCGAGCGGCCGGCGACGAACCAGAAGTCGATGGTGCCGAGCGGCGCCACGATCTGCCCCGTCACTCCGGTCTCCTCGGCGACCTCACGGACCGCGGCCTCCTCGTTGGTCTCGCCGCCCTCGACGTGCCCCTTCGGCAGGGACCACAGCAGCCGGCCGCGCCGGTCCCGGCGGGCGATCAGGGCCGCCCTCGCATGGTCGGAGCGACCGTCCAGCACGAGGCCACCGGCCGAGGTCTCCTCGACCCGACGCAGCCGGCGACGGCCACGGGGGGACGACGACGCCGGCATTAAACGATCGTACGAGCAACGGATGAGCCGTCCCCGGCGACTGTCCGGCTTGTCCGAAGCACGCGCCGGTTTGTCGCAGACGCTACCGCCGGCCGGCGCCGGCAGCGTCCGGATCAAGATCAGAAAATCGCTGGGGGGCGCTCGTGATGGCCGCTACCCTAGTCAGGTGTCTGTGATCAGTCTCGACAACCCGCGTGACTCCGCCGAGCGCGCGGTCGCCGGAATGCTGAAGGTCCCGCCGCTCGCCGACGAGCTCGGGCGGATCTTCGCCACGCACGGACACGCGCTGCATCTCGTCGGCGGATCGGTCCGCGACGCCCTGCTGGGCCGGCTGACCGAGGACACCGGCACCGGCGGCGCCCCGGACCTCGACTTCGCCACCGACGCGCGGCCCGAGCGGGTCCTGGAGATGACCCGCGGCTGGGCCGAGGCGACCTGGGATGCCGGCATCGCCTTCGGCACCGTGGGCCTGGCCCGGCGCGGCGCCCGCCTCGAGGTGACCACCTACCGGGCCGAGAACTACGACCGCGACTCCCGCAATCCGACCGTCTCCTACGGCGACAGCCTCGAGGGCGACCTGCTGCGGCGCGACTTCACCGTCAACGCGATGGCGGTGTCCGTCCCCGACCACCAGTTCGTCGACCTTTTCGGCGGTATGGCCGACCTTTCGCGCGCCGTGCTGCGCACGCCCGGGCCGCCCGAGGTCTCGCTCGACGACGACCCGCTGCGGATCCTGCGGGCGATCCGGTTCGAGGCGCAGCTCGGCCTCACGCCCACGCCGGAGCTGGTCGCCGCGATGACGGCGCGGGCGGACCGGCTGAAGATCGTCTCGGCGGAGCGGATCCGGGACGAGCTGCGCAAGCTGATCGTCTCCGCGGATCCGGTCACCGGCCTGCGGCGGCTGGTCGACGTCGGCGCCGCCGCCGTCGCCCTGCCCGAGCTGCCCGCGCTGCGGATGGAGATCGACGAGCACCACCAGCACAAGGACGTCTACGCGCACACGATGACGGTGCTGCGCCAGGCGATCGACCTGGAGGAGGACGGCCCGGACGAGGTGCTGCGCTGGGCCGCGCTGCTGCACGACATCGGCAAGCCGCGCACCCGGCGGCACGCGCCCGCCGGCGGCGTCTCGTTCCACCACCACGAGGTGGTCGGCCGGGACATGACCCGTAAGCGGCTGGCCGCGCTGCGCTTCCCCAAGGACGTCGCCGACGCGATCACGCTGCTGGTGTTCCTGCACCTGCGCTTCCACGGCTACGGCACGGGTGAGTGGACGGACTCGGCGGTGCGCCGGTACGTCCACGACGCCGGGCCGCAGCTGCGCCGGCTGCACAAGCTGGTCCGTTCGGACTGCACGACCCGCAACCGGCGCAAGGCGGCGATGCTCGCTCGGCACTACGACTCGCTGGAGGAGCGGATCGCGGCGCTGGCCGCGCAGGAGGAGATCTCGGCGATCCGCCCGGAGCTGTCCGGGGACGACATCATGGAGGTTCTCGGCCTGCGGCCGTCCCGGCTGGTCGGCGAGGCGCGCCAGCACATGCTCGACTTCCGGTTCGACATGGGTCTGGTGGGTCGCGACGCCGCGGTGGCCGAGCTGATCCGCTGGGCCCGTGAACGCGGCGTCCCGGTACCGGGCGAGCCGACGACCGGCGCGGGTCCGGCTGCCACTGCCGACACGGCGGATAACGCACCGTGATATACAACGAGCCGCGGCCGTATGGGTCGTTGTCGGGTATGTCGGCGACCTTTGGGCGCGCATAGCGGAAGCCCCACGCTGGAGGGACCGGACAGCGCAGTGGACGGACCGGTCAGTCCGCCGGAGCCGGACCCGGACGCGGAGCTGTTGCGCCGGCACGTCGACGGTGACCCGGACGCGTTCGCCGAGCTCTTCCGCGCCCATGCCGACCGCCTGTGGTCCGTCGCGTACCGGCTGCTGCACGACGCCGAGGACGCGGCGGACGCGGTCCAGGAGGCCATGCTCTCCGCCCACCGCCGCGCGGCCGGTTTCCGCGGCGAGTCGACGGTCCGCACCTGGCTGCACCGGATCACCGTGAACGCGGCCCTGGACCGGCTGCGCCGCAAGGCCGCCCGCCCGGCGACCGTCCCGATGCCGACCAGTCCCGACGGGGCCGAGCACGAGCCCGCCGACCCGCGCGACGAGCACGCCGAGGGCGAGCTGCGCCTCGACATCTCCGACGCCCTCGCCCGGCTGCCGCCGCCGCTGCGGGCCGCCGTCGTGCTCGTCGACCTCGAGGGAATGCCGGTGGCACAGGTCGCCGAGGCGCTCGGAGTGCCGGTCGGGACGGTCAAGAGCCGGGCGGCGCGGGGTCGAGCCCGGCTCGCCGAACACCTGGGTCACCTCCGTCCAGGGAACCAGCGGGCCGTCCGCTCCGTCTTGGAGAGGGGGGAGGTGATGGGCGGTGGCGCCTGACGCGCGCGGCGAAGCGGGGTCGCGACATCCGGACGACGAGTTGCTGGACGCTTACGCGGACGGCGAGCGCACGCCGGGTTCCGTCGACCGTCACGTCCGGGCCTGTACGGACTGTCAGCGGGCCGTCGTCGCGTTGCGCACCGTGCGCGACGAACTCGCCCGCCTCGCTCCCGTGGCCATGCCGCCGGACGTCGCGCGCCGCATCCACGCCGCACTCGCCGCGGCCCCGCCACCGCCCGCGCCTTCGGACCGCTCCGGTGCCGACGCCCGCCGCGACCGTCGCGGGCCCGGCCGGTCGCGGCGGCCACCGAGCTACGGCGCGGCGGCGCGGCCGCTGATCGGCACTCCCGGCCGGCCGGGGACACTCCCCCGGGCTCGACCGGAACGCCTCGCGCTGTTGACGGTCTGCCTGCTGGTCGTCGTCGCCGGCGCCGGGCTGTTCGCCGTCTGGGGACCCGGCGGAAGCGCCGCGGATCGCCTCGAGACGTCGAGCGCAGCCATGTCGGGCGCCGAGAGCGCCGCCGGCGGGGCCGGCCAGGACGCCGCCCATGCGCCGGCGGTCATGGCCAACTCCGCCGCCGTGGCCGTGGCCGACAGCCGCACGGCGCTGAGTTCGGACGCTGTCGTCGCGCACGCCCAGGATCTGCTGGCCGGGCGCATCCCGGCCGCCGGCCACACCACGCTGGGCGCGCCCGCGTCGACCCAGGGTGCGACGACGGACGATCAGGGATCCACCAGCAGCAGCGCGGCCGGGTGGGAAGCGATCATCACCCCCGGGTTGCTGAGCTGCTACGAGAAGCTCGCCACGAGCGTGGGTGCCGTCCTGGCGATCGACCGGGTCAGCTACCAGGGGCGGGACAGCGTCCTGGTCGTCCTGGACATTCAGGATCTGTCGGACATATCGGGTGCGTCTGGTGCCCCCGACGGGTCGGCCGGCCAGAGCGGGGCCGTCCCTACGGCCGCGGGCACCGTGGCAGCCGGGCGGGACCACGTCCAGCTGGACGTCGTCGATCTCGGCTGCGAGGCCGATCATCTGGCCGACGACACCCGGTACACGGAAACCGCCACCAAGGCCTGAGGCGGGCCGGCCGGGAGAAGATCGGGTGTTGCTCGACGTCCGCGCGGGCTGGCGGCGGATCCTCGGCCTGCCCGGCCGACAATGAGCAGGAATCTCTGGCAACCCGAAGCGGTTAGCGTGTCAGCGGCTTCACGCCGCGATGTGAAGGGAGCAGCGGTGACAGCGCAGGACAGCGGTGTCCGGGACGTCATCATCATCGGTTCCGGTCCCGCAGGCTACACGGCAGCCATCTACACGGCGCGTGCCAACCTCCGGCCGCTGGTGTTCGAGGGCGCCGTGTCCGCGGGCGGCGCGCTGATGACCACCACTGAGGTCGAGAACTTCCCCGGCTTCGCAGAGGGCATCCAGGGCCCCGAGCTCATGGACAGCCTGCGCAAGCAGGCCGAGCGTTTCGGCGCCGAGCTGGTCCCGGACGACGTGACCGAGGTCGACCTCACCGTCACGCCCAAGGTCGTGAAGGTCGGGGACGAGGTCCACTACGCCAAGACGGTGATCATCGCCTCCGGGTCGGCCTACCGGAAGCTCGAGGTGCCCGACGAGGACAGGCTGCTCGGCCGCGGCGTCTCCGCCTGTGCGACCTGCGACGGCTTCTTCTTCCGCGACCAGGACATCGCCGTGGTCGGCGGCGGCGACTCGGCGATGGAGGAGGCCACGTTCCTCACCCGGTTCGCGAACTCCGTCACGGTCGTCCACCGCCGCGACAAGCTGCGGGCGAGCGCCATCATGGCCGACCGCGCCCTGGCGAACCCGAAGATCAAATTCCGGTGGAACGCGGAGGTGACCGGCCTGGAGGGCGACCACAAGCTCTCCGGGGTGCGGCTGCGCGACACGGCGACCGGCGCGGACGACAAGCTGGACGTGACGGGCATGTTCATCGCGATCGGCCACACGCCACGCTCGGAGCTGTTCCGCGGCCAGGTGACGCTGGACGATGAGGGCTACATCCGCGTGGAGGCACCGTCCACGCGGACGAACCTGGACGGCGTCTTCGCCGCCGGCGACGTCGTCGACCACACCTACCGGCAGGCCATCACCGCCGCCGGCACCGGGTGCGCCGCCGCGCTCGACGCCGAGCGGTGGATCGCCGCCCACGAGACCGGCGACACCTCCACCGCGCCCGCGGCCTGAGACGCCACCACGCCTGAGACGCCACCACCGACACGACCCAAGGAGAACGCGATGGCAGGAGCCACCACCCCGGTGACGGACAAGACGTTCGCGACCGAGGTGCTCAAGAGCGACAAGCCGGTACTGGTGGACTTCTGGGCCGAGTGGTGCGGACCGTGCAAGATGGTCGCCCCGGTCCTCGAGGAGATCGCGGCCACGCACGGCGAGTCGCTGCGAGTCGTCAAGCTCAACATCGACGAGAACCCGCAGACGGCGCGTGCCTACCAGATCATGTCGATTCCGACGATGGCCGTATTCGTCAACGGTGAGATCGCGAAGAGCATCGTCGGCGCGAAGCCGAAGCGTGCGCTGCTGAACGACCTGGCCGAGTTCATCTGAGTCTCTGGTTCGCTCCGTGCGGACACAGCGCTCCGGCGACCTCGCGGAGGCCCGGCCCCGATCGCTTCGCTCCGGGGTCGGGCCTCCGCGACGTGCGCTTCGTGCCCAGCTCGGTCTCGGGGCGTCGCTGCCGCGAGGTCTGCGGGGCCTGAACGACGACAGTAGAAAACCACTGGTAATGCACATGGGGGGGCGGACGCACCGGCCGCCTTCGGTGGGATGGCCGCATCGCCTACGCTGATGACCCGTGAAGCTGCTCCGGTTGGGTGACCGAGGTCCGGGCGTCGCCGATGCGCGCGCCGCCCTGACGCATCTGTCTTTTCTTCCGGCGGCGCCGCGGCAGTCCAGCGGCGACGACGCGGCGGAGTTGTGGCCCGACCTGTTCGACGACAGGCTCGATCGGGCGGTACGCGCCTTCCAGCAGAGCCGCGGGCTGTCGGTCGACGGGATCATCGGGCCGGACACCACGCGGGCGCTCGACGAGGCACGCCACCGGCTGGGCGACCGGCTGCTGTACCACGCACCCAGCCGTCCGTTCGTCGGCGACGACGTGGCCGCGCTGCAGACGCGACTGTCGAACATGGGCTTCGACATCGGTCGCAGTGACGGCATCTTCGGGCTGCGCACGGAGGCGGCGGTCCGCGACTTCCAGCGCAACCGCGGGCTCGAACCCGACGGCCGCTGCGGCCCGCACACGCTGAACGAGCTCAAGAGACTGGAGCGGACGGTCACCGGCGGCCGGCCGGACCTGCTGCGCGAATCCACCCGCCTGCTCGTCCGGGGCTCCTCGCTGCTGGGCACCGTCGTCGCCATCGACGCCGGCCACGGCGGCGACGATGCCGGCGTGGTCGCGCACGGTCTGAGCGAGCGCGACGTCATGGCGGACCTGGCCAACCGCCTGGAGGCACGACTCCAGGCGTCCGGTCTGGAGACCTTCCGCGTACATGCTGAGGACGAGGCGCCGGACGATGCCGAGCGAGCCAGGCGGGCCAACGAGCGCGGCGCCGACGTGCTCATCTCGCTGCACGCCGACGCCAGCGACTCCGCCCGCGCCGAGGGCGTCGCCTGCTACTACTTCGGCAACGCGCACGGGTCGTCCGCGGTCGGCGAGCGGCTCGCGCTGCTCGTCCAGAAGGAGCTGGTGTCCCGCACCGACATGCTCGACTGCTGGGCCCACCCGAAGACCTGGGAGCTGCTGCGCCGAACGACGATGCCAGCAGTACGGATCGAGGTCGGCTATCTGACGAACTCGCGGGACGCGGCAGCGCTCGGTTCGCCGCAATACCGAGCGACCATCACCGAGGCGGTTCTCGCCGCCATCCAGCGGCTCTATCTGCCGCCCGAGCAGGACGCTCCGACGGGCACGCTTCGCGTGCCGCGCGTCGTCACCCGCTCCTGACGTATCCGGACGGCGACTGTTTCACGCGAAACGGACCGACGAGTCGCCCGCGCGTTTCACGTGAAACGTCGACTAATCCGGGGCGACCGTCCGTTTCGATGAGTCGCGACCGTCGACCTCCACACCACGGGGGCGTCGCTCGAGGCGTTCTTCGCCCGCCAGCCACCCGCCTGTCAGGAAGATTCGCGGTGCGGCGCCTAGGCTAAGACCGCCATCTGGATCCCTCGACGTGCGGAGCGCCACCGATGAGTCGTCGCGTCGCAAACATAACGCTCGACAACATTGACGACCTGCCTCAGCGGTGTCGCCGATGCGTGTTCTGGGAGCTCGACCCGGTCGCCCGCAGCCGGGCCGAGGAGGCCGGTGGCACCGACCTCGAGAAGGAGGCCTGGATCTCCTCGGCGCTGCTGGAGTGGGGAAGCTGCGGGAAAGTCATCTACGTCGACAACGTGCCCGCGGGCTTCGCCATGTACGCGCCACCCGCCTATGTGCCCCGTTCGATCGCCTTCCCGACCAGCCCGGTCAGCGCCGACGCGGTGCTCCTCATGACGGCGAAAATCGTCGACGAGTTCGCCGGCCAGGGGCTCGGCCGTGTACTCGTCCAGGCGATGGCCAAGGATGTCATTCGGCGTGGCTACCGCGCGATCGAGGCCTTCGGTGACCTACGCCAGGACGAGGGCACCCGCTGCGTCGTGCCGGCGGACTACCTGCTCGCCGTGGGCTTCAAGACCGTAAGACCCCACCGCCGCTGGCCGCGCCTGCGCCTAGAGGTCAAGAACGCCGTCACCTGGCGCGAGGACGTCGAGGTCGCGCTGGAACGCCTCCTGGGCTCCATGACCCCCGAAGGCATCCTCCGCCCCATCGGCGGCGGCACCCCGTCCCCAGCGCCCGCCCCGGCCTAGTTTCTGGTTTCGCTCGTGCGGGCACGGGCGCTGCGGCGTCCAGCGCCGTTGCGTGCCGCTGCACGGCACCAGCTCGCAACGACCCGATCCCGGGCTGCCTCTCGCAAGGACCGGCGACTATTTCCTCATTCGCTGGGGACCATGGCGGCGACTATGCGCTCCAGGTCCTCGAGGCTGGCGAACTCGACGGTGATTTTGCCGCGGTTCCGGCCCATGTCCACCTTCACCTTGGTCTCCAGCCGGTCGGCGAGCCGGTCGGCTACCTGGGAGAGGGCGGGCGGGTTCTGGCGGGGGGCGCGGGGGGCACGTTTGCGGGGGCCCTCCTCGCCGAGCGCCACGATCTCCTCGACAGCCCGCACGGACAGGCCCTCCGCGACGATCCGGGTGGCCAGCCGATCCTGTGCCTCCGGATCGCCGAGCGCGAGCAGCGCCCGGGCGTGGCCCGCGGACAGGACGCCGGCGGCGACCCTGCGCTGGACGGCCGGGGGGAGACCGAGCAGGCGGATCGTGTTCGTGACGTGCGACCGGGAGCGGCCGAGCTTGTTGGCGAGCTGGTCGTGGGTCGCGCCGAACTCGCGGAGCAGCTGCTCGTAGGCTGCCGCTTCCTCCAGCGGGTTGAGCTGCTGGCGGTGCAGGTTCTCCAGCAGCGCGTCGCGCAGCATCGCCTCGTCGGCGGTCTCCCGCACGATGGCGGGGATCTCGGTGAGCCCGGCGAGCTTGGAGGCCCGCCAGCGGCGTTCGCCCATGACCAGCTCGTACTGGTCCGGCAGCACCTCGCGGACGACGATCGGCTGGAGCAGGCCGACCTCGCGCAGGCTGGCGGAGAGTTCCTCGAGCGCTTCCTCGTCGAAGTTAGTCCTCGGCTGCTTTGCGTTCGGCGTCACCGAGTCGACCGGGATCTCCCGGAAGACGGCGCCGTGGACGGGCACCGGCTCCGCGCCGATCCGGGAGCCATTCGTGCCGGCGCTGCCCGCGTAGCCGCCGTCGTAGCCGTTCTGCGGCGCCGTGGGGATGAGGGCGCCGAGCCCCTTGCCGAGTCCGCCGACCCGGCGGGCTGGCGGGCTCACCGGCTCGCCGTTCCGTGCGACGTCTCGACGCCGCGCTCGGCCAGCTCCCGGGCGGCCGCGAGGTAGGAGAGCGAGCCGCGGGACACCGGGTCATACGTGAGCGCCGACTGGCCGTAGCTGGGTGCCTCGGCGAGCCGGACGTTACGGGGGATGGTGGTCCCCAGCACCCGGTCGCCGAAGTGTTCCTTGACCTCCTGCACGACCTGGTCCGCCAGCCGGGTCCTGGAGTCGTACATGGTCAGCAGGATCGTGGTGAGGCGGAGGTCCTGGTTCAGGTGGGCCTGCACCAGGTCGACGTTGCGCAGCAGCTGGCCGAGCCCCTCCAGCGCGTAGTACTCGCACTGGATCGGGATGAGCAGCTCGCGGGCGGCGACGAGCGCGTTGACCGTGAGCAGGCCGAGCGACGGCGGGCAGTCGATGAAGACGTAGTCGACCTCGAGCGTCATCGACGCGATCGCGCGGCGCAGGCGGTTTTCCCGAGCCACCATCGAGACCAGCTCGATCTCCGCGCCGGCGAGGTCGATCGTCGCGGGAGCGACGAAGAGTCCGTCCGCCTCGCCGGACTTGGCGATCACCTCGTCCAGCGGTCGGTCACCCAGCAGCACTTCGTAGATGGACGGCACCCCGGAGCGGTGATCCACACCGAGCGCCGTCGAGGCGTTGCCCTGTGGGTCGAGGTCGATGACCAGCACGCTGATGCCGTGCATGGCCAGGGCCGCCGCCAGGTTCACGGTCGTCGTGGTCTTGCCGACGCCGCCCTTCTGGTTGGCGACCGCGAAGACTCGCTGTCGGGTCGGTCGTGGGAAGGGTCGTCGCCGTTCCATAGTCAGTGCTTCCACCGCCGCTGCCGCCGCCGCTCCGATCGGGGTCGAGGGGTCCAGAGGGTCCAGCCCCAGCCCCGCCGACGCTGTTTCACGTGGAACACGCCTGTCCGCGTGCCCGCCGCTGCTCTCGTGCCGTCTGTCCCCGTTGCTGCTGCTCACGCTGCCTGCCATCGTGCCGATTCCCGACGCCACGTCGCTCGACTTCATCGACCGCCCGTTCGCCCGAAACAAGGCGCGTGGGTTCGGCCAGCTGGTCTGATCCACACTTCAGGACCCGCAGATCCCGCCATCCCTGCGAACGAAGGCCATCCCGCGCCTCCGCGAGTTCTTCGTCGACTCGCGAACCGCGCAGGGCAAGCATGACACCCCCCGGCCGAACGACCGGAAGCAGCATCCCGCCCAACCGTTCCAACGGCGCCACCGCTCGGGCAACGGCCACGTCCCACCGTAGCCCGTCTTTCCCTGCGCCGACGTCCGGAGCGCGTCCTCGCAGCACGGACATGCGGCTCGCACCCCCCAATGCGGCGACCACCTCCCGAAGAAAGACGATTCGGCGTTCCATCGGTTCGAGGAACACCACCCGGACATCCGGCCGGGCCAGCGCGAGCGGCACCCCGGGCAGGCCTGCGCCGCTGCCGACGTCGACGACGGTCGCGTCGGGGGGTACCACCTCTGCCAGGACCGCGCAGTTGAGCAGGTGCCGCTCCCACAGCCGGTCGGCCTCGCGCGGGCCGATCAGCCCGCGTTCGACACCCGCCGTGGCGAGCAGCTCGGCGTACCGGATCGCGTCGTCGAGCGCCGCGCCGAACACCTCGGCCGCCACCGGGGGCGGAGCCGGAAAGTCGCTCACCGGCCCGCCGCGCAGGCGAGCCGGGGGGTCCGCACGCAGACGGACGACAGGGACGACGACAGGGACATGGACTCAGAACAGGCCGCCAGGCAGCCACACAAACGCCGCACCCCCCCAGCATCCCCGACGCGCCCGGCAACAGGCGCGAACGGTCACCGGCACGGCGTGAGTGTCGTCAGCGTGCCGGTCAACGCGAAGGTGTCGGCGGTGTCCGGGCACCAGCCGGCCCGGCGCAGGTCGGTCAGGTCGGCGCGCGCAGCGGCGGCGTCGAGATCGAAGACGAAGAGCAGGATCCGGCGTGGGGCGCGCGGCCGGGTCGCGACGGCGCGGGCGACCTGCCCCTGGCCCGGCGCGGCGAAGAACAGCGTGTCCGCCCGTGGAATCCTGGCGGGCTCGCGCGCGCCGGAGCGGACCGGTAGCCCGGCCGGACGCTGCGCGCCGTCGTCGCTCGTCTCCATGGCGTAGATCCACCCGGGTCGCAGCAGTCGGCCGCCGACGACCACGAGATCGCCGGGCTGGTAGAGGCGACGGGCAGCGATCGCGGCGTCGACGGTCAGGTCGAGCCCGCGCAGCCGGTCCCGCTGCTCGTACAGCCGACCGTCGCGTGCCGCGGAGGAGACCTGCGCGCCGGCGCCGGCCGCGACCAGCGCGAGCGCGATCACGGCCGCGGCCGACCGTGCGGCGAACCGCCGGCCGGGCGTCGCAGGCGCGTCGCCGTCCGCCGTCCCCGCCGCGGCCCGCTGGCGCGGCACGGTGCCCGCACCGCCGTCGCCGGCAGGCTCGGCCTCACGCGGACGGCGGTCCGCCGGCGACGCGGCCTCGGCCGCCGAAACGACTACATTTGGTGATGAAGCAACTACGCGTCGACCCAGGGGGAAGGTACCGGCACCGACGATCTTAAAAAGCCGTCGAACGAGGGCGGCGGCGCCCGTGACGACGACCAGAACGATCAGCGGTACCAGGAACAGATTGGTCCGGGTCGGGCCGAAGGGCCAGAAACGAACCGCGCTCGCGGCCAGCATCGCCAGCTGCGCGCCGCCGAGCGCCACCAGCAGCTGCCGACCGTCGGGCCGCCGGGCGAGCAGCGCGACCCCGACCAGCCCGCACACGACGACGGCCGGCGCGAAGAACCACGCCGCCGCCCAGCCGCCGTCGGTCGGCGGGTGCAGCAGGCTCGGGTCGTACCGGTCGACGCCGGGCGGCGTCCCGGTCACGATGTCCCACAGCTGGCGGCCGACGAACGCCAAGCCCCCGCCGAGACCCCGCCCGGCGAGGAACTGCGCGTCCCAGTAGTGCCCGAGCCGCTGGCTTGACTGGTGCCCGACGAACAGCACGGTGTTCGCGCCGGCGAGCACCAGGGCGGGCAACGCCTCGACGGCCCGCCGCCCGCCCGCCGCGACGACCCCGATCCGCGGGGCTTCGGCGGCGGTCTCGCCAGCCTGCGCGGGTTGCGCGGGTTGCGGCGGCCGCGAGATCTCCTCGGCCCGCGCCGCCCGGTGGGCGCGCAGCGCGGCGGTCACGACATCGGCCGCCGCGAGCGGAGCGATGACGAAGACGGCCGGCACCGAGAACAGGCTGACGAGGCCAGCCGACGTCCGCCGGGCCAGCCGTCGGCGGTCCGGGCCGCCACGCACCCCCTCGTCGGCCCCGACGGAGCCGCGGTCGCCGCCGATCCACAGCAGCACCGCGACGACGGCGGCGAGCGTCTCGATCGTGTAGGGCTTGAGCTGGGTGCCAAGATCGAGAAAGGTGCTGTTCAGGCAGATCCACAGGGCGGCGAACGCGGCGGGAGCCGGTCCGGTGAAGCGCGCGGTGAGCAGCACGATGCAGACGCCGAGCAGGGGCAGCGCCACGAACCCTGGCAGACGCAGCACCCAGGTGTGCCAGCCGAGCAGCTCGCCGCCCAGCCGCTCCATGACCACCCAGCCGGCGGCCGACGGGGTGTTGGCTCGCGCCAGCTCCGGCCAGAACGAACCCAGCGGCTCGCTGACGAAATGGCCTCGCCAGATCTCGTCGTACCAGAACGGCCGCCGAAGGTACGCCCGCAGCACGACGTCCAGAGCGACGAGTACCAGACCGACCCCGCCGGCCCACCAGAGGTCGCTCCCGCGCCGGCCGGCGCGCGACATGAGGCGGCGAGACGCGGCGCCCGACGCCCGGAAGGTACGGGCGGAGTAGGGGGGCTGGGCTCGCGTCCCCGCCGCATCGGTGAGGGGAGCGGGCGCCATCTCAGTCATCCCCGAACAAGCCGCCGGCCGCGCGAAGAAGGACCTTCCTCGCGCGGCCGTGGGCCTACTAGTGAAACCCGAACAACGACCGCCGCGCCCTAGACCGGCATGACGACGACGCAGCGGTTGGGCTCCTCGCCCTCGGACTCGCTGCGCACGCCGTCGACGTCCGCGATGACGTCGTGAACGACCTTGCGCTCGAACGGGGTCATCGGTGCGAGCTTCTCCTTGCTGGCGCCGCCCGCCACCCGCTGTGCCACCTCCGCGGCGAGCTCGCGCAGCTCCGCCCGGCGGCGGGCTCGGTGGCCGCCGACGTCGAGCATCAGCCGGCTGCGCTCCCCGGTCTTCTGCAGCACGGCGAGCCGGGTCAGCTCCTGCAGGGCCTCAAGGGTCTCCCCGCTCGGACCGATCAGCTTCTCCAGCCCGTCACCGACGACCGCGACGACCGCCCGGGTGCCCTCGACGTCCAGGTCCAGGTCGCCGTCCATGTCGACGATGTCCAGCAGGCCCTCGATGTAGTCGGCGGCGATCTCACCTTCCTGCTCCAGTGCGGTCAGCCGCTCCTGGGTGCTCGTCGACGCCTCCGCCAGGTCCTCTTCGACAGGGGCGGCGAGGTCGGAACCGCTCATCAGCGCAACTCCATGGGTAGGTGGGCCGCCGTCGGCGGCGGTCCCTCGTTCAGGGCACACCAGGTCAGCCGGCCGCGGGGGAGCGACCACGATCGCTCACCGCCGTCCGCCGGGACGCTTCCCCTTGCTGCCACTCTTGCGCTTCGGCGCCGGGCGGGACCCGCCGACATGCCGGGTGACGCCGGCCGGCACCGGATCCGTCGCCGGGGCGGTCGAGCCGCTCGTCGACGGCGTGGCGTCGGTAGTGGGGGTACCCGCGTCGGGCGTGCTCTTGTCCTGGGTTCCCAGGTCCTTCGTCGCGCTGGACGGCTGGGCCGACCGGCTGGCCGCGGCTGCGCGCGCCGACCTGGTGCCGGCGGGGGCGGAGCTGCTTCGCGCCGGGGCGCCGTTCTTGGCGCCGGTGTTCTTCGCCGCGCCCGAGCCGTTGGCGGAGGTCGCGTTGGCCTTCGTTCCGGTTTCGGCTGCCGACGGGGCCGACTTGGTCATCGATGTCGGCCGAGCGCCGGCGGCGGTCCCCTTGCCCTTCACGCGGGCGCCCGGGACCGGCTTGGCACCGGGGGCGGGCCTGGCGCCAGGAGCCGGCCGCGGCGGCGTGGGCCGGTCCGTGGCGGCCGCCGGGCGGGCACCAGGCAGCCGGCCGGTGGCGTCCGGGGTCACCGGCGGCATCCGCTTGATGACGTAGAACTGCTGGCCCATGCTCCAGAGGTTCGTGGTGAGCCAGTAGATCAGGACGGCGATCGGGAACCGGAAACCGAAGATGGCCAGCATGAGCGGCGAGCCGTAGAGCAGGAGCTTCTGGACGATCGCCTGCTGCGGGTCGGTCGGCCCGGTGCGAGCCATGATCTGGCGCTGGGTGAAGAACGTCGTGGCACCCATCAGGATGATGAGCACGACCGCAACGATCTTGACGTGCGTGCCGTTCGCGTGCAGGAAGTCCAGCAGGCTCGACTTCGACGTGAACGACGTCGCCAGCGAGATGCCGAAGACCTTGGCCGAGGCGATCTGCTCGACGGTGTCCGGGCTCAGGCCCACCCGGGGACGCCAGACGAGCGAGCCGCCGGGGCCCTCGTTCATCGGCGACAGGTGGGTGAAGACGTGGAACAGCGAGAGGAACAGCGGAATCTGCAGGAAGATCGGGAGGCAGCCGAGCAGCGGGTTGCCGTGCTCCTTCTGCAGCTCCATCATCTTCTGCTGCATGACCTGCTTGTCGTTCCCGTACTTCTCCCGGATCTCCTTGATCCGGGGCTGCATCAGCTGCATCGTCCGCTGCGACTTCACCTGCCGGACGAACAGCGGGAAGATCAGGATGCGGACGGCGATGACGAGGAAAACGACGGAGAACGCCCAGGAGAAGAAGCTGTCCTGGCCGAAGATCGGCCCGAGTCCCTTGTGGAAGAAGACGATCGCGTTCGCCGCGAGGTGGTAAAGCGGATCCAGCACCGGTCTAACTCCTCCAGGCCCCTCGTGCGGACTGAGTCGGCTCGTGGGCCCGCGACCACGCGAAGCTTCGCGATCGTCGCACGGCCACGGGCCGAGCAGGTACTGGGTCGTACCCACCGCGGGATAGCGGCTGGCAGCGCATCAGGCGCCAGCAGGTAAACAGGCCGCCGCGTACCCCACCATGCATACGAACGGCGGAGAGCGCGTACGCGCTGCACGACGGCTCAAATCGGCAGGCACCGGCCGACCGGGGCGACCACGCGAGCTGGTAGCCACGGACAAGGGCGACCAGCGACCAGGCCAGCGGACCGCGAACGGCGCCGGAGCGGTCGCGCGCGACCGTCGGCAACCGCCGGCCGAACGCTGCGGACGCGAACGTGAGGTCCACGACCGCGAGCACCCCCAGCGCCGTCAGCGTCCAGACGGTCGCGCTCATCGGGAGCTCCGCCGCGACGCGTCCAAGCCGCTCACGTCCGGGCCGTCCGACGTACCGGCGACGGCCCGGCGCTCGGCGGCCGAACCGCGGCCGTCGGCCTGGACGGCCGCGGAGCCGCCCGAACGGCCGGCGGTGGAGCGCCTGCGCGCGGACGCCGTACGCCCCCGGGGCGGGCGGTCGTGGCTCGGCCGGGTCCGCGCGGCGGTAAGCCCCCGGTCCAGCGCTCCGCCGAGCTCGGCGGAGCTCGCCTCGGCCGACTCGGGCAGCGCACGGATGACCAGCAGCGTGCCCGGGGGCATGGCGGCGAGGCGCGACCGGGTCTGCTCTCGCAGGCGGCGGCGGACCCGGTTGCGGGTGACCGCCGGGCCGACCTTCCGGCTCACGACGAAACCAGCCCTCGCTGGGCCGGTGTCAGGGGTGCTGAGCACGTGAACGATCAGCGGCGGACAGCTGAACCGGCGGCCTTCCCGCCCAATCCGGGCGTGTTCCTCCCGGGAGCTGACACGGGAGCTGACGGGAAGCATGAGAGCCGGTAACCGAGCGCCGGCGACGTCCGCCTCAGGCGGACAGTTCGCGACGGCCCTTGCGGCGACGGTCGGAGAGGATGGCGCGGCCGGCACGGGTACGCATCCGCAGCCGGAACCCGTGGGTCTTGGACCGCCGACGGTTGTTCGGCTGGAAGGTGCGCTTGCTCACGTGACGACTCCGGATAGCAGGCGGGCAGGACGCGACAGCCGACGCTGTCCGTACTCAGGCTACGCCAGCGAGGCCCCTGGCTCGACGCGCGCATCAGGAAGATGCCCTGCCGGTCCCGGGGCGTATCCGATGAGCCTCTCGCGAGGCCCGCGGGAACGAGCCGACCCGGTCGGGACGACACCCACTGGCGACGCTCCATTTTACACAGCCGGATGGTGTCCTGACCGTTCCGGCCGCTCCGGACGCCCGCACCGCCCGTCCACCGGCCGCGGGCGGGGGACGGCCGCGGCGCCGTGGACTCGGCAACCCTCGACGGCACGGGAAGACCACCCGGTGGGATGGGCGCCGAACGCGCCGATTGGCGCCAAGGTCCCATCCGGTGGATCGGCGTCGAAGGGGCTACCGTGCCGGCGGCACGCCGGATGCGGTGTCATGTCCATACACAGGTTGTGGACGACGATGTGGAGAACCGGCGCACCGCGCCATCGTTCCACCCGAGTCCCAACCCGCCGGTCCGGGGGACGCGACCCGCGTCGCGGCCCCTGACGCCGCGTCCGCCATCCTGGCCGAACCCGCGAGGAGCACCCCGTGACAGACCACGAGCCGCCCCCCGTCACGGGCTCCCAGCACCAGCTGCCCCTGGGGGATGACCCGGATCTGCACGAGGTGTGGCGGCAGGCCGTGGCCGGCGTCGCCGACGGGACACTGTCCGCGCAGCAGCGGGCCTGGCTGCGCCTGACCAGGCCACTCGGCCTGGTACAGGACACTGCGCTGCTCGCCGTGCCGAACGAGTTCGCGAAGGACCTGCTCGACTCCCGGCTGCGGCCCTTCCTGACGACCGCGCTGACCACCGCGTACGGCCGGGAGATCCGGGTCGCCGTCACCGTGGAGCATCTGCCGGACCCCGAGCCGATGACCGGCCCGATGGTGCTGCCGTCGGCGCCGGTGGCCGTCACCCGCGAACGGGTCGACCCGGGGCACGAGGGCGCCGGTCGCGGCGCGGTGCCGGAGCGGTTCCTCGACGCCGCGGCGCCGCCGATCCAGCGGGTGGCCACCGGACTCGGCCGCGACCCGGAGCCGCGGCCGTCGGAGCCCGCCCGGCTCAATCCGCGCTACGTCTTCGAGACGTTCGTCATCGGGGACAGCAACCGGTTCCCGCACGCGGCCGCCGTCGCGGTGGCCGAGGCGCCGGCGAAGGCCTACAACCCGCTGTTCATCTACGGCGACTCCGGCCTCGGCAAGACCCACCTGCTGCACGCGATCGGGCACTACACGCTGAAGCTCTACCCGGACTCCCAGGTGAAGTACGTCAGCACCGAGGAGTTCACGAACGACTTCATCAACTCGATCCGGGACGACCGACAGCAGGCATTCCAGCGGCGCTACCGGGACACCGACGTGCTGCTCGTCGACGACATCCAGTTCCTCGAGAACAAGGAGCGGACGCAGGAGGAGTTCTTCCACACCTTCAACGTCCTGCACGACACCGAGAAGCAGCTCGTCATCTCCTCGGACCGGTCGCCCAAGCAGCTGTCGGCGCTGGAGGACCGCTTGCGCAGCCGGTTCGAGTGGGGGCTGATCACCGACGTCACGCCGCCGGACCTGGAGACCAGGATCGCGATCCTGTCGAAGAAGGCGGCGACCGAGCGGCTGCCCGTGCCGCCGGACGTGCTGGAGTACATCGCCACCCACATCGAGCGGAACATCCGCGAGCTCGAGGGCGCGCTCATCCGGGTGGCCGCGTTTGCCAGCCTGAACAAGTCGCACGTCGACCGCACGCTCGCCGAGATCGTGCTGCGTGACCTCATCCCGAACGCGACCAGCAGTGAGATCACCGCGACCTCGATCATGAACGCGACGGCGGCGTACTTCGGGGTGTCGATGGACGACCTGTGCGGCACGTCCCGCAGCCGCGTGCTGGTCACCGCCCGGCAGATCGCGATGTACCTGTGCCGCGAGCTGACCGACCTGTCGCTGCCGAAGATCGGGCAACAGTTCGGCGGCCGGGATCACACGACCGTCATGCACGCCGACCGCAAGATCCGTGGCCTGATGGCGGAGCGACGCGCCATCTACAACCAGGTGACCGAGCTGACCAACCGCATCCGTGCCGAGAACCGCCACATCTGACCGCAGGGCCGACGGGCCGCCGGCCCTGCGGATACACACAGGTTGTGGACATCCCTGGGTATAAGCGCGCCCCGGGACGACGTCATGCGAACGATTGTGTTCGTCGTCACCTGGCCGGACTAGTGGGCTTCTAGTCAGATCTGGCTAGGCGGCCCGATCGCGGTCTAGTTCGCCGTCGCGCCCATTGCGATGCCCTTCGGGGCGAGGAACGAAGCGCTTCCATCGCAATCGCGCCAGATGGGCCGCAACTAATCACCAAGCGGGGCTCCCGCTTCGGGAGACCACTTGGGTGGTATTCACCCACAGCTTGTGGACAAGCCTGTGGACGAACTGGGGGCGGCCTGCGGACAACCCGGCTCGGACGCTGTGGAGAACCGGGGGACCGCCTGGGGACGACCTGGGGGCAACCGGTGGATGAACGGTGCATGCCGGCTGGGGACAGAACCGCCCTGTGGACGAACCCCCGGTCGACCCACAGCCCCACCCACACCCTCTCCACCGGCCTACGAGTGCTCTGACCTGCGCAAACGCGGGTTATCCCCAGTTTCCACAACCCCTACTACTACGGCTCCCTCTTCAAATTTTCAAAGAGATCAAAGTCTGAAGTACTAGGGCCTGGGGACAGAGCGCCGAGCGCCGAGGGGGGCGTCGTCCCGGTGCCCGCGCTCTTGCCGGGTCGCGGCCGAACGGTCCGATGCACGTGCGTCGGCACCGGTCGCGGCGGCCTGGTCGGCCTGCGTCAGGCTGGCGGGTGAGCGAGGGCGCGCCTCGCGGCGGCGGTGACGTCGCGGCGGTCCGGACGCTCGTCGAGGCCGGGACCGCCCGGATGGCGATGGTTGCTCTGTGTGGTCGTCTGCTTGCGCGAATGGCCGGACCGCTCGCATCCCTGTCGGAGGGCTCTGCGATGCTGGTTTGGTTCGTCGCCGCCAGAAGGAGGCAGGCATGAGGTTCCGGGTCGAACGGGACGAGTTCACCGAGGCGGTGGCCTGGACCGCGCGCAGCCTGCCCAGTCGCACGGCCACCGCCGCCCAGCAGCAGGTGCTGACCGGTCTGCTCCTGGACGCGAGCGGCCCGGGCCTGGTGGTGGCGGCGTTCGACTACGAGGTGGCCGCCCAGGCGAAGCTGGAGGCGACGATCTCCGACGAGGGCCGCGCGCTGGCGCCGGGCAAGATGCTCGCCGAGATCACCAAGCAGCTGCCAGCCGCGCCGGTCGAGGTGTGGACCGAGGGCAACGGCCTGGTGATCGCCTGCGGCAACGCCCGGTTCACGCTGCGGACCATGCCGGTCGAGGAGTACCCGGCGCTGCCGCCGCTCCCGCCGATCACCGGCTACATCGAGGGTGGCGCGTTCGGCGCGGCGGTGTCCCAGGTCGCGGTCGCCGCCGGCCGGGACGACACGCTGCCGGTGCTCACCGGGGTGCGCCTGGAGATCGAGGGTGACGTGCTGACGCTCGCGGCCACCGACCGCTACCGGCTCGCGGTGCGCACCCTGAAGTGGCGGCCGGAGAGCCCCGACGCGGCCGGCGTCGCGCTGATCCCGGCGCGCACGCTGCTCGACACGGCCAGGTCGCTGTCGGGCGGGTCGGTCGAGGTCGCGATCGCGCTCGGCACCGGCCCGTCGGGCGAGGCGCTGGCCGGCTTCGCCGGCAACGGCCGGCAGACGACCACCCGGCTGGTGGACGGCCAGTTCCCGCCGTACCGCAAGCTGCTGCCGGACTCGTGCCCGCTGATCGCCGCCGCCGAGAAGGCCCCGCTGCTGGAGGCGGTGAAACGCGTCGCGCTGGTGGCTCCGAAGACGGCTCCGGTGAAGCTGGCGTTCACCGAGGACCACCTGGAGCTGGAAGCGGGCAGCAACGGCGGCGAGGCGCAGGCGTCCGAGACACTGCCCGCGACGTACACCGGCCCGGATCTGGCCGTCGCGTTCAACCCGGCCTACCTGCAGGACGCGCTGAACGCGATCGACTCCGACCAGGTCGAGTTCGGCTTCGCCAGCGCCGACGACGCCGAGGTCGCGGCGAAGAAGCCGGCAATCCTCACGGGCAAGAGCGCCGCCGCCGACGAGGCGCCCGACTATCGCTATCTGCTCATGCCGATCCAGCTGAACGGCTAAGGCTGGGCGAGCACGACTGCGGACGTGGCTTGCTGCCGATGCGAGGGCCTCGACCTGGCGCGTGCCTGCTTTGCGGCGTGCCGACGGCCGGGGCCGCCAGGCGACTCGACCTCATTGCGCCTCGGCGCGAGCAGTGGACCCGACGGAAGCGCGGCGATGCAGTAACAGGCGACGAACGGCGGGGCCGGAGAGCAGGAGCGGAGGCGACCGGCGGATGCACGTGTCGCATTTGCAGTTGGTCGACTTCCGGTCGTATCCCTCGCTCGAGCTGACACTCCCGGCCGGAGTGGTCACGTTCGTGGGTTCCAACGGCCAGGGCAAGACGAACCTGCTCGAGGCCGTCGGCTACCTGGCGACCCTGGGCAGCCACCGGGTGTCGGCCGACGCGCCGCTGATTCGGGAGGGCGCGCAGCGCGCGGTCGTCCGCTCCCGGGTCGTGAACGGGGACCGGGCCGCGCTGGCCGAGATAGAGATCGTCACCGGCCGGGCGAACCGCGTCCGGCTGAACCGCCGTCAGCTGCCCCGCGCCCGCGACCTGCTCGGCCTGCTGTCGGTCGTCCTGTTCGCGCCGGAGGACCTGGCGATGGTCAAGGGCGACCCGGGCGAACGGCGTCGGTTCCTCGACGAGCTGCTGATCGCGCGGGCGCCCCGGCTGGCCGGGGTGATCTCCGACTACGAGCGGGTGCTGCGCCAGCGGACCACCCTGCTGCGCGGCCGGAGTGACCTGCGCACCCTGGACTCGTGGGACGAGTCGCTGGTCCGGCACGGCGCCGAGCTGCTCGCGGCCCGGCTCGCGCTCGTCGAGGATCTGCGCCCCGAGATCGTGTCCGCGTACGCGGCGGTGGCGGGTATCGGCACGGCGCCGCCGGTCGGCGTCGACTACCGGTGCTCGGTGCCCATCCCCGAGGGCGCGGACCGTGCGGCAATCGGGGCCGCGATGCTCGCGGAGCTGGCGGCCGTGCGGCCACGGGAGATCGAGCGCGGGGTGACGCTCGCCGGCCCGCACCGCGACGAGCTGGTGCTGTCGGTGGGCGGCCGGCCGGCTCGTGGCTACGCGAGCCACGGCGAGTCCTGGTCGCTCGCCCTCGCGCTGCGGCTGGCCGCGTTCGAGCTGCTGGGCGCCGACGACCGGGGACCGGTGCTGCTGCTCGACGACGTGTTCGCCGAGCTGGACGTCGACCGCCGCCGGCGGCTCGCGGAGCTGGTCGCGCCGGCCGAGCAGGTGCTGATCACGGCGGCCGTCGTGGCGGACGTGCCGGCGGAGCTGGGTGGGCCGCGGTTCGCCGTGCGGACGGGAGAGGTCAGCCTTGACGACTGAGCCAGGCCAGGGGTCGGGTGCCGACGGCGAGGCCCGGACGCCCGGCAGCCCCGAGCGCCCGGAGCCGACCGACGTGGCCGCGCCGAGGGGAGCCGACCTGGCTCGCCAGGTGTTGGCGGCGGCGAAGGCGGATGCCAGGGCCCGGGCTCGGGCGGCCGGTCACGCCGGCCGCCGGGCTGATACCGAGGCCGGCGACGGGCTCGGATACCGGCCGGGGCAGCCGCCCGCGGCGCCAGCGGACGACGACCGGGAGCCGCCGCGCCGGCCGCGGCTGCCGGGGATCGCCGCGCCGGGGCGGGAGTGGCGCGAGCCGACCTCGTTCGGTACCGCGGTGCAGCGCTTGCTGGCCGCCCGCGGCTGGCGGGCGAAGGCGGCCGACTCGTCGGTGCTGGCGCGCTGGGACGCGATCGTCGGCCCGGACATCAGCGCGCACGCCACCCCGGTCTCGCTGCGCGACGGGGTGCTGGAGCTCGCGGCGGAGTCGACGGCGTGGGCCACCCAGCTGCGGTTCCTGTCCGGCCGGATCCTCGGCGAGCTGCGCGGCGAGCTCGGCCCGGGCGTCGTGACGAGAATCAACGTGCGCGGCCCGTCGGCGCCGTCCTGGCGTCACGGGCCCGTTCAGATGCCCGGCGGCCGTGGTCCTCGGGATACTTACGGATAGTCGCAGGCGGCCCGTCGCCGCGAGCGCCGCAAGGGGCCGCGCGCGTCATCACGAACCGCGATGGCGTCAATTCGGACTGTCGATAGCGGGTGGGTGTTGGCCCGTGGTCACGTCCAGTCGCCTGGGAACCGGCGTGGATAGGCGCCACAGCGCGCAGGGCGGCCCGCGCGTAGGGGGGGTTCGGTCAGGGTCCTCTCGGGTCGCTACGCGGACGTCAGGTGCCACCCTGCGTCTGTTGTGGCGGGTTGCCAGGTAGACTGATGAGGACTTCGGCCCATAGTGAGGGGCCCCGCGACGGGGGCCGCTCGACCGGGCCTTGACGAGGGGACCCGGTGCGTGGCGTACGACGCTAGTTCGATCAAGGTTCTCGAGGGTCTCGACGCGGTCCGCAAGCGGCCGGGCATGTACATCGGGTCCACCGGCGAGCGCGGCCTGCACCACCTCGTCTACGAGGTCGTGGACAACTCCGTCGACGAGGCGCTCGCCGGCTACTGCGACACCATCAGGGTGACCCTGCTGGCCGACGGGGGAGTGCGGGTCGTCGACAACGGCCGCGGCATCCCGGTCGGCATGCACCCCACCGAGAAGCGGCCCACCGTCGAGGTCGTGCTCACGAAGCTGCACGCGGGCGGCAAGTTCGACGGCGAATCCTACGCCGTGTCCGGTGGTCTGCACGGCGTCGGCATCAGCGTCGTGAACGCGCTGTCCACGAGGCTCGACGTCGAGATCAAGGTCGACGGCTTCACCTGGTTGCAGACGTACACCGCGCAGCGCCCCGGCCCGCTGGAGAAGGGCGCGCCGCTGAAGCGGGGCCAGCGCACCGGCACCACCGTCACCTTCTGGGCCGACGGGGGAATCTTCGAGACCACCGAGTACAAGTACGAGACGCTCTACCGCCGGCTGCAGGAGATGGCGTTCCTGAACAAGGGCATCTCCATCACGCTGCGGGACGAGCGGCCGGAGGAACCGGTCGAGGTCACGTTCATGTACGAGAACGGCCTCGCCGACTTCGTGACCCACCTGAACGCGACGAAGGAACCGATCCACAAGACAATCATCGCTCTCGAGTCCAAGGCAAAGGGCATCGAGGGCGAGGTCGCCATGCAGTGGAACAGCGGCTACAACGAGTCGGTCTACACGTTCGCGAACACGATCAACACGCACGAGGGCGGCACGCACGAGGAGGGCTTCCGGGCGGCGCTCACCAGCGCGGTGAACGTCTACGCCAAGGAACAGAACCTGCTCAAGCCCGTGAAGGCGGGTGCCAAGGGCGGCGACGAGCGGCTGTCCGGCGACGACATCCGCGAGGGCCTCACCGCGATCATCTCCGTCAAGCTCGCCGAGCCCCAGTTCGAGGGCCAGACGAAGACGAAGCTCGGCAACACCGAGGCGAAGAAGTTCGTCCAGGAGATGTGCTACTCGGCGCTGCGCGACTGGTTCGACGCGAACCGGGTCGAGGCCCGGGCGATCGTCTCCAAGTCGCTCGACGCGCAGCGCGCCCGGATCGCCGCCCGCGCGGCCCGCGACCTGACCCGGCGCAAGGGCCTGCTCGGCGGCACCGGCCTACCCGGCAAGCTGTCCGACTGCCAGTACACCGACCCGGAGCGCTGCGAGCTCTACATCGTCGAGGGCGACTCGGCCGGCGGCTCGGCCAAGGGCGGGCGGGACTCGAAGTTCCAGGCGATCCTGCCGCTGCGGGGCAAGATCCTGAACGTCGAGAAGGCGCGCATCGACCGGGTGCTGAAGAACGCGGAGGTGCAGGCGCTGATCCAGGCGCTCGGCACCGGCATCCACGACGACTTCGACATCGCCAAGCTGCGGTATCACAAGATCGTGCTGATGGCGGACGCCGACGTCGACGGCCAGCACATCCGGACGCTGCTGCTCACGCTGATCTTCCGGTTCATGCGGCCGCTCGTCGAGGCCGGCCACGTCTTTCTCGCGCAGCCGCCGCTCTACAAGATCAAGTGGGGGCGGGAGGACTGGGAGTACGCGTACTCCGACCGGGAGCGCGACGGGCTTGTCGAACGCGGGGTCGAGTCCGGCCGCAAGATGCCCAAGGACGCGATCCAGCGATTCAAGGGTCTTGGCGAGATGAACGCGACCGAGCTGTGGGACACGACCATGGACCCGGACAAGCGCATCCTGCTGCAGGTCACGCTCGACGATGCCGCGGTGGCCGACGAGCTGTTCAGCGTCCTCATGGGCGAGGACGTCGACGCCCGCCGCAGCTTCATCCAGCGCAACGCCAAGGACGTCCGTTTCTTGGACATCTGATCGGGCGGACCCGGTACTGGTCGCCGAACTCGGCTCAATTACTGACTGAATCCGTGCTGTCGGGGTAATGACCGACAGACTTCGCACTGCCCTGGAAGGAAATCGTGGTCGACGTACTACCGCCGCCTGGCGACCGGATCGAGCCGATCGGCATCGAAGTCGAGATGCAGCGGTCGTACCTCGACTACGCGATGTCCGTCATCGTCGGTCGCGCGCTGCCCGAGGTTCGTGACGGGCTCAAGCCCGTGCACCGCCGGGTCCTCTACGCCATGTATGACGGCGGGTACCGCCCCGACCGCGGGTACTTCAAGTGCTCCCGCATCGTCGGCGACGTCATGGGTAACTACCACCCCCACGGCGACACGGCGATCTACGACACCCTGGTGCGGCTCGCGCAGCCCTGGTCGCTGCGCTACCCGCTCGTCGACGGCAACGGCAACTTCGGCTCCCCGGGCAACGACCCGCCCGCCGCCATGCGGTACACCGAGGCCCGCATGGCGGCGCTCGCCATGGAGATGCTGCGCGACATCGACGCGGACACCGTCGACTTCGCGGCGAACTACGACGGGCGCTCGCAGGAGCCGCTCGTCCTGCCGAGCCGGTTCCCGAACCTGCTCGTCAACGGCGCCGGCGGCATCGCCGTCGGCATGGCGACGAACATCCCGCCGCACAACCTGCGCGAGGTCGCCACCGGCGTCCACTGGGCCCTCGACCACCCGGACGCGACCGACGAGGAGCTGCTGGAGGCCCTCATCGGCATCGTCAAGGGTCCCGACTTCCCGACCTCGGGCCTCATCGTCGGCCGCTCCGGAATCGAGGAGGCGTACCGCACCGGTCGCGGCAGCATCCGGATGCGGGCCGTCGTGAACGTCGAGGAGAACAAGGGCCGCACCCAGCTCGTCGTCACCGAGCTGCCCTACCAGGTCAACCCGGACAACCTCGCCGAGAAGATCGCCGAACTGGTCCGCGACAACAAGGTGTCCGGCATCGCCGACGTCCGCGACGAGACCTCGGCCCGCATCGGCCAGCGCCTCGTCATCGACCTCAAGCGAGACGCCATCGCCAAGGTCGTGCTGAACAACCTGTACAAGCACACCCAGCTGCAGGACACGTTCGGCGCCAACATGCTGGCGATCGTCGACGGCGTGCCGCGCACGCTGCGCCTGGACCAGATGATCCGCTACTACGTCGAGCATCAGGTCGACGTGGTCGTTCGGCGGACCCGCTACCAGCTGCGCAAGGCCCAGGAACGGCTGCACGTGCTCGAGGGCCTGCTCATGGCGCTCGACTTCCTGGACGCGGTCATCTCGCTGATCCGCAACGCCGATTCCGCCGAGGTCGCGCGCGAACAGCTGAGGGAGGGCCGATACGCCTGGGCCGACCTCGTCACGCCCCCGGCCGACAGCGCGCGTTTCGTGCTTTCCGAGATCCAGGCGACCGCGATCCTGGACATGCAGCTGCGCCGCCTGGCCGCCCTGGAGCGGCAGCGGATCATCGATGAGGCCGCGGAGCTGCGTGCCCGGATCGCCGAGCTGGAGGCGATCCTCGCCTCGCCGCAGCGGCAGCGCGAGATCATCGGCGAGGAGCTCAAGGAGGTCGTCGACAAGTTCGGTGACGAGCGGCGGACCCGGATCGTGCCGTTCGAGGGTGAGATGTCCATCGAGGACCTCATCGCCCAGGAGGACGTCGTCGTCACGGTCACCCGCGGCGGCTACGCGAAGCGCACCAAGACCGACCTGTACCGCTCGCAGAAGCGCGGCGGCAAGGGCGTGCAGGGCGCGGCGCTGCGCGAGGACGACATCGTCGAGCATTTCTTCGTCACCACGACGCACCACTGGCTGCTGTTCTTCACGAACAAGGGCCGGGTGTACCGCGCCAAGGCGCACGAGCTGCCCGAGCAGGCCCGCAGCGCGAAGGGCCAGCACGTCGCGAACATCCTCGCCTTCGGCCAGGACGAGCGCATCGCCGAGGTGATGGCGATCCAGGACTACGCGGCCGCGCCGTACCTGGTGCTCGCGACCAAGCGCGGGCTGTGCAAGAAGTCCGCGCTCACCGACTTCGACTCGAACCGCACCGGCGGCCTCGTAGCGATCAACCTGCGCGAGGACGACGAGGTGATCGGCGCCCGGCTCGTCGGCGCCGAGGACGACCTGCTGCTCGTCAGCCGCAACGCCCAGTCGATCCGCTTCCACGCCGACGACGAGCAGCTGCGCCCGATGGGCCGCGCCACCGCCGGCGTGATCGGCATGCGGTTCGACGCCGCCGACGAGCTGCTCTCGATCGCCGTCGTGAAGGCCGACTCGCCCGCCGACCTGCTGGTTGCGACGAGTGGCGGTTTCGCCAAGCGGACACCGCTGACCGAATACCCGATCCAGGGCCGTGGCGGAAAGGGCGTGCTCACCGCGAAGATTGTTCCCAGCCGGGGCAACCTCGTCGGTGCGCTCGTCGCCGAGCCGAATGACCAGCTTTATGCCATCGCGTCGAATGGCGGCGTGTTGCGTACCGTGGCGAAGGACGTGCGCCGGGCGCAGCGCCAGACCATGGGCGTGAAGCTGATTGACCTTGAGCCCGGTGTGCAGGTCGTGGGCGTCGCGCGTAATGCTGATGCCGAGGACGTCGAGGGCGACGACCCGGCGGCCGGCTGACGGCGGGGCCGACGGGAGCTGAGGGGAGACGCGTGAGCGACAAGGACGAACGGTCGGGCCGGGCCGGCGCGCTCCCAGCGACCGCCACCGACGACGAGGACGGTGCCGCCGGTAACCCGTTCTTCGAACGGCCGGGGGGTGGGAAGGAGCCGGCCGGCCGGCACTCCGCCGACCCGGCTCCCGCCCGGGCCGCGGCGAAGACGCCGCCAGGGAACGGTTCCGGCGGCGGCAAGACCGATGACGAGAAGACGGCGGTGGTGCGGGCCGTCTCGTCGTCATCGACGCCGGGCGCCGTCAGGAAGGCCACGGCGTCGACCTCCACGCTCGACGCCGCGCCGCCCGCCCCGCCGTCCCCCGCGGCCACGAAGACGGTCACCGCGCCCGTGGCCCCGACCACGCCGCCGCCGGCAGCGGACAAGCCCGGATCCGACCGCGCCGACCGTTCTGACTCCTATGGCGCTGCGGGCCGCGGCGCGCCGGCCAAATCGGCCGGAGCGGACCAGCAGGCGCAACCTCCGCGCGACCCCGACACGATGGCCATCGTGCGTAACCCAGTCCGGGGCGCGGATACGGCGCGCGACGCCGGCCGCAGTACCCGAGCCCGCGGCGGTGCCCCCGAGCAGGCGGACCGCGACCGCGACCGGCCCGAACGCCCCGCGCCGCGTCCCGACCGTCCGAGCTCCGCCGACAGCCGCAAGTCCGCCGCCGCGGCCGCCGATCCGGACCGGACCGTCGTCGAACCGAAGCCCGACCTGGCGAAGCCGGCCCGCGGCCCGGCGGTCCCCGCCGAGCGCGTGCCCGCGCCGAGCTCAGGCAGCCGCCCCGTCGGCCAGCAGGCCGCCCCGATGGGCGCCACCGCGCCCGTCAGCGGCGCAGGACCCGACCGCGGCCGCGACGGCCAGGAATGGGCCAGACCGCGCGACAGCCGGGGAGAGCCGACCGCCGTCGCCGGCTACGCCGCGCCGACCGGCCACCAGGGCCCGCCTCCCGGCCGCTACGACCGGCCGGAGCCGGCCCGCCAGGACTACCGGGACGACTACCGCGAAGGCGACGACGACTCCGGCCAGGCCGGCCGGCGCGCCAAGCTACGGCTCACCCGGGTCAGCCCCATCACCGTCACCCGGCTGGCCTTCGCGTTCTCGCTCTGCGTCTTTCTCGTCATCATGGTCGCGGTCGCGGTGCTCTGGTTCGTCCTCAACTCGATCGGCGTGTTCGACAGCATCGTCAACGCCGCCGGCACGCTGACCACCGACGAGACCCACAACGTCAGTTCGTGGCTGTCCTTCGGCCGAGCCATGCAGATCAGCCTGCTCATCGGGGCGATCAACGTCATCCTGATCACCCTGCTGTCGACCCTCGGAGCGCTCCTCTACAACCTGTGCGCCGACATGATCGGCGGCATCGAGGTAACCCTCAGCGACCGCTGAGCGCGGACAGCGGCGCCGCCCACAGCGGCGCCGCCATCCTGTACTCTTGGCACCGGCGGCGGCCCAGGCGCTTCAGGAAATCGCGTCACGCAGCCACATCAGGACCTATAGCTCAGTCGGTTAGAGCGCTTCCCTGATAAGGAAGAGGCCGGTGGTTCAAGTCCACCTAGGTCCACGCGCCGGATTCGGCTGCTCAGCGCCCCCTTTGGGGCGCTTTCGCGTTTGCCGCGATGTCTGCCCACGGGGGTCACCCCTAGGAACCCAGGGTCAGGGGCTTCGCCCCCGACACCCCCGACACCCCCGATGCTTTGCCGCTTCTCCTGCGCTGATGCGGTTCTGCGCGGGTGCGCCTTTCTTGCCGGCGTCCGGGTCGTCGTGGATGCGCTGCCGGACTCGCTCGCCGGCACGACGACGGCGCCGAAGTCCTTGCCGACGGAGCCGGTCGAGGCGACGCCGGCGCTGACGGCGGTAATGGGCCAGCTCCTTGTCAACAGTGCTGTCGTAGATTTTTTCGCCAGGATGGCGGCGGTCGCGTGCCGCCGGGATGCCGGGCGGGGCAGCCCGGCGGTGCTCGCCGAGCGTGACGGGTATCTACTCCCCGTATGCGCGCACTAACGCTGCCGCAATGCGCGCGGAAGCGGAGGCTGCGAGGTCGTCCGTGGCGGATCGACCCGTGACAGGACCTCGAACGGGTCGGGGCCGGCAGGTCCGATCCCGAGGAAGATCGGGCCAATCTGTCCTAGTGTGACAAGTAACGGCGCTGCTCTCGACCAACTGGCGAGAGGGAGCCTGAGCCTTGGGAGGGCGCACCGTTGCGGATCGCGTTGCTGTCGTACCGCAGTCTCCCCACCTGTGGGGGCCAGGGCGTGTACATCCGCCAGATGTCCCGCGAGCTCATCAGGCTCGGCCATGAGGTGACGGTGATCAGTGGGCCGCCATACCCGGTCGTGGACGACGGGGTCCAGCTGCGGCGGCTGCCGAGCCTCGGCCTGTGGGACGAGCCGAACCCGCTGCGCTGGCCGTCACCGCGTGAACTGCGCGACGCGGCCTCGATCGCGGAGTTCGCGATGATGCGGACGGGTCAGTTCTCCGAACCGCTCGCGTTCAGCATGCGCGCCAGCAAGGCGCTGCGGCCGCGTGACGGTGCCTCGCCACCGTTCGACATCGTCCACGACAACCAGACGCTGGGCTACGGCCTGCTGTCGCTCCGCCGGGCGCTCGCGCCGCACCGGATCCCCCTGGTCGCCACGCTCCACCACCCGATCACCGTGGACCGCCGGCTCGATCTGGAGGCGACCACCGGGTGGAAGCCACGGTTCGGGATCCGCCGGTGGTACTCGTTCCTGCCGATGCAGGCCCGGGTCGCCCGCCAGCTCGACGGCATCGTGATCCCGTCCGAGAGCTCGCGGACCGACATCATCGCCGACATGGACATCCCGACCGAGCGGATGCACACCGTGCCGCTCGGCACCGACCACCAGGCGTTCTCGCCCAACCCGGCCGTCGCCAAGGTCCCCGGCCGGATCGCGGTCGTGACCAGTGCCGACGTCCCGCTCAAGGGGCTGCAGGTGCTGCTGGAGGCGCTCGCGAAGATCCGGGTCGAACGGGAGAACGCGCACGTCGTCTGCGTCGGCAAGGCCCGTCCCGGCGGCACCGCCGCGCGCCAGGTCAGCGAGCTCGGACTGACCGACGTGGTGAGTTTCCACTCCAACCTCGCCGAGACCGACCTCGTCGACCTGCTGCGCTCCGCCGAGGTCGCCGTCGTGCCGTCGCTGTACGAGGGATTCAGCCTGCCGGCCGTCGAGGAGATGTCCTGCGGGCTGCCGCTCGTCGCGACCACCGCGGGCGCGCTGCCCGAGGTCACCGGTCCGGACGGCGAGGCGGCGCTGACCGTCCCGCCAGGCGACCCGGACGCGATGGCGGTGGCGATCAGCAGGCTGCTCGGCGACCCCGACCTGCGCGTCCGGCTCGGCGCCGGCGGCCGCCGCCGCGTCGAGGAGCGCTTCTCCTGGCGGGCGGCGACCGCCGCGACGGCGGACTGGTACGCCGAGCGGATCGCGGCCCTGCGGTAACCCGATGCTGACCGTCGACTTCGACAGGTTCCCCGTCGGCCCCGGGCAGCGCGTCCTGGACATGGGCTGCGGCGGCGGCCGGCACGCGTTCGAGGCCTACCGGCGCGGCGCCGACGTCGTCGCCCTCGACTATTCCTTCGACGACGTGCGCGGCGTCGGCGGCATGCTGTGCGCGATCGCCGCCGAGGGCCAGGCGCCAGCGGCGGCCCGGGCCGGCGCGGTGCGCGGCGACGCGTTCGGGCTGCCGTTCGCCGACGCGACGTTCGACCGGGTGATTGCCGCCGAGATCCTCGAGCATCTGCCGGCCGACGAGAAGGCGATGTCCGAGCTCGTCCGGGTGCTGCGGCCCGGCGGACTCGCGGCGGTGACGGTGCCGGCCTGGCTGCCGGAACGGGTGTGCTGGGGGCTGTCCTCCGGCTACCACACCGTCGAGGGCGGCCACGTCCGGATCTACCGCCGGGAGGAGCTGCTCGGCCGGCTGACGGCCGCCGGCCTGGACTACGTCGGCGGTCATCAGGCCCACGCACTGCACGCCCCGTACTGGTGGCTGCGTTGTCTCGTCGGTGTCCACGACGACGACCATCCGGCCACGAGGCTTTACCACCGCCTCCTGGTCTGGGACATGATGAAGCGCCCCAGGCTGACCCGATGGACCGAACAGGCGCTCAACCCGGTGCTGGGCAAGAGCGTGGTGCTGTACCTGCGCAAACCACGCGCCGTGGCCGATGCGGTGCCCGGGCCGAAGGAGGCTTCCGTCCCCGTCACCGCGTTGACGAAGCTGGAGGAGACCGGCCGTGGCGTCGGCTGACCAACCCGATCCGCATGTGGTCCGGCCCGACGGCCTCACCGTCCCGCATCTGTCCGACGATCCCGCCCGTCCCGACCGGCGGCCGGGCTGGCCCGAGCAGATCATTCGGCCGCCCGGACCGGCCCGAACCGCGCCCGCTCCGTGGCCCGAACCGCTGCTGACCCGCGCCGAGCTCGTGCAGACGGCCGACGCGCTCGTCGCCATGCAGGAGCCGGACGGCGCGATCCCGTGGTTCGCCGGCGGCCACACCGAAGCCTGGGACCACCTCGAAGGCGTCATGGCGCTGGAGCTCGGCGGCCGCGACGACGCCGCGGCCCGCGGCTGGGACTGGCTGGTGCGCAACCAGCGTCCCGACGGGTCATGGGCGGGTAGCACCGTCGGCGGCGTCGTCAAGCAGGACCACGCCGACAGCAACCAGTGCGCCTACGTGGCCACCGCCGTCTGGCACCACTGGCGCCGCACCGGCGACCAGGCGTTCGTGACCCGGATGTGGCCGGTGGTACGGGCCGCCCTGGACCTGATCGTCGACATGCAGGCGCCCAGCGGGCAGATCTGGTGGGCGCGGTCGGCCGACGGCAGCGACTACCCGGCGTCGCTCGTCACCGGCTGCGCCAGCACCCTGCACAGCCTGCGCTGCGGACTCGGCCTCGCGGAGCAGGTCGGCGAGGCGCAGCCCGGCTGGGAGCTGGCCACCGGCGCGCTCGCGCACGCCCTGCGCACCCATCCCGAGTACTTCCTGCCGACCGCGCGCTGGTCGATGGACTGGTACTACCCGGTGATTGGCGGCGCGGTGAAGGGATCCGAGGGCCTGGCGCTGCTGCGCGCGCGCTGGGACGACTTCGTCGTCGACGGTCTCGGGATCCGCTGCGTCGACGACGAGCCGTGGGTGACCGGCGCGGAGACGTGCGAGCTCGCGATCGCGATGCACCTGGTCGGCGAGACGGCCGCGGCACGCAAGCTCGTGCACGACATGCAGCACCTGCGCCACGACGACGGCGCCTATTGGACCGGCTGGCAGTTCGAGAGCGGGTGTCACTGGCCGGTGGAGCACAGCTCCTACACGGCGGCCGCCGTCATCCTCGCCGTCGACGTGCTCGCCGGCGGCGTCTCCGAGGCGGTCTTCCGCGGCGACGACCTGCCGGAGCCGATGACGGTCCTGGAACCCGTGGCCCCGTTGCCCGCGTCGGCTCCGTCGGCGGGGCCCGGCACGGGCGCGGCGCCGGTCCCGCCGCGGCCGCGCAGCCGGGACCAGCTCGAGCTGGCCTGCGGCTGCGAGCCCGCGCCGGTGCTCGCCACCTGGGCGACCGGCCCCCGAGGTTCGATCTCGTCCGACTCTGGCTAGCGTTGCGTGGCCGGATCCCCTGGCGGCTGATGCGCTTCCTGTCGGACGCTCATGAGCAGCGGGGCGTGCTGCGCCAAGTGGGAGCCGTGTACCAGTTCCGCCACGTGGAGCTGCAACGGCATCTGGCGGGTCGCGACACCGCCTCTCCCGGCTGACTGGCCCGGCGGATTGACCGTCAATTCGTGCGGCGAAGGACGCGTAGGGAGCCGGTGGCGGAGCGCTCCTCGAAGCCGTCCGCCAGCGCGCGGAGATAGAGCTCGTACGGGGCCTGACCGCCGTCGGCCGGGTCGGGGAAGACGTCGTGGATGAGCAGCGCGCCGCCTGGGGCGACGTGGCCCACCCAGGCCTCGTAGTCGGCTCGGGCCTGGTATTCGGCGTGGCCGCCGTCGATGAACAGCAGCGCGACCGATGTCGTCCACCAGCCGCCTACCTCCTCGGTCCGGCCGATGACGAGGGTGACCACGTCCTCGACGCCCGCTTCCTCGAGATTGCGGCGGAGGAACGGCAGCGTGTCCATCCGGCCGGTGCGGGAATCGACCACCGTCGGATCGTGGTGCTCCCAACCGGACTGGTTTTCATCCGAGCCGCGGTGGTGGTCGACCGTGACGACCCGCGCTCCCGCCTCCCGGGCCGCGGCCGCGAGGTAGAGCGTCGACTTCCCGCAGTACGTGCCGACCTCCAGGATCAGCCCGCCCGCCGGGACGGCGCGGGCCGCGTCGTAGAGCGCCTCGCCCTCGTCGGGGGGCATGAAACCCTTCGCGGCCAGCGCCGCGCGCCGCAGCACCTCGTCCACGAGGTTGGTCCTACCAGAAAGCCCGCGCCGGCGGCGTGCCAGGCCGCTCGGCCGGCGTCCGCGCATCGTGGTTCGATGCCTCGGCCGACTCGACTCCTGGGGCGTCCCGTCCGGTCATCGGTTGTGGGGCCGAAATGACGCCGACCGCCCCCACAACCGATGACCGGATCCGCGGACCCGTGCGGACAGCGAGGCTAGGCTCGGAACACGTGGATCATCCCGACGCGGAACGGCACTGGGTCGACTGGCACCGGCAGTACGACGTCGCCGGGTCGTCGTTGAGCCGGCGGCTCGCCATCGTCCAGGCGCGGATCCGCGCGGCGCTCGACGAGCAGCCACCCGGCGAGATCCGCGTCCTCAGCATGTGCGCGGGCCAGGGCCGCGACCTGCTCGGCGTGCTGGTCGACCACGCGCGCCGCGACGACGTCCGGGCGAGGCTCGTCGAGCTGGACCCCGCGCTCGCCGCCGACGCCGAGCGCGCGGCCCGGGCGGCCGGGCTCGCCGGCGTCGAGGTGGTGGCCGGGGACGCCTCCGCGACCGGTGCGTACGTGGGTGTCGTCCCGGTGCACCTCGCGCTCGTCTGCGGCGTGTTCGGGAACGTCGGCGACGACGACGTGCGGCACACCGTCGAGCAGCTGCCCCGGTTGTGCGGTCCCGGCGCGACGGTGATCTGGACGCGGCACCGCAGAGAGCCGGATCTCACGCCGTCGGTGCGGTCCTGGTTCGCCGGGGCGGGCTTCGACGAGGTGGGATTCGACGGGGAGCCCGGCCGGTGGATCGGTGTCGGCACCCACCGGCTGATCGGGCCGGCGTTGCCCTACCAGCCGGACATTCGGCTCTTCCGGTTTGTCGGCGACGGCGAGGACGCCCACCGCTAGCCGGCAATACGGATGACCGGCGATGCGGGTGGTCAGGGACGCGGGTAGCCGGCGCTCGGTGGGGACGCGCCGTGGTCGGGACGCGCCGTGGTCGGGACGCGCCGTGGTCGGGACGCGCCGCGGTCAGGTCAGGTCCGCGCGGGTGGGGAGTGCCTCGTAGGCACCGGGGCGGGTGATGGTCAGCGCGGCGGCGGCCTGCGCGCGGTCGACGGCATCGGCCTCCTTCGCGTTCGCGACGTGGTGGGCGGCGAAGACCGCGGTGAACACGTCGCTCGCGGCGGTCGTGTCGACGACCTGCGCGCGATGAGCCGGGTAGGCGCGGGTCGTCGCGCCGTCGTAGACCGCGCAGCCGTCCTCGGCGAGCGTGACGCACACCAGCGGGACGGCGAGCGTCCGCCCGACGGCCTCGGCCAGGGCCCCCGCTGGGCCCGTGCGGGCCGGGTGGCCGTCGGGCAGCAGGGCTCGCGCCTCCAGCTCGTTCGGGATGACCACGTCGACGAGATCCCACCGGACCTGGTCGAACTCCGATCGGTCCGCCGGCCGCGGCGCCGGGTTGACGATCACCCGGGTGCCGGCGGCCCGAGCGATCTCGGCGATGTGGGCGATCGGCTCGGGAGACTCGAAGGTCAGCACGACGGCGTCGGCATCGCGGATCGACTGCTCCGCCTGCGTGATGACCGCGGGTGTCAGGGCGAACTCGGCGGGGCGGCGCCAGACGAAGGCAGTCCGGCCGTCGGGCGCGATGAACACGAGACAGAGCGGGGTCGGCACCGTCGGATGCTGAACGATCGTGGCGACGTCGATGCCCTCGTCCGCCAGCGTCTGGAACAGCGACGCGCCGACCGGGTCGGCGCCGAGCACCCCGACGGCCGAGACGTGGGCACCGGTGCGGGCGAGGGCCACGGCCTGGTTGAGGCCCTTGCCGCCCGGCACGGTGCGCACCGAGTCGGGCCGCAGGTCGTCGCCCCAGTCCGGGAGCTGGGCGGTGCTGATCAGGCAGTCGGCGTGGTAGGCGCCCACGACGACGAACCGCAGCTCGCAGATCGGCCGTGGTGTGGCGCCCGGCGGGGATCCGGTCACCGTCGCCGGCCGGCGGCGAGGTCGGGACGACGAGACGGAGCGATCTGTGCCGGGCCGGCGTCGTGGTCGATCGGGCGGCCTTCGCGCTGCGCCGCCAGGCCGAGCAGGACCGTACCGATCGCGGCGTCCAGGGATTCGCGGAACGGTGGGTTCATGAAGGCCAGCCCGGGTTCGATCTCGTAGGCGGTGACGAGGGCCGGCGCGGGATGCCCGCGGGTCCACAGGGCGCCGACGAGGGCGATGACCAGGCCGGCCGCCTGCGCCGATCGCGGCTCGTCGAGCTCGGGAACGAGACCGCGAAGCAGAGCGGCGAGCCCGACCAGGCTGTCCCGTGACCCTCGCTCGTAGCGCAGCGCGACGTCGGTGGAGACGTTTCGCTCCAGGACGGCGGCCTGGGCGCCGATCAGCTCGCACAGCATCGGGTGGGCGTCGAACGACGCGGCGAGGCCGGCCGCCAGCGCGCCGGCCCGAACGGGCAGCGACGCGGCCGGATCGACCGTCGGTGGCAGGTTGTCGGTGATCTCGACGAGGAACGCGGCCGCGGCGTCGGCCAGCAGGTCGAGCAGCACGGCCTCGCGCGACTCGAAGTAGCGCAGGACGTTGGACTTCGCCAGCCCCACCCGGCGGCTGAGCTCGTTGAGGCTGAGCGCCGACACGGGCATCTCGTCGAGCATCGCGGCCGCCGTGCGCAGGATGCCCTCCCGGCGCTCGGTGCGCTGCACGTCGCTGCGCGCGCGCTGGAAGCCTGTCATGGTGCCAGTTTAGAAGACCGGCGGTCTCTTGACTACAGACCATCGGTCTCTTATCTTCCAAGAGACCGATGGTCTGTTCTGTCCGCAGCGCCCGCGTGAAAGGAACCCTTCGTCATGGCTCCCAAGGTCGCCCTGGTCACCGGCGCATCCTCAGGCATCGGCGAGAGCACCGCGCGCCGGCTCCACGAGGCCGGATTCGTCGTGTACGGCGCCGCCCGGCGCGTCGACCGGATGGCGGAGCTCGCCGCCGCGGGTGTGCGCACCATCGCCCTGGACGTCACCGACGAGGCGTCCGCCCAGAAGGCCGTCGCCGAGATCCTCGCGGCCGAGGGGCGCCTCGACGTCCTGGTGAACAACGCCGGCTACGGCTCGTTCGGCGCGCTCGAGGACGTCCCGACGTCCGAGGCCCGCGCACAGCTCGACGTGAACCTGTTCGGGCTCGCGAATCTCACCCGGATGGTGCTGCCGGCCATGCGCGCCCAGGGCAGCGGCACGATCATCAACATCAGCTCGATGGGCGGCCGCTTCGCCACCCCGATGGGCGCTTGGTACCACGCCAGCAAGTACGCCGTCGAAGGCCTCAGCGACGCCATGCGCCTGGAACTGCACCGGTTTGGCATCAACGTCGTCCTCATCGAACCCGGGCTGATCCGAACGGAATGGGGCGCGATCGCCGCCGACAAGTTGCGCGCCACCTCCGGCCAAGGCCCCTACGCGGAGCCGGCCGGCGCGATTGCCGCCTCGCTGGAGCGGGGCTCCCGACCCCACGCGCCGAGAACCTCACCGCCCACCGCCGTCGCCGCCGCCGTCACCAAGGCCGCCACCGCCCGCCGTCCCCGCGCCCGGTACACCACCGGTTATGGCGCCCGCCCGCTCATCTTGCTCAGCAGAATGCTGCCGGCCCGGACCTTCGACGCCCTCATCAAGCGCACCACCGGAGTCCCGGCCTGACCGCCGGACGCGGCACCCGCGGTCACCCGCCGATGTGGATGTGCGCGGCCCACGTCGATGGGTGATCGGGTGTGCGCCGGCGTAGCGTCCGAACCGCGGCGTGCAACGCGGTGGCAACCTCGGCGCCCTGAGCCAGGCCGTCGTAGAAGCCGGTCGCGACGAACGGCAGGTCGATGATCGGCCAAAGGGTGCCGATCACGTGCCGGTATCCGGCGAGCTGGAACGCCGAGGCCAGGTGGATCACCTCGTCGGCCAGTCGCGGCCCGTGCGACGCGGTCGAGCAGGCCGACAGGAAGGCCAGCTCGGCCCGGTCGAGCCGCAGCCGGGCCACGTCCCGGACTGTCAGCGGTGTCGTCGCGTGGTCATGCAGCAGCAGCCGGCTCCGCGACGGCTGGGCCAGGTTCGACTCGCCGTGGCAGGAGAAGTGCGCCCAGGCGGCCGCCCGCAGCGCCGCGAGCACCGCGTCCCTGGTCGCGTCCGGGCCGACCAGCCGCACCACCCGGCCCGGAAAGGTCCGTTCGACCTGCTGCCCCTCGTACTCGGTCCCCGGCAGGGGGCTGATGTTCGCGCCCGGCGTGCTGGGCATCGCGACGACGACGGCCCGCCCGGCGCGGGCGCCGCCGGCCGCGGACCGGCGGTGCACCAGGGCCAGGGCCCGCAGCGTCGGGGTCGACGACGAGACCACCCGGTCCATCACCGTCGCCGGCACCGGCTCCGCGGCGGTGGCGTGCCGGCCGGCGGCGTGCACTGGAAGGAACGACATCAGCCCGGACAGGCACCACCAGACCCGAGGCCAGGTCCGGCCGTCCGGAGGCGGGCTGGTGAAGCCCATCCGGCTCAGCACCGGTGCGGCCAGCACGTCCCAGAGCCAGCCGAGCGTGTCGGCCAGCTTGTCCTCGGCCGCCGGCCCCCGCCCGGGTCGGATCGCGGGGTCGATCCGGCGCACGACCCCTTCGGGCGTGAGCCCCGGCAGCGGGAACGGGACGACCTCGCCGTCCGGCGTGAGGATCAGCGCGTACGAACCGAACGAGGACACCGCGACCGACACCACCGGGCCATGCGAGGCGGCCGCGGCGAGCGTGCCGACGTCCGGCGGGCGCAGGAAGTCCCGGAAACCGGGGAGCTGCCGGATCTGGGCGATCAGCCGTTCGAACGCCTCGGCCACCTCCCGCCGTCGCTCGACCGCCCACCGTCCGGTGACCTCGACCCCCAGCCCGCCCGCGCCCGCGGCAGCCGTGACCGCGGGACTTCGACCGCCGTCGGGCCTCGGTCCGGTCAGCGTCGACCCGGTCAGCGTCGGCCCGCTCGGCGTCACCGGGCCGATCGGTGCCACCGGACCGATCGGTGTCAGCGACGGGCTGGGAACGTCATCGGCCTGGTCGAGCTCGTCACCCAGCAGCGCGAACTGGCGAGCCAGCTCAGGATGCTGGTCGGCGAGGTCCGCCACGTCGGTGCGCAGGTCCAGCGCCTGACCGAGCAGCACCCCGCGACCCTGGTCGAGCAGCTCGAGGGCGCGGACGGGCTGGCCGGCCCGGACACAGGCGACGGCGGCCGCCGACGCCAGCCCGGTCACCTCGCCGAGCAGGTGCTCCTGGTCGCCGCGGCCCAGCGAACGGGCGGCGACGAGCCCCAGGAGCTCGATCGCCGTCGTGTAGCCGGCGGCGGCCTCCTCCCAGTCGGCCAGGCGGGCGGCGTTGGCCGCCCAGCCCAGTGCCGAGAGCAGTCGGAGCCGGGGAACGGCGAACTCCTCGGTGGCGGCAGCCCGGTAGTTCTGGATCGCGACGTCCGCATCGGCCCGGTCGCCGTGGCGCGCGAACCGGGAGGCGTGGATGTCGGCCATACCGGCCAGCAGCGCCGCCCGCATCGGGTGGCCCGGATCCAAGTCGTGCGCCGCGAGCCTGCTCTCCCGCGCGGCCTGGTCGAGGTCGGCCAGCTGGCCGGTCCGCGCATGCCGCAGCTGGAGCGCGGTGGCGAGCGCGCAGCGAAGGGCGGGCACGTCGGGGTGGTCGGCTGGGCTCGTCCCGATCGCCTGCTCGCAGGCGCGGATCGCCTCGTCGATGTCCTCGGCGCTCGTCAGGACGTCTGCCCGCAGGCACAGCGCGGACGCGAGGGCGGCGAGCGCCCCGGCGCGCTGCGGGCGGTCCTCGGGGGTATCGGCGACTGCCTGGCGGCCGGTCGAGACAGCGTCGTCCGCGTCGGCCCTGTCGCGGGTGCGCTCGTACCGGGCGGACAGCATCCGGGTCAGGTTGATCAGCAGGAGCGACCGCTGGGTGTGCCCGGGCGGCAGGTCCGCCACGGCCTGGCGCCCCACCTGCACGGCCTCGTCGACGTCGGCCAGCCGCCCGGCCCGGGTGAACCGCAGGGCGAGCGCCTCCGCCAGGGTCGCCCGCGCCCCGGCTCGAGAAGGGTCGTCCGACGGTATCCGGCTCGCTGCCTGGCGACCCACGCTGATCGCGGTGTCCAGGTCGCCGGGGTCGCCGAGACGGCGGAATCGCAGCGACAGGGCGGTCGCCAGGGTGGCCAGCCGCGTCCCGCGCCGCGGGTGATCGGTGGGCGTCCCGTCGACTGCCGTCCTGCTGTGGCCGACGGCATCGTCCAGGTCGGTCAGCCGCCCGGTGCGGGCGCACCGGCTCATGTGCGCCCAGGTGAGATAGCTGGCGATGTTCAACCGGTCGGGATGGCCGTCCCGGATGTCCGCCAGTGCGTCCCGCCCGTGCGCGATCGCCTCGTCCAGGTCGGCCAGCTCACCCAGCCGGTCGAACCGCAGGACGAGCGCGGTCCCGAGGCTGCCGAGCCGCAGCGGCCGGTCCGCCTGCTCGGGTCGGGTGGCCGCGAGGGCCGCCCGACCCGTGTCCACCGCGGCGTGCAGGTCCGACAGGTTCCCGGTGAGCTGGAAACGACCTAGCAGCGCCCCGCCCAGGTTGGCGAGCACGGTCGCGCGGCCGGCGTCGTCCCTGTCCTCGGCCTGCCGCGCGCGCTCGCCGACGGTGATGGCCTCGTCCAGGTCCGCCCGCTGGCCGAGCCGTTCGAACCGGGCGAGCAGCACGGAGCAGAGGTTCGACAGGCTGGTCAGACGGCGGCTGTCGGCAGCTGGCATCGCGTCCGCCGCCTGCCGGGCCATCGCGGTCGCCTCGTCCAGGTCCGCCAGGTTGCCGCTGAGGTCGAACCGGCAGACCAGGGTGGCGGACAGGTTCGACTGCACCCGCGGGAGGTGGGCGTCGTCCGGCGCCGTTGCGGCGAGCATCTCCCGAGCCAGCGTGATCGCGTCGTCGACCACCGAGCGATCGCCCGTCCGCATCGAGACGCGGGTCATCAGGGCCATCAGGTTGGACATGGCCAGCAGCCGGCTGGCATGGCCGGCCGGCAGCAGTGCCAGCGCCTCCCGCCCGGTCCGGATCGCCTCGTCCGCGTCGGCGTCCCGGCCCAGCCAGTCGAAGCGGGCGGTCAGCAGGCCGCTGAGCTGCCCCAGCGTCGGTCCCCGGTCGGGATGGTCGGCCGGCATCTCCGCGAGCGCGGCCCGGCACAGCGCCACCGCCTCGTCGGCGCTCGCCAGGTCGTCCGTCCGCTCGAACCGGATGCCCAGCGTGCCGGCCAGGTTGAGCAGGATCCGGGGCCGATGGGGGCTGCCCGGCTCGGCGCCGGCCGCGGCCTCCCGCCCGAGCGTCACCGCACTGTCCACGTCGGGGGTGGCGCCGCTCCACTCGCCGCGCAGCCGCAGCGCGTTGCTCAGCGCCGAGGCGATCGCCGGCCGCCGCAGGTGGCCTGCCGGCACGATCCGCAGCGCCTGCCGGCCCACGGAGACCGCGTCGTCCAGGTCGCGTGGGTCACCGAGCCGCTCGAACCGCAGGATGAGGATGTTCAGCAGGTTGGCGAGCACCACCCCCTGCTCGTGGCCGCCCTCGATGACCTCGTGCGCCGCCTGCCGCATCAGCTCGGTCGACCATTCCAGGTCGGCGACGTCGCCGCCGTGCCAGAACCGGTCCAGCACGCCGGTGCCGAGGCTGGACATCATCGCCGGGCGGTCCGGGCTGCCCGCGTCGACGGTCGCCAAGGCCCGCTCGGCGGCGTCGATGCCCTCGTCGAGGTCGGCCGGGTCGCCGGCCGCCTCGAACCGGCGGATCAGCGTCGTCGAGTACCGGGACAGGGCCCCCGGGTGTTCGGTGTCCTCCTGCGGGGTCAGCTCGAGCGCCTCCCGGCTCAGGTCGACGGCCTCAGTCAATGCGGCGAGATCGTCGGCGTGCTCGTACCGGGCCACCAGGACGCCGGCCAGGTCGGCGAGGACCGTCGTGCGCAGGTCGGGATCCGCCCATTCGGCGCCACTCTCGGCGGCCGCCGTGCGACCGATGGCGACGGCCTCGTCGAGGTCGGTGACGCTGCCCCGCCACTCGAACCGCAACCGCAGGACGGCGCACAGCACGCCGAGCATGCCCGGCCGCATCGGGTGGTCGGCGGCCAGCTCGGCGACGGCGTCCCGGCACGTGTCGGTCGCCGCGTCGAGATCGGCCGGCGCGGCGGAGTACCGGAACCGCTCACGCAGCGACACGGCCAGCAGGGACAGCGACGGCGCGCGGACGGCGTCGGCCGCGGCGGTGCCGGTCGCGGCCTGTTGCAGCGCGGCGATCGCGGTCTCCAGGTCGGTCCGGTCGCCGGTGCGGGCGTACTGGCCGCCGGCCACCGCGGCGTCGAGGAGATCGTTGGACGAGGCGCGGAACTGTCCATCCGGGAGCTGCTCCCACCACCGGCGCGCGATCTCTGTGACCGTGTCCAGGTCGGCGGTCGTCCGCGCGGCGTCGACATCCGCTTCCATCGCCTCGATGCGGGCGAGCAGGTTGGCGTGCAGGCCGGGGTCCGGAAGGTGGTCGGCCATCGTCCGCAGCGCGGCCATCATGGTCGACGCGTCGCGCAGATCGCCGCTGAGCGCCGCGCCCGCCGCCTCGATCATGTCTTCGAACGCCGTCATCGCCCCGGCAGCACGCTGGGCGCCCGGCTCGCCGGTGGCGGCGGCCGCCCGGACGCCGTCCGCCGCCGCGGCCAGCGACGCCTCGGCATCCGCCCGATCACCGGACATCCCGTACCGGATGTTCAGCAGCTCGGCCAGGTTCTGCGACACCGCCAGGCGTCGGGCATGGTCGGCCGGCATCTCGACGAGCGCCGCCTCGGCAGCCGTGACGGCCTCGGCGAGATGCTCCGGCCGGGTGGTCAGGTCGTACCGGCGTCGCAGCAGCACCGCCAGCTCGGCCAGCCCCGTCGCCCGGGCGCCATGATCGGTGGGTGCGGCCGCGACCATGGCCTGCGCGGTCCGGAGCGCAACCTCCAGGTCATCCGGGTCCTCGGTGTGCGCGAACCGGGCGAGCGCCGTCAGCAGCTCGACCCCGGAAGCCGCGGCGTCCGCGTCGGGGCCCGCCTGGGCGGCAGCCGCCGCGCGTGCGACTGCGGCATCGACGCCGGCCGCGTCGGTGGCGGCGTGCATGGCCACCAGGGCGTCCAGTTGGGCGTAGGCGGGATGGTCCGGGGGTAGCAGCAGCCGGGCGGCCGCGGCGTTCGCCGCGACCTGGGAGATGTCGGCGGGCCGACCGGTGCGCTGGACCCGGGCGGACAGGCAGGCGACATGCTCGAGCAGTCGCTCGCCCCGGTCCGGGCCGTCGGGAGTCGCGTCCGCCGCCGCGCGCGTGGCGTCGACCGCGGCGTCCAGGTCGCCGGGCTCGCCGGTGCGTTCGAACCGCGCATAGCGGTAGCGGCCGAGGTTGGCGAGGTAATGGGCGCGGTTCGCGTCGAGGAGGTCCTGCGCGTGGCTGGCGCTGGTCACGGCCGTGATCGCCGCGTCCAGGTCGGCCAGGTCGCCGCCCGTCTGGAACCGGGCGGCGAGAAAACCGCCGAGCTGCGCGAGCAGCTCCGTCCGGCCCGGGTCCTGCGCCGGCAGCAGGTCGAGGGCGGACTGGCCGGCCGCGACCGCACCCTCCAGGTCGCCGGGCGCGCCGGCCGCGTCGAAGCGCATCGCCAGCAGGCTGCCGAGGATGCCGAGCAGGTCAGCGCGGGCGACGTCGTCCCCGTCGTCGCTGGCGGCGGCAGCCGCGTCGGCGGCGCGAATCGCCGTCACCGCCTCGTCCAGGTCGCGACGGTCCGACGTGCGCCGAAAGCGGACGGCCAGGTAGACGCCGAGGGCGCGCAGGAACGCCGGCTGGTCCGGATCGTCGGCCGGCACGGCGTCGAGGGCGGCCCGGGCCGCCGCCACGGCGCCGTCCTGGTCCGCCAGCTCGCCGACGTGATCGAACCGCGCCCCCAGGTACTGGGCGACGTCGCTCAGCAACGCGGCGCGGCCCGGATGGTCTGGTCCGGCGGCGTCGACGGCCGCCCGGGCAGCCTCGATCGCGGCCGTGAGATCCGGGAGCTGGCCGCCGTGATCGAACCGGACCGCCAGCGCCTGGCCAAGCGCGGCCTGCGTCCTCGCGCGGTCCGGATGCCCGGTGGGCGTGCTTTCGGCGGCGACCAGGGCGATCTCGACAGCGGCGCCCAGGTCGGCGACGTGGCCGGTGTCCCCGGCCCGTTGCAGGTACTCGTCGACCAGGCCGGCGAGCATGAACACGGCCAGCCCGTCGGTGTCGTGCGCTGCCCGCTGCGCTGCCTGCTGCGCGACCTCGGCGGTGGGCCGGCCGCCCGGATCGGCCTCGTCTGCCACCGGTGCGAGCAGCGCCTCGTCCAGAAGATCGACGAGGCCGGCCTGGTCGAGGTCGGCGCCCTCCCGAAGACCGCGTGCGGCGGCGGACCGCGGGTCGGCGACCAGGGCCAGCGCGATCAGCCCGACCGGCACCGGAAGCATGTCTTCCGCATCGGCGAGCGTCTCCGCGAGCCGCAGGGCCCGCGCCACGGCCACGGTGGTCGGCCGGTCGCGCCACCGGCCGCCGACGGCGCCCTGCGCGGCCGCGTCCGCCGGGTCGAGGAGGCCGAGCCCGAGCAGCTCGTCGGGGCTTCGCACGTGCAGACGCAGCAGGTCCCACTCGCCGACGACATCCGCCTGGTAGAGCGCGGCGAGCAGTGCGGCGGTGTCGAGCGGGCGGCCCGCGGCCCGCTCGACGGCGGCCTTCAACGCCTCCTGCGCCGTAGGCACCAGAGCGACGTCGTCGAGCAGCTCGGCCGGGTACACGTTCATGTCGGCCTGCTCGCCGCCTGTGCCGGCGTCATCCGCCCGCTGGTCTGGCGAGCCCATTCAGACGCCCCGCGGCGAACGACCCGGCCACGAGCCCACCGGCCGTGACCTGGCGGCCCAGCCCGCCGCATGGCACGCCAGAACACGGCAACCCATCTGCGCCCCCGTACCGATCGCCGATCAGGTCCATCCTGCCTTCTTGGGAGATCAGGCTAGACCACCGCAGATGAGACCGACCGGCCGCGCCTTGTCCACGGCCTTTCCGTCCTTGTCCGCGAGGCAACCGCTGCCTCGACTTTCGGGGTCCTGGTCCTTTGACCAGCATGAATGGGACGACCTCGGCCGCGCGGGTAAGGCGGGACTTCCGTCTCGGCTGCTCGCCGGATGTTCGACGGACGACAGTCAGATCCTGCTATCGGTACCGTTTCTGGCAAGATCCCGCTAAAATCGCCCGGCGGGGTGCGGGATGACATGACGACGGCCGACGGGGCTTCTTCTGGGTCCAGTGCGTCCTATCAAGGCGCACCAGGTTTTCGATAAGCCGTGGTCAGGATCCTGCGGTGTTCGCGGCCTTGGTCGCGTTCGGAATCCCGGCGCCCGGGCTCGGTCCCGTCGCCGTCCACCGCGTCAACCACGAGCGAACAGGGGTCCCATGAGATTCAGGCGACTGGCGGCCGTCGGGGTGGCACTGGCGATTGGCTGCGGGGCGTCGACGCTGGCCGCTACTCCCGCGTCAGCCGACGGGTACTGCGGCAAGGTCCTCACGGGCGGCTGGTCAGAGGTGAAGAAGAACGCCGACGGGTCGGCGTGGCACCCGATGTATCCCATGTCCTGGGGCGGCCAGGTCGACACGGCCGCCGAGCTCGTCCTGTGGGCCAAGAAGTCCGGCGACGGCGCCGACCTCCTCATCCAGTTCCGCAACCTGCGGGCGAACAGCAAGACCGGCGTGATCGGCAAGGTCGGCCGCAGCCAGGACGCACAGGACCTCGGGATCACGGGCACGATCGGCGCGGCGCCCAACGGCGCCTGGTGCTCGACCGCCGTGCACGCTCCGAGCTCGACCGGGACCTACATCTACTCGTCCCTCCTCTACTACGTGAACGGTGTGCCCTTCGGTGCCGGCCTCGACGGGCTCATCAGGGTCTACTACGCCTGATCGCCGCGCGGAGGAGCTGGGCGCGTTCTCTCCGGAGACACCGCCAACCAGTTCAGGAAAACGCGCCACTGGTCGGCGTCCGCGCGGCAGTGAACCGAAGAGGACGCCCGCCGGTACCGCCGGCGGGCGTCCGCCCATTTCCGTCCACGCGGCGCCGGAGATTTAATTTCATCTACAACGAATCACCTGCCGGCCATACAAGCGACGCTCGGCTACACGGGCAATGTCGCGGCTGGTGGCGAAGGTGCCCGAAAGGGCGGCGAGCAGGCGGACCCAGTGTGGTTGGTGCTGGCCTGGTGAATCGAGGTGCGTGGGGTTGCGTGGGGTCCGGGGGTCGCCCCCGGGGCAATGTCGCGGCTGGTGGCGAAGGTGCCCGGAAAGGGCGGCGAGCAGGCGGACCCAGTGTGGTTGGTGCTGGCCTGGTGAATCGAGGTGCGTGGGGTTGCGTGGGGTCCGGGGGTCGCCCCCGGGGCAATGCCGCGGCTGGTGGCGAAGGTGCCCGGAAAGGGCAGCGAGCAGGCAGAACCAGCGCGAGGAGACGAGGGGACTCGAACCCCTAACCCCTGCCTTGCAAAGGCAGTGCTCTGCCAGTTGAGCTACGCCCCCGAACGGTGTGGCCGGTGGGTCGCCGGCCTGGCGGGCGCACCGCGCCGCGCAGCCAGCCTACGGCATGCGGATGGCGATGGGGAGCGCAAAGTCCCGGCGCCGTCGGGGGCGGCGCCGGGGCGTCGATCAGCAGCGGCCCATCTGGTCGAGCCAGGCCGCGAGGATCGGCGGCCACTGGTCGTAGCAGGCGGGGCGGGTCGATGGCGGTGCGGCGGGTGACGCCGGGGCCCGCGCCGGCGGTGAGGTGACGGCGGGTCGTGGCGTGGGCGCGGCGGCGGCGGGTCGGCGGGTCGGCGCCGAGCTCAAGGACGCCTCGACTTGCGGTGGAGCTGGCGGGACGGCCGCCGCGCCCGGGAGCGGCGGGGGAGGCGTGCTGGCGGCGGCCGTCGTCGCGGCCGCGCGGGCGGTGTCGTTCACGAGGGGGAAACCGGCGTTGGTCGTCGACGGGTCGTCGCCGGCCGGGCCGACGCTGAGTAGCGCGACACCACCGACGACCATGACGATGACGGCGGCGACCAGGGCGATCGTCGCCCGTCCGGTCGAGCTGTGGACGAAGGTGCCCGGGCGCAGTGTCTCCAGCCAGGCCGGGGTGTGGTGCCGGTGGGGTTCGGGGACCTGCTCGATCGGGACGAGCAGCCGCGAGGCGTCCGCGGCGTCCGCGGCGCGTCGGGCACCGGCGACGTCCCAGCCAGCTGCGTCGGCGACGGATTCTGCACCAGCGGCGGCGGGCGCGTCGTCGACCCACAGCGCGTCGACCCACGAGAGTTCGGCCGGCGGCGGCGCATCGACGTGTGCGGCGTCCGCCAGCTGGGCGTGCGCTGGTGGGGCGCCGGCCGGCGAGGCGTCGGCCCGCGGCGCGCCGCGGGAACCGGCACGCTCCGGCGCGTCGAGACTGGTGAGCGAGGCCAGTAGGTCACCCACCTTGGCGGTGGCGTCCGGGTCGTCGGCGCCGGCGGCTGGCCAAACCGCGTTCTCGCCGAGTTCGGCGTCGCTCGGCACCCGGGTTTCGGCCTCGGACGAAGGTGCGGTGGCTGGTGGGCCGGCTGGCAGGCGGGGCCGGAGGAAGGCGGCGACGCCGGCCGCGCGGCGCCGAGCCGCGGCGCGGACCCGCGCACCATTGTCCGATTCGCGCGATTTTGTGGGCCGCGATGGGATGACCCATAGAGGTACGCGTGCACCGTTGTTGTTCGTGTTGACGACGTTCGTGGCTGCTTCCGGTGCTGGCCGCGGCGCCTGCCCCGGTGAGGTGCCGGCCGGCGGGATCACGGGTGGACCGGCCGACGCGGCCGCGTCGGAATGCACCGTGCTGCCGACGGACGACGCCGACGCGGCGGAATCCAGGCGGGTCGTCGCCTCGCCGCCAGCGACTGTCATGCCGGCAGTTTCGTTCTCGCCGTCCGCGTCGCTGCCGCGCCGGCTCCCGGTAACCGGATCGTTCATCTGACGTGCCCCTGTCCGCCTACCTCGTGCGCGGGTCCGCGCTCCGTATGACGGCGCTGCGCGGCGCCTGGGCGCTGACTACCGGTGCCCACGGTTGCACATCGCGGTAGATCTCCGTCCGGCAGCCGGGCGAATCGAAATCGACCAACAATGGACTGTCAAGGTCTCTGTGGGACGACGGACGGTGTCCACCCGCGGGCCGCGGCTCTGCGAGACGGTGCCCATCGACGGCCCCCGCGCCTCCGGATGACGCGGACGCACGGTGCCCATCGGTGGTCACTGCCGGTTGCCGGCGGCGGAGACCGGCAGCCGCGGCAGCGTCGGGTCGAGATAGCGCAGCCGCTCGCGCACGTTCACCGCGAGGTCGCGGAATTCCTGGTAGCACTTGCGGACCTGGGTCTGTGCGGCCGCAAGGGCACCGTCGCCCGCGCGCAGCTCGAACATCGGCTTGCGGGCGTCCTGGGCCAGCGGCATCAGTGCCTGGTAGTGCGGCAGGTTCGCGATCTCGAACGACTTGTCGAACGGGTCGGCGCGCTGGGTGCCGAGCACGGACGAGGCGAACACCTCGGGAATCCGGTCGAGCCAGCGGTCGTAGGCCCGTGCCGGGCGGTCCCGGCCCGACGCCGGCTGCATGATGACGTAGCCGATCGGCATCATCAGGGCGCGCGGGGCGGCGATGCGGTCGGGCACCTTCGGCAGCACCATGCCCTGCCAGGTGGAGCGCCAGTCGCGCAGCGTCGGGCCGAGGTTGCGCAGGCCGCGCAGCGAGAACAGGTCGGCGCCCAGCGGCATGAGCACGGTGTCCGCGGACAGCAGCGCGGCCCGGTTGATCGCGCCGAGGTTCGGGCCGACGTCGATGAGCACGATCTCGGCGCGGATCGCGCGGCCGCCGTGGTCGACGACGCGGTGCAGCGCGGTCGTCGTGCGCAGCGCGGCGACGTCCTTGCCGAGGAAGCTGTTCGGCCACGCCGCCGACAGCTTGTCCTCGAAGACGGAGAGGTCGACGTCGCCGGGCAGGAGCCAGACGTTGTCGTCGACGGACACCGGCTCGAACAGGGCGACGTCCCCGACGCCCTCCATGATCGGCGCGATGGCGGTGGCGATGGTCCCCGTGCCGGCGGCGATGCGCGGCCGGCGGCCGCCGCCGAGGATGTCCAGGCGCCGCGGCGCCGAGGAGGCCGTCGAGACGGACCCGCCGCTCGGCTTCGACCCGACCGCGCCGTCCTCCCGCCACAGCGTCGCCAGCTCGTCCTCGTCGAGGAACTGTGCCGTCAGGTTTGCCTGGGGATCGAGGTCGACGGCGAGGACACGGTGCCCCTGGCGAGCCAGCATGTGCGCGAGATGGAAGGTCAGCGTCGTCTTGCCGACGCCACCCTTGTTGTTGAACAGCGCCATCGTGATCAACGCCGGCCCCCTCGCGCTGTCCGCCCGACCGAACCGTCGTCGCGCCTCGCGCGTCCGAGGCGTCGAGGACCGCGCGGCTGAGAGCCCACGCCGGAATCAGGCCGGCCCGAAAAGCCGGTCATATCGGCATGTTGCGCTCGCACGCGGCCATTGTCCCCCGACCACCCGAACCCGCCTCATGGCCAGGGTCCTCGGCGTGCCTCCACCACCGGACGTGGGCACCGCCGACGTGGGCGCCGACGTAGCGCTGACGGTGTCCACCGGTGGCCATCGTGCACGGCCACCGGAGTCGCGGTCGCCCGAGAGCGAGCGGCCGGGCTGAGCGGAACGGGCGTCAGGTCGGGGGAGCGAGCCGTGGCCAGTCCGTCGGGACGGCCGCCGCGGGCAGCCGGCCGAGCAGCCAGCGCACTGTCTCCTGCGTCGACGCCCGCACGGTGACCACCCGCGGGCCGGCTCCGAACGCACGCGACGGGCGGTCGCCGGGCGCGAGCAGCACGGTGACCTCCGGTGGCAACCGCTGCGGCAGCCGGGCCGTGCTCCATGCCCACTCGGCGTCGACGTAGGCCGCGGGCAGGTCGGCCCAGCCGGGGCCGCCCCGATCGGCCAGCCCGAGGTCGACGAGATGGACCTCGATCTCGCGCCAGCGTGCGAAGACCAGGTCGGCAAGGCTCGACGGTGCCCCTGCATGGGCAGCGATGCCCGTCCGCCAGGCGTCGACGGCTGCCCGGTCCCAGCCACGCTCCAGCGCGGCGATGGACCTGGAGAGCTCAGCGACGATGGCGGCCGCCGTCCAGTCGCCCGCGTCCACACCCGCGGATGGACCGGTGGACGAGCCGCTCTCGGCGGCGCCCGTGGCGGACGCCGCCTCGAACAGCTCGGTGTGGACCACGGCATCGCGGGCCAGATGGCGCAGGACCTGGCCTACGGTCCGGCCGGGGAGCAGCGAGGGGCGCCGCATGACGTCGCCGTCGAGGGCCGACGCGAGGCCGAGCAGCCGGCGATGGCCGGTGAACACGCCTGCCAGCAGGTCGTGCGGAACCGGTGAGGGGACATAGCCGGAGCCGGCGGGCGCGGCATGCGTCTCGCGCGCGGACGGCGGGATGCCTGGCTCTCGGGCGCCGGGCCGAGTCTCGGTGGCCACTCACCCACGATGGGCCACGGCACGCTGCCCGTCCACACGGTCACCGTCCGAGACGAGGACCACCCACCGGCACCGTCCGGGCACGGACGGCCGAATCCGACGGCTGTGGACGCTGCCCAGCCGGGGGCGGGGACGTCCAACCTGCCGGCGACGCTGCCCATCCGGAGAAACCGTCGGCCCTGCCCCTGTCCGCGCCGGATCTTCCCTGGACGCTGACCGCCGGCGCGGAGCGCCCCCGCGGGTGCGGGCATCGTGCAGGGGCCGCGACCGAGCCGAGGCGGGATGGCCGGCCGGGTTGCCGGCGCACGCTGACCACCAAAGGGTCAGTGCCACCTGGGGACGACGTCGCGACCATGCATCGATCCGTGTACAGACGCTCTCCACTGGAGGGCATCGTCGGGACGGTGACCCGAGAGGGCACCGGTAGCGCGCGGGGCGTCCGCCCAGGTGACCACGTTGTAGGTGTCTCGGGTCGGCTTGCGAGCCAGTGGTCGTACGAGTGGAATCCCTGGCCCTAGACGTCGATCGGCTCTGATTCGACCGGGAAATCGAACCTTTACCTCGGATCCCTTGTCGAGGACCCGTTCCGCTGTCAGTCTGACTCGGCGCCGGTGCGTAACTTCTACGCATTGCCGCGTATCTGTCACAGATAGTCAGAGGGGTGGTGCCGGCTTGTCGGTGACCGCGGGCGAGGGGCCGGCTTCCACCGCGGACGCGGTGAACGCTGCGACACCGATGTCCACCGAGCCGTTTCCGTCGGTGCCCACGGGTGGAACCGGTGAGGAGCCGCCAGCGATCGAGCTGGTCGGCGTCGCGAAGGAGTACCAGTCGCGTCGTGGTGCGGTGCCCGCCGTCGAGACCCTTGATCTGCGCATCGTCGAGGGGGAGTTCTTCTCCCTGCTCGGTCCGTCGGGCTGCGGCAAGTCCACGACGCTGCGGATGATCGGCGGATTCGAGGAGCCCAGCCGCGGCCAGATCCTGCTGCACGGCCAGGACGTGACCGCCGTCCCGCCGAACAAGCGCGACGTCAACCTGGTCTTCCAGAGCTACGCGTTGTTCCCGCATCTCGACGTCGCCGGCAACGTCGCCTTCGGCCTCAAGCGCAAGGGCGTCGCCCGCGCCGAGGTACGCCGCCGGGTCGGCGAGATCCTCGACCTGGTCGAGCTCGGCGCGCTTGCCGACCGCCGGCCGAAGGAGCTGTCCGGCGGGCAGCAGCAGCGGGTCGCGCTGGCCCGCGCCCTGGTCAACCGGCCGCGGGCGCTGCTGCTCGATGAACCGCTCGGCGCGCTCGACCTGAAGCTGCGCCAGACCATGCAGATCGAGCTGAAGCGGATTCAGCGCGAGGTCGGCATCACGTTCGTCTACGTGACGCACGACCAGAGCGAGGCGCTGACCATGTCGGACCGCATCGCCGTCATGCACAAGGGCCAGATCGAGCAGCTCGCCGCGCCGCGCGAGCTCTACGAACGGCCGCGCACGCGCTTTGTCGCCGGCTTCATCGGCACCTCGAACGTCCTGCGCCGCGTCGTCGGCACGGTGACCACCGATGGGACCGGTGAGCGGGTCGCGACGCTGGACACCGGCGTGGACGAGCGGCTGACGGTCGAGCTGCGGCCCGAATGCGGCGAGGTCCCCACCGGGTCGCTGCTCGAGCTGACGGTCCGCCCCGAGAAGATCTGCGTGACCGCCGAACGGCCGGACGGGGAATTCTGCGCGCTGCGCGGCCGGGTCAACGAGGTCGTCTACCTCGGCACCAACACCACCTATACGGTGTTCACCCCGGGCGGCGACGAGATCACCGTCTTCTGGCAGAACAGCTCGGACTCGAACGACCTGGCGAGTCGCGGCGACGAGGTGTGGCTTTCCTGGCGGCCCGACCATTCCTATGCGCTGTCGCCGGAAAGCCCCGACCCGGTGACCGTCGCCCGCTGATCGTGTCCTGGGCAATCGCGCCCAGCGAAGAACCACCGTATGCAGGCATCCCGCGGAGGACCCCCATCGTGACGCACGTCAGCTCGGATCGTCCCGGCGCGCACCAGGCGCCCAGTCCCGCCTCCGCCGACCCGGCGCTGCTGCGCGGGCTGACCCAGCCCAGGCTCGGCCGCCGCGACGTCTTCCGGCTCGGTGGCCTCGCCGGCGCGGCCGCGCTGCTCGCCGCCTGCGGGGTGAAGGGCGAGAAGAAGGACGACGCGGGTGTCGCGCCGACCGACTTCTGGTCCGGCAAGACCAAGGCGAACACGCTCGACTTCTCGAACTGGCCGCTGTACATCGACGTGTCCGAGGACGGCAAGTCCTACCCGTCGCTGGACAAGTTCAAGGAAGACACCGGCATCAAGGTCAACTACCGCCCGGACATCCAGGACAACGAGTCGTACTTCGGCAAGGTCCGGCCGAGCCTGGCCGCCGGGAAGTCGATCGGCGCCGACCTGATCGTCATCACGAACGGCATCTTCCTGGACAAGTTCATCCAGCTCGGCTACCTCGCGCCGCTCGACCAGACGAAGCTGCCGACGTTCGCCGCGAACGCGGACGCCAGCGTGAAGAACCCGTCCTACGACCCGGGCAACAAGTACACGGTCGCCTGGCAGTCGGGCCTCACCGGCATCGCGTACGACCCGGACAAGACCGGCCGGGAGATCACCAGCTACGAGGACCTGTTCGACCGGAAGTTCGCCGGCCACGTCGGCATGTTCGGCGACAACCTCGACCTGCCGAACCTGGCGCTCGTCGGCATGGGCGTGGACCCGGCGAAGTCCACCCCGGACGACTGGAAGAAGGCCGCGGACAAGCTGAACAAGCAGCGCACCGACGGCATCGTCCGCAAGTACTACACGCAGGACTACATCGACGCGCTCGCCTCGGGCGACCTGTGGATCTCCATGGCCTGGTCGGGCGACGTGTACCAGCAGCTCGCCAGCGGCAAGAACCTGCGATTCGTCGTCCCCGAGCAGGGCGGCATCCTCTGGACCGACAACATGTGTATCCCGATCACCGCGCAGCACCCGGTGGACGCGATCACGTACATGGACTACGTGTACAAGCCGGAGATCGCCGCGATGCTGGCCGAGTACATCAACTACATCACCCCGGTGCCGGCCGCGAAGGGCCAGGTTTCCGCGGCGCTCGCGGACTCGACGCTGATCTTCCCGAGCGAGGGTGACCTCGCCAAGACCCACCGCTTCCGCGTCCTCACCACGGACGAGGAGACGGAGTGGAACAAGATCTTCCAGCCGGTTTACCAGTCGTGAGCACCGAGTCCGCGGTCGTCACCGCCCCGGGTCCGGCGGAACCCCGCCACCGGGGCGGCCGGCGCGGCACGCGGGTGCGCTCGGGGCTCGCCCCGTATCTGCTGGCGCTGCCGGGCGGGCTGTGGCTCGCAATCTTCTTCGTCGTGCCGATGCTGGTGATGCTCTCGGTCTCGCTGCAGACCGGCAACGTCGTGGACGGCTTCGCGCAGACGTTCAACTTCGGTGTCTACCCGGACGCGATCAGCCAGTACTCCAGCCAGTTCATCCGGTCGTTCGCCTACGGCGGCATCTGCACCGTCCTGTGCATCCTGCTCGCCTATCCCATGGCGTACTGGATCGCGTTCCACGGTGGGCAGCGCCGCTCGACCTACCTGTTCCTCGTGCTGCTGCCGTTCTTCGTCTCGTTCGTGATCCGGACGGTCTCCTGGAAGTTCCTGCTGGCCGACGACGGAGTCCTGCTAGGAAACCTGAAGGACATCGGCCTGCTGCCCGACGACTTCCGGGTGCTGGCCACGTCGACGGCGGTCATCGGCGGGCTGACGTACAACTCGTTCCCGTTCATGCTGCTGCCGATCTACGTGGCCCTGGAAAGAATGGACCCGAAGCTGCTGGAGGCCGCCGACGACCTCTACGCCGGCCGGGCGGCGGTGTTCGGCCGGGTCGTGCTGCCGCTGTCCATGCCGGGTGTGTTCGCCGGCGTGCTGCTGACCTTCGTGCCCGCGACGTCGGACTACGTGAACGCCTCGATTCTGGGCGGAACCGGCGACACGATGATCGGAAACATCATCCAGACGACGTTCCTGACCAACGCGGACTACCCGCTGGCGTCAGCGATCTCGTTCATCCTGATGGCGATCCTGCTCGTCGGGATCTTCATCTACGCGCGGGTACTCGGCACCCGCGACGTCTTCGAGATGAGCACCCGATGAGCGCGCCGACGGCCCCGGCGCCGGCCCAGGCCGCGGTTTCGCCGGGGGGGCCGGCGCGGCCCGCCGCCAGGACACGGCGGGGGCGCGGCCGGCTGGGCGAGCGCCTGCTGCGGGTCTACACCTGGCTGATCCTGCTGTGGCTGGTCGCGCCGATCATCTCGATGATCGTGTTCAGCTTCAACGACACGCACAGCAAGCAGAACAACAAGTGGCAGGGCTTCACCCTCACCTGGTGGAAACGTGTCGGCGCGATTCCGGACCTGACCACCGCGCTGGAGAACTCGCTCACGATCGCGGTGCTGTCGACGCTGATCGCGACCGTGCTCGGCACGATGATCGGCATGGCGATCGGCAAGCACGCGTTCCGCGGTAAGGGCGGCGTGAACCTGCTGCTGTTCGCGAACATTGCCGCGCCCGAGGTGGTGCTCGGCGCCTCGCTGCTGTCGCTGTTCATCACGCTGGGCATTCCGCGCGGCTACCTGACGATCCTCATCGCGCACGCGATGTTCAACATCGCCTATGTCGCGGTGGTGGTCAGCACGCGACTCGCCAGCTATGACCTGCGGCTCGAGGAGGCGGCTCGCGACCTGGGCGCCGGGCCCGTAGCGACGTTCCGGCTGGTCACGCTGCCCATCATCTTCCCGGGCGTCATGTCCGGCGCGCTGCTCGCCTTCTCGCTGTCGATCGACGAGTACATCATGACGCAGTTCAATTCGGGGGGGACGCTGACGTTCCCGCTCTGGGTGTTCGGCGCGACCAGGGTCGGCGTTCCGCCGCAGGTGAACGTGATGGCCACGATCATCTTCATGGGCGGCGTGCTGCTCGCGGTGCTGGGCGCGACCGTCGGCCGAGGCCGTCGCCCGCGCCCGCCCGCCGAGGAATCCGCCGAGGTCCCCGCCTAGCCGGCAGGGTCAGCCCGGAATCATTCCGGGCTGGTCCCGGCGGCGGTCGCCTCCCGCCACAGGTCGATCTGCTCGCCCTTGTCCCGGCGCCAGCGGGCGGCCAGGGCGGCGGCGCTGGCAACCGCGGCGATCAACGCAACCTTGCGCATCATCGGACGCTCTCCTTGTCCTGTGTGCCGGACTCCCCCGACTCCGCCTCGTCACGGTATCGCGGGCGCTTCGTACCCGCGATGGGACGCGAGGCGCCTGAGAGCCGCCGACGGGCGCCGACGCGGTGTGCCGGCGTCGCCTCGGGCGTGACTCGCTCAGGGCTGCTGATAGGTCGCCCGCAGCACCCCGCGGGCAAGCGTGTGGAACGCCAGGTTGAAGCCGACCACCGCGGGCGACACCCCGTCGTTGATCTCCAGCTTCGGGATGTCCACCGCGTGCACCACGAACACGTACCGGTGCGGCCGGTCGCCCGTGGGCGGCGCGGCACCGCCGTAGTTCTTTGTTCCCCAGTCGCACGCCACGTGGTACGCGCCGGCCGGCAGGCCGGACAGGTCGCCCGAGGCCGCACCGGTCGCGAGCTGCGTGACCGCGGCGGGCACGTCGACAAGCACCCAGTGCCAGAAGCCGGAGCCCGTCGGAGCGTCCGGGTCGTAGCAGCTGACGACGAAGCTGGCGGTCTCGGCCGGGAAGCCGGACCAGGACAGCTGTGGGGAGAGGTCGCCGCCACCGGCGCTGGTGTGCGCCTGGGCCAGCGGCATCGGCTCGCCGTCGGCGATATCCGTGCTGGTTACGACGAATCCGGGGGCGGGCGGCAGCAGATCGAGCGGGTCTGGCGCCAGACCGCGGTCGGTCAGCGACATACGGCGTTCCTCCAGGGGAGCGAATGGGTTGGCGTCACGGCCCGCCATGCTTCGGCTCTACGCTTTGGCGGAACCCGAAATCCGCAGTCCGAGCGCATGAGTGGGGCCTGGTCGTGAAGCTTGTCACCGCAATCCTCCGCCCGCACCGGGTAGCCGACGTGCGCGCCGCGCTGACCACATTTGGTATCCATGGGATGACTGCCAGTCAGGCGACTGGTTACGGCATGGAGTTCTGGCGTACCAGTTCGTATCGCGGCCAGCGGTTCCACGACGAGTCCGTCAGCAATGTCCGGCTGGAGATCATTGTCGATGACGCGGACGCTGAGGACGTCGTCAACGTCATCCTGCGCTCGGCCGTGAGCAGCGCCAGCGGCGCCGGGAAGATCTGGGTCACCACGGTCGAGACGCTTGCCCGGGTCCGTACCGACGAGCGCGGCGTCGACGCGCTCTGAGATTCGGCGGTGCCGGCTCGCACGCAGGGCCGTTCCACGCAAGGCCGTTCCACGCAAGGCCGGTTCCATGCGGGGCCCGGGTTCCAGAAGGTGAGTCTCCAGATGTCGTCTGTTGTGTCATGCCGCCCGAAGATGGCGTAGGCTGAACCTCGTCTCGGTCGTCCTACTCGTCGAATCCCCCCGTATCGACGAGTGGGCGACCGAGACTTTTCGTGTCCGCGGCCGCCGCTCGGCCTTGCGCCCGGCTGGCCGCGAGAATTCCAGACCGTCGTGCCGGGGTCGCGTCGACCGGCGTCAGCGGGCGTCGGTCAGCGGCGGTGTCGGCCGCCGGAGGCGGGCCGGCGAGGAGCGTCAGCACGGGCGTCTGCGGGCCGGACGGCCGAGCGGGGACGCGGACGGACCAGCACCTGGGTCGTCTCGCGCGCCGCCGCAAGGGCCTCGTCCTCGTCCCACGCCTCGTCGGGCATGGGGCTGGTCGCCGCCGTGGCCGCGCGCCGCCTGGCCGTGCGCCGGGCCCGCAGGAACTCGAAGCCGATCGGGACGACGGAGATCAGCACGATGAGGACGAGAATCGCCTCGACGTTGTCCCGGATGAAGCCGATCTGGCCGAGGAAGTACCCCAGGGCCGTGACGCCGCAGCCCCACAGCACGGCGCCGATCAGGTTGTAGGTCACGAACGTCCGGTAGCTCATGCGGCTCACGCCGGCGATGATCGGCGTGAAGGTGCGGATCACCGGGACGAACCGGGCCAGCACGATCGACTGGGCGCCGTGCCGCTCGAAGAAGGCGTGCGCCTTCTCGACGTTTTCCTGCTTGAACAGCCGGGAGCTGGGCCGCCGGAACAGTGCGGGGCCCACCTTGCGACCGAACAGGTAGCCGGCCTGGTCGCCGGCAGCCGCGGCGACGCCGATCAGCAGGCAGGCGATCCAGATGGGGGTGGAGACCTCGCCCCGCGCGATCAGCATGCCGAACGTGAACAGCACCGAGTCGCCCGGCAGGAAGAACCCGATGAGCAGGCCTGACTCGGCGAACACGAGGACGAGGACCGCCACCAGACCGGCCTTGGCCAGCGTGTCGGCGTTCAGGAAGGCGGGGAGGGCAAGCGTGTTCGCCGCGATCGAGGTGGTCACAGTACGGGCCTCCGGGAGCCGACGCGGACGCGAGTCTGGCCAAGCTGTCCGCGGGAATGGCATGCCCGCTCGTCGATGGCCCAGTCCGTGGGTCCAGATCAGGGTAACGAGCGCCGCCGCGTGCCTGGCCGGCGGCTCGGCGCGCCGGGCGCCCCGAGGCCCGGCTGCCGCCCGCCGACCCGATCCGGCATCGCCCTCCGTGACCCGTTGGTGAGGCTGTGCGAATAGGCGCGCTCGGGTGCACGTGAAACATTCGCTGACACCTCGGGGTGAATAACCTGCTTGTGTGCGGTCGCAGGCGTGCCTGGGTATTTCGGGCAAATGGCGGGCGCGACGACGGCGGATCACGGCCACGACCGCCCTCGCCGTCGCCTGTGTCACCGCGCTCGTGGCCGGCTGCGGTGGCGGCGGATCCACGCACCCGCCGTCCGCCCAGGCGGGCGCCGAGCCGCCCGCAGACCTCAGCCCCGGACCACCTGGCGCGCTGATCTCGGCCACCCCGCTGACCGTGCAGGACGGCCTGACGGCCTGGCGGGTCATCTACCACACGCGCGACCAGACCGGCGCCGACGTCGCGGCCTCCGGTCTGGTCGTGACGCCGGCGGCGGGGCGTGGCGGACCCGTGCCGGCCGGCGGGCGCGCGGTGGTCGCCTTCGGGCACGGCACCACCGGAGTCGGCGACAGCTGCGCGCCGTCCCGCTCGACCCCGCCGCTGTCCGCCATCGGCGGCACGCTCGGACTGGTGTCGCAGGGCTACGTGCTCGCCGCCGCCGACTACATCGGCCTCGGCACCCCGGGTGAGCACGCGATCTACGTCGCCCGGCCTGCGGGCCAGGCGCTGCTCGACGTCGCCCGCGCCGCCCGCGCCCTGCCGGCCGCGCATGCCGGTACCAACGTGGTCCTCTGGGGCTATTCGCAGGGGGGCCAGGCGGCGCTGGTCGCCGGCGCGCTGGCAGCCCGCTACGCGCCGGACCTGCACGTCCGCGGCGTCGTCGCGACGGCGCCGTTGGTCGACCTGCCGAACTCGCTGCGCACCCTGCTCGCCGAACCCGACGGCGTCGCGTACCTGCTGCTGGGCGCCTTCGGCGTCTCGGTGGTCGACCCGAGCGTGCGGCTGTCCGGCGACCTCACGGACACCGGGCGGCGGCTGCTGTCCATCGCCCGGAGGAAGTGCGCGCTGGACCTGCTCGTTGCCAGCCGGGGACAGACCGGCTCCTCGGTCTTCGTCCACAACCCGTTGACGACCGAGCCCTACGCGTCGATGTTCGCCGCCCAGCGGGCGGCGGCCATCGGCCGGATGCCGCCCGTCCTGGTGCTGCAGGGGGACGTCGACCAGGTCATTCGGCAGCCCATCACGGACGGCGTGGTTCGCGACCTGTGCGCCACCGGCACGTCGGTCGAGTACCACCGCTACGCGATCGCGGACCACAGCACCGTCGTCGGCGCCTCGTTCACCGAGCTGTACGCCTGGATCGCGGGCCGGCTCGCCGCCACCCCCGCGCCGGTCCACAACATCTGCGCCGGTCTCTAGGGTGCATCCCGCGGCACCAAAGTCGGGCCCGATCCGGCGGGGCGCGCCGCGGCCCGCGGTAACAGGTGACATCTCGGCCGAAGGTAGTTCGGCCTCGTTCGCAGAGACGGAGAATGGCGCGGTGACTCAGGACGGGGTAGCAGGCCAGGACGCGGTGGCGGGCGCGGGCGGTGCCGGCGCGCAACCGGTGCTCGGCCTCGATCTCGGCGGAACGTCGATCAAGTGGGTGACGCTGGTCGACGGCACCCTGGTCGACAAGGGGCAGGTGCCGACGCCGCGGACCGGCGTCGACGACGTGCTGCGCGCCCTCGCCGGCCTCGCTGCCGAGCACCCGGCGGCCCGGGCGATCGGCATCGCCGTCGCCGGGGCGCTGGACCCGGTCGCCGGCAAGCTGCTCGTCGTCCCGAACATCCCCGGCGACTGGCCCAGCCGGTCGATCGGGCCGGAGCTCGCCACCGCCATCGGTCGGCCGGTCAACCTGGCCAACGACGCCCGCGCCTTCGCTTACGGCCAGCTGCGATACGGCGCCGCCGCCGGCGCGGCCGACGCCGTCTTCGTCACGCTCGGGACCGGGATCGGCGGCGCGATCGCGTCCGACGGCCAGCTGCGCCTCGGCCACGGCCGGCGCGGCGGCGAGATCGGGCACATGCCGATCGAGCCCGACGACGGCCGCAAGTGTGGCTGCGGAGCGATCGGCTGCCTGGAGACCATCGCCGGCGGCCGGGCGCTGGCCGAGATGGGCGCCGACCTGGTCCGGACCGGCCGCGCGGCGGCGCTCGCCGCGGCCGTCGACGGTCGGCCCGAGCTGGTGACCCCCGGTGACGTCGTGCGCAGTGCCCCGGACGACCCGGCCTGCGCCCGACTCGTCGTCCGGGCCGGCCGAGCCCTCGGCATCGCGCTCGCCTGCGTCACGAACGCGCTGGCACCCGAGGTCATCGTGTTCGGCGGCGGGGTGGCGGCCGGCCTGCCGGCGTTCCGCCCGCACTTCGACGAGATCATGGCTCGTTACAGCGTGCTGGTGGAGAACCCGCGCGTCGTCACCGCTATCGACGGCTTCGCCGGCGCGGTCGGTGCCGCGGCCTGGGCGGCCGAGCCCCCCGCCGGCTACCCGCCGCCCACCCTGCCCGCCGTTCACTGAGCTCCCGCGGCCGCTCATCGTGGCCGGCGTCGGGCGCGTTTCAACGGGACGGGCCGGACACAGGGAGGCGAAGGTGCGCGCCGATGAGGAGTTGGCCCTTCGAGGCGTTCGTGGGCGAGGCCGCCAACCGGCTGCTGCTGAGCGCGGTCCTGCTCGTCGGCGGTGACTGGGCGGGGGAGGACCTGCTGCAGGGTTGACGCCCGTGGCGGCCTCGCCGGCCGCGATGACGATCAACACGGGCGACACGCCGACGCGTAGCGGCTAAAACGCGGGCCGTTATGGTTTAGTGCGGCTTAACGTGGTTTAAGTGGCAGTTAACGAGGTAAGGCGGGTCTTTCGCCGATGAGGCAGCGAGCTGACCAAGGCGACGATCAGGTCGACCGGAGCGTGGACGAGCTGCTGACGGCCATGGCGAGGCTGTGGGCCGAGGCGCCTGCGGCGGTCCGGTGGCGGGCGCTGCGCGAGCTGGCCGACAGTCGATCCACCCTGCAGGCGATGACCGTCCACCAGATGCTCCCGGAGGACGGTTCCCGCCGCGGCCTCGGCGACGTGGCCCGCGCGCTCGGCGTGACGACGAGCTGGATCAGCCAGCTCGCCGCGCTGCCCCGCCGGCATGCCGGCCTGTTCGCCTGGGGGCGGGCCCTGGCCGTCGCGACGGAGCTCGTCGCGTTGGCCGAACGCAGCGGGTCGCAGCGGCTCTCCGGCGACCTGGCGGGCATCGTCCGCCGCGGCCTGCACGACACCAGCCCGTTGTCCGACCTCCAGGACGCCGCCAGCCGCTGGGCGCTGGCCGCTCGCCGCCAGCGCCGTGGTCCCGAGGCGGACGCCCTCGTCGAACGGCTCGAGGCGCTGCTAGCCCGGGTGACTCCGGCGCTCGACCTCGACTGGCTGGCCCGCGCGGAGATCGCTCTCGGATACCAGACGGCGCGCTCGCCCGGCGCCGACGCCGCGTCGGCGGTGGCCGCCGCCGTCCCCGGTCCGGCGCGCGGCGTCGGCGCGGCCGCCACGGCCGGCATCGCGCCGCGCCCGGCGGTGGCCGAGGCGGTCCCCGTGCCCTCGCCGCGGCGGACGTCCAGCGACCCGCTGCCCTGGAGCCGCTACCGCCTGCGCGACCGCTGAACCCGGACGCCCGTCAGGTCCGCCGGCGCAGGGTGCCGGTCGGGCGGCCGGCGTCCTCGGCGTCCGAGGTGTAGGTCAGCTGGCCGTCGGTCCCCAGGTGCAGGTGGACGGACTCGCCCTCGGTGCAGGCCTGCAGGCCGAGCACGGTCGGGTTCTCGCCCGAACCGGGGACGTCGACGATGATCACGTCCTCGCCGTTCGGACCCGCCAGCCCGGAGAACACCAGGTCGGCGGTGCACTTGATCGGGTCGACCTCCACGCCGAGGGCCTTCAGCAGGGTCGTCTCCCCGTGGCCGAGGACCTGCCCGCTCTCGCCGGCCCGCAGCGTGATCACCACGTTGGAGACGAGGTTCTCCGACGACGTGACCGTTCCCTCCCAGGTGCCGACGTAGCCCGCGGGCAAGGCACTGGCCCGCGGGCCGTCGGACCCGCTCGCCTGGGTGGGTCCGCTCGGCAGGGTGAATCCGCTGGGGCCCGCCTGCGTCGGACCGTCGGTCGCCACGTCCATGATCGCGGCGCTCGGAGTCGGCGCGCGTCCGGACTCGTCGTCGCCGCCCGAGCCGGGCAGCACCAGCAGGACGACCAGCAGGATCGCGACGGCCACGCCGAGGAAGCTCGCCGCCGCGGCCACGATGAGCCCGTTGCGGCGCGGCTGGCTCGCGGGCCGCGCCGACGGCGGCGCAGGCGGGAACGACGGGGGCGGCGTGCCTGGCGACGACGACCGAAACGGCGGGGGCGGCGTTCCGGACGGCGACCGAAACGGCGGAGGCGGCAAGTGCGGGGGCGGCGTTCCTGGCGGCGACTGATACGGCGGCGGCGACTGATGCGGCGCTGGCGTGCCCGGCGGCGGGGTGCCCGGTGGGGCCTGGGCGCCGGGCGGGGCCGAGCCACCCCGCGGCCATGGTGTCGACGGCGCGCCGGGGCCTGAGCCCCACGCCGGGCTCGCGGACCCGGGTCCGTACGCCGGGCCGCCGCCTCCCGGGGCGCCGGAACCCCAGAACCCTGCGCCCTGCGGGCCGGACCCCGACGGCTGGTTGCCCGGGAGGCCGACACCACCCGGCGGCGTCGGGCCCGGGGTCTGACCGCTGAAGGCGATGGTCGGCGCGTCCAGGTCCAGGAGCGCGACGGCCTGCCGGCTCAGCCCGGCGACGAGGTCGGCCGGCAGCCAGCCCCCGCCGACGAGCGTGGTCGCGTCCCCACCGGGCGCCAGCGCCGCGAGCACCCCGGCCGGGCTGGGCCGCGCGGCCGGGTCCTTGCTCAGACAGGCCCGCACGAGCTCCCGCAGCTGCGCGGGCACGGCCGCGAGCTCTGGCTCGCGGGTCATCACGTTGTGCAGGACGGCGGCGACGATGGTCCCGTCGAACGGGCCGGTGCCGGTCGCGGCGAAGACGAGCACCGCGCCCAGGGAGAACACGTCGCTGGCCGGACCCGCCTCGGCGCCGCTCACCTGCTCGGGCGACATGAACGCGGGTGAGCCGATCGGCGAGCCGGGCCGGGTCAGCACCGAGGCGTCGACCGCCCGGGAGATCCCGAAGTCGATGACTCGCGGCCCGTCGAGGCTGAGCAGCACGTTCGACGGCTTGAGATCGCGGTGGACCAGGCCGGCCCGGTGCACCGCGATCAGCGCCTCGGCGAGGCCGGCGCCGAGTGCGCGCACCGTCCGCACCGGCAGCGGGCCGTGCTCGGTCACCGCCTGCGAGAGCGACGGGCCGGGGATGTACGCGGTGACGAGGTAGGGATCCTCGGCGTCGGGGTCGGCGTCGAGCACCGGGGCGGTCCAGGCGCCGCCGACCCGGCGGGCGGCCTCGACCTCGCGTCGGAACCGGATGCGGAACGCCGGGTCGTCGGTGTATTCGGGCCGGATCACCTTGACGGCGACGGTCCGGCCGCCGGCGCCGCGGGCCAGGTACACCCGCCCCATGCCGCCGCCGCCGAGCGAGCCGATGAGCTGGTAGCGGCCGACGACCTGCGGATCGTCCGCGCGCAGCGGTTTCACGCGGCGTCGACCTCCTCGCCTCGCCTTCGTGGACCGCCGCCGGCGAGTCGTCGCCGTCGGCGGTGACACCCTCCGACTCCCGTGACGATTGTCCGTGCCCGCGATTTCGCTTCGTCGTCGAGGTGGCCGGGACGGTGAGGGCGCCGGCCGCTACGCCACCGGCGGTGGTGGTGTCAGACGACGAGGAAGCCGAGGACGGCGTCCATGGCGCATGGTGGACTGCAAGGAGAAGTGGTCCGCGCCCGCGACGGTCACGCCGGTGGCGTTCGGGAGCATGGCGGCGAGGGCCTCCGGAGAACCGGCGGTGTCACGCTCACCGGTCACGACCAGGGACGTCGCAGAGCCTGTTCCGTCGGTTCCGGGTGGTTCCGCGACGGCGTGCTGGCCGGGTTCGCCGACCTGGGCATTGGCCCGATCTCAACGGGGCATGCATACGCAGAGAGATTGGTCGAACTCAGGGGGTGAGTGGACATGGTCCAGTCGACGGACATGGTCCGATCTACATCGACGTCCATGCTGGTACGTGGCGCCGTCGCGGCGGTTCTGGGAATCTTCGCGATCGCATGGCCGGGGATCACTCTTGCCGCCTTGGTGGTGCTGTTTGCCGTCTACGTGTTCGGCGACGCGCTCGGCCAGTTCCACCGCGCGTTCGCCAGCGACCGGAGCGGCCCCGTCGCCGGGCACGTGCTGCTCGGGGTGCTGGACATCGCCGCCGGTGTCGTCGCGCTCGCCTGGCCCGGCATCACCGCTTTCGTGCTGGCCATCTGGATCGCGGCCTGGGCGGTGGTCACCGGAGTGATCGAGATCGGTGCGGCGGTCGGGTCCCACGGGAGTGGGGGGTTGCGCCTGAGCGTCGCGCTGCTCGGCGTCGCCAGCGTCCTGTTCGGCATCGTCGTGTTCGCCCACCCGTACGCCGGCGCCCTCAGCCTGGCGCTGCTGTTCGGCCTGTTCCTGCTCGTCTACGGCGTCAACCTGCTGGTCACGGGTGCTCGCGCGCATCGCGACGCACTCACCGGCGGGGAGCCGACCGGCGGTGCCGCGGGCTGGACCGGCCTCGGCCGACACGCCGACGCCGCGGGGCAGCGGACCGACCGCCCGACGTCCAGTCCGCGCTGACGGCATTCGGCGGTACCACCCGTCCGGGGACCAGCCGCGAAATTTTCCCTTAACGAGCCGCCGGTGCCTGGACGAGGATGGCGGGCATGGTCGCCGTGACGCAGAGCCAGGCCACCCCGCCGACGCACACCTACCCGGTCACCTGCTCGTGGGCGGGATCGACCGGGGCCGGGTACGAGCGGTACTCGCGGGCGCACATGGGGCACGCGAGTACCGCCACGCCCGCCCTGCGGCTGTCCGCGGATCCGGCGTTCCGCGGCGACCCGGCGCTGCTGAACCCGGAGCAGCTGCTGGTGCTGTCGGCGGCGTCCTGCCAGCTGCTGTCGTTTCTTGCCGTCGCCGCCCGGGCCCGGATCGACGTGCGGGACTACCAGGAGGCCGGTCGCGCCGTCATGACCGAGGACGGCCGCGGCGGCGGTCGGATCACCGAGATCACGCTGCGCCCGCGGATCACCGCCGTCACCGACGCGACGCAGGAGCGACTGCACCGGCTCGTCCAGCTGGCGCACGACCAGTGCTTCATCGCCGCGTCGCTCGCCTGCCCGGTCACCGTCGAGCCGACGTTCGAGATCCTCACCCCGTACGCCTTTAGGGACACCGAGGCCGCCGTGCGCCGCCTCAGCGCGGTCTCCGAGATCTTCGACCCCGGGTCGAGGGCTTTCGTGGCCGGCCATGTGCCGCCTGGTTCGCGCCCCGAGCTGGCGGTCGACCTCGGCTGCGGGCCCGGCCACACGACCCGGCTGCTGGCGGCGGCCACCGGCGCGCGCCGCACCGTCGGCCTCGACGCGTCGAGCGCCTTCCTCGCCGCCGCGGTCGCCGCAGCGGGCTCGGAGGTCGACGGGCCGCGGGCCGATGGCGCGGGCGCCACCGATGCCAACAGTGTCAAGGGTGCCAACGGCACCGGCTCGACGGGCGAGGTCGAGTTCGTCCGCCACGACGTGCGCCGGACGCCGTTTCCCACGCAGGCCCGCGGCGCCGACATCGTCTACGCCCGGCTGCTGCTCGCCCACCTGGTCGACGTCACGACCGCCCTCGGCGGCTGGATGACCCAGCTCGCGCCCGGCGGCGTGCTGCTGCTCGACGAGATCGAGTCCATCGACACCGACCAGCCGGTGCTCGCCAGCTACCTCGGCCACGCCCGGCGCCTGCTGACCGCCCGCGGCACGACGCTGCACGCGGGCCGGCTGCTCAACACCGCCCTGCACGACCTGGCCGCCCACCAGGCGACCCCGCCGGTCGAGGTGGAGTTCAACGCCACCGAGCAGCTGAGCCCGTCGGTCGCCGCCGCCGCCGCGATGTTCGGCATGAACCTCGACGTGTGGCGGGTGGATCCGCTGTTCCGCGACCGCCAGACCGAGCTCGACCGGCTCGCCGCCGACCTGGCGACGCTGGCCTCGGCCCCGCCGGACGCGGGCTTCATCACCTGGACGCTGCGCCGCGTCGCCGTGCGGCGCCGCGCGAGCGCCGACGGCTCCCCGGCGCAGGTCGAGGCGTCGGCTGTCGTTTGAGGCAGCACGTGTGGGGCCGAAAATGGCCCGGAATGGCCCCACGCGTACTGCCCAGGTCCGCTGACTCCCGCCGAACCGCCCCGGCGAGCGGTACCTGAGCGACCGCCTACCCCGCCGGGTCGGCACCGCGCGGCGCGGCGGCGAGCTGCGCGATCTCGTGCAGCAGCAGCTGCCACCACTCGGCGAACCGCAGCTGGAAGGTGGCCAGCGGGAAGCCGTGCCGGGCCTCGTGCGCGGGCGGCAGCCGGTCCCAGCCGACGTGCTCCACCGTGACCCGGGTCTGGACCGGCCGGTTCGCGTCGTCGCGGATCTCGTCGAAGCGGACGTGCAGCTCGGTCTCCTCGTCGGCGGCGAAGCTCGCCTGGCGCCAACTGAGGACGAGGCGGCGAGGGGGCTCCCAGACGCGGACGTGGCCGATGACGAAGGAGTCGCCGTCGGCGTAGGTCTCGACCAGCCGGCCGGCGGGGCCCGGCTCGAAGGCCAGGGTGCCGGTCCGGTCGGTGAAGGCGAACAGGCTGCCCGGCCGCCACCAGTCGGCGATCCGTTCCGTGAAGATCGCGAACGCCCGTGACGCCGGCGCCGGCACGCGCAGCGCGACCAGCACGCGCGAACCGTCGCTCACGCCGCCGGCCCCCGCATTGCCCGCTCGCCGGCAGCAGGGTCGAGCGCGGTCACCGGCGCGCGCTCGGCCGCCGGGTCGAGCGCGTCGGCCTGCTCGCGTTCGACCAGGGCGGCGAACGAGCCGAGCTGCTCGGCCCACGCCCGCTCCGCGTCGGCGAGCCAGCGCCGCAGCGCCGCCATCGGGGCCGACGCGAGCGCGTAGATCCGAACCCGGGTGTCGAACTCGGGGCTGGTCTCGGTCACCAGGCCCGACTGGCGCAGCACCCGCAGGTGCTTGCTCATCGTCGACGGCGCCGTGCCGAGCTCCCGCGCAAGCTCGCCGGCCCGGCGCGGACGCTCGGCGAGCAGCTCGACGGTGCGGCGGCGGACCGGGTCGGCCAGCGCGGCCAGCGTGTCGTCCAGGCCCGCGAACGCGGGTTCGCTCATGCCCAGCCGGTGGCGGCGATCGGCTGGCCGAGCTCGGCCTCCGCCTCGGCGCGGGTCACCTCGCGGACGTGCATGGAGAACGTCCAGCAGTGCCCCTCGGGGTCGAGGGCCCGGTAGGTCCGGTCGCCGTAGAACTGGTCCGACGGCTCGGCGTCGATCACGGCGCCGGCGGCGCGGGCTCGCTCGCAGTGGCCGTCGAGGCCGTCGGGGAGCTGGACGTGGACCCGCTGGGTGTTGGCGCCGCCGACGCTCGCGGGGCTGCGGGCGAACTCGCTCCACTCGGCGCCGATCATGACCCGGCCGCGGCCGGCGCAGCTCATCTCGTAGTGGCACATCTGCGGCGCCTCCGGCGGGCCGTCGATCGCCATCGTCACCTCGAACCCGAAGGCGTCGGCCAGCCACGACAGCGCGGCCTTCGGGTCCCGGTAGTGCAGGCTCGACACGAACGTGCTCTCATCCATGCGGCAATAATTTCCATAATCGGAAACATTGTCAAGAGCCGGCCGAAGCCCGATCGCTCGGCGGAAGGCCTGCGCGCCGCCGGACCTCCCCCAGCCCGCCGAAGGAGCCCGCCCGCCGAGATGCGTTCTTCGACGCCGGGTGGTAGCGGCGCTCCGGCGCGCCTCCGCCGAGTTCGGCGACGCGACCCTACTGTCACTCCAGGTAGTCAATCTGTACCTCGAAGTGATCGAAGTGGCCGGGTCGAGCCGGTGGCGCCGGCGAGGCTCGTTGCCACGGGGAAGGAAGCGAGCTGGTGGAGATGGACCCCACAGTGGCGAAACCCCGCGTGGCCATGGACGCCCCTGTCGATCTCGTCCGGGGCGGCCGAAGCCTCGTCGCGGTCCTCGCGCGCCGATGGCATGTGCTACTCGTCGTGACCATTCTCTCCGGCGCCGCCGGCTTCCTGCTGTCCTCCCTGCAGTCGACGCTGTATTCGAGCACGGCGACGATGCTGATCAACGACCCGCGGAACTCGAGCGTGTTCAACGAGAACAACCGAGTCGTCGTAGATCCGTCACGCTACGTACGCACGCAGGTTCGGTACGTCACGTCGACGGAGGTGCTCGCGGCGGCCCGGACCGCACTGCACGACCGGCTCACGGTCGAGGAGCTGCGCGACCAGGTCAAGGTGACCTCGTCCGACCAGCTCGACCAGGTCAGCGTCACCGCGACCGACCCGACGGCCACCGGCGCCGCGGACATCGCGAACGCCATCTGCCAGGCCTACCGGCAGAAGGTCCGGGCGTCCGCCCAGGTGAACGCCAAGTCCACCACCGACGAGCTCGACCAGACGATCGCCGGCCTGCGGGGACGCATCACCGACCTGGACAACCAGCTCGACGCGAACAAGGACGGCGCGGCCGACCCGAGCCTGTCCGCCGCCCGGCAGGCCGCGGCCACCCAGCTGCTGACGCTGCAGGGCCGGGCCGACGAGATCGCGGTCGATACGGCGACCTACGGCGACGGCGTCCAGATGTACGAGCAGGCGGACCCGCCGACGTCGCCCGCCCAGCCCCGGCCGACGGCCGGCGCGATCATCGGCGCGATCATCGGGCTGCTGCTCGCCGCGGCCGTCGTCTGGTGGCGCGGCGAGTTCCGCCGCCGGGCCGACGAGAAGCAGGACCCGGCCGCCGTCCTCGGTGTGCCGCTGCTCGGCGACGTTCCCGAGTTCGCCGTCTCCGCCGACGGGGTGGCGCTGCCAGCCGCCCGCGAACCGGCGTCCCCGGCGGGCGAGGCCTACAACTTCCTCGTCGAGAGCATCGGCTTCGCGCTCGCCGCCGAGGGCACCGGCCACGTCATCGCCGTGACCAGCCCCCGTCCCGGCGACGGCAAGACCGTGACGACCCTGAACCTCGCGATCGCGATGGCTCGCGACGACCGCCGCGTCGCGGTCGTCGACGGCGACGAGCGGATGCGCGGGTTGACCCGGCTCGCCGACGTCCCCGACGTGCCCGGTCTGTCGGACCTGGGCGGCGACCTGGCGGTCCGCTCGGCCGCGCGCACGCTCGACGTCGACGGAGCGGAGGGCCTCGACGTCGTCCCGGCCGGCGCCGCGCTGGACGACCCGGCGAGCTTCTTCCGGACGGGCCGCTTCCGCCGCGCCGTCGACCGGCTGCGGGAGCACGCGGACGTGGTCCTCGTCGACTCGCCGCCGCTGCTCGCCGTCAGCGACGCGGCCGCGATCGCGTCGCAGGCCGACGCGGTCGTGCTCGTCGTCGGTCGCGGCACGCCGCTGCGGCTGCTCGCGGAGGTCCGCCACCGGCTCGACTTCGTCGGCACGCCGGTGCTCGGCTACGTCTTCAACAAGTCGGTCGGCTACGGCCGACGCCGCGGTCAGTACGGCTATGGCTACGGCTACGGGCGCCGCGACATCCGGCAGGCTCCCGCCGGCACGCTGTCGGGCCGCCACCGGGTGCCGGACCAGCGACCCGCCGACGAAAGCCGGACCAAGGCCAGCCAGTGACGACCGACCCGGCGCGGCGCCCCCCACGGACGCGCCGCGCCGACGCCGGCCGCCGGTGGCGGTAGGGGCGTCGGCCCGAGGCGCGTCGGCCCCGCCCCGCGAGCCGCCCGGCCAGCCCAGACAGGGAGCGAACGATTCCATGAGGATCCTCATCGACGGCGGTTCGGCCGGCAGCGGCGGCTACGTGCACCACCTGCGCGGCGTGCTGACCGCCCGTCCGCCGGCGGACCTCGACGTCATGCTGCTGTGCTCGCCGCGGCTCGCCGACACGCTGGGGCCGCTCGACGAGCGCGTCCGCGTCGTGTCGCACCCCGAGCTGGACGACCCGCGGCGCGCGGCGCGGCTGCGCTGGTGGAACCAGCGGTTTCCCGCGGTGGTGCGGGCGGCGGCCCCCGGCGTCCTGCTGCATCCGCGCGGGTTCGTGCGCGGCCGCGCCGGCGCGGTGCCGCGGGCGGTCGTCCACCACAACATCGCTCCGTTCTGCGCCGAGACCTACCGCCTCTACGGGATGTCCCTGGACTCGGCGCGGTACCTGGCGACGCGGACGGCGATGGTCCGCGGCATGCGCAAGGCGGCCGGGGTGGCGTTCGTCCACGAGTACCCGCGCGAGGTCGTCACCCGCCAGGTCCCGGGGATCCGCCGACACACGATCGTGCACAACTGCACGCCCACCTCCTACCTGGACGTCCCGCCGGCCGCCAAGGTCGAGCTGCCGGCGCAGGTCAAGGTGCTGTGCGTCTCCACCCAGTACATGTCGAAGTACCCGTGGAACGTCGTGCACGGCGTCTGCGACGCGCGCGCCCGCACCGGCCTCGACCTGCGTCTGCACATGGTCGGCGGCGGCGACCGGCGCACCGGCGACCGGCTGCGCGAGGCGATCCGGGACCGCGGCGCCCAGACCTTCGTCACGCTGCACGACAACGTGCCCGAGGAGCGGATGCGCGCCGTCTACGCGGATGCCGATCTGTTCGTCTTCCCGTCCACCCAGGAGTGCTTCCCGCTCACGCTGCTGGAGGCGATGGCCAGCGGGCTGCCGATCGCCTGCTCGGAGCGGATGGCGATGCCGCGGATCCTGCGCGACGCCGGCGTCTACTTCGACCCGACCGACCCGGCCAGCCTCGGCTGGGCGCTCGGGACGCTGCTGGCCGACGGCGAGTTCCGGGTGCGCTGCGGCAAGCTGGCCCAGATCTACGCCCGCGAGTACCAGTGGCAGCGCGCCGCCGACGACCTGTTCGGCTTCCTGCGGACGCTGGCGGGTCCGGCCAGCGCCACCCGGAGCCTGGCGCGCGACGGGGCGATGGCATGACCGCCGCCCGGCCGGCGGGCGCCCCCTGCGGCAGGAGGGCGGACCCGTGCGGGTGACGATCGTCAGCCAGTACTTCTGGCCGGAGCAGTTCCGCGTCAACGACCTCGCCGTCGGGCTGCGCGCGCGCGGCCACCAGGTGACCGTGCTGACGGGCCAGCCCAGCTACCCGAACCGGGACGCGTTCGGCCGGCGCCGCCGGCCGGCGCGGGAACGCTACGAGGGCGTCGACGTGGTGCGGGTGCCGCTGGCGTCTCGCGGCGACGGCGAGGCCTGGCGGCTCGCGCTGAACTACCTGTCGTTCGCGCTGAGCGCCAGCGTGTTCGGCGCGCCCCGGCTGCCGCCGTCCGACGTCGTGCTCGTCTACCAGATGTCGCCGGTGACGATGCTCGTGCCGGCGCTGTCGCTGCGGCGGGCCCGCGGCGTGCCGGTGGTGCTGTGGGTCCAGGACCTCTGGCCGCAGACGCTGCGCGCGATGGGCGTGGTCCGCTCCGAGCGGGTGCTCGCGCTGCTCGACCGGGTGATCCGCGCTGGCTACCGGCGCTGCGCCCGGGTGCTCGGGCAGTCGGAGGACTTCCTGCCGCTGCTGCGCGCCGCCGGCGTCCCGGACGACCGGCTCGACTACCTGCCGAACTGGGCGGAGGAGCACTACCGGCCGGTGCCGGCGGATCCCGAGGTCCGGCGCGCCGCCGGCATCCCGGCCGGGTTCGTCGCGATGTTCGCCGGCAACCTGGGCGTCGCCCAGGCGCTGGAAACCCTCGTCGACGCGGCCGAGCGGCTGCGCGAGCTGCCGGGCGGCGCGCAGGTGCACTGGGCGGTACTCGGCGACGGCCAGCGCGCCGGCTGGCTCGCGAACGAGGTGCGGCGCCGGGGCCTCGGCGACCGGGTCCATCTGCTGGGACGTGCCCCGCTCGAGCGGATGCCGGCCCTGCTGGCGCACGCCGACGTCGTGGTGACGACGCTGCGCCGCGACCCGGTCTGGGCGCTGACGGTGCCGAGCCGGGTCCAGTCGTTCCTCGCCTGCGGGCGGCCGATGGTCTCCTCGGCGGACGGCACGACCGCCCGGGTGGTCGCCGCGGCCGGCGGGATCGCGGCGCCGGCGCAGGATCCGGCCGCGCTCGCCGCGGCGATCGCGCGGGTGGCCACCCTCGCCCCGGCCGAACGGGCCGCGATGGGCGCGGCCGCCCGCCAGTACTACGTGACCCACTTCGAACGGGCCGCGCTGCTCGACCGGGTCGAGCGGCACCTGCGGGGCGCCGCAGGCCTGTCCGCCGCGCCGGAGCGGATCCCCGCGCCGGCCGTCGACCGCGACGGCCGGCCGCGCCCGGACCGGTCCGCGGCCGGCACCACGGCTGATTCCGCGGCTGGTTCCGCGGCTGGGAGGGTCGGATGAGAGTTCTCGTACTCGGTGGCGACGGGATGCTCGGGCATGAGCTCGCCGGCACCCTCGCCGCCCACCACGACGTGGCCGTCACCGTCCGCGGCCCGGCGATGACGTCGCGGCCCGGTGGTGACGGCGCCGCGGGGGCGGCAGGGGCCGCGGGGGCGGCAATGCCGGCCGATCGGGTGTTCGGCGGGATCGACGCCCGCTGCCAGGACGACGTCGCGGGCCTGCTGGACCGGTTGCGGCCGGACGCGGTGGTGAACGCGATCGGCCTGGTCAAGCAGCGCCGGGAGGGGCAGACCGCGCTGCCGGCCGTCGAGGTCAACACGGTGTTCCCGCACCGGCTCGCCCGGCTGTGCCGGATCGGCGACGTCCGGCTGGTGCACATCAGCACCGACTGCGTCTTCTCCGGCCGCCGCGGTCGATATACCGAGGACGACCAGCCGGACCCGGTCGACGTCTACGGCATGTCCAAGCTGCTCGGCGAGGTGCGCGAGGCGCCGGCCGTCACGCTGCGGACCTCGATCATCGGGCTGGAGCCGGCGGGACGGGGGAGCGGGCTCGTCGAGTGGTTCCTCGCCCAGCGCGGCCCGGTGTCCGGCTACCGCCGCGCCGTCTATACCGGCCTGACGACGATGGAGCTGTCCCGGCTCGTCGACCGGCTGCTGCGCAAGCACGAGGACCTGACCGGGCTGTGGCACGTCGCCACCCCGGAAGCGATCACGAAGCACGACCTGCTCGTCCGGCTGGCGGAGCGCCTGCGCCGCGCCGGTCGCCCGGTGGCCGACGTCACCGCCGCCGACGGCCCGGCCTGCGACCGCGGCCTGCTGGCCGATCGGTTCGCGGACGCGACCGGCTACACCGCGCCGGGCTGGGACGCGATGCTCGACGAGCTCGTCGAACGGATCATGAGCCGAGACGACGGAGGCCGCCGTGACAGGTGAAGGTACGGGAATCACTGACGGGGCCGCGACGGCCCGCGGCGGCATGGCCGTGACGGCCCAGCGAGGCACGCTCGGCGCGCCGGGGGGGTGGGACGGCGGCGGCCTGCTGACCGGCCGGCGGGTCCTGGTGACCGGCGGGACCGGGTCGCTGGGGCAGGTGCTCGTCCGCCGGATCCTGTCCGGCGAGGCCGGCCAGCCGGCGAAGGTGATCGTGCTGTCGAGGGACGAGGCCAAGCAGCATGCGATGCGGCTGGCCTACCTGCGCCAGCGGGTCACCACCGACGAGACGATCTACCGCAACTTCGACCGGATCCTGGAGTTCCGGCTCGGCGACGTGCGGGACTACTGGGATGTCGCGGCCTGCGTGCGGGACGCGGACATCGTCGTCAACGCCGCGGCGCTGAAGCAGGTGCCGGCCTGCGAGTACTTCCCGGACCAGGCGATCCTGACGAACTGCACCGGCGCGTCGAACATCGTGCGTGCGGTCGCCGAGCACGGGTACCAGGTCGACTGCGTGGTCGGCGTCGGCACCGACAAGTCCTGCAAGCCGGTCAACGTCATGGGCATGACCAAGGCGCTGCAGGAGCGCATCTTCACCGCGGCGAACGTGGGCGCGCGGGAGCGGTCGGGGCGCACGCGGTTCGTCGGGGTTCGCTATGGCAACGTGCTGGCGTCGAGGGGCTCGGTGATCCCGCTGTTCCTCGACCAGATCGCGCATGGTGGGCCGGTCACGGTGACCGTGGCGGACATGACGAGGTTTCTGGTGACCCTCGACGCCGCCGTCGACATGATCTTCCATTCGATCAGGCGGGGCAGACCTGGCGAGATCCTGGCGCCCCAGACTCCGGCCGCGACGATCATCGACATCGCGCGAGCCCTGGTCGGCGAGCGGAACATCCCGATCGAGGTCGTCGGCGTCCGGCCCGGCGAGAAGATGCACGAGGTCCTCGTCTCCGAGGAGGAGTGCCACCGGACCCGGCGCGACGGCCAGTACTACGTGATCTCGCCGATGCTGCCGGAGATCGGCGACCCGCCGGTGACAAGCGACCTCGCCGGCGAATACAGCTCGCAGGACAACGTCGTCGGCCTCGCCGAGACCGTCGCCCTGCTTCGCCGTAACAACCTGCTCCCGGCCCTGGCCACGCCGACCGCGGCGGGCGGCCGCGGCGGTTCCGGTTCCGGTGCCGTGCCGAGCCAGCGGCCGGCGGACGAGACGGCCGCGTCGCCAGCCATGTCGTCGGCCGGCATGTCGTCGGCCGGCGCGTCGTCGGACGGGATCGACACCGGGCCGCTGCCCATTCTCCCGTCCGCGGACGACCACCTCGACCTGCTGCGGTAGGGGCCGGCCGTGGATCTCACTTCGTCAGACGAGGACGCCGGCTCGCCGGCGGGCCGGCTCGAGCCGGCCCGATTCAAGGTCATGGTCATCGTCGGCACCCGGCCGGAGGTGATCAAACTCAGCCGGGTGATCGCAGCCCTGGAACGGCACGTCGACGTCCGCCTGGTGCACTCGGGGCAGAACCACGCCTACGAGCTCGGCCAGATCTTCTTCGACGAGCTCGGGATCCGTCCGCCCGACCACTACCTCGACGCGGTCCTGCCCGGCGCCACGGCCGCGGACACGATCGGCCAGGTGATCGCCCGGGTGGACCGGGTGCTCGCCGCCGAACGCCCGGACGCCGTGCTGCTCTACGGCGACACGAACACCTGCCTCGCGGTGATCCCGGCCAAGCGCCGGCACATCCCGGTGTTCCACATGGAGGCCGGCAACCGCTGCTTCGACGACCGGGTCCCCGAGGAGATCAACCGGCGGCTGGTCGACCATCTCAGCGACGTGAACCTGCCGCTCACCGAGCACGCCCGCCGCCATCTGCTGGCCGAGGGGCTGCCGGCGAACAGGATCTTCGTCAGCGGATCGCCGATGAAGGAGGTGCTGACGCGGCACCACGCCCAGATCGAGGCGTCCACCGTGCTCGCCGACCTGGGCCTGCGGCCGCGGCGCTACCTGCTCGTCAGCGCTCACCGGGAGGAGAACGTCGACCGGCCCGACCTGCTGCGCGCGCTGCTCGACACGCTGACCCTGCTGGCCGACCGGTACGACCTGCCGGTGGTGGTCTCGACTCATCCGCGCACCCGGTCCCGGCTCGACGAGCTCGGCGTCGGCGGCCCGACCGCCGGCCCTGTCGGCGCTGTCGGCGTCGATCCGCGGGTCCGGTTCCTGCGCCCGTTCGGGCTGGCGGACTATGTGGCGCTGCAGTGCGCCGCGCACTGCGTGATCTCCGACAGCGGCACCCTCACCGAGGAGGCCGCGCTGCTCGGCTTCCCCGCCGTCATGATCCGCGAGTCGCACGAGCGGCCCGAGGGCTTCGACCACGGGGTGCTGGTGTCCAGCGTGCTGCGTCCCGACCGGATCCTCGCCGCGGTGCGGGCCGTCGTCGACGAGGACGCCGACCGGCCCCGCCGGTCGCTGCCGCCGGACTACGACGTCGACGACGTCTCCACCCGGGTGCTGCGGATCATCCTCAGCTACGTCGACCAGGTGAACCGCACCGTCTGGCACCGCGGGCCGGGCCGGTCGGCGGGCGCCGTCGAACCGGTCCGGGTGCCGGCGAGCAGGCTCGGTGCGTCGCGGCCGGACGAGCCCGCCGCCGCGTCGACCCGGCTCGCATGACCGAGGCGGCGGCCAGGCCCGCCCGCACCGTCGGTTCGGTCAGCGCGGTCGGCTCCGTCCTGCTGCTCGGCCCGGACCACCCGGCCCTGCGAGAGACGGCCGCTCGCGGCCTGCCCGCGTGGGCTGGCCAGCCCGGCGGCGGCACGCTCGGCGCGGCACTGTCCGCCGGCTGGCTGCCGAAGGCGGTACCGGCGGTCGAACCCAACGAGGACGGCGTGCTGCTGATGGCGGGGCGGGCCGGGCTGCTGCTGGCCGTGGCGGACGGCCACGGTGGCTCGGCGGCGGCGGTCGGCGCGCTGCGCGCGGTGGCGGCCGCGGCCGCCACCGCACTCGCGGGCCCCATCCACGGGGCCGCGGAGCACTCGACCGGCCGCCCGGGCCGCGGGGCCGCAGCGGGCGAGAGTCTGATCAATGCGCTCGCCGCGGCGGCCGTGACCGGTGTCGTGGACGTGCCGGAGCCCGCGCGGACGGCGCTCGGCCTCGTGCTGGTGCTCGACGACGCCGTCCTCGCGGTGACCTACGGCGACACGGCGACGGTCCTGGTCCGGCGGGGCCGGGCACGCGTCGTGGGCGGGCCGTCCGACTTCCTCGGGCCCGAGACCAGCGGCGGGCCGGACGAATGTCGCCCGGTGGTGCGCCGCCGGCGTCGGCCCGGTGACGTCGTCGCCGTCGTCTCCGACGGCGTGCCCGACTACCTGGGCAGAGCGTTCCCGGCGGCGGTGGCCGCCGCGGCCCGTCCCGGCGGACGCCAGGTCACCGACGCGACCGCCGTCGCGCGGGCCCTCGTCGACCGGGCCGGGACAGCCGGAGCGGGAGACAACATCACAGCCGCGGTCCTGCTGCCCGGCGCCGCGGCGCCGTGGCGGTCCCGCCGGCGCCCTCGACGGTCGGAGGTCTGAGATGGGTACGGTCGCCGTGTTCGGCGCGGGCGGGTTCGTCGGCAGGGCCACGGTCGAGGCGCTCGGTCGCGACGGTCAGGCGGCGGTCGCGCTGCCGACGCCGCGCCTGGGGTCCGAACGCGCCGATCTGGAGGCGACCCGGACGTTCGACGACGCTGAGGACCTGCCGGACGTCTGGCGGGTCCGTGCGGGCGGCCGGGCGACGGCGAACGACGTCGTGGCGGTCGTCGCCGAGGTGACGGAGCGGCTGCGGTCGGCGGGCTGCGACAGCGCGGTGAACGCCGCCGGCATCGCGGACGCGCGGACTCGGTCGACACCCGAGTTGTACGGCGCCAACGCCGCGTGGCCGCTGCTGCTCGCGTACGCGTGCCGGGAGGCCGGTGTGCGCCGGCTGGTCCACGTCAGCACGGCGGCCGTCCAGGGGCGGGTGCGGGTGCTGGACGCGTCCGAGACGTTCTCGCCGGTCAGCCCGTATGGAGACGCCAAGGCGCTCGGCGAGGGCCTGCTTCGCGGCTTCGCCGCGGCCGGCGACAAGATCGAGATTGTCCGGTACAGGCCGCCGTCGGTACACGGGCCCGACCGCGAGCTGACCCGGTCGTTCGCCGCCTTCACCCGGCGCCTGCCGCTCGTCGTGTGCAACCACGGCGACGCGCCGGTGCCGGTCGCGCTCGTCGACAACGTCGGTGCCATCCTCGCGGCGCTGGTCACCGCCGCCGCGCCGGCACAGGTGGTGACCCATCCCAGCGAGGGTTACACGGTGCGGTCGTTGTACGAGATGTTCGCGCCGGGGCGGCGGATCCGCTCGGTGCCGGGACGGCCGGTGCGCGCGGGGCTGCGCCTCCTGGAGCCCGTCGGGCGCGCGGTGCCGCTGGTGGCGGCGCTGGCGCGCCGGGCCGAGCTGCTGCTCATCGGCCAGGGCCAGGCGCCCGGGTGGCTGGAGGACCAGGGCTTCGTGCTGCCGTTCGGCCGGGTCAGCTGGGAGTCGGTCGCCCGCGCGGCCGGGCGGCCCCGGTGAGCTCGCGGGGAGGAGCCGGCGACCGTCTTGGGTGCTTTGCCGACTCGACGGCCCTGCGCCGCGCAAGGCGACACGTCTTCCACGGTGTGTTGATCTTTCCCCGTGGTCGGCGGATCGCTACGGTCATCTGCGTCAGTAATCGATCGCGGAGCGTCAGCATCGTCGGGTGAGGCTGCCGCCTGCCAGACCAAGGAGCCCGCGATGCGGACGGATCGCGTCAGGACGCAGTCCTGCCAGCGGCGTGCTGAAGCACTCCGCCTCGGCGCACACGGAGCCGGTTTCCTTCGTGCCCGCGCAATCCGCGTCGGCGCGATCCGTGCCGGCCGAGCGAGGGCCGTCGCGACGGCAGCGGTGGCCCTCGGGCTGGTCGTGGCCGGCTCCGGATGCGGCTCGACGGTGCCCGGCGGGAACGCCGCGACGGTGGCCGCCGGCTCGTCGAACGCCCAGGCGCCGGGAGCCGAGCAGTCCGGCCCGCCCGCCGCGTCCGGCGCACCCGGCGCGAGTGGCTCCGCCGCGCCCTCCGCCGCCGCGCCCGGTGATGCCCAGGCCGCGCCCGTCTGCGGGACAAGCACCCTCACCGGCGCGCTCGAGGACGTCGAGGGCGCGGCCGGGCAGGTCTACGGAAGGCTGGTGCTCACCAACACGGGCGCCGCCGCCTGCCGACTGGACGGCTTCCCCGATGTGCGGTTCGTCGACACCGGCGGCACCGAGCTCGGAGCTGCCGCCAGCCATGACGACTCCTCGCCGGTGCCTGGCCCGGCGCTGCTGCCACCGGGCGGCACTGCCGCCTCGGTGCTGCGCATCACCCAGCCGGGAATCCAGCAGGGCTGCCTCGACGCCGAGCTGACCCGGGAGGCGTCCGGGCTGCGGGTGACACCCCCCGGCTCGACCGGCACCCTGCCCGTCGAGCTGGCCGGCGTCACCGCCTGCACGTCCGTCGACGTCAAGCAGCTCCAGGTCGGCCCGATGACCACGTCCTGACGTCCTCGCGCCCTCGGCCGTCCTGACGTCCTCGCGCCGCCCGCTGCTTTTATGATTGCTGTTTGTGTCCCGGGATGGTCGTATTCGACGCCAGATCACGACCACGTGGGATCCTGCTGGTCAATTCGGTGATGCGGCTGCTAGTCGGGCGAAGTGGCTCGTGCGGGTGCGTTCGAGTGGATGGTCGTTCCAGTAGTCGTTGAGGCGGAGGAGATTGATGGCGATGGCGG